>Ga0196981_1000026_pt1 | contig 215255 bp, 190 predicted proteins | sample S3_2013CmetaG_FD_155462 | JGI IMG/M metagenome (GOLD analysis project Ga0196981, IMG submission 155462) | Soil microbial communities from Anza Borrego desert, Southern California, United States - S3_20-13C | ecosystem: Environmental > Terrestrial > Soil > Desert | place: USA: California...
TCATGCCAGCATCTCTGCTGACTATGCAAGACTCGTTTCTGGTGGTTGACCATTCCTTGCCAGACAGGATTTGTTTACCTGCAGGGAAATGTTGAGATGTTTCTTTCCTTGTTCTTATTTAAAAAAACGCTTGAGAAAATCCCATCTCACGGGCTTATCACAGCGCGACGTAAATCATAAAATCTTCAAATCGCAAATCGGCATTTGAATCGAAGAATCATTTGTTCTGCTGTAGTTTTTTGATCGGTCCGAACGGACCAAATTTATGCTGCTGTTCCGAAAAATTATCCGAATATGGCCCAAAAGGATGGTCAAAGGGTTTTTTGCTGATGTCAGGCCAATCACCGGAGAGGTCGCGCAATGGTCGTGGAAGGGAGTTGATGTACGCTGCGACATCCCATGCTTCCTCGTCGGTCAAAACCGGGTTCTCATAGGAGATTCCATACGGCATGTTGGCTTTCACATAACCCGCAAAACGGCTGAGCCTGTATAAACCTGCGCCGACATTATAACTGTTATCACCTTGCAAAGGCGGATATTTCCATTCCGTGCCATCTTCCATGCGAATCCCTTTTCCTTCGGGTCCGTGACAAACTTCACAATGCTTCTTGTACACCGCAATACCTCGCACAGGATCGGCAGCCCGATCAATCAGCGGAATCTCCCATATCCCGGCGCCTGTTGGACGGACATCCTTTTCGACGTTTTTTCCCACCCAGCGGATGTACGCAACCATACTTTTCATTTCACGGCTGGAGTCATCGAGCTTTGTTCCGTTGAGGCTGCGTTCAATGCAATCGTTGACCCGTTTTTCCACCGACTCAACGGTGCCAGACCGCGCCCTGAACTTCGGGTAAGTCGAACGTACTGCAGCATAATTGTTGCCGAAAGGTTTGGTGCCAGCCTTGAGATGACAGTTTTGGCAATTCATCCCATTCGTAATTGATCTTATTTTTCCCTTTGGCCCGAGATACACGGCGGTGTGCGAAATCAGTTCACGACCGTACCGGATCATTTCTCCTTCAGGCGTATTGGGAACGTCCAGTGAGTCTGGTGCTGTCCAGATTTTTTGCGCCCCTCCAGGTGAAGGCGTAATGAGGGGTGGATTGCCACTGGGTGGCCCGGTTGTATTCGCGTTAAAAAAAGGGAGATCCGGGCCAACAAGAGCTGCAGCAATGACCATGAGGAGTAACCCCAACGAGGCGACGATCATGTTGAGAATGACTTTGATCGATCTGAGGTCCTCCTGCATGTCTAAACCCGGCTTAGTTATGAGCTTCTTTGATGTACCCCCAACCCTCGCCCTGACGGTTCACGATCTCCAGTATGGCGTCCGGCACAATGACAACTCCTTTCACGAGATCTGTATCCAGGACATTGAACCGTTTCATGGTGATGCTGCACACTTTGAAGGCGATATTTTTATTACCAGACAATTTCTCGATGTCCTTCGAAACCGTCGACTTGTTGCTGACCAGCATGGGGATCGCACTGCCGTAGACAATGACTTCCAACTGCGACTCCGGATATGCTTTAGACATACCAGTCACATGTCGCAAAACCGCCTGATGAGTCAGGGTGTCTTTGCTTGTGATATCGAAAACAATTTTAACCGGTTTGGTTTGTCCAAAGGCTGAAGCCGAAAAGCAGAATAAAATTACCTGAATACTGATTTTCATATCGATAAAATTTAAATGTTTAACAAGATCATATCCCTGTCGGTAAGGGATATGATCCTCAAAGCATTTGCTTAACCACCGGCATAACAATACGAACAGCCTTTTTCCTGGGCGCGGTTAACGGCCCATACGCCCGAGGGCACTGGTTGAATACCGGGATATAAACCGCTCAGCCAGTCTTTTCTGACGTCTTCGGCGTTGAGACCGGAGCCTTTTGCTGCCATGGTGCTGTAAACGGTTAATGCAAGGTCGCAAACGCAAAACATCACCCCGCGCTCCTGCATTCTTTTCATTCCGTCAATGCCGAATGCCTTGAACGGACCATCGGTCGGGATCCAGTACGGATTGCGAAGAGCTGGGGCGTCTGTTGACAGGTCCTTTATTTTGAACATTTCGCCAAACTTGTATTTTTCCCACAACCTGTCTTCCATTGCAAATGGTATCGCATTGTGCCGCAGGACAACAACAGCGGTCAGGTCCGTATCCGGAGATCCCGTGTCATTGTTGGTTTTGTAAAAAGCCCATGACCATATGACGGGAAATCCATCGTGAGGCTCCGTTGCATCGTAAATGATCCGATGCTTGCCTTTAACTTTTTTGAACCATGCATCTGCTTGTACGCCCAAAGGGCTGGAAGAACCGGGTGCTGCTGCCAATTCACCGCTGCTGCCTACCACAAGCCCCGTAGTGCCGATTGCCAGAGTTTGCATAAACTCCCTGCGTGAGGAAAATAGATCGGTTTTCATATTGAACGGTTTAGTTTATTAAGATGTGTCTAATATTCTCTTTCAGATCAACCCATACTGTTGCGCGTTTTTTGCGGGCGGACCTTCATGCCTAAATACGCAATCGGACAAAAGAGTATCTAACAGTAATTGATCAATTGATACCAAAATCTGTTCAAAACCCGTGATAAGAGAGTACATTGTCGGAGATCTCAGATGGCTTACGGCCAAACGTTCCCGCAAAACATTTCGAAAAATACGAAGGGTTGTTGTATCCGACCTCCATCGCTACCTGCGCAATGTTAAGAGACCTTTTGCGCAGCAGCGTCATTGCTTTTTTCATTCGCAGGTGTCGGATCAGTTCGTTGGGGGAAAGTCCGGTAAGGGCAACGGTTTTACGGTACAGTTGCGGTCGGCTGATCCCGATGTCCATGCAAAGCTGATCGATCGTAAAATTTTCGTGTGAAAGCTTTTTTTCCACGGCTTCAAACAGCACACTGACAAATTCCTCATCGGAAGGATCCAGGAACCTGAAAAACTCTCCAGGGTAATTGCTCATTTCATTGCGGCAGAGTTCGGCGGCCAAGGCGGAAAACAGGATCTGATCTTGAGGTGCGATGGTGTTTATGCGTGTGGCGAGCTTCAGGGTCTCTTTAAAGAATTCACCTGTGACGGTCACTGGATTACCTGCTGCAAGGGCAATCCTGCAACCCCTTTCGACGCCGGCCTGAGAGCCAAATGCGTGGATTTGAACTGCGCATTGCACCGCGTTCACAGCAGAATTGAACACAAATAAAACCGTTTCATCACCTGACGTGTCTGCCCGGCGGCCGTGACACATAGACACCGCTGACGAAATCTGACGCCAGCGTTCTTTAGCGTCATTTTCCCGAACAAGAAATTGCGGAAAACATACCGATATAAAAAAACGAATACCGGGATCTACCGATCCATCCGGATGAAGTACATGTCCTGTGTCGATCACGTGGCCTTTTCCCATCACCAATTCATAAAACCCGGCCTCAACCTCCACGATGGCGCATGCGACGATGCCGTGGGCCTCCCGGTGGACCATCTCGCACGCATGCATATCGGGCCCTTCCATGAGACAAAAGACGCTGCCTGCTTTTTCGTTGACCCAGAACTGATGGTATGTCACGCCATATTTATGCTGAACGGAGAGATCAGCAATATGGGCTTTTTTGACTTCTTCAACTGTAATGCCCTCAAACTGATGATAGTCCATGAAGAGTGGCATGGCGCAAAGGGATTAATCGTCCGGGTAAGTTAACATTATTTAGGTGTTTGGCTAATGTGCTTTTCGGTAAATTGGTGTATAAAAAACTCCCCAACCATTTGATTCTCCCTCATGGCAGACGTCCCAAAATTTAACAATTAACGACTGAACAGAATGTCAGCAACCTGTCAATTAGCAATTTTTGTCATCTATGTTGCAACGGCAATTCCGTTGATTTGGGGGTAAATTTGTAAAACAACATGGACTCAAATTCACTTTTACTTTTAATTGCACAGTCGGGATTTATTTTACTGACGATTGTCTATCTGGTTTGGTTTTCACGGGAACTTTTTGATGGCGTCAGCCAGGCAACCTGGAATCCCGAGCGAAAAAAGATTTTTAAGAGGTACTGGATCGCCGGCCTGATTATATGGGCTGCTTTTGTTACGACCTGGTCTGCTTCGGGAATCATGGCGAACTTTTCAAACTTCCCGTTCAATTTCCTTCCGGTGATCGCTATTCCCCTGATCATTGTCCTGATCCTCACATTTTCGCCGGCAATGCGTGACGTGCTCTCGTTTATACCGCAGGAAAAAATTATCCGGCTCCAAAGTTTTCGTTTTTTTGTTGAGATCTTATTGTGGCTGTTATTCATCGGCAATGTCCTCCCGGTGCAGATGACTTTTGAAGGGCGGAATTTCGACATACTGGCGGGAATCAGCGCACCGTTAATTGCCTGGCTATTGATCCGTAGAAAAATTTCCAGCAACGCGCTTGTGATTTGGAATATCGTCTGCCTCCTGTTGCTGATCAACATTGTCACGATCGCGATCCTATCAACTCCATCACCCATCCGGGTTTTCATGAGCGACCCGGCTAACACGATCGTCGCCTATTTTCCGGTGTCGTGGCTTCCGGGTTTTCTGGTGCCGCTCGCCTACACATTACACTTTTTCTCTTTAAGGCAACTATCCGGACAATCTAAAATTTGAACCGCCATCGCCCAGGTCTTCCCCGCATGCGCGTTAGCGGGAACTGTGCGATGGCGTCCGAAATCCGGTTTTCTGCTTAAGCTTTCTGCTTTAAGCTTTCCGCTTTTCACTATCTTAACGCCCCACAACTCTAATACATTTATGAAAAGAATCATTTTGCTTTTCCTCGTAGGCAGCATTATCATTTCCTGTAAAGTTACAAGTGAAACAAAAAGCGCTGGAAGTATCGAAAGGCTCGACCCTGCGCTCGATAACATTATCGATCGGGACGCAACGATCGAAGTGCTTGCCGAGGGTTACCAATGGAGCGAAGGTCCTGTCTGGATCGACAAAAAAGAAATGTTGCTTTTTTCCGACGTTCCGAAAAACACGATTTATAAATGGACCGAAAAAAATGGCGCAGAAGTTTATTTGACGCCTTCAGGTTACACCGGCACCGAGCCCTCTCAAAGCCGGGAACCCGGTTCCAATGGCCTTACGTTGAATGCTGCCGGCCATCTGATACTTTGCCAACACGGTGATCGCCGCGTGGCCCGTCTAAATACCGACCTTGATGAACCAAAGCCAGTCTTCGTTACCCTTGCCGACAGGTTTGAAGGTAAAAGGTTCAATAGCCCTAACGATGCGGTTGTGAGAAAAAATGGTGACATATTTTTTACCGATCCGCCGTACGGGTTGCCGCAGCAGGAAAACGATACAACAAAGGATATTAAATTTCAGGGAGTATATAAAATTGCTACGTCCGGAGCAGTGTCGTTGCTGGTTGATTCACTTACACGCCCCAACGGAATTGCGCTTACGCCAGATGAAAAGACGCTGATCGTTGCAAATTCAGATCCTGCGAAGGCTGTATGGTATGCCTTTGACCTCATCGACGGTGAGACTATTTCAAACCCAAGGATTCTTTTCGACGCAACAGAAAAAGCAAAAACGGATAAAGGTCTTCCCGACGGTCTGAAAATAGATTCCCAGGGCAATATTTTTGCAACGGGCCCCGGTGGTGTTTGGATCTTCAGTGCAGAAGGCAAACTTCTTGGAAAGATCAAAGTGCCTGAAGCTACGGCTAATTGCGCCCTGACTGCCGACGAAAAGACACTGTTTCTCACATCCCATTCATCTTTGCTCAGGATTAAAATGAGGTGATCAAAAAACGTAGACCAAACGAATGGATTTGTTTTTGGAAGTTATCGGGTGGATCGGGTCCATTGCTGTTTTACTGGCTTATGGATTGAATAGCTACCAGAAGATCGGATCGGATTCGATCCTGTTCTACGGTCTAAACCTAGCGGGGGGCCTGCTTCTAGTGATCTACACGATCTATAAAGAAGCCTATCCAAATACGTTTATCAATGTGTGCTGGGTTTTGGTCGCATTGATCGCATTGGGAAAAGTTTTGATGAAAACACCCGATAAAAAAGAACCGTGAATGCGATAATACAAAACATAAGAACCCAAAAAATGGGCTGATTGTTCGTCTGTTGCGGGAATTATGGATAGGCGCGATAAGGCATGCTGGAAGAATTCATCAGTGTGGTGGATGCTAACAGAAGCAAAAAAGGGTAGACGATCGCAGCCTGCGGATCATCACGTACGGCAACACGCTTCATCTGGATTGTCGTCTAACCGTACCGTGGTATCCCAATGTTCTTTGACCCCCAGATGGAAATGCTCGTTCATTCCGACCTCCCCCGTTTGCACCAAAGACGATTATCCGGTTCGACATCACAACTGCCAGCGCAGAAATTGAATGGACTGTACAGAAACATCCAGGGCCGACCGAAAACATCACGCGGAAACATGATCAGCCGATCTCGATCACGACGTCATCGGTTAGCGGGTGGCCCACGCAGGTAAGCACATAACCTTCATTACGCTCGGATTGCGATAACCCTTCCTCCTCGTCGAGTTTCACTTTGCCCGAAAGCGCTTTACCGCGGCATGCCGTGCACAGCCCGCTTTGACAGGAATACGGTAAGTCTATCCCCATGTCCAACGCTGTTTCGAGAATCGCCTTATTGGCCGGAACAAGGATCTTGTATTCCTGTCCATCGTACCGGATCGTCACTTCACGATCCTGCAATGCTTGCGACTCGGCAGGTGATGCTTCTTTTTTCTGCTCCTTATCGATCGTTCCCTGCACGAAACTTTCCTTAAAAATCTTTTGCTCCGGAATGTGCCGCATGGCAAGCAGTGACTCGACATTTTTCATCATCCCCTCAGGACCACACATCAGGTATGTGGTATTATTGATACCCCAGTCAGGAATACGTTCGAATAATTTTGTGAGCATCTCATGGTTGAGAAGCCCCGAATATCCCTGCCAGTTCATCGGTGCGTTATCCAGAACATGAATCACATGCAACCTGCCTTCGAACTTAGTTTCCCAGCGAGCCAGCTCGTCTTTAAAAATGATGCTGTCAATGTCGCGGTTGCAATAGATCAGTGAAACAATACTCTCCGGCTCCTGAGTTAAAATACTTTTGATAATGGACATCATCGGCGTGATGCCCGAACCTCCTGCAAACATCACCAGATGCCGTTTGTTTGTTTTGATGTACTCGGTGGTAAACTGGCCCATCGGCTCCATGACCTTCAAACGCGAGCCAGGCTTGAGGTTGTCAGGAAGCCAGTTCGACATCGCTCCTTTTTCAACGCGTTTTACCATCACAGCCAAATCCTGATCGACAAATGGTGACGAGCATAGTGAATATGCGCGGCGCACCTCTTTGCCTCCCATAGGAACGATCAGGGTGAGGAACTGCCCGGATTTATACTCCACCTTTGAAGGTGGTTGTTCAAATACGATTGACACTGCGTCCCGCGTTTCGTGTATGACATCCTTGACTTTCAGGTCGTAATACTTCGGGCCACTGCGAGTCTCTTCCTTTTTCTCCGTCTTATCCGACTTCTTAAATAAATTAAAGGCCATGTTTCAAATTGCAAATTACTAATATATGACGGGGTTGCCTCTCATGAGTTGATCGCCGAGATGACATCCCTTTTTTCCAACGCAAATTACAGAACTCCCGATTACCAGCCATAATATTCCCTAAATCACGCTAAAAGTTGATGCCAATCTGTGTCGGAAAAGCTGGTGCCCTATTCTGACCATTTTGAAATCAGGTGTTCTGAAACGGTCATCGACAGGTCGGCAAAAATAACAAAAAGCTGATTCTTCCCCATTCAGGTGGTGAACGGAGCCGATCCTTGCCGCTTTTTTTGGTCCATGAACTCCCACGCCTTAACTTTGCGCTTTAACATCCTTGTTGTGCAATTAAATACCTTGAATGCCATATCGCCAGTGGATGGCCGATATTTTGAAACTGTCAAATCCCTCGCTGCATACTTTTCAGAGTTTGGTCTTATCCGCTACCGGGTTCAGGTGGAAATTGAATACCTGCTCTCACTGACGGCGGTGCTTCCGGAACTAAACGATTTCCCGGCTCACCAGATCAATGAGGTGCGGCGGCTCTATAAAAATTTTACCGAAGCAGATGCGAAGGAGGTAAAGGAAATCGAGAAGACTACAAATCACGATGTCAAAGCAGTTGAATATTTTATCAAGAACAAATTTGAATCCCTCAAGCTGGGATACCTGAAAGAGTTTATCCATTTCGGGTTGACTTCCCAGGATATCAACAATACCGCGATCCCTTTGTCGCTAAAGGATTTTATCCAGAAGGAATATTTACCAGATCTGGAGGACCTGGAGCGCGATCTCAATTTGCTTTCAAAGGAGTGGCAGCACATCCCCATGCTTGCCCGAACGCACGGGCAGCCCGCTACACCAACGCGTTTAGGAAAAGAGTTGGCAGTCTTTTCCTCCCGCATAGAAAAGCAGATTCATTTGCTCAAGGCAATTCCGCACTCCGCAAAATTCGGAGGCGCCACAGGAAATTTCAACGCTCACCACGTCGCATATCCGGAGGTGGACTGGCACCGCTTCGGAGATGAGTTTTGCCATCACCTCGGCCTTGCCAGAAGTTTTCCCACCACCCAGATCGAGCACTATGATAACATTGCAGCGCTATTCGACAACCTGAAACGGATCAATACAATTCTGATCGACCTTTCGCGGGATATCTGGCAATATATCTCGATGAACTATTTCAAACAGCGCATTCGCGAAGGTGAGATCGGTTCGTCAGCGATGCCGCACAAAGTCAACCCGATCGATTTCGAAAATGCGGAAGGTAACCTCGGATATGCCAATGCCATCTTTGAACACCTCTCTGCCAAACTTCCGATTTCGCGCTTGCAGCGGGATCTCACGGATTCAACTGTGCTTCGAAATATTGGCGTACCACTTGCCCATACAATGGTGTCGATCAGGTCACTTGTCAAAGGGTTGCAGAAGCTCGAATTAAATAGGTCAGCGATTGACTCGGATCTGGATGACAATTGGGCTGTGGTGGCAGAGGCAATTCAGACAATCCTGCGCAAGGAAGGGTATCCGAATCCATATGAAACCCTGAAGAACCTCACGCGGAAAAATGAAAAAATAACGCAGGAACATATCACTGCGTTTATTGACGGTCTCAAGTTAAAACCGGAAATCAAAAACATGCTGAAAAAAATAACTCCGTTTAATTATACCGGAATATGATCGACAGGATCGGCTGACCTATTTCTCCGGTTGATAAAGTAATTGTTTGTTCAAAAAATCAAACAACGTATATCTCCTCAGGTCATAGTAAGCCAGCCAGAAATCTTTCAGCGCCTGAATGTAGCCGCGTTTGGCTTCATCCTTCTCCTTTAAAGCGATATTCAGGTTGGTAATATCGATCTTGCCGATCAGGTACCGGTTTTGCGAAACGTTGTAGCGCTCGGCGGCAACCTGATCCGACTTCTTGGTTATCTCGATCTGCAGCCTGAGCATTTCGAAATTGCGAACCTGTGTGATAATCGTTTGTTCGAAATTCACTTCTTCCTGCGCAATGGTATAGTCCGTCAATTTTTTATTCGCGATCGCGCGTCTCATCAAAGACTTGTTCCTGCCCCAATCGACTACCGGGATACTAAAGGTAAGACTCATCTGTTGCTGTTCAATCGGATTCTGATAGATATCGTTCATCTGGAGCGCGTTGTTATTCAATCCGTACGCGGCTGTTACCGTCGTGCTGAACCGGTTGCCCTTTGCCTGTGCAAGGTCCCTGTCAGCCTGCAAACGTTGTCTCTCAAAACTGATGAACGCGGCCCTGTTCTTTTTAGCATAGTCGAGCGCTTCGTCAACAGACACGTCAAAAACCGGAATGGTCTCCGGAAGGACGAGTTCAGGAAAGGCATCGTCCTCATTTAATCCGATGAAGGAACGAAGCAGCAAACGCGCATTTTCCAGGTTGAGATTCGCTTGTGCCACGGCACTACGGGATGTCAACAGCTGCAGTTCCACCTGAAGAAGTTTATCCAGCGATGTGCTTCCGATGTTATAACGCCCCTGTTCGATCTTGTAAATCGTGTCGTTATTTGCCAGGTTAAAAGTTGCGATCTGAAGATTCACCTGCTGTTCAAGCACGTTGAAGAATCTGTTGGCTGCCTCACGCGCAACGAATTCCATCTCCTCGACATATTCCCGTTTTGACTCTTCGAACAACAATGGCTGGATTTTCTGTTCCCACCTCAGGCGGTTGAAAGAAAAAAGCGGTTGCATCAATTCCACATTCATCACAGTTCCACTCCAAAGTTCTCCCAAGGGTGACAAGTCCTTGTAATTGCGAAAATAATTTACGCCGCTGTTGGCAGAGATGATCCCGTTTGTCCACACGATGGGTTGGGAGAGGCCCAGTTCCACATAGTTGAACATTTGCTCAACCGGGTAGTACCGGTACGTACCGTCAGGCTGAACGACCGGTGTTACGCTCTTGTTGTAAGCTGGAAGCGTTCCCTCGAGTCGTAGCTGCGGATTGAAACTCGCTTTGTAATTTCTGAAGCTCCAGTAGCGGTTTTCCTTCAGCGTTTCTGCGCGTTTCGATGCGGGGGACTGGGCTTTTGCGCGTTCGATCACATCCGCGATGGAGAAACGTTGTGCGTAAGAGAAACCAAAAAAACAAACTGAAAATATAATGGACAGTAGAACTGATTTCTTATTCATATCTGAGAGATGCTATAGGGTCCTGACTAGCGGCTTTTCGTGCGGGAGCGATCCCAAATATCAGCCCGACACTGGCGGCCACGCCAAACGATAAGAAAATGGAAGCGAGTGTAACGATCGTTTTTATCCCGAGCGCTTCCGAAACAACGTAGGCCATCGATATGCCCAGCGCGATTCCAATCAGTCCTCCGCTGACGCTGATCATGACAGCCTCAAACAAGAATTGCTGAACCACATCCGTCTTCTTCGCACCGATGGACAAACGGAGACCAATTTCCTTGATGCGTTCCAGCACGGATGCAAGCATGATATTCATGATGCCGATCCCACCCACCAAAAGCGAAATCGCGGCGATTGCAAAGAGCACGTAATTGAAAATGTCATTTGTCCGTTGCTCCTGCTTCAACAGCATTTCCGGAATTTCTATCTCGTAGTCGACCATGTCGTAGTGCCGCCGTTTGAGCATTCTTGAAATGATCTCGGCAGAGCCTTGCAGCAGCCGGGTTTCGTTCACCTGGATGACAAGCCGGTCAAGCTGATGATAATTCTTCTCTTCTTTCTGTTCCGCTTCGGAGGGTGTATCCGTTGTAAAGAAATTCCCGGAGCTCTTCATCGCGGCAATTCTGATTTCGTTGGCAGTGACGAGGTCGCGATTCCGGTACCGTATCAGAATTGTCTGAATGGGCGCATACACGTCCATATTGAAATCGCGGATACCCAATTTACTGATACTGGTCTTCGAGACGAACCTTTCACCCAGAACACCAACAACGGTAAGCCATTGGGTTCCGACTTTAATATTCTTGCCGATCGGGTTTTCCGTTGCGAAAAATTTCGTCTTGATTCCCTGCCCGATCACGCAAACCTGCGCACCGGTTCTTGTTTGGTCCTCGGTGAATAATTTCCCGTCCTGGAGATCGAAGTTATAAATCTCGAAATAGGCATTTTCAACCCCGACGAGTTTTGCTGACCTGCGAATTCCGGATCGTGTAACGTTAGTTTCAAGGATGATCTCCGGACTGATCCTGCTCAGACCGGGAATGATCGATTCGATACTTCGCACATCGCGTACTGTCAGTCCGGGGGAAAATTTTTTCTTGTCTTTTTTTGCCTTTTCCTCGTCGACCTTTTCTTCCTTCTGTTCGATGATAGGTTTGATGACAATGTTATTTACCCCGACAAGTTTCATCTGGTCCAGGATTTCCTGCTGGGCGCCGCTGCCAATGGCCAGCATGGCGATCACCGCCGCAACTCCAAAGATGATCCCGAGCGCTGTGAGCAGCGAACGAAGTTTATTTGCAAAGACTGCATCGATGGCAACATAAAAGTTTGCCATGACGCGTGGTGGAATGAGTCGCTTCAAGCTACTTGGATTTTATGTTCCAGATTTGGTCAGTACCTCGTTGGCAGGCTTATCCGTTTTTTCGTCGTCCTTCTTTTTCCGCTTGCCATTCATTTCAGGCAGCAGGTTGAAGTCCTCGTCTTCCAGCCCCGGAGGTATTGAAAGAAATACCTTGTCGTCAGAATCGAGACCTTTGACGATTACCGCATCGTTCGCATTGGTTTCATCCACAATCACCTCTTGCTTGAGGGTGTTCAAACCGACTTTCTTGTAAACGTATGTGATCGTATCAAAGTGACTATGCAGACATTCCAACGGAATAAAGAGCGAATTGTCTTTCACGCTGACGAGGATCTTGTTGCTTGTAGTCATTGCCGGACGCAGGGTAAGGTCAGTGCCGTCAATTTCGATAGAAACCTCAAACACCTTTGCATCCGAATTCGGTCGCTGTTCGCCGACGTTGGCGATTCTCGAAACAGCGCCTGCAAGTTTTTTCTCGGGAAATGCGTCGAGTCCGATCTGTACTTTCTGCCCGACTTTCACCTTCCGGACATCTACTTCATTGACATATGTTTTGGACACCATCCGGGTCAGATCAGGCAGGGTGGCTACTGTTGGGTCCCACAATCCGATCTGGGAACCGCCTTTGATCGGCCTGCCATCCCAGCCTTTGCGATAGATTACCATCCCTTCTTCGGGAGCCAGGATATTGAACGAAGCCAGGAGCTTGACCATTCCGTCATAATTATTCTTCACATCGCGCAACTCGGCGGCTACCTCCCGCATTTTCTCGATGTTCTGTTCTTTTTTCACTTTATAATTTTCCAGCGCCTGTTCGTAAGCGCGTACCGCCTTATCCAGATTGATCTCTGCCTGTTTGATGGTTGCCGGGGGCTCAAACTTGGACTGGTCGAGGATGATGCGTTTTTCATCAGCGGCATACTTCAGGTTGATAAGATCATCGCGCGATTGGCGCATCTGCAGCGTGGTGTCGAGCTGGGTCTGTGTGTATTTTGAATTGGCTTTTTCCAGGTTGATCTGGATCTGGTTGAATTTCGTTTGCAATTGCGAAGGATCCAGGGACGCGACCCAGTCGCCCTTCTTAACCATCGTCCCTTCATCGACAATCGAGTTAATGGTTACGTTCCAAATATCGAAATCGCGAATGCTGGTATTCGCCAGAATTTTCACGGAATTTTTGGCTTCAAGCTCGCCGGTTGTCTCGATCTCCACTTTGAATGGCCCTTTTCGAACAGTTGCCAGAATATCTGCGGCATCTGCGGCCTTGTTGCCCTTCACTACAAAATACCCGATCAAAAGAACAACCAGAATACCGCCACTTAAGATTAAATTTCGTTTCATTTTCAGGATTTAGGGTTTTATTGTATACTCAAAATTAGGATAAACGTTACAGTTAAATTCGCCACCCATGTAAATAAAAAGGCGGATACTCAGCAATTGCCCGTTATCCGCCTTCACGTGAATCATAACGATGAGTCTTAAGTTGAATTATTGAATCTTGCCCTTTTTTATCGTGAACTTGCCGAGCGCAGCGTTTTTATCAATGCCGCCAGCTCCGTACTCCTTTAACACAATGGTCTTGACAGATAATTCAATGTCCTGAGGAATACCACAAGCTTTACATTTTGTCAGTGTGATTTTGAAAACAAGGTTTTCGTCATCCTTCAGACTCTTCAGCGTACGTCCGTATTCGAGCATATTCTCCTTTACATCCTGTTCGAATTTGGGATAAAGTTCAACAACCTTCTTATCGCGCGTCGCCTGGTCTACATCTTTGAGATCAACTGTCGGCATGTTGAATTTGTTAAAATCCTGGTTATAGCCACTGTACACCTGCATGTAGAAGACCACGCCGTAATCTTTCAGCCGTTCATAGTAGACATTCCCCTCGGTGAAATAGGTTTTCGAAAGATCCGTTCGGTACAGTCTGCTGAAAATACTGGACAATAGTTCCATATCAGGTTCTTTGACATCAATTGATTCCGTATTGACCACGCTGATCTTTGCAAGGGCCTGCTCACGGGAAATTTTTCCCTGCTTGAATGCTGCGAGGTCGGATTTCAGCGCCTCAATGGTCAGGTGGGTTCTCTTACTGTTGTTGGAGATCCACATGAAGTACTCACCGCCCTGATTTGTTATCACGATGCGTTCATTTGCGGCAAGCTGACTGATAAAGTCACCATAGTCGAGAATAAAGTCCTTCGAAGCTTTGATAACTTTCGCTGTATAGGCGGTCCTGATGCTGTCGTTATCGCCCGACGATCTTTTTCTTGGGCCACGTTCCGCCAATCTGTATTCGCGCAACTGGTCACTGTTTTCTTCCTCCTCCTCATCCCCACCTGTAGTTACAGAGATCGTGCCTGCCGGACTTCTGTCATCGCTGTCATAGATGATCGTTTTGGCTTCCATCGGCAACATCATAACACCGTTCACTCCGCCTGGCAAACGGAACGTCACGCCGTATCCGGGCTGGTATGAACCTTTCACGTCTATTCCGAAATAACCACGCTGCTGTCCGAATTCCTGTTTGATCAGGGTTGAAAGAACATTTTCAGCTACTTCTATATCGCGTTTCATTCGCTCTTCGTCAAATTTCTGAGCGATGGCAAGTTGCGTGCCCGCCGATAACATCATCCATCCAACCAACCAAAATTTCTTAATCGTTTTCATATCTGTTACCTCTTATTCTTATTTGATTAATGACTCTCTTATATTCAATTTTGCTGCAGCTCAATTTTTTGTCTCCTTTGTTTCAGCGTTACCGACCGAGCTGATGATGCTGGTGAGTATCTGTTCGGTTTCCTGTTTAAACAGATCGGTGTTTAGTTCAATGCTGTTGAGTTTCATTTGCACAATCTGGAGATCGTTGGTTCTTTGTTGCTGGAGATAATCCGCAAAGTCTACGAGAAGGTTTTCGATATAGGTCTTCTGCTCGGTTGCAGAAAGCGCAAAATAATCTTTGACTTGCTGTATATTCTGTGACTGAAGGCTCGCGATATAACTGCCGATCTGCTCCTGGTTCGCCAGAGAGGCTTGCCGCATCAGCCGATCAATTTTACTGGAATTCACCGCCAGGTTTGTGCGGATGGACGATGCCAGCTTTTCTTCGTTCTTCTTCCATGTTGCAGCGATCGCCGAGTTATTTTGTTGCAGCGACTCGTTGATCATCTCCTGAACCTGCTCCGCGCTCAGCGTAACGGGGACTTGCTCAACAACCTTTTCGGATGGTCTGGCGCCACCGCCAAAGCTAAGCTTGAATTCATTGCCCTGGAAGCTTACCTGGGTGCCCGTCAGTTTCCCTACAAAGATGATGAGCAGCAATGAGGCAGCTATGCTCGCAATTGTCTTCAGATAGGGAATGTCCCATATGAACCGTTGCCTGGCATCAGTAACAACGATGGGCGGCGCGATCACTTCCTTGTCTTCCACTGCCGACAATATGCTGCGGAGTCCTTTATACTTTTCCATCTCAGCCTGGGCTTCGGGATTCCCAAGCAGATATTGCTCAAACTTGTCCTTCTCCGCGCCGTCAAGCTCACCATACAGGTAAGCCATCCACTCTTTTTCATCTGGTTTATAGCTCATATCCAATAGATTCTTTGTTGATATTCCTCTTTGTTAATATTTTTCTTAATCCATCGAGTCCGTAATACATACGCGACTTAACCGTATTCTCAGAGATGTTCAATACTTCTGCAATCTCCCTGAATTTCAATCCTTCGTATTCTTTCATGATGACGACCTCACGCTGTTCTTCACTGAGTTCCATCAAGGCCTGTTGCAGGAGATCCGCGAGCTCGGATTGCTGGAGCTGGCGTTCCGGATTGTCAAACCGCTGCGACGAGGATTCCCACTTCGGTGAATCCTCCGCCTCCCGGTTCCATACCACATCAAAAGAAAGAGACCTGCTTCCTTTCATCTTCCTCGCCTCTTCCCGGCAGTAATTGACAGCGATCTTGTAAAGCCATGATTTAAATCTTGTCGCATCCTGAAGCCCCTGAAGACCGCGGCACATGGAAATGAAGGTTTTTTGAGACACTTCCATTGCCAGGTCGTGGTCAAGAAAAAATTTGTATCCGAAATTATAGATTCGCTTGTACCACAACTGCACCAGCTTACCCTGGGCATTCTGGTCACCTTGTCTTGCTTTTAAAATCAAGGTATCAGAATGCATCATTGCGATGTCCAGTAGGGTTTCAGCATGCATAACCACAATTTTCGCTTTCCATACGCATTTTTGAAGGATTTTTGCGTCTTCTAGCTCTAAGATGACGAGGTGTTTGAAATAGTTTTAACCAGTAATAATTTTTCCGCGAGCCCTTATCCCGGCAATAGTGCCGCTTTCGCTTCGCAAGTCTGTTAAAAGCGGATTCGAAAATGCGATTATCTTTGCGCAAAATGAAGAAACTCATCGGTTTTCTGATCCGGAGTATCCCCCGGAAATACCTTCAGCGAATTGCTGGTATCGGACTAAAAGTGTTGGGTCTCGCATATGCGGGAAACAATGTCTTGTGTCCGGTATGCGGCAAAAGCTTCCGGATTTTTTTGCCCTACGGCCGTATCAATCAGAGACCGAATGCCTTGTGCCCGAACTGTTTGTCGCTCGAGAGGCATCGCCTGATCTGGTTATACCTTCAAAACCGTTCCGATTTTTTTAAGAGAAAACTGCAGGTGCTCCACGTGGCTCCGGAAGCATGTTTCATTAAACGGTTTGAGAAACTCCACGGGGAAGCATACATCACCGCGGATATTGAATCGCCCCTGGCGAAAGTGAGAATGGACATTCATCAAATACCTTTTGCGGACAACACGTTTGACGTAGTTCTGTGCAACCATGTGCTGGAACACGTCCGCGACGATATCCAGGCGATGCGAGAGATCTGCAGGGTGCTAAAACCAAATGGTTTTTCAATTCTCCAGGTCCCATTGTTCAATCCTGTTCCCGAAACAACCATTGAAGATCCTGCGATCACTGATCCCAAGGCCCGCGAGATCGCTTTTGGGCAGGACGATCACGTGAGGAAGTTCGGCAAAGATTTCAGCGAGCGGATCAGATCAGCCGGACTTCAGCCTGTAGAAGATGCGTTTGTGACCACATTCGACGAGAAAACGGTTTTCCGGTATGGCCTCGCACAAGGCGAGATGATCTTTAAAGGGATAAAAAAATAAAGCCGCTTGATGCGGCCCTATTTACACAACTTTCAAATCCTATTTCTTACGGATCAGAATATCACCGTTGTAATTCTTCATCGTAATTTCCGCTCCACCCCCGTTGACATCCGCGCGTTTCCAGTCGTCGACCCTGATCACTGTCCCGCCTCTTTTGGGCTCACTGACGGCGACGGGTTTCGTGCCGGCGATCTTCAAATCGAAGCCGGTGAATATTTCCCCCTGCTCGGTCTTCATTTTTAAACTTGCTTTCAGCGTGGCCGGAAACGTTAAATCGATATCTCCGTTGTAGGTTGAAAATGACATCGGTGTTCCATCGGTGACCTTGTCGAATGTAATTTTGATTTCACCGTTGTAGGTCGTGGCCACCGCGGATCCCGAGATGTTCAATGCCGTTATCTCGCCGTTGTAGTTCGTCAACTCGCAATTCCCCTGGATATTCGAGATCATCAGATCACCATCATTGTAGGTGTGTACTTCAAGATCCATTCCGGACGGAATTTCGATTTCCAGGTCGATCCTGTTATTCCACGAGTCGGAGCTTACCTTGACATAATTATTGCTTTCGACAATTTCGAGGTCCATACCACCTCCCGCAATTCGTTTCAATCCGTCGCGGGAACCGCCGCCATCCTTGTCGTTGTTCTTGTTCCTATGGTGATCGTCATCGCAGTCATCGCAGTCATCATCCCTCTCGTCATCGTCCTCTGATTTGTATTTTACCAACACATCTTTCCGCGCTGTACCTTTTATGGTTATCGAGCCATAGTTCAGGTGGGCTTTTAACTTTCCCCTTTTTGAAGGATCGGTTAAGGGCACGGTGATGTCGTTGGCATCCTGGGCAGAGGTTATGGAACTCGTGATCAGGATCAAACCAAGGGTGATCAGACTAAGACTCAGTATTAATATTTGCTTTTTCATCTTTGTGTTTTCGATTAATTCTTTCAACTTATTTTTCCTTCAGATATACATTCCCGTTAAACGTTTCGAAATCGAGAAATACACCGCCTTTACCGATCTGATAACGGTTGCCGTTCACTTTATAGCGAATACCCTCCCCCCTGTTACTTTTCTCCACCGACGGGGGCAACGGGGTGATGCTGGCCACGTTGGTATAGAAATCTCCATTGAAGCTCTCAAAGCTCAGGTCTGCCGCCAGGCCTTTCTTGAACATCGCATTGATGTCACCGTTGAGTGTATAAAAACGACATTCATTGCTGGGGTTTGCGGTGTAGTCGATATCTACATCGCCATTGATGGTGTGGGCATCGACTGCGCTCACCAGGTTCAGCAGGCGAATGCTACCATTGACGTTATTCACTTTTACAGTTCCGGTCACATTTTCAACCGTAATGTCACCCTCGTTAATGGTGCTCAGCATGACGTTGACTCCTGTGGGAACCTTCACGGTGAAATCCATTTTGTAATCGTATACTTTATCGTTATTGCAATTCCCATTGTTACAGTTCCAGGTGTATCCCCAGCCCTTGGACTGCGACCCGAATCTGTTTTTGCCGTTATTGTTTTGACCAAAAGCGGTACATCCGTCCTTGGTATAGTAAATCAGGGTATCCGCCCTGTCGATCACACCAAGTTGAATTTCCTGCTTTCCCGTTTCGAGGCGGGCATCGGTTTTTGCATGGATCGATTTGCCCACTTCCACCAAAACTTTGTCTCCATCGTAGCCGGAAAGCGTGATGCTTCCGTTGATGTTCGCAATAATAATGGTATTGGCCGTAGACTTTTTTTCGAAGGCCGACTCTTTCCTGATTGTTTCCGAGAAATTTTGACTAAATCCCAACGCAGGTATCAGTATGGCGAAGAGAATGTTGATTGTTTTCATAATTTTTTAGCTTAAGGCTTTGATACTTTTCTGAATCCTGTTTTTCACGTCGGCAGGAGTTCTTTCGGACTGAATGATCTTCTGTAATTCCTTGATCGACTTTTTTTCCTGGATCTCTGCCATTAACTCTGCCAGGGCAACCTGAACAAGCGGCGAATCCTGCCTGCTGACAGAGCGGATCAGTTCTGTGCGGACTGAAACATCCTTGACATATGGAATAAGCGCATCGAGGGCAGCAAGCCTGACATTGACATTCTCGTCGTTGTTCAGGGTCTGGATCAAGGCACTGGTCACTTTCGTGCTTACGGTTTCCATTTTTTGTGTAAGCCCTACCGCTTTCAGACGATCGGTTGCAGACTCCTTTTCAAGCAGTGAGAACATCATCATTTCACGAAGCTGTGTAACCTGAACGGTTAGTGCCTGGTACTCGGTGCTTGCAGATGAAGAAGGCTTCACCAGGTATCCTATGGCAATCCCCATCACGAGGGCGACAGATGCAAAGGCAAGCTTGGGGGCAAGTTCAGGCCATGAGAATAAGTTTGCCCATGAAAAACTTCTGGCGGTTTGTTTTTTCTGCAATGCAAGCATCTGGTAAAAGCGATCATCCAGCTCCGATGTCGGTTCGGGGAACTCAATGCGTTGAACTTTCGCGTCGACGTCAGACAGTTTTTCAAACCTGTCCAGATCGATACGACCCGACTCGATCAGTTGTTCAAGCTCATCCTGTTCAGCTGTTGTCAGCTGCCCCGCATTAAACTTGTCGATCAGATGTTGAATGTTGGCGTCTTTCATAATTACAGATGCTTTTCGAGTTGCTGGTATACTTCCTTTAGTTCCTGCAGTGCCCGGAAAACCTTGACCTTAACGGCGCCTTCCGAGCAGCCCAGAATTTCTCCAATTTCCTTGTATTTCTTGTCCTGGAACTTGCTGAGCATGAGAATTTCTCTTTTGTCCTCAGGCAGCCTTTCTATCGCCATCGATAACATCTGCAACTCATCGTCGTGGTGAAATTGCGTTGCCCTGTTTTCTTCGCTGCCCAGTTTTTCCTGCCAGGTTTCAAGAGATTCCTTGTGTTTCCATTTGTTTTTCCGGAAATGATCATGGTTGACATTGCGCGCAATGTGGAACATCCATGTCTTAAAGTCGCCCTCTCCGCGGAAGAGGTAGCGATACTTCAGGATCCGAAAAAAAACGTTTTGCACCAGGTCCTCACACAGTTCCGGATCCCTTGTAACACCGTAAAAAAAACCAAACAAAGGTTTTTTATAACGCTCAAAGAGAAGACCGAGCTTATCGATATCGCCGTCTTTCACCTTGAGCATCAAGGTATTATCGGTTATTGCGTTCAAATCCGGTGGTTTCGTTTTCAAGATGGGAAACTTGGCTTTTTACTGAAGGTTACAAGGTAAGTTAACATTCTTTGAAAAGAACGGGGACTAACCGCCTGCTGGCCCTAACAGCCAGGGCAAAAAAAAATAGCAGGTGGTAGACCTGCTATCTCTTTTAGGGAAAAATAATCTAATCGTTTAGAGCGCACCCAGCTCATGCAGCCTGTTACGCTCGTTTTGTAATTCACGGGAAAGCTTCGTTTGCTTATCCATAGCCTTGCGCTTGTATTCTTCATACTCCCGGCTGATGCTATTGGCAAGATCGGCCTTTTCACTAAGATTTTTGCGAATCAGCTTTAGGCTATATACAATGACAGCAATCGTCAGCGCAAGTCCAAGAATGATCACACCGACAATTGCGGCGAAAACCCCTTTATCGAAATTAATTCCGAGTACCCTGATATGCGTGCTGGCGTAAACGATGTCCTGCATTGACGCTTCCTTTGCCTTCAATGTCTCTGTATTTTCATTGAGCTGTGCCTGAAGCTTATTAACATTGACCTGCGCATTGCGTATTGCTGCTTGTTTCGCCTGAAGCGAATCGACAACAATCCTCCACCAGGCATCCAGCAGATTTTCCTTGATGACTTTGTATTCCTGGTAATTCTGGGATTTTGTTTTCATTACGAGATAACGCTCGCGGAGCGTTTGATTGTCGGGCTTTAATGCATCTGTAGCTGTTTGAGCGACAGCACCACCAACGGTCAAAACACAGATCAACAAAAGTGCGGTATGCTTCATAGGGCTTATTTATAGTTTTAAACAAAACTAGCGGTTGGCTTCTTTGGTTCCTAAATAGTTAGACCGAGTGGAATTTAATTTCGCCAAATGCAGAAGTATTACCGGTAAATGTTTCAGGATTTCTTGCGGAATATAAGGTCGGTATTTTGGATGTCAACCACTTTTTGGAACAGCTCTTTCAGGTACCGGTATTCCTGTGAACTGAAGACCGTCTTATTGATCTGCAGGCTGTTTGTGAGGGTGATCTTGTTATCCAGGGCTTTGGCATCTACGATATACCGGCCACCGGAGTTTGGGAGCGACAGTCCGACATTTTCCGGCAGGTTCAGTAACTCGACATTATCCGGAAGTTCAAAATTAAGGATTGTGGTTAATTCGATTGGTGCGCCAAAGTCAACCGGGTATAAACGCACATTGGATTTGAAAGGGTTTTCTTTCCATTTTTCCAGGATGAACGGATTGAACCCGAAGGAGCCGTTATTTATCGCGTCGAGTCCATGGATCTCGATTTCCAGGGTTCGGCTGACTGCTTTTTCCATATCATCCAGATTGGAAAATCCCAGCTTGATGATTTCAACTTCCGGAAGTTTGGACTTCAGGTCGGCGAGGTAGTCTTGCTGGCTCGAATGTTTGAAGTAATTTTTCCGAAAATCGATTGCTTCGTATCCGCTGAATGTATTCTCCAATGTTGCCCGAACAATCCCGTCGGTGCCGAGCCTCGCGTTGATCATCAAAATATTTTTGCCGCGGTCGCCAGGGTTCAGCTCTATCCATGATGATCCATTGTCGGTAAAGATCCGGCCTTTGCCGTTTAGACACTTCTCCGGCAAAACGCCAAATGGGTGAAAGTCGTCGGTGGCATCCGCGAGGTAAATCTTGTCATTGATCTTCATTCCGGCTACCACGTAATTGAATTCGCTGAGGACGGGATAGAGGTCATGGACCAATCCATTCTCCCGCGTCGAGAGAATTACGGGGGAAGCGTCGATCTTTTGTTTGCGCAGCGCTCCGATCAAAAATAAATTTATATCGGCAGTGCTCCCCTTTTTATTTTGCACCGCGGTTTTGATGCCATCACTTAAGAACTCCTCGTTACCATCCCACAGGAAGTACTGTTGAACAAAGGCGTATATTTTTTTAGCTTTTACCAATGGATCTGTCTCAGTTTCAACGAGCGCTGCTATTTCGTCTTTCAACAAGTCACCATTCCGCTTGATTTCAAGTCCGAATTTTTCGTGTTTCTTCAGTTCGTATTCGGCATCCTTCCACTCCTTCGTGATTTTGTCTATCGCGCCACTCAAAGACCTTACCTCAGCCAGTTCAAAATTGATAGCGGCGATAAAATTCTTTTTCGCCGTCATGTAATCCTCTTCCTTAAAGGCTGGAATATTGACCATGCCATAAAGAAACTGGGAACAATCCACGCTGTATCCTCCCGCCAGCACTGAGCCTCCCCCCAGACAGCTTTTTATAAGCTTACTTTCATTTTTTGAAAGCTTAAGAAAACCGCTGAGCGAAATGTTGTAGGTGTAAACCGCCGGGATCCGGGCCAGATAATTGCTTTTTACTTTTGGTATATCAGCCTGGAATTCCCAGGTTTTGAAATTGTAGATGTATGGGCTTTCGGTTTCGTAAGCAACCTCGATGACACTGCCCACCTTGACATCGGGCAACGCAAATTTTTTGATCTGCCAGTATTTGTTCTTGTTTTCCGTAAAAACGTTTTTCGGATCCAGCGGAGTTTCGCGTAGGGACGTATTGTTGTCGGTGGAGAAAGTTGTCGCTTTTACGCTGCGAAGCTGTTCATAAAGAGTCCCTGACCGGTAAAGGGGGATCTCAAAATCGGCCTGCTCAAGGCCACTCGTTTTAAGTATCTTGATCTTCGCGTGATACCTGTGCACCAATAACAGCCCCTCCTCTCCTTCCTGAAAGAATGTCTCTCCAAATTCATCAAGATAAACCGCGGACGCGCTTGTATCGCGGGCGTAGCTGTTTTCAGTGAGCTCCTGCAGCGTGATCTTGCCAAATGGGAAACCGTAATCCTGGGCATCGGCGGAAAATATGATCAGAAGAGAAAAGGACGCGAGAAGCCTGTTCATTTCTTAAGGGTTTTAACTCCCAAGATACAAAAGAAACAAACCAGTCCGGGACAGTTGTGGGTTGTTTTTTTGGTAACCGGCTATGTGTGAAGCAATTTCAAAGCATGAGTCCATTCATTGTGCAGGAAGCCGGGAATACACCACAACATACAAAGCGGTTCAATAGCGCGTGCAGCGATCGCCCGTCCGAGATCCGAAACTTCCCAGCCAAACAGATCAAGAATGACTTTAACTTCCTGTTTCGCCTGTTCGCTGTTTCCGCAAATGAACATCGTCGGCTTACCCGAAGAAAATTCGGGGTTTACCATCCGTGCGTTCCCCACACAGCTGAACGATTTTACAAACTTGCCACCCGGGGCGGCACGCTGAAGTTTTTCCATCAGGGAATCATTCAGATCGGTGAAAAATTTGAGAACGCCGTGTTCGGGCGGAGCTTCGGAAATTGGATTGGTTGTATCAATGACCGGCTTTCCGTCAAGCTCTCTTGCAATATTGCTCACGAGTTTTTCAGCGACCGATCCTTTAACACTTAAAACGATCAGTTCGCCAAAGGCTGCCGTCTCTTTAAAATCTCCAAGCCTGACATCCGCGTTTGATCTTTTTTTCCAATTCTGGAGTTTTTTACTGTCTCTCGAACCGATCATCACCTGGTATCCATGCTTAACAAAACCCGCGGCCAGTACCTGCGCCACCTGGCCGGATCCAATAATGCCTATTTTCTTGACTGCCATCAGAATAGCTTTTGTTAACGTGACAAAATGTATCGAAAAAAAAAGTAAATACATCGGTATTCAACGGTTAGTTTAGCATTCAGTTAAAATTCCGTTCAATGATCATTGGGTTGCTTTCCGACACACATGGGTTCCTTGATCCAAAAGTATTTGATCACTTCGGCCATTGTGATGAAATATGGCACGCCGGTGATATCGGAAACAGCGCGGTTGCTGACGAGCTGGAAAGATTCAAACCATTCAGGGCCGTTTTTGGAAACATCGATGGTGCTGACCTGCGAAACCGTTATGTTGAAGACCTTTGGATTACGATAGAAGGCATCACAATACTGCTCACACACATCGGCGGGGTGCCGCCCACATACAATCCGCGGGTGAAAAAAATTCTGAAAGCAAGAATACCGGACATTTTCATCTGCGGACATTCCCACATACTCAGGATCAAACGCGATCCACAATGGAACAACATGCTTTACCTTAACCCAGGTGCGGCGGGCAATCACGGCTTTCACTTCATGAAGACATTGGTACGATTCGAGATCGTACGCGGTGAAATTCGCAACATGGAAGTAATAGAGATTGGAAAAAGAGGCTTGATCAGCCCCTAGACGTACTGATTGAGCATGACCGGCATGACCAGCATCAGAATGTCTTCGGCTTGATCCTTTTCGGCAGGCAATATCACGCCCGCCTTATTCGGCGCCGACATTGTGAGGCGGATCTGATCTGAATCGAGGTTGCCAAGCATCTCAATCAGGAATTTGGCGTTGAAACCGATTTCAATGTCTTCGTTCTCGTGCTCGCAGCTTAATCTTTCATTGGCCTCGTTGCTGAAATCGAGGTCTTCCGCCGATATCTGCAGCTCACTTCCGGTAATTTTTAGTCTTACCTGGTGGGTAGTTTTGTTTGCGTAAATTGAGATCCTTTTCAATGCGCCCAGGAATTCTGTCCGGCCGATAGTCATCTTGATATTGTTTCCGCTTGGAATTACGTTTTCATAATCGGGAAAACGCTCATCGATCAGTCTGCAGATCATCCTGATATTGCCGAACCGGAAAAATGCATTTGACATATTGAAGTTCAGGCTGACCTCGGTGTTTTCCGCAGGCAGCGTTGCTTTTAGCAGGTTGAGTGCCTTCCGCGGAATAATGATCGAGTTTCCATTATCGGATTTAACGTCCGTACGGCGATAACGGACCAGGCGATGCCCGTCGGTGGCGACAAAGGTCGTATTCTTATCCCCAAGGTTTACATAAACCCCGGTCATGGCAGGACGCAATTCATCGTTGCTTGTGGCAAAGATCGTGTTGTTGACAGCCCGTGCCAAAACTTCGGAGGAAATTTCTGCGCTGAAATCATTGGAAACATTCGGGACTTTTGGAAAGTCGGTCGCATTCTCACCAGACAGTTTATAACGTCCATTGTCAGAAATGATCTCGATACTATAGGTTGATTCGTCAATCGAGAACGTAACAGGTTGTTCCGGAAGATTTTTCAGCGTGTCGAGAAGGATCCTTGCGGGAACCGCGATACTGCCTTTTTCCTTTGATTCAACCTGCAATTCGGTGATCATGGAAGTCTGAAGATCCGACGCGGTGACAGTCAAACCACCTTTTTCAAGTTCAAAAAGAAAGTTTTCAAGTATCGGTACAACAGGGTTCGTGGTTATTACGCCATTAATATTGGAGAGTTGCTTAAGAAGATAAGCAGAGTTGACGATAAACTTCATTCGTGAAAAAGTGGTTTATTGGTTGTGGGGGGTAAAGTTAAAAAGAAAAGTGAATTTTAAAACCTGCATCTGAAATCAAAAAAAACAAAAAATAGTCCTATTGCCTTGCAAAAAACGACTTTGGGCGTAAAATTGGCCTGATCCTTTGCGGATGGAAGTACGCAACATCGTTTCCGGTCAACGCGGGTGTCATGCCGTTTTTTTCACCCGAAAATAATTTCAGCCGGTATTTCCGTTGCGCCACATCCTCGATGATTATTTCCATCATCAAATTGTTGGATGCGGTATCGGTCAGCTCGCCGGCTTTCCCGTATTGATCAACCGTTAGGAGGGAAACATCCGTGAGAAATGCATTGAGCTTTGCGGTGTCCACTTTCCCCATGCCTTCAATCGTATAGAAGCGTTTCTCTTCATCAAGCACCACGTTGAAATTTGCGGAAGGCGTTATCGGGAAATTAACACGCAAGCCCTTAAAATTTTCCCACCGGAACGGGAAAACATGCTTATCACGGAAACCGCTTTCATCCAGCTCAAAAATGCCCGAGACATAAACCCTGTAACCTGGAATAACCATAAGATAAGCCTGCCCTGATCCCGGTTGCAAGAAAAAAGCCTGGGATTTGGCTGCGTTTCCTCCCGCATAAAAATCGCTGACCACCTCTCCTTGTCCAAACACAGTGACATGAACGCCTTCTTTTTGGACCACCCGGGCAACCGAATCATTCATCGATTCAGCAACCGGCCGTTTTGGTTCATGTTGCAGAAGTGTCGCCATCAAAACTTTGATCATGTTTACATCTGCAGCATACACGTCATTTACGGTCCACCTCGAACCGGTATACTTCAAATCGACGGTGTCGGCAGCCGATTCCAGCAATACACGTTCGATTTTTTTTCCATCATCAATTTTAAAAAGGGATGTGTCAACCTTGTCCGGAGTATCTGCGGTGCTAAAAAAAATAATGATTGTCGCGGTTGTTAGCACAACCAGCGAAAGCGCGCTCAGTTTATTTTTTTTCTCCTGTGTCATGAAAAACCAGTATACCGTTTTCTCCTGATGATCGTGCGGACAACTCCATAGGCAACCGCTAACATTGCAGGCAACACCAGGTTTATCAACTGCCACTGAGTTTTTTCCTCCGTCACTTTTTGCCGGTCCAGCGGTCGAAGCTTCACCTCCTTGTTTCGCGCCATGATCAGTCCGTTTTCCTCGGTCAGGTACGCGAGCATGTTAAGGATCAGATCTTCATTTGCGTACGTATAGTTTGTATACGGATCAAAACCGAGCGGATGCGGATTGCCGGTTTTCGGATTGATCTCGTTGGTCGCGATGTCGCCGTCGCCGATAATAATAAGTTTTGTGGGAATACTTTCATCCCGGAACGATTCCTTCAACACCCCTGGCGGAAGGAACCTGTTTTTATACAAAGAAGTAAACTTTCCTTCAAGCAGATACCCGACGGGAAGAAAGCTCTTCTCAAATGAATTATCCTTCTGCTCACGGAATTCGTTGAGGTCGATGCGCACGGGTGAACCTACAGTTCTGGAGTAACGCGACGAAAAAAGCAATGGGGTCTTACGAATGCCGGACGCCTTCACAGTGTCAATGGTGCTGACGAATTTTGTTTGCAACGCGTCGAGGTTCCTGGTCACCGGGTGATCCGCGTATTCAATGATCAGCGGGAAAAATGGCCATTCGATCAATTGCATTCGTGGCCTTGCTCCGGATTGTCCTGTGACTACCGGAAAGAAAGCCGCATGCTGGTCCTGGATCAGATCGGGGTTGATCCTGACGCCGTATTTGAACAACATTTCATCCAGTTCAAGATTATAGGGGAAGGCAAAATAATCCGGGTTAGAGACGCTGTCCATCGACGCCTCCAGCTTGTCCAGGAGGAACAACACCCTCCCCCCGTTCATGATGTACTGGTCCAAAGTATACTTGTCGTTTTCAGAAAACGGCCTGGTGGGCTTGGCGATGATGAGGGCATCGAATCCGGTGACAGCATTTGATAATTTGACGTCGGACACTGCATAGGCGTCGGCAAGAATATTGTAAAATCCTGCGGCGCGGATGCTATCAAGCTCGCCATGTCCTTTCACGATCCCAACCGATTTCTCATTGATATTCGACAGCTTATAGATGGCACTAGCAAGTTCAAACTCAAGGCCTTCGATCGACTGGTTGATCTCTTCTTCGGCGGCTACGGCCTTGCTTCCTTTTAACAGCATCACGCCCGTCTCGTCCCCTCCATAAGAAATAATGGCCCCGGGGAAAATGAGCTTCTCGACGCGTTGTCCGTTTCGTTTATCGATGACATTCGTTGGCTGGATTCCGCGGGAAGCGAGATCCGCCATAAATTCCCCCCGCGCTTTATTGCTTTTGGCTTCGGCAGGGTCAGTGAAGGTGTATTGAACACGTTGTCCGGAATAAACGCGGAATTCTTCCAGCGTTTCACGGATCGCTTTTTTCAATCTTGTGAATCCTGCATTGAGATCACCATCGAGATAAACTTCCACAAATACCCCATCATCAAGATTTTCCAGTATGTGCTTTGTCTGCGGTTTGATCGAATATCGTTGCTCTTCGGTCAGGTCGACCCGGTAAAATGCAAACGATGCGAGCAGGTTTATCAGGAGAATGATCACCAGACCATTGGCCAGAAGAAGGATATCGCCAAGCTTATTACTTTTCCAATTCACCATGATCGCGACCCTAAAACAATTCTCGTGAACAGGAGCATCAAAGAACCTACACTAACGAAATAAATTACATCCCGCGAATCGATAAGGCCCTTGCTCAAGGCCTCGTAATGATACAATACGCCAAGTTGCTTTACTGCCAATCCGGTCCCTGTGCCGGCGATCAACATCGACAGCGATTCAAATCCCGAAAAAAGAATAAAGCAGAAAAAAGCGGAGATGATAAAGGCCACGATCTGGTTTGACGTTAGCGATGATGCGAAGATGCCCACTGCGCAAAATACACCGGCCAGCAACAATAAGCCAATGTAGGAACCGATGACGCCCGGCGTGTCAATATTACCTGGGGGATTACCGAGGGCATAAACTGAAAAATAATAAATGATGGTTGGAACGAGTGCCACGGCAACTAAAAGGAATGCAGCCAGGTATTTGCCGAGAATTATTTCCCAATCCGTCAAAGGTTTTGTCAGAAGAAGCTCCATGGTTCCCCCCTTGAATTCTTCGGCAAAACTTCTCATGGTAATGGCCGGGATCAGGAAGATAAACACGTAAGGCCCGAGCCGGAACAGGGGGTCCATGTCGGCGTAACCGAATTCCAGCACGGACGTTTCGGGAAAAATCCACATCAACAATCCAATCGCCGTCAAAAACGCACCGATGACTACATAGGCGATCAGTGAGTTAAGGAAGCTATTGAATTCTTTTGCTAATACGAGAATCACGGATCGCGGATTAAAGGGATTAAAGGGATTAAAAGGATTGTAAGATTTTGATCGCAGATTAAATTGATTAGAGGATTTCGCGGATTCGCAATCAAATCAGCGCAATCTGCATAATCGCCTCAATCTGCAGTCAAAAAACGCCCGCAATATACATCGCGGATTAAATGGATGAAACGGATTAAATGATTCCCGGTGATCAAACCTGTGGAATCAGGGTAATCTGCTGATCGGGACTAAGAATGAATATAATTTTCCAATTGAGTGATGGTGTCCTGCTGGTTGGCAATGACGGCCTTAATCACGTCGTTGATAGAAATAATTCCAATCACCTGCTCGGAGTCAAAGACGGGAAGGTACCGGAGGTTATTGTCAGACATCAGCTTCATGCAATTGTCGACTGTGGTGTCCCGATGGATCCGGGGAAGATCGTTCGTGAGGATATCCTTTACCAGCGTATCCGCCGAGGATTTTCCTTTCAGGATTACTTTGCGTGCATAGTCCCGTTCGGTGAGGAGGCCGCAATAATTTGTCTCCTCCATTACCATGACCGAGCCGATATTTTTGTCAGCCATGAGCCTGAGGGCGTCGAGAACGCGGGTATCAGGTCTTACCGAGATTACACTGGCCCCTTTGTGAGCAAGTATTTCAGATACTTTTTTCATCGGTTAATAGGTGAAAAGGTTTGGATACTCACAGAAATATAGGAATTGATAGTCATTTTTAAAAGCGGAAGGCTGCCGAAGTGGGTCAAACGAATGAAGGATTTCCCGGATTTGGGTCAAAAAACATGCTCACTGGTCGCGGGTAAGCTCCTGGAAAATGGATTCCAGGCTATTCGCTTCCTGCCGCAGGCCAACCAGCGAAAGGTTGTTGTCTGCCGCAAAACGAAAGATTCCTGCGCGAAGGTCGGCTTTTTCATCCGTAAGAACTCGGTAGGTATGGAGGCCTGCCACCTGCACATCGGTAACCGATGGAATTTTCAGCAGAAGCGCAACGTCAACATCTGTCTCGAACTGAACTAGGATTGCGTTCATTGCCGGCCTTTTGTTCCTTAGCCTGTCCAACGAATCATCCGCCACAATCCGCCCCTTGTTGATCAAAATCACACGATCGCAAAGCGCCTCAACTTCCTGCATAATGTGGGTCGAGAACAAGACCGTCTTGTTAAGACTGATATCCCTGATCAGTTTACGGATTTCAGCCAGCTGGTTCGGATCAAGTCCGGAGGTCGGCTCATCGAGAATAAGCACCCGCGGATCATGGATCAGTGCCTGAGCCAGGCCAACGCGCTGACGGTATCCTTTCGAAAGGCTGTCGATCTTTTTGTTCTGTTCTCGCGTCAACCCGCATAACGCAATCATTTCATCGATGCGTGACCGCAGGGCCGGTCCCTTCAGCCCGTACAGCCGCCCGATAAAATTCAGGTACTCGTGGACGAACATATCGGTGTAAAGCGGATTGTTTTCCGGCAGATAGCCAATGATCTTCTTCACCTCTTTCGGATTCGACCTGACATTGTAGCCGCATACATCCACTAGCCCATCGGTTGGAGGGATGAAACCGGTGGTTATTTTCATGGTTGTGGACTTGCCCGCGCCATTGGGACCCAGGAAACCGACAATCTCGTTTTCGCCGATCGAAAAGGAGATTCCATCCACCGCTTTCTGGTGGCCGTAAACTTTTGAAAGGTTTTGTATATGGATCGACATCAGGCGCGTCAAAAGTAATAAATCAATCGGTGTAAGCGACCCGTGCCATTAAAATTTGGATTCGATAAGAGGCCTCTTGACGGTTTCATGGTATTATGTTAATATTTGTTAAAACATTACGCAGGGTCACAAAATTGGACCTTCCGATATTAACCGTTGTTGACAAGAAGCATTTATTTTGGAAATTTGCGATTTAAAGTATGAATATGCGCTTATCGGTTCTTTGTATTCTTTTGGTGGCATTCTACAGCAGCTTCGCCCAAACCGGGTATAAGATTGAAATGAAAGTCAAAGGCCTGAAGGACACCACGGCCTATCTGGGGTACTACTACGGTGAAAGTACTTTTATTAAAGACACCGCCCGGATAAACAGCATTGGCGAGTTCGTATTTGATGGAAAACAGTCCCTTCCCCACGGCGTTTATTTCCTTGTTCTGAACAAAACGAGGATCTTCGAATTTGTAGTGAGCAATACCCAACGGTTTGCGCTCAGCACGAATACCGACGATTATGTCAGGAACATGGTGGTTTCAGGCGACGTGGACAACAAGTTGTTCTTCGAGAATATGACGTTCAATATGGAGCGGCATAAGGAAGCGGAGCCGCTGATCAAGATCCTTCAGGATACAACGATGAAGGAAGACGACAAAAAAGATGCACGCGCGGCTTTTGCGAAGATCAATGATAAAGTAATGACTTATCAGGATGAGATTATTGCCAAACATCCGGCCACACTCACCGCAAGAATTTTTAAGGCAAGCAAGCCGGTACAGGTACCGGAGGCCCCGAAGCGCGCGGATGGAACTATTGACTCCACGTTTCAGCTGAAATGGTACCGGCAGCACTTCTTCGATAACTTTGACCTTGCTGACGATGCTTACATCCGCATGCCGCGGCCCATGTACCAGGAGAAAATTTACGAGTACCTGAACAAGTTATTCGTTCCCCAGGCTGACACGATCACGAAGGCTATCGAATTTATAGTTTCCAAGGCGAGGAAGAACCAGGAGACGTTCAAGTATTCGGTCTGGATGTGCGTCGTCAAATATCAGAATCCCGAAATCATGGGCCTGGATGAGGTGTATGTGAACCTGTATGACAAATATTTTGCAAAGGGGGAGATGGACTTCTGGGCTAATGAAAAATTGCGTAAGGATTTGAAGGAGACTGCTAACCGTCTGCGCAAAAGTCTCATTGGAAGGCAGGGAGCCAACCTGATCATGCAGGACAGCAAATTGCAACCGAAGTCGATGTATGATATCAGGAGCAAGTACACGATCCTCTTCATATTTGACCCGGACTGCTCACATTGCAAGGAAGAGACTCCCAAGCTTGTGAATTTCTATAACACCAGCAAAAAGAAATTCGATCTGGAGGTTTATGCGGTCAGCTCAGATACTTCGATGACGAAAATGAAAAACTACATCCGCGATATGAGCATGCCGTGGATAACGGTAAATGGTCCAAGAACTTATGTGGGCAACTATCAGGACCTTTATGATGCCCCGACCACGCCTACGTTATACATCCTGGACGAGAAGAAGAAGATAATTGGCAAAAAGATCCCTGTCGAAAGGCTGTTGGATTTCTTTACCAATTATGAAAAGGTGGAGAAAGTACGGGCCGCTCAGAAAATGTAGCCATATCCGTACATTTCTTGTTCAAAAGTGAACATCCGCCGCTTGTTACCTGTGAATTAAACGGCAATGGCGGAGATTTTTTTCAGCCGCAAAAAGCGCTTACTGAACCTTTTCTGTAACATTTCGCTTTTTTTTTAGACTAATATGCAACTATTCAGCCTTTCCGGAGTATCTATTGAGAGTGTGAATCTAATACCAAACCTTAATTAAAGACATTATGGCTTTTCTTGAAAAACTGTTGGGGAAAAAGAAACCAGAAATAAAGGCCCGGTGCCCGATCACGAAGGAACAGATCGAGAATGGCTTTGGATATTTGCTTACAACGGCAGAGGTAATTGCCTCAAAAAAATATTGGGATATGGTGATGACTGAGCCGGAAACACTTTCCTACTCAGTGTCTCATTTTCGCAATCAGCAAAGCGGCACACATATGCGGACGCTGATCTTCGAAAAATACAGCAACATTGAAAAACCCTGGATGATATCGGATTCATGCATCAATCTTTTCGAGAATGTTGACCGTAAATCTGCGCGCGAAAAGGCGCGGAAGTGGTGGGAAAGTGCTGGTACGTTCATCCCGGAAAATTCCGGACCTGCGGCTGTCGCCCTGGAGCCGACAACGTTCCAGATTGTCAAGGATTATGCGGTGCTGGAAGCAGGCCGTTCGAGAGTAGCTTTAAGCTGATAATACTCATAGATTTAGGTTAGGTTAATCGTCCCGGGAGCGGGACGATTTTTTTTAGTTGGTGCGGTCAATTGTAAACTGCACAAGCTGTTCCAGTGACTGGCGGTGAGGTGAATCGGGAAAAGTCCTGAGGATCGCAATGGCCTCCTGGTGATAGCGGATCATTTGCTGCACGGCATACTCAATACCGCCGGAACTTTTCACAAAGGCGATGACCTCCTTCACCTTCTTCGGCTTATCGCTTTCATTTTTCACAATGCTGATGATCCTTCTTTTTTCCATCCAGCCGGATTTCGACAAGGCGTGGATAAGCGGCAAGGTCATCTTCTTTTCTTTGATGTCGATTCCAACTGGCTTCCCGATCTCCATTTCACCATAGTCGAATAGATCATCCTTGATTTGAAACGCCATACCAATCTTTTCGCCAAAAGCGCGCATCTTCTCGACAACTTCAGCTGAAGCACCCGTGGAACTGGCGCCGACCGCGCAACATGATGCGATCAGCGAAGCCGTCTTTTGCCGGATGATGTCATAATATACTTCTTCGGTTATGTCAAGCCTCCTGGACTTCTCCATCTGAAGCAGCTCACCCTCACTCATTTCCTTGACGGCATGGGTCACGATATTCAGTAAACTAAAATCCTTGTTTTCAATAGAAAGGATCAGGCCGCGTGATAACAGAAAGTCGCCAACCAGTACTGCGATCTTGTTTTTCCAAAGAGCGTTTACGGAAAAAAAACCTCGGCGGTAATCGGCTTCGTCAACCACGTCGTCATGAACCAGGGTAGCCGTGTGAAGCAGTTCAATAAGCGATGCGCCGCGATAAGTGGATTCGCTGATCTGGCCGCAAGTTCCGGCGCTGAGGAAGACGAACATCGGCCTCATTTGCTTGCCTTTCCGCTTCACGATATAGCTCATGATCTTGTCAAGCAATAACACCTTGGTTTTCATCGCTCCCCGGAATTTGGGCTCGAATTCCTCCATTTCACGGGCTATCGGGGCTTTTATATCATCTAAACGCAACGGCATGAAACGCAATAATACATAAGGTTTTTAAGTGTTGAAAGCAATTTAGAACTTACCCGTTTGTCTGTCATCTGCATGTTTCCCTTCTCCACCGGCAACCTTTTTAATCGAAAATTAGAGTTTTACGCTTTAAACTTTATTTTCGGGATATGAACATCTGGGGAAACTACTGGGACAATATTTTATTCGCTTTGGCGGTGATCATCATTGCGGTTCTTGTAGCCCGGCTCCTGAGATGGATGATCGGCCGGGGATTGAAGGGTGCCGTACGGAAACTCAAGATCGTAGATGCGACAAAATACAATTTTCTAAAAAACGCGGTCGAGTTTATTATTTATATCATCGCAGCAATTGTCATTTTCCGGTCGATAGATACTTTGAGAACCGCCGGGACTGCCCTCTTCGCGGGTGCCGGTGTGCTTGCCGCCATCGTAGGGTTCGCTTCCCAGTCCGCCTTCTCCAACATCGTCAGCGGGGTCTTTATCGTGATCTTCAAACCATTCAGCGTCGGCGACCGCGTAAAGATCGGAACCTTGTATCAGGGCGACGTCGAGGATATTACCTTGCGTCACACCATTATAAAGGATTTTGAAAACAGGAGGATCGTCATTCCCAACAGTGTGATGAACAATGAAACCATTGTCAACTCAACGCTGACCGAAGAAAAAGTTTGTATCTTCATCGAATTCGGAATCACATTTGAAAGTGACAATGACAAGGCCATGGCGATCATGCAGGATGAGGCGTTACGCCACCGTGACTGCATTGACAACCGGACCGCGGAAGAAAAAAGCCATGATTTTCCACAGGTTGAAGTGCGGCTCATCAACTTTGCAGATTCTGCGCAGCTGTTGCGGGCCTACGTTTGGGCCAAGGATCCCACGGCGGGATTCAACCTGAAATGTGATCTGCTGAAAAGCATCAAAGACAGGTTCGACCGCGAAGGAATTGATCTCGCTTACCCGCACCGTACCATATATTTGAAACAAAACCCCACGTCCGTAAAAGTATGAGCGCAAAACACCACCATCTGGCCCATCTTGAAGGAATTAAAGACACAAAAGTAATTCTGGAACTCATCAGCTATAACAAGGAGCAGCACACCAAAATGGTTGACCTCTCAATCGAAGAATTGCTGAAGGAGATCAGACCTGACCGCGTCAACTGGATCAATGTCGACGGCCTTGAACAAACTTATATTATCGAAAGGCTGCAATCCCATTTCGACCTGCACTCCCTTCTGGTGGAAGATGTTATCAACGACCAGCGCCCCAAGGCGGAGGAATATGAAGACTACCTGTTTGTAACGCTGAAGATGCTATACAAGATCCGGGGGCCGGTCATCGACTATGAGCAGATCAGCTTTGTCCTGGGAAAAAATTTCCTGATATCGTTCCAGGAAAAAGAAGGCGACCTCTTCAATCCCTTTCGTGAAAGAATCCGGCTTGACCAGGGACGGGTTCGTAAAAAGCAGGCGGACTACCTTTTGTACCGGTTGATCGATATTATCGTGAACAGCTATTATGATGTGCTGGACAGTATCGGGCAACAGATCGAACAAATTGAAGATGAGATTCAGGCGGACAGCTCGGAGTCGACCTTCACAAAAATTCAGGCGCTAAAAAAGGAACTGATCTTTTTGCATAAGGCCCTTTACCCGTTGCGTGAAGCAATGAGCAAGCTTACCAAGGACGAAAGTGATTTCATCAAGGAGGAGAACTTCCGTTATTTCTCGGACACAAACGATCACGTGATTCACCTGATCGATTTGCTGGATACTTACCGGGACCTTACCAGCGGTCTGATCGATTACTACGTCAACAGGCAGAACACGAAACTGAACCAGGTGATCCGGATGCTGACCATCATTTCGACGATCTTCATTCCATTGACGTTTATTGTCGGAGTATACGGAATGAATTTCGACTACCTGCCCGAACTTGAATTCCGGTATGGCTACTATGTCGTGTGGGCCATCATGCTGGCCATCGCCATATCCATGATCTCGTTTTTTAAACACAAAAAGTGGATCTGATCAATCTTCGGCCACCTCGACGAAGCGGTCGACAATGTCGACAAGGATGATCTGGTTCTTGATACGTTTCATCACAATGAAGGTATAATCGTCGTAATTGATGGATTCTCCTACGTTTGGTATGCGGCCAACAATATCAATCAGCATGCCGGCGAGCGTGACATAGATGTCATTTTCCGGAAGCGGTCTTGGCAAACGTTCATTGAGCGCCACCAGGGTAACCGATCCCTGTACCCGGAATTTACGGTCCTCCAGCTGTTCGATCAGCGGCGTTTCCGAATCGTATTCGTCCTGGATCTCGCCTACGAGTTCTTCGAGGATGTCCTCCATTGTGATCACACCTTCCGTTCCGCCGAATTCGTCTACTACAATGGCAAACTGAATGTGCTGTTTCTGAAAATCGCGCATGATATCGATCAGCTTCTTATTGGCGGCGATGTAATGTGCCTGCCTCATGATATCCTCGATCTTGAAATCACCTCCCGCCTTCAGCTTCGGCAGCAGGTCTTTGGTAAAGATGATGCCGACGATATGGTCGATTGTGTTTTCGAATACGGGAACACGCGAATATCCGTTTTCAAGGATCTTGTCGATGCTCTGCGATATCGGTTGGAGCTTGTTGATTCCAAATACGTGGGTACGAGGAACCATCGCCTGGCGGGCCGAGCGTTCTGCAAAATCGAAGGCATTGCGGATGATCTCGTATTTTCGCTGTTCAATGACTCCGCTTTTCTGACCTTGTTCCACCATCATCCTCAGTTCCTCGGGTGAGTGCACCTCTGCGCCTTTGATAGGAGTTATTCCGATCAGGCGCAAAATAAAATTCGAAAAGCCATTCAGCACAAATATGAAAGGGCGGAATATCCAATAGAAGACATTCAAAGGTCCCGCAAGCCAAAGCGTCGTCGTTTCGGGCCTTTGAATGGCGAAGGATTTCGGCGCAAGTTCGCCAAAGACGATATGAAGGATCGTGATCACGGCAAATGCAGTAGGCAATGCAATATTGTGGGCCGCCTCAGGACTCAACGGAATGTTCAATGCGTGCATCAGACCGATGATCATGTTGGCCACAACGTCTTCACCAATCCAGCCAAGACCGAGACTGGCGATTGTGATGCCAAGCTGGGTTGCGGAAAGATAAGAGTCAAGATTCGCGACGATGTGTTTGGATAATGAAGCCATCCTGTGCCCCTCCTTTGCCTTCAGATCAAGCTGCGAGGATCGGACTTTGACAATGGCAAATTCCGCCGCCACAAAGAATCCATTCAGCAGGACAAGGAGAATCGTTACAAAAATTTCCAGTACCATATATTAAAACAAAAGGGCTGCATGTGAACAGCCCTGCATTTGACGGTTAAATCAGATCAAAGACGTTTTTCAAGCTCTGTGATCTTTGCCTGGGCTTCGGCTTTGCCAAGTGACAGCGCTTTTTTGTACAGCTCGACAGCTTCCTTCAGGGTTTCTTTTTTCTTTTTAGGAGCGAGTCTTGTACGGTTGGCCGCTTCTTCAACTGCCTGTGCCCGTGTAAAATAGGCATCCGCCTCCGACATTTTTGACTGTATCATCAATTCCTGGACACGGGCTTCAATGAGGGCGAGCTCCTGGCCCTTTGCCTCGATCTGCGCCTGCTTGTCGGCGATCTCTGCTTCCTGCAGACCAACCGTGTTGATCAGGTTTTCATTTTCGCTCCGGTATTTCTCCACTTGCTGCTGCAACGCCGCGATCTCCTCAGTTCGGGTCTGCAGATCAGCCTTTAGTTTGCGGATGGTATTTGCATACAGGTTGCTGTTTGCTTTGGAATCCTTCAATGAACGTTCGAGGTTCGAAATTTTGCGTTGAGTTTCCTGAACATACGAATTCAGGTCTTTCATCCGCGAGGCGTAATCTTCATAGGTAGTCCCCTCGACCATATTGACACGCAGCAACTGTCGACTGGCATCGATGGAATCCATCAGCGTTCCTACTTCGGTCAGGGTTTCTGCCATTTCCTGGCTGGTCTCCAGTTCCCTTTTCAAAGAATCTACCTGCGTCCTCAGCGTTTCTTTTTCCGGGTCACCACAACTAAACATGAAAGCCGGGATCACGGATACATAAAGGAGCTTTTTCAGCATATTTTATTGGTTTTGAGCCGTATTGGTGGCAAAAATACGTCGATTTTGTCGAATACAACGGCCTATTTAAAATATTTCATGCCATTGGCGACGGCATTTCGAACGATTCCAGGCACCTTGTAATTCTTGTGTTTTCTTTTTGGGATTGGCCAAACGCATTTAAATTTGCGTCCGTCTTAAAAGAAGGCGAATACTAAATGCCCAATTTAATTACCACGCGTATTGCAGACCTGGGCAAACCTCGAGTCATCATCATTGGAGGAGGTTTTGGCGGATTGGAAGTTGCCAAACGACTACATGCCGGCAAGTTCCAAACAGTTCTCTTTGACAAATATAACCATCACACTTTTCAGCCGCTGCTTTATCAGGTAGCAACCTCCGCACTTGAAACCAGCTCGATTTTGTTTCCTTTCAGGCGCCATTTTTCCAACAGGAAGAATTTTGTTTTCCGCCTCGGGGAAGTAAGGGAGATCAGGCCGGGGGAAAATTGCATCGAGACTTCCATCGGAAGCGTTCGGTACGATTATCTCGTTATCGCTACGGGAGCTGAAACCAATTTTTACGGCTTGAAGGATGTCGAGGCGAATTCTCATCCGATGAAAACGATCATCGACTCAATCAAGCTGCGCAACATCCTTATCCGCAATATCGAAACTGCTCTTTTGATCGAAGACAAGGAACTGATGAACAGTTATATGGACATTGTCATTGTCGGCGGTGGTCCTACAGGCGTCGAACTTGCCGGGGCAATTGCAGAACTTAAAAAATATGTTTTCCCCAATGACTATCCGGAGCTGGAGCTTACACAAATGGATATCCACCTGATCGAAGCAACGCCCAGGTTATTGAACGGGATGTCGAATATCGCGGGTACGAGGGCATTGGATTATCTCCAGCGCATGGGCGTCAAGGTTCATCTCAACTGCGCTGTCAGATCTTACGATGGCCATCAAGTGGTTTTCAATACGGGTGAGAAGCTGATCAGCAAGACATTGATCTGGGCCGCCGGGGTGAAAGGCAATCCTATCGCAGGATTGACCGCCGAATCGGTCGGCAAGGCAGCACGTGTGCGGGTGGATGAGTATAACCGTGTGAAAGGATATCCGAATATTTTCGCGATTGGAGATGTGGCTCTGATGGAAGGCGATCCGGATTTTCCGAATGGCCACCCGATGATGGCTCCACCTGCAATGCAACAGGGAAGGCTCCTGGCCGACAACATCGCGCGCCTTTCTGAGAACAAATCGCTGCTGCCCTTCCGGTATCATGACAAGGGTTCAATGGCGACTGTGGGACGAAACAAGGCAGTTGTCGACCTGAAAAAAATGCGGTTTCAGGGTTTCTTTGCATGGTTCGTGTGGATGTTTGTTCACCTCATGTCAATCATCGGCTTCCGCAACAAATTTTTTGTTCTTATCAACTGGCTTATCAGTTACTTCTCTTACGACAAGAGTAATCGATTGATCATAGCGCGTCCCAAAGACGGCGTTCATTAAAAACGGAAAGCTGAAAGCAGAAGGCGGAAGGCTAAAGGCGGAAAGCAGTGACGGCTTCACCGATGACGGGAGAATTTCAGCAGGTTCGGTACAGCCGTCACTCGTCCGAAAACCGAATCTCTCGATAAACAAAACTTCAATTTTTTTATTCTACTCCTCTAATGCTGCGTCGTTATCCATTCACGATATTTTTCATTGTTGCCAACACAGTGATATATCTTTCCGTTTTCAACGATCCGCGATTATCGCAGCTTTTTGTTGAAAAAGGCGGATTGTTCAATCCACTTGCACTTGGCGGAGAATGGCACCGGCTGTTCACCCACCTGTTTTTGCATGGTGGTTTTCTACACCTGCTCATGAACATGTATGCGCTCTTCATTGCCGGATCAGTGATCGAAGATGAGGACGGGTCAATCAGGTTTCTCCTCATCTATTTTATTACGGGGATTGCTGCGGCATTTTCCTCACTTTATTGGAATCTTTTTGTGGTCGGCGTCGGCGCTTCCGGGGCGATATTCGGTTTGTTTGCTTACGCGATCGTAACGAATGTGATCTACAGCCTGAAGCAAGGTCTACCAATCCGCCGGATCATCATCGTTTTCATGATCTTCATGGGCTTCAACCTGGTATTTGCGGGCGCAATGAACGTCGACAACGCGGCGCACATTGGGGGATTTTTATGCGGTGCGCTTCTGGCAGGCCTTTCCCTGTTCTTTAACCAGCACGAAAAGAAAATAACCATCGAGCTAGCGATGGCAGTAGTTTTAATTGGCATCTATTTTCTGTTGCCACGACACCAGGTCAGCTATTACAAGATGTACCAAAAAATTCTGCAGATCGAGCGGGCGGGTACCAGTATCTTCGATAAAAAAGGGACGACAGATGCTGAATTTCTTCAATTCTTCGAAGACCGCAAACTTGCGTGGGACAGCGCCCTGACAATGTTGAATGATCAACCCTATGTGCCCGAGGAACTTCAACAGGATACAATCGTGTTGCGGCGTTACATTTCCCTCGGTAATCTCGAAGCCCAACACCGGACGGAGATGATCAGACGGGAGTCTTATGTTTATTACGATAGCATTGAACTGGTCCAGGATTCGCTGCGCAGCCTGCCCCCCTTACAGTATCCCATTGCCTTTGGAAATTCTTTGCGTGACGAACCAGATCCGGAACCTGAAAAGTCGTCCGCACTCAAATCAACAACAGTTTACTACGACAGCAATTGGGTTGAGATCGATGATCCGCCGGGAGTATATTTCCGCATTGGCAGCAGGGATGAAAAAGGAAAATGGCAAGGCCCCGTGAGGGATTACTACGCCAACGGCGACGTTCAAATGAAGGGCACGTATAAGGATGATAAAAAGCACGGGGTTTTTTTATATTATTCCGATCATAAAACCTATACGTCGTCGGGCAGATACGTTGAAGACCAGAACGTCGGCAAGTGGGAAACTTTTCACGACAACGGGAAACCCGAAAGCGAGGTCTATTACAACGACGGATATTTTTTGAAAAGCCTTTGGGATTCGTCAGGAAACCAAATGGTCAAAGACGGTTTTGGAGAAGTGGTAGCAAAACACCCCAGTGGTACCGTTGCTTCGCAGGGAAGTTATAAAAACGGAAAAAAAGAAGGGTACTGGTTTGGCCGCCATCCAAACGGAGAAATGTATTTCGAAGAAAATTATGCGCGAGGCAGACTTGTCCATGGCCAGTCACGGAATCCGTCTGGCAAAATGTTTATTTATGATGAGAGTAGCTTTTATCCGATCCCGGAAGGCGGTCACCGCAAATATGCGCTTTACCTCAGGCAGCAGACCCGCAAATACAAAAATGTTTACGGTGGGTATGTAAAACTTTCGTTCCGGGTTACAGTTGACGGCGTGCTCACGGATTTCACCGTTGAAGAAGGTATATCCCCGGAAGTTGATCAAATTGCCAAATCGATCGTCCGCGACGGTCCGCGATGGATCCCTGCCAAAGAACACGGTGACAAACCGGTTGATGGTTTTGCCTTCGTCACCGTAGTGTTTGATGAATAGGCAGAAAGTGGATAGCTCGCTGACGTGGCTGCTGGCGCGTTTCCCTATAGCACGGCAGATTTGCGGAAATCGACGTACGGAAGGTCATGGGTGCGAGTGTTCGGGCAAATTGTGGCGATGATGTCAACGCATGAGGGCGAATAGCCAGGAGCCCTGATTGGCGTGGGCCATTCGAGTAGGCTTCGGATAGGGAGATGGTTAGGTTCAAAGTTGACATTGCAGATCTGAGGTTGTTGAATTTGGATAGTCTTGAAAAATAAAAGTTGGACTGCGATGGTAGCGGGGCTTTGGCCATGGACCTGCGAAGGCCGGCAAGGGCAGGTGCTGACCATTTAACGGCCGGTGAAACCATAAATTGAGCGCAAAGAAAATCGCGACTTATCCGCCCAATTACGGACGCTGTCGTGCGCACGTGGTCACGGCAAAGGCCACGAGCCAGCGTTCATTCGACAAAATTCAAGATTCGATTTATGGCATTGTAATTGACTTTCTGCACTTTTAACCTCATGTCAATGCTTAAGAGTTACTTTGTAATCGCTTTAAGAAATTTTTTAAAACAAAAGGGATATTCCTTTATCAAAATCGCGGGATTGGCGTTCGGACTGGCCGCGAGTATGATCATTTATTTATACGTGAGAGAAGACCTCTCCTTTGACAAATTCCACGAAAAACACAATCGGATTGTCAGGGTCTTAACCATTGATAGCGCGGAAGGCGTGAGCAGTAAGCTCGTCGGGGTGACACAGCCCGCGCTGGGACCTGCGGCAAAAACAGAGCTTCCCGAAGTGGTTGAAGTGGTGCGTTTCACAGGTGGCGGACGATATGACCTCAGCTACAACGACAATACGCTGAAGTGCGAAGCAGCGTTTCGCGTCGACCCTGCCGTATTCGATGTCTTCGATTTCAAGATCATCGATGGCGCAAAGACCGGGACGCTTGATCAACCTGGATCAATTGCCATCACACGATCGCTCGCGAAAAAGATATTCGGGGCCGAAAACCCCGTGGGAAAAACCATCAAGCTGAATCAGAACACGGACCTGAATGTCACTGCCGTACTTGCAGATCCTCCAAAGACGTCCCACATTCAATTCGATCTCCTTCACTCACTTGTGCCCGGTCAAAACGAAGAGGGGCTGCGCCAGGCACTCGAGACATGGCAGGGAATTTTCAGCTTCACTTATTTATTGCTTGACAAGCCTGTTGACGAACAGGGGCTGAACAAAAAGCTTAACGAAATCAGCAGAAAAAATAACGCTTACCAGTTTTTCACGCCGGTCGTTCAAAGACTCGACGATATCCATTTGAAATCAAAGGAAATCCTTTTTGAAACCAATGCAAACAAATCAGACGAACTCAACGTGTTTGTACTCTCCACAATTGCATTGCTGATCCTCATTCTCGCCGCCGTGAATTTCATGAACCTGGTAACAGCAAAGTCAGCGGGCCGCGCAAAGGAAGTCGGTATGCGCAAGGTGATCGGCGCAATCCGGTCACAGCTCATCAGACAGCACCTGATGGAATCAGTCGTTGTGACTTTTGTTGCGGCGCTTATCGCCCTGGCAATTGTATTTGCACTGGTTCCGGTGTTGAACAGTCTTTACCAGCGATTTGCTGATCTCAGTGTTTTGGTTGAGCCGTCCAGTCTGGTAATCCTCGCGTCGCAGGTGATTGGGGTTGGTGTGCTTGCAGGTTTGTATCCGGCATTTGTACTCTCATCGTTCAAGCCGATCACCGTTTTGAAAGGTTCGTTTAAAAATTCGTCCAGGGGAATTCAGCTTAGAAAGGCGCTTGTTGTCTTGCAATTCACAATCTCCATCGCATTGATGGTAGGCACTGGCATTGTTTACCAGCAAATGCGTTTCATTTATACTGCGGACCTGGGTTACAGCAGGGATCAGGTGATCACCCTGCAGCAAAATGGCCCGGCCATTCAGCGCGCTTCCACCCTGAAAACGGAAATACTGCGCGATCCGAATATCGTTTCGGTTGGAACGTCCTCTGCAAGAATGGGCCAGCAACTCGGCCGCACCAACATCACCCCCGAAGGAGCGACCAGCGAAACCAACATCATTACCAGCATCATGGTGGCGGATGAAAACTTTATCCCGACGATGGATATGAAGATGATAGCCGGAAGAAATTTCTCGCTGGATCATGATGACTCGCTCTCAATGATCATCAATGAGGAGATGACCCGCTTGCTGAAATGGAATGATGCTGTCGGCAAAACGATCAGCCTGCAAAGCGGACCCAACCCGACGGACCTGACAAACTACAAAGTAATTGGTGTCGTGAAGGATTTTCATTTCGCTACGATTCGCCATAAGCTCGAACCGATGTTCATGTTGTACAACCAGAATAATGGAGCAATGTCCATCAAAGTAAAAACCGAAAACGTTCAAGAATCGATCGCTCATATCGAAGAGGCGTGGGAAAAGGTCAATCCGGGGAGCACCTTTGAATACAATTTTCTGGACGACCAGTTTGCAACCCTTTACAGGAACGAGCAGGCATTTGCCACGATGTTTACGCACTTTACGATCCTGGCTCTGGTCATCGCCGGTTTGGGATTATTCGCACTCTCGGCTTTCACCGCCGAACAACGAAAGAAAGAGATTGGAATCCGGAAGGCGCTGGGCGCAAGCAACGCCACCATCCTGTATAAACTTTCGTCGGAGTTCATCCGGCTTATCCTCGTCTCGTTTGGTCTCGCGAGCATCATCGCTTATCTCGTGATGGATAAGTGGTTGCAGGATTTTCAATACAGTATCAGCATCGGACCGGAAATTTTCGTCGTTGCCGGTGTCCTGTCTGTGACAATAGCAATGCTAACGATCAGTTTCCAGGCGTTGAAGGCTGCGTTTACGAATCCGGTTGACGCTCTGAGAACCGAATAAAATCTGGCGGCAGTGACCTGAAACGATTTTAAGGCTTGTGAGATGACCTCCACTTGAAATGTGGTGTCATCAAGGCTTGAGGCGCAATTGGTTTACGCCGATTAGGCGTGGCGCGAGTTAATGAGGCTGACTGCTATACGATCCTCTTCAAACGAACTGTGTCAAAAAAAAGCAGGAAAATCAGGATAGATATTGAAGGTAATCCAACCTTACAAGGAGTCTGCAAGGCGTCATCAAAGCCATGATTATCGAACCAATGGTCTAAATAAAACTAAAAACGTTATAGGGGTCAACGCAACCTTTGTTGTCACAGGATTGTCTTAACACCATAATACTGTTTTATGAGAAAATTGCTCACCTTGGTTTTAATCCTTGCCCTACAGGCTTCAGCCGTTTGCCAGGAAATAGTTGACGATCTGAAACCCTTCACGAGGATCGTGGCTTCGCCGCGAATAAACGTCGTCCTGAAAAGAGGCGATCGTGAAAGCATCAGGCTGGTATACCGCGCCGTTACGAAGGATAAGGTCAATATTAATCAAAAAGGAAAAACACTACGGATCTTTCTTGACCGGGCGCGAAAGGTCGAACCGACGATCCACACGAATGACGGACATTCGAAACATGGCATTTACGAAGGAGTTTCTGTCACAGCCTATATTACCTACCGGGATCTTGAATCTCTTGAAATCAGGGGAACGCAGGAATTGACTTGTCTGGACCTTATCGATACGAAAAAATTTGTATTGCGCGCCTATGGTGAGAACGAGATCACCTTTGCCGCGTTGAAAACCGATTTTTTCAAGGTGGCGCTCTATGGCGAGAACACATTAAAGATCAAAGCCGGAAAAGCAATCGAGCAGAAGTACAGGTTGTTCGGTGAAAATAAGATCAGCAGCCAGGACATGAAAAGTTCGTACACTTCCACCAGTATCTTTGGTGAAGCGAAATTGCACATCAACACAAGCGAGGAAGTGATCATCAACGCTTTCGGCGAACCCGTTATCGATGTCGACGGCGGAGCGCACGTTAACAGAAGGTTGATATTTGGGAAAGCAGAGATCACCAGAAGGTAAGGGTTCCGGAAATTTCATGTTTTTCGAAGCCGCCCGTCGGGAAACTAATTTTCGGGGACGAATTCTCCGTGTGTTCTGGTGATATTCCAACAATCACCTTTTTGAAAAAACGACACTTAATCGTCGTTGTTTTTTCAGTCGCGCCGCTGCCTTAGTATCACGCACAAAGTCTCCTTCAAAAGAATCTGCGCCGCTGAATCCAGCGTCCGCCGGTCAAACTCACCAAATGCCCGCGTTCCCTCAGCCAGGTTCGCCATTCACTAAGCCTTGTTAACCCTCTGCGCAATCCGACAGTTTTATCATCAGAGACGCTTATGGAATGATGAATCAGGTCGCATCCTAAGAACGCAAAATCATAAAATTCAACAGTATGAAAACAATCAAAATAAAGCTGGTCGCTTTTTTAATGATCAGTGGCGCCTTTTTGCTGGCGTTTTCGCTGAAACGTGAAGAGCCGAAGAAAACCCGGCCTTTTGTTCCACCACTCGGATGTGTATTCCGAACCGTTATGGGTGAAGAGTCTTCCGAAGATCACTTCAAATATAAAACGCCCGAGAATGTGCTCGCTTCAGTTGAGCGCGGTTTAAGCTGGATCGCGCAGGCACAAAATAACAACGGCGGCTGGGGTGCCGGGAGCCATCAGCGTCAGGATTTAACCGACCCTCATGCCGTGCAGACAGATCCGGCAACAACGGCGATGGTTGCAATGGCATTGCTGAGAAGCGGAAGTACTTTGACTGAGGGGAAATACTCCAAAGAACTGAAGAATGCGCTAAGCTACTTGCTGAACGCCGTCGAAACCTCCGGCAATCAGCCCAACAACATCACGTCGATCACCGGAACACAGATCCAAAGCAAACTAGGGGCAAACATTGATGTGATACTGACCTCGCAGTTTCTTTCGAACATTGTCGAAACATTAACTGGCGGCACCCTGAAGGAACGTATCAAGAAGTGTCAGAACATTTGCGTGTCGAAAATCCAGGCCGCCCAGGATAACAATGGCAGCATCACAGGATCGGGATGGGCCGGCGTGTTGCAATCCTCTTTTGCAAACAACGCGCTCGAAGCAGCGGAAGCGCAAGGTGCGGATGTTGATCGGGCGAAACTTCAACGCGCACGCGATTATCAAAAGAATAACTATGATGCTAAAACAGGTGATGTCAATACGGATATGGGCGCAGGTATTGTGCTCTATTCGGTAACAGGGTCTGTGAGGGCAAGCGCAAAGGAAGCACGCAAAGTTGAAGAGGAGGTCAGCAAAGCCAAGAAGGAAGGGCGTCTTGCCAACAATGCACCACCGACAGCCGAAACGCTTCAAAAGATCGGCTACTCCAAAGATGAAGCGATCAGATATTCAACTGCGTACGATGTATACCAATCGGCCAAAGTGAAAGCTCAACGCGAAGATGTCATGGATGGCTTTGGGAATAACGGCGGTGAGGAATTTCTGAGCTATCTGCAAACCGGCGAAGCAATGATCATTAACAAAGACAATTCGTGGGAAAAGTGGTATGACAACATGAGCGGAAGATTGCTGAAGATACAGAACAATGACGGGAGCTGGAGTGGTCACCATTGCATTACAAGTCCTGTATTCTGTACCGCTACTTGCCTGCTGATACTTGCAGTGAATAACGACGTGGATAATCTGACGAAGATCGGCGCGGAAAAAGGCGCGGGTAGATAAAAGATAGCGTGGTTTACGGGTGACAGAGCCGTTTGCAGCAATGCAGGCGGCTCTTTAATTATGCGAATGATTTTATTAATTTCGGGACAACCGACCGCCAATGAAAGAAATCATTCTGTTATCCATCGTCTTTTTGCTGGCAATTCAATGCACCACGCAAAAAAGACCCGAAGGTAATTTGTCTGATTCATTAAGCGCCGACACCACCGAAGCTGGCGACGGGATTCCTGAAAGCGATGGCCATATGGAAAGCGGCGATACGTTATCGTTGGCGATCGAGGCCGCGCTCGACGACCTGGCAAGTCAATCGTTAGAGACCTGCCCTTACACAGTGAGCTCGAAGTACAGTGGCTACGAGTCGCAAACTGACTGGACTTATTATTTTGATTCGGCGCTGACGCTCCGATACGCTGTAGTTTCATGGGACATGGAAGGTACCAGCGGTAACTCCACCTACTACTTCGAGCACGATCAACTGGTGGCCGGCCGGGAAGAAAACTCCTTTAACGATTACGAAGAGATCGTGGCGTTTCATTCAAAATTCAAACCCGTATATGGCTACTCGATCACCAATGGCACGGAAAACGATTCTATGCCCACATATCTTTATGAGGCGGATTACATTTCAAAGAATTCGGATGCAACCAGCAATTATCAACAGGTCCTTGATCGTATTATTGAATATAGCGACACCGTTGTCGTTGCCGGCGATTATGTGACGATCCACATAGAAAACATTGTCAACTATGGCGATGACGTTACAGAAACCGAAGACTACCGGGTAAGCCGGGTCGTTTTTGACAAACTGATAAAGCAGTAAACTCCTGGGTTGGAAGATCAGGAAAGGCCTAAAAGCTCAAGGTGTTTGAAGTTTAATGTAGTTTAATGTTCAACGTTTGAAGTTGTTTTGAAGCTGGAAGTTTGGCCTCAGCCCTTCGTGACTACCTCGCACCCATCCAGGCCGCCGCCGCTTTCCACTTTAACCCTCTCGATCCTGGAGTTGCCGCGCAACGAATAGTTTAAGAGCAAGGGTTTGCCGTCATAACGAACAAGCGCCTCCTCGTCAAGGCTAATAAGTTCGATGGTTTTGGTTGGTCCGAGCGTGACGACAGACCGGCCCTTTACAGACTCGCACCAGACGGTTTCGGTGGTAAGCCGACGCAGATCCAGGATGCAATTACCATGTATCCTCTTGATCAGTAGTTTTTTACAGATTCCCGAAAATGCGATAGATCCATCACCACAGATCTGCAATTCAACGGTATTCTTTCCGCAATAGATCAATCCGGAAAGATCGAAATTTCCCTCGGCAATGAATGTCGCGTCTCCATAATTGCCAATCACAATTGAGTCGTCCTTAAAATCGCCAATGAATTCAAATCGTCTGGGCTTATGCTTCAATAGGGGTTTACGCGTAGCGGTCATCGTGGATTGTTTGATTTAATCAAAACAATCATTCATTACCCTTGGAATCAATTTGTATTAACCGAATATAGAAAATTGTTGTGCAATTAATTTTCAAGCATATGGGTATCAGGAGATTAACAGAAAGCTCATCTGAAAAAAATATCATCGGAATATCGCATGCTCAAACGTCAACCGACCGGATTTCCATAATTTTTTCGTCAAAAACCTCATTGGGCAGAATTGATTTATTCCGAATCCGGGTCTTATAGGCGTAAATGGTATTCACTGAGTAGTTCAGGATACGCGCGAGATCCTCATTATCGGTGATTCCCATCCGGAACAGGGCAAATATCCGCAATTCAGTATTCAGGAGCTGACCCTCTTTTAGCATGATCTGATCCTCCGGCCGCAGGTAGGAGTTAAAGCATTTTACAAAATCCGGAAACAGTTTGAGGAACACTTTGTCAAAGCTCACATACAATTCTTCACGATCGCGTTTTGAATTCAGGTTATTGATCAGGAACCTGATATCGTCATACTTCCGGAGGTTAAGCTTTTGTTCTACAGACGTTTTTAACGAATCCATCTTGTCGAGGTATTCCGAATTGACTGAAAAGTAATATCCGATGTATTCTTCCTTGATCCTGTTCGCCTCGAGAAGCTTTTCATTGGTTTCCTGCAGAACCCCGTTGGCATCGGTGATTTTCATTTCGGCAGCCTTCAGCTTTTTCATTTGCTTGTAAATGATAAAAGCGAAAACCATGACCAGAATTGAAAGAATTGAGAGGACGATTCCGTAACGCAACCATAACCGCCGTTGTGTTTCCGAATTATTCAATTCCGCGGAAGCGATCAGGGGCAAAATGGAACCGATCTCGACCTTCCGCTGCCGGGCTCCGTAATGATCCGCGTCATCGACCGCCTGTCGAATAAACACCGAGGCATTATCGGTGTCCCCCCTTTCAAACATCAGCCTGGCCACCGTATACATCGCCGCGGTTTCTTTTGTAGCAGCCCGGATGTCCGCCAGTGACGAACGCATCGTGAACTCGAGCGTTTTCTCCTCATCGTTCATGCCTTTATAGGCTTCGGCGAGATCGAAGTAACTGACCGCTTGTTGCGCGTAGGTCATGCGGTGGGTCCTCAATAGTTTCCCGATAGTTGCGATCGCCTCCAAATAGTTTTTGCTGTGAAGTTCCTTCAGCGCTCGCAGGTAAAAATCAAAATAGGAACCCGGTTGCGTCCACTGCAGGGCCGAATCCATATAAAGCTGATCCAGCTCGGTGTAGTTGATTTTATAATAGTGGTCTTTATTATAGACGATCAAATCGGAATATGCGCGGGCGAGTAAACGGTAATAATCGACCCGGGTCGTATCATGCAAAAATTTTACTTCAACAACATTCAGCGAATCGAATGTTTCCTTAAACATTCCGGATGAGATCAAAATAAATCCAAGTTTAACCCTTGCATAGCCGATCCTGGACCTGTCGTCAAGTTTGTATGACGTTTCGATCAGTTTCTGGGAGTACCTGAAAGCTGAATCGTAGATAAACGTTTTGTATTCATGGTAAAGCTCATTGTAAATGTTGAATTGCGATTCAAGTCCCGATTCAATGGCATGCGGAATTCGCGAGCGCAAATTATCAATGCGGTCTATCTTGCGGTTTACATAGACATCTCTTTGTTTGATTTCCTTTTTCAGAACATCCGCCAAACTATCGAGACGCGGCTGGGAGAACGCGGACTGAATGATTAGTACGAAAATAATAATGCTCAAAAATCGCATGTGAATGCTCAATGGGACCAGGCTAAATATCAAAATTAATAAAAATCAGCGCGGTTTTTTGACGAAAAATCACCTGACAGAACAAGTGTGGGATGTTTTCCGATACGCCTTTTGTTGAACCATCATAAATTCTTTCATCTTGGATATCTGGGAGTTAGGTCATTTTCATTGTTGCAAGACTACTATTTATATTGGTTGGGTGTTATTTTTGTAACTAATAATATTGGTTATGTCGTTACGGCCGCAAAATCGCAGTGAGTTTGTCTCGGTAATTCCGGACGATCTGCGGCTTTTCGAATCCACCGATGTCCGGAAAGTATTTGACTACCTGGAAAAAGAATTTCACCTCAGCAAAGTGTGGTACAAAGCCTACAGGGCCGAATTGATGAAAGTGCAGCGGGGAGTTTCCGAGCAGGAATTTTTCTTTCGATATTCCAGGGAACATTTTGACCCCGCGCTTCAGCGATTATTGAGACGGAAAGAATCTGTCATTTTTGCGCTCGCACGATACCTGATCCGTGACAGGATCATTGAAAAGAAACAGGAACAGGAAATTGCTAAAAACGTTTATAAAAATCGCGACAGGCAGTCTGGCAAAAATTGACCGCCTTCACTATCAAATTTGCCTCCGTGCAACCTTTTATTTTGCCGCCTGTCTTTACAAACATGTTGGTTAACAAATGGTATCTGGCCCGGAATGCGCAACAGCGGATCCACTGAGCCTGTGTTAAAAAAGGTCTCCGAATTTGTAACCAGTTGTTTTTACCGGAGTTTTACCGGTCGGACTTATTGACGATTGCGACCGGACGAACTTGTGGCAGAAATACGACAAAGACATTTCACTTCATGACCATTCTCAAAACTTTTAACCCATGATAAAGAATTACCTGAAAGTGGCCTGGCGCGCCATCACGCGCAACAAGCTGAGCTCGTTTATAAATATTTTCGGGCTGGCGCTCGCCATTTCCTGCTGCCTGATGATATTCCTTTATACCCAGGATGAACTGCAATATGACCGCTACCACACAAATGCCGATCGAATCTATCGTGTGACGCGTGATTTTGCTTCTCCTGACGGGTCGGTAAACCTCCATCTTGGCCATGTGGCGCCGCCGTTTGGACCGTTGCTTAAAAATGATTTCACGGACTTTGAGCACGTAGTCCGCACGCTCCAAACCCGCATGCTGGTGGCTTACCAGGAAAACGGCGAAGAAAAAAAGGCGTTTAACGAAGACAATGCATTTTATGCCGAGCCGGAAATATTCAAGGTATTCACGATTCCTGTTATTGAAGGCAGTCCTGAAAAAGGACTAAACGATCCGTATCACATCATGCTGTCGGAGAAAACAGCGAAGAAGTATTTTGGAAGGGAGTCGGCGGTCGGCAAGCCGTTCAGAATCGGCAACAGGTATGACATGATCGTTAGCGGAGTGTATCGCGATTTTCCTTCGCAATCTCATTGGCATCCCGATCTGCTTGTTTCATTCTCGACGCTGAACGACACCACGATTTACGGCAGACGCGGCCTCGAAACGAATTTTGGCAACAATTCCTTCGGTACTTATATACTGGCGAAGGAGCCTTTTGATAAAGAAAAAATCGAAAAGCAATTCCCGGCTTTTCTCGACAAACACATGGGGGCACAGGTTACCGGAAACGTCAAGCCTTCGTCGTTTACCCACTTGTATCTTCAGAAACTAACCGATATCCATTTGTATTCGCACCTTGACTCGGAGGTGGAAACCAATGGCAATATGAAAAATGTGTACATGATGGGAATCATCGGTCTGTTCATCATTTTGATCGCGTGTTTTAACTTTATCAACCTATCAACCGCAAGGGCGACAAAGAGGGCGAAAGAAGTCGGCCTGCGAAAAGTTGTCGGCGCATTTAAGAACCAGCTCATCATCCAATACCTGAGCGAATCGGTACTGATCGCATGCTTTGCATTGGCGATCGCCATCGGTTTTTCCTTCGTGTCGATAGAATGGTTAAACAAATTCACGGCAAAGTCACTCAGCCTGAATTTCATCAGTAACTGGCCACTGTTCATCGCCCTGATCGGCTTTGCATTATTAGTCGGTTTTCTGGCGGGCATCTACCCGGCATTTGTCATTTCCGGGTTCAAACCTGCAGCAATATTGAAGGGTCAACAGGGGACAGTAAAGGGCAAAGGGGCTTTACGGAAATTCCTCGTTGTCACACAATTCTCCATTTCGATCATGCTGATCATCGCAACGATGATTACTTACGAACAGCTTCAGTTCCTGAACAATCGGGAGCTCGGATACAACAAGGACCAGGTGGTTGTGGTGCGCTACTTCGGCGAGCTCGTGCCTTCCTATGACCCGTTTTACAATGAGCTTTTGAAACAGTCCTCTATCCGCAACATCAGCCGGTCGAGCCGAACGCCAACCGGAAGATTACTCGATTCCAACGGCAGCGCGATGGTTCAGCAAGGCGACACATTAGCCAATACAAGCGTCGTTTTGAAAAATATCCGCGTGGATGCAGATTTTTTCGACACATACGAGGTTGCCTTTGCTGCGGGACGGAATTTCTCCAAGGAAATAAAAACGGACGACTCACTCGCATTTATACTCAACGAATCAGCCGCAAAAATGATCGGCATGACCCCCGACGAAATCCTCACCAAAGATTTTCAGTATGGAGGTGTGAAAGGCAGGGTGGTCGGTGTTGTAAAAGATTTTCATTTTGAATCGCTTCACGAGCCCATTGTGCCCGTGGTGTTCCATCAGTCGCCGTTTTACAACCGGATCTCGGTTAAGATTGCTGGCGACAAAATAATGGACGGTTTGGCGCATCTCGAAAAAGTATGGAAGGAGTTTATTCCCCATCGCCCCTTTGAGTACCAGTTTATCAGCGCTTCCTACAGCCAACTTTATGACAACGAGCAAAAACAGGGACAATTGTTCACAATATTTTCGGCCCTGGCAATCCTGATCGCGTGTCTGGGCCTGTTTGGTCTTGCGACTTTCAACACCCTGCAACGTGTCAAAGAAATCGGCATCAGGAAAGTACTTGGAGCCTCGGTGTTGAATATTGTGCAACTGCTTTCAAGGGAGATTGTAGTCCTGATTGTAATTGCAAACGTGATCGCCTGGCCGGTTGCGGCATACTTTATGGATCAATGGCTGGACGGCTTTGCATACCGGATCGGGATCAACGTATGGCTATACGCTCTGGCTGCCTTCGTTGCGGTCATGATCGCACTGATCACGGTGAGCACGCAAACGATCAAAGCGGCAATGGGCAATCCGGCGAACACGCTTCGCTACGAATAGCAAAATGAAAAGGCCCTGCAGCGATGCAGAGCCTTGATGTTTAAAGCTTCATACAACGTACATAGCCTGGTGCCAGGTCAGTGCAGCATGAGCTTTAAACTATTTGCCTTCCAAATTATCTTCGTGTCGATCACCTCCAAGGCTGTAAAAATCATTCTCTTCGTCCTCTGGCGCGATCGCCTGATTCATACTGTTGTTGTCGTCAGGAACACCGGGAACGTCGAGATCTTCCGCTGCCATGTCAACGGGCCAGACCCGGTTCTTCAGCGCTTCGTCTTCGCCCATATCCATGCTAAGATCCTCAGGACCCAATGCCTGGAGATCTTCCTGGGTCACGTCCGATTCGTTTGGTCTTCCGAGATCTGAATTTTCTTCCTCTAGATTTAGGTCTTTTGGTACAGGGCGTTCGATCGGTTCCCGCTTTTGCGGCTGCTGCGAGTCAACGGTGGAAAGATCAGGTTCATCGAATACAGCATTCCGATCCGTGACAACGGGTTCACCTGGCCTATTGAAGTTTTCAATTCCGACTCCACGAGCAAAATTCTCCACATCGAGACCCACCCGTTGCATATTCTGCCGGTTCATTATATCTTCTTTTGGCGGATATTCACCCGGAAGCTTACCCTCACCGCGTTCTTTCTTGTTCAGTGCGTCATTTCTCTCGCGATCACTGCCGGGAGATTCCGGCGGCTTATTGTCTCTCCTCTTCTTCATAACGCCTCCCTATTTTATGCGCAACAGAAAAAATACTATGCCATTCGCGTTTTTCCCGAATGCCCGGGAATGAAACAAATCCGCTCGCCTTCGCACAGGGCCTGCTATCAAGAACAGCCTTTTTGAATTCAATTGGCGGATTTTCCATTTGGATCAATCTTTGGAATGACTTTCCCGCCTAATGCGTAAACCATGTTGCTGAACTACCTGAAAATCGCGCTCCGGAACATCCAGAAAAATAAACTGTTCTCGTTCATCAACATCATCGGAATGGCGCTTAGCCTGTCGATTGTCTTCATCATCGCACTATTTGTTCACGACGAGCTTCTATTCGACCGGCACATTACAAAATCCTCAACCAAATACAGGATCTATAACGAGCGGTTTGGCAATGATGGTGTAACCAGCAAGCTTCCTATTGTCCCCTATCCATTTGCCGCTTACCTCAAAAAAGATTTTCCCGAAATAAAAAATACCCTCCGGATCATGGATACATACGGAGAAGTATTGTTCGAAAGCGCCGACCGTCGTATTCATGAAAATGGTGGTGTTTACACAGAAGGATCATTCTTCGACATGCTGGAAGTCGACGTCCTGAGCGGAGATCAATTGACGGCGCTGACCCAACCACACAAAATTGCGCTATCAAGGTCTCTCGCCCAAAAATATTTCGGAACAGAAAAAGCCACCGGCAAAACGCTCCGCATTTCGAAGGAAGAATTTGAAGTCACCGCAGTGTATGAAGACTTCCCGAGACAAAGTCACATTCACCCGACGTTCGCAATTTCACTGCAGACGATCGCGAGAAACTGGAGCCCGGTTCGAACGGAAAACTGGGTCTGGCAACAATTCTTTACCTACGTGGAATTTCACGCGCCGGTGAACGAGAAAGAGTTCAATGGCAAGATGCTGGATTTTGTCAGGCGATATGCGTATCCAAAAATAGAGCCGGAAGGTTTCAAATATATCCCACATTTACAGGCGATCAGGGACATTCACCTGGGATCGTCTGACTTCGAATGGGAAATCGCCGACCGGGGTAACGGGCAGACTGTGTACATACTCGGCATTACCGCGATCCTTATCCTCGTCATTGCATGCCTCAACTTTATTAATCTTTCAACCGCACGGTCCATGAAGCGGATCAAGGAAGTTGGCGTACGAAAGGTGGTGGGAGCCTATCGCAGGCAGTTGATCTTTCAATTTATAACGGAATCTATTGTTTTTACCGTCCTCGGACTGTTATTGGCGATCGCCTGTGCCGAAGTTGCGCTGCCATTCCTCAACGCATTCGCAGAAAAGCAAATTTCAGATCCGCTGACCCCGGCAATGACCGGCTCATTGCTATTGCTCGCGATCGTACTCGGAACCATTGCCGGCAGCTATCCTGCGTTTCATATCTCCGGTCTGGAGGCGGGGTTGATCTTTCGGCAGAATCAAAAAAACACAACGGCAGATCTTTTCCGCAAGTCGCTCGTGGTGTTGCAGTTCGCGTTTTCTTTTTTTCTGATTATCGGTGCGATGATCGTTGCCCGACAGCATGACCTGATGCAAAACGGACAGCTGGGGTTTAAGAAGGATCACCTTATCGTTATGCCGTTGCACCGTGCGCATCTTGCCAACCGCGAATCAACCAAGCAGCAATTCTCCAATATTCCACACGTCAGCAGTGCAAGCTTCGGCTACGGGATTCCGGGCGATATCATCGCGGGAGACGCCGTGATCGATCCTGTTACGGGAAAAAATCTTCCTACGAATCTTTTTCTGGTTGACGAAGATTACATTCCCACTTTCCAAATGGAACTTGTCGCCGGAAGAAATTTCTCCACGGCGAATCCATCCGATAAACTGGGTGCCTTTATCCTGAATGAAACTGCCGCTCAAAATTTCGGCTTCGGTGACGCGCGGTCTGCGATTGACAAACCTCTGCACTGGAATGCTTGGGGGCGCGACTCTGTTATCAAAGGCGAGATCATTGGTGTAGTCAAAGATTTTCATTTCAGGAGCATCCGGGAAAAAGTCGAGCCCGTGGTGATGATCATCTATCCGGAAGCGTATGGTTCTCTCGTCGTTCGGACCGACGCAGGACACATTCAGCAAACAATTCCCGAATTGAAGAAGGTATATGAAACCATTGCACCCGACTGGCCATTTGAATACAGTTTCGTCGATCAGCATTTTGAGGACATGTATAGAAATGAAGGGAAGTTGTCAACACTGCTCAGCTTTTTCACCAGCTTCGCCATTATTATAGCCTGTCTTGGCTTGTTTGGACTTGTTGAATACAGTGTCCATCAAAGGGCACGTGAGATCAGCATCCGGAAAGTATTCGGAGCGCAGATCGCCTCAATCGTCCTCCTGTTGACCAGTCGGTATTTCATGCTGATCGGAGTCGCATTCGTTGTGGTCATTCCCGTCAGTTATTATGCGTCTATGCAATGGCTGCAGAATTTCGCTTACCGGATTGAGATTCAGCCGATAATATTTATCAAAGCCGCCCTGCTTATTCTTTTGATCACGGTGCTGACCATCAGCTATCAGTCAGTGAAAGCGGCGTTGACAAACCCGTCAAAAGTTTTAAAGAACGAATAACTTTCCATCGTATGTTTATCAAAAGCCTCAAGATCTCCTTCCGGTACCTGATGAAGAATCGCACATTCTCGATGATCAATATTTTCGGGCTGACTGCAGGATTCGCATGTTTCATTCTCATCGCCTTGTTTTTGATAGATGAACTGAACTTTGACAGGTTCCATTCCGACGCCGACCGGATATATCGTGTTATCCAGCATGAGCAAAAAGACAACAACACCAGGAAGGTTGCCCCGGTGGCGGCGCGCATCGGGCCCGAAGCGGTGAAACAGTTTCCGGAGGTCGAGTCGGTGCTGAGAATTTCAGCTCTTGGCAGGATCACCATGGGTAACGATCCGGCTAACAGGGGTTATGAAAGGATCATGCTTGCAGACGCAAACTTCTTCAGTTTCTTTGACTACGGACTCATTGAAGGCGACCCCGAAACGGCGTTGGCAGTTCCCGACGCCCTTGTGCTGTCGGAATCTGTCGCCCGAAAATATTTTGGCAGGGAGCCCGCCCTCGGCAAAAGGATCTGGACATCTACACAGGAATTCACCGTTACGGGCATCATGAAAGACCCGCCGAAGAACTCCCATCTCCGGATCGAGCTGCTTTTTGGCGAAACCACCTGGGCGAATTACCTGGCATGGTATAAAAACTTCGTGGCGTCGGACTGGCGGTCAAATTCCTTTATAACTTACATGAAGGTAAAACCAGGAGCGGATGTTCAGTCATTATCCTCAAAACTTACTTCGCTTGTAAAGGACAACTATCCCGCCGACACAGAATTCCGGAGTACGTTTTCCCTACAACCCTTGGACGACATCCACTTATATTCGGATGAGATTCAGGGATCGGAGATAAACACCGCCGGGATCAAACCATTTTATCTCTATATTTTCGGCGCTGTGGCCGTGCTGATCCTGTTAATTGCATGTCTGAACTATATGAACCTGTCAACTGCTGCGACATACAAGCGCACACGCGAGATCGGGACAAGAAAAACACTCGGCGCGGAAAAATTTCAACTGGTAATGCAATTTACAGGTGAGGCATTTTTGCTTGCACTTTTTTCCCTGGTCGTCTCAATTGCATTTGTTCAGGCACTTTTACCGTTTGTGAATGAATTCCTTGAAAAGGACCTTTCCATTACACGTCTGCCATTGCACCTGATGCTGGCGATCATAGCAGCGATGATATTTGCCGGAATATTCTCTTCATTGTATCCATCGTGGATTATTTCGCGGGTTTCCCCGGCGGATGCGATCAAACGTGAAATCAAACTTGGGAACCGCGCGGTACCGTTGCGCAAAATGCTGGTCGTCGTTCAATTCGCAATCTCGATCATGATGATCGCATCCACCATGATCATTTACCGCCAATTGCAATTCATGAAAAGCAAAGACCTCGGATTTAATGTTGACAACCTCCTTGTCGTGGATATCAACAGCGCTCCGCTTAGACAAAATTTTGAAAACGTCAAATCACGATTCAGATCGGTCGGCGAGGTGCAAAGGATTTCGACGTCCACACGCGTGCCGGGCGAATGGAAAAGCTTCCCTATCACCACGCTCAAAGCCAGCGGCTCACCGGAAGAGACCGAAATGATCTTTGTCGGAATTGACGATGATTTCCTGGAAACCTATGGCATCAGGCTGCTTGCGGGCAGGAATTTCAACGGAGAGAAAAGTGATTCCTTAAAAGTAATACTCACCCAGCTTGCGGTTGAACAAATGGGATTGAAGGATCCTGTTGGACAGACAATTGAAATCCCGACGGTGCGGAACGGCGGCAACATCCAGGTTCTCGAAACACCTTTCCGTGCAGAGGTGATTGGCGTTGCTGAAAATTTTCATTTTGAGTCTTTCCGACAGAAAATGATGCCCCTTGTGTTTGCCTATCCGAATACTCCGATTCAGCGGATCGATTACTATACCATGCGAATCAGCACGAATGACTGGGAGGCGACGATCAACAAATTAAAACAGGTGAACAATCAGCTTGCCCTGGATGATCCACTTGAATACACATTCCTTGATGGTCGTTTTAAAGAATTTTACCGGCCCGATGTCAAGCGCGGACAAATCTTTATGGTATTCTCCTGCATTATCGTGATCATCGCGTCCCTTGGATTATTTGCGCTGGTATCGTATTCAATTGAAAGTCGCACCAAGGAAATCGGGATCAGAAAAGTTTTGGGCGCCAGCGTCCAAAACATCGTCAATATGATTTCAAAGGAGTTCCTGATTCTGATACTTGTGGCGGGTGTCGTCGCGATTCCAGTGACTGTCTATCTCATGAAAAGCTGGCTTCAGGATTTCGCGTACCATATTACGCTGGGAGCCGACATCTTCATTTCCGCTTTGACCGTCTCCTGTCTGATTGCGCTGGTCACGATCAGCTTCAGGTCTATAAAAGCGGCGATCATGAATCCGGTGAATTCTTTACGAGGTGAATAAATCAACTCAATCATCGCTGATCCCCAGAAAACTCAAAAACGAAATCACCATTTATACGAAACAGTTTATTGCTTGTTGCCTATTAATCCTTTGCATCTCAGCGAATTCAAATGGACAGGCCACCGACCGTGAGCTTGTCTATGCAGCGATTGAAGATTATGTGGATGCGTTGTATCTGGTCCAGCCCGACCGCATTAAAAAATCCGTTCACCCGAACCTGACGAAAAAAGGTTTCTGGCGCCAAAAGGGCAAGACCACTTACGAGCCCGAAACGACAATGACTTTTGATCAGCTTGTGGACCTGGCGTCAAAATGGAATTCGAAGGGAACCGTTACCAAGGATGCAGTCAAGGTAATCGAGATCTTCGACGTGCAGAATCAGACCGCGATCGGAAAGCTGACGGCCGTTTGGGGCACTGATTATTTCGAACTTGCCAGGTATGACGGAAAATGGATGATCATAAACATTCTCTGGCAGGCACATCCGCCGAAAAAAACGGAGAGCAATTAAAATTACTCATTGCGGAACAAGCCGAGTTGCCACCAAAAACGCGACGCCGACGACCCGAAAAATTCGTCTTCAATCTGTAATGAACAAGAAGTCACAGGTCTCCCGAATTCATTTAGTTACACAAGCATTATCAAGCGGCCTTGCCACAAAGTCACCAAGCCTCCAAGTATCACAAGGCGCTTGGTGAATCTTCGTGTCCTTGCGCCTTTGTGGCAGGAAGCCGACTTTTCTTATAGAGACGCGCCTTGACTAAAACAGAGGAAAAGTAATCAGTAACATTTCACAAAATCACTTAGCCCTTTCATGAGTCAGCTAAAAAGGTTTGCGAAAAGAACAGGTTGCAAACCTTACAGTTGTTCCACGCATACGTAAGGACTTGTTCATTGGATCAGGACGCCTTTCCTTTTAAATCCCAATGATCCTTGATCACGACCCCCTCAGCATTCTTTTTTAACACGCGGGAATAACGTTCGCCACGAATCGATCCGGCGGCGGTTTTTTTACCGATGAACAATGTAACGGGATTTCCATATTCATCTGTTTTGAACACAAGGTCGTTGCCTTTGTATTTCAGCGACACGACCGAAGCAGGCGCATAATGCTTGCGCAGTTTATTCTGCAGGTGTTCGCTCAATGGCATGGGACAGTTTTTATCCGGGATGTTATCAAAGCCCGTTCCCGCCGGACGTGAGCCGGATGGCATAAGTTTATTAAAAGCAACAACGATAACCCGATGCATATGAATAAGTTTGTAATATTTCTGCTGGTGCTTTGCGGAACGGCTTTTCTGGTAAACGCTCAATCGCCCGCACCTGATCCTGATACCCTGGAGAACCCGGTAAAACACATTGACCCCGAGGTCAAGCAATATCCGGCAAATATCCATTACGTTGATGAAATGGTTCGCATCAATGCCGATGAGCTTCCTGCCGCCGTTCAGGACACCCTTCAGAAGCTTGAACCAACGGGATGGAAAAAATCGGTTGTGTACCGGCATAAAACCAATAACAGCTACGTAGTTGAAATCCGCGAGTCAGGCAGCGAAAAAATTTATCAATTTACCAGCGAGGGCAAAAGAGTGACACAACAGCGGCGAAAGGACTAGACGCTTGCAAACCATTGGCATAAAGATTTCTATACCCACACTAAGTTTTTTTCCATCACCGGGATGGCAAAATACACAGGGTAATTTATGTTTCATTAAATGCTAAAAGTATGTTACGTTGGTCAGTTATCTTTTTTATCATTGCTATTATAGCAGCAATTTTTGGGTTCGGTGGGATAGCAGAAGGAGCAGCTGATATCGCCAAAGTGTTGTTCTTTATCTTCCTGGCACTTTTTGTTATTGCTATCCTGTTTGGTGCCAGTATATTTAAAAGGTAAACCGTAATCTCGACGCGGGATTTCCCATTCTCCGGGAAATCCTTCGTCATTTTTTTTATAGGGTACCGGCCAAAAGATAACGTTCCAGTATGGCAACGAGTGCAAAACCAAACGACAAAAAAATTCCGAAACGGCTCTTGTGGACTGCCGCCGTTGCAGGCCTGGCGTTTGCCGGTCAGGCGGTCTACCGGGAGCTTACAAAGTTTAAAATCGAAAACAGCGTGATCCTGGTTACAGGTGGTTCGCGCGGTCTCGGGCTTGTGTTGTGCCGGCAGCTTGCGGCACGCGGTGCAAAGCTCGCGATATGCGCCCGGTCCACGGATCAAATCAACAACGCGGTGCGGGAAATGCGGGAGAAAGGTGCTGCGATCATCGGGGTCACCGCCGACCTGCGGGATTTATCGCAGGCACAAAAAGCTGTTAGTGAAGTGATCTCGCACTACGGTCGCCTCGATGTGCTGATCAACAATGCAGGGATTGTTCAGGTCGGTCCGATGGAAACGATGAACATTGAGGACTTTGAGAACACGATGCAGACAAACTTCTGGGCGGCACTCTATATGATCTATGCCGCGCTGCCGCAGTTCAAAAAGCAGGGTGAAGGTAGAATCGTCAACATCAGCTCCATTGGGGGAAAGATCGCTGTTCCGCACCTGTTGCCTTACACTGCAAGCAAATTTGCGCTGACCGGACTTTCGGAAGGGCTACACGCAGAATTAAAAAAAGACAACATTCATGTTACCACGGTGGTGCCACATCTGGTAAACACGGGTAGTCCCCGAAACATCACCGTCAGGGGCGATCACGAAGCCGAGTATGCATGGTTCAAAATTTCGGATTCGTCTCCCTTCCTCGCACAGGATGTCGAAAAATCAGCACGAAAGATCATCGGCGCACTTGAATACGGCCAATCAGAAAGAATTCTTGCATTTACCGCGAAGATGGCAACCATTGCCCAGGGCTTGTTTCCTTCCGGTGTAAGTGCAATTCTCGCTGCAGCAAATAAATTCCTGCCGGAAAATAAAGCGGGCGGTCTTCAACGTAAGAAAGGTTACGAATCTGAATCGGAAAAATCGCGTGGACGGGTCGCAGCAAGAACGGATACCGCGTCAATCAAAAATAATGAATTGTGATTGCAGCGTGAAACAAGTTCACACGGCGAGCGTCCGGTGAAAAAGTCTTTTTACAATTACGCCGAGAAATATTCCAAACGCAGCAAACGAAACCAGGATCAAGGGCAGGTTTTGTTTGATCGACTCGGTGGAAACGCCGAAGGTATGGCCGATGATATAGCCCAGGAAGCTGACCACGCTCGCCCACACCAACCCGGTGAAGACGGTGTAAAATAAGAATTGCGAGGGCCGGATCTTACTCATCCCGATGATGACGGGGATGATCACACGGAAGCCATAAAGAAAACGGTACGTCAGGAGAATTTGCAGCTGATTTCTGCAAAAAAAGCTCGTGACCGGCTCCACTTTGGCCTGGAGTTTCGGCCTACGCTCAAGAAATATTTTTCCATTTGCGCGTCCGATAAAGTAATAGAGCCAGTCGCTGATAAAACTGCCGGTGAAGGCAAAAAGAATCGTCTGTGGGCCGCTGAAAAATCCTTTATGGATGAGTGAGGATGCCATCAATATGGCGGTTTCGCCTTCGAAGAAAGTTCCTACCATCAGGGCGACGTAACGGTAATTGTTCAATAATTCATCCATTCGATCAGGTTTAGGGCTCCTATTCTTCCTTTGGAGGGTCCAACTTACACAAATTATCCAAACCCAGATGCATCAATGCGTCTCCTGCATTGATTACAGGGCTATTATTCAGACCTATTACATAACCGGTTTCATTCGCCTTCACCTGTTCTTTGAATTCTCCGAATGGATCGGTAATGGTCCCTACCCATTCACCTTTGCGGACCAGCTGGCCGGATTTTACATTTTGCTGAAATAATCCAGCATGTTTGCCCCGGACCCACGACGAACTCCAGATCACGCGGTTTTCCTCTTTTGGTTCAGGTGCGGAATCGATCATATTCAAATGTTTCATCAACCGCAACGTACCGGACACTCCCTCTTCTATCGCGTGGGTATCAAAACGCAGGGATTCGCCGCCTTCGAAGACGATGATATTTTTTCCTTTCCGCGCGGCTTCTTTCCTCAGGGAATTCGGGCGGAACGGCGCATCGATTGTAAAGGGAGCACAAAATGCATTGGCCAGTTCGACGTTTTCCGGCTCGCGCAAAACGGCGCGCACCTGCGGATAGTTTGTACGCATAGCCCCACCGGTATGAAAGTCAATTCCGACATCGATGAATGGGATCACATCCTGCATCAGGTGAAAGGCAACGCGGCTCGCAAGAGAACCGCTTTTGGTTCCAGGGAAAGACCGGTTGACGTCCTTACCATCCGGCACGTCGCGCGAATAATTGAGAAATCCGTAAACATTGATGATCGGCATACAAACGACAGTGCCTCTTTTAACATGGTGGAGGCCGCGGTCAATGATTCTGCGGACAATCTCCATGCCGTTGATCTCATCGCCGTGCATGCCGGCAATGAGTGCCAGTACAGGGCCATCCTCGGTCGAGCGCGACACATATATAGGCGTATCGATCTGCGTATGCGATGGCAGACGGGCAATATTGATATTAATTTCCCTGAATTCACCGGGCTGTATGTCCTGGCCGGCAATGGTTAAAGGTCTCAAACTTTATCGGTTATAGGCTACGTTCAACCCGTTAAAGTAGTGATTTTCTGCATAATTTTTAATGGGAGAATGAAACCCGTAGCCGGCGGTCGTTCAGTGAACCGGGCGAAACGGGTGATTTACTGCTCCTCAGGCATTGATCAGATCTTTCTGGATCTTTTTTTTTCCTGCCTTTTTTTCAATGAACTGGTAGATCTTGCCGGCAATATCAACTTTGGTGGCTGCTTCGATGCCTTCAAGCCCCGGTGACGAGTTAACTTCAACAATCAGCGGTCCACGGTTGGATGGCAACATGTCGACACCGGCCACACCGAGTCCCATTCGTTTCGCCGCAATGATCGCAGCGTGTTTTTCATGGCGATCAAGTTTCACGACTTTGGCAGTGCCTCCGCGGTGGAGGTTCGATCTGAATTCACCTTCCTTGGCTTGTCGGCGCATAGCACCAACGACTTCCCCATTGACGACGAATGCGCGGATGTCTGCCCCTTTTGATTCTTTGATAAATTCCTGGATAATTATTCTCGCGTGAATTCCGTGAAATGCTTCAATCACCGATTTCGCAGCCTTCTTATTTTCAGCAAGAACAACCCCTAGCCCCTGCGTACCTTCCAGCAGTTTGATGATAACGGGTGCGCCACCTACAGCCTCGATAACCCCTTCGATATCGCTGGAGTAGTCCATAAATATTGTTTTTGGAAGACCGAGTCCCGCGCGTGACAGGATTTGCAAGCTGCGCAGCTTATCTCTTGAGCGGATGAGTGCCTGTGACTCTACTGCCGTGAATACTTTCATCATTTCGAATTGTCTCACAACGGCGGCACCATAAAATGTCACCGAAGCACCAATTCTTGGAATGACCGCGTCAAAGTAATCCAGTCTTCTTCCTTCATAGAGCACCATCGGGTTTCTCTTTTCGATGAAGAGAACGCATTTCATATGGTCAATTATTTCCACACGATGCCCGCGCCGCTCACCCGCTTCCTTCAAGCGCCTGGTTGAATATAGATGAGGATCCCGTGAGAGAATGGCGATATTCATTGTTTTCGACAGTGTTAATTTTAAGGGTTCGTTTGGGTGACCTTGCGGCGCTTTTTGCGTTTTTCCCTGAATGAAAGATTCTTTTGCTTTACATCGATCAGGAAACGGTCTCTTAAAAACTTGCGCCCGATCAGTATCGGAAATTTAAGCGAGCCACGGTTGCTGAGAGAAAATTCCGTTATTATTTCTTCGTTAAAAATTTTAATTCCTGTAACGATCACAAATCTTCTTTCAACCTCACCGAACGAATTTTTAATATCTCTTTTCTCAAAAGTACTGAATACGAACTTCATTCCGGTAAACTCCGGATGCTCTTCGTCTAAAAGGACGAATTCAAGCTTTCCGTCGACGACCTCTGCCCGGTGGCAATGCAGGCTGCAGGTAAATGCACCGGTGTCAATTTTAGCATGAATATCCGTCAACCCCAGTTCCGGCAGATCCACACGGTCGTATCTTCCGAGGATTTTCATGGCAGAGATTTATAACAAGATGCATAAAATAAAAAAGCCCTGCCAGAAACAGGGCTTGTATTTTTTGCGATTTCGTTATTTCACTTTAAACGCTACCGCTGTATTCTCCCACTTTAGCACAATCTGATCGTTTTCGGCCGTGATCGTAAATGTCTCCACAAAATCCGTCGTTTTGGTTGGTTTCACGTTCACGCGCAACACGTCTTCTTTTTCGTCGTAATTATAGTGACCCCATTGCTTAACATCCTTGTTGAAAATAATGGTCCATTCATTTTCGTTGGGAATCGTAAATAACGCATACTTACCGGCCGCAAGGTCCTTACCTTCAATTTTCACCGACTCATCGAATGAAATCGTCGTAGCTTCATTTGCGCCTGTTCTCCATACTTCACCAAACGGAACCAGGCCGCCCATGATTTTTCTTCCGCGCGCGGAAGGCTGACAATACACTACCTTAACTTTCGATTTACCAGCTGTGGCATTCAACTCTGCTTTGGGGCTAAGCGGTTTGTCCTGCGACCACGCAGTGAGGGCTGACATCAACATGAAAGCCACAACAAAACCAACATTCAATTTTCTCATATGACAAATTTAGGGATTTCAAAATGTAAAAAGCCCCCGTCGGGCGGGGGCGTTTTATAATCTATAAAAAATTTAACCTGTAAACATTTATAAAAACGAAATTTTTTATCCAAAGGTTTTCCAAAGTCTTACTTTTATTTCCGCTATTTTCCGAATGGGTTTAAAGAGGAAAGTGCGCGCTTTCCACCACCCATCTTATTCATCGTCTTCATAAGCTTGCGCATATCGCTGAACTGTTTTAGTAAATTATTCACTTCCTGAATCGTCCGGCCACTGCCTTTTGCGATCCTGTTTTTTCTGCTTCCATTGATCACATCCGGATTCTCGCGCTCCGCCGTCGTCATTGCACGAATGATCGCTTCAATAGGCTTAAAGGAATTATCATCCACTTCGATATCTTTCATCGCCTTGCCCATTCCCGGTATCATGCCGATCAGATCTTTCATGTTGCCCATTTTTTTGATCTGCTGAAGCTGATTCAAAAAGTCATTAAAATCGAATTGATTTTTCCGGATCTTCTTGTTAAGCCTCCTTGCCTCATCTTCATCGAAAGCCTGCTGTGCGCGCTCAACCAAACTCACAACATCACCCATACCGAGGATCCGGCTGGCCATACGATCGGGATAAAACCGGTCGAGGGCTTCCATTTTTTCGCCTGTGCTGATGAATTTGATAGGCTTTTCAACCACTCTTCGGATCGACAAAGCCGCTCCTCCGCGTGAATCACCATCAAGTTTTGTAAGCACCACGCCGTTAAAGTCCAGCCGGTCGTTAAAAACCTTTGCGGTATTCACGGCATCCTGGCCGGTCATGGAGTCGACGACAAATAATGTTTCTGAAGGTCGTAGCGCTTCCTTCAGACGCGTGATCTCATTCATCATGGCCTCATCTACCGCAAGGCGTCCCGCAGTGTCCACAATGACTACACGATGATTGTTCGCTTTCGCGTGTTCAAGGCCTGCCTTCGCAATGCTCACAGCATCTTTGTTGTCAGGTCGCGCAAAAACTTCAACGTCAATCTGGCCTCCCAAAACCTTGAGCTGGTCAATAGCGGCCGGCCTGTAAATATCACAGGCAACGAGTAAAACGCTCCTGCCTTGTTTTTTAAGATAGTTGGCAAGTTTGCCAGAGAAAGTCGTTTTTCCGGATCCCTGCAATCCGGCAATAAGCACAATGGCCGGGTTGCCCTGGATCGAAATGTCCTCGCTTTCGCCCCCCATGAGCGCGGTGAGCTCATCATTCGTGATCTTGATCAGCAATTGACCTGGGGAGATGGAGGTCAACACATTCTGGCCAAGAGCTTTCTCCCTGATATCGTCTGTAACTTCCTTCGCGACTTTAAAATTGACATCTGCGTCGATCAATGCTTTGCGGATCTCTTTTATGGTGGAAGCGACGTTTATTTCCGTGATCTGCCCCTGGCCTTTCAGCGTTTGAAAAGCTTTTTCCAGCTTAAGACTTAAATTATCAAACATTTTTAACCCCTTTTTATATTTGTTTTGCTTTGAATATTGGCGTGAGATAGCTTCCTAACCCAAACCTGCCCGAAATTGGATCATCCTGCCCATTCAAAAACGGCGCAAAGTTAATGAATTTGTTTTCACCTGAAAGGTATCAAAGGATAGGCCTCGCCGGCCTTAAACGAGGATTTTTCCAATGGTAATTCAATAAATCCATCAACCTGTTTCAGGTTTGCAAAATCGCCGGAACCACCACCGGCGTTCGGATAAGCGATAAGGCTTCCACTTTCGTTTTTTACCTGCACCTGCAAAAAGTAAGTCAGCCGCGGTTCAAAGCTGAAATCCTTGCCCAATATGCACTTAAGAACCTGGTGCGGATGGCCCAGGCTTTTGAGCAACCAGGGCTTGATATACCGGTGAAAACACATAAAAGTGGAAACCGGGTTCCCTGGAAGGGCAAAGACGACCTTTTGCTTTTTCGTAACGCCAAACCAGAACGGTTTACCCGGCCGCTGAGTTACCTGGTGAAACAATTTTCGCACACCGATTTCCTCCAGAACCGCGGGAATAAAGTCGAATTTCCCCCGGGAAACGCCACCGGAAACGATCACAACGTCATGATCGGCCAGTATCGCTGACAGTGAATCGCGCAGGAAGTCTTTATTGTCAGCGAGGTGGAACTGTGTTGCCGGCCAATGCAATTCCAGCATGGCGGCCTGTATAGCATAGCTGTTCGAACGCCGGATCTGGTGAGGCTCCGGTGTTTGCTCGATCTCGACAAGCTCATCTCCGCTTGCAACGATGGCCGCCTTTGGGAAGGACAAAACATCGACATTTGACTGACCGATACTTGCCAGCAAAGCAATCTCCGCCGGAGAAATGATCATCCCGGGCTCCAGAATGATCTCATGGACCCGGGCATCCTGGCCCTGACGATGGACATTTTGACCCGGTTGAACACCATCACCAATCACGGTTGCCCTTTCCCCGTTTATGGCAAGGTCCTCATAGCGAATAACGGTATCTGTGCCTGCGGGGAGCACGGCACCGGTCATAACCTCCAGCGCGTTCGCTTCATCCCTTAATTGTTTTTGGGGTTGACCGGCAGGCTGCGTGTCTTCTATGATAAATTGACGGCTACCTCGCTGCCATTCGGCGAAAACGATGGCGATTCCATCCATAGACACCCTGTCGAATGGCGGGAAATCCCTGTCGGCTCTCACAGGCTCGGCCAACGTGCGGCCCAATGAGTCGAGAATCCGGACGGAAACAGGTCGCGGTGTATAACAATTTTCCATCACTATGACAGTGGCTTCCTCAACAGTTACCATTTTATTTTTACTTTTGAAGATTAAGGGTCGGCATCACCATTTTTTTGACCTGCTAAATTAAGAATGAAAACGGATAAATTTTCCCATGTTGATGAAGGCGGGAACCCTGCAATGGTGGACATTTCGCATAAAGGCGTTACCTTAAGAATTGCCAGGGCTGAAGCTGTGGTAAAAGTCGGTGCCGGGATCATGGCTGAGATCAAAAACAATGAACTCCTGACAAAAAAAGGACCGGTCTTCCAAACGGCCATTATCGCAGGCGTTATGGCCGCAAAAAAAACCGGCGAACTTATTCCGCTGTGCCATCCGATTGGACTTGAAGATTGCCAGGTTGAAATCAAACCCCAGGGCGATCGCATACTCATCCGCAGCATGGCAAAAATCACCGCTAAAACCGGCGTAGAAATGGAGGCGCTGACGGCGGCAACCGTTGCTGCGCTCACGATTTACGACATGTGTAAAGCAATCTCACACGATATCACGATTGAAGAAATAAGACTGACGGAAAAGAGCGGGGGAAAAAAAGATTTCAAACGGTAAAACCATGACCAGACTCCGAAAATGGGCGTACGATCTGCTGGAACCATCCTCATCAGGTTCCCGGGCTGCACGCGCCATTGAACTCCTCCTCATTGTTCTGATCTTTCTCAATATTATCGCGATCATTCTTGAATCCATAAAGGAGATCAACAATGAGTACAAAGATTTTTTCCACTTTCTCGAAACCTTCTCCGTCATCATTTTTTCAATTGAATATGCCTTGAGGGTGTGGACGAGTGCCGAAAATCCAAAGTACAGCCATAGCAGGCGCAAATACGTTTTCTCGGGGCTTGCCATCGTCGACTTTCTGTCAATCCTGCCTTTTTATCTCGATCTGGTTCTGGGATATTGGGCGTTTGACCTTCTGTTCCTGCGGGTGATCCGCCTGTTCAGACTGTTCAGGTTATTAAAGATCGCACGTTACCTGAAAGCGCTCTCGATCATGCAGGCGGTGATCAAGGAAAGAAAGGAACAGATCCTTGTCAGCATCATGTTCATTCTGTTTCTGCTTGTGATCGTTTCGACGATCATGTTCTATGTTGAAAACCCTGCGCAGCCCGACCATTTTTCGAGTATTCCTGCAACGATGTGGTGGGGAATTGCAACACTGACCACTGTGGGTTATGGCGATATGATCCCGGTGACGCCTTTCGGCAAAGTGCTCGGAGGGATGATCGCAATACTCGGTATTGGATTATTCGCGCTTCCCGCAGGTATCTTTTCTTCAGGTCTTACCGAATATATGTACGGGAAGAAGAAACAGATGACTCAAAGACGATGTCCTCATTGCGGGGGAGAACTTGATGACTGAACAATTGCGTGCTGTCAACGGATTGATCCTCGCGGGCGGGGAAAGTGCCCGGATGGGTACCGACAAAGGACTGTTAAATTTCCATGGTATTCCGCAGCGTGAGTATCTATTTCAACTATTACAAAAATTCTGCGGGCAGGTATTTCTTTCGTGCAAACCAAAAATGGATGTGCCCGCATCCCTGAATCCTTTGATTGACAAGTTCGAAATCAAAGGGCCGATGAACGGCATACTGTCGGCATTTAGCGAAAATCGCCACTGCGCATGGATCACCGTTCCTGTCGACATGCCCCATATCGACGAAAAGATCGTAGCACATTTGCTGCAACAGCGCGACACACTGAAAATTGCGACCTGTTTTTATGACTCAGGCGGGCACAACCCCGAACCCCTTTTCGCGATTTGGGAGCCAGCGTCCTTCGAGCCCCTGAAAAAATTTTGTTCACAGGGCAAAATCTCTCCGCGCGATTTCCTGAGGACACACGATGCCAGGATCATTCAGTCGCCCACCGACAGCCTTCACCTGAATGTAAATTCTCCGGAGGACCTTCGAAGATTTTACGAAGACAAAAATCATTCTTCGTAAAAAATCGTCAGCTCCACCCTTCTGTTTTTTGCGCGGTCTGCTTCGGTCTTGTTGTCATTCAAGGGCTCGGTGAGACCTTTGCCTTCCGTTTGGACCCGCGATTCATTCACACCCTTCGACACAAGATATTCCTTGATCGAGTTAGCACGGAACAGCGAAAGTCTCATGTTAAAATGTGGAGAGCCGACATTATCCGTATGCCCGGTCAGTCTGATCTTCAAATGCGGATCCTCCGCCAGGGCACCCGTCAGTTCATCAAGATATTTTGTTGATGCCTCGTCGAGCTCGCTGCTGTTAAATTCAAAGTTGAAATGCAGTATCACTTTTTCAATCTCAAAGGGTGCATGTGAAACTTTCCCCGCTTTGGCGTGCGCAATCACGGAATCCCGTTTCATATGCAAGGTAGAAGCAAGACTCGGTTTGCTCTTTCCATTCGCCGTTGAATCCGCTGAAGTCTTTTTTGCTGTTTGAATCTCCGGCTTCTGAGGCGGAGATTTTGTTGCTGCCTTCGCTACCGGCTTCGGTGCCGGCATGTTTTTCCTGACAGCCTTGTTTTTCGACTGCGGATTCACCAATCGCCGCAACTCCAATCCCAATTCAAAGGAGCCAATGTTCGCCACATAATCCCTGTTGGTGGGAAAGTCATAACTGAAGCCAATTCCAAAATTTTCATTGTGAAATTGAATTCCAACAATTCCTGATCTGCCGGGAATAAAACGGGTGAGGATATCGACGTGAAAAGGGTTTTGATCAGGACGGCCTTTCACGTCGCATCTTGTGATCAGCCCGACGTTCAATATATTGTTTGCGGCATTTCTCGTATACAGTACTTCCGGAAAAACAGAGAGATTACTTTCCTTAAATGCCCGAAATCCCGCTGAGGCGACCCAGGTCGAAGGAAGCTTTGAACTGGTATCGAGGAATGAATCATCGGGTTTGTTAAAATCAAAAAGGGAAACCGACCAGTAACCCACCCGTATTCCATCCTTGTTGACATGTTGCCAGGACAAACCCGTACTGAACGTGACGTAGTCGGATCGAAACGTGCCCGCATTCTCGCCATTGAAGGCCGTCGGATCAAATCCCCGGTCCGCGACATACTGAGAACCTGTAAACAAACCGCTGAGGTCGATCTTGCGTTGCTGGTAAAGTCCTTTGAATCCCAATGTAAAAGATTCGAAACGATTGATGAAAACATTAATCGCGTAGGACAGTGACGCTTCCTGAACACTGAAGACTCCACCCGAACGATCATCCATGACGGTCAGCCCAATGCCCGACCATCTTCTCGAGTCAACTCTTGCCAGGAATGGATAACTCACAGAAAGCATGTTGCTGTTGAGCTTAATATCGCTCGCCGTTTCCTGATTCCTGTAAATAAATCCCAACGTTGCGTAATCTGATGACGCCGGTGCTGTCGGACTCACCCGTTGTGAAGTGAAGTTATACTGGCTGAACTGAAAATACTGACCCATTGCCGTGGATGCAATCAGCATGAACAGTAATGAATGAAACAACTCCTTCATAAATCAGCGTATCAGTACAAGCGAGCCGGACGATTTTCCATTTAATAAGATCCTGATTCCCGAGCCGGTTTCTCCTTCGATTTTCCAGTAATAGATCCCAGCCGGTTGTTTGACCCCTCGCGTACTTCCATCCCACCCGGTGTTCCCGGCCTCCGAAATGTTGCGCGTGGAATAAACCAAAGCACCTTCGCGGTTGTAAATCGAGAATTGAAAACCGTTCACATTATATAATCCATAAACTTTCAGTTCATCATTTTTTCCGTCTTCATTCGGAGTGAACAGGTTCGGAACGAAAGCACTTTGTTCAACGATGACGAGCACCCTGCCAGAAGCCTGACACCCCAGGGAATCGGTTGCTGTGACGGTGTATTGTGTGGTGGCGGATGGCGAAGCGGAAGTCGTTCCGGACAATGGATCTCCAAGACCTGTAACCGGAGACCAGACGTATGATTCTCCCCCAGTCGCGACAAGTTGCACGCTTTCGCCCTTCAGGATCTGGAAAGCAGTTCCCGACAACTGTAAGGCTGGTTCGCTTATTTTCAAGGCTGTCCTTCTCAATAAATTACATCCGGAGCCATCAGACAGTTTTAGTTTTACGGTATCCGGTTCTGTCACCGTAAAAGAAATCGCCGGATCAATTGAAAGGAATCCTTTGTTTGCCGAACTCCATTCGATCGTAAATCCAGGTTCGGCCGCGAGCTCAAGTGTGACGCCTTCGCATACATATTTGTCGATGTCTGTAATTTTCGTCAGGGAATCCCGGACTTCCAACATATACAAGCTGATTGCCGCGCAAAGATCCGCCCCGCTACCGGGTTCCACTGAGAAGATCGTGTCGGAGCCCGTAGCGGTAAATTCGAATGAGGAGCTTTCCTGCAGAAAACCGCGGTTAAAGGAAAACCACAGGGCTTGCCCGCCGGGCTCGATTACCATGGATTCATTTCTGCAGGCCACAATTTTTTCCGTTCCAATTGTGACTGGGCACGATAATCCGCTACCCGACCCCCTGCAAATTCCATTGCCTGGATCTGCATGACCCGTATGATAAGCATTGTCGACCGTCTGTATCGCGAAGTCGAACGATGACACGGATGATCTAAGCAACAGGAAATTTGCATGTCCGGTATTTCCGTGGCTCACGAGAAGACGATTGAGATGCAACAAGTCAAACGAAGGTGTCAGTACGTCAGCACCGGTTCCCTGGATGCTGACATCGTACGTCAATGAGCTTGTGCCCGTATGGTCATCGGTTGGCTTCTCCCAATACAGAAATATCCGGTTAAACAGCACTGCCGCAATGGGATTAAAAGCGCTTGAAGGTCCCTTGTTCACCGCAGGTGCGGCATTCTGCAGCAATGACAGGGAGTCAACCTGCGATCCATTGATCAGCTGAATACAATCGAGATCACCGTCCCTGTCAAAATCTCCAAAGGCTTGATCGAGCAGGCTGGTGGACGGCAGTGTATCGTAGGAGCCATCGTTAAAGACAAGGAGGTTGACAGTGTCGGCACCGTTGACGCCGGATAAATTTACGTCGGCCAGACCATCGCTGTTAAAATCACCTGTGAAAATATCGGCACTGCCAACAACCGGGATCGAGTCTTTCACAACAAACTGACGACCCTGATTCATCAACACGCCTGTCTTCGGATTGTTCTGGTCATCTGCGCCGGCAATGAGAATATCCATGTACCCATCGTGATTCAGGTCGCTGAGAGACATCGTTCCAGAGAACGCCGCACTGGTGGTATCTTTACGGAAGAAGAATTTGCGTTCGTTATAATATACTTCAGAAACGTGAGCGCCCTGTACATTGGTGCCGGAAATGAAAAGGTCATTATCCGTGTCATTGTCAAAATCAAAAGCTTCGATACCAATCGCGGCGATCTTGATGGAATCAAGGACCCTTGTCCAGTTGTTGACACCATGTTTGAAAACATCAAAAAACCGCTCTTGTGTTGATCCGCTCAGTATCATTTCCGGATAACCATCCTGATCCAAATCCGAAAAGTCGATTGTGTTCGCTTGTATAGCCGTCAACAGATTTTCCTCAAAAACGAAGTTACCCAGGTTCGTGTAAGCAACCGTTATCGGCTGAGTTCCGGTCATGCCCGAGAATACAAGATCGATCTGATTATCTGCGTTCATGTCGCCCACCCAGAAACCACCATTGGCAATCGTTGTAGAGACCGTTGTCTTTGGTGACAGGCCGCCGTTCTCATTCCTGTAAATGCTGAAGGTATATTCCTCATTCGCGGTGACTCCTATGATGACGACATCCAACAGGCTGTCATTGTCGAAATCCGCCCATTCGATATTTGTAGTCACGCCATCGGTCAAAGGCACATGTAAAGCTTCCTGAAATTGCTGGGCCGTCACTGCATATCCGCTGGCTGCCATTAAAAAAGTTAAAAGAGAGGTTCGCATTGCTTCAATTTTTTGAATTCAACTTATTTAATTCAAAAGTCAGCGGAAGCGATATTTTGCTCGAAACCGGTTGGTTATTATAGGATGCCGGTTTCCATGCAGGCATTTTTTCAATAACCAAATGCACCTGTTGATCGAAAGCCGGTCCCAGCGAATTTTCAATTTCTATGTCCACGGGTTTGCCTTCTTTATCTATCGTAAAGATAACCGTTACAACGCCCTGGATTGAGTCTTTTATCGCTTCCGCGGGATATTTTAATTCGTTGTTAAAATATGCATACAGTGCAGGGTATCCGCTCACCGGTTCTGCCTGAACGTAGACAGCACCTTTCGGATCATTGTTCGGTGCAGAAAGCTGGGTATCCTGATTGTCATTTTTTGTTACCGCGGGTTTTTCGGGGACATTATCCTTTTCAGCAGCAATGTCTGTCGGGGCGGAACTTTTGTTGCTAAACGTTTCGTCAATTTGACGGGTAACCTGTTCTTCGGCCGGTGTGGTGGAAGGAGCTGAAGTTTCAGACCGTTGTGGAATGACCGTCTGCGACTCTTGTTTGGTGGAATTAGTTATGATAAGGAATGTTGTGATCAGCCCGACGGTGATAAGACCGATGGCGGTATTTCTAACGATGCCGTCCCGTTTCCGTCGGTGAAGGATCCGTTCTCTTTCCAACAGGAGCTTATCGAAATCCATAAACTGCTGAATTTCTTGATCGTTGACTACGGGGCGGGATTTCATTGTTTTCAAGTTTCTTTTCATTTTCCGACGAACAGTTTTTTCATTTTTTCAAGGATCCGGTAAGTGCGTACTTTCGCATAGGTTTCGGTGATGTTCAGGATCTCGGCGACCTCTCTGAAGGGGCGGCCTTCGAGATATCTCAGTTCGACAATCTGCAACTCTTCAGGTTTCAGTCTTTGCAATATGCCAGGCAGCCTGGTCCTCATTTCTTCCTGAAAATTTTCTCCGAACATGTCGTCATAAAGGTTTTCGACATGGTAGTCTTCCAAAACCACAACACGCGATCGTTTATTCTCGCGGAAATAGTTGTTGCATTCGTTTGCAGCTATCCTGTAGAGCCACGACGAAAATGGCAAGCCGCGAAAGGTAAACCGGTCGATTTTGACCAGGGCTTTCAGAAAGACCTGCGAAGTAATGTCTGCAGATTGTTCTTTTTGACCTACTCTGTGAAGGACGAATAAAAAAATCGGCTTGTAATAACGTTCATAGATCACACGGAAAGCCTCGGGATTATTTTTTGTTTTCCGGATAATCTCTTCTTCGATAAGAAGTTGCTGTTCGGTTGAAATTTCTGGCTTCAAGTGAATTGATCGCTTTTTGAAGTCTTAATGAGCGATTCGAGCAAAAGATACGATCGGGGTCAAAAATATTTTCGTTTCATAATAAACAAAAAGGGAACGATTGTCGCTCCCTATTGTTATGTTTGTATTGTCTAAAACGTGGCTTTTATGAAACCTTTAACCAGAAGTTTCCTGCCGGAATTCTTCACGAATCCAATTTCACGAAATCTCATCATTATTTTTGTAGCAACGTTGCTGGCTGCGATCTTTATCGTGACAGCCACCATCGTGCTCTTCAATCAATGGTGAGCCATCATTGGCCGGGCTGATACCCATTCCTCTCCGTCCTCGAAGACTTCCTTCTTCCAGATCGGAGCTTTTTGTTTGATGGAGTCAATAATGAATTCACAGGCATCGAAGGAATCCGACCTGTGAGGGGTTGAAATTGCAACTACCACCGAAACTTCTCCCGGTTTTAGTGTACCAATTCTATGACAAACCGCCCATCCCAGCAAAGGCCATCGGTGCGATGCCTCGTCAATAATCTTGCGAATTTCCGCTACAGCCATAGACTCATATGCTTCGTATTCAAGCCAGAGCACGGTTTTACCATGTGCGTTGTTACGCACGGTACCGATAAAAACATTAACTGCTCCGGCACCTAAGCTCGAAGCAGTATCAATGACTTTTTGGATGTCAATAGATTTTTGGGTGATTTTTATCATAACATTGACGGTTCAGTCCAACATAAAATTGATTTAAAATAAATGTAAGCAGATCACCCCCAAATATCAAGGCAATCGCTGTATTTCCTGTGAGCAAAATCGGGGCCGCACCCTACCCCCCGCTGACCGGTGGGATCAACGCTATTTCGTCGCTTTCGGCAATAGCGGTAATATCCTCAGCGTACATATTATTGACGGCTATTAACAGCGACCGTAATCCGGCCAGTTGCGGATATTTTTTATTTAGCTCCTCCCGCAGGGCTGCAACCGTTTGCCCCGTTAGCTCTACAACAGTTTCCTTCCCACCAATGATGTCTTTCGTTATGCCAAACGCCTTAACTTTGTATTTTCCCATACGTTCTCAAATAATCATTGCTTATCTTGTGTCTTATTTTACATGTTTTTTACCGATCCTGTCCCGTTTTCGGCCGAAAAAAACACCTGTAAAGTTAGTGGAAGAGATTAAATGGATGCTATAGCAAAAACGGATAGTGAACACTTTATTCGATAATCACGGACGACCGCTGAACTACCTGCGACTTGCTGTCACTGATAGGTGCAACCTGCGTTGTTTCTATTGCATGCCCGAACAGGGGATCACCTACCTGCCCAAAAAAGAGTTACTTAGTTTTGAGGAAATCGTGCGCCTGATACAATTGTTCGCGTCCATGGGTATCTCAAAGATCAGGCTCACAGGCGGGGAACCGTTTCTCAGAAACGATCTGATGTCGTTGATCAGGCACATTGCCGGGATGCCCGGCATCCGGGAATGGCATATAACCACGAACGGAATTCTTACGAAACCATATATCAGCGATCTTAAAAAGCTTGGTGTGGGATCCGTGAATTTAAGTCTCGACACCCTGGACCCCGGACGATTCAAACAGATCACACGCCGCGACGAATTTGGCGCTTGTTTCGATACACTTGAAGATCTGCTTCACCACGAAATCCCGGTGAAGATCAATGCCGTGGTGATGGCGGGAAAGAATACCGATGACATCATCCCGCTGGCGGAGCTTACGAAAGACAAGAATGTATCGGTACGATTCATCGAAGAAATGCCGTTCAACGGATCTGGTCAGACTCATGTCTCCTGGACGCACAGGGAAATCCTGGAGCATTTAAGATCTCACTTTCCCGGTATTTACAAGTTGCCCGATCCCGAAAACTCAACTTCGTACAATTACCAGGTACCCGGCCACCAAGGTGCGATCGGCATCATCGCCGCATTCAGCAGAACGTTCTGCGGAACCTGCAACCGAATCCGGCTAACTTCTCAGGGAGTGCTGAAAACGTGTCTGTATGATGACGGAGTGTTAGACATCAAAAAACTGCTGCGGTCGGGTGTCAGCGATGGAGATTTGAAACTCATGCTGCTCGACACCTTCAATAACCGCGCGGCGGATGGTTTCGAAGCAGCGCAGAAAAGAAAGAACCATACCTCCGTTCAGGAATCAATGTCGACAATTGGCGGCTAAAATAAAGCGCCTTCAAAACCAGAAACGAGGGGCACGAAACGCGAAACTTGAAAATCGAACTATCGTCTTTGAATCATCTCATCATTCTGACGCTGTGTTTCTTCCTGATCGCCATGGTCTATGCATCCGTCGGGTTTGGCGGAGGGTCCAGTTACCTCGCGTTGTTGGGACAACCGCTATTCCTCCTTACACAGGAGGTTATCCGCCCAACCGCATTGTTTTGCAATATTATCGTTGTCACGGGAGGCTCGATCATTTTCTACCGGGAAAAAAAGCTCAACTGGAAGGAGATCTGGCCGTTTCTCGTTGCCAGTGTTCCGTTCGCTTATCTCGGCGGATATTTGAAATTAAGTGATGAGGTATTTTACACGTTGCTGGCCGTCACCCTAATCATTTCTTCGGCGTTTTTATGGATACAGCCTCAACAGTCCGGAATTTCCCGACGATTCAACAACACGCCAGTCAACATCTCACTGGGTGGTGGTATTGGTTTTTTATCGGGTCTTGTCAGTATTGGCGGCGGCATATTTCTTTCTCCCATGTTGCATCTTATCAGGTGGGCCGAAGCGAAAAAGATCTCGGCTCTTGCCAGCGTCTTCATCCTGGTGAACTCTTTCAGTGGCCTGGCGGGCCAATTCTTTCGAGGCGTATACAACATTGATTTTAGTTTCCTTATTCCCTTACTTGTCGCCGTCCTGGTTGGCGGTCAAATCGGTTCACGGTTGGGCGCCAGGAAATTCAACCCGCTTCATATCAAAAGAATCACCGCCATACTGGTCTTCGTTGCCGGTGTGAATATCCTTCGCGACTATTTGTAATTCTCAGGACCGGATACGATCCTCAAGTCGACCTGTTGGATTTTTGGTTCGAGCTCCGGTGTCAGCGTAAAAAAAACTTCGAGTATTTTTTTCTCGCCGATGATCTGGAATGTGCCCCGAAGCTGGTTCTGGGCAACAATCGGTTGATAGGCAATAAACTTACCCGTTTGCTCCATCATTTCATGTGTGAACCGCATCCATGATTCGCGCGACCTGTCGAGATAAAAGTTTTCGGCCAGCACGCGTGATCCGAGATTTTCGTCCCATGTATTCAACAGAGAGATAAGCTGCTCCTTCCTTTTGGTTAGTATATCGGACGGTGGCACGATACGAGGTTTCAGACCTGCGATTGACAACAGCGTATCCAGCACCCTGCCATTGACAGCCCCGGTCCCCGCGTATGTTCGGTTGGCAAAACTGATCACACCGATACCGTAATCCGGGTAGAACCTGAACTCGCTGCCAAAACCCGGCAAGCCTCCACTGTGCGAGACCCGCGCAATGCCACGACAATCCTGTCTGTAACCAAGGCCAAGGCATAGCCCGAAAGTGTCGGACACAAAGAACCATTGGCAGTTTTGGAATCACTGAAAAGCATTGGAAGAAATGGTCTGTGCATTTCACGAATAGAGTTACGTTTTACAGGACCGTTGTCAGGAAGATTCGAGGGTGGCAACGCCGCGAGATGCAATGCGACATATTTGCTGAAATCTTCAATAGAAGTGATCAAACCTCCCATCGCTCCGTAAGCGCCGTCATGCAGCATCGGCTCTTCTTTCCAGCGATCGTCTTCCCAGCGATATCCCATCGCGAGCTTCCCGCCGGGGACTTCCGAATATTCCCACGTGGTACTGTTCATGCCCAGCGGTTTGAGAATTGATTCCGTGATGTAACGCTGATAAGGCACTCCCGACACACGGGAAACAATATTGCCAAGGATCGCATAACCCAGGTTACTGTATTCGAACTGATGGCCCGGAATGTTGGAAAAAGAAATCCCCTGCTTTAAGAAATTCAGGAATTCTTCATCGCTGTCTTCCAGCTGGCGGTCGCCCCACGGATTGTCTTCGGGAAAGCCCGCGGTCATCGTCAACAAATTCTGGATCGTGATCTTCGGGGCATCTGAAGTCGGATACCGGAGGGCTTTCAGTTCCGGAACATATTTTTCGGCCGGCTCCGTAATGGACAATTTTCCTTCATCCCTCAGTTTAAGAATGGCCATCGCCGTGAAACTTTTTGTCATCGAAGCGATCCTGAATAACGAAGTCGTCCTTGCCGGGATTTTGGTTTCTATGTTCAGCACACCGGTAGCGCCCGTGTGGACGAGTCGTGAATCCACAACGATTCCGTATACGATCGACGGGAAATGATTCTTGAATGCATGATCGGAGTAGATCTTATCAACGGCGGCGAAAGCTGATTTGAGTTTTTCAATCCTGTTTGTGTCCTCAAAATGCGGAGCCCGATATGCGGGATCAAAGGAAAGAGCGATTTCTCTGGCGGTCTTTGCAGGTTGTGAACATGAGATCAATAAACAGAATGCCGCGAGCACAATGATAAGTCGTATCATATTTGGAACATTTTAGTGTCCGGAAGTTATACCGTTTAAACCGGGTATGAAAGGTGAAAAGGGAGGTTTTATTGCGACTTTGAAGTTTGATAAAGTTCGGGTCACTTCTCTTAAGTGATTTATTTCGGTGTATCGTTCTTTCGCAACACCAATTCAAGATTTGGAATCCCCATATCTTCATGGGGCGTAAAGGGTGCGTGGAGTTTCCAGCTAACGGGAAACAGTGCGTCTTTTTTTAACTGAATATCAGCGAGTTTTTTTCTGTAAAGGACCTGAGGAATCGCGTAGTCGATCCTGAACGGGATCGCCTTGTGAAAGTGGTTGAATAATTTCACTACCAGCTGATTTTTACCGCGCTCTAAATCAAGAACAAGAAAATGGTTTATGCGCTCGTGCTTGAACGGATTGTTGTGAATATATTTCTCAACCCCATTGATCCATACGACAAGCGCATCACCACTGGTAATTCTGACCAGGATTCGTTGTTTGTTGGCCGATTCGATTTGCTGAAAACAATAATAGGCGGTGTTGAGGCCTGCCGGGAACAGGAAAACCTCGCTGTCATTTCCTTCGTCTGCAATTGTCCACAGCTTACCGTTGTTATCAGGCCAGGGCTTTGCCAGATCAATCTGACCGATTTCCCCTTCGGAGCCTTCGATAGACGACCACATTGGTCCCTGGATATAAACGGGCTGCATCGTCAAACTTTGGATATTGTTTTCCATGCTAAACGGCTCACCATCCAGTAAAACAATCTGCTTCGCTCCGTTGATGTCCAGATCGATGGTCTTACCTTTCTCTTCTTCGGAAAAAATCAGCTTAGCTGACAGCACAAGATTCTTTTTCGACTTCAAAGTCCATGACTCCTTAATGGTGCTCGTATACCGCGTGCTGTAATCTATTCCGGAATTGCTGAAGTATTTGAATGCGTTGTTGCTATTCAATGCGATCCGCTCGTCGGCCTCAAACACGGAAAGCGGGAGAACACTAAAATCATCTGAAAATTCGAGAACAATTACTCTGAATTCCACGCGGCCTTTTGCAGAGGGTGGCAGCTGAATAACAATTCCCTGCTCGGTCTTTTGGACCTGACATGATGTATTCTCACCCAGGACGAAACACCGGGCGACTTTGCCTTTCAATCCGGGAAGCGTAATTTTTTCCTCAGATGGAAAATCCAGGACATGCATGTAAAGCTTGTTCTTTCGGCTGGTGATACTCCCCCAGGGAAATTGTACCTGAAACGGATCTGGCATCGTGTTATAAATCGCCTCACCGTTTTTGCTTAACCATTTCCCGATTCGCAGCAGCACATCTTTTTCGTATTCCAACACAGTGCCGTCACCTCGTGGTCCGATATTTAACAAATAGTTCCCGCCGCGACTCACGACACGAATCAGACTTTCCAGTTTCTCGCGGAATTTCGCATCGGCATTTTCCCTTTTTTGCCATGACCGGTAGCCCCATGTTTCGTGAAAAAAAGAAGCCGGGCTTTGCCACGGTACCCCTATGATATAGTTTGGTTCCTGGTTGTCTCCCATGACCGTAAAATCGCCCATGTCGTTCCCTATACGGCTTCCAATCATGCAGTTGGGTTGAAGCTGATGAACGAGATCGCGCATTTCTTTGCTCTGCTCCAGACTCATCGACCCCATGTCAAACCAGAGTTCGGAGATCGGTCCGTAATTGCTCAACAACTCGGAAATCTGTTTTTTGTTAAAGTCGTGGTGTTCCGGAGTGATGCGATCGGAATTGTGGCTTGAAATCGGCGACGCCTGGGCATAGTGCCAATCGATCAGGGAAAAATATAGACCGAATTTCAATCCATGCCTTTTTGACGCCGCTGCCAATTCCGCGACAATATCTTTTTTGTAGGGTGTTGCATCAACGATATCAAAATCCGTGTGCGCCGAATTAAACATCGCGAATCCGTCATGGTGTTTGGAAGTTATTACAATGGACCCCATGCCTGCCGCCCTGGCCAACATTGCAATCGAATCGGGATTCCATTTGACGGGATTAAACTGTTTGGCGACATCCGAATAAACGTCGCTGTAAATACCGGCGTGTGCCTGGATCTGCTCGCTCAGTCCCTTTGAAACTTCTTTGCCTTCCCAAAGTCCGCCCAAATGCGAGTACACGCCAAAATGGATGAACATCGAATATTTCAGGTCTCTCCACTCCTGCAACGTTGCCGGGTGAACCTGCGATCTCGCAAATCCGGGTACGAAAAGTAAAACGAGCATCATCCATCGACTGACCATATGAATAGATTTCTGTTGATTCAAAATTTGTCCAATTAAAAGCGACATGTCCCCGGCGGAAGGGAGCAAGAAAAATATTGTTGATGACAAGGTTAATGAACGTTGTTTAAATCCCCAAACAACCGTTCCTCAAAAAAAAGCTGCCAGACCCAAACAGTCCGACAGCTCACCTTAACCAAAATCGTTTTCGAATAACTGCGTTAATCAAAAGTTATCGCGGCTCCAGGGAAGACCTGGTATTTCAACTCCTGTCTAATGATCTTATTATAAAGAGCCTGCTTTTCCGATAGTCTTTCCAGCAACACAAGCTGATTGGTGCCCCTGACGAGGTTATGGCCTTCATATTGAGCGCCGTAATAGACGTCGTCATTTAAATGGTCTGTGAGAAAACGCAGGGCCTGCATGTAAATCATAAACAGTCCTGCGTAAAAAATAAGCTCATGCTCATCGTCTGTCATATCATGATGCATACTGCGCAAATACCCCTGAACAATCGCAGTGAAATATTCATCCCTTACGTCTATCTTATCCGTATCTTTTTCCTCTTCATTGGCGGGCGAGAGGTAAGTACGCATCATATCGCCAACATCGCTGATAAAGTATCCGGGCATTACGGTGTCGAGGTCGATAACACACATGCCCCTGCCATTTCCGTCAAACAAAACATTGCTGATCTTTGTGTCGTGATGTGTAACGCGACGCCTGACGGCTGGATTGCGGGTAATCGACTGGTATTTTTCCACAATAGCATGATTGCGTTTAACCGCCGACACCATCTCTTTGGCTTCCGCGATCCTCGCGGGATTGCCATGTTGCAGCGCCGATTCAAACTGAAAATATCGCAAGCTGAGATTGTGAAAGTCCTGTATTGTTGTCGTCAGCCGGGATGAATCAAACCCCGACAGCAAATGTGTGAAATTGCCGAATTGCAACGCTGCCTCGTAAGCCTGATTCGGCGAAGTTACAACATGAAGGGTATGCGAATTTGTGACGAAAGGCAACAGTCTGAAATACCCGAACGCCGGATCAAATACGAGATCGATGTTAGATTCGTTTTTCAAGGGCGAAACGAACAAATAATCCGGATGATTTTCCTTCAGGTGCTCGGACACCAGGCGGATATTCCGGGCAATGGCTTCGGGATCCTTGAATATTTGGTGATTGAGCTTTTGCAAAATCAAATGCCTGCCGGCGTGCGAGACTTTCCATGTCTTATTGATCAGCCCACCTTCAAGGGCCTGCACAGAACCTTGCCTGATATCAATTCCGTATGTTTTAAGGATCGAAGCAACCATTATCGACATATTAAAGTATTTAAAGATTCAGAAAAATCATGGGGAAGCCGAAACCTCCCACATGATTTCAATTGGCCCAAACCAAAATTCAAAGAGCATATCCTGTTGCATCCCGTTGCATTTGCAGTGGCGAAGCTCATTTCACTACTGATTGAAAATACTGGTAACAATTTCCGCCAACGGCTGATTAGCGACCCGATCATCCTGGGTCAACATCTGGTCTTCCACCCACTTGCGTTCCCAGGCGAAAAAGTCCGGTGCTTCAGACTTTTGCCCCATAAGATCAGCCGCCAAATGCTCAAAATACATTTCCCATCGCGGCAAATAATAAGATCGCATCATTTGCGACCACTCTTTATAAGCATAGTCGTGCAGATAATCTTCACTGCGCACGTTCTCACCCCAATAGGTGATCAGCATCAAAGCATTTTTCAGATTGTTCTGCTTTTCTTTGAACGATTGGCTTGCATCCAACGACTGTTGTTTCCATGTTTCCAATGAAAAGAATTTATCCGCCAGCAGGAGGTCATCCGTCAGGCGGATCATGTCCAGAAATTTTTGAGAATGTCTCCGAAACGACGGAATATCTCTTCTTTTATGCGCATCCACCCATGCGGCGAAAACGATCTCTCCCTTATTTGCAAGAACCTGTCTGGCGAAATTGATCAGGTCGATCCGGTAAGTCCCGGTGTGGCCCAATTGAGGGGCGGCTTTTGCAAACAACTGTACCGCCTGGGCAAATTTGGCGGTGTCATATTTCCGCTCACGTGTTCCCCAGCTGGAAACGGACTTGATCTCCAGCGCCGGGCGGGCACAGAAGATAGATTCGCTGGCGCCCTCCTGATAGCCTGGCAGACTTTGGTAGATAGTTTCAAGGAATATCTGCCATGCCTCATCGATATCCGGATTGCTGACACCATAGCGGTATCTCGTATAACCACGGATCCATTTTCTCACATCAATCGCGTCCTGTCTCCAGCCGGATTCGAGCACAAGATCATAAGCGACAGGGTTGTTATTAATTCCTTCCGGCATAATTCCGACACCTTTGGAGTAAGCTGCAAAGGGCCCGGTTCGGATCCGGTTCACTTCATCGGCATATCTTTGCAGCTTGCCAAACACGCCCGGGCGCTCTCCAAAATTATTTACGATACACCAGATAAAAGGCGTGGACTCGTATCCCTCGCGCTTTTCCCAATTGGAAGTAAATTCACCAAACAATTCCTGAACCAGCACCTTTGATTTATCGAGGCCCGCGAGCATTTCTTTTTTTGGATTGTCCTGCCAACCCTGCATCACCCACGTGGCGTCCGGGTAATGACGATTCATTAACTTCTGGATAGCGGCACCTGCGTTACGCAGATCTACACCATCCGTCTTTCCACCTTCGTGAAACGGGTCGCCGGCAAAAAAACGAATGTCGGGTCCGTAGAGCTTTTTCATTTCATCATAGTAAATTCCGCCAATACGGGTAAAAGCCGTGTCTTGCGGAGAGAGGATGTCCGGGCGTTTGAACGCTCCCCAGTTGCCCTGATCAATAATTTTCGCTTGCGTTTTTTCCCTTAATGAGCCAGGGACCATTCCGTAAAAACCTTGTAACACGGGTTCGATTCCCAACTCTTTCATTCTTGCCATGATCTTTTGCTGCAACGCTTTCCGGTCATCGATCTGTTCCCGGGAAATCGGTCCGCCCCAACCCTGTATATTTCCCATAAGCCACCATGCTGTATATCCAGGACCGGCAATAAACTCATCCACTTCAGCTCTCGAATAGCCAAGCCGTTGCAGTGTATTTTGCCAAACCGCCTCCATACCATTTACCACAAGCATCACGTTGACTCCATTCAAGGCCATCCAGTCGAGCTCTCGCTCCCAATCCTCCCAATCATAAAAGCTCATCGTATAATTGTAAGTGCAGTAATTAAACGCGTACCTGATTTCGGCTGGGGCGAGTACTCTGACCTTTTCGGGGATTTCGGGCAGCGACGTCACGTGCGAAAGATTATCGCCCATATGCGACATCGAGCGATGACAATAATATTTAAGATACCAGTTCAGCCCAACAGCCGCGGCATTTACGTCACTGGCATGGATAATCAGTTTTCCTTTTTTCGTCTCAAGCTCAAAAACATCTTGTCCGGCTGGGGAGGCGATATTTTTAAAAACGACATGACCTTGAAGCCATGGAACACGCCGCGATATAATCGATTCTACGGCGTCATACGGTGTCGCAAACAGGTGAAGCGGGACAGCCGACACAACGAGAATTATTAAATATTTGAGGTGGTTTTGTCTGGAGATCATTTTCTTCGAAGATTTTATTATTGCAACGACTTACCTGAGCGCAATTTTAAAAACAACACAATGTTTCAGATATTTCGTGGTTCGTAATGACGAAGGCATCGTGATATGCACGTTACCGGCCTCGTGCTCCCAACCTAATTTTTCTTTCGCTCCCAGCGCCGAAACATTTTTTATTTTCCGGTTTATCACCAGCGGTAGATCCAACGCGTCTGGAAGCGAAACGTCATCTTTATCGGATATCCAGAAAGCGTATAACGTGTTTTGATCTCCGGCTTGGGTGAAATAAATATTATTAACCGAGTACGGCGCAACCGGCGCGGACCCGTGAATTCCCTCACCGTTGATTTTCATCCACTGACCGATCTCGTCCAGGCGCTCGTACACGACCGGATCCCAGTCGCCGTTCGCATCCGGCGCCACGTTTAATAGAAAATTTCCGCCGCGCGACACAATTTTGATCAAGTTCTCAATGAGCTGATGGGTAGGCTTATACCGATCACCTGGAACATAACTCCAGTAATCGCCCATTGTCATACAAGTCTCCCATGGGTAGGTCAAAGGTCTATCGGGCACTTCCTGTTCGGGGGTGGTGTAGTTTTCAAATTCCCCTGATACGGTTCTGTCGACGACAATTAATCCGGGCTGATGCTTTCGGCCCATGGCAGCAATCTGGGACATCCCGATGTCCTGAGCGTCTGGCCGGACCCATCCTCCGTCAAGCCACAGAATGTCGACCTGGCCATAACCTGTCATCAATTCTTCGATCTGGTCATGCGTAAAACGTTTGAATTTATCCCAACGCTCCGGGAATTTTTTTGGATCATAGTTGACGTTGCGATCCCTTGGAGGAAAATATGGCCACCAGTAATATTCGCTATGCCAATCAGGTTTGGAGAAATATGCCCCGACCATAAAACCCTCTTTTCGAAATGCTTCAAAGATCTCTTTTGTAATATTACTGCGGGGATTAGCCGAGAAGGGTGTGTTTTTGCTGGTGATCGCGTAGTCCGTTTGTTTGGTGTCGAACATGCAGAAACCGTCGTGGTGCTTGGTTGTAAAAACCACATAGCCCATCCCTGCATTTTTCGCAGCCCTGACCCATTTCTCCGGATTGAACGCTACCGGATTGAAAGTTGTCTGCAGTTGTTCGTAGGCTTTTTTATATGTCGCATAATCATGACTGTGAGGGCCCGTTCGCGGCCACCGGTCTTCCGGGCAGAGCGTCCAGCTTTCGAGAATACCCCATTGACTGTAAGGTCCCCAATGCATGAACAACCCGAACTTCTTTTCCTGCCATTGGTCAAGTTTCTTGAGGACGAGCTTATCCCCTGGTTTAACATACTGCCCGGCATCCTGAGCAACGACGGAAACTGCCGGAACAAAAAGGAGAAGCAGGATATAGACCAGAATCCTGATCGCGACCCCATCTTGTTTACATGGGCGTTCACTTGCCCCTGGACGTTTCCAATCAGACAAACGAAAAGCCATTCTTGTAACGATTGATAGTGTCATGCAATTTTTTAATTCTGATCCGCCCCTGTATTGATTTTGTTATTGACGATGCGCGGCTCACGGTCGATGTCTGTGGCACCGTTCACATTGTCGGAAACAATTAACCCTGAATTTTTTGCGAGAGAAGCCGCCTGAATATGAAGGTCGGGTGAAGATGTACTAATCAGCAAGGGATCAACGCCGTGCACGGAATGCAAATCATTCACGGATGCCGTTTGCCATTCTTCGAACGAATTGTGCGATACTCCATTCCATATCCATCGGGCACTGCCGGTCGTATAGTAAATATTGTAATCGATCAGATTATTGTTCCCTGTATTTGTGTACTTATGGACAAATACATCTGTAGGCCTGGCATAAACAATATTGTTGGCGATGAAGTTGCCGGTGCAGTTCTCGGTGAGCCGGATCTCGCCTTCGATTTCGCCAAACGCGCCGCGTACGGCGTTATTAAAAAAAAGCGTGTTATTTACAACGTAACAATTATGCGTACCACCCGACGTATAATTCAGGTAACCACCCAAATAGATGCCGGTGCGGTTTGAATGGTAGACAAAATTATTGCGAACGATACAATCCCTTGTCGGGTACGTTTCGTTTTCACTCACAAGTCCGATGCCGCGGTCATTATTGTACACTTTATTGCGTTCAACGATCGTGTTGGCAGCACCGCCGACGTAAATAGCGATTGCGCCAAACGCATTTTCACCCCAAACTTCAGGGCTGCGTGTGTGTGTATTGTTGAACAACTCATTGTCACATACCACGCCATTGCGCGCAAAATTCACGGCTGGGTTTCCGGCCGGATACAATCCTCCGCCATCCGCGATGATGATACCGATATTTTCCGTGTTGTACACTTTGTTATTGCTGATCCTAAACCCATCGACATTTCCCGCGATGGTGACGGTTTCGCTCGTACCAGTTTGTGTATCGTGAATATCACATCCGTCGATCGTGATGTTTTTTAAAGGATCGCCCGAGTTACCCAAAACCAGAATCGCATGGGCGCTTCGCCATCCGTCCAGGGTCGCGTTGCTCTTGATGTTATAAATGCGGCAGTTTCTGATCGTAATATCGCGACACCCATCTTTTACCGTTATTCCTTCGGGGTCAACGTAGGGTGTGGATGTAATCACATTACACACGTCAAAGCCTTCTATCGTGACATACCGGACGCGGCTAAATGTTACGAGTCCTTCCCAATAACCCAATACCTGCATATACGAGCCATCGATTACGGGTTTTTCACCCGGAAATGCTTTTAAGGTGATCATCTTGTCAGAGGTTCCGGATTTTGGAAATGTGACCTTCTCGAAGTAGGTGCCTTCCCTGACAAGCACGGTATCACCGGCAATCGCATTCTTCAGCGCGGTAGCGATCGTTTTGAAAGGTGCATGAATGGTCCCTTTATTCGAATCATTCCCGGTTGGCGCAACAAAATAAACTTTGACGTCACTTCCGGCGGGTTGAATTTGGTCAATCCCATCCGAACAGCTCATGCACATGCAACCCGGGATCAGCAGAAGCAAAACCAAACGAAGTTCCCTCACCTTAAAAAACATTTTTTAACAACTGTTAATTTTTTCAATCCTTCATGGTCAGGGATACTGCTGCGCACCTTTGCTGATTTTAGAATTCACGATACGGGTGTTACCATCGATATCCATAGTTCCGTTGATTTCTTCTGAAATAACCCGTCCTGAATTTCTGGCTGGCGAAGCAGACTGAATGTGCAAATCAGGATTGATCGTGTTGGCCAAAAGTGGATCTATGCCGTGGGTGGAGGCGGCATCACCACCGCAAGCCGACCGCCAGGCTTCAAAATCCGTGTAAGGCGTACCCTGCCATATCCACGTCGCTGTTCCGGAAGTATAATACAAATTGTAGTCAATGACATTATTCGAACCCGTTGTGGTATACTTGTGCACAAATACATCGTTTTCATCACGTGCATATACGATGTTGTTCTGGATCACATTGTTGTTGCAATGCTCTGTCAGCCTGATCTCACCTTCAATCTCACCGAAAGCACCAGGCCCCTTATTATTAAAAAATAATGTATTGTTGACCACGTAACAATTATTGGTGCCTCCCCCTGTATGCCCCAGATATCCACCGAGATAAATTCCCGTACGCCAGCAGTTGTAAACAAAATTGTTTCGCACAATGCAGTTTTCGGTTGGATACGCATCGTTCTCGCTGACAATTCCAATACCGCGGTCCGCATTGTATACCTTATTTCGCTCCACGATAATATTTCTTGCACCATCGACGTAAATCCCGATCGCGCCATGCCCCGTGTTGGCGCCGTTTGGCGTGCCAACGGGGCCGGTTGTCATATCGATATCGAAAATTTCATTGTCGCTGATGATTCCGTTACGGGCATAATTGTGGGCCGGAATGTTGTTGGCCCAGTACCCCCCCGCGGCATCAATGCCGATATTTTCCGCATTATAGATTTTATTTTTGCGGATGATAAATCCATCGACATAGCCATTGATCGTCAGGTTTTCGCTGTAACCGGTATTGCAATCATGAATTTCATTTTCCTCCACAAGAACATTTGTCATTGGAACGGGTGTATTGCCAATGATCTCGATGCCGTGACCGCTTCTTCCGTCTTCCGGTTTTACATTGTGTTCAATATTATGGATCTTGTTTTTCCGGATGATGATATTCGACGATCCTTCATCCGCCAGGATTCCATTAACATTTACCCAGGGTGTGGTGCTCTTGAAATTGCGGACCACAAAACCCTCGAAAACGACATAATTTGCGTTCCGGATAGTAACCAGTGCTTCCTTGCCCGTCACCGAAAGTGGCGTGCCGTCGATCACCGGAACTTCACCCGGATAAGCGCCGAGCACAATGTAGTTGCCCGGAGTACCCGATTTTGGAAAAGAAACCTTCTCGTGGTATGTGGCTCCGCGCACCAGCAACGTATCGCCGGGAAGAATTTTACTCAAGCCATGATTAATGCTTTTGAATGGCGCATCCTTGGTGCCTGGATTTGAATTGTTTCCAGTAGCCGCCACGTAATAAGTATGCGTGGCTGATACCACCGGAGCCGGGTCATCGTCATTCTTGCAGCACCAGAAATTCAAAAGAATAATCGCGCAAAGTGATCCTTTCAGCATAATATCTATGATTTACTTTTCTTCATGACGTCAGATGGCCACTGAGCTGATCCGTGCGGCTCCGACGTTGTCAAAACCGGAGATGCATTACTCTGAAACAATTTTCCGTATGCGGTTATTATTCTTATCAAGCACATAGACGGTACCGTTCTTGTCCACCGCTACGCCGGTCGGAGCGCTGAATGCGGCCGCCTCACCAATGGCATCTGCATAACCGGCGCTGCCACTGCCTGCGAATGTTGTCACTTCCCACGTACCTGACTTGATAAATCTGATCGACTGGTCAGGATGATCTGTTGCACCATTCCATGTACCATTTCCCGCTACATACAGGTTCCCGCTATGATCCACCGTAATGCCCCAGGGCAATGCGAATTTTGCCGAGCCCGCGCTTCCATTCAAATATCCGGAAGTGCCAGCCTGTCCTGCGACGACGCTGCTTTCCCATGTTTCCGAAGTGTATTTCTTAATCACGTGATCGCCATGCACCGATACAAACAGATTGCCGTCATTATCAAATTCGATTCCGGCCGGGTAATTCAAATCGCCAATGATCTTATCACTTACCCATTGTTCGGTGATGCGGTAAATATTTCCCGGACTACTGCAGCTTGAATAGTAAACTTTGTCAGTTTCAGGATCGTACGAAATACTCCAGGGTGCCTGGGCCCCCCACGCGATCGTCGAGGCCGTCCCGTTCGGAGTTATTTTTCTGATATCCCAGTTGCCCGGATCGGCGGAATATACATTTCCCTCGTCATCAATAGCAACGTCGTAAGGCAGACTGAACAATGCGGAACTGCCCTGACCGTCCTGGTATCCTGAGACCGAAGGGTCCCCGGCAAGGGTGGTTACATTGCCAAGGCTATCGATCTTGCGGATGCAGTGGTTGCCCGGGTCGGCGACATACAAATTCAGATTCTCATCCACAGCGATGCCACAACTGCGGTACCATGCTTCCCCGCAGAAATTAAACATCGCATCAGTACCCTTGCCGTTGGCAAACCCGGCCGTGCCACTGCCGGCAAGCGTTGTAACGGTGCGGGTAAATACATAATGGAAGCTTGACGCTGACTCGCCGCTGCGGTTTCTGATGGTAACGACAACCGGACCTGTGTCAGCTTTCTTTGGCACGACGGCCATGATCTGTTTGCTATTGCTGTTGATAATTGCCAATGGATGCCCATTTATCGTAACGGACACCTCGGTGGGATCTTCCGAAAAATTATCGCCCGTGATCAGAATTTCTGTTCCGCCGCCACCGCTCTCCGGTAAAAACGATTCTACGACAATTGGTGAAGATGGATCATGATGAAATCCGTCGTCGTCATTGCAGCCCGTCAGGACGGAGGCGACACATAGGATTGCGAAGCCGGATATTAGGTTATTTTTCATGGGTTTAATGTTTTTGTGTGCTTGATATTTTTAATAGCCACCAATGTATTTCACACCACTGGTTGAAATAACTGTTCTTTTACCATCCCGGGTTTTGCACAAGAGATCTGGCGCGTTCGATATCGGTTTGCTGAATTGGAAACAGATACATCTTGTCATCCCAATATCTTTGCTGAAACACCGTTCTTTCGTAAAACTCAGTAAATGAAAATCCCTGTCCGTTGTCGGAGGCGTTCACATTCATACCGTGAATTGTCAGGTGTTCGGGTGTGCCGAGCAACAGGCGTCTGGTGAGGGTATGATAGCGGTCACCTTCAAAGCATAATTCAACCTGACGCTCCCTCAAAATGTATTCGCGCATTTGTTCCTTATTCCCGACGGCAGAAGGGTATACTTCATCAATGCCTGGAAGGCCGGCTCTCTCTCTTACCAGATTCAAATACGTTACAATGTCCGGATGAGACGGATCGTATTCATTGAGCGCCTCTGCATAATTGAGCAGGATCTCCGCATAACGGATCAGAATCAGCGGACGATAACCGACAACGTCGTTACGGATATTGGATGCCGGACTGACACGTTTTAAGACACAGTAGCCTGTAATGTTATTGTTGCCTGCTGCTTTCTGGCCCGACTTTCCATTGTAATAAAATTCCGCGCGGCCTGTTCCATCTTTATTCGCATCAGAAGAAAAATAATTTTTGTCATCGACATTGACAGCATTCAGCACGGGACGCCCATTGTATAATACATAGGCATAGAATCTTGGCTCGCGGTTCGCATACATATTCCAGTTCCCGGTCTTGTGCTCCCATGTATTGGTTCCGTTAGAGGATGCAAAACCTGTCTCTACGTAACCTGAAGTCGGATCATCGATGGTCTTTCCGTTGTTCATGTAAAAAGCATCAACCAGATTTTGGGTTGCGTTGTACATGTTATAGCCACCAGGACCGGGGGCCGAACATTTCTCAAATCCCCATGAAGAAAAACTGTTGTCGGAAAAAATGATCTCGTTGTTCCAGGGTGTGAGGAAAAGATCACGAACCGATAAATAAGGGTTGAATGAAGATCCCCCGTTATCAAGGTTAGTGAATAATTTAAACGTACCAAGGTCTATCACGGCTTTTGCGGCATCTGCTGCGATCTTCCATTTATTGGGATCATACTGCGCAGGCGCAAGCGCTGTTCCGTCCGGATTCCTAAAATTGTCAAACATCGGATTGCCGTTCCAAAGCGGACTCGCGGCAATCAACGCGACTTGTGCTTTGACAGCCAGACACGCTCCCTGGGTCGGTCTTCCGTAGTTGCTGCTCGAGGACCAGGCTGATGGCAATCCCGCGTACGACGCTTCCATGAGCTCATTGATATGTGAAACACAATCCTGAAAAGGCGTGCGGGTGAGCTGGCTAAAATCCGCATTCTGTGCAAGTATACCGTCTAATTTCACAAACGGTCCGTATTGTTTTAAAAGCTGCAGGTAAAACCAACCGCGCAAAAACAGATTCTCTGCTTTATACTGCGATTTCAACTCTGTGCTCAACTGCGACTCCGGAACCCTGTCGATGTTTTGTTCAAATACAAATGATTTTCTTATTCCTTCGTAGTAGGTACCCCAGAGGTAAAAGTACCAGCTCGACGCGCTCCAGTTTCCGCTGACCATTTGTCTGACATTCACCCCCGGGATGGATACAGAAGATTCATCACTGCCGCCCATTCCGGCCCAATCTCCGCCGTCTGTCTGGTGAACGTATGAATAAATGTTATGCAGGTATGATTCAGCGTTGGCCCTTGTTTCCCAAATCTGATCTCTGGTTAACAGGTTATCGGGTTGTTCGTCGAGATAATCACAGGAGGCAGCAAGGAGGACGATCACCCAGCTTGCTGTCATTGACAAAAGTAATTTATGAGTTTTCATATAAATCGATTTTAAAATTGGGCTCTGATACCGACCATGAAAGTTCTTGCGTAGGGATACTTTGCACCGTTGGAACCAAGCTCCGGATCCCACAAATCGAACTTCGAAAATGTGAGCAGATTGGTTCCCGAAGCATAGACCTGGAGGCTTTCCATTCTCGCATTTGTAGAAACAGCGGGAGGCAACGTGTAGGCCACCGTAACTTGTTTCAGACGGCAAAAACTTCCATCCTTCAGCCACCATGTACTGTTGATGTAATTATTGTCGCTTGTATTGGCAATCGTTAATCTGGGATAATCGACATTCTGGCTGGGGTTGTCCACCGTCCAACGGCTGTTAATGTTCGACAAAACACTTCCTGGATATTGTCCGATGCCGGTAAACGGTACAACGCCAACGCCACTGGCTGCGCCATCCCCCGAAGTGATGTACGAACCGTTTGCCATGATGCCAACGTCTGCGATCCCCTGGAAAAGAGAGGAAATCTCAAAACGCTTATGTCCGAAAGTAAAACCGAATCCGTAAGAGACGGTCGGGAAGGAGGATTTATCGAGGAAAGTCCAGTCCGAACCATTGACATCGGCATCGTTGTTGAGATCAGCGTATTGTATGTCACCGGGGTATACGTCACGGAATTGTCTGGGACTGGCGTCCACATCCGCCTGGTCGACGAACAATCCCTGGCTTACATAGCCCGTGAATTCGCCGTAACGATGTCCTTCCCATTGTTGATAGGCGTTTACGCGTTCAGGCTGATCCGCAAAAACAATTTTGTTTCTGGCATAAGTAAAATTACCGAATGCACGCAACACAGTTTCACTTCCAAAATTGGCAGTGTATTCGACGCTGCCGTCAATGCCCTTGTTTTCCATTTCACCCATGTTGGCAAAAATGACTGACCCGGTATAACCGGCAACGGGCGAGATTGACTCTCTGGGAATCAGGATTTGCTCGCGTTTGTCTTTAAATACATCCACGACAATATTAATCCGGTCGAACAACCCGAGTTCAATTCCGACGTTGTCTTTTGTTGACTTTTCCCACGTCAGGTTTTCTGTACCGATAACGGATTCGCGGATGCCACCATAATACGTCGGACCTAATCCGAACGCAACGCCGCCGCCGCCCTCGATATAGGTCAGGTAACCGAATCTGTCGCCTCCGATCTGATCGTTACCGGTCAAACCTCTTGAGGCCCTTACCTTGAGCAAAGTGAATGTGTTCGCAAGGTTTTTGAAAAATTCTTCGTTGGAGACCACCCATCCTACAGACGCGGCAGGGAAATATCCCCAGCGGTGACCTCTTGCGAAATTCTCGGAACCGGTCGCACCCATGTTGACCTCCGCTAAATACTTGTCAGCGTATGAATAGGTGATCCTCCCGGCGAGATTTTGCATCCGGAAGGGAATGGCGTATTTCAATTCGCCCGCGGTGCCGATCACCCTGTTGCGCATGTTGTAAACAAACAAGCCTCCAACTTCGTGTTTGTCAAATGAGCGGATATAATTGAGATCTGCTTCCAGATACATGACCCGCTCGCCGCTCGAGCTGCTTCCGTAACCCAGGCTGGTCGAACCTGTTCTTACTCTTTCATAGACCAGACTGCCGTCGGGATTTCGTGAACCCGCATACCACAGATCGTTGATGCCGGGCCTTCTTGTATTAAACTCGCTATAAGAATCAAAAGAAAATCTTCCGATTGCACTCAATCCCTTTGTGATATTGTCAAGCTTCTGCGTAAGGGTCATCACCGATTGCATTGCAGGCTTGAATTCACTTGAGTACCCTGAATTCTGAACAAGATTGAAAGGATTTGATCCACCGTTATTTCTGGGACCTGCCCACCTATTATTCTCGTACTGAATCGGGAATGAGATGGGATTCGTCGCGTAGGTCGCATACCAGATATTGGCTGCGGAATTTCCCGGGTAACGGCTATTCACCAGCATGGCGGCGATGTTCAACGAGAGCAACGTATTTTTGGAGAGATCGACATCGATGTTGCTTCTGAAATCATACCGTTTGAAGTTCAGGTTCGGATTATATCCATCCAGCTCGCGCACCTTGTATTGGCCGTCCTGATCATAAAAGGACATCGACATGTAATAACGCATCGACTCCTGTCCCCCGCTTACATTGACGTTCGCGTTATAAGTTGGTGCCCAGTCTTTATAAATGCGGTCGATCCAGTTTACATCAGGATATAACAATGGGTCCAGCCCGCTCTCGGACTTGGCAATTACCTCGTCGCTGTAGGTTACAGGCCCCAAATGTGACGGGTCATTCAACTGGGCTTCGTTATATAGCTTCATGTAATTCACCCCATCGAGCATCGTCGGAAGTTTCGTGAGCCCGCTCAAACCATATTCCATTTTCATTGAAATTTTCGGCTTGCCTGCGGTGCCTCTTTTTGTGGTGATGATCAGCACGCCATTTGCACCCTTCGCTCCATATACAGCTGTTGCCGAAGCATCTTTCAGAAGGGAAATACTGGCGATATCTTCAGGATCAATATTGTTAAATGCACCGCCATAGGTGCTGTTGACGTCTTCGCGCTGAACTCCATCGACAATGATCAATGGAGAAACGCTGCCACGGAACGTGCCAATTCCACGAATTGTAAAAGTAGGATTGTCATATCCGGGTTCTCCGCCACCACTTGCAACAGAAATGACACCCGCTACTTTACCGGCGAGCGCATTGCTGAGCGAACGAACAGGAGTTTTCATGTATGACATGTTAACGGTGGCAACCGAGCCTGTCACACTGATTTTCTTTTGTTCTCCGTATCCGACAACAACAACCTCCTGCAGGGTCGCGATATTGAACTTCAGGCTGACGTCGATCCGCGATTGATTGCCCACGCGGATCTCTGTTTTTTCGAATCCAATGAAACTGTAAACCAGAATCGCATCTGCCGGAACCCGGATTGTATACTCGCCGGACTCGTTTGTAATGGTGCCGATCCGTGAATCGCTTTTGAGTGACACGCTTACCCCGGGGAGTGATTCAAGGGATTCGCCATCGGTTACTTTTCCGGTGACGGTTATCTCCTGATCCTGAGGGGTCGGTGCGAGGACAGAATAATTTAATGGGTTTCTGGCAGTAAGTGAGGAGCTGATGCTCATCAAAAACAGAAGCCAGTATACCGGGCGTTGTTTGAGAGAATTTCCAGGGCTCATAAGGTGTACTTTAGGGTTAAGAATTAAGCAAAATAGCGTGTCAAAATATCGTTTTGCGTGTACGTCCACTCTTTGGTTTTTTCAAGTGCTTTACCAAATTTATAGAATAAAATTGTGTTCGTACACATTTTTTAAGATAAATCTTTTCCGAAAACGCAAAAAGCTTCAAAATCCATATGGATTGCCAGTTTTCAAACAACTGAAAAAATCGATGCGTGTTTAAACCTTGATTGGTCTAAAATTTAAGATTTAAACCTTCGGAAATGAAGGTTAAACGTTTGACTTAGCGATTGGCAGATATTTGGGTTGGTTGACGCTCAAGCGTTCACAGCGTGAAACGTATTGTAAAGTTTCGCGACCGTTCGGTAACGGGCAGGCTTAGCGCGTTCTGCTTTACAGATCATTCAACGACTGCCTGGCCTGATCCACCATCGCAGATGCCGGAATTGTTTTCAAGGTTTCAATTTCAAACGTCTTGAGGATGCTGTCAAGTGCGTCAAGCTTGTCAATGCGATTCTCGCGAGTGAACTTATCTCTTAATATTTTAATTTTTTCCACGTCCTGAATTCCTTCTATCATTCGTTCGAAACGAACGGACGTCCTGTTACCGGGATACACAAGGAAAGTGTCGCCTGAAGACCACGTGGAAAAGCGCGAATCCGTTAGCGCCCTTAAAGGCCAGCAATTGTAGGCCCATCGCAGGTATCCGTCAAACTTCTTATTGGCTGAATACCATGCCAGCCATGCAGACTCTGCGGGTGGGGAAAATGTAAATGTATTGGGTGAGCCCTCTGTACAACAGGTGTAGTAGGTGGTCGTATACCCGAGTTTTTTACGCCGCGAAAAAGTTGCCGAATCGATGTCCTGGTTGGAGGCGACGCTGTAATCGAACAGGAAGCCCTCAATTTCGGGATGAAAGTTTCCGGCAAGCGATATTTTAAAATCAGGGTCCACACTTTTGATCAGCTCAATTGCCTTTTGCATATCCCCGAGCGGTCTTTCATCCATGGCTATCGCAGTGAAGCCAAACCACTTCTTTTTCTTCAAATGGTTTGCAAAATTCGTTAACATGGGCCGCCAGTGCGCCTCATACGCGGCTGTGCCCGGCTTTGCCTGAATGAAAACGTCTGCGCCCGTAGCCTCATCGAAATAGTAAAATCTATGATTCCATGGGATCAGGCTGTAACAATTGATCACCTTCGTGATACCCAGCGCGCGCATATAAGATACCCACTGGTCGAATATGGCGTAGTCATAAATCCACGTTCCATCTTTTTTCCGGATCCACCGGATCATCGACTGATAGATGTCCTGCGTCTGGCCATTCCAGGGATCATGGATGATGGATGCCGTTATCGCCTTTTGTCCTGCGGCGGAAAGTCGCTGCATATACGGACGCATAATCCGCAGATGTTCCTTCGACCACGGCCTAACGTTGTGTTCGCGCGCGATCGCGTAAGGGTTTTGCCAAAGATCAAGGTGGTAGGTCCATTCAGAAGACCGCGGCAAAATAGAATTTAATACCTTCACCGTGATCGATAATTCCTGAAGCATTGTAAACTTGTCTGAAACCGACAAAACAAGTTTATATTCACCCGGTTGAAGCGATGGAGGAACGTCGATGCTGAGCCATACCGGTTGGACCGTCTCCGGTTCCACATCCAGCGAGGAAACATGATCGATGACATCCGCCACCAGTGAAGAATCGTGATGGGCTTCAATTCCGCAGCCTCCACCCGAGCCGTTCAGCCCATCTGCCATCACGTACCGAACAAAACCCACCTTGACGTGATGGGGATCTATCTGATTACCGGATTGATTTTTTTCAGCTTTAACCTGAATATTCATGTTCATCAGGCGTTGCGTCCATAGCACCAGCTGCCCGTGAACTTTTTCCCCTCGCCAGGATGTAACCTGCCAGGATAGTTGCCTGTCAGCAGTCGGCAGTGGCGTACCTTTTTCAAAACGAATATTGCTGGAAACAAAACCAACATAGATTTCTTCACCCGAATCAGACACCTTTGGTGATCGTGAAACCGAATCCATCAGCTCGCGAAAAGTGCCTGAAACTGGTTGGGCCCGTGCAACCGCGACGAGAAAGCAAAAGCAAATTGACAATGAAAAGTTCATAGTTGTTTGATTGAACCGGTGCGTTTTCCATCTATAAACTCAAGGGTGCCGAAAAAACGACGCATATGAAAATCCGGCTGTTCTGCCTGAATATCACTCCATGTGAGAAAATGAGGATCAGAAAGATCGTCGCCGCATTTATTGAAGTTAACGGAACAAATCTTTCCCCTTAACGAAGATATCGTGTGATGCATGAACAACGTCAATGGAATAACGACAGTGAGTTGCCAATGAACCAATCCTTCTCCGGTTTCCCGAAGCATCGTGGCGGTGGTTTGCGTCCTGATTTTCCGAATCAAATGCACTGGCAACAGGTGGCGGTTGGCGCCATCTGTTCCATATCCAACAAGGGCGTTTCCCAAAATATTAAACTCAAAATTGTAATAGGCATTTTCATTTTCGAAAGCCATAAAGAATTCGACACAACTGTCCTTGTATACCGGTTCATTCGTGTTTGTATAAATGACCCGGGGATTGTACTCGGTAACGTGGTATTTTAAAAAAAGGCTATCTGAACCATGCGCGATGGCAAAACGCGCATCGGGAACCATTTCCTTTTCGTGCCATGGAGTAATATCAATCCCGTGCGTCGGCATATTGTCAAGCGCTTCCGATATTTCTGTAACCGGATGGTCGCATGTCAGGGAAAGAAAATCTACTTTCAGTTTTTTCATGGATCTGTTTACAATGCGCTATTCATCCCTTGCCAATCCGGGCACGCATTAGTAGTAATAACGTTTAAACGCCTCGATAGCTTCATATTCCGCAAGCCCGAGCTTATCGTACAACAGCGCCGTCGCGCGGTTTCTCGCTTCTGATCGTTGCCAGAACTCCCTTTTGTCGTCACCTGGAAACACAGGACTGTCCTTTTGCGATTGATGCTTGAAGATCGCGTTGCGTTTTCGCATCAACTCTTCCGGACTTATCGGGACCGCCATGTCAATATCTTCGATATCCCATTCCTGCCACGCGCCACGATATAACCAGAGATAACAATCCTTCATCCATGGTTTGTCGCGGAGCCGCTGAAGTGCCGCGAAGATCGCATCGAGACAAACCCTGTGCGTGCCATGCGGATCACGAAGGTCACCCGCCGCAAAGATTTGATGCGGTTTGACTTTTTCCACCAGCGTGGCGACGACCTGAATATCCGCTTCGCCTAAAGGATTCTTTTTTACTTTGCCGGTTTCGTAAAACGGCATATTGATGAAGTGCACATTTTTTTCCATGACGCCACAGAAACGACACGCCGCCTCCGCCTCTCCCCTTCGGATCAGACCTTTGATCAGCTGAACCATTGGACTATCTTCCGCCCCCGGAAGCTTGCTTTCAAAAAACCGTTCGATGTGCTGATGTATCGCCTGGAATCTTTTGGGGACCAGGTCTGTTGCCTGCGAAAAATCGCGAAGAAAACCTGCGAAACGAAGCGCCTCATCATCTGCGACCGCAATATTTCCGGAAGTCTGGTATGCCACGTGCACCTCATGACCCTGATCGACAAGACGCAATAGCGTGCCTCCCATCGATATAACGTCATCGTCGGGGTGCGGGCTAAAGATCAGCGAACGTTTAGGCCACGGAAGCGCGCGCTCGGGTCTCTCGCTGTCATCGGCATGTTTCTTTCCGCCTGGCCATCCCGTTATCGTTTTCTGCAATGAATGGTAAATACGGATGTTTAAGTCATATGCGCCTTCCTGCCTGATGAGATCGGCGAGCCCGTGATGTTTGTAATCATCGCTCGTAAGCTTCAGGACAGGTTTTTGCAGACGCCGGCTTAGCCAGATGACGGCCCGTTTTTTCAATTCATCATTCCACCGACATACCTCCACAAGCCATGGAGTCTTGATGCGGGCCAGTTCCATCGCAGCCCATTGGTCAAGATACACGTGCACCCGCGGATGCATTTGCAGGATCGTCGCAGGGATCTGCTCCCGCACATCGCCCTCGATCATTTCCCTGATCACCCTGGCCTTGGCTTCACCCCAGGCCATCATGATGACGCGGCGCGCCCGGAGGATTGTGCCAATGCCCATGGTTATCGCCATGACCGGGACAAACTCTTCCCTGACAAAATCCTTTGAAGCATCGGTGACTGTGACGGGGTCGAGCTTCACCAGACGTGTTAAGGACTGAAACGACGAACCCGGTTCGTTGAATCCAATATGACCGTTACGTCCAATCCCGAGGAGCTGGATGTCAATTCCGCCGGCCTCGTTAATAAGTTGCTCATATTTGTGGCAAAAATCCTGAACATGGTCCGATGGCACAGAGCCATCTGGTATATGCACGTTCTCCGGCAATATATCAATGTGCCGGAAAAGGTTTTCATGCATAAAGTGAACATAACTTTGTCCGGAATTCCCTTGCATCGGATAATACTCGTCCAGGTTAAAGCTGATCACGTTCCTGAAACTGAGGTTCTCATCCTTGTGTAGCCGGATGAGTTCCTGATAGACGACGAGTGGTGAAGATCCTGTCGCCAGACCGAGCACCGCCATTTCACCCGTTCGCTGTTTATCAAGGATCAGGTCAGCGATTTGCCTGGCAATTGCCTTGCCGCCGGATGAAATGCTTTCGGCAATGGTTAACGGAATTTTTTCAAATGTTTTTCTGGAATGATCTATGGCTGTCTCCATGGAAAGTGAATTTTCTCAATACGTCAATATTCATTGGTGAATGCGAAAGTGCTTTTTCTCGACATCCATTTTCCTCTCGTGAAGTCGGGAAACTGTTGCGGGGCGCCCCCATTGGCGATCGACATTTCAGACAGGGGTGAAATCACGCTCCACGCTGCGGCATCATAAACATCGATGGGAGGCGGAAGTTTCCGTTTGATACTTTCCACGAAAGCGTTCATCACAAAAAAATCCATTCCGCCGTGACCCGCTCCGGTCGCGTCATTGCTGTACCGTTTCCAGAGCGGATGATCATATTTTTCAAGCCATGAGTCGGCAGATTCCCACTGATCGTGAGGGCTTTTTCCTTCGATATAAATACGGTTGTCGTCCTGCCAAATACCACCCGTGCCCTGAACACGAAAACCAAGTGAATACGGACGTGGCAAATTTGTATCGTGTGTTACGAGAATGGTTTCCTCGTTTGAAGTCTTGATCAAGGTTGAAACTACATCACCAAGTTTAAACTCAATTTTTGCATTGGGATGATCAACTCCCCCTTTTTCCACAATGTATTTGTGAAGCCCCTGCGATTTGGATGCAACGGAAGTGAGGGAAACAAATCGGTTACCGTTGTTAATGTTGAGAAGATTCGCCACAGGGCCAATTCCGTGCGTCGGATAAAGATCGCCGTTGCGTTTGACGGAATGCTGCGTTCTCCAACGCGCTTCGTGGAGCGCGTTTTCACCAAACTCAGCACCTGGTTCAAATTTTACGTGTCTCAGGTCATGAAGATAACCACACTGCAAATGCGCCAGTTCTCCAAAAATATTTTGCCGAGCCATGTTCAGCACAGCCATGACATCTCTGCGGTAACATACATTTTCAAGGATCATGCAAGGCACACCTGTCGCCTCTGAAGTGTTGACAAGGTCCCAGCATTCTTCAATGGTATTTGCAGCGGAAACTTCCACGCCTGCAAATTTTCCCGCTTTCATTGCCGCAACCGCCATCGGCGTATGCCATTCCCACGGCGTGGAAATCACCACCCCATCCAGGTCGTCGCGTTTAAGCAGATCGAGAAAAGCATATTGATTTTGCCCGTAAACCTCCGCCTTTTTGTGTCCGGCGGTGGCGATCAGTTGTTGCGCGACGACAATTCTTTCCGGGTCGATGTCACAAATTGCCGGCACGATAACGTCATTTCTTTTCAGCAGGTTATTCAGGTGCGCCGTTCCCCGCAGGCCGACGCCGATCATTCCAACGCGTATTTTTTTTGCATCGGTGCTGGAAAACGCCATTTTTGGAACCAATGAAAGTCCGGCGCCCAGCATCAGGCTTTGTCCGATAAATTTCCTGCGATTTGTCGTGGGCATATAGAATGAAATTTAGAGAATTTGAAAACTATGCGTGTACGTCCACGCTGTTATTTAATAACAAATAAAACCATTTTTATGGATTTATGCGTGTACGTACACATTTTTTTTCAAAAATTGTCGAAAACGCCGCGTTTTAATTATTAAAGAGTATCCGATCTGTTTGCAAGAGATAGAATCGGATGGCAACGGATTTGATGAAATTGGTGTGAGCGAAGCGCTCTGTTTTCGCTATGGCAACTCCCGGGGCCAGACAATCCGCCCGTTCCGGTCATATCTTGATGAAAGCCGGGTCGTTTTCGTCGATGTAATAATTGAGATTTTCCCTGGTCACAACATCCAGTGGCAGATATTTCAGGAGCGGAACTTCCTTTTTAAAGACAATGTGATCAGCGAGCTGATGAATACCCCAGTATCCCTGGCCTTTTGGATTCTGATTTATCAGGAAGCTAATAATGTCCTTGTTAAGGTAATGGAGATTCTTGGGTAACAGATCATACCCAAGAAGCCTGATGTGTTTAATGTGTCGTTGTTCCAGATAGGATGCGATCTCGTATGCCTGCGAGGTGGTTACGAAAATGTAACGAAGATCAACGGTGCTTTCTATAACCTCTTCCAGTTTCCTGAAAAACCTGCTGGAATTCGAACGATTAAGCTCCACCCGCAAAATGTTATACTGATGCTCCAGATTTTTTTCCTTAAAATAATTTCTGACACCTTGTTCTTTTTTCACCAAATGCGCTGCGTTGCTGATCTCCTCGTCGATATGTGCAATCAATATTGAACACCGTTCCGAATGTCCAAAATGCATCAGTTTTCCGGCAAGTAAACCGCTTTGATATGAATCCTGGCCGATATAACTCAATGGATCAAACTCGGTTATTTGTGTGTTAAACAGAACAAAGGGTATCTTTAATTGCTGCCACTTTTCAAAAAATGGCAATGTCTCCCGGTAAAAAATAGGAGAAAGCAGAATTCCGTCCGGTTTGCTTTTCGTCAATTCCTTTGCCTTTTGGACATATGAATCCACGTCCCCCGCGTTGAAGACAAATTCTTCGATAAATACGCCGTATTGTTTCAATCCCTTTCCGGCTTTTTCAATCCCGGTCCTGGGCCCGAGCCAATACGGATCTTCTTTGTGATCAGGAATTAATGCTGCGATGTTATAACGCTTGTTAACACCTAACGTTCTGGCCATCAGGTTGGGCTCGTAATTCAGGTCTTTGATAATTTTCAGTATCCTGGCTCGAACCTCTTCGGAAACGCGTCCCCGGTTATGAATCACCCGGTCAACCGTCCCGGGCGAAACTTTTGCCTTGATCGCAATATCTTTTATACGAATTATCTTTTTCATTTCAGTGCATTCAAAAATATTGAATATCGGTTATAAAAAACACAAGATCGTGGAATGTTTGGACTGGCCGCTAAAATTACGGAGTAGCGTATCGTTTTCAAAAATAAAACACAGCGTGGCACCATTTCATTAGGAGTCGCGGAACGAATCAGGTGTGGTGTCCGCCATCCACAAGCGCGGCCAGCCGTCTCAGCAACGGAGGATGTGAATAATGAAAGAACACATACCAGGGATGTGGATACAGGTTGCTCAGCGAATCGACGGACAGAGTTTTCAGCGCACTGGCAAGAGCGGTGCCGCTGAAAGTCTCCCTGGCATATGCGTCGGCTTCGTATTCATTGCGGCGACTGTACATTGCCATAAATAAACCAGTCACGCCTGAAATGGGTGCAAAAAGAATCGTAAACGCGATCAGGTTGAGGGGAATCGACAACTGGTTTCCGCCGAGCGCCAATGACAGATTCTCATTGCTGATCATCAGCGACAAAATGAACAATGTAAATGTCACCTGTAGAATCGACAAAACCAATCCGACAACAATGTGTTTCTTTTTGAAGTGTCCAACCTCATGAGCCAGCACAGCCACCAGCTCTTCTTGTGTGTGTTTTTGAATCAGTGTATCGTATAACACGATCTTTTTCTTCTTACCAATACCGGAAAAGAATGCATTTGCCTTGCTCGACCGTTTCGACCCATCAATCACAAAAATATTATCGAGTGGAAAGTTGACCTTCCTCGAAAAATCAACGATCGCATTTTTCAATTCACTGTCGGGTAACGGTGTAAGCTTATTGAACAACGGAAGGATTAACGAGGTGTAAAACATGTTCATGAACAGGATGAAACCGGCAGCGATCAACGAAAACCAGATCCAGAAAGATGGCCCAATTGACTGGATCAGAAAAATCAGTAAAGAAAGAAGGGGCCCGCCGATCAAAGCAGCAAGAAAATAACCCTTGATCTTGTCGGCGAAAAAGGTTTTTAATGCCGTTTTGTTAAAACCGTATCGCTCTTCAATAACAAAAGTGCCATACAACTGGAAAGGCGTTGACAGGATATCGGAGGCGAGCAGCAATGAGCCGAAAAAAGCAAGTGCGAGTACAATGTCCCCTTCGATATACTGTCTTAAAAAGACATCCAGCCACCCGAACCCGCCAAAGGACAACATCAATATTGAAGCAATGAAACTGAACGCAGATGAAATAAAGGAAAAGTTTGTAAGATCACGGTGATATTCAAGCGATTTGAGATATCTGGTGCGGTCATAAAAAGCCGCAATTTCATCAGGAATATCGGTGCGCTGGGCCTTCAGATTTATATAATCAAGCAGCTGATCAAAAAGGTACGACAGGATTGCTATGCCGACGATGATGTACAAAATTACTTTTGGATGCATACAAAATTTTACAAAAGGTGCGTGAAAATAGTTCTAAGAATCCGGGCAAACAAGACATAGGCTATTTCACTTCGACCTTCTGAACAGGTTGTTTCCAAGGATTTGGTTGACAACTTCGTCTTTCAGGCTGCGACTAATGGGAATCCGGCTTTCACGGATAACGATCTCGTTCCCTTCGATTGTTTTTACATGTGGAACCGAAACGATAAACGATTTGTGAACTTTGACAAACTGATCCTTCGGCAACAGGCCTTCAACTCCGGATAACGTCATGTAGGCAATCAGTTTCTTTTCCTGGGTATGAATGACAATATAATTCTGAAGACTTTCAATGTAGAGAACGTCTTTAAAAAATACTTTTTCAAATCTGCCGTCACATTTGACAAAAAAGAAATCCGACCCCTCACGCGGACGGCCGGCGAGGTGTTTCAGTGAAAAAATTTCGTGCGCTTTCTGGGCCGCTTTTAAAAAGCGTTCGAAGGTGATAGGTTTTACAAGATAATCGGTGACATCGAGCGCGTAACCTTCCAGCGCATACTGTGGAAAAGCGGTTGTAAAGATAATAAGTGGTGGATTGCGGAGCGTTTTTAAAAAATCTATTCCTGTGATCTTTGGCATGTGAATGTCGAGAAAGATCAGGTCAATCTGGTGTTCACTCAGATATGCGGTCGCCTTTAACGGATTCTCGCACTGGCCAACCAGGTGGAGAAATTCAATATCGCGTACATATTCTTCGAGGCCTTTTCTGGCAATGGGCTCATCGTCTACGATCAGGCAATTCATTTTCATGAGATTCGCAAAGTTAATTCAACCTTAAAATCATTTCCCGATGGACGGATCTCCAATAAATGACGGTTAGGATATAGAAGCTCAAGCCTTCGCCTGACATTTTTTAACCCGATGCCGGTGTTTTCGTCATTGACTTTTTCCTTGCCGTCCCAGGTATTGAACACGGTCATGCGAAACCTGTTTTCATCCTTGTCAAGCGCAACGTGAATACGGTTCCCCTGCGCGTGGTGTGATACGTGCTTGAAAGCATTTTCAACAAAGCATATCAGTACCAACGGGGCAATGGTAAACCCCCCGACATTTTCCGTGCTGCGAAATTCGATCTGGTAATTCTCACCTTTCCGCAACCGCTGCAATTCAATGTAGTTTTCAAGATACCGGATTTCTTTTTCGATCGGCACCTCCTGGCCGTTGCATTCATAAAGCTGATACCGTAGCATGTCGGAAAATGTTGAAAGCGTGTCTCTCGCATCCGTGTTCTTCTTGTCAATCTGAAAATAGATTGTGTTAATGGAGTTGAATAAAAAATGCGGATTAATCTGGGAGCGCAGGTAGGCAAGTTCGGTGTTCAGTTTTTCGATTTCAATCTTGCGGATCAATTCACGCTGATCATACCATTCCCGGCTCAGCTGAAGCGCGATGCTGAACGCTACGTAGAAGACAACGATCGACAGGTTATAAAAAGTATTTGAAAAAAAATGGTCTGCGCCGGGTCGGCCCAAAACTTCTCCGTATAGATGAATGTCATGAACGTTTTTTGCAAGCGCATAGGCGAAGAGCAGCGCGACAAGCAACCCGGCGTATCCAAGGAATTTCTTTTGACGGATAAACCGCGGGATGAGGATCAGCAGGTTGGTGTAAATGACGGCCGCAAGCAATCCGTTCCTTACCAGCACCTCCAGGAAAAATTCACCTGGCCCCGCCACCCTCAGAATCTCGGCACGCGTAAACATGTGAAAGGCTACCGTGGCCGCCCAGAAGACAACGTGATCAAGTTTGTATTTCCAAAACCGGCTCATATTGTAAAGTTATTTTTTTTACGTGGCCATCGCAAACCGCGTCTTCGCATTTCATCAAGAAAAGCCCACAACTGGTCATAAACAGTTGTCAGCACAAGTTCCTTTCGAGAATTTTGTCGTGAATCATTATCAAATGCGTTGCTCACGGTTAAAAACAACTATTATGAAAAAAATATTTGTACTCTGTGTAATGATCAATGCCGCGTTAACGGTCGCAAGCTGCCAGCAGTCGAAAACAAAGGATCCCAGCGACAAACGGATCGGCGGCGGATGCGAAGGATGTGAAGCGGCTCACGAATACGGTTCCACGAGACTTACCTCAACGGACACACTGCCGGATTTTTTTAAAGAAGGAAAAAAGCTACACATCACCGGGACGATCTTTCACAAGGATGGGAAATCCCCGGCTCAGAATGTGATCCTCTACATCTATCATACGGATCAGACGGGTCAGTATCCGACAAAGGGTGACGAAACAGGCTGGGACAAACGACACGGTTACATCCGCGGATGGATTAAAACGAACGCAAATGGAAAATACGACTTTTACACGCTTATTCCCGGCGCTTATCCCGGGGGTGATAATCCAGCTCATATTCACGCCATTATCAAGGAGCCCGGCTACGAGGCCTACTGGATCGACGAATATTTATTTGATGACGATCCGATACTCACCGAAAGGGAAAAATCCCGGCAACCAAAGCGCGGTGGAAGCGGAATATTGAAAACGACCAGGACCGCCAATGATATGATGACTGCAACCCGCAATATCATTCTCGGATTCAACGTGCCCGGATACGAGTAAACCGAGCTGTAACATCCGGGATGAGACGGCGTGTACCGGCGGCACATCCGCGAGTCTGTTTTGTGTGACAAATACCGGATGTGCTTAAGAAACAACTGTTGCCCGACTTTGCGTAGTCAACGAAGTGAACAGACACCGGCCGCCGAATACCGGGTTACTGGAATATCTCAATCCAACTTGCACGGATGAAACGCGTCTCAAGAAGATCGTTGAATCATTACATGATCCCGAAAACGATGGATAAATGAACCAGCTGTTTCGGTATCATGAAAATCAAATAAAGTTACCGGCTGGCAAACCAAATCAGTAGGCCGTTCGTTGAGTAGTTGATAACGTCCGTTATCGGCGTCAGATACGTTCATAAATTACTTGAACCGCCCTGCTGCTTATGTTTCACTAAAAGAAAGGAGGTACCATGTCTAGTCCCACGAAAATTTTATCAATTCAATGTAAACGGTTTAATCTCACAGGTGTTGTGAGTTAAGGAAGTGAAGTTGTACCTCCTGAGATTTTAGTTTACTGATAAAATTGAATGAGGATTTATATCCGGCTTGTGTCCCAGGCCGGATATTTTTTTACGTCTACGAATAAAAAAAACTAAGCGACCTTCCGTTCAACAGCATTGGAACCTACCGCTGTTCCCGAGAGTTTGTGTTTAACCTGCAGATGCAAGCTGTAGATCATCGCAATGGTCACAAGCATGACGCCGGTGATAACGTACCCGAGAATATCATAATTCTGCAGCTTGTTATCGGGTGCCTGTACAATGATCCAACCGGCGATTGTCGTCGCAATCGCACCGGAAATTTGCTGAACCGAAGAGTTAACGCTCATAAAGGCACCTCTGTCTTTTGGATCCGGAATCGCGGATAACAGGGCCTGAGACGAAATCATCCGGGATGTGACCCCCGTAAACATGAATACACTGATCACCATGAGTATCCCGAGCGGCGTAATGCCGAGGTTGCAATAGATCAGCACGACGACGATCGTCAGTAGAGTTCCTCCGAGAAAAACAGAAAATTTTCCTACCCTGTCTGCCAGCAAACCCACAAGTGGTCCTGCTGCCATCGAAAAGACACCTGTGACAAGATAAAGCAGCCATAAGTCATTTTGATCGATGCCCAGGTTATTGACGCTATACGCGCTGGCGAACGGCATGAGCATAAAACCCCCGGTCGCGAGCAAGGTCGTCGCAAAAAATCCATTCGTATAATCCCGTCTTGAAATCGTCCTTACAAGGTGGTCAATTCCATTGCCGCGTGTTTGAAGTTTCAAATGCCCGTCAATCGGTCGCATATAAAAGACAATCAGCACTCCAACCACGATGCTAACGCCGACGATCATCAAAAACGGCGAATGCCAACCCCACCAGGTTGTGAATTTCACACCAATCGGCAAACCCAGTACCTGTGCACCCGCAAATGCCATCTGCAGAAATCCCATTACTCTTCCCCTGACTTCCAAATTAAAAAGGTCTGTAACGATCGCCAGCGAAATTGATCCAATGACACCGCCAAAAATTCCAGTGATAATTCTTGCAATAAGCAGGGCGTTGTAATCAGGCGCCAGCCCACACAACAGTGTTCCGATGATAAACCCGGCATAAAAGAACATCAGCAATTTCTTTCGGTCGAATTTATCAGCGATGCCCGCAGCCAGAAAACCCGATATTCCCGCGCTGATCGCGTAAGCCGCTACCACCCAGCCGAACTGGGCAGGTGTAATCTTCAATTCCGGCATAAGAAAAGCCCCCAGCGGAGAGAGGACCATAAAATCGAGAATGATGGTGAACTGGAGAAAGGTTAAAATGGAAATAATAAATTTGTCGTAGCGGCTAAACGTTCTTGGCTGCATAAAAATATCTTAATCGGTGATCAATCAGGAAGTTCTTCACAAAAAAAACCAGCGTCTTTCAGGTGGCGGATAATTTCAACGGGAGTTACATCATCGGATTCTACACGAAGCACGTGGTCAATATCCTGACAGTCAACGTTCCATTGCCTCACCCCGGGCAGCGTCCCGAGAATTGCATGCAACTTTTCCACGTCCGCAACGCGGATGTCTGTTTTGAACACGAGAATATGAGAAAGCGTTTCCGGGTACATGGCAATTGTATTTTAGGATACGATCATTCGTTGTTAAGGTTTCAATGCTTTCAACACCAACTTTAGCGTTTGGTCCATGATCTTTTCGTCAAGCTGAAATTTTTCCTGGCCCATCATGCCTTTGCCAGACATATGGAGCTTTACCAGGTTGTAAAGCGGCGCAAATGCGATTGACCAATAGACTTCCAGTGGCAGTTTCACCAGCTCTTTCCTTTTGATGGCGCTATGGACAAAATCCCGCATAGCCTTCAGAAACGTCGGATCAACCTGCCCGCGGCACTGCTCATAATACGGTGAATACTTCATTTGTTCCATGAAATGCGCGGTTTGCGGGTTTTCAATATAAAAACGTGCGCGGTTCATCCATTGAAGTTTCAATCCTTCGGCGAACGGCATGTCGGGATCAAATCCTCTTAAACTCGCCTGCATCATTCGCGTGACCTCCGATTGCCAGACTTTCAGGATCAGATCGTCGCGGTCTTTGTAATAGATGTAGATGGTTGCGGGTGAAATATTGGCAGCTTTTGCCAGCTTTTGCATGCTCAGGCCATCAAACCCTTTCCTGACGATCATTTGGACCGCCTTCTCGCGCAGCGTAGCCTCTTTCTGTTCGTCTCTGATTCGCATCGTGCAAATATAAATGAATATTCATTCATTTATAAAAAGACAAAAGAAAATTATTTCAAATGCTGATTTGGCGCGATCGACGAGAATGACCGGTAATAAACTGGATACCGGGCACCTCGAGGCACTTTGGATCTTTATTGGTGGTTGGGTCATTGTCGGCGGTGACCATATTCATCCAGGCATTTACCTTCGGCCGAAAGCGCGTAGTGCTGACACTACGGTACGAATAGCATGAAAGCGTTCCTTCCAACCTTACGCGGACAGTGTAAAAATGAATCGTCTCGCTCCCGAATTCCGAAATAAGTGTGGGAGGGTATGCTGGGTCCTCTCATATCGGATATCGGAACACTGAATTGGAAAAGAGTGTTCTACACGCGACCGACCATTTACCAAACAAGGGACTAGCTAAAAAAGCGTCTATAAATTAAAAAGGTGAATTTTCTTCAAAATTCACCTTTCTATTGTGTGAGGCACTGCGCTGGCGTGCCTTCACCGCTTCCGGTTGCTGTTCCCCTGTGCATTGTTGTCGCGAGTCAGTTCGTTTGCCTTAGTTCGTCTCAACTCAAAATTGTCAAGATCCACATGAAGTCTTTCCATTTCATGGTTGGGATCTCTTACATCATTGCGCTCAGGGTAACCAATTTGTAACTCCGGAAAATCATTTTGCCTTTTTTTGTGAATGTTGCGATTCATAAAATGAATGTTAAAGGTTACAACTATTTACCCCACCACCCTACTCTCACAGCAAGTTTGGGTACTCTATAAATTAAAATAGCATGCCACTCGGAATGACAGAGAAAGTCATGACAGCGCCCTTTAGAATCTGTTGAATAATTCCCGGGGAAAACGGTGTGCGGAAGGATTTCTACACTAGCCCAAAAGTTTGGAAAAGGCCGTATGATGCACCTGAAAATTGAATTGCGGTAACAGACTGTCCATCAACGACCGGATTTCGGAAACACCTGGATTTCCAATGCTGCCTTCATGGGTATGCGACAGTTTTTTCTCCGGTGAAAATCTGCCGGCTTCGATATCAAGGCCCACCTTTTTATAAGCGTCGCGGAACGGCATCCCCCCGAGTACCAGCTTGTTCACCTCCTCGACGCTGAACAGGAACTTATACTTTTCCTCATTCAAAATATTCTCCCGTACAGAAATATTCGAAAGCATCAGGTGTGCCATTCGCAAACAATCCTTCAAATGCTGAATTGCGGGAAACAATAACTCTTTCAGCAATTGCATTTCCCGGTGATACCCGGATGGCAAATTACCGGTGATCATTCCGATTTCGTTCGCAACACCTGCCAGCTGATTACAACGCCCCCGGATGAGTTCAAAGACATCCGGATTCTTCTTATGAGGCATGATGCTGGAACCGGTCGTCAGCTCGTCCGGAAAGCTGATAAATCCGAAATTCTGGTTCAGGAATAAACAAGCATCCATCGACAGCTTCGCGAGCGTTGAGGCAATATTCGCGAAAGCACTTGCGACAATACGCTCGGTTTTCCCACGCCCCATCTGCGCATACACCACATTGAAATTCAGCGTATCAAATCCAAGTAAAGCTGTCGTCATGGTCCGGTTGATCGGAAAAGATGACCCGTATCCTGCGGCAGAACCGAGCGGGTTTTTATTGACGACCTTATAGGCCGCATAAACGGTATGCAAATCATCAACCAGGCTCTCTGCGTAAGCCCCAAACCACAGCCCAAACGATGATGGCATGGCAAGCTGCAAATGCGTATAGCCAGGCAGTAAGTAGTCCCGGTACTTTTCACTTTGCACGAGCAGCAGATCGAACAACGCACGAACGTGATTGACCACTTCCTCAATTTCATAGCGCAGGTAGAGTTTAATGTCCAACAAAACCTGATCGTTACGCGACCGTCCGCTATGGATCTTTTTACCGATGTCGCCAAGCTTCTGGGTCAATTCCAACTCGACCTGGGAATGAATATCCTCGACACCTTCTTCAACCCTGAAATTCCCTTTTTCAATCCTGGTGTGGAGATCCTTTAATTCAGCCGAGAGCCTGGTAAGCTCATCCTTTTTTAATAGACCGATCGATTCCAGCATGATGATGTGGGCCATCGAGCCGAGCACATCAAACCGCGCGAGGTACAGATCAATTTCCTGATCCTTCCCGACCGTAAACCGTTCGACTTCCTTGAGTGATGATTTATCTTTTTGCCAAAGTTTCATATCAAAGCAGAAAGCTTTTATGTGTTTTTGTAGCGAGGGGCATAACCATAAATGTTAGTTTAGATTCACGGCCGTGATAAAGCAATTAGAAATCAACCACGTTTTCGGTATTTTTTCAATCGGACTGCTGTTAGTTTCATTGCTCCTCCTTTATTCTTTATCCAGAACCTTTCAGCTTTAAGTTCAATTTACGACTTCATTCAGTAGTTTGATATAAGTATCAATTCCCTTTACAATTTCAGCGATATAGATGAATTCATCTGCAGTGTGGGAGCGCGCGGAATCGCCGGGTCCGATCTTTACAGATGGAGCCGGGATCAGCGCCTGATCGGAAGTAGTCGGAGACCCGTAAAGCTCGAGACCAAGTTTTTTGGCTGCCTGTACCAACGGGTGATCTGCAGGTATTCCGGATGAACGCATCCTTAGGGAACGAGGCGCCACTTCGCTCTTAATATGGCTGGTTATGACTTCAAGCACTTCCTCTAGAGAGTAACGATCGGTAACCCTGACATCCACGGTATACAAACATTCTGCCGGGACCACATTGTGCTGTCGCCCTGCGTTGATCACGGTAACTGTCATTTTTACTTTGCCGAGCGTTTCCGATATTTTTGGGAACTCGTATGTTTTGATCCATTGAATATCTTTGAATGCTTCATAGATGGCATTCACACCTTCTTCCCGCGCCGCATGTCCTGCTTTGCCACGGGAAACACAATCAAGCACCATGAGGCCTTTTTCAGCGATGGCCATTTGGCACAACGTCGGCTCGCCAACAATGGCAAAATCAATTCTGGGAAGCAGATCCCAAATGGCTTCGATGCCACCCGTACCGGAGATCTCTTCCTCGGCCGTAGCGGCAAGCACGATATTATATTTCAGATTCTGCGTTCCGTAGAAATGAAGGAAGGTTGCAATCAGGGAAACCAGCGGCCCGCCCGCGTCGTTGCTTCCAAGGCCGTACAACTTTCCGTCGATGATCTCAGACTTGAAGGGATCACGGGTATACGCAGTGTTTGGCCTGACGGTATCGTGATGGGAGTTCAGCAGAATTGTCGGCAGGCCGGCGGCAAAATGTTTATTTCTTACCCAGACATTGTTCCCTTTTCGTTCGGTAGGAATGTTGCGTTCCTTGAAGAATCCCTCCAGCACGACGGCAGTCTGGTCTTCTTCCTTGCTGAATGACGGTATTGAAATGAGTTGCTCCAGGAGATTGATCGCCACTTCATCAAGTTGTTGATCCATATTTATTTCGACGTCTCTCATGGTGATGTTCAATGCCGCTATTGCATTACAATGTGATCAATGTGCCTTCGGTTTCCTGCCCGGTATTCCTGGCGAGATCCCCGGCTTCCCCGATAAGAACTTCCTTTACCCCCGCCTGAATTGCCGCATAAGCATTTTGCAGTTTAGGCAGGATGCCGTCTGAGAAAGCGTTTTTCTTCAGCAGGTCCTCGTAAACATCCTTTGAAAGGTGCCGGATGACCGAATCGGAATTATGGATGTCACGAAGCACGCCTTTCTTTTCGAAACAAAATATCAGCCGGACGTCGAAATGTTTTCCCAGTGCCACAGCAATGACGGATGCAATAGTATCCGCATTGGTATTCAGCATGCTGCCATCCGCATGTGTGAGAGGCGCAAGCACGGGAACGGTATTTTGTCGCAGCAGAAAATACATAAGCGCTGAATTAACGCTTTCCGGTTTTATATCCCCAACAAAACCGTAGTCAATTTCTTTTACTGGACGTTTGACCGCTTTGATGAGATTCCCGTCAGCGCCGGTCAAACCAAGGGCATTGCAACCGAGCTGCTGAAGACGAGCAACGAGCTGTTTATTTACGAGGCCACCGTAAACCATCGTGACCAGGTCCAGCGTTTCTGAATCGGTGATCCTTCGGCCATTGACGTAGTTGGCTTCTATACCAAGTTGCCCGCCCAGTTTGGTTGCAATCTTGCCGCCGCCATGGATCAGTACTTTCGGTTCTTTGATCGCCGCAAAGTCTTCGAGAAACCTTTGCAGCGCCGCTGGGTTATCCAGCACGTTACCGCCAATCTTGATAATAAAAAGTTTATTCATTCTCCACCTGCCGATTAGTGTTTTTTTCCGGTCAAAAGCTCGCTGATGACGGCCTGAGCAGCCCAAACCCTGTTCGACGCCTGCTGTGTCACGATGCTGCTGAAACCATCCAGCACCTCATCTCCGAGCTCAACATTCCTGCGGACGGGTAGACAATGCATTACTTTTGCATGATTCGTTAGCAAAAGCTTGTCGTTCGTCAGCATCCACTCCGGGTCATTGCAATAGATCCTGCCATAATCATGGTATGTGCTCCAGTTTTTCACGTAAACAAAGTCCGCATTTTTCAACGCATAGTCCTGATCGTGTGTGATCGCTGCGCCTTTGGTAAAGCTGGTATCGAGTTCATAATCTTCGGGATGGGTGATCACAAAGTCAGCGTGCCCCCAGGCATTGATCCATTGGGCAAAACTGTTTGCCACACATTGCGGCAGTGCCTTTACGTGCGGAGCCCATGTCATAACGATCTTTGGCCTGCGTTTCTCCTTAAAGGTTTCAATGATGGTGATCAGGTCTGTGAGGCTCTGCAAGGGGTGAAGCGTTGCGCTTTCCAGGCTGAGCACAGGGATGCCGGCGTATTTGATGAACTGCTGAATGTAAAGTTCACTGTAATCCTCCGCCTTATTTTTCAACGAGGGGAAAGTTCTGATTCCCAGGATATCGAAATATTTGCCGAGAATTGGAGCTGCGTCCTTGACATGCTCCACGGTGCTCCCGCTCATGATCGCCTCATCTTCGAACTCCAGTGACCAACCTTCCTGGCCCACATTGAAGACGATCGGCTCCATGCCGAGGTTTGTGGCAGCAATCTGTGTGCTCAGCCGTGTGCGCATGCTCGGGTTCAGGAATATCAGTCCAAGACGTTTATCCTGGCCCAGCGTTCTATCACCGAAAGGATCTGACTTGTAACCGAGCGCTTTGTGAACCAACCCGTGGATATCGTGGGCATCGTGAACGGAAATAAAGTTTTTCATCGTAATTCTTCTTTCAAGGCAGTTAGAAAAATTTTTGCTTCATCAATTGTCAATGCCAGTGACGGCAGTAACCGTATGGTATTCGGCTTCGCTTCCCCTGTAAAGATATGATGTTTAAATAGCAAATTGCTCCTTACATTCTTCAGTTCTTCCGGTAAATCGAAACCGATCATCAGTCCGCGACCGCGAATATCGGTGATCGCCCGGATCCCCGCGAGTTCTTCCAAAAGGAAAGTTCCCACGACGGTTGCATTGTCAATCAGTTTTTCATTTTCCATCACTTCCACAACCGCCAGCCCCGCGACCGAAGCAAGGTAATTGCCCCCAAAAGTTGTTCCCAGCATGCCACTCCATGGTTTGATATCGGGATGAATCAGCAGACCACCGATCGGAAAGCCGTTTCCCATACCCTTTGCGGTAGTTATCAGGTGCGGTTTGATTCCGGCGAACTGATGGGCAAAAAACTTTCCTGTTCGTCCGTAACCTGACTGGATCTCGTCGAGGATCAATAAAGATCCATTGATCTCGCAGCGTGACTGGATGAACTGAAGAAAGGAATCCTCGGGAACCTGGATTCCGCCGACACCCTGTATCCCCTCAATGATCACTGCCGAAACATCGTGATTCAAAACCCGGTCGAAGGCTGCCTCGTCATTCATCGGTACAAATACGATATCATGTCCGGCATTAAAGGGGGCAACAATCTTGGGATTATCCGTTGCGGCCACCGCGCCTGAAGTCCGTCCATGGAACGCCTTTCTAAACGCGATCACTTTCTTTCTTCCCGTGACAAACGAAGCGAGCTTCAACGCATTTTCGTTCGCCTCGGCTCCGGAGTTGCAAAGGAACAACTGGTAATCAGGGTACCCCGAAATTTGCCCCAGCTTTTCGGCAAACGTCGTTTGTAATTTATTCTGAACGCTGTTGGAATAAAATGCAATCTTGTTCAGCTGATCGGTCAGCCTTTTTATATAATGTGGATGCGAGTGGCCGATCGAAATGACCGCATGACCTCCGTAGAGGTCGAGATATTTTTGACCTTGTTCGTCCCAAAGCCACGAACCTTCGGCCTTGGTGGGAGTAATGTTGAAAAGCGGGTAAACATCAAAAAGCTTCATTCTGAATTATATGGTTGTGCCTATTAGCGAAAGCTGAAAGCTAAAAGCCTTTGCGACTCCTTATTAAAATTACTTTTTACCTGAGATTTTTTTTGCATCATATTTCCGGACATTATTCGATAACCCCGTTAGCATTGCTTTTTCTTCGTTATTTTTTGAATCAACGGATCTAAAATTGTCAAAGGTCATGAATCCCCGGTTCGGACAAACGACTGTCTCGACTGGACCCGCTCCTGCTTTCAGGTTAAAGCTAAGGTGCCTTCAAAAAACAATGCTCTTTAATTTTAGTCCCGCAGCCTCGTCGAACCCAAACATCAGGTTCATATTCTGCACCGCCTGGCCGGCCGCGCCTTTCAGCAAGTTATCGATGGCGCTATGAACAACGATTTTATCACCTTCTTTTTCGAGACCAATAACACATTTATTCGTATTGACAACCTGTTTGAGGTCGACCGTTTCTTCAGAAACAAAAGTAAACGGATGCCCCTTATAAAATTCACGATAGAGCATCCTGATCTGGTCAACCGGTTTGTCGGTTGCAACAACTGAGCTCACAAAAATTCCCCTTGTGAAGTCGCCGCGCCACGGAATGAAATTGAGGTTTCCTGCAAAAGACGGCTGCAATTGCGCGATGGACTGGTTGATCTCCTTCAGATGCTGATGCGTAAGCGTCTTATATGCTGAAATATTGTTTGCTCTCCAGGTAAAATGTGTTGTATCCTGGAGTTTCTGGCCTGCGCCGGTAGAACCTGTGATGCCCGTGGTAAAAATTTCGGTAAGCAATCCTGCTTTCGCAAGCGGAAGCAAACCGAGCTCGATTGCTGTGGCAAAGCATCCGGGGTTGGCGATGTTTGATGTGTTGCGAATCTTTTCGCGGTTGAGTTCCGGCAGGCCGTAGCTAAATACGCGACCGGATATCGACTCGCCAAGCCGGAAATCCTGGCTCAGGTCTACGATCTTTATCTGGGCACTGATTTGATTTTCCGCGAGGAACTTTTTGCTTTCACCATGCCCCAGGCATAAGAAAAGTACGTCAACCTCCACGTCCAGGCTATCGGTAAAATTCAATTCGGTCTCTCCGATCAGATCGCCGTGAACAGCGTACAATGGGTTGCCGGCATTACTCCTGCTGTGAACGAACGTCAATTCGACAAAAGGGTGATTTAACAAAAGGCGAATTGTCTCGCCTCCGGTATACCCTGCTCCGCCGATCACTCCGGCCTTGATTTTTTTCTGTGCCATTTCTTAAAAACGTGCAACTTTAGATATTACACGATTGTCGTGCAAGTTTTAAACTTTATTTTCTACCGAGCCGGTAACCTGGTTATAAATCATGGTCTGGTTCCCGAATATCTTTGAGAAACCTTTGACATCGTCACCGCTCCATCCAAGGTTCATCTCCCCATACTTTCCGAATTTTGACGACATCAGGTCATACGGTGATTCGATTCCCAGTACATGGAAATGGTAGGGGAACAGTTGAACGTGGGCGTCGCCGGTAACATGCTGCTGCGAATGCACAAGGAAAGATTCGATGTCACGCATGACGGGATCGAGGTATTGCCCTTCATGGAGCCAGTTGCCGTAGAATTGAGCCAGCTGATCTTTCCAGGTCAATTGCCATTTGGTCAGCACATGTTTTTCGAGGGCATGGTGCGCCTTGATGATGACCATTGGCGCTGCAGCTTCGAAGCCAACGCGGCCTTTAATGCCAATGATCGTGTCGCCCACATGGATATCACGGCCGACACCGAACGGACCGGCAATCGTTTGCAAAAACTGGATGGCCTCTGTGGGATGCGTGAATTTTTTATCATTGATTTTTCTCAGCTCTCCGCGCTCAAAGGATAACTTCACCGTTTCAGAATCCTTTCGGGTAACCTGCGTCGGCCAGGCTTCCTCGGGTAACATGCCCAAAGACTTGAGCGTCTCTTTTCCTCCAACGGAAGTCCCCCAGATCCCCTTGTTGATCGAGTACATCGCTTTTTCGAAATTCATCTGAACTCCTTTCGCCCTGAGATACTCGATCTCCTGTTCTCGGGACAGCTTCATTTCGCGGATGGGTGTGATGATCTCAATTCCCGGAACAAGGATATTAAGGATCATGTCGAAACGCACCTGATCATTGCCTGCCCCGGTGCTTCCATGCGCCACTGCGTCGGCTTTCACCGCTTTCGCATAGTTGGCGGTAGCCAGCGCCTGAGACATGCGTTCTGCGCTGACACTGAGGGGATAGGTGTTGTTTTTCAATACGTTGCCGTAGATCAGGAACCGTATGACGTTGTCGTAGTAGTTTTTTGTTTCATCGACCGTTTTGTGGGATGCCACGCCCAGGCTTTTGGCCCGTGATTCGATGGCGACAATCTCCTCCGGATCAAAACCCCCTGTGTTTACGGTAAGGGTGTGGACTTCATATCCTTTTTCTTCACCAAGATATTTGACGCAGTAGGATGTATCCAATCCTCCGCTGAATGCAAGAACGACTTTTTTCTTCATTTGCAAATTTAACAATGTATGATGAGTCCCTCCCCGTTCGGGGAGGGACTGGTGAGATTACCAGAAAAACAAGAAACTCAGGATGGATCTTTTCCTTTCTGTGCCCTCGTTGCCGTCGTCTTTCCTGCGGAAAGATTTCAGCAGCACGAATTGCTTGAAGCGGGTCCATCGCTCGAAAAGCGACAGATTGCCTGCAAATACACGATGGCGGTGTTTGACCAGCTGGCCCTGGGGAGTAACGACGGTCTCGGTTGTTTTCTTGACCGGAGGTAAGGGCATATTGAGTTTTTTGGACGCTTCCTCAGGGTCAAAAAGCATGGCTGTACACAAACAGTTTTTCCTGCTCTTACTGGTGAGGATGTCGTAGTTGATGCAGCTTTTGCAACCCTTCCAGAATTCTTCATCGGTTGTGAGCTCGGAATAAGTTACCGGCTCATAGCCGAGGTCGGAGTTGATCTTCATCACGGCAAGACCGGTGGTGAGCCCAAAGATCTTCGCATGGGGATACTTTTTCCGTGACAATTCAAAGATCTTATGTTTGATCTCGGTTGCTACGCCCGTTTTGCGGAAGGCCGGGGCTACAATAAGCCCTGAGTTTGCCACATATTTTTCATGTTGCCATGCTTCGATGTAGCAAAAGCCTACCCATGTGCCGTCAGCAGTCAAAGCAATGACAGCCTTACCCTCATCCATTTTCTGGATGATGTATTCCGGGGAGCGTTTGGCAATTCCGGTTCCCCGCGCTTTGGCAGATTCCTCCATCTCAGTAGTGATGGTGTCTGCATATTTTCTGTCGTCAGAGGTTGCGAGCCTGACAATGATATTTTGATTTTCCAATTCAGTAAAAACTTGTAAATGAAGGATGAAAATTAGTATGCCATAAAGCATACGCACCGCAATGTCCCTGACATCACGATGGTCTCAACGAAATGTTGTAGGGATATCAAATACGCGCACAGCGTGCGGGTCGGGGTCGCCTGGTCACCGTGCAGGCTGAAGCGAAGAACTGGTCAGTTCTTTGGGAATGGTAAGCAGCCATGGCCGCTGTAAGAATGGTGAACAATGTTTTCAATTTCTTTCTTAGTGGTTTAAGTGAAACTTTAGATGAAAATCATTCAGTTTGTTTTTATAGTTCGACACACAATTATGCAAAATTAAAGGCAAAATCTTTAATAAATACAACTCCAGTACGAAGAATTTGCAAAAATAGTTCTGCTAACGAAAGTTTGTGAAGAGGCGCAAAGCGGAAAACAGAAGGCATAAGGACAAGGTCAGACCTCTGTGAGATCGCCTGCTTAATGCGGTGGAAGCTTTCTCGCAAGTGCCGACACCGAAGGGTGAGGCCCAAATAGTAATTGCTGTAACGATTGCATACGCCGGAAACCGGAAGGCTGAGGCCATCAGGGTAGTTCGCACGGCGTGGAGGGACCGTTTTAATCAACGCCGACCTCAATCAAAGCCGTCCCTTGAGTCACGGTAATCCAATCAGAAGTCCGGGCACGGGATGACAAGCTTGTCTGGCGGTGGCTTCCGCGGATTTCTCATCGGCCAGGTATACACGAGACTGAACTCATGAGCGCCTCCGCTGCCCGGACCAAGTTTGGAAATTGTGTAATCGAAGCTGTATCCAACGTTGATCGCGTCTTTCGCACCAAGTTTTACAAAGCCCAGCAATAACACGAGCGACTCGTTGTTGACGAAGCCGTCGAGCTGTTTGAACGGCACGCCGCGGTACCATGTTCCCAAAACCAGTGGCTCGAACGTAAAGTACAAACCGAGGTCCATCTGGTCGAATTTTCCCTGGTGACGGAATTGAAACGCCGGAGCAATGCTGCGTTCGGCTTCGCGGGAATATATTCCATTTTCAATCACACCAGGTTTCATAAAGAATTTGAATCCTCCATGAACGGACAGCTTGACGGGCAACCGGCTTTCCTCGTCAATGATAGACTGATTTGGCTTGTTCAAATGACTACCGGCAATTCCCAGCCAGGCAACTTTTGTGAAGAATACTCCGCCAAAAGTCAGATCAACGAACGTCTTGCTGAAGTTTGTGTTAAACGACTCCGCCGATGTGGGACTGATCAGGTCGCCCGTGTTGGGATCAAACTGGTCGCCGAATGTGAGTTTGTCAAAATTAACGTCGCGGTTGAACAGGGCAACCTGCGCACCCGGACGGAATCCAAGATCCTTCGTCAGTTCGATTTCGTATGAATATTGCACTCCGATACTGAGGGATCGCAGCCCTGCAAGCCCCTCGACATCTCGCGTCATGATCATCCCCACCCCGCTGCGTTTGTCAGCGATGAAGTAATCAAAGTATGCCGACATGGTTGTAAAGTTCGCGGAAATCGCAGGCCATTGGTTGCGGTAGTTGATGCCCGCGCGCGCCTGGCCAGTGGAGCCCGTAAAAGCAGGATTGAGATACAATGGAGCCGCGTAAAACTGGGAAAATTGGGGATCCTGCGCAAAAACAGATTCAGGGACGGCCAGGATCACGCAGAATATGAGGGCACACCGCGTACCAATGCAGGTTAAAGCACCACCAAACAGTGACTCAGGACTTCTATCATTATGCATCAGACGGATTTTAAGTACGCAATCAAGGCAAATTAACGTTTTTACAAAAATTCCAACAACAAATCGTTGATCAGATTAACCAGTTAACGCGGCGATGATTTAAAAGTCACCAACCGGAAAAATAAAATGCCGCCTTAACGGGTTTGTATACAGTTCATCGGTCAATGGATTTACCATTGGTTTGATTTCTGAATTAACGGATAATTTCAGGCAAATTGTATACTTTCGAACTACTTGGGCGTTTTACTTTGTGCTTGGCTTGTGTTTAGTATGAAAGTTTTAAAGTGATGTTAACAGCAATGCAACGAGATTCCGTGTTTAGGTTCGCACTTCTCCTGTCTTTTTATATTTTTTCGTTACCGCTTGCCGCACAGGACCAATCCGATCAGAACTGGTTATTTGGCAATACAGCAAACTGGATACAGTTTTCGCGGCCGGGTGATACAGCTAGACTCGTCATCCGACCGGTAGCCGGGATTGCAACTTACGGGAATGGTGGTGGCGCTGTAGCGTCCCATCCCTCCTCGGGCGGGCTGCTGTTCTATAGCGACGGAGCGACTGTCTATGACGCCACGCACCGGGCAATGCCCAATGGTACCGGCCTGGGCGGAAATTCGTCAGGAAATCAACCGGCCGTGATTGTACAGATCCCGGGCCAGACCGACCGATATTATGTCATCACAAATAGTGCAACCGCTTTGGCATCCGGAACAATCAGGTTCTCGGAAGTGGACATGACGCTGCTTGGCAATAATACCGTGAATCCAAATTTCCCGGCTCCCCCGTTGGGAGATGTAGCGGCAGTTAAGGCCGTCGGTGTTGCCAATCTTGACAACGAGGCGGAAGCGATGATCATCATTCCGCATGCAAATGGAACGGATTATTGGCTCATCACCCAGGAAGGGGGAACCGGGGGGTTCAACATCAGCACGATCACCGCTGCGGGGATAACCGGAGCCGCCACACCTGTTGACCCGGGAACCGGATTGACCTTCCGCGCATCACATTTCGCCTATCACGCACCAACGGGGCAACTCGCCGTTGCTCCTGCTGATGAGAACAAGAATGTGATGATCTTCAACTTTAACAATACTTCAGGATCGATAACTTTTGATGCCGCCACAGGATTTGTGTTCAACTCGGCGGTTACGGGTGTGACAACACCTCCGGCCATCTATGACATGGCGTGGAACAGCGCGGCCAATTATCTGTATATTTCACGCCGAGGCGACGCTGGCATTCAGGGCGACCTTCTCCAATTCGATCGCGTGAATTCCACGGTTACCCCCGTAACCGTTTTGACGCAGCCTGTCGAGCGCAGCTATGGCTTGCAAATGGCTCCAGACAGTTCGATTTATCACCTCTATCAGGCTACGGCCACAGGCCCTTTCCTGGTTGGGCGCATCACGGACCCAGACACTGTAGCTGTAGAGGTAAACTATGAGCCAAGACCTTTCGGCAATGCGAATTTCAACGCGATGCAGTTTCCGAGTTTTGCTCCCATCAACCTCACCCTTACTGTAGATTTTACGTTCTCCGGAACTTGTGCGAATTCACCGACAACATTTTTTCCGATCGTTGACCCCGGCGCCGACAGCCTCGTATGGTCATTTGGGGATGGTACCAGCTCAAACATCTGGGCTCCGTCGCATACTTACACGCAAGGTCAGGCGTATCCGGTAACAGTTATCGCATATGCGGGCGGAGACTCTGCGATGATCACGAAGACCGTGATGATCACTCAATTTGACGTTCAGCTTCAACTCGTTTCCGATACTACCGCATGCAGCTGTGAGCTAAATTTTCCGAATGCGAATCCGGCCCCTCCGCCGTGCAATCCCTTTACAGTTACTGCAACTGCAACGGGGCAACCTGGCGCGATACAATGGTTTGGTCCCCCAGGTGCTCTGGCAGGACAAACAACCCTCACGTTAACATCGGTTGACTCTGCGGGATTTTATTATGTGATCGTCCAGGATCCAAATGGAACGGGGTGCGCGGCATATGCGGGAGTGAATATCAAGGAATACGGCATTGACGACCCGCGGTCAAACATATGGTATTTTGGCAATAATGGCGGGATCAACTTCAATGGGGACTTCATTCCAAGTACAGGAGCCGATCCGATTGTGGGAGATCTGATCTCTGCGGAGGGAACGGCAGTCATATGCGACAGAAACGGACAGGTTGTCGTTTCGACGAATGGCGAACAGGTATTCGACCGTGATGGGAATCTCCTTGCGTTGGGAATGGGGGGCAGTCAAAATGCAACCCAGTCTGCGCTGATCATGCCCGTGCCTGGTGACCCGACCCTTTATTACATTTTTGTAACCCAGCAGGTTTATCCTCCGGTTGCTCCCGGTTACGAATTGCGCTACGCGATCTTCGACCTGAAAATGCCACCCCTGGGACAATTGATCGATCCTGACGGCGACCCGTCCAACGGGGCGGGCACCGTGCTGTTTACCAAGAGCACGGAACGTATGACGGGAAATCTCAACTGGCTCATCGCCCATGAGTACGGTAACAACAATTTCAGGGCTTACAGGATTACACCTCAGGGTATCGAGGGTCCCATCATCTCGAGCATTGGCTCCGACCATTCGCTTGCGGTAGCAGAGAATGCGGAAGGATACATGAAGTTGTCGCCAAACAGTATCCTGGCCGTTGCGTTATCGAATCCCGGGATTTCGAATGTCGTCGAAATATTTGATTTTGTTGATTCATCGGGAGCTGTTGTCAATTTCAGATCTGTGGACCTTCAGCAGCCGGCCGGCCAGGTTTACGGTATTGAATTTTCGCCTGGCGGTCAGAAGCTGTTTGCCACCACCATTGGGTCACCGAGTGTGCTGCACGAATTTGCCTATGATTCGACGAGTAATACCTATATTAAAAAACCCGCGATCCCGGTTCAGACTCCATCGGGCGAGATCGGCGCAATACAGTTCGGTCCGGACGGAAATATTTACGTGGCAACGAATGGCTCAAACGCTCTGGGTACCATCGCAGCAAATGAAAATCCGGACCAGCCTTCATTTTATACAGAGAACGCGTTTCCACTTGCCGGCGGGACTTCAAGCACGCTGGGTCTGCCAAACTTCATTCAGAATATTATGGACCCGACACAAACACCTTCTATTTCCGTGGCAGGTGTCTGTTTTGGGTCACCCACTACCTTCATCGGCAATGGGACCGATCAAATCGACACGTTAACCTGGTATTTTGGAGATGGCGCAAGTCAAGAAGGCATTGGCCTCGACAGCGTAACGCATACTTATGGTGCCCCGGGAACATACATCGTTACCCTTGAACTGAGTAACCGTTGCGCAGGACTCCTTTCCCCTGCGCTGGTTGATACCGTTGTGATCTCTCCGATACCGAATGTTCAATCAGGCGTTGTTTCACTTTGCAATGGAGGCGACGATGAGCGTATGGTGGCGATCCTGGACAGCGAGGCTACACCCGACCTGATCTACGGATGGTCGCATGGAGACTCCACGCGCAATCCGATACCGCCCATTGACGGGGACTACACAGTGACTGTCACGAGCGGAGCAGGTTGTTCTGCAACCGGCGAGTGGGAAGTTTTCGACAACCGTCCACAAGTTGAGCTTGGTCCCGACCAAACAGTCTGCGAAAATTCCCCAAACATTACCCTTGATGCCGGAAATCCCGGAACGCAATATGACTGGCGACTCAATGGCACAACGATCAGTACGGCGCAAACCATTACAATCGCGACGACGCCTCCGACTGCGGGCGATGAGTATTTACTGATCATATCAGACACTTTTACGAATTGTGTGATCCGGGATTCTGTTACACTGACTATCAATGAGGACGCTGAGTTCACTACCACGTCCGTCGATCCGTCAACCTGTAATGCATTTGACGGAAGTATTTCGATCACCATAGCTGCAAATGGCATCTTCAGCTATTTCGTGAATGGTGGCACGACTCCAACTATGGTAACCGCTTCCGATCAGACTGGTCCCGGTGGACCATATACGGCCCCGAACCTCGGAGCCGGCACATACACGGTGCTGGTCAGCAATCAGATTACCGGGTGTGCGAATCAATCGACCGTCAGCCTGAGCGATGGTGCATATACAGTTGCCATTGACCGTGCGACGACCTGTAACGATGCGAACGGTCTGATGCAGGTACAAATCACAACGACGCCGGATCAGACGCCTTTTGATTACAGGTTGATCAATTCTTCGAATGTTGTGGCAACCTCGGGAACAGGAGCGAGCAATGGTGTTTTAACGGCGGGTGTTCCCAACGATACGTATACTGCGGAGGTGACAAAATTGACCTGCGTTGCAGTCTCCCCCCCAGTCGCGATCGCACAGGATCCTCCCGTACCAATTGACAATTTCACGATCGACAACTGCGCACCTTCCATCACGGTGACAGCATCCGGCGCGAATACGTTCCTTTGGGATGGTACCACGGCGCAAGCTGACAGTTTCATTCAGGGGCAGGAGACGTCGAGCTCAATTTCGCCTGCCGCGCCCGTAGGAACATCCGGACAATTTACCTACAACCTCCACCTCGAACCTCCGGTAGGCGCAGCAGCCTGTCCGAGCGATACGCCGTTTACGATCAACATCAATATTGACCCTCCCGCATCGGTGAGTCAAAGCGATCCATGCACCGATGCCGTGACATTATCCGCAACGCCGGCTGGGACTTACACTTACGTTTGGTTCCGGAATGGCACGCAGATGGCCGGTGCGCAGCAAATACAAATCGCGGCAACGGATAACGGCAGCACTTACCGGTTTCAGGCAAGAAATACTACGACTGGATGCATCATCACGTCCACCGATCTGATCGCCGTCGTGGTGGGCGAACTCACCGTCGACATTTCAAACGATCAGCCATGTGAAGGCACGGATTTCGATCTAACAGCAACGCCGAACCAGGCACCCGATTCTTATGCCTGGTCATTCAATAACAACGTAATTCCTGGTGCAAACGCGGCTGTTTTAACGGTGACCGATGACGGGGAAGGAATCTATAAAGTCACAGTCGCGCGTAATTACCCAGGCGGCGTATGCACGGCAGACGATGAAGTTCAGATCACGGTCGCAGATGTCGTCGAAGGATTGATGCCCGCGCAGGCGATTATTTGTCCGGAAGACGCGAACACCGACCCTGCCACGAGGGAAATTGTGCTAAGGCCAGGCGCAGACTATCTGGGTTATAACTGGTTCAAAGATGGCGTCGAGCTTGGCATCACAACGGACACGCTAACAGTAGACGAAGCCGGCGTGTATTCTGTGGATCTCGTCAATCGCAATAGTTGTCCGGGTTCTGACCAAACCACGGTGCTCGAGCAATGCGATCCGAAGATCACGGGTCCCAATGCTTTCCGCCCGGGCGGATTAAATAGCGAATTCTTCCTATACACATTCTTCATTGCGGATACTCCGTTCGACATCTTTATATTCAACCGGTGGGGGGAAATGGTCTTCCATTCAAGCGACGTCAACTTCCGCTGGAACGGTGGTTACAACAACGAGGCAAGCCAGGGACTACCTCCCGGAACGTATAGCTATGTTGTTAAGTACAAAAGTTTGCACAAACAGGGCGTTCAGGAGCACCGCGGCGGTGTCGTCTTGCTCAGATAGCTTCAAAAGAAAAAATTGAATTGATGCATTGCCAGCCTTGCGATCAACGCGGCATCGGGCAATTTTCCCGGATGGTGCGGGGACAGCGATATTTTTAGTAAATATGTATGTCCAACACCTACCTTATGCAAAAGATCCTCATTCTCCTCACTGCAGCAGCCTGGATCAGCTCATGTTCTTTTAGAGAAAGCTCCTCACCGACCTTTGTAAACATTGTTCCAAATCCAGTTTCGCTTATCCCAGGCGACGACGTGGTTCAATGGGATGAAACTGTTTCGATCCACATAAGCAACGATAACGAGAAGAAACTTGCAGGTCTCCTCCAGCAATACCTGAAAGAAAAAAACATTACGGGTATACTATCGCAAACGTCGGGGGATCAGGACAAGATTTTCCTGGCAATAGGCCAGTTGCCGGATTCACTTGGCAACGAAGGTTATCAGCTGTCCGCCGGAGAAGATGGGGTGAGGATTCTTGCAGCCTCACAGGCCGGACTGTTTTATGGTATTCAGACACTGATGCAATTGATGCCGGCGCAGGAGCGGTCAATTCCCTTTGTAGAGATTGCTGATTATCCACGGTTCCCTTATCGCGGATTGCACCTGGATGTTGGGCGTCATATCTTCAGTACCGATTTTGTCAAAAAATATATTGACTTGCTTGCGCGGCATAAATTCAACCGGTTTCACTGGCACCTGACGGAGGACCAGGGATGGAGGATAGAGATCAAAAAATATCCCAGGCTCCAGGAAATTGGCGCATTCCGGAATGAAACGGTGATTGGCCGCGCGTCAACGCGTACCCGGAACGAAACGCACGAGTTCGATGGGCAACGTTACGGCGGTTATTATACCACAGAAGAGATCCGCGAAATTGTCAAATATGCTGCCGATCGCTATGTGACTGTGATTCCGGAGATTGAACTGCCCGGCCATGCGATGGCTGCCCTTGCGGCTTATCCGAACCTGGGTTGCACTGGCGGACCATACGAGACAGCCACAACGTGGGGCATCTTTCCGGATGTGTATTGTGCCGGCAAGGAAGAAACATTTTCTTTTCTGGAGGACGTGCTCGACGAAGTGGTGACCCTTTTTCCGTCGGAGTATGTGCACATTGGTGGCGACGAGGTGTTTAACAAATATTTCAAGACATCCTGGGAAAATTGTCCGAACTGCAAAAAAAGAATGAACCAGGAAGGGCTGAGGGATCCTCACGAACTGCAAAGCTATTTTATCAGGCGGATCGAAAAGTATCTGGACAGCAAAGGAAAACAAATCATCGGTTGGGACGAAATTCTGGAAGGCGGGTTGGCACCCCATGCGACTGTGATGAGTTGGCGGGGGGAGGAAGGGGGGATCGCCGCAGCCAAAGAGGGCCACGATGTCATCATGACGCCCGAGGATTGGTTCTATCTCGATCACGCGCAGGATACAACCGGAACGGAGCCCGTGCTCGTACGTGGTTATACGCCATTACAGGAGGTCTACGCGTATGATCCGGTTCCGGAACAATTGACTGAAGATGAAGCGCGGCATATTCTCGGTGCACAGGGAAATGTCTGGACCGAATACATGAAAACACCCGAGCAAGTCGAATATATGACCTATCCGCGCGCGTGTGCCATTTCGGAGGTCGTTTGGTCACCAAAACGAAGTCGGGATTATCAGAACTTCATACAGCGCATGCAGTCACATTTTCAAAGGCTGAAAGCCTGGGATGTAAACTATGCAAAGCACCTTGAAAAGGAATTTGCGCAACACTGACGGCGGGTTGCTACGGTATCGAAATGTGAGCATACTTGCGCGTTAAAGAGCGGCGAGGGAAGCGTGGCATTGCTGCAGACGGATCTCCAGTTTCAAATTTCGGGAGCTGGTCGCGGAGGATTGGCAATCACAAAGATGGCTATGAAAAAACTCAGGTTCTTATTAATTTTGTAATTAAATCATGCCAATGAAATCTCACAGCAACGTACAAAGGATCATTTTTCTTTTCCTGATCATTATCACCGCATCAGCGTTTCAACTTATCAAGACATCGTTGAATATTACGGTACGTGATGATGTTGGAAATACCGTGGAAGGCGCTAAAGTACAATTATTTGAAAAAGAGGAAGATTACAATAAGGAAGTAAATATCGCCGCCGAAGGTGAGACCGATAAGAACGGATACCTGAAAATCAAAAATCTGAAGGCCATGTCATATTACGTCATCGTAAGAAAAGACGACAAGGACAATGCAGGCGGCGGTGAACAAACCGGCAAACTTGAAGCAAACCGGATCAACAAAGTGACGATTGTCATTCAGTAGTTTCAAAATTTCATTTACGAGAACAAAGCGATGACGAGCCGCCAATCGCTCATCGAAGCGATAACGAATTACCATCCGGAATTCAACGAAGAAGCCGCTTTTAAAGACCGGTTCCTGGATCTTCTAAAACATCCGCGGGCTTATTTCCGCGATCATTTGCCAGGCCACATGACCGGATCTGCGTGGATTATGGACGAATCGAAAAAATTTATCCTGCTTACACATCACGCAAAGCTCAACAAGTGGCTTCAGCCAGGAGGGCATGCGGACGGCGACGAGAATATTCTCAACGTCGCCATCAGGGAAGCGCTGGAGGAGACCGGTTTGCGATCCCTGTACCCATTCAGCACTTCGATCTTTGATATCGATATCCACAGAATTCCGGCCGGCAAGGATTTTACCGAGCACCTTCACTATGACGTGCGCGTATTATTCCAGGGATCAAAGGAAGAACCATTGACCGTTTCAGACGAATCGCATGATCTCGCGTGGGTATCAATCGATCATGCCGGGGATGTAAGTGCCAACAATTCTTCCATCGGGAGGATGGCTGCCAAACTGCGCTTACTTTGAACTGATGATCAGCAATCCGAAAGCGCCGACGACAATCCAGAATTTGTAAGGGTTCAGGATCGGTATGGAAATCCAGCCGACAGCCATCATTACGGCAATCAGGACAAGAATTACTGAAATTGCTTTAAGGATCGATCTGGTTTTATTACTCATGGAATATTAGTTAGGTTTTGGACTGCTAAGTTGCAGAACATAGTACGATGGCCAATTCTTTCCGGTGACGACAAACAGTCCGGTGCCCGAATGATAAGCGATGCCGTTGAGTACATCCGCCTGATTATTTCTCAAGGCTGCATTCTCTGCGAGAGCGCTCAGGTCCATCGTGCCGACAACTTTTCCGGTTGAGGGGTCAATCTTAACAATGTTGTTGGTCTGCCACCTGTTGGCAAAAATAAAACCCTCGATATATTCAAGCTCGTTCAATTTATTCACGACGCCATGATGGTCAGTGACCGTTACCTGGCGGACAGGCTTCAAAGTGGTTGTGTCAAGGTATGTAAGTTTTTCACTGCCATCGCTCATGATCAGGTTGACGCCGTCGTGGGTGATCCCCCACCCTTCCGAAGGGTACGAGAATTCGCCGATCCGTTTAAAGGTCTTCAGGTCATAAACAAATCCCTTGTGCGTGGTGTAGGTCAGCTGGTAGATCTTGTTGTTAAGAATTGCAATGCCTTCGCCAAAGTACTGATCCTCGAGAATCACTTTCTTATCGGGATTCCCGGTTTTGATATCGATTACACCTATCCATGATTTTTTTTCCTGCCCGGTACTTTCGTAAAGCACGCCGTCATGGATCACAAGCCCCTGTGTAAAGGCCTCGGTATCGTGTGGCCATGTCGTTTTCACCTTGTAATAAATGACGGGAGGACCTTGTTCTCCAGGCGGCTTCTCGTTCGTCTGTTTACATCCCGTGAGAAAAAATAACAATACGAGCGCGAATCCGCCTGAAATGATCTGTCCGTTTAATTTCATAGTCAAATGCAAGTCAATACCATTCTTCAATAAGTGGAGCAGGTCTCCAATCAGAATCCGGCTCGAAATAATTCCACAAAAGTTGTGAAACATTCCGTAATAATACAAAACCTTCGTTTGAGTGTTTCCAGCTAGCGTCATTTTGGTTTTTTGTGATTACACAAAAAACGTAATCGCCATGGGGAGCATTTACCAATACCACTTCCGATCTCGATTGATCGACAGATCCCTGTTTGGACGCGGCCTGAACATAAGGCGGAATCTGAGATAACGCACGGCTGTCCCAATAGATCCGCGTCAGGTTGCGGTAGATGCGCTCGCTGACGCGTGGACTGATGACTTTCCCTTCGAAGACCCTTACAAGCAACTCCGCCATTTCGCGGGGAGTCGTTTGGCCCCACCCATATTTCAAGCGGTCCCCCTCCCGGCCCGGCGTCCTGGAATTTACCCGGGTAAGCCTGAAACCGTTTTCACCAAGCCAATTGTTAATTTCAGTGCCGGTGCCCGCCAATGACTGACACCACAGGCTTGCCGTGTTGTCGCTGGTGGTGATCATGAGCATCATCACCTTTGCCAGCGCAATCTTTTCTTCGCTTTTGAAGGACCCGAGAATATCCTCCCCTGCATAAAGCAACGAGTCTTTGTAGGTCAGCACGGTGTCGTATTTTAATTTCTTTTTTTCGATCTGGTTAAAGACTCCGATCGTGATCGGCAACTTGATCATGCTTGCGGTCGGAAAAAGTGTATCGGCATTGATCGCTGCTATTTTTCCGTTTTTGAGGTGACGAACGTAAATGCCCACGTCTCCGCCAAAACCTTCAACCAACTGCTCAAGTTTGATTTTAAGCCTTTTGTCCTCCCGTTGTCCGAAAACAGCGTCGAGGACAAAAACGCAAAAAGAGAGTGTTAATAAATATTTGATCATAACCTTTACTTTTGTGCGCGCATGGCAAACACCGGCAAAGATATAAATATAGCAAAGCATCTTCTTGAACAGGGGAGCCTGGTGGCTATCCCGACGGAGACGGTATACGGGCTTGCGGCTAACGCTTTGGACGTGTCGGCGGTATCCAGGATTTTCGAGGTAAAAAAAAGACCTTATTTTGATCCGTTGATCGTACACATTCCCAACATCGATACCGCGAAACGGTATGCGGAATTTTTACCCGCGGCGGCCATCCAATTGGCGAAGAAATTTTGGCCAGGGCCTCTGACGCTGGTTGTAAAAAAGGATCGTATAATTCCCGATCTGGTCACCTCCGGCCTCGACACCGTTGGCCTGCGATGCCCCGACCATCCCCTGACATCGACGCTCCTGCACAGGCTCAATTTCCCGCTCGCGGCTCCCAGCGCCAACCCTTTTGGCTATGTGAGTCCCACGCGGGCTTCACACGTTCAGGAACAATTGGGAAACGAAATCCCGTATATACTCGACGGCGGAAGCTGTGAAGTGGGCATCGAATCCACGATTGTGGGTTTTGAAAATGATCTGCCCGTCATTCTCAGGGTTGGAGGTCTCAGCCATGAAATGATCGAATCGGTCGTTGGCAAAACAGCGGTAATGACCCACTCAACATCGAATCCGCTCGCTCCCGGCCAACTCAAAAGTCATTACGCGCCACGGGTCAAAGTGATCATTGGCAATCTGGAGGAAATGTTGCAACGGTACAATGTCCATCACTCGGGGGTTCTGACATTCAGCAGGGATTTCAAATCGCCGTACCAGTATATTCTCTCTCCCTCGGGATCGCTACAGCAAGCCGCCCAGAATTTGTTCTCCGCACTGCGTGAATTTGACAAAATGCCGATCGACGTTATTCTTGCCGAGCTTGTTCCCGACCATGGTCTTGGCAAGGCAATCAACGACCGGCTGAGAAGAGCTGCGGCGGATGGGGACTAACATGATATCGCGTTCCCGCAGCTAATGCCTGGTTTTTCACCGGCACTTGGAACTTGCACCCATAACCGTTAAATTTTATACTTCCAAACCTCGAAACTTCAAACTCAACCTTAAATTTCAAACTTTAACTCTCTAGACTCCAATGGAAAAAACAAAAAAAGTACTCATCCTCACAGGGGGCGGTGACTGCCCGGGACTAAACGCGGTGATCAGGGGTGTTGCGAAGAGAGCGCGGAAGGAAAAAAACTGGGAAGTTTTTGGAAGCATTGAGGCATTCAACGGCGTTTTGAATGAACCTCAGGAAATTGTGAAGTTGACGAGCAAAAAAACCGCAGGCATCCATGTAAAAGGCGGGACGATTCTTAAAACAACGAACAAGGGCAATCCAATAAAATTTCCGCTTCCACAACCCGATGGAACTTTCAAATATGCCGACCGTTCAGATGAACTCGTAAAGAAGCTACAGGCATTAAAATTCGACGCGATCGTCAACATCGGAGGTGATGGTTCACAAAGGATATCGAAAGCGCTATTTGATAAAGGGGTTCCTATCATTGGAGTGCCAAAAACCATTGACAACGATCTTTCGGCGACGGATGTTACGTTTGGTTTTCAGACAGCCGTCCAGATTGCCACAGACAGTTTCGATAAACTCGTTACGACAGCCGAAAGTCATCACCGTGTGATGATCATGGAGGTGATGGGTCGGGATGCGGGATGGATAGCATTGCATACGGCCATTGCCGGAGGAGCGGAAGTTTGTTTGATCCCGGAAATACCTTACGACATTCAAAAAATCGTCAGGCGCATCAATCTTCGGTACAGGAAGGGTCGGGGCTTTGTGAACATTGTCATCGCGGAAGGTGCAAAGGCGCAGGAAGGCGGCATCACATCAACTGCAGGCGAAAAAGGATCTGAGCATGTCCGTCTTGGCGGTGTGGCATTTCAGCTTTCAAAACAGCTCAAGGAAGCAGGTTGCAAAGCCGATATTCGCGAAACGGTCCTGGGTCACGTACAGCGCGGAGGCAGTCCCGTTTCTTTCGACCGCGTTCTCGCGACCTTGTTTGGCGTCAAGGCCTTTGAGCTGATCCTCGAGGGAAAATTTGGACACATGGTAGCCTACCGGAATAATGGAATCAGTTCGGTCACCCTGGAAGAAGCAACAAAGGACTACAATGTGGTCAAGACTGATTCTTACCTGGTTCACGCCGCGAAAGGGCTCGGAATCAGCTTTGGAGATTGAAAGGCTTCCGTACTTCAAACGTTTCCGTAAAAAAATATTGCATGAACAACAGGTTGAAGCCAGTTTTGTTAAATTCGTCCCCGTTTGTGACAAACCCTTTTAAACACTATTCATGAAAACTGTAAAGGATATTAATTTCAAAGGAAAGAGAGCGTTGATCCGTGTTGATTTCAACGTACCTCTCGACAAGAGTCTTAACGTGACCGACGACAACCGGATCCGGGCGACAATCCCAACCTTGAAAAAAATCCTTCAGGATGGCGGAAGCTGCATTCTGATGTCCCACCTGGGCAGGCCCAAGGAAGGACCTGAGGAGAAATACTCCCTGAAGCACACGATCAAAACTACGGAGAAACTCCTGGGTTGTGCTGTGCAGTTTGCCAATGACTGTATTGGTGAGGAAGCGCGTCAAAAATCTGCAGCGCTAAAACCCGGCGAAGTGTTGTTGCTGGAAAACCTGAGGTTTTACAAAGAGGAAGAAAAAGGCGACGCCGCATTTTCGGAAAAGCTCGCGAGCCTTGGCGACATCTACGTGAACGATGCCTTTGGAACTGCGCATCGCGCCCATGCGTCTACCACGATTGTTGCGCAGTTTGTAAAAGAAAAATGTGCCGGCTTCGTGATGGCCGCCGAGCTTGACAATGCAAAGAAGGTGATGGAAAGCGCGGAGGAGCCTTTCACCGCCATCATGGGAGGTGCAAAAATTTCTGACAAGATCCTGATCATAGAAAGGTTGCTGGACAAAGTCGATAACCTGATCATCGGCGGCGGCATGGCTTACACGTTCTTTAAAGCCCTGGGGGGGAATGTGGGAAAATCCCTAGTGGAAGAAGACAAACTCGCACTGGCGAAAGACCTGATTCAGAAAGCAAAATCAAAAGGCGTTGAGCTGCATTTACCGATCGATTCGATTGTAGCGGATAAATTCGATGCACAGGCGAATACAAATGTCTCGGCGAATAACGCGATCGCTGATGGTTGGATGGGGTTGGATATCGGCCCCCAGGCTACCGCGGTCTTTTCCAGAGTGATCGAGAATTCCAAAACGATCTTGTGGAACGGTCCGATGGGCGTGTTTGAAATGGAGAAATTTGCCGCCGGAACCAAGAAAATTGCAGAGGCGGTAGTGAAGGCAACGGAGAAGGGCGGTTTTTCGCTGATTGGCGGCGGCGACTCTGCGGCTGCAGTGGCGCAATTGGGATTCAATGAAAAAGTAAGTTATGTTTCGACGGGGGGCGGTGCGTTGCTGGAATATTTTGAAGGGAAGGTGCTGCCCGGTGTAAAGGCATTGGAGTAGGAGTTTTCAACGCAAAAAATAAAGTCAGATGCTACCGTGTCTGACTTTTTTATTGAAACAACTGCATCCCCATCATCAGGAGGAAGATGGATAATCCAATCAGCATACTAATCAATTTTCTCGTCATCATAATCAAAACACTTTTATATCCACAGAAACTTATCAAAAATAGAGCCATCACTAAGGTGGTAATGACGGCTCAAAGAATAACCGCATTAATCAGACTCAACTAATCAATACAAATCATCAAAACCTGTTACCTATGGAAACGGTCCTCATTACGCAGTCACTCCAGGGTTTCAGACAGTGTTTCACCTGAGCTATATGCTAACGTGAAGATACCGACGCCCTGCCGTTTTTTGCGTGGGCTGAGGTAGACGCGTGCGTAACTTTCCTGCGCGGCTTTCCGCTTACGATACCTTCTATCTGTTTGACTATTTTTTTTGCTTTTTTATTAAGGCTTTTTCGTGTACGTAAACCGGTGGCCGGTGCGAGCAGTAACGCTGTCACAGTTCCCACAACCGCTCCTAACAGAAATCCCGTAACTATTTTAGCATTCGTATTCATATTGGTTTCACCCCGCGGTTCATAATCAAATTATAATGCCAGTTGTCGGAGAGGGATTCACAGCGGCTTCTGGCTTTTCCCGCGAGAATTTTAAAGATAATATCGCATTTTGAAGGAAAATCGTGTCGACAAACTTCCACACTTTTCCATCCTTCCTGTTTTCCGGGGTCAGCAGCGGTGTATAAAGTTTGTGGAGAAAAGGTTGGTAGCGCATGGGTAACTAGCGGTTTTTTAAACCGCCTTAACGAAGATTTCAACGTTTGAAAAGCCGAATGGCACAGGTTTCCATTAAGTACTGACAGAAGGAAAAATATGTCCAACTAAATTCAAAGTGTATGAAAGGTATAATGAGAAATCTTTGTTTGCTGCTTTGCATAGGGTTGATTTCTGGGATGGCAGCAGCACAAGCACAAGCTCAGCAAACACCTCGGCTAGGTTTAAAAGGTGGATTGAACCTCAGTAATTTATATGTTGATGATGCCGACGACGAAAATGCGAGATTCGGATGGCACGCTGGCGTGTATACGCAGCTTTTCTCCACTGAGACTTTTGCTATACAACCGGAGTTAAACTTTTCAACCAAAGGTACCGGTATTACTTACGGCTCTGTTGGGCCCGGGGGTGCGACGTTTGATCATGATCAAAAATTCAATCTCTCTTATATAGACGTTCCGGTTCTGGCGGTCTTCAAATTGGGTACTGCTGCTGAGATCCATGTAGGACCATACTGGTCTTATCTGGTTCATGCAGAGATACGGAACAACGAAGGGGACCCGAACAACGAGTTTGATACCATTGACCGGAAGAATTTTGACGATTGGGATTACGGTCTGGCCGGTGGAATCGGATTTAACTTAGGTGAATCGGCTCAGCTTGGTGCACGGTATAACTATGGGCTGAACGAGATTGCCAATTCAGCGGGCGCAAGAAGGGTATTCGGAAATTCCAAGAACCAGGTTGCACAGCTTTACGTGTCATTCAACCTGAATGCGGACAAAGATCGCCTGGATTACTAATCCATTGGATTACTAATTTATCTTAGCGTCTTCAAAAAACAACCCCTGGATTTTACCAGGGGTATGTTTTCTTCTCATTGGTCATTCGATCCAATGCCAAACAGACAAGTTTATAACCCTATCTAACCGCGCGCGATAATCTTCTTTGTCTCGCCTTTAAAAGACGTGGCTTTTCCGTTGCATCGTTCAACTCAATTTTCCGGAAAAGCAACCTTGCCAAAAGATAAGACACAGAAACAAATAACACATAAGCACTAATCAACGACAGCACTATTATCAAAATGTTCATAGCTTAAGTTTTTCGTTCTGCCATATGCCGCTCAAAAAAAGGTGCCAGCAATAATCAGCCTCCCAGCAGCCAAATACCTGTGCAAGCGGCTGCGGACAAAGTCTACAACTGATTGTAATAAATTCCCCAAGTAACCCAATGGGTAAACCAGCCATTTGACATGCGTTAAATCACCCGCGGTGGCATTATATTTTGAAACCTCCAGTTTAAATAAATAAATATTCTATCATGAGCGACTTACTGTATATTCTTGCTGTAATACTTATTATCGGCTGGCTGCTTGGATACTTTGTGTTCAGCGTTGGCGGATTGATACACATCCTACTCGTGGTTGCCATAATTGCCGTTATCCTGAGACTGATCAGAGGACGGGGCGTTTAAGAAGTGGAAGTGGATGAGTCAGTCCTATCGTATAAATGCTGATTTACGATTTACGATGTACAATTTACGATGGGATTGGGGATTTTGAGATTTGGTGATTTGATTTAGGATTTGGGGAGCTCGAGTTTTCGTGTTGCATATTTAACCAGCAATGGCTAAATTATGGTTGCTGAAAACGATCTGCGAACCAGGCATTCCTAATGTTACACCTAAAGTTTTCGTATGAACATTTTTGTAGCAAAACTTAATTTCAAAACCAGCAAAGAACAAGTCGAGGCAGCGTTTGCAAAGTTCGGACAGGTCACATCGGTGAATATCGTCAGGGATAAAGACACAGGAAGATCGAAGGGATTTGGTTTTGTCGAAATGCCCAACGACGATGAAGGCCGTGCAGCCATCCAAAACCTGAATGAAACGGAACTTGACGGACGCGTGATCGTCGTTAAACCCGCACATCCAAAACCCGCTGACGTTTAAACTTTGTGAGACAACAGGCAAGGCCTCATCGATTTTGTACTGATCGGTTTTTTTGATAATCTTTATGGATGACCTCACCCACAGCGAAGGCTAAGTTACTGACAGTAAAAAACCTCGGCTTCTATACAGGCATTCTGCTTTTCTTACTGATCTTATTTTTCATTCCCGACAACATCATCGGCAAAAATGCGAATCGTGTTCTTGCGGTAGCGGCGCTCATGATCACATGGTGGGTGACGGAAGCCGTCCAGATGCCGGTAACCGCGCTGCTGCCCCTCATCCTTTTCCCATTTCTCGACGTGATGAGCCCGCGCGAGGCAGCGTCAGCATATGCCGACCCCGTTATATTTCTGTTCATGGGAGGTTTTCTCATTGCCCTGGCACTGGAGAAACACAAATTGCATGAACGCATCGCCCTGAACCTCATTGCAGTCACGGGGACGTCAGGAAATCAGGTGATATTGGGATTCATGATTGCGACGGCGGGGATCAGTATGTGGATAAGCAACACGGCAACCGCGATGATGATGATGCCAATAGCCATGGCTGTCATCAACCTTTTAAAAACTCATCCGGGCCAAAGACCTGACGAATTTTCAAAACCAGAAAGAAACTTCGCGCTTGGCGTCATGCTCACGGTAGGATATGCCGCAACGCTGGGTGGTCTCGCAACTCCTATTGGCACGCCACCCAATGTTGTGTTCAAAGGATTGTTAAACAATTTTTATCATCAAGAACTGAATTTCGCGAAATGGATGATTGTTGGCGTCCCGGTCATGATCCTATTGCTCAGCAGCACTTATTTGATCATTACGCGGATCATGTTTCCGAATAACATCGCCCATATACAGGGATCGCGAGAATTGATCCGCAGACGGCTCCAGGAAATTGGCTCAATGCGTCCTCCGGAAAAACGGGTTCTCGGGATCTTCTTTCTCACATCGATATGCTGGATCTTTCAACAATATTTCAATCACGAGATATTCGGCAAAGACGTCCTCAATGACACCAACATCGCAATGAGCGGAGGCCTGCTGATGTTCCTTGTCCCTTCTCCAACAGGTCCAGGCCAGGCGTTGCTGCATTGGAGCGACACCAAAAATCTCGCGTGGGGGATTCTGATTTTATTCGGAGGAGGACTCTGCCTTGCCAAGTCCCTCGAAAGCGCAGGGATCATTCAACTCGTAGGTAATGCGATCGCCGAAAAAAGCGTTTATAGCGCCGGCCTCGTTTTGTTGCTGATCCTGGCCACGGTTATCCTGTCCGAATTTATGAGCAACGTCGCGCTGGTCCAGATCTTTGTGCCTGTCATCTTTGGTATAAGCGACGGCCTCCAAATCAACCCGATTTTGCTGGCCATGCCCGTGACCCTGGCTGCAAGTATCGGTTTCATGTTCCCAATCGCTACACCCCCGAACGCTATTGTCTTTGCGAGCGGGTACATCCGCATGAAAGACATGATCTGCGCGGGGTTATTGCTCGATATTGTATCCATGATCATCCTGCTGGCGGTATCCGTCACGCTGGTTAAATGGGTTTACGGATAATGATTGTTCCGGAGCGTGAACCACTGCCCGTAATTTTCGGCCTTTCATCTGATGTTTCTTCACAAACCCATAATAATGAGGCACCTTCGCGGCCAAAAATCACTTTAGCTGCGTTGGCATGAGAATGTTATGTTCTGATCCAAGGCCTCAGATTCTATCGTGAAACGAAAATTACTGGCTGCTTTCCTGCTCACCATCATTGCCATTGCCATGGCGCTGACCATTGCTCATTTTTCTTTTCGCGAAATGATGGGCACCGTGGAACAGCTTTCCGCACCCAACGAAAAACTCGTAACACTGAACAAGGTCTTCGAAGAAATCACGATGCTCGACCAGACGCAACGTGCCGAGGCCATACGCAATCCCCAAAAACCATACAAGTATTTCCTTGATCAATCCGGTTTTCTGAACACGATGATCGATTCGCTGCAGACTCTTGAATGGGATAGTATTCAAAAGCTCAGACTTGGATCCCTTGGCGAGATACTGGATAAGCGAAACCAGTTATTTGTTGCCTACCTCAAAGTGAAAGCCGAGCTCGCCGACAACAAAGAGTTTTCAAAACAACTGGATACATTATCCGCGTTGCTGATCAGGGGACGGGCCAGCACGGACAGCATTGTCACGACGCAGCGACAAACGATCACAAGATATATCCATCAGGACTCGCTTCAAACGGCAGCAAAAGACCGCAGTTTTCTGAAAAAGCTTTTTGGAAAAAAAAAGGAGAGGATTCCCGACCTCCTTCCTTTTGAGATAAAAGAAGAACTCAAAGTTACTGTGGACACGCTGGCAGTCGCCCATTCGGGTCCGGATATTCAGGATATCCAAAAAAGGATGCGCGAGTTGGAAACGGATCAGCGCATGCAACGGAAACTTCTTCATGACAAAGAACTCGAACTCATTCATGCGAATAGTCTTTTCATCAACCAGCTTCTCAATACCCTTCACGAGGTGGAGATTGAAGAATTAAGGAACATGCGCGACTCCAACGACCGGGCAGCCGGCGTCGTGAACAACGGTATATCGCGCATGCAACTGCTCATGCTTTCGTTCTTTCTCGCCACGGCCCTGCTGATCTATCTTATCCTTGTCGACATCAGCAAAAGCAATTACTACAGGATCCAGCTGGAAAAAGCCCGTGACCATGCAGAGGAGCTCAGCAAGATCAAACAACGATTTCTGGCCAATATGAGTCATGAGATCCGCACTCCCCTGCAGTCGATCATTGGTTTCGCTGAACAACTGAAACAGGAAAGATCTCCCAATACCGAAGCCGTTGACGCGATCCACAGCTCATCCGAGCATTTACTTCAGATCGTTAACGAAGTACTCGACTACAGCCGGATCGCTTCCGGCACACTCACGCTTTCAAACGAAAAATTCAAGTTGCTTGCGGTTGTGAAAGAAGTAGAGGCCGCCATGCGCATCCAGGCGCATAGGAAAAAACTCGCCTTTATTCTCGATACGGAAAAAGCACATGAACACGTCCTCAATGGTGATGCGTTCAGACTGCGTCAGATCCTTTACAATTTGATCGGAAATGCGATCAAATTCACGCACGACGGATTCGTCAGGCTTTCGGTCGCGACCCAGGCCACCGAAAATGATGTCGAATGTATTTTTGAAATCAGCGATACGGGCATCGGAATATCTGATCAGGAAATGGGCCGGATCTTCAACCAGTTTGAGCAGGCAAATCATAAGATCAGCAAATCGTATGGCGGAACGGGTTTGGGGCTGAGTATCGTAAAATCGCTCGTCGAAGCACAGCATGGAACGATGGAAGTTAAAAGTCAGCCAGCTTCCGGCTCAACTTTCCGCGTCGTTCTTCGCTTTCAAAAAGCCGACAACCTCGACCAGCCATTGTCACAAGCAAAAGCAAACCGGATCGATAGCGAGAAAAAAATTCTCGTCGTCGATGACGATGCCATGATTCTTAAACTATGCTCACTGATCCTTACAAAGAACCGGGTACCGCACGCAACGTTTAACAATGCCCGAAAATTACTCGAAAAAGATCCGGATCCGGAAGTGACCCATATTTTGATCGACATTCGCATGCCGGACATCAATGGCATCGAGCTTTGCCAGCGATTGTATAAAAAATATCCGGTCACCACTAAATTTATTGCGCTAACGGCCCACGTTCTTCCCGAAGAACGCGATGACCTTCTCCGGAAGGGATTTGATCTCGTGTTGCCAAAACCCTTTCACGAGATGAAGTTACTGGAGGCTGTTGATGCCTATACTGTAACAGGACCCTACAGACTGCCGCGGCCTGATTTCAGTACTGTAAAAGCAATGACACTTGGAGATGAGAAGCTGTTTCAGTCAATCATGCAACAGTTTGTGCGGGAGACACGCACCGATGTGGCCAACCTGCAGGAAAGTATCGGTAGTGAAAACAAAAAGGCGGTTCGCGAAATTGTGCACAGGCTTGCCGGCAGACTCGGGCAAATTGGGCTCACTGACTTATCGGTAACATTCCATCAAATAGAAGTGCAGATCCTGAAAGGTAAAACGAGTCGCGAATTGTCAACGGAACTGAACAGGTGCGTCAACGAATTGAACAATTTGCTAAACAACATCGAGGAAACCGAAAAGGCGTAACATGTTTGCGCGTTATTCGATCCCATATTTTTCCATTTTCAGGTAGAGGGTTTTGCGATCGATATTGAGTATCCGCGCGGCTTTTGATTTATTATATCGCACCTCATGCAAGGTTTTAATGATCATTTCCTTCTCCTGCGCTTCCTGCAAAAGCTTGAGGTCATAAATTGGCGGATACGTTTCTTTCACTGCCTGCACACCTTTGACACCGGCCGCCATTTCAGAGGGTATGGCATTCATAGTTACTTCATCTGATGTTGTCAGAAGAACCGCCCGCTTGACGACATTCTTAAGTTCGCGAAGGTTACCAGGCCAGTCATACTGCTGAAACAATCGCAAAACATCGGGATGGAAGGATATCACCTTCCTGCCAAGCTCTTTGTTCGCTTCACTGCGAAAGAATTCCAGGAACTCGTTAAAGTCCTGGCCTCTTTCTCTCAGCGCGGGCACTTTCAGTTTAAATTCATTTAGCCGGTGATAAAGGTCTTCGCGGAACTCGCCTCTTTTAACACCTTCGGAAAGGTCGTCATTGGTCGCAGTCAGGATCCGCACGTCTACTTTTATTTCCTTATTGCTGCCAATCGGTTGAATAATCCGCTCCTGAATGGCGCGCAATAATTTGACCTGAACGTCATACGAGAGGTTTCCGACCTCGTCGAGGAAGATCGTACCTCTATGTGCGGCTTCGAACTGTCCGATTTTATCAACCACTGCCCCTGTAAAAGCACCTTTTACATGACCGAACAATTCGCTGCCAGCCAGCTCCTTCGACAATGCGCCGCAATCTACGGCTACAAAGGGACCTTTAGAACGCTGACTGAGGGTATGGATCGTTCGCGCGATGTTCTCCTTTCCGGTGCCGCTCTCTCCTTCAATAAGAACCGACATATTCGTGGGGGCGACAAGGCGAACAAACTCCTGTAATTCCTTCGCCAGCTGACTGGTGCCCGCAACGAAATTTCGCTCGGTTGAAGGCGAAGCTTTTGTAGTGGGTTTCTCACGTACAAGAGCCTGCTGCAACACCATCAGGAGCTCGTCAGGATTTACGGGTTTGGTGATATACTCAAGTGCTCCGGATTTAATTGCCTTGACTGCGGTGCGTATATCGTGAAAACTCGTCATGATCACGACTGGTGTATCAGAATTCGCGCGCTTGATCTCTGTCAGGATCTCCATGCCCGTCGCATCAGGCAGCCGGTAATCGAGCAGGACCATATCGAAGTGCTGGTTGTGGAAGGTTTTCAATCCGTCTTTCCCTTTGTTCTCAATCTTCACACGATGGCCGTGTTTTCCAAGAAATCCTTCCAGTATTCTGGTAAAGGTGAGATCGTCCTCGATGAGTAAAATTGCAGCCATATCAGGTGGAAAAATAAAAAGAAAAGCCGGATATATTCCAGCTTTTCTTTCGTTCGCGATATTCAAAGGTTAAATGAATCGACCTGATTATTTCTGATCATCTTTCATGCCTTCATCTTCGAGTTTCTTTCCGTCCTTGTCGAATCTGACGGTTTTCGTCTGAGCACCGTTCTTCAATTCAACGATGTAAACTTCCTGACTGCCGGTATCGCCTGTGTTACCGCTGACATCAGTCGTATCGCTCGGATTTTGGCCGCTTGGATCGGTTTGGGAATCATCTTCCATTTTGTAAGCTGAATTAACCAACCATCCGCGGTATTCCTGGCTTTCCAAAGAGCTCTTCACTGCATCGGGAAGATCCTGAGATTTAATTTTCACTCGTCCCTGCTCCTGAGATGGCGACGGCGTAGTCGACGTCGGATCAGTTGGAGAAGGTGTGGAAGTTGTATCTTGAGCGTTCACTACTACAACAGCACCAAATAACATACAGAAGGCGAACACTAATTTTTTCATGATAGACTTATTATTTAAGTTGAACATAATTGTTTGTCGTCCGTATTTCTTGAATGTTGTGCCAGATGGGGCAGGTTATAGACAACGTACTGCATATCAGTATTTTAGTAAGGGCGGTTTAGAGTAAAGGCTTAGAAGCTGTAGAATCATTCTACAAACGTGTTGAAAAATTTCCTTCAAATCTTAACCGCTTGATAGCCGCCATCGCCAGACGGGTTTGTCTTTGGCGAAATGGGAGAGCCATCTGGTTTATAAAAAAAGCCGGCTCTGGCGAACCGGCTTGACGATTTTTCAGACGAGAAGTTTTACCCTTCCCGTTTCGTTTTTCTTTCCTCGATCACGTATGCTGCTCCCAGTCCGAGACCTCCGAAGAGGAATACCATAGAAAAATAAGCGGGCTCTTCCATGTCATAGGCGCGGTCAAGGAAGTATCCAAGAAGTATTCCCGTTCCTACGCCGATCAGCATCAGGGAAAAACGAAGCGTAGCGGATACATTCATTTCTTTTTTGACGAAGGTTTCAGGAGAAACTCCTTTTTCGATCATTGCCATGCGCTCCTGATTCTGGTAGCGACGCAAATAGATGACCATGATAAAGGCTCCGATGATACTCACAATAGGTATCAGTATAGCGATAGATGCAACTCCCATAGTTTATTATTGTTTTAAATGTTGCTGGTTTGACGTTCATTAAACTAAACCGGTTACCGGTATTTCAGAAAAAATTGCAGTATAAATGTGTAACTTAATTATAAAACCTCACGTCCAAGGGCAACATGACAAATGATCCGGACCATTTACTCATCGACAGGATCCTGGCGGGAGAAACCAATCTGTTTGCGCTATTGGTCGACCGTTATAAAAGTTACGTTTTTACCATTGTTTTGAAAGTATTGCAATTGCGGCCGGAAGCGGAAGAGGCCGCCCAGGATGCCTTTATGAAGGCCTTACATGGGCTAAAAGGCTTCAACAAGCAATCAAAATTTTCGACCTGGCTATACCGCATCTCATTTAACACTGCTGTTACTTATAAGCGTAAGCAAAAGATGAAACTTCACCGTATCGAGCACGCGGCCATCACGCCTGCAGACGCAGACGAAGGTGTGCTCGAAACCAGTGACCGCAAAAGATACATGAACCGCGCCATGGCCAGGCTTAACGAGGCCGACAGGGTGGCCCTGACGATGTTTTACCTCAATGAATTTTCGCTGGATGAAATTGCCTCGATCACAGGAATGCAGTCGAATACGATTAAAGTCAGGATCCACCGGGCCAGGATCAGAATGGCGGAAGAATTAAAGAGCATTTTAAATACGGAAGCATTAACTTTATGATCATGAAGATTCCAGACAAAGCGGAAGAGAGGCTCCTCGATTATCTGGATGGGACTCTCTCAGAAAATGAAAAGGCGAAATTTGAAGTCTTGCTTCGAACGAATGCCGGATTGAAAGAATTGTGTACAGAATTACATGCTGTAGAAACTTCCGCGAGAAGCTACCTGCCTGAGCAGCCTTCAAAGAATTTTACCGGGAACGTTATGAAGGCAGTTCGCCAAATGCCATCGCCCTCAACCCCGCCGATTTCAAACACCCTGATGCTGCTCGGTGCCATCATGGTGCTGATCACCGTTGCGATTTTCCTTTTGTCGACAGGCGTGTTTGATGAATCTGCGACGATCCAGGTCAATGAACTTGTTCTTATCAAGGAATACGTAGTGACACCTTTGGTTTCTGTTAACGTCAACCCTTCGATGGTCATGAATGTGATCATTTTCCTGAACCTTGCGATCGCATTGATTGTGCTGGACCGCTCGGTCCTTAAACCATATTTCCAGCGCCGGATGCAAGGTGGGGTCTGATTTCTTTTTCAAGATTATTCGTTAAATTAAAACCTGCCCCGAAACATGCCCTATGAAACGCGGCCTTACTTTGATATTTTGATTTGATGAAACAATCCAATACGGCTTTTCAAAATGCGATTGTGGCCGCCCTTGGTGGCTTTCTTTTTGGTTTCGACACAGCCGTGATTTCGGGCGTCGAAAAATCAATCCAGGTACTTTGGTCATTGGACAAATTTACGCACGGATTCACGGTAGCTTCCGCGTTGCTCGGTACAGTCGCAGGCGCGATGGTTGCGGGGATTCCCGCGGAACGATTCGGCCGAAAAAGAGTCTTGCAGGCAATTGGGCTACTTTATCTGGTGACATCCCTTGTGACAGCCTTCACGCCTTCATGGTTGCTTTTTGTGATATTCCGGTTCCTCGGAGGTGTTGCTGTAGGAGCATCCTCTGTGGTCGGGCCAATGTATATTTCAGAGATTTCTCCCGCACACCGGCGAGGGCGGCTGGTTGCGCTGTTCCAGTTCAATGTTGTGACTGGAATCCTGCTGGCGTTTATTTCCAATTACCTTTTATTCGGAGTCAGTGAAGACTCCTGGCGCTGGATGCTGGGTGTTCAGGCTGTGCCCTCATTATTATATTTTGTGATGGTATTCTTCGTTCCCGAGAGCCCGCGGTGGCTAATGAAAAATGAGAGACGGGAAGAAGCCGAGCGTGTCCTGGCCTCCGTGGGCGAGCCAAATGTCGTTGTTGCATCCGCAAGGATCCGGGAATCTCTTCAGGTTCAAAGCGGCGAGAGGGAAGAGAACCTGTTTAGCGGCGAATATAACAAACCGATCATTTATGCGGTCCTTCTCGCAATGTTCAACCAACTTTCCGGCATCAACGCGATCATGTATTACGCGCCGAGAATTTTTGAGATGACGGGAATATCAAAAGACGCAGCCTTGCTGCAGGCGGTGTCCATCGGCGTAACAAACATGATCTTCACGCTGCTGGCCATTTCTGTCATTGACAAATTCGGTAGAAAAAAACTGCTTCTGATAGGTTCTGCAGGAATGGTAGCAGCGTTGGGACTCGTTGCATGGACTTTTTATACACGTGAAGCGCAAGGGTACGAAATCAGTCAAAGTCAGGGGTACGAAGTGATGTTTTACCTCGTGGCCTTCATCGCATTTTTTGCTTTTTCACAGGGTGCTGTAATCTGGGTATTCATGGCTGAAATTTTTCCGAATAAAGTGCGGGCAAAGGGACAAGCGCTCGGAAGCTCAACGCATTGGATCATGGCCGCCGCGATCAGCTGGACATTTCCAGTAATTGCAGAGTCGTCGGACCTTGGGGGCTTTTACTCGTTCCTCCTGTTTACGATAATGATGTTCATACACGGCCTTTTCGTGTGGAAGATCCTTCCTGAAACCAAGGGAAAATCACTCGAGGGAATTCAGCAAGAGCTACACATCCATTAAAAACCATTCGATGGTTTTTTAGTGTCAGAGGTCTTAGGCTCCGGACACTCGACCTTCCATTCCCTTGCGAGCGCCAGGGAACCTTCCCGGGCTTTTTTGATCACTTTTTCCTCCTTACCGTTGTATTTACAACCTATATCCACAAAGCGGTATTTTACGCCGTCAATCTTAAAGTTAAAATGACAGGTGTTGGAAGCCTTGTGCACTTTCATGCATGTGAAATCAACAACGTTATCAGAATCATGTGAAGAAAACGCAGTGAGGAAGAAAAAGCAAACGAGAAAAAACCGGGAAGCAAGTTTCATTCGGATATTTTCTGCAAATATAAAACAACCAGCAATTCACTCGCTCCAATTGACAGCAGAAAGTTTCAAAATTCCGGGAATGACCTGATCTGGAACAGGCTCCATATATTTCAGGCCGCGTACATCGAGGAAATAGTGTTCAGCACGGGGGATCGTGAACTGCAGTTTAACTTCAGAGCGTCCGCCATTTCTTAATACAATTGGACTTGAGGGCTGACCTGCTGCCGGACTTTGTTGAACATCGTTTACCCGAACCTGGCTGCAGTCGATGCTGATTTCTTTCATGGATTGATTGACAAGCCTGAGCTTCATGAGAAGATTTTCACCTTTGTAAAACGTCTCAACCTTCATCCAAAAACCCGATATGAGACACTCGTTGTTGCGGATTATTGGTGTTATAACATTCTTTACCTGTGATATCCCAGATTCCATGTCAAAATTGTCCAGCACATAAGGAATCACGTTTTTCAAGCCAAATTGATCAACCGACACTGAGTAGTTTTTCCCGGCATGGAAGGAAAAAATTTCCTGTTGTTCGCCTGTTCTGACCGACAGAACAAAAGTCGAATCCAGATCGCCTCTCAGGCCTGTTTGCTGGAAAAGATATCGCGAGGTTACCGGCTGAAATAACGCGCGCACCCGTTTGCCAATACGTTCAATTGACAGCGGATGTGACCGACTTCCTTCAAGCGTAGTAAGCTCCATTTGCTCTGGAGCAAAGACAACCGTTGTTTTCACTTCAACTATAAATTCCTGCGATGAGACAATTCCATAACTGTTTAGATAGTCGCCTGTGGTCTCGCTACTGCGATACAGTAGTGTATCCATTGGCGATAATCGCACTTCATAGTTTCGTCGTGTATAGCACCCGTCAACCGCGAGCAAGACAACCGGTAAAAACAACATTGAAAGTTTGAAAAGCTTTTCCATTCGAAATAAGTGAAAGGTATTCCATCATTGCTGACGGAATACCTCCGGTTCAACATCAATCTAATTACCCATTCTTATTGTGTTGACCAGACCGAATAGCTGTGTGGGGGTGCCTGGATCTTCACCCAGCGATCAGCCTGCGTTGTCGGGAACCAACCGGAGTGACCTGTGTAGTCTTTGATGACACGGCTTGTCCAGTTGGTTTGGATCCATCGTTCCTGCCAGTAGTTCGAGTCATTCAGGTATACGATCAAACCCGGGGAACCATTTCTTCGGGCGATGTATTCGTCGGTGTCCGCAAAAAGGATCGAAGTATTTCCCACCGCCAGATTCCGATGAATCCAGATCAGGTTATTAAGGCGTTCCTTGTTCAGCCATTCCTCGTAGTCGCGATAGAATACACAGGGATAACCTTCATGGGTCATGATGTAAGCATACGCCAGCATTTTATCCCAGATCACATCGGTATCGTGGTTGGCCACGAATGTGACTGCTTTAGCCGGGTCCCGTTTCCACAACATATCATCGTTAAGCTTGTACATGTTGTTGCCATCAAAGGCTTCGTCCATTTTGTAGTAACAGGCAAAATCGAAAGCAGAAGAAGTGCGGCTTGTACCATCCACCCATCCCTTGAGCAGACTGGCGTTTCCGTCCCAATATTCTCCAACGGAAAATCCGCCGACATTATTCACCCAGTCGCGCACCACCCATGCCCCGAATCCTTTGACATAGTCGAATCGCCAGCCATCGAAACCCATCGTGTTCTTGTAATATTTCCCAACTCCATCCGTGCGGATCCATAGCCAGTCTTTCACATAGGACTTCACATGGCTGAGGTCGGGGAAACCTCCAAACGATCCCTCGTCGCTGGCCCGCGCATCGTTGGGATGGAAGTCGTAGTAGCTTCTGTTAAATTTTCCTGAAAGCGGTGTGAACTTTGTCCACGTGTTTGTGCCGGTGAACGGATTGTATTCTGATGCGCCTCCGCTGTTGTGGTTGACCACGATATCCGCATAGACCTGGATGCTTTTGCCATGCGCGTTGGTGATGAGCGTTTGCAATTCGGTTCGTGAGCCGAATCGCGTTTCCGTGGATCCCATCTGATTGTAATTTCCAAAATCGTAATAGTCAAACGGGTCATATCCCATGGAATATGCGCCATTTTGCGCTTTGGATGCAGGTGGAAGCCAGATAGCGGAAAAGCCCGCGGCATCCCATGAAGTGATCTTGCTGTTGACGGTATTCCACCACGTCCCTCCGGCCGGCACATCCCAATAAAATGCCTGCATGATCACACCACCACCGGGTCCCGGCAGTCGGGCGTCGGATGTTTCAGAAGTTAATTTCGTGACCTCGACTTCGTTCTGAACTTTTGGATGTTCCTCGATGATCTCATTGTTACACGCGGAAAGAAGAACAGTCAGACAGGGAATGAATACCCGCCATCGGATCTGGGTTAAAGTAATCTGGTTCATAGGTTACGGGTTGGTTATAGATGATTTGGTTAAGGAAAAGACAAAATACATCCACCTTCAAACGCCCGGGTCATTTGGCATTTTGAAGAATGCGCTACCAATTATTCCTCAGGTAAGGGAAATAAGGGCCGAAAATGATATAAAACAAACGTTTGAAATTTCAGTAATGCATGCAATCGTTTGCGGGCGCGATCGAACATTTTCATTTAGCCCGAAAAAAAATTTTTGATGTTGTAACGTTTAAGGCCTAAAACAGTAGACTAAACGTTGTTGAGATCTTCAGTCTTGATGAAGTTGCGGATGCTATAGACTTTGTAACGGTAGTCAGAAATAGCAAAAAGAAAAACAACTGAAGCATTCGAGGATTAAGAAAATTTGATTCTTTATCGCTCACGTAAGGGGCCAGCATGCTCTTTCATTTAGTCGTATAAGGATTCGAAAGGCTCAATAAGATCGAGCGCTTTGAGGTAAGTCGTCTCAACGATAAGGGTACACTAAATTTGGGAGTCAATAGAAAAAGCCCGTCGGAAAACCGGGCTTGTATAACAAATTCGATAAAAGGCGATTAATACCTGTAATAATCGGGCTTGAAAGGTCCCTGCAATTCTACACCGATGTACTTGGCTTGCGAAGGAGTTAACTCCTCCAGCTCAACGCCAATTTTTTTCAGGTGAAGGCGCGCTACTTTCTCATCGAGATGTTTCGGAAGCATGTAGACCTTATTTTCGTAGCGGCCACTATGATTCCAAAGCTCCAATTGCGCCAGTGTCTGGTTTGTGAAGGAGTTTGACATCACAAACGAAGGGTGGCCCATCGCGCAGCCGAGATTGACCAGACGTCCTTCTGCAAGGAGGATTACCTGACGTCCGTTTTTCAATGTGTAAAGATCAACCTGAGGCTTTACCGTATCTTTCTGAGCATTGTCGTTAAGCCAGGCTACATCGATCTCATTGTCAAAATGCCCGATGTTACAAACGATCGTCTTGTCTTTCATCGCGTTGAAATGGCGATCTACGACGATACTGTGGTTACCGGTAGCTGTGACAATGATATCGGCGTCTTTTACGGCATCATCCATTCTTTTTACCGCGTAACCGTCCATCGCCGCCTGGAGCGCGCAGATTGGGTCGATTTCGGTGACAATAACACGAGCGCCCGCTCCCCGCAAAGAGGCTGCCGATCCTTTTCCAACATCGCCATATCCGGCTACAACAGCCACTTTACCTGCAATCATGATATCGGTTGCCCTGCGGATTGCATCAACACATGATTCTTTGCAACCATACTTATTGTCGAACTTCGACTTGGTTACAGAGTCGTTGATGTTGATGGCAGGAAGCGGAAGTTTGCCGTTGTTCATCCTTTCGATCAGGCGATGAACCCCTGTGGTGGTTTCTTCGGAAATGCCGCGGATGCCAGCGATAAGTTCCGGATAACGATCGAGTACCATGTTCGTCAGGTCTCCGCCGTCATCAAGGATCATATTCAATGGTTTGCCGTCTTTGAAGGCAAACAGAGTCTGTTCGATACACCAGTCAAATTCCTTTTCATTCATGCCCTTCCAGGCAAACACCGGAATTCCGGCTGCGGCAATTGCTGCGGCAGCGTGATCCTGGGTGGAGAAAATATTACAGGAAGACCAGGTGACTTCCGCGCCCAATTCCACCAGCGTCTCAATAAGGACAGCTGTCTGGATGGTCATGTGAAGGCATCCGGCAATCCGAGCGCCCGCCAGGGGTTTTTGTTTTCCGAATTCTTCCCGCGTTGCCATTAAACCAGGCATTTCTGCCTCCGCAAGACGGATTTCTTTTCTGCCCCATTCGGCGAGGGAAAGGTCTTTCACCTTATACTTAATTTTCTGATCTACAGTCATTTGTTGCGCTTTTTTCGGTCAATAAGGGTACAAAAATAACATAAAAGTTTAAATATTTAAGAACAAGGGGGCACGCCTTTGTTATGAACTATTGGGACAATTCAGCCGTTTGACACAAAGAAATATTTTTATGACAAAACCCAGTATCAAAATTGCCGTCGTGTCCGACATCGTTTGTCCGTGGTGTTATATCGGAAAACGAAGACTCGAGCAGGCGATCAAAACAGTTGGTTCAGAATACGAATTCGAAATAGCCTATTATCCTTTCGAATTAAATCCCGAAATGCCCACGGAAGGAAAAAATAATAAGGAATATCTGGTCAACAAATTCGGAAGCCTTGCTGACTACCAGCGATTAACGGGCCATGTGACAAAAATCGCAAAAGCTGAAGGGATCATTTTCGATTATGACAAACAAACAGTTTCCCCTAACACCCGAAATGCCCACCGCCTGATCATGCTGGCAAAGGATGAAGGCAAACAACTCGAACTTGTTGAGGCATTGTTCCGTGCATATTTTACAGAGGGCATCGATCTTTCCAAAAATGAGAGCCTCATCCAACTTGCGGCCAACGCAGGAATGGATCGTCAGAAAGTTGAGTTGTTTCTGGATTCAAGTACAGGTGCAGCCGAGGTTGCTTTCGCGGAACAGGAGTTGCAGGGCCTGGGTATCCGCGGGGTCCCGTTTTATATTATCAATGACAAGTATGGAATCTCCGGAGCTCAATCGCCGGAAAATTTTGTTAAAGTGTTTCACAACATCGGCAAAGAACTGATGCCGCAGGGTGAAGTTTGTGATGCGGATCTGAAAAACTGTTAACGAACGTCATTTCGTCGCCAGCAACTCCTCCTGCGTGATCACTGCTGTCCACACACTTGTTACGCCGTTTTCCATGCTGGTCCAAACCGGCGTAATGATACCGTCACAGGCAGCAATGTTCAGGTAGTCGCCGAAAAAAGTTGTCTCAACGGGCGTGAATGATTTCTCGCTGATCAGCACATTTTTAAACGAGTTACCGCCATTGGTGGAGTAAGCAAGGTACACGTCCGTTCCAGTACCTTCGCTGTTTCTTCGGTCGTAATAGAGGATGTAAATAATTCCCGTAACCTGATCTACCGTCATCCATGGAAGGTACTGGTGTTTACCTTTTTGATCGTCGTTGACTCTCAACAAGGGCGTCCAATTGTCGCCGCCATTACTGGTCCGGGTAAACCAGATGTCGGTATCGTCCTCGCCATTGCGCTGGTCCGCCCACACAACATATAATTGCCCGTTCAAATTCGTTTTGCTGTTGTTTGCTATCAGTACCGGCATACCATTGCAACGGTCGTGGCCCGGGATTTTCAAATCCCAACCACCGGGCTGTTCGGCAATCGCGATGTCATTCATCAGCCATGTATTGCCACCGTCGAAAGATCGGTCGAAAAATATTTTTTGCTGGTTGGACCACGAAACAAATACCTTTCCGTCGGCGGTAATCGCCGGAACTGCCCCCTCAACTGTATTGTCATCATCTTTACAATTGCCTGGTGTCTGCGACAATTCAAGCGGTGTACTCCACTTCTTACCATTTTTAGACTTGCTAAATAAGATACGCGACAGGCAGTTCGGACTTTCGTCGCCATACTTTTCAAATTCTGTCCATGTAACGTACAGGTTTCCCCGGGTGTCAACGGCTGGCCATTGTTTATCCTGATCCCTGGGAGGGTTCAGTCCAATGGACTCACCGGGAGTCCACGTCAGGCCGCCGTCGTTTGATTCCTGCACCACAATGCGGTCCAGTTTCTCACTGTCATATCCACCCGTACCGTGCGTGGGATCCGACAGGTGGAAGTAGTAAAAGTTTCCTTTATTGTCCGCGACAAGTGAAGGATCTCCATAAACCCCAAACGGCGATTCCAATTTTATTTTTTGCCACTGTTTTCCGCCATCAGCCGTCACATATACATTATTCAGGACCGAACCAGCAACGATGTTCATTGGATTTTTTGGATTAATTGCAACCGAGGGTTCGCAAACGTAAGCGTCGGTAGGCCCTTGCTGGTCTAATAGAATATTCTTGAATTGGCCGAAACATACAATTCCAGGAATCAAAGAGCAAAGCGCAAATAAAAAAGTTCTCATCATATCATATTATCATTTCTGCCTACAATACTATCATTTCCTGACCTTGATTAAAAGTATCGGAAGGAAACGGCGATTCAGAATCTAAAGGATTACCGGAAATTTGACGCGCAGACCCGACCTGCCATCACATGGGCAGATCTAAAAAGCAGTAAAAGATCCAATCTCGGTAAACAGGCTTTCAGCTTTGAAGTTATTACGCTTCAGGGTCCCCAACCTGTGGAATTATTCTTCACTTTCCATGGGCGTGGCGCTGAAGGGTGGGTTGTTCTAAGGACGGAAACTGGCATTTGGGCGTTTAAAACAGTCACTTGGCTCCTTACGGCGGCTGTTTCGTCATTGTTGCGACCGATTTGTTCAATCAGGGCAGGAATTAAAAAATCTAAAATCATTATGATCAAAAAATTCATTTTAGCTTTATCCGTGATAGGTCTGCTTTTCAGCTGCCGGGATGAAGAGAAGGAACAGGCACTCCAGTCTCAAATAGATTCGTTGAGGACAGAATTGAAGTCAAGTGAGGAGACTGCTCAAACGCTCCAGGAAGTTGGCGTTCTGATCGATTCGATAGATGCCAACCGCCAGTTGCTTCGTACCGATATGGTGGAAGGAACTTCTTACAAGGATTACAAGAACCGCCTTCAGGACATCGGCGCTTATGTGAAGGAAACACAGTCCAAGATTTCAGAGTTGGAAAAATCCGCCAAGAATTCAAGGATGTATGCAGGGACGATCAAACGTCTGAAAGCGGATCTCGCGTCAAGGACAAAACAAATTGCGGCTTTAGAGCAGGAAGTTCAGAAATTCCGTTCAGAGAACGTGTCGCTGTCACGGAACCTTTCACAACGCGATTCACTTATCAGCATAAACAATGAGACCATCAAGATGCGTGAAGAGAACCTTGCTGCACTGGAACAACGTGTCGAGGAAATGAACATCGAATCGCGGAACACGCAGGCTGATGCTTATTTCGCGCAAGCCCAGGCGCTGGAAAAAGCTGCTGACCGTACAAAGTTCGCTCCACGCAAGAAGAAAGAAACCCAAAAAGAAGCACTTGAATTGTATAAAATGGCATTGTCTTTAGGCAAGACTGAGGCCGAGCAAAAGGTGCAGGAACTGGAAAAAGAAGCGGGCTAAATTGTTAAATTCGGTTATAAACAAAAAAACCCAGGTGCCCTGGGTTTTTTGTTTTGGATATTTCCTTATCGGCTCCCGGACTGGAGCAGCTTCACTCCGGCCTCACCCAAATGTTTGATCAGGATTGATTTGTATTCTTTCGAATTCATATATCCTCCATTGGCTTTGAAAAATTCATCCAGCACAGGTCCCCAATCGCTGCTCAGCGGCATGATAAAACCGAATTGCTCAGCGGCCTTGTCTCCTATCGGGTGGCGCTTGATCGGTTTTTTCATCTGCACCGCTTCGATGTAAAAAGCCAGATCGAGGTAAGCCACACCCGCAGGATCGGCGAAAACTTTTTGCAGCACGTCCTGACTTGTGGTCTGCAAGCTTACTTTCATTCCCGGATAGTACTTTGTTTTTAGCTCGTGAATCCTTTTTTCATTCAGGGTTCCCTTCGCGGTATACGCTGTAAAGTTCGGAAACGTTCTGGGAAGATCCTCAAGTTTCGAAAGTGTCGGTACCGTAGTTTGCGTGGTGAGGATTGCAAAGTTTGTAATAAACGGTTGGCTGAATTTCACTTCTTTTTTGCGTTCTTCTGTTATGGTGATATTACCCATTCCGATGACGCCACCGCGTGCAGATTTTGTACCATCGTACATTCCCCGGAAGCTTGATCCGTCGCCCAAATAACGGGACGAAATTTTAACCCCCTTATTCGCGTTAACCCAATTCACAAAATCATTCATGATATCCACACAAATTCCAGTGAGGTTTCCTGATTTGTCCTTGTAAACAAAACTTGGGGTTTCAACGTATGTAAGGGAGACCGTGCCACTTTTAGCGGCTTTGACATTTGCCCAGGTATCGCCAGAATAGCCTTGGGCAAAAAGCAGATGCGAACTTGCAAGCAATGCAAGTAAAAATACAGATTTCATGAGTTATTCAATTTCTCCCCGAGTATAGTGTTTTTCGGTCAAAAAGGTATTATGAGAGGTAAGATTAGTGTGCTTTTTTCAGCGACTATGCAAATTACCAGCGAATTTTTTCACCATTCAGAAAAGCATTGATTCCCTTGCGGCAATCCTCGCTATTGCGCGCTTTTGCATTCATTTGCGCCGCAAACGTCAAAGCGTCCTCCAGGGATAAGGAAGGTATTTTTGCCATCATTTGTTTTGTTACACTCATGGAATACCCGGAATTGGACTCTATCAGTTGCGTCGCAAACAGCCTCACCTCATCGGCCAGTCTCTCTTTGCCAATAACGCCGTTGATCAGGTCCAGCTCTTTGGCTTCCTGCGCGCTGATCCAGGAACCACCCAGCAATAATTGTTTTGCCTTGGCTTCGCCGACTTTGCGCATGAGAAATACCATCACAATCGCAGGGATAAATCCTATCTTCACTTCCGTATAACCAAAACGCGCCTCAGGAGCTGCGAATACAAAATCACAAACAGTTGCCAGTCCACATCCGCCTGCAAGCGCGTGCCCCTGAACCTGTGCAATGACAATTTTCTTTAGCTGGTAGATCTGCAGAAATAACTCCTTGAGATGGACCGAATCCGCCATGTTCTGTTCGAATGAAAATTGCTGAAGCTGCTGCAGATACTCGAGGTCCGCACCCGCACAAAACGCCTCGCCGTTCGCATTCAGGATCACAACTTTCACCTCATCATTTTCCTCCGCAGCTGCGAATGCCCCTTTCAGCTCCGTGACAACGTCATAATTCAAAGCATTTCGTTTTGCAGGACGGTTTAGTGTGATAAATCCGATTCGATCCTTAATTGAATAATTGATGTAACTCATGAATTACCTGATATTATAAATTCAAAGGCACCTTCGTGAAGAACCGAATGTGTGCGCATGGATAAGGACTTGCTTTGCCGTAACATTCTTTCTACGTAGCTGAACGAGTTACTGCTATCGAAAACCACTATTGCCTCCTGACACAACTGATTAATTCTTTTAAGGTCTTTTACGGCATCATGTCCGATCACCACAAAATCCACTTTCGGTATCTTTCGCGGGATAAATATATCGTTTGTAATCTGAAGTATGAGCTTATTTTTCCAGGCAATCACCTTGCCTCCTGGAATTTCCCGCAAAATCGCGTCCTCGTGAGGCACGACCGAACTTGCCCTCATGGCAGTTCGGTTTGGAACGATGTGGTAACGCATTTTTAAAGGATCACGCATAAGCATCGTGTCACCAAAAAAATACACCATTCCGCCCCCGGATAGGTCCATCGCACTGTGACCGTTGATCTTGTACACAGTCATTTTGTTTTCGGCCTGCGCATTTATAAAGTAAATCCATTGTGCGCACACATACATCAGCACAAGGACAATAGAAAATCTGAAATAACGGTATTGCTTGTGCTGAAGCATCAACAGGACGCAAATTATCAGCAATAATAAAAGTATGCATTGACAAACCGTAATATGAATATTTTCAGAGACACTCATTGGCAGCGCTTCAATCGCAACAACACTTGCGTTTAGAACTTTAATGCAGAGGCCTAGAACGGTGCCGAGAACCCAGGCAACCACGGGAAGAAATGCAGTGGCCAGCACGGAGAGGCCAAGAACCAGCACCACAAACGACAAGGGTATCACAACAAGATTCGACACCAGGAAATAATTGGGAAATTGCTGAAAATACAAAAGTCCCAATGGAAAGGTGGCGATCTGTGCCGCGACGGAAACGCTGGTGATTTTCCACACCTCGTTAACAAGCCACGAATCCGGCTCCCAAAGGTTATACAACAGCGGATGTATGTAAATGATCCCGATCACAGCAAGATATGACAGCTGAAATCCGACAGACATCACCAGGTATGGGTCCCACATCAGCAGACAAAAACCCGATGCGGCCAGCGTATTGTAAATATTGGTGTGCCGTGAGGTGGCCCGCGCTACGACGATAAAGGTGAACATTGCAACCGCGCGAAGCACTGATGGCGACAGACCGGTGACGAAAGCATAGCCCCACAAAATGACAATGCTGACGCAGGCAATCATGCGGGGTCCATGTTTTTTTTTCTCCAACGGCTTCATAAAAAGTGAAATGATGAAGTATATAATACTGATGTGCAACCCGGAAACCGCGAGGACATGCATGGCTCCGGACCCGGAATATGCATCCAGCAGCTCGTCATCAAGTCCTTCTGTTACACCAAGGACCAGTGCAGTCGCTACCGCCCGTTCACGGAGTCCTTCGACATGACGGCAAAGTATTTCGGCCGCCCATATCCTTGCGCGCAACGCGTAATCGATGACAATGCTGGATGGCGAATGATCGACACGAACAACCCGCGAATGATTGATAAAGTGCCGGTGAAAAATGTTCCTGGAGTTTAGATAATGTTTGTAATCAAACTCATGAGGATTCGGTGCCGATTCCAAAACGCCGGGCGAACCATGAATGAGCAGCACATCTCCATAAGCGAAAGGAATCTTAAAGTACTCTTTGGAAAAGTAAAGCACTGTTTTTCCGTGCTTTTGTTTCCATTCATCCGCCGTTTTCACTTGCTGAATCTCCCCCGTAACCTTCCACGAGCGTTCCTTTTGCTCGGTGTAGCTCACCAGTTTCACCCGGTAGGCTGAAATTCGCTCCCGAAATGAAATGAGGTGATCCCGCTCCCGGGACTCGGTCTGTGTTAAGAGGTGAACGTAGCCACCAAGAAAAACCACGGGCAATGCAAGATATCCCGGATTAACAACACGTTTGATCTTTTTTCCAGCGAAATAAAAGGCCATGTAAAATACAACTCCAAAAATCAACAGAAGGATTGCATGTTTTTCAGGCAATCCATCGGGACGATAAATGCCCAGCAAGATGCCGCCGATGAAAAAGGCCACCGTTCGGACAAACGTGTAGGGAATCCACCGGATCATGGCGGAAAGTTAGGGTATTGGGCGGTCGGGGGTGATCATGTTAACCGTACAAAAACCAATTTCATTGTTGAGCGAGAAAACAAATCTGACAAATCGTTTAATCGTTAATCTGAAACCGTAAATCGAATTCTGAAATCTGATTAAATAAAAAACCTCAATGATGCTGATTGGGTGATTGCACGGATAAAATGATTTTCGATGCCGATTAACGATTTCAGATTAACGAATAACGATTTACGAAGGATTGGACGATTTTTCGAAGGGGGAATTTGTCCTGAAATCTTTGACCCCAAATCGAGTTCTGAAATCGCATTAAATCAAAAAACCTCAATGATGTTGATTGGGTGATTGTGCGGATAAAACGATTTTCGATGCCGATTAACGATTTCAGACTAACGAATAACGATTTACGAAGGATTGGACGATTTTTCGAAGGGGGAATTTCATCTGAAATATTTTGTCCCCAAATCGAGTTCTGAAATCGCATTAAATAGGCAGAGGCTGACCTTGCAGCAGCTATTACCTGACCGCCCTTTCAGCCTCCCTATTCTTATGAGCTGTGTTGGCCGTTTTAACGAATATCGCTATCAGCTCATTATTTTCTTTTAGTGCGGCTTCGACCTTTATTTCGTTCAGAAAAAGTCTGGACCGATAAACTATTTTAAGGCCAATAAAACATTCTCTCAACTCTTTAAGGACGATCTTTATTTTGTGAATAAAGTCAGCCCTGGACTCACCGCTTTGGGCTTCACCGTAATTCAAAGCAGGTGCAGTGCCGGACCTTAGGATTTGTCCCGCCAGGTGATTTGATGCCTTCGTGTTCGGCATGGTCTCAACAATTTCAACAATTAGAACAGCAAAATTAATAAGACGTTCTTCCAATTCGTGTTTATTCATATGGAACGATTGTTGAGCAATCTTAAAGAGGTTCTCGGTGAAAGAAAAACCACAGTTCAACTGTTTTCCTGACAATTTTTTATGATCGCCGGCAGGATCTGCATCAGAAATCGTCAATCGGTTGATCGTAAATCAGATTCTGAAATCCATTAGAACAGAAAACTTTTTTTTTGATGGTGTTGATTGCCAGAAATGATTTTCGATGCCGATTAACGATTTCAGATTAACGATTAACGATTTACGACAACAAAGGATTGGACGATTTTTCGAAGGGGGAATTTGTCCTGAAATCTTTGACCCCAAATCGAGTTCTGAAATCGCATTAAATCAAAAAACCTCAATGATGTTGATTGGGTGATTGTACGGATAAAATGATTTTCGATGCCGATTAACGATTTCAGATTAACGAATAACGATTTACGAAGGATTGGACGATTTTTCGAAGGGGGGAATTGTGCTGAAATCTTTGACCCCAAATCGAGTTCTGAAATCGCATTAAATCAAAAAACCTCAATGATGTTGATTGGGTGATTGCCAGATGAAATGATTTTCGATGCCGATTTACGATTTCAGATTAACGAATAAGGATTTGCGATTATAAGGTCAAAATAGGGAACTAACGAGGAGGCGCCTCTTTGTTATACGCCTCGATGATGTCGCGCACGAGTCTGTGGCGGACAACATCTTTCTCGGATAATTCAACAAAGCCAATGGCCTTCACGCTGGACAAAATCCGCACTGCCTCCTTTAAGCCGGAGCGTTGATTTGCGGGCAGGTCGATTTGTGAAGTGTCACCCGTGACGATCATTTTTGAGTCCGGACCCATTCGCGTCAGGAACATTTTCATCTGCATCGGAGTCGTATTTTGCGCCTCGTCAAGCAAAATAAATGCATTGTTGAGGGTACGGCCACGCATGTAGGCAAGTGGCGCGATCTCGATCACTTCGCGTTCCATGTAATATCTCAACTTTTCAAAAGGGATCATGTCATTGAGCGCGTCGTAAATAGGACGGAGATAAGGATCGATCTTTTCCTTTAGGTCGCCGGGAAGAAATCCCAAATTCTCACCTGCTTCCACTGCAGGCCTTGTGATGATGATCTTTTTAACCTGTTTGTTCTTGAGTGATTTTACGGCCATGGCAACCGAAATGTAAGTTTTCCCCGTGCCCGCCGGGCCGAGTGCAAACACCAGATCTTTATCCCTGGCAAGGTCGACCAGCTTTTGCTGATTCACCGTTTTGGCTTTGATCGCCGTTCCTTTGGTGCCGTAAATTATAATATCGTCTGAGGCGCCGTCCTGGGTCTCCGGCAGGGTGATCTCTTCTTCCCTGGCGATATAGGCCTGTACGTTTTCTTCAGTAATGCGCCCGTATTTGTGGTAGTGGTCAATCAGTGAATTCAGGATGTCATCAATCTGGACGATTTCGGCGGTGCTACCCTTTAAAACGATCTGATTACCCCTTGAAACAATCCGGCTTTTTGGAAAAGCGGCGGCCAATGAATCTATATTTTTGTTTGCTACCCCTAAAAAATCAATCAGGGATATGTTTTCAAGGTTTACTACTTTTTCTATCAAGGATATAAATTGGTTTAGATGGCTTTAAAATCTTTAATTTTAACACAACAAAATAACATAATAAAAGCACGCCAGCGTGCAAAAAAATTCCCAAAACTTATAAAATTCATTTTTTAGAATGGCTATCATCACACTATTGACTGATTCGGGGGAAAGTGATCATTATGTGGCAGCCATCAAAGCAAAGATCATCAGCATCAATCCAGGCATACGCATCGTTGACATCAGCCATAAAATCAAACCTTGTGACATAGGACATGCTGCATTCGTGCTCAGGGCAGTTTTCCGGGAATTCCCGAAAGGCACCGTGCACCTGATCGGCGTCGATTCCACCGGCAACAAGGCAGATCAGCCAGTGGCCGTCCAGCTCGAAGATCATTTTTTTGTTGGAGCAGACAACGGAATTTTTGGTTTGATCACCGAAAAAAATCATCAGCAGCTGGCAGCGCTGAATGTTGTCAATTCCCAGTCAGGCACATTTCCCGAACGGGACGTTTTTGCACCGGCGGCGGCGAAGCTTGCCAGCGGTGTTTCCCTCACCGATCTTGGCAGGCCCTTACCTTCTTTCAAAAGAATGATCGACAGGCAGGTTAAAGCGACTAAAAAACAGATCACGGGCACGATCGTGCGGGTGGACAATTTTGGAAATCTCATCACGAATATTCCCCACGAAGTGTTTTTATTGCTGGGCAAAGACAAAGCATTTACCGTACAGTTCGGAGGAGAAAAATTCCGGAAGATACACGCGCACTATCACCAGGCTGAACAAGGTGAATGCTTTCTGGTATTCAACTCCCTGGGGTTTCTCGAGATCGGCATCTACAAAGGCAATGCCTCCGAGTTGCTGGGTCTTGATTACGACAGTGTTGTCAATATCGTTTTCGAAGAGTAATTTTCTACCATGGTCATCAGGGTCGTCAGAATGCATTTTACAGAAGCTGGTGTTGAAGAGTTCCTCGAAATTTTCAACGCGAATAAGAACGCGATCCGGAATTTTCCCGGTTGCACCCATCTCGAACTATTGAAGGATGCCGAGGACCCATATGTATTTTCGACACTGAGCTACTGGAATGACGGAGAAAGCCTGGAAAAGTACCGGAAGTCTGAGCTTTTCTCGTCCGTCTGGGGCACCGTAAAAACACTGTTTGCCGAACGGACGCAGGCGTTTACGCTTGTGAAATTTATTGAAGTTTAGAAAAGGTACAAGTACGACGGGGAGGCACGATACACGATCACGAATATTAACGCATAATGAAAATAACCATCAAACACATCGTCTACGCGGGTCTGATTGCTGGAACCCTCGACGCTGTTGCCGCGATCATTGTCTATCAGGCCAACCCCTTGAGGATGTTTCAATTTATCGCCAGCGGTGCTTTCGGAAATGAGGCGATGGAAGGCGGTGGGGCCATGGTCGCAGCCGGCATAATCTTTCACTACTTTATCGCAACCTTCTGGGCATTGTGCCTCTTCCTGCTCTACCCCAGGATGATCCAACGGCTCAAAAACAAATGGATCACGGGAATTCTTTACGGCGTCATTGTATGGAGCCTGATGAATCTCGTTGTGCTTCCGCTCTCACAGATCAAAACATCACCCTTCGTTTTCACGCGTGCTCTTGTCGGAATAACGATCATCATCGTCGCAGTTGGAATTCCCCTGGGGCTCCTTGCTGACCGGCATTTCCGAAAACGCGGCGGAGTAGTTACATCCTGACCGCATCTGAAACTTTATAGTCAGGCAATGCGCGGGCGGTAAGCAATAACTTACCAAGTTGAAAACCTGGGAACTTCAAACATGAAACTTAAACTGAAGTAATTTACCTCCATTGGTGAAGGCCATTCTCACCTTAGACGCCCCTCCGCCTGCTGCTCTCAATATTAACGATGTGGTTCCCTTCCAACCTGGTACGTAGTCGGTTTTGAATATTTTTTACGCCGCGAATGTTCTCGATCACATCCTCAACCCTCCGTTTCATATTTTTATCTTCAACGGTGCCATTCAGAATGACCTCGCAATTCTCAACGGTAACTTCGATGTCGGTTGCGTCAATATATGGATCGTCAGTCAGCAAGTCGTTTACATCGTCCTCAATTCTGACATCTGAACGCTGATAGGAACGCGGTCCCTTGCTCTGATGGAGTCCTTTGATGTGCAAATATCGCGCGTCCTCAATGCCGCGCCGGCGTTGCGCTTCCTCTACCTCAGGCCATTGTCCTACCGGCAAGCGGTTATAGCTGTCGCGATATCCCGCGTTTTGCTCATAATCCCGGCCTGCATTGCCTGGTGGAAAACCATAGTTGCTGCCATAATATCCGCGGCCTTCAAATTGCTCATACTTGCCCGTATTGATATCATCATACTGCTGTTCATCTGAATATGGATCAGGCTGATCGCCCGGTCGATCACCTTCAAATGCCGCCGAAGTATCGTGGGCCTGTGGCCGCCGATCCTTCGGAGGCAACTGTTTGTTATGCTGGTCGTCCATTGTTTTTAGTGATTGCGTGAATGCGATACCAGGTAAAAAATAATGCCTCTGGAAAATAAATAAGTCTTGCGCCAGTCAGGCAGAATTTGGTGCAAAATTGGATCTGCGGCTGGTTGCCGGTTCTCGCGGTGGGATGCCGCTGCGTTTTAGTCTTAGTTTTACCGGGAGCTGTTTTCGAATCTGCCGTCATCAAGATCTTTTACGCCCTTCCACAGTCGATAGAAATTTCAAAGATAGATTCTGATTTCAACACAAATAGATTTTATCTCCGCATTAAACCGGAGTCAATTCGGCCATCTGTGGCCGACGCGGTAAAACCAAAATTACACAGACTCTAAACTTGGAACACAAAGAACATCAGATTTAACCTACCGTTCCTTGCGGTGTTTCAAAACCTTTGCTTCGATTTGAAATACAAGCTCTTCGGCGATATTCTTTGTGAGGTCGCCGGCGCGCTCAAGGTTTTTGGTGATCGAAAAAAGTGTAAGCAGTGTTTTGATGTCGTCGGGATGGGCCTTGATGAGATCCACTGTTGTTTTCATTCCCTTCTTATGAAATTCGTTGAGGTGCTCATCCTTTTTCTGGGTTTTCAGTGCCAGCGTGGTATCGCCTTTATACAATGCTTCGTGCATTTCCTTCAGCATTCCAATGAGGACCTGCAACATCTCGGGAATATTGAGGTCGGTGATGAACTTGCGGTTGATCTTGTCATTGTTGTTTTTCAGGAACTTCGCCAGGCTTTTGGCATTGTCGCCGATCCTTTCCAGATCGTTCGTAATCTTCAGTGTTGCCAGCACAAGCCGAAGATCTGTAGCGACAGGCGTGAATAGCGCCAGTATGTTTTCGCAATCACGGTCGATTGCAATCTCCTGGGCGTTGACTTTTTTCTCGTCGGAAATGACTTCCTCCGCGATGCTGGCATCGTTTTTAGCAATGGCCTGCCTGCATTTGTCCATCTGGTTAATGACAAGGGAAAGCATATCCAGAAGATTGTCTTTCAATGCTTGAAGTTCGGGCTCTATTGCTGGCATGATGGTTTTTTAGTTTTGGTATATTCGTCTCTTATTGCAAATTATCAGCCGAACCTTCCGGTAATGTAGTTCTCGGTTTGTTTATTCTTCGGGTTCGTAAAGATCTCTGAGGTCTTTTCATATTCAACGAGATCCCCCAGATAAAAGAACGCGGTCTTGTCACTGACACGGGCGGCCTGCTGCATGTTGTGGGTGACTATTACAATCGTGTATTTTTCCTTTAGTTCGTGTATGAGCTCTTCAATTTTTGCCGTTGAAAGCGGATCAAGCGCAGAGGCGGGTTCGTCCATCAGTATGATCGAGGGTTTCACAGCGAGCGTACGCGCAATACATAGTCTCTGCTGCTGTCCGCCGGAAAGGGACAGCGCGGGCTTCGCTAATTTGTCTTTGACCTCTCCCCAAAGCGCCGCCTGCTTCAGAGACTTTTCAACAATCTCGTTGATCTCAAACTTATCCGTCATCCCATGAATCTTCAGACCATAAGCGACATTGTCATAAATTGACTTCGGAAAAGGATTCGGTTTTTGAAACACCATTCCCACCTTGCGCCTTAATTCCTCGACACGCACCTTTTTATCGTAGATCTCTTTTCCGTTGATGTACACCTTACCCTTTAAACGAAATGACTCTATATAATCGTTCATCCGGTTCAAAGTCCGCAGAAAAGTAGACTTGCCGCAACCCGACGGTCCGATAAACGCGGTGACACTATTCTCCTTGATGTTCAGACTAACGTCCTTCAGCACGTGGTTATCACCGTAGTAAACATTAACATTCTTGGCTTCAATGGGTTTCATACGTTCGTTTATCGCTTACCAGCTTATTTTTTTCTGCCATTTATTGCGTAGATAAACAGCGATGCCATTCATTACAAAAGTGATAATAAGCAAAATGATGATTGCCGCTGCGCCGTTGACCAAAAATTCCTCCTGCGGTCGCGAAACCCAATTAAAGATCTGAATGGGCAGAACGGTAAATTCATCGAGGGGGCTATCGGCTACAAAGGGGACATAGGCGAGCGCCCCGATCACGATCAGTGGCGCCGTTTCTCCAACCGCCCGCGACAGCGCGAGAATGATGCCGGTCAGAATACCTCCCGTTGCCGCGGGCAGGACCTGGTACCAGATCGTTTGCCATTTGGTCGCACCCATTCCAAAGGAGGCTTCCCGCAGCGAATTAGGAACGGCTTTCAAAGCTTCCCGTGTAGCCACAATAATGATCGGCAGGATCAACAATGCCAGCGTAAAAGCTCCTGCAAGAAGACTGCCGCCAAATTGAAGTACACGTACAAAAATCTCCAATCCTAACAAACCGTAAATGATTGAGGGCACACCCGCGAGATTGGCGATGTTGAGCTCGACAATCCGCGCAAATCGGTTCTTCTTTCCGTACTCCTGCAGAAATATTCCGGCCGCCACGCCAACCGGGATCGCGATCACCGAAGTCAATCCGAGGATCCACGCGGTTCCCGTCCATGCAGTTAGTATACCCGCCTTCGAGGCCTTTCTCGAGGGGAGGTTTGTAAGAAAGTCCCAGTCTATACGGCGAAGTCCTTCCGTAAGAATGTTCCCGATAAAGATCAGGAGCATAATGATGCCGAATAACGTCGCCAGTATTCCAACGTACTTGAACGCCGTGTCTTTTAACCGGTTTGCCCTGATCTTATTCATATCGTTCCTGATATTTCTTCTTGATCCAGTAACTCACATTGTTCAGCAAAAAAGTAAAGATGAACAAGGTTATTCCTGCCGCAAAAATAGTTTTGTATTCCATGGAATCATGCTGAACATCTCCCAGGCTCACCTGGACAATATAAGCGGTGATCGTTTCCACCCCTTCACGGGCGTCAAGGGTGAGGTTCGGCTGTTGACCTGCCGCAATTGCCACGACCATGGTTTCGCCGACCGCGCGGGCAATTCCCAGGATGATGGCAACGAGAATTCCCGAAGAGGCTGCGGGAACGACTACGCTAAAAGCAGTTTGAAATTTCGTCGCGCCCATCCCGTAAGATGCCTCGCGTAAAGATTTTGGAACCGCATAAAGGGCGTCCTCACTGAGAGACGAGATAACAGGAATGATCATAATGCCCATAACGATTCCGGCTGACAACGCATTGAAAGTCGACAGGCCAGGAATGAACGTCTGAAGAAAAGGCGTGACGACGGTCAGGGCAAAAAAGCCATACACAACCGTTGGGACGGCCGCCAGAATTTCCAGCATCGGTTTTACCGTAGCGCGGAATTTCTTATCGGCATACTCACTGAGGTAAACTGCGATGATGATGCCGAAAGGCAGCGCGGTGACCAGGGCGATAATCGTCGTGAGGAATGTGCCTGTCAGCAACGGAAGGATGCCGTAATGTTTTTCCGTGAACAGGGGTGTCCATTGTGTATCGAAAAGAAAATCGCTGAGTGGGATCTCGGCAAAAAATCCCCACGACTCGGAGATAAGGACCCAAATGATTCCGATGGTCGTGAGGATTGTGATGAACCCGCTTGAAGCAAGTAAGACTTCAATTATTTTCTCGCTCGTTTTTTTCAAGATCTCGAATTAAACAACCCTAAAGCTTTAGCCGGCAAATTTAAACGAATTATTTAGTTCCTGTAAATTCCTGAAACTTCGTGAGCTGAGCCTGGTACTCCTCCGTTGTTAAGGGAATGTAACCAACATCGGGTACCAGTGATGCGGCGTTTTCCAGATAAAAATTAATAAAAGATTTTACTTCCTCGCGTTTGGACGCTCCTTGTGTGACATAAATAAAGACGGGACGTGAGAGTGGGGCGTAGGTGCCATTTTTAATGGTTTCAACGGAGGGCAATATGGCACCTTTACCGTTGTCGACGCTAACGAGTTTCAACGCATCCTTATTTTCCTCATAGTACGCAAGCCCGAAAAAGCCCAACGCATTCTTGTCACCAGAAACACCCTGCACCAACACGTTGTCATCTTCGCTCGCAGTATAGTCGCCACGGCTTGAGCCGCTTTTGCCAACGACGGCCTCTGTGAAATAATCATAGGTGCCTGAGGCAATACCTGCGCCGTATAAATGGAATTCCTCTTTTGGCCACGCCGGATTGATCTGGTTCCAGGTTTTGATCTTGCCCTGTGCGGCAGGTTCCCAGATCTTCTTTAGCTGTTCAACCGTGATCCCGGTTATCCACGTATTTTGTTTATTTACAACCACCGCAAGACCGTCAAAGGCAACCTTTAATTCCAGAAAATTGATATTATTAGCCTTGCAGATAGAGTCTTCCTGAGACTTGATCGGCCGGGATGCGTCGTTGATATCAATCTCGCCACGACCGAACTTCTTGAATCCCCCCCCTGTTCCCGATACACCAACGGTTACGTTAACACCAGGCTGGTCAACGCGAAATTCTTCCGCCACGGCCTCGGTTATGGGATACACAGTACTTGAACCATCTATTTTAATATCGCCCTGAAGTTTTGTTTCGCCATTCTTGTTTTCGCCCGAACTATCTTTTGAACCACAGGATGACATGACGATCGTGATCGCTATTGCCATTAAAAACACTTGAAAAATCGGTTTCATATAAGTCGCTTTAAAAAATTTGATGCAAAGGTACTGGCCGTTTCCAGCATCCGTCAAACCGCCATGTTAAGTTTGTGTTAAGTTATTTAACATTCTGTTAAGTTATCGCAGTGTTATGGCATTGCTTGAGCAATTGTCATTCTTTTGCATCGGAAAACACAAACCGCAGACAACAACTAATATGAATAAGAAACATGGGGCACTTTTATTATCGTCGATATTGACGTTAATGGTTTTCATCGGCAATGCCCAAACTAAGCCAGCACTTGATTTTTTCTTTAAAAAAGGAAAAGGATTCGGATTGGTCACGGCTGACAGCACCTTTTCCCTGAACTTTCAATTCCGAATGCAAAACCGCGCCACTTACGTATCAAAAACCGAAGGCGACTTCGATCCTGAATCGTTTGAATTCAGAGTCCGCAGGTTACGTTTTAAATTTGAAGGTTTCGTATATGACCCCAAGCTCACCTACTACATCCAGTTATCCGTCTCCCGCGGCGATATGGACTGGAGGGTCACTGACAATTCGGTGATCAATTCGAGTCCCAACATTGTTCGCGACGCAGTATTATATTACAGTCCAACAAAAAGGGTCAGATTCGGACTCGGCCAGACAAAGCTTCCTGGCAATAGGCAGCGGGTTGTTTCCTCGGGAGATCAACAATTTGTTGACAGATCGATTGTAAATGCAACGTTCAACATCGATCGTGACTTCGGCTTCTTCGCACAGTACACTGGAAAATTCATTAATCTCAAAGGAGCGCTAACTTCGGGAGAAGGCCGAAATGCATTACCCGAAAGCAAGTCGCCTTCGAACAAAGGCCTTGCCTACACCGGAAGGGTTGAGATTTTGCCTTTCGGCAAGTTTACAGGAAGCAATGACTATATCGAGGGAGATCTTGAGCGGGAATCCACTCCAAAATTATCAATCGCTGCCACCTATAGTTTTAACGATCATGCTGTCCGCGCGGCCGGGCAACTCGGAAATGATTTGTATCAGGCGAGAAGCATCGATAATTTTTCCGCGGATCTGCTATTCAAATACAACGGGTGGGCTTTTTACAACGAATACCTGAAGCGCGACGTCAACAATCCGATAACCGTCAGCTCCACAGACCCCACCAAAACACGTCATATCTTTGTTGGCGATGGATACCTTACGCAACTGAGCTACCTTTTCAAAAACAATTTCGAAGTTGCGGGAAGATTATCAAGAATTACCCCCGCAGCCAAAATAGAGGGCCTGGAGAAACAAATACAGCAGGTGGAAATCGGAGTAACAAAATATCTTGTCGGGCATCGTTTAAAGATACAGGGCAACATCCTTCATCAGACCCGGAACGATCTCGTGACTGATTCCTATTCTGGAGGGTTATGGTCGGCACTATTCCAGATCGAACTCGGTATTTAATCCGCTATTAACTTTTTTTAAAAGGTGTATCCAAACCGGGTACACCTTTCTATTTGATGTCCTGCCGGATTATGTTTCCGTTTTGAAAACCTTCAGGTGTTGTACGGACAGGAAATAACACACAACTTGCGGCTTTTTCGCAGGCCAACCCCGAGATCAAAGTCAATGAAACTGAAATTTCCGGAGACATTTCAATTCGGAACCAGCACCTCGGCTTACCAGATTGAAACCGCCTTTCAGCACGACTGGTCCGGCGTAAAAGCCCGCGATGGCTTCATCTTCAACAGGACAACCGACCACGAAAAAAGAATCGGAGAAGACATTGCCATCATTGCTTCGCTCGCCCCGCACTATCGCATGGGCCTGATGTGGAGCAAGCTCCAACGCGAACCTAGTGGCAAGCTCGACCCTGAAACCACCACAAAGTATCATGATTTGCTTTCGGGCCTGAAAAACCGGAATGTCGCGATCATGATGGTAATCCACCATTTTGGCAATCCACTTTGGTTTGCCAAAGCCGGGGGGTGGGCGGTTCAAAAAAATATTCAACTCTGGTGTGATTACGCCCGAAAACTTGTGGATGAATTCGGTGCCTATGTTTCTTCCTGGAATACGTTCAACGAACCCAACCTGTATGCAACCCTGGGCTATTTACTGGGTGAATTTCCTCCTTTCCGAAAAAACATGTACACGGCACGGAAAGTCATCGAGAACATGGGAAAGGCACACGATATCGTATACGACCTCCTCAAATCGACGTATCCGGACAAACCGGTAGGAATTTCGCATAATTCCGCGGTCTTCGCAGCCGAAAATATTTTGGGAGAGATGGCCGCTTCCTTTGCAGACATGTGGTACATGGATTTCATGCCGAAACATTTTTTACGTTCCGACTTTTTCGGCCTCAGCTATTACGCACGGGTCGCCTTTGATCCCCTGCCCATCACGAACCTTTATTCACCCGAAAAGATCGCAAAATTGAAAAAGCCCCATGATGACATCTGGGAATATTATCCGCAGGGATTGTATGAGGTCATAGAACGATACTGGACAAAATTCGGCAAGCCGGTCATCATTACGGAAAATGGGATCTGTACCAATGACGATTCACAACGCGTAAAAGCCATTCAGGATTATATGGTCGAGGTTCATCGCGCCATCAACAACAAGATCGATGTCCGGGGATACTATCATTGGAGCACGTGGGACAATTTCGAATGGACCTTGGGACCCACCTACAAGTTCGGACTCTATGGCTGCGACCCGATGTCGATGGAGAGGACGAAAAAGCCGAGCGCGGATTTATACACCAGGCTTGCACACGATAGGGAAATCGAAGTTTAATGCTTACAGTCTTGATGCCACCGGTAGATTCGCACTTATAGAAAGAACTAAAAATGAGAGGCGTAGCGGTGCGGGTTTCGCTGAACAATGATGCCGGTGCCGAACTTCTTTTTGAGGCTTTGAATATATCCCTCGACATTCGCTTCGGCAATATAGGGTTCCGACCCCCACATGCTGTGGACCAGGTGGTCGATGGCGATATCTTTTCCAGGATTCTGCGCAAAGAAAAACAGTAACTCAAATTCCGGCTTGCTCAACTTGAAAATATTTCCCTTAAATGACACTGAGTTGGTATGCCGGTCCAGGTGCAGGTTCCCAACCTGAATGTTGGTGATTCGTTTGCGGATCACGAAATCCCCTTTCAACACGGCGCCTATTCTCCGCAACAGCGACTTGATGCCCATCATCTTTTCGATATAATCATCTCCACCCTCTTCGTAAACCGTTTGCTGGTGAGAATTCGAACTCGCGGTAAGAAAAAAAATATATGTGTTCTCAAACCGGTCCTTCGACCGCAGCTTTTGGCACAGTTCGATGCCGTTGTGGCCGGGCAGCAAGATATCAAGGATGATCAGGTCCGGACAGAATTTTTTTGCGGTGCGTATGACCTTCGCGCTGCCGTTCAACGTCTTCACCTCGTAACCTTCCTTTTCCAGATTGTATTTCAGCAAATCCAGGATATCTTCATCATCATCCACGATCAATATCCGCCGTTTCATAATTGCTCTTTTCTGAAATGTCGCATTCAGGCATTACACACACATTAACGGAGAATAAAGTGTTGGTTAATAAAAGCGGAAAGCCGGGCAGTGCGGTCTCCTTTTTGTAGGAGTCAATTTAAAATTTCTTCACATCGGAGAAGCTGAAATACATCGTCGCAAAGTCAGAGATGCTATATATGACCCAATGCCCTGCTAACCGCCGCTTCGGCCACCTCACCGTAGGCCACTTCCACTTTAGCCGTGCTCTCTATCCATTCCCGGACCTTGTCAAGCCGTTTTTCCTTAACGTTCTTCAAAACCGGAACACCCATGCTTTTGAGCGCTGCGGCATTGTAGTGCTGCTCGTACTGATTTTTCATCGGTACAACCATCAACTTTTTATTCAGGTACAACGCTTCGGCTGGAGTTTCGAATCCGGCGCCACATAACACGCCTGTGCAGGTGGCCATGCTGATCTGGAATTCTTCATTGTTAACCGGATAGACGGAAAGCCTGTTGACATGATACGGTTTCGTGGCATGTTTCGAAAATACATGCCATTTCACAGAACGGAAGTTCAATAACAGCGGCACGAGCTTCTTGTCGTCGTAAGCGGGAAGGTAAACTGTGTAATGATCTTTGGTTTGAACCCCGGCATTTCGCACACTGCCGCGGATAACCGGCGTGAAAATATTTTTATCAAACGCGGAGAAATGAAATCCGACATGTGCGGTCGCCGGCGCATAATTCCTGATAATCCACTCCCCGACCGCGTCATAAAATTTCGGACGCGGCACTTTCGGAGATAACAGGGCCGACTGATGGCTCAGGGCAATGCACTGCTTCCCCTTGCGGTGACAGGCCCATGCGGATATCGGCTCGAAGTCGTTGATCACGACATCATATTTCTCAACCGGGAAGTTCTGAATTTCCCGGTAAACTTCTTTTGTGCTGTTCTTCTTAAATGTTTTGATCAGGTCAACACCGCCGCTTTTCCCAAAGTAAAAGCTTAGGCCTTTTGACTTATATTTTACATGGTGCTTAAGCTTAATGTCAGCCTGTGAGCCGCTGACAAACAGATCGAGGTCTCCATGTGCCTGGAGTACCGGAATTATTTCTTCAGCCCGTGCGAGATGTCCGTTGCCCGTACCCTGAATCGCATAAAGTATTTTCACTTTTTGACTGTTATGAACTGGCTGACCAGATCTTTAAAAATTTCGTCGTTATTGAGAGTTTCAATGAGGCGGTTTGGCAACCTGATCGACTGGGCATAATCGTCTTCGATGTACCTGTAAATCTTCCACTCGTTGCCATCGTATTCAAGGGCCGTCAGGTTTTCCACCCAATCGCCCGAGTTCAGATAAGTCACCTGCCCCTTCGGGGTTGTTATCGTTCTGATTTCAGGTTGATGAATGTGCCCGCAGATCACGTAATCATAACCATTGTCGATGGCGATGTCGGCGGCGGTTTTTTCAAAATCGTTGATGAATTTGACGGCCGATTTAACACTGTCTTTTACCTTCTTGGAAAGAGAGATTTTTTCGCGCCCAAAACGGCGCAGGCCCCAGTTGACAAACGCGTTCAGGAGAATTAGCGAGTCATAACCGAAAGCGCCCAGTTTGGCGAGCCATTTCGAATGTTGCATCGTTACGTCGAATACATCGCCATGGAAAACCCACGCTTTTTTACCATTGAGTTTCAAGACAAGTTTGTTATCAATCCTGAAGGAACCAAGCTTGAATCCTGCAAACTTCCGCAACATTTCGTCGTGATTCCCGGTAAGGTACGTAATGCTTGTGTTTTTCGTCAACAATCCGGTGATGTGTTTGACAACCTGCATGTGGGACTTGGGCCAGAAATGTTTGCTGAACTGCCACATGTCAATAATGTCTCCATTCAGAATGATCCTTTTGGGTTTGATCGATTTCAGATACCGCAACAATTCGTGAGCATGGCAGCCATAGGTGCCCAGGTGGATATCAGACAAAACCACGATCTCTACTTCTCTTTTTCGGTTTTTTCCCATGTTCTTATCCTGCCACTTTTATAGCAATATGGACCTTGATTCGTAGGATTGCAAGGATTAAGGTGAGGATTTTAATGTTTGGCAATGACCGGTAATGCGCCAGGTCGTAGTCGGCCTTGCCAGAGACCGCTATGCAAATTTCCGCAATAGACTTAAAACTAATGTTAAGGGAATATTTCCATTACATTAAGGTGTGACCTGCTGATGTAAAGAAACTGTTATGTTTCCAAATGAAGCACCAAAAGCTTTCCGCCCTTAATATTTTTGCCCGCATGGGGGCAGCGTTTAAATTCTACAAACGACGGTTCAGAAATTCACTCCAACCCTTGTTCGTCATGCTGATCGCCAAAAAAGCGAGTATGGACCGGGAGCAATGGTTTGAGTCGGTTAAGAATACGATGGTTCGTGTTACCACGAATCCGGGGGAATTTTTAGGCAGCGACATTCCGGACAACTCCCTGATCAGGGATATTATTGAAGACTTGTTCAGTGAGTTTTTGAAGGAAAAAGGCAGTCGATGATACCGCGATTTGCGACTAATCCTCGACAATGATTCCCATTCCCTTGATATTGGCGGAAATCTTCATTCCCCGCTCCTCGATTGATTTGCAATTGATCTCGTACTTCAACTTGCCATTTTGCAATACAAAGTTCACCCCGCTGCCCTTCCGGGCCATATCCACTTTATTGGTGATTATCAGTGTCGGGCTTTTTCCCAGTTTATTGAGAATGGCGGTCATTGACTTTGCCTTGTATGCGGGAAGAAACAAAATATGACAGCCGTCAATTTCGGCGATGTCCCTGATATTTCGTATTTCAATTTTCTTGTTGGACACTTTCATGGAGGACCCCATCGTCAGCAGTTCGATCGCCAGGGGCTCGTACTCGAAGACCCCTATCGTAAAATTTTCCCTGGAAAGTTCTTTAGGCCATTCGATCCCCTTGGAGAAATTGAGTATCACTGTGGAATAGACCTTCTCCTGCGATTGTGCGCATGCATCTAAATGAAAACAAACCAGGAACCAAAATACCGCTGCAAAATTTGTAAGGGATTTCATTATCAAATTGTTAATCGTAAAAACTATTTTTCATTTTCGGCTCGAACGACTCTGTGGAAAAGCAGGACAAGTTACAGGCAGGCATTCCGTATCGTGAAAAACATAGCGTTAAAGAATTATTAAGAATTGCACCCGTGATTCTGTCAGTAAGGACTCTGACGTGCGGTCAATTGCGGGCTCGAATCTGAGAACCGGGCTCAGCAAAGCTCATCCTTTTCGGAAATAATCGCTGCAAAATCTTATTATTACAGGTCATGAAACGCTCCACAAGCCTGTTCCAGCTCGCTGTCATTGTCAGCGCGCTCGGTTTTTTTGTTGATGTGTATGACTTGCTGCTTTTCGGAATTTTGCGCAAGCCGAGCCTGGAAGCGCTGGGTCTCACGAAAGACGAGGTCCTGACGCAAGGCGAATTCATCATCAGCATCCAAATGGTAGGACTGCTCGTCGGTGGAGTTCTCTGGGGCATATTGGGTGACAAGAAAGGACGGCTTAAAGTGTTATTTGGGTCTATCCTCCTCTATTCGATAGCGAATATCCTCAATGGGATGGTGACCACGATCCCGCAATACGTGATTCTAAGATTCATAGCAGGGGTAGGACTGGCCGGTGAACTCGGTGCGGGAATCACGCTGGTGAGCGAGATTCTTCCGAAAGAAAAAAGAGGGATTGCCGCAGCCATGATCGCGTCGTTTGGTATCCTCGGCGCGGTAACAGCATTTTTTTTGAGCCAGGTTTTTGACTGGCGAACGTGTTATTATATCGGTGGAGCCATGGGTCTGGTCTTGCTGGTAATGCGCGTTTCCGTTTATGAAAGTTCTCTTTACACCGGACTGAAAGGCAAGGATGTCCCGCAAGGTGATTTCATCATGTTCTTCAACAACAGGGAGCGGTTTGTCCGTTACATGCGCTGCATCCTGATCGGTCTTCCGGCGTGGTATATCATCGGCGTGCTGGTAACATTCTCAGACGAGTTTGGAAAAAGGTTCGGGATTCCGGGCATTGATCCCGCGAAAGCGATCCTGTATTTGTATCTGACCATCGCCTTTGGCGACCTGTCCGTGGGATTACTCAGTCAGAAACTGAAGAGCCGAAAGAAGGCCCTGTTTATTTTTTACGGGATCACAATGGTATTTACCATCCTTTTCTTCCTGCAGGAGGGCGGAACCGCCGGGACGTTTTACATGATCTGTGCGGGCCTCGGGTACGGCACGGGCTTTACGGTAGTCTACATTACAATGAGTGCTGAGCAATTCGGAACGAACCTGCGCGCTTCAGCGGCGATAAGCATCCCGAATATGGTGAGAGGCGCACTGCCACTCATCATTGTCGTATTCAAATTCACACGTGAGTTGTTCGGAAGTTATATCACCGGAGCATGGGTGACAGGTCTGGTCCTTTTTGCCATCGGCCTGACGGCAGCGTATTTCCTCGAAGAAACGTTTGGAAAAGATCTTGACTTTGTTGAGAAGCCTTAGGAGGCTCACTAACGCTGATCAAGATCGGTGCAAGATGCGGTTGATTACAATTTACGATTTACCCACCTCCGCGAAACGTTCCGGTCGGCAGGCCCACCTACGCGAAACGTTCCGGTCGGCAGGCCCACCTACGCGAAACGCTGCGGTCGGCAGGCCCACCTACGCGAAACGCTCCGGTCGGCAGGCGATGGGATGGAGGATTTTTTAGATATAGGATTGAGAAGATCAGTTGAAATTTTAATTAGCTGTCAAAGGTTTGAAATTCTCTCGCTGATCCGAAACTTAGCTCTGGGTTCAAAATCAATTTCAGTTGTTTGGCGCCGGTCAAAAAAAACAAACCAGTCTCATTTTCGATTCTGCTTCATCTGCTTCTTCCTGCCATCGACGCGGTTCTTCATCGCATGCCTTACCATCAACTTGCGGAACTCTCTTTCGGATTCATGAAGTTTAACCAGCTTCCCGGCGGAGATCACTTGTAAAAACCGGCCTGAGTACGATCGTTCAAGATCGAGCTCTTCCTGCCGCGCCTTGTGATAAATCTGCAGCATCGCCTCGTCTTCTTTTCCACCGTCGCGGGCGTCTTTTACTTTTTTATATATCACTTCGCGTTTTTCCGCGAATTCGCGATAGACCGGCCAGAACTTTTCGGCTTCAGCAGATGTGAGCTCCAGGCGCTCCGTGAGGTAAGCAGCCCGCGCGGCTTTGATCCGCTCGCGCGTCTGTGGATCATTCTTTCCCTTCATGCGGTCGGCGCGGCTTGTGTCCTGTTGAGCAAAAACCGTCGTTGCCAGTACCAATAATGTGATAATCGTAATTGCCTTTTTCATGATCATAAACTGTCTGTTTCAAAATCAAACTTTATTTCGTCCATGGTTTCCGCTGGCAGATCAAAGACTTCTGCTTCCAGCGCGTCGACATCGAAAAACTCCGCATCCGGATCCCCGAAGATTTCATCGCCGGTCAGGTCGGATTCTGCGAGGTAATTGATCAGGACTTCGCTGTCGATCGAAGCAAGGATCATTTCCGCGCTTTCACCGGTACCTGGACGATTCAGCCAGTAAACAAGGGCGAACAATAAAATCACCATCGGAACGGCATACCAGTAGACCGGTCGGAAAACAGGTGTGGACCTGGTGGCCGTCCCTGCGATCTTTGCGCTGATCGCCGAAGGCAAATTTTCAAAGTATCCTCCCGGAACCTTGAAAAATTCTTTTCCCCGTAGATCTTCCAGCTTCTTCATTTGATTCTTAGACAGTTATTTCATTCAATGGTTTAATTTTCCCTTCAAAATTTCTTCAATTTTTTTAACAGCCAGGTGATAGCTGGCTTTGAGCGCACCAACCGACGTCCCGGTGATATCCCCTATTTGCTCATACGACATATCATCAAAATATTTCATGTTAAAAACCAGCCGTTGTTTCTCCGGAAGGTGCAACAAAGCCTTGTGCAGCGCCCGTTGAACCTCATCACCCGAAATAAAAGGTGATGCGTCAATCTTATGCTCGAGCTCTTTTGTAATATCAGCCAGGGGAAGAAAGAAAATGCGTTTTTTCTTTTGCAGAAAGCTGAGACATTCATTTGTGGCGATCCGGTAGATCCACGTATATAACCGCGAATCTTCCCGGAAAGAATTCATGTGACGGTAGATCTTGATGAAAGTTTCCTGGGTCAAATCATCCGCATCGTCGTGATCGATAACCATCTTACGCAGATGCCAGTATATCTTTTGCTGATATTTTCTTACCAGCAGGTTAAAACCGTAATTCCGCGTGGACGCGTCGCGAATTTTGCCGAGAATAAAGGCGTCTTCCGAATCGGAATTTGTTCCGGCAGTGTGAGGCTCCAAATCCGTGATCATTCTTTCATCCGACTCTTCTGTGAAATTCGCATTTTCAGTTAAACACCTCGTCGGATAAGTCGTCGGCCCGCACTCAAATGGATCCGATTCATTTTGCAATTCAACATGACGCTGAACAGTCCGGAATACCGCTGTCAGGACGTTCCGGTTAAGGTTGATTAATCAAAAACTTACAAAGCGCGAAATGTGCCCCCTTTCAGAGAGGGCACATCAACGTCAGTCTCCGCTACTATCATTCCTTGCGGTAATCGTCCGCGAGGCACCTTCAACGGAAACCGTGAATGTATTATCACACGTACCGTCGCCAAAGTCAATGGTCATCGTTTTTTCAGTATCCACATTGGTAAAAAGCTTGACGCCGCTAACAGGCAAGAATACTTTGCTGCTGAGAACGCACGCAGCCTTATAAACCAGCGGCGTGGTGATAGACATTGTATAGGATGTTCCATGTCTGTTTGTCCCCTCCGCGGCATTGTCGCCTGATGGACCATTTGAGATCGTGTAAGTATCGGCACCGGGGCCATGCTCCCATTTCTTGGTCTTATTCACGAGACGACTTCCGGTGGAGTTGTCGGGCCATGAGAAATTATGCGTCGCCGAAAGGTACCATTGAATCGTGAAACTCGATAAGGTACCTTCTGCGCTGAAACAATTCAGCGTGCGCGTGCCCTCTATCCCGATATTATTGAGGCTGTAATTCTGAAGCGTGATCGTATGGGTTGAACCTTGCTCATACCATTTTCCTCCCTCCCAGGTAACGACCACTGTACCTTTGCGCACATTTCCCCTGTTGTCCGTGCAACCGTTCGGACCAAAAGTAATTGTCGCGGTTCCCGAAGATCTGTCCGTAGACACGTTTGTGAAGACGATCGTAGTTCCATCGCAGGCCAGGCGGTCATCCTGAATTCCGCGGATGCGTCCACCGCTTGCAGGATCTTCGGCATCCAGTGCGAAACGGGCGAGGTCATCAAGTTCATCGGAAGCAGCTTCCACGGTGGATTCATTATTGGATGCCTGTACATTTTCCGCCAAAAACTCTTCTTCGGAATCTTTGCAGGAAGAGAAAAAAACGGATGCAAAGCCAAACAAGGCGATGCCCAAAACAATTTGAATGGATATTCTGAAATGTCGCTTTTCCATGAGATTTTACTTAATATTTGTTGTTAGACTATAATACGAAACGAAGGTTTAATCCAAAATAGCTTTTTGTGAACATTAATCTGTGCGCTCAACCAATCGTAACCACAACGAACCGAACCATGAATTAGCGCCCCGTTTGATAACACAGCAAACTGCTTTTACCCTTATTTGCCGGCCGGTTTTATTTTTTGAGGCTGGAAAAGCTTTTTTTTCCGTTTTAACAGGATGAAAATCCTGATCTACAATACCACGGCCTTAAAGTTAACATTGCTAAAAACGACAAATTTCCTCTAAAAGGAATAATTTGAACTGCCAAATTCCAAATGCCCATGAAAATACATGTTATGGTGTGCCTCGTTTCGCTGCTGACCAGCAACTTATCGTCAGCGCAGCGGCAACTCAACAACCTTCCGGACATTCCAGGATATAAGACATTGAAAGGAGATTTTCATATTCATACCGTATTTTCCGACGGCGAGGTGTGGCCGACCTTTCGCGTAGATGAAGCGGTGCGGGAGGGACTTGATGTCATTGCTATCACCGATCACATCGAATACCTGCCGCATAAAAGTTATATCACTGCCAGTCACAATGATCCGTACGAAGTAGCCCATGGTTACGCTAAAGAAAGAAATATCATTCTCATCAAGGGTTGAAATCACACGGGCGATGCCAACGGGTCATTTCAATGCATTGTTTTTGCAGGACGCAGACAAGCTTGCGCAAGACGATTTCATGAAAGTAATGGAAGAAGCCAACAGGCGGGGCGCGTTTGTGTTCTGGAATCACCCGGGGTGGAAATCGCAGCAACCGGATGGCGTTCCGAAATTTCACGACGTTCATCTTGAATTGTTGAAACGCGGGTGGCTACATGGGATTGAATTCTACAACACCAATTGTCCTTACGGTTTTGTACTTGACTGGTGTCAGGAAAAAAATCTAACGGTTTTTTCAAATTCGGATGTCCACATTGCAGCGAGCGATTTCTGGGAATATCATAAAGGAGGATCACGACCTGTAACGCTTGTGTTTGCGAAAGAAAAAACCGAAGCTTCTGTAAAAGAAGCGCTCAAAGCTGGCCGCACACTTGCGTTATTCAGTGGTGGCAGCCTCGGCGGAAAAAAAGAATGGGCGGAAGCATTTTTCAAAAGCAGCGTCCAGGTAAACAAGCCGCATCATGAGGATAAGGAGAACCAATATATCGAGATTGTCAATTCGAGCAGCTTACCCTATTATCTTGTGAATACAGATTCGAACCAGGAATTAAAAACCTTAACGTTAAACCCGAACACGGCAACACGCGTCAAGTTAAAAAAAGGTGTAGCTGCCAGATACACGTTTATCGTCAAAAATATATTGATCGGCGACGACAAGTACCTGGAGACAAAGCTATTATTAAACTGACAACCCCACGATCCTCCTCCGGTATTTTAGAACGGCAGATGGCGTGAGACAGACCATAGACTTCGAACAAGAGCTCTCAATACCACAGGAGCTGATTCATCAGGACGGATTTTTACCATCGAACTGTTTTTCCCGCAGTGTCAGGATGATACTGCCTAACAGAATCACAACCGCTAACCACGTCGATGCTGTCGTCACTTTGTTGCCAACGACAAAGAGTCTCGGTTCAAACTTCATTTCGATAATGTGATTCCCCGCTGGTATTTCAAGTGCCCGTAAAATATAGTTTGCCCTCAGGACCGTGGCCTCCTTGCCATCAATTGTAACAACCCAACCCGGGTAATAAATTTCTGAAAACACAGCCAGTCCCGCAGCCGATGACTTGCTTTCGAATTTTAGGTAGTTGGCCTTATGGTCAGAGAGTGTTATACTACCCGCGCTATCATAACTGATTTCGGGAATTGAAAATTTCTTGCCATCGATTACAGCGGTCGTCCGCGTATCTGAGCCACAGGTTGTTTTAAGTTCCTCGGCAGGAGAATTGACCGCGACGATTTTTTGAACAAACCACGCGGGGCCGTTTGAATCCCTGTTCAGCACAACGTTATTCCGCTCGGGCCCAAAGGTGACGTATTTTACATTCAGCATGTTCATCCCTCCGAATTTTCGGAAATCGACAATGCCCTGCCTGAGTTCGTCAATCATCGCCTGCGTTTGCGGCACCAGGCACGAATCATAAAATTCCTGATACCTCCTGATCTTGGCGCCGTGGTATCCACCGATGGATCTGTGGTAATAAGATGTTCGTGCCTCACTAAATGGATTATTGAGATTGTAAACCCTGTAATAGGATTTGTCTTTCAGAATTTCTTTGTCTGCCTCAGTTTCTGCTAAGAATGACCGGTCGCGTTTACGGATGAAATTGCTTTCCGTAAAATACCGTTTATCGACCACCACAAGGTCAACAACCGTTATTAAAATCAGAAATGCGTAAAAGGCAACAGGGAGTTTTCGCGCGAGGTCAAAATACAGCACGACAAAAATCAGAGATATAAATACGAAAGAGCGAAAGGCATCGGCGCGAAAAAGTCCCTTGCGGTCTTCCGCCAGCGCACTCGTAAACCAATCCGGTAATTCGGATTCAAACTCCCGCGTAAAATCAAACATTCCTGCAAAGAGCAGGAGCAGCAAACACAACCCTCCTGTCACTGAGAAAGCGATCAGCATTTTTTTCTTCGCGACCCGGTCCACTGCTTGTGATAATAGTTTCTCCAATCCCATAAATCCCAGCAATGGCATAGCGAATAAGATGATCACGAGTCCAAAACTAACGGAGCGGAATTTATTATAGCCGGGAAGATAGTCGAACATGAAGTAATTGAACGAGGCGAAACTGTCACCCCAGCTTAACATCAGACTGAGCGCGCTGAGCGATACCAGCCACCATACGTATTTCCTCTTTGCAAAGAGAATACCGATGGCAAAAAGAAAGATGATGATTGCGCCGGCATAGTACGGACCCGCCGTGTAAGATTGGGGGCCCCAGTAAGCGGAAGTATAATTCGCAAGTTGGTTGATCATCGCCTGGTTCCCGGAGCTAACGAGCGCGTTATAACTCTCGCTTTCAGGATCCGATGCGAAAAATCTTCCGCTTGTGCCTCCATAGAATTGGGGGATGAGCAAGGTCATTGGCTCCCATATACCATATTTATAGGCGAAGGCATATTCCTTGGTAAGACCACTTTCGCTTGTTCCCGGCGGTGCGAGTTCCGCCGGACCGCGTGTGGAGTAAGATGTGTATTCAGTAATAGACCAGAAGGGACCGAAAAAAGTGCCTGCACCAATCACCGCCGCGACGACAAGGATCCCGATCTTTTTAATCAGGCCCCCGATCATCTGCACACGAACCGCCTCTATTAAGCGAATCAATCCGTAAACCACGACAATGAGGACCAGGTAGTACGTGATCTGCAAGTGGTTTTCGCGCAGGTGCAGGGCAAGCCCAATGATTGTTACGCCAAAACCTAAAATCTTTTTGTTCGAAAAAACAAGATGAATACCGGCCATCACCAGTGGCATCACTGCGATCGCACCGATCCTCGAATTATGTCCTACGCTAAGCCCAATGATCAGGTATGAACAGAGGCCGAATGCCAGGGCACCCGCAATGGCAAGAAAAGGCCGGACACGAAATGAGAGCAACAAAATATAATAACAGATAAAAGCGAGAAAAATATTACCGATCCCGTGTGGAAGAAACAGGGTCATTATTCTTTTCAGCCATCTCAGTGGCGCGTCTCCCCAATAAACGCTCAGAAGGTAAGCGGGCATCCCACTGAAAACGGACGGAGCCCAAAGGGGTTCCTGCCCGGTAGCCTCGCGGTGATCCAATATCGATTTGGACGCCCCGCGAAACTGTTGAATATCTGCCTGGTCGATTACTTTATTATCAAAAAAAACCGGACTAAAAAAAACAATGGTTACAAATAGAAACACCAATACCGCCAGGATATGCGGCCAGATAAATCGCCATTGAAAGTTTTTCATGATCAAGTAAGTTGACGGCAATAATAAGAAGAAATAACTTTAAGTGGGAATGAAAGGCCAAAGTTGCCGGCTTCAACCAGAACGTCAAGGTGGGATGCGTGCGCGTTTTTTCCCGCGCATGAAATAAAATGCGTCCACACAATCACCAGGACAATGGCAAAACTCAAAAGTCAATGGCTACATCGATTGGCTTGAACAGATGCGTGACAAGGCGCATCAGCAGGGATGGATGTTTGTACTGTTGCCACTTGTCCGCATACAGCTTCGATGTCGCCGTGATGCCGTGGAGTTGATCGAGCAAATCGACGTGAATAAAATGATATTTGACATTGGGAGGCGTGCCGTTCAGGTCGTAAAAGGAATACTTCGAAAGCGTAGAAGTAACGCCGTTCACACCTTGCTGGAAGACGTAATTCGCCGGGGAATCTTTCGTATACTGGTAATAATCATGGATACCGAGAACCGCAAAACAGGTGGCCGTTCAACACGCGTGAAACGTACCCCTTCATCGGCGAATTCTTCAAACCACTATCCGTTTTCAGATTTACAGGTGACGCCGCCATCCTCCACCCATACGTAAAACGCGCTAAAAATCTTTTTTGCCACACCTGCCGGTATTTATAGTCGTGTGTGAGCGCATGGGCTTTGACAAAAACATGAAGCGCAAGGCCGTTTGCCATTCCTGACCACCAGGGCCCTCGTCATGTTTGTATACCGGCCAATCAAACTCATAATTCAAAACGGCAAAGTCATTTTGCTGCTTCGCGTTTTCTGTCAGCCAGTCGACACAATTCAGGAACAAGATGCGTTTGGAGGAAATCCCCGCGGATATACTCGTCATGGTAAAGAAGCGCGCGGTTCGCCACGGTGACGGGGTTGCGTTGCTTTCCGATCGTGCGCTCAACGACAAAAGGAACACCTTTCTCGTCGGTTTGGGTTACGTCACTGACCATTGGTTTTCCGGTGACAATTTCGTACAACGACTCAACCCAGACCCTGACTCTTTTCTCGGTGAAATTACCAGCGACAGAAGCGATTACGAAGGAGATGACAAGAACGGCCAGGTAATTCCTTTTGGTCATAGGCCGGCAAAGTTATAATTATGGGGTCATTTGAGAAAATATACGGGCGTTAGCGGCAAATGCCCCGCAAAAGCAAACGCTAATGGCGACCGTAGCGGCGTGGGCGCGAAATCATTATAAAGGATCGGTATTTCTGAATTCGGGAGCGGACACGGTAAATTTGATTCAGAAAACGATTGAAATACCAAAAAAGTCGGTTGTATAAATTTGAAAGATTCAACATATTTGCACCCTCCTTCGCTAGGGCTTAGATTGCCACCCCTTACAACAGAAGGTAGTTTAAGCTTTGGCGAAGCCAAGCCTGAGTGGCGGAACTGGTAGACGCGCACGACTCAAAATCGTGTGCCTTCGGGCGTGCCGGTTCGATTCCGGCCTTAGGTACTCGGTGGGAAAACCTGGCTGTCCGTCAGGTTTTTTCTTTTTAAAATCCCGCTCAAAACCCTTTAAAGCGAGGATTATCTCGTTCTCGCGGGCGGTTCGACATTTATTATTTTCGATGATCAAATTTTCGGGGAAAATCGAACCAATGAGTTTTTGCTTGTTTATGAGGTTTCCGTTTTCGTAGTAGAAGCGAAGATTCTGGATCAGGTTCACTCCAAAATTCAGGTACTTAGAATGGTTCGTCTCCTGCTCTGACATTTCGTCAAGCTTGTTCTGGAGTTTCTTGATCTCGGCTTTAAACTTAGGCTTCATGAAATTGTAGCTGTCCTTCTCTATCTCATTCAGCACATATTTCTCCTCCAGTGATGCCAGTTTACTTTCGGCTTGAGCCAAGCCTTCCTTTGTTTTCTTAACATCATTATCTGCCTGCGTTTCGTTGGCCCTGAAAATGGTCTCCATAACTTTTAGGTAAAGATTGGCCACCTCTGGCTTGACAGCTACATCGTCAAAATAGTTGAGTAAAGCTTCATGAGCTTTTGCCGCAGGAATCCTCTCACCGCACTGGCTTTTGCAATGGTAATAGTTATAGTAACCGTTCCGTCCTTTTGAAGCACTGCTGGTAAGCTTACGACCACATTTCCGGCAGGTTAACAAAGCTCGTAGCGGAGTGTCTTCATCCAGCTTTTCGTATTGCATTTTGTGCTTTCTGTTGCCTGTGGCTATGCGCTGTACTTTGTTAAAAAGCTCTTCACTGATTATGGGCTCATGTATGCCCTGAATAACTTCTTCATCTTCATCTTTATGTTGAGGAATGAAAACTTTCCCCGCATAGACATGATTTTGTAAAGTTCTTGGAAAAGTGCTTTTGCTCAGCTTCAGCCCTTTGTTCCACATGATCCTTCTTAATTCCTCTTTGTCGTATAAACCTGTAGCAAATTCTTCAAACATCTCGCGTACCAGATCTGCCTTTTCTGGATCGATCACCAGAACGGGTTTGTTTGTTTGATCCCTGCCATTCTTATATCCCGCAGGAGCAACGCCAGTCCAACGTCCGGACTTCCAGCTTCTGCGAAGACCCATTTTCGTGTTGATGCCACGAACGTCATTGTCGATTTCAGGAATAGTCAAGTAAATTGAGAGCATCATTTTATTGTGCGGAATTGAAAAATCTATCCACTGTTCTGCTGCGTTCACCTCAATATTTAATTCGCTGAAGGCTTTGATCTCTTGAAGGGCATCGGTTTGATTGCGTGAGAATCTGTCCCACTTTGTCACGAGCACATAATCAATCTCTTTACGGTGGGCTTTGCAATATTTGAAGAGCTTTTTGTATTCCGGTCGTTCAAAATTCTTCGCAGAGAAGTCTTCTCTGTAAATGCCGACCACTTTAAACCCTTTAATTTCAGAGAATTTGGTTAAGACAAGTTCCTGATGCCCCAAGCTGTATCCAAGTTTGGCTTGCTCGTCAGTTGAAACCCTGACATATAAAATCACATTTTTCATAATCGGAATAGTCCTTTAAAGAAATAACAACAAAGATTATGCTGCTTTATCGCAATCGGTATTCAAATCAGCCTTTTCGACCGATTTTAGCATTTCTTTAAAGATAAGATAGTCAACTTCTCCAAGAACATAAAGAATGTCCCTGATCTTGAGAACCTGCTCGTCAGAATATTTTGCCCCACCTTCTTCAAGAATTCTCTTGCATTGAGCAAAAGAAAGCTTCTTCGCCTCTTCCATAAAACAATACGCCTCTTTTCTATCCTCACTAATTCAGGAAAGACGGTTAGAAGAACATGGCAGGAATAATACAAATATAATTGTTATTAATTTAAAGTCAATATAAATAACATTATCTTTGAATTTCCGTTAATACTATCGTAAGATGAAAAAGGAGCAACGAAAAAGGGCGAGATCATCTAAGCCAAAAAAGGTTACTATTAAGTTTTTCCTCAACCAGGCCGTTCAGCCAATAGTTGAAGGAAAGACTAAGCGTTATCCGCTATATGCGCTAATAACCTATGACCGAAAGAATACGATGATGCGATGCCACTACGGCCAGTATTATAAAGATCTGAGCGAAATAGTCAAAACTCATTATCCCGGACTACTGGAAATGGAAGAACGAATCATTAGAAAGACTGTTGACTACGAAATGGCTCAAAGGGAAGGTAAATTTGATCTAAAGGGAATTTATAAAAAGTACGATCAATACTGTATTGGCCTTCACGTGCTACTTAGGGAATACCTGAAAGGACAGCTTTGGAATATGTTATCGAGATTGGAGCCATATGAATTTGCCAAAGCTTTGAATTTTAATGATCCTGACGTGGAGTTTGAAACCATTTACAAAATGTCAAAGAAACTCTATAAAGATTTTGCATCGCTGCTGCCAAAGCATTTTGATCAGGAAATGGAGGTATATCAGCAATTTACGAAGTTATATCGAGGGTCATTGTTTCAGTATACTTTTCCAACGGTGATTGAATGGCTTGATGAGTCCTCGGTGAATGATTTCCGTGAAAAATTGAAGGCACATTATTCTCAGAACCCTTCAATGGTCAACAAGAGTATTGAATTCGTTGATAGAATCGTTCGTGACCAATTAGAGCAGAGTGATACATAGTTATATGGCAGTAATACAACTATTAGAATAGGATAAGAACGAGGTGAAATTAATTATATCCGAATAATAATTGGGCTTAGAAAATGCGAGGAGGGATTGATTTCCTGCTGGAGTATGGAGCGTGAGAGAAAAAAATCTGATGAGTTGATCGCCAAAGAGGATGGATTGCTCCTCTTGGAGAGCATGGACAAGGTTGCCATCATCAAAAAATACCTTGATCTTGAGGCAGACCTGAAAAATGCCAGGAACGAAATTGAGATTCTAAGGAGGCTACTGATCAAATCTTCGGAGCAATACAAATTCCTCCAGGCAACTAATCCGCATATCGATCAGTCTGACTACGATAAAAGCTGGAGTTGGGTCAATAAGATTGTCTTTGTGCTGAAAAAGATCAATCGCCCACTTCGATCATCTGAAATTATTGAGTTCATAACTCCTTACGAACCTGTTTTGCAACGCAGCCATTATCGCGCACAAGCTTTCTCAGCCAATCTGAATAAAGCTGTAAAGTACGACCGGGTAAAAGCTTATAAGTTATCCGGATCGCGTGGCTACTACTATGTGCTTCCGGCCTGGCTGGACATCAACGGACAACTTGCCAAGCAATACGCAGATAAAATTTTCTTTAAATAAATAACAACTAAAAAAATACACACTAATTCAATTTTGAATCAAAGCCATGAAACGTCAAACTGAAGAAAGATATGAACAAGCTAAGATTGAAAAGTTGATTCAGTACTTGCGCTTGTATAGCGAAAAAGGTCAGCCGGTTGAATATGAAATTTTGATTGACAATTTCAAAGCGGTGCGAAGAACGAATGATCCCGAGAATTTTTTGATGTTTAAAAACTTCATGACTGAGGACACGCGGGTTATTCAAGTATTGCTTTTTTCAGGAAGTAGCAATAATAATGAAAAACGAATATTTTATCTCGGGAAGTCGCCGATCAAAAAAGAAAACACAATTAGCAGCAATGATTTAAAGAAGACAGTCAAGGAACGTCAAAATATTAATCAACAGCTTGTCTACTTGCATGAAGAAAACGCTGCATTGCGAAAACAGATTTCTGAATTACAAAGCAAAAATGAGGTGCTTGAGCAAAGACAGCTATGGTTCAATACTCTTTTAAAGGACATAAGCAACAGGATTGTTGAAAGGTGTTATCAGTGATACGCTACCCGAAATCGCCTTTTTCATCCTACCGCCGTAAATTATCGGAGAGTTGTCACACAAGTATTTAGTAGTCAGTGACTTTTTCTGAAGCTGCTATGTAATGTTGGAAAATAGATTGTTCCCATGCCGAATAGGAATTAATGTCTGATTTATACTTAGTCCAAGCAACGTTGACAAGTTGAATAAAATTATTTACGTCCGGATCAAAATCGATCACTGGTAGATTATGATCGGAAAAGTAAATAGGATTTGCCTCGACTATCATCTTATCAACGGTTTCAATTATAGGCGCACGATATTGGTCCTTAAAATATCCATGATAATTCCCAGACTCACCCAATACCGCGGCAATTTTATTCCAATCACTCTGAATGTCTTTTGCTTCTTCTACGAGTCCATACCGAACCGCGCGCTCAGCCAGAAACATGACCCTTAACCATGAAATAGGATGCGAGCTTTTATTGAGATCTTTCTCTGGCACGTAGAACGATCCCCGGCCTATCATTCTCAGGTAATGTGAGAAAGCATGCAAATAGCTTGCACCACCGATATGGAGACCAACCGCATCACAAAATAACTCCTGAGTCCAGTCGAACCAGGTCTCTATTATCGAGGCGGCCTTTTCCTTTTCCTTGCTATGCTTAGAATCATTTTGTTGAAATGGAATAATTAGATATTCTTCGAGGTCGGCCTGTAAGCCCTTAACCAAATCGTCCATCTCTTGCTTATGAAACGCATATAGGAAGTGACCAAATTCGTGAAAGAATAACGGTGTGTGAAGAAGACTTTGCTGTGACGATGTTGGTAAGAAATAGATCAGAGGGATTTCTTTCGATGCATAGATCGAAAACACACCGTCTGACACTGCAAATGGTTTGCCCTTTGATTGTTCGTGATTACCGTGTAACCATGACAGTATTTTTAGGCATAGCGTATCAGTGTTATTCAGCCGGACAATAGGTGGCAGGAATCGGGAGCTGAGTACTCTAAAATCTCTTGTTATGGACTGTGTTTTGTCCAGAATTTCCGGAATTATCGAGTCTTCATTTAAGGACAAGTAATAGAAGTTTTCGCTAATCAATTTTTCTAGATGGTCCAGATATCCATCCAGCCAATTCTTATACAGCGAAAGTTCGTTCGGAACAGGTTTATCATGAATCTGAGAGCGTGAAAGTCTTATTTCACGTAGCAAATCATCGTTATTCGATTTTAGGATTTCTCTCATTAGATTTCGCTTATTATCTCTTTTGTGTCAAGGGAAACTTGCTCGTCTAAGAGTAGCTTAAGATCATTCAATGAATCTATTAGCGCTGTTCTACTTTCATCTGCATCTGAATTGAGAAGGTTTTGGATGTACTCAATGTTGCTGGCAAATAACGGAGATTTGAACTTTGTTCTCCTGCTCCTAGCATCGACAAAACTTTTGGCAAATGATCTTAGTTTCAAATCAACTCCAGTCAATGGATCATTTGCGTCATTTTCGACACTAACAACCAATCCATTCAACTTAGTCAGGAATTTTCCTATAATGCTTTTTGCATGATTGACTTCTTCGATGGAGATTTTTGAGTCAAGGTTCTTACCAGTAAGCTTTAGGTAAATTACGACCTTATTTATGTAGTCTAGTAAGCTTTGATTACGCTGAAAGCTTTGAATCGAAAGCCATTTATTTTCCATAAAGAATTTATTTAATTCTTTTTATTTCTTGTGCTCTTTTCTCGATCAACTGTTCATCAGCTCTTTTCGCTGGAAGAGTAAGCCGTTGGCCTACCCTTGGACTCGAAAAATTTAACTGGGAGGTTAGAAAGATATCCTCAATAACTTTCTTAATTAGAGCATCCGTATATTTATTTACGATAAGGAGCGGGTCCGAAGTTCCCTGATTTAACGTAGCTCTTCCCGTGGTTGCTATGATCGCAATTTTACCGTCTTCGAGTATGGTATAAGCTCCTTCCAAAACGTTCAGTACATCGTTTTGATTTTCTTCCCACAGCCGAATCTCCTTTCTGGTAGATTTATGATACTCAATAAAATCAAAATGAAAATCTGCAGGAAGTATTCCGCTAGTGACTAATTCACTAAAACTATTTTTAACCGCTAAAAATTCTTCACCACAATTTTTTCCATCTCTCAGAACTAAGGCAGATTTGAGATTATGTTTTTTAATCCAATCTCGGTGGCCCCTAAACAGTTTTACAATCTCATCCTTTAGTATGATTTGATTGATTGTTTCCTCTTTCTGATCGGTCTTACGAAGAGTTTGACAAGGCAAGATTGGAACCTTCACCCCTTCTTTAAAGAATAGCCCCGACAGGGAGTAATGCGAGAAATCTTCGCTTACATCAATAACCAATTGACAGTCATAGTTAAGTCTTGAGGGCTCAATGATATAAGGAACACAGCCCATCTTTTGTATAATATCAAAAACTGTCATCTCTATATATGACTCCCAGTTCTTATCGACCGCACTCCTGCCTTGATTGGCTGCCAAGAACTTTTCGTGTTTATCAAACTTCTTGTTTAATTCATAAGAGGTTGCGCGCTTAAGTTTCCAGTCTTTAAGTTCGTAATCAATTGCCGAGTAAGTCGCAGGATCATAATCGTTAAAGACAAAGACAACAGTACCAGGACGACCTTCGTTATTAAGCACTGTCGTTGACTGAAGATAGCTGTCATAAGAAGGAAGGACAATTGGTTCAATATCAAGCCTTGTGATTTTTTTTATGAGAGCTGTAATATCTTCTTGATATTTGACAATTGTCTTGTTCGCAACTTTAGATGGACTCGCAAAATAGATCTTGCTTCCCTCCAAAGTTGGCGGAACAAAATAGCACCCATGCTTAATGAGCAGTTCACGTCTTCTCTTGAAATGGTCTTTATACGATTCTCTGTCAAGTGATGTTGGTTCGAGCAAAGTTTTGTTATCACCGAAGTGAATGGCCGGCAATTTAACAACTCCTTGTGCCTCAACGGGAGCTTGATAGAAACCATCCCTAAAGGAAGCAAAGCCCTTTCCAAATGGTTTTGAGCCAACCTTCTTCCAAAATTTTTCGACCAAATCTTGTTTTCTTTTACTCGGAATGATTTTGTCCATGTTACTCAGATAGAAAGGCAACATGTCATTCATTACTCTTGGAAAAAGCCTGTTGGCAGGCACGTATACCTTCTTATCTAACCCAATAAAAGAAACAAGAGCAACAGTGTCATTTGGTGAGACACTAAAATTAGGATACTTCTTTTTATAATAATCAAATGGTGAGTCATATTTAACTCCGTTTTCATTTATAGGAGGTGCTGTACTGAGCGTGTACGTTTGATCAAATTTAACGAAGTAACATTTCGAGTTTCCATTTGGGCCTTTATATAACAACGTACCTTGTTGTTCCTTTTGCCTGTTTGTCAATTGATCAAATCTTTTTTTAAGATTATGAGTCAAATAGTATTCAACTGACTTATTACAGAAAAATGCGGTGCTGATATCTACTGCAAACCCTAATCCTTCCTGACCCAATAACACATCAGAAACTTCGAAACGTCTAAAAACATCGATGTCATCAAAGTCCTGATTTCCATCGCTAACAGCAGGAGTTGGTGCTTGCTCATAGAAAATGCGCGGACTGTCAAGAGTCCAAAAATCCTGCTGCTTTCTCACCGCTATGATTAACGCGCGCTTGTATAAATCCGCTATAATTTGTTGGTGTTCATTCTCAACAAAAGCAAGAGTCATTGTCTTCTGAACTTGCTTCAACTGAATAACCCATTCATCAACATTGATGGACGTCTCTGGCATAAAATAGGATGAGCTGATTACAATTTCTTGCCTTCGATTCAGGGTGTAAGGAGTAGCAGCAATTCCGAAGCGCTTCGCTATAAGAGAGCAAACACTTTGAATCTGCTTTGATGAAAGTTTTTCGCCAACCAATTCGTAAAGCCTGGCGAATACCTTTAGATCTTTCCCATAAGATAAAAGTCTAATGTTCGTTTCCATAACACAATTCCTTTAAGTTAAATCACAAGTCTCCTGAAATGCACATAAATCACATATTTTCTTTTGGCCGCATTTAGTAAACGCTTCGATCACGCCCTTTTTGCCATAGTCGTCAAGGCTGGCTAGTGATTCTGAGTCTTGAATTATTTTCATCTTAGCTCGCAACAGATGCGTTTCTGAATATTCAAATTCTTCAAGTTCGTCTTCAATTAAATACGCCTTTTGAATCCTAATATTTTTACCTTCCGACTTCTTCTGATCAATTGCCCAAAGTGCATATGTCAAGAGCTGAAGGCTATTGTCCTCGATTTCACGGTTGCCAGTTTTCCAATCAGCAATTATAAAATCATTGTCACTTGTGAATGAGATATCAATTTTGCCATTGACTTCAATTGATGGACTCAACAGAAAAGAGGCATTATTTTCAATAATAGAATCTTCGCCTTGGCCGCCAATTTTAAGGTGTTTGAATTTTTCAGAGGAATAGAATCCGTCAATGTTGTCATTTATTTTCTGGGTCATCTTATCCTTCAATTCTTTTTCGGGTATTGTCGAATAGTAGAGCTCCTTGAAAATATCTGGTGGAAATTCTGCCGTAGATACAATCGAGGTATTTTTTAAATCGATTGAGTACTTAATGCTCTCATCAAGCATCTTATGAGCTAGCCATTTTAATTTATTGATATCCCATTTCTCGCTTGTTTTTGCTTTCCGGAAGTACACTGCGATAGCATCATGAACTATGCTTCCAGGTATCAAATGCCTGTTTGAGAATTTACTAAGAAAGATAATTTTATCCTTGTGAGGATCTGACTTGGCACTGCGCTTCTTACTTCCATAGTACTGATAGTAAAACTTCCTTGGGCAACTCCGCAAAGTTCCGATTTTGGAGTAAGACCAAGAGACCACTTGGTTGTTACTACTCGTTTTACTTGCATCTATGAAAAAGTCAAGTTGCATTATCTAAGTTTTTTCAATTCGGCTGACAATAACTTCCATTCATCATTGGTCAATTGCATTTCTATCACTTCATTCAAGAACCTGAGAGCTTCAGGGTTTGAAACTGCTGTCTTTATTTCGTCAGTTACTTTCCCTGACTGAGAGAGTAGGACTTCACTAGGAACCTTCAGCACCTCACTAATTCTCAAAATTGTTTCCACAGAAGGAGGTGGTAGTCTGTCATTTTCAATCTTGCTGATGTAAGTAAAGTCAATACCAGATTTTTCAGCAAGTTCTCGCTGACTCACCGATTGACTTCTCCTCAGTTGTTTTAGTGTTTGTCCAAAAGTATTTTTCATACCATGAAGGTATAAAATGTTGAGTTGATACTCAACACAATGTTGATAAAAATATCAACATTGTGTTATATTATTGATATTCAGTCACTTTACGGGCCAATTTAGACTAAGGCAGTTCGGGCTCCTCCCGGATAATTCGTATAGATATGTTGATAAACACTGATTGTTTTCTCACTTACATCCTGGTCAGAATACGAGGTTTGAGGAAGCCATTGAAGAGTATCAAAAATAGTCGTTTTCACCTGAGCAGTGATCTGTCGGCTTTCACGCCACCGCTCGATTTGCAATTTCTCTTCTTTGAGTTTTAGAAGCACGTCAACAGATACTTTCTTAACCTCTTTTATTTCCGATTGTATGAGCTCTTTTCCGGATCTTAAGAGATCAAAAATTGCCAGCGACTCTTTATCTAGTTCCTCACGAATGGCCCGAGCATCTTCAATGTTCAAGTCTTTGATGAAGTTGCTGAGATTTTCAAAGGCCCTCATGGTATCCTCCAAACTCTTCCCCTGATTATATTCCTGAATGATTTCCTGATATCGTTCGTAGAAATTAATGCGAAGTGGATTCTCCTTCATCATTTGTTCCAACTTTTGTTCCACTGCGCGTTGCAAATCAAATACTACAGTATTCTTCTTTTGACTTTTAGCAAAAGCAGCGCGGAGCTTGTCAAAGTCAAGCTTACTTAAATCCACGTAGACACCTTCAGGATCGTGTACTTTATTCGAATCAACTAATATGCTTTCGTTAACGATCTGCTGTAGTTCAGTAATAATTGAAGTAACGTCAGCTGATTTGGTTTGTTGATTCAATTGCTGATAGACGGCTTCTATTGCGTTGAATTGGCGAATGAACGGTTTCACTTGTTCTTCGGGGTAAAGGGCATGGTACTTCCGAAATACATCCCTTGCCATGATTTCAAACTTTGTTCGTGTAGTTTCATTCAAGCAAACACAGTCAACAGCTTTCTTAATGTGCGCAATTTTTTCCATTGGTTTGGCATCCACATTACTGAGATCGCCAAGATTAAAACCAAGCTCTCCTAAGCATCCCTTTGTTTGTCGAATTGCCTCCTTCAGCTCTTCGGCTAACTGCTCTAATAATTCAACCGGTCTTTTAGTCTCTCCCGGTCCTACACCACCACCAGAGCCTCCAACGCTGCCTTTTCCACCTTCACCGTAAACTGAGTATGCTTTTTCCAGTTGTTTGTACACATTTCCATAGTCAACGATCAATCCGTTTTCTTTTTCATCGTCATAAACTCGGTTGGCTCGAGCTATGGTCTGCATGAGTGTATGTCCCTTAATCGGCTTGTCGAGATAAACCGTTGAAACGCAAGGAGCATCGAAGCCTGTGATCCACATTGCACAGACTATTGCTAAACGAAACGGATTTTCTTCGTCTTTAAATTCCTTCTCCAGGTCACGCTCGACCATTTTCTTTCGATGGGGAGCGATCTCCAAATTCATTTTCCTGAACTTATCAACCTCGTTTTGCTCTGAGCTTACTATGACACAGATTTCTGTCTCTTCAACTCGTTTTAATTTTCGCTGTAGCGCTTGTTCTTCTTGGAGATCAGTAGATTGTCGGATTTGTTTCTTCAAATCTTCAACGTATACCGGCCAATGTTTTAGAATCAGATCATACATTCGCACCGCAGTAGGCTTATCAAGCGCCACAAACATGGCCTTCCCCTGATAACCACGTTCATTGAAATGCCAAACAAGGTCCTTGGCAATAGCATCCAACCTTGGCTCTGCAGTTAATATTACGTAGTCCTTCTGAAAGAGATAAGCGAGCTTGCTTTTTTGATCACTATCAAGACTTTCATCTTCGAGGATTTCCGCCATGCGTTCATCAAGCTGTGGGTTTTGAATGCCTAGCTTTTCACCCCTATTTAAATAACGCAATGGCAAAGTAGCACCGTCATCAATAGCCCGCTTGAAATCGTAGACTGAGACATATTCTCCAAAGATATTCTTTGTGAGTTCCTCTTCTTCTTTAATAATGGGCGTTCCGGTGAAACCCAAGTAGGACGCATTGGGGATACCTTGGAAGCGCATGTTACGCGCAAAGGTTCCTGCCTGGGTTCGATGTGCTTCATCTGAAATCACAATAATGTTCTTGCGATCAGTGATAAGGGGGTATTCGCTTTCAACTTTTGGATCAATGGAGAACTTATGAATCAACGTAAAAACATACCGATGATTAGCTTTTAATAACTCACGAAGATTATCACGACTTTTTGCAACAACTTCTTTGCTGGTTGTTGCGCCAACGCCTGTAAACGTATCGTACAATTGTCGCTCCAGCTCACTGCGATCCACCACAACGAGAAACGTATAAGACCCACCAAACTTTCTATGAATCTTTTGGCATATGAAAACCATTGAATACGATTTACCACTTCCCTGTGTATGCCAAAAAACTCCCAACTTTCCTTTCAGCTCGTCAATATTCTGCGCCTTGTTTATAACCTTGTTTACGCCAATGAACTGGTGGTTTTTAGCCATGATCTTTACAACGTCTCCACCACTGTCATCGAATAGCAAAAAATTCTCGAATATGTCCATCAGATTATGCTTTGAGCATGTGCCCCTTAGCATGGTATCAAGGCTTACAAGGCCTTCTTCTTCCTCAGTGATACGTTTCCAGTCGAGAAAATATTTATATGGACTTGTAAGGGTACCCACTTTAGCGTCAGTTCCATTGCTCAGAATAATAAACGCGTTGCCATGGAATACATGAGGTATCGTGTCCTTATAATCTGTAATGTTGTCCGTGTATGCATTGCGCAGATCGGTGTGATGGCCTTTTAGTTCGAAAAAAACTAACGGCACTCCGTTGACAAAACCAATAACATCCGGTCGTCTATTATAAAGCTCTCCTACAACTTCCAATTGTCTTACGGCTAGAAAATTATTACTGGATGGATTTTCAAAATCAAAGACTTGAAGTTTCTTCTTTTCTAGCTCACCCTCATCATTAGTAAAACTTACTTCAACACCTTCTTTGAATAACTTGTACTTGTCCTTATTTATACGTCCTAGTGTTTTATCAGCGCTCTTTTGCTCAATTTGTTCGATAGCCTGTTGATAAGCTGTCTCAGGCAAGTCGGGATTTAGGGAAACGAGTGCTTTAAGAAGATCTCTTCTTAGAATCACTTCACCTTTATTTTCTCGACCGAGTAGACCATCAACGCCAAAGGTCTCATTCGTCCAGGCAGTGAGTACTTTCCAGCCGAGTTCTTCCAGCACATCTTTTGTGGCTGTCTCAATTAAACCATCTTCGGAATACTCGTAGCTCATTACCTTAAACTGATGTGAAGCTTAGAATACTTGTTCTTGTTGTCCTCCGTTGTTAGATCACCCTTGAATATCGATTCGACAATTGCATCAATCTTTTCGGTAGACACACCCCTTAATTCATCTGAGGTAATCAAGGAACTCTCAAAACCATTTGAAACATAAGCCGGTCTTTTGAGCTTATTCCAGTTACGCTCGTAAACACGATTTCCCAACCGCCCCAGATGTTCCCAATACCACGTCTTTCCGTTGGAAAGAATCGTAAAATCACATTTTATTTTAAGCTCCTCACCATTAGGTAGGGTGGGATACTTTTCATAGGAAAAATCAAACTTATCACGTCCCAACGCGTCCCTTTTGACCTTCAGCGCATGGTAGATCATGAGCTCAGTCCTCGATTGAACAAAAACTCCCACCTCAGGCTCTAAGCTAAAATACCTAAAAGGTTGATTCAATAATAGCGTTGTCTTCCGGGAATCCGTGAATGTTCTGGTTCGAGCCAGGTCTAAAAGGTTTTTGCTACCATGCTTTTCAGGTAGGTTTTGAACGAACAACGTAACGGACTTCCTGCAGCGGGTAAGAGCAGTGTAGATCAATTCTTTTGATAGGAGCCCGGGGCGATCGGGGATAATTATGAACAAATGATCAAAGCCGCTGCCCTGAGATTTGTGAATGGAAATAGCATACGCAAGGTCAAAAAATTCCTGCTCAGCCTTCCGAATGCCTTTCAGTTTAATTTCCTTAAAATCTTTCTCTTGAAAATATAGAGCCTCTCCATCATTGGTTTGAATCAAGCCAATCGAACCATTGGAAAGAAGCAGCTCTTCATCGTGATAGTAGTTTTTAGTCCGGATAATTTTGTCGGCCTCTTTGTAGTATCCTTTGGCCAACTTCAATTCCAAAGAATGCTTGAATGTTTTCTGGAAATAATCATTGAGACCGTCCGTACCGGGAAGGCCGGATAAGTATGGAGAGAGAACCTGAAAATTCTCCAGATTTGGTTGACCGTCTTTCTTGAATTTTCCTTCTTTGGTTAGTCCAAGCAATAGATGGAGTCGTTCTTGCTTACTTCCATCAAACTGATTCTTACACAACGAATCAAATTCCTGATCAATTTTCTGCTTGAGGTCGGCATCGTCTTTGAAGAAAGTGATCCTAAAGCCCTCGGATATCTGCCGATCCCCGGATTTGAGTTGTAGCAACGGTTCAACGTCTTCTGAAGGCTCGCCCTTTTCTTCAAACGCCTGGCTTAATTCCATGACTTTGTTGCCACTTAACTCAGAGCGATAGTTACCAGAAAGTTCTATGTAGTTTTCGTGGTAGTCTACGTGAGATTTTAAAAAATAGAGAATGTCCTTCAGTACCTTTCCATATCCAATTGCTGGTAGCTGATTAGGGTCGCCAACTAAGATTAGACGTTTAAAACTCGGCTTACTGAATTGAAAGTGATTTAATACCTCTAGGAATTTTAACAAGTCGACCATGCTCATTTCATCGACCACGAGGTTGTTTACTTTTGCAATGCTCTCTCGTGCGAATTTTCCGTTTCTTACTTCGGTCAACCATTTATCAATGGTTGACGCTTCGATGCCAGAAAACTCTTTATCTGCTTTTAATCGAAGAGCGGCCTTACCTGTAGGAGTGAGCAATAGATAATTCTCTCCTTGGCCTTTAAGTTCTTTCAGAATATTAAGTAGCTCGTGAGACTTGCCACTTCCGGGCCCACCTGCGAGCAGGTAAACTCTACTCTTGAATACATTTTCATAAAGGGCCAGTCTATCACCAAGAAAATCTTCTTTATTGAAATTGGAGTTCTTACCCAAATGGCCAGTACTCTTTGTTAAGTAATCATTTAAATCCCGATAGCGAATATCATTGGCGGGTTGGTTTAACAGTTCATGAATTTTATCGCCCACCGTCTTTTCGGCCTCGAAAATTCTATTCAGGTAATAGTACCGGGTATCGTTCGCGTCAACGAGCTTAAGCTTCGAATCATTCTCCTCAAAGAACGCATCCCTATCGGGCATAGACTGCTTCAGGAAGTCGGTCTTCAACGTCAATTCCGCATCTTGCTGATAGAAAAGAGGGTACTGGCGCAATGCGTTTTCAAGTTCCGTTGCTTCCTCAAAGCAGTCTCCTTTCTGTTCAAGCTGCTTCAGGTAGTTGATGATCAAACAACGAAGTCGATACTTATGCGAAACATTGCCAATAGTTTCACGCTGCAAGTCAAGCCTCGGCATGACGCGCGTATCCGGAAAGTAGGCGATGTCTATCTTAAATAATTCGATCGGGCTATCCAATTCTTCACCTGTATTGTCATCGATCCTGCCATCTTCAGGAAGATACTCTTCAACAAGCAAGTATGGATTATTGCAAACATCTTCGATGGGCGTTTTATCTTTCAGGGCGACCTGATGCTTGAACCCGTCAAAATCTTTTACTTTTTGATCAAGTACTCGCACAAACTGATGCTTCGACAGATTAAGCATCGAAAGCTTGAGGAAGCGTTCCGCTGTAAGGCCTCGCGACTCTAAAGTTTCTTTCAAGTCGAACAGCTCGTTCTTATAAGGCTTAAATGCCGGGTCAGATTTTGGATTTTCAATCAGGCTTAGCAGCTTTTCATCAACTTCTTCAATACCAGATTCTTCAATACTATCATGGAGCTGTTCGAACTTAGTCCCCCTTCCAAGCAATAACTCTGACAACGTAACAAGACCGGGGAAATACCCACGATGCTTCCAGCAATGCTTACTCAACTCGTCTATGATTTCGATTTTCTTTATAATCTCACTTGGATCTATTATCCCGTCATTTTTACAATCCACTAGTCGCTGACGCATTTTGCTGAGAATATAAATGGCTTCATCGTCATCAATATCCATAGCAACGTATTTGAAGCAGTGAACCAACTCAGGCTCTGAAATTGCTACTTTAATTTTATCAAGCGTTGCTTGTCGAAGCGCAGAGTCACTTATGTTATTGGCCTTGTCAAGGTATTCGTGATAAGGCATGGTGACTTTAAGTGCATCATCGAACTTAAATTGCAAGGCCCAGTTTTGAACAGGGAAGTTCTTGTTCTTTGCAAGCTTCTTACGCTTTGCCTCAATTGCACTCAGGGGTCCAAACTCCAGCAATTCTCCCTTGTCCTTTATCAACGCAGCACCTACTACCAAGTACTGCCTCTCTTCCTCAGTAAATGGGTTACTGAACTTTGCATAGAAAAAAGCAATACTGTTTTTCTCTTTAACCTTTTCACGGAAAAGGGGAATGCGTACTTTATCGAGATTAGGAGGATATGCTCCCTCAGCTTGTTGTTGCTTGATAGAACGATTGAATGAGATAGCAAATGGCCAACTGAACATTGCGTTTGCCGAAAGTTCTTCTTCAACTGGTTCTAATTCCTTCGGAGCTGCTGGGTTAATGTGACTTACTGTAGTAGACTTCCCTCCGTTTAGGTTTATGCTCCAATAACAAGGAGGCAGATAATCAATTTCTGCAATTGACTTTCCAGCATGTTTGATCTCATCGGCCATGCTTTCCTCTTTATTTCTGCGGATTCTTTCAGAAAGCAGTGAGTGGTACCCTGAGCAATACCGATTTTCCGCTGGGTTCTTGCAGATATGGCCATTCCATGCACTATCATGCCATGCGACACGCAGTGTAAAGTGCTTGGTAGGTTGATTAAATTGTTCGTTCACCAATTTTTTCTCAATTTCCTGATTCGTGTTTTCCTTTTCCTTCTCTTTTTCAATGGCCTCTACAACTGACATTGCCCAACTCATCTGTTTGGGTGTGGTATTGCGCTTCTTAAACAGTCCAATTTTTAATGCATCCTTGTTGAAACGTTTCCAGTTATCGCCCTCAGAGGCATAGTCAAAGTATTGCTGCCATTCGTCTTGCGAGATCGAAGCAAACTCACCTTCGAGTCGTGACAAATCCCAAGGGTCTTGTAAGTCGTAACCCATATCAGTTAACTTCGTTTCCGGTTCCAGCTATAGTCAATACTTCATCTTCTGGTTCTTCTAAAGCAATAAGCCTGTTTAGCAATCTTGGCAATAGCATATCACGGGCCTCTTTGAGCCGCAAGTTTTGAATTTGAAGATTTTCTATTTGTTCAAAAATTGGAGCTACATTTTGTGAGAATGAACGTAGGACTCGCCCAGGAGGAAGCAACATTGGCATAGCCTTTACAATTTTAGAATTAATTGCAGTTCCGATTGATGATGTGCTTCCTAAAGACGAATAATTAAATGCTTTTAAAAAGCAGTAAATAAATTCTTTCTTGACAGACTCAATAGAGCAGTTGAAATGAGCTATCGCCTCATTTGTGACCATATCCTCAGTTGTGATGGTCACTTTACCAACGGTCAACTTGAAACTTAAAATCACTGTTCCCTTCGGAGCAATGTTCATGTTGAACTTTGCTACTCCTTCATGTGTTATTCTTTCACTTGTTCTGTGGATAAAAACCCATGCGTTATTGATATCAGTGATGGATACCCATTTAATGCCAGACCCATCGTCCCTGAACCATTCAACTTGGTCTCTGGGAGGTGTTTTACCAATCCTAATATCACACAACTCATCAGCTCTTTTAATTTCCCAACCATTTGGCATGCCTGTCCCTGCATTTACTTGCAACTGCTCACCGTTAATTCTAAATTTCACAAACCACTCCTCATAGTTGCGCTGGGCAAGTTCTTCCAATAGTCTAATGCGTTTTAGATTGTTTTCAATCAAGTCATCCATAGGAGCAATGATTGAAACAATTTTCTTTTGATACCACAATGGCGGCGTTGAGATCTTAACTGTTAACAGCTTTTCTAAACTTAAATTTTCTCTTGCAGTACCTTCTGAGATGCTTTTTAACTTATCCCTTAACTGTTCAAGAGCATACTTCACAAATCTTACGTCACAAACATCTCGATCCGCAAGGAACCCAATAACACTATCTGGAAAACATGCTTCAATTCCCAAAATAGCAGTCGCTGCGGTGTTGGCACCAACAATTGAAATGCAGAGTGTGTCTTTTGGCCAAAGTTTGCTTTGTGCTAAACCGGCCTCACTATATGTCTGAAAGTATTCATTAATATAGAATCGAGCCGCCTGAACATCACCAGTTTGCACAAATGGATATTGCCCGCCATAAAGGTGTGGTGCATTCCTCGGACGATGACGTGATTTACCACGTCCCACCTTACCTAACTCCTCTAATGTTTTCTCGGCCCATTTCATACCAGGAACTTATGGATGTTTTGGTGGATATCCCTTGATAGGTTCGCGGCTTCTTTATCAAGCTGGTTAAGCTCAATACTTATTTCCTTCAATCGATTTTTATAGTCGACCTCATCGTCTGCCACGAAATTTGTTCCTACATATCTCCCAGGGGTAAGACTATAATCGTATTTCTTCACGTCCTCAAGCTCTACAATTTTGCAAAGACCCTCAATGTCACGGTATTTCTTGTCTGGAAATCGTTCTGCGAACCACAAATTGGCTTTACTTACATGGGGCTTTTCATCCCGATACATTTTCACGATTGCTGTTAAGCCTTCCAACTGCTGATCGCTAAAATCATTAATAGTCGTGGTTACTTTGCGAAAAACATTTCGCGCATCGATCATCAAGATTCTCGTTCTGTTTTCTTTCCGTTTCCCTTTATCAAAAAACCAAACATGACAAGGTAATGAACGAGTATAGAAGAAATTATTTCCCACACTAACAATACAGTCAACATCACCAGTCTCAATCAATTTCTGCCGTATGAGTTTTTCGCTATGACCAGCATCGGTTGCAGAGCTTGCCATTACAAAACCGGCACGACCCGTCTTGTTCAAGTAAGAGTAAAAATATTGTATCCATAGGTAGTTTCCATTGTCAGCTTTCGGTAAACCAAATGGCAACCGTGGATCAGTCTTAACAAAGTCCTTTCCTTTATCTACTTTGTTTACGTTGAAAGGAGGATTGGCCATTACAAAGTCGCACTTGCCAACCAAATTGTGCGGGTCGCTGTAAAAACTGTTGGACTCAATAATTTTCCCTTCTATGCCATGGATGGCTAAGTTGATCTTTGCAAGTTTGGTGTTATTGGTTTTTTGCTCAGTGCCATAACATTTGATTACCTCATTTACTTCTTTATTACTATGGCTTTTTATGAAGTAGCCGGTCTGGACAAACATACCTCCAGAGCCACAAGCAGGATCATGGATGATACCATGATCAGGCTCGATAAAGTTTACTATTAACTGCACCAAACTTGGTGGCGTGAAGAATTCGCCACCTTCTTGCGCACCAGCACCCTGCATGGAGAACTTCATGAGGAAGTATTCATAGATGCGTCCGAACACATCACCCGTTGCTTTTTTTACTGCATCCTTATTGAATACTCGAACCAGGTCACGGAGCAGATCACTTTCAAACTCCTGGTAGTTCTTGGGCAGATTACCTTGCAAGTCCGGATACTCCGCTTCAATTGTCTTCATTGCCTTGTTGATAGCAGCAGCAATGTCTTTGCCCTCTGGTAAGGAAGCAAGATGATCATACTGAGCATTCTCGGGTAGCATGATTGCACCAGCAGCGAGGTAATCCTCCTTGGTGGCCTCTCTCTTCCCACGTGGTCCCTTGGGTATTTTACGTTCAACAATTGGTTTAGCCTCCTCATATTTGTTTTGGGCAAAGCGGAGTAGTACCAATCCCAATACGGGGTCTTTATATTCAGCTGCTGTGAGTTTACTATTCGCACGCAAGGCATCTGCTGCATCCCACAATTCTTTTTCTAGTTGGCGTATTTGTTCCTGAGTCATATGTTATCTAGGTATTCTCCTTATAAGTTTGTTTGAACCATAATAGTAGTTCCAGGATGCCATTGCGGAGAGAGTCAACCGCATAGGTGGATATCATGTATCCATTATAGTTGGCATCTTTTAGATTATGGATATACTTACCAGTGGTATAGTACACCCACTTATGCAAGTTTTCAATCGCATCATTCTGATACTCCTGAGTTGTCGGCCCATAGTTATTCTCCTTAGTCTTATTACCTGAGAGATGGCGAACAATATCGCTCAATGATGCATGTGAATCCGGAATCACACCAATCTCTTCAAGCTTAACTAAACAACTCTCATGTATACTGCGAATATTTACGAGCATTCCTTTTAATTCTACTCTGGTTGTGGGAAGGGGGTACTTGACCAAGTCCAACACCTGTGCTCCAATTTCACGAGGCAAGTATCCCAAGCTGAATAGTTCAAATACCTCTCGATGACTATGCTTGATCTGAGTATCCTCCAGATTCTCTGCCTCGCGAATCAAGTCAGCAAAAAGCTGGGTAACGTCATCGTCATTCCCTTTCCTATAGTAGTTTGGGAATAACATGTTGAAGGTATCGTCATTGTAAAGTTTTGACTGACCGGTAAAAACAAACGGATTGAACTTCTTAGGTAGTTGAATGATTCTCTCTTTTGCCTTCGCTAAGGCCTTGATACTTTCGCTTCCAGATTGGTCATCTTCACGCTCAAAAAATTTTGCGTCCAATAGAATTCCATCGAATATTTTATAATTTTTTTCCAGCTCGTCCAACCCATCAACGGATTTAAAGCAAATAAGATCAATACCAAGTTGCTTAGCTTGGAGTTTAAATGGCTTCATTTCTTCATGCTTGTCGTCAAGCCAGAGAATTTTATATTTCTTAAGTTCCATGTTCTAAGTGATCGCAAATAATGGGAATTGAAAATTAAAACGAACTGGAAATATTTTGTCCTCGTTCAGTATGAGATCCCATTTAGATTCGAAATACTCGGCGATCCTATTTATGTCATAGCCTCCAATGCCGCTGCCTTTACCAGGATCACTTGTCAAATACTTTGTAATGAACTTTTCCTTATCATAACCCCTCGGAAAAGGTTTGCCATTATTCTTAATATCTAGGATAAAGTTATCTTCAAGCACACTGAGATCGATAACGACCTCATTTTCGATTCCCTTCTTTTCAAACCCATACTTGTTGGCATTGTCCAAGATGTTACCAATCATAACTTGTAGTAGAGTAACATTGATTTGAATTCCGATGTCATCTCTCCCCTCAACATTAACCCGATTGACCTTGATGGTAAATTTGAATCTAGAATTCTTCACCTTCGAGATCACTTGTTCGATCTCCGGTAGAGGAATAATCTCTTTATGATAGTTTTGAAGGATCAAGCCCTGTTCACCTCTTTCCAAGAGCTCACTTATATAGCTGACTTCATTTTTAACTGAGCGAACAAGTTCTACTAATTCATCATCCAAACTTTGTTTGAATTGTTCCTTTACCGCTTTTATGGAATCCGAATTGCCGTTTTCTAAAAAAGAAAGAAGAACATTGTTTGTGGAAAGTATATTTTGGAGCGGAGTTCCTAAAGTATGTTTCAGTGACGCAAACTCTGAGAAAATACGCCTATCAATTCCGAGTCTTTTTGCTTCTTCCTCCAGTTGTCGTTTTTTGAATTCTAATTGGGTTTCCTTAGCTCCTCGAATTTTTGCCCGTTGCTCATCAATTGGAGGGACTTGAATTTTAATGGACAACAAATCCGGGATACGAATCATAGGAATAGTTTCGCCCATGCGAAACGTCCGCAATTGATCCTCAACAGTCTCAGAATTAAGCTCACTGATCAAATAATCTGCATCGATTTTGGTTTCATCGACTTGCAACGCAATGATATCAGGACTAATGTAGATAGGATTCCCTTTATATTTGAAATAAGATGGCTTGAGACTTTTCCATCGCGTTGCCAAGAGAATGACCGATTCAGAAACTTTAGTTGCCGAGCCATGAATTTCGGTATTGTCAATGCTATCAAATTCAAGATCGTAATTAAATCTATCTTCCTTCAGGTCACGAATGCGAACGAACTTACCCACCTTCTCGTCAGTTGTTAGTCTTTCACCTCTCACTCGAACAACCAGATCCTGCAAGCGAACCCCGTGAACTTCCTTTTGGAAATACCGAGCAGGACTTAGCGTGTACTCAAATTCCCTAATTTTGTCAATTGGAATTATTCGGAGAAAGTCCGTGTCAACGTTTTTACTAACGATGTCATTTAGGGCATAGTCGTTTAGCTTCTTTTCTTTGAATGATGTGATCTCAACTGCTTTTGTGGCATCAACAAAGCGAACAGCGCCTTTGAGTTTCTTGTCCTTATTGATGATAACAACTGCGATTGGAATCGTTGTGCTCATCAATAAACCTCCAGGGAATGAAACAATCATTTCCAGCATATCAGTTTCGACAAGGTGCTTTCTAAGATTTGCTTCGACACCACTGAAAAGAAATCCCTGTGGAATAACAAGAATCAGTTTTCCAGTATCTGTCAAATCAGATAAACCCCTTTCAATCACGAACTGCGTGCAGTTCGTAATACTTCCAAATTCTCCATTTACGGGTTTAGGCAACTTCATTCCGAAAGGCGGATTTGCAACAATCAAATCATATTTCGCTTTCTTCGGATTCCAATCGTTTATCGAATCGCCAATAATGAATCGGGAGTTTTCCGGTCTTTTGTATGCCATGATTCGTAGAGCACCTATTGCCCACGTCCGGCTTTCTATTTCCTGACCAAGGTATTCTTGTCCCTCGCTAAGAAAGACCCCGAATGAAGCAAGGCCAGCAAACGGGTTGTAAATCTTTGCTTTTCCAGGGAGGTTTGATTGAGCAGAGATAAACCGAGTTAACTCAACAGGTTGAATGTATTCACCACCAACTCGTCCTTGTGACCTTGCTAACTTGTAAAGGATGTTGTCAAAGAGGTCAGCAAATTCCTTCTTCAACTCGTTCTTATTTAGAAGACGAAATTGTTCAAGTAACTTCTTAAGGTCGCGGTCACCGATTGAATGCACCAGCGGTTCCAGGCGCTTGAAAATTTCATGTAACGCATTCCCTTCCTTAGGTTTTGATTCAGCAAGTGATGAAATTTTGCTTCCGATCTTTGAAGCCAGCTTTGGTTCGGTTAAGTCAACTTCGTCAAGAATTCCGTCACGCTGAAGCAAGAGCAGAAATAAAACGACATAATAACCCTCGGAAGTCAACTGGGCACCTTTGAGGAGATCAAAAGACTGCCACACCTTTTCCTCCAGGGCCATAAATGGGTTAATTTTTTCTAGCTTTATTTCTTTCATTGCCATCAACAGGACAAAGATTGAGTGTATTTGTGCAGCAGATCTGCACAGCATTTGGTGATCTAATATTTTTTAAGTGCTGCAGAAATCCTCTCTTTAATCTGACCGCCAAGTTTTTCCGGGCTCAACACCAATACGCTATCTGCATACGAGAGAATTAGCCTTTCAAATTCATAATTTATCATAAGCTGAAGGGAAACTTCTAGTGTGTTCGAATCAATCCATTTTGATCTCTGTGACCCGTGTAGAGGTTTCGATTCAATGTATCTTCCCGTCTTGCCGTAGAAATGGAGTGTTATCGCTTCAACTCTAGCATCAGCTGGTTTGGTGACTCCAATAATGTCTTCAAAATATTCGCCCCAATCAATCTCGGTATTCTTCTCATACTTACCTTTTTCTTCCGCTATGCTTACAATGCGATCCAACGCAAGATTCCAGTCATACTTTCCTCGGTCCGGATTATAGCCAAACAAGAACCACCGATTGTTGTATTGTTTCAGATAATAGGGATGCAGCGTTACATTAAATGGAGCATCAGCTTCGAAGGGATGATACGAAATACACAACACCTTCTTGTATGAAATCGCATTGTGAAGCGTACCTAAGTTTTCAATTCCCTTTAGGTATTGGTTACTATCAAACTCAATGATTGTCTTTTTTCCATTTTCCACCAGAGTGCCCTGCTGAAGCTTAGGTACCAGCTCGTGCATCCACTCGAATTGTGGCATACCCTTAAACTGAGATAGAATATCAACGGCAGACTTTAGCTGATTAATCTCAACCTCATTTAGAGGCATATTATTAATGGAGAAAGTGGTGTCGTTGTATCGATAAAACACTTTTCTCTCTTCCCTGAACCTCCCCAGGTCGATGGACCAGCCTTCCTCGCTTTCCATGAAGGCTATGTCTTCAAAAATCTGCCTCCGGCTTATACCGTCCGAATCGGGGTCAATGGTAGTCAAAACCGAATTGCACTCCTCGATCAGGTCACTAATGAAATACCGCTTTCCGGGGTTCCGGAAGCACTTATCCAGAATCTTATACCGAACCAAAGCATGCTTATTTACCGCCATACAGGCGAAAATACATCAAAAAAGGTAAATTAGTGCAGTTAGACTGCACAGGTGGGCGATTAGTTTGTAATGCAATTTGCCAACCTCTAAGACAATTCTTAAAAATGAAATGGTGGAATGAGATCAAGCAACAATTAGAGCCGGGCTCAGTGCTGGAGTTGGAGGTTGATCGCAAGATATCACCAGGATTTTTGCTATTCAAGGTAACAGACAAAGTACAAGGATCACTTCATGTTTCAGAGCTTAACTGGAATTTTGGCTTATCTCAAAGTGACTTCAGGGCCGTTCAGGCTGGAACAACTTTAAGGGTTTATGTTATGGGCTTCGATGAAGATTATCGGAAGATAATATTCGGCAGAAAACTTTTGCCGGAAATTGAACGGCCAGCTCATTCGCCTATTTGGGAGGAACTTGAGCTGAGAAAGGTATATGAGGGGACTGTATTCGAGGAATTGAGGAACAAGGTTGTTGTACAACTTGACAACGGCTTATACGGCACGTTTCCGCTTTTGGAAGGAAAGAAGTACCGACATGGTGATTCCATAAAAGTAATACCTCTTGCAAAGAACACAGACAAAAATCTTATCGAATGTGCGCCTCCCCACGTTTTAGAAACTGTATTTGATGAACAGGAAGAGTCGGTAAAGGAGATTGTAAATACTGGATCAGGGAATGAATTCCAATCATCAGAGGGTTACTTGATATCTCTTAAGGAGCTGTCCAGATCCCTTTACTGGGCATATTTCACGGAACAAGAGCAACATGAGATCGGGAAATTATTTGAGCAAACTCGCAACTTGTTTTCAAAAGTTGAGAAGGGTGAAGATGTTATCTATCTAGAGTTTGATTTCTACTCTGATGTTTACTCCGATTTTTTGAAAAATGTTGCTCCGTCAATTTTTAATTCCGAAGTACTTAAGCCCGGATTCACAGACAAAGATCTACTACTTGAGCTCAGCAAGTTCAATTTTTGGTATACTCAATTCTACTACCAAAGAAAAATCGAAGGGACAGATCAAACACTTGTTGAGAGGACTTTCTCTCTCTTCAATGAAACGGTATCTATTCGAGGAAATATATCCGAAGATGGGACATTAAAAATAAGGCATGTAAAGTCGAAACTTAAAAATGACTTACTCAAGGAAAAGGCAAGTTCAATTCGATTTAATGATGTTCTCTTCATCAGGAGACCAATCGTTTTTACACAATACGCCCCGTCTACCAAACACAATGCTGATTTTATTCAGATTATTGAGAATAAGTTAACAGCTTTCCGACTGTTTGAGAGTGCGAAGAAGAAATCACTAGAAGTTCTTGAAAAGCAAGGAAAGGATTTCAGGCTTTTCAACAAATATCTTGAGTCGCAGATTGATTTTGAGACGAAATCCGCCAACGCCACAGAGCTCAAAATGAGCGAGTGTGTTCTAAGTACAGATGTTCAGGTAGATGGAATTACCTTCACCGGCATTACAAGTGAAAAGGACAAGCTTCAAATTGATGATAGAGTCTCCATTTCAGTAAGAACAGAAGAAGGTAGACCTTTTAGTATTGGCTCTGGTTCAATTGCTGAATTAAAGGGTGATACGATAAAGATCAAAAGCAACATTGAAAGTTTTGACTTGATAAAAGACGGATGCTTTATTAAAAGGATATCAAGCATCAAGCAACATGTTGTACAAGTTGAAGTGTTGGGCAAATTTTTTGCGAACAAGCTTCCTCTTGACACATTCTATAAAGTGTTCCATGATCAAGACGGAATTGAACCTCCAGAAAATGTTGAGGTGCGATTCGAAGATCCAGTTTTTATTGGCAAACAAAACCCTCAAGCAGCAGCTGTGGAGATGGCTGTCGGTAATAAGAATATACTTTTGATACAAGGCCCACCTGGAACTGGCAAGACAACGGTAATAACAGAAATAGTTAAACAATTAGTCAAGAGAGGGCATAAGCTACTCGTAACCAGTCAAACTCATGTGGCTGTTGATAACGTGTTGGAAAGAATAAAGGATACTCCTTCAATTCTTGCTGCGAGAATAGGAAACGTAGAGACTGCATCAGATGTTGCTGCTCCATTTCTTATGGATGAGGTAAGAAGAAAGTTTACGGATAGTGCTCAGCGATTCATTGACATTAAGATTGACCTTCTGAGACACCTACAACAGCGTGTAAACATTTCAGAGTTCTCCATTGAAAGCATGGAAGTAGTTGAACCCAATGAAACGTTGGCCATTCAAGAGTTTATCAAATTCGCATCAACCTATGGTGCGGAAAAAACTCTTTTACTAACGGAATTATTGGAAAAGTGGCGGAGTGTAATAGCTAAAACACCCAAGCTTCTAACGAGTATTTTCTTACAAGAGGTAGATGTTGTCTTCGGTACCTGCATTGGTGTTGCTACAAACAAAGAGCTTAGCGAAAGCGAGACGATGTTTGATACAGTGATATTGGATGAAGCAGGTAAAGCGAATATATCAGAAACACTTACCGCAATTTCAAAGTCTAAGAGAATTATCTTGGTTGGTGACCATAAGCAATTACCACCATACCTTGATAAGGAAAGGGTTGATTACTTTAAAAAATATTCTAAGGATCTGCTTGGGCAAGTTAATGATGACGATGAGCTAAAGCGTGCTTTGGGGTCGAGTTTCTTTGAATATTTACAAAGAGATGGCGTACTGCGATCGGAGAATAAAATAATGCTCTCGGAGCAACACAGAATGCATCCGGATATCGGAAATTTTGTGTCACAAAGCTTCTACGGATCGGAACTGAAAAATGGTGAGCACACAGTTCAAAATGTCGTTCCATTGCCGGAACCATTTAATAAACAAATAGTTTTCATTGATACCTCCTCTGATAAGAGATCTATTGAAAGTTTTGATGGGGCCTCCTATTTAAATGAGGTTGAAGCAGAGCTGATTGTTAAAAAAATCATACCTGTACTTTCAGAGAATAACGTAAGTCTAAAGTCCTTTGCGATTGTTAGTCCTTATAGCGGACAGTGTAATAAGGTGCGGCAACTATTAGCCAGTTCTAAGATTGTTGATGCAAGTAAGGTGGAGGTCGCAACTCTTGACTCGTTTCAAGGAAGAGAACATGACATAATTATTTTTTCTTTCACCAGGTGTGGTATTAACAAGAAAGTTGGTTTTCTGGATGACGCAAGAAGATTGAATGTTGCTTTTTCACGCGCGAAGAAAAAACTAATCCTTGTTGGTAATGTTGAAACCCTTACCAACCCTAAAAGTCATTTTGATCAATATTACACAAACCTGTTCAAACGACTAAGATACCACGCAGCAACATACGGGCACGTTTATAGGGTAAATGAACTTGATTCTAGGAAGATTCAGGCATTGCCAAAAGTTGGTGCAACAATAAGGGGGAAAGTAAAATTCATTAAAAATTATGTGGGTGTTTTTGTGGATATCGGACCAAAAAATGGATTAATCCCATGGAGTTTTTTTCGCTTAGATCCGAGAACCATACTTGAGGACGGCCAAGAGATCGATGTACTCGTGAAGGAGATTGATAATGTAGGAAAAGTAACACTACAATATGGACACCAAGATGCTCAAAGTAAGAGGCCGAGCGATAATAATAATGACGGCTTCAGACGTTTCGTTAATGAACATAGAACAAGTATGCCAATAGAGGGTGTTATTCAAAAGATTTCTGAATTCAATCCAACGACTTTAAGAGTGCAAGTGCAATTGAAGTATGGTGTTAGAGGCTCCATACTGGTTTCAAAGAAGTCCAATTTTCAAATTGGTAAGCCGGTCCAATTGATAATACAAAGTTTTGACTTCGAAAAGCTATTCGTCAAGTGTAAAATCAGGTCATGATTCAATTCAACTTAAATATTGATCTGTTTTACGAGTATGAACTTAAATCAGGTTCATCTGTAAAGGCTATTGCTACTATTGAGTATCCCATCATTCATTTAATCGCAAAAACTATTGAAGTTACGGAGGAGGAGTATGATGAATTAGACCGATTTATTGTTCAGACAGCCCATTGTAACTGGCAATTAGCAATGCCGAGTTTTCGGTAAATAAGGGTGCTCAACTTTTGGCAACAAGAATGCCCAATAATTAGCAACAAGAGTGCTCAACTTTTGGCAACAAGAATGCTCAGGTTTCGAC
>Ga0196981_1000027_pt1 | contig 208216 bp, 195 predicted proteins | sample S3_2013CmetaG_FD_155462 | JGI IMG/M metagenome (GOLD analysis project Ga0196981, IMG submission 155462) | Soil microbial communities from Anza Borrego desert, Southern California, United States - S3_20-13C | ecosystem: Environmental > Terrestrial > Soil > Desert | place: USA: California...
CGATGCCATTATGGACCGACTCTTAACAAACGCAAACCGCATTGAATTAAAGGGCGAATCGCTACGCAAAAAATCAACTTCTAACTCAACGAAAAACTAATACCTTTATGACATCAAATTCTATTCACTAAAGGGGTAGGTCAGATCATTAGCCGAATCCATGGGTCAGACACTCCGGAATATTCATGCTCCAAGTTATCAGGCTTCCTCCGTGGAGAACTTTGCACTTTGTGAATTCCTTGCGAGTCATGGCTATATTGTCATTTCCTGTCCAAGTCGCGGAACAGAAAACAAATTTCTTGATGGCGGGACCACAAGGGATATTGAAACACAGGCCCGTGACATAGAATTTTTAATTGGCGAAGCCACATCATTGAAAAATGCCGACACCGACAAATTATCAGTTATAGGTTTTAGTTTCGGTGGCATTTCAAACGTGCTGGCGCAAATGAGAAATGAACGAATAAAGGCTTTAGTTTGCCTGGATGGCAGTATTAAGTATCAATTTCAGAAACTTTTATCTTCAAGCTACGCAGACCTATCGAAGGTTGATGTACCTTTCATCTATATGTCCCAAAAGGATATACCATTAAGTGTAATGATTGAAGATAAAATTGATACGACATTGAACCAGAACTTTCCATTTTTCGATTCATTGAAACACAGCCAGGCCTATTACTTAAAATTTAATGACCTTACACATCCATACTTTAGCTCAACGGGGATTCTTTTTCAAGAAAGGGATCCAAGACAAGATAAAAGTGATAAAGAAATAATTGTGTCCTACGAGTGGGTAAATAATTATACAATGCATTTTTTGAATGCTTTTCTAAAAGATGACAAATCTTCGATTTACTTTTTAAATAATGACCCGATCGACAATGGAGTCGCTCCCAATTTGATTTCTCTTAAAGCTAAAAAACCTGTGGCGCAGACCATGTCCTTTGAAGACTTTAATGTGCTTGCCAGGAGCCAAGGATACAAGGATCTAGAGGTTTTGGTGAAGAAGCTAAAGGATCAAACCTCGGGAGTCCAACTTCAGGAATGGAAACTGAACAATCTTGGACTTCAACTGCTCTTTCAAGGGAAAATTCAAGACGGAATTAACATATTATCGCTAAATACTATTCTTTATCCAAACTCAGCCAACGCATTTGACAGTCTTGCCGAAGGCTACCTGATTCAAGGTGACAAGAAACTCGCTATTAGGAATTTTAATTTGTCTTTGAAATTGGACGCGCAAAATCAAAATGCGATTAACAGACTGAAAGAATTGAAAAACTGAATTGGCAGGACGAATTAGAGTAATGTGAAGCCATAGCAAAAAGGTTTTGCGATGCGCGGGTTCAAGGTATATCCAAGAAGTATTTTCTTAAATTAGTTCGACAATCACACCTGATAGTTTGAGAATCTCAAAAAGCATATACCAATCACTTGGGACAGCGTAGAATGCTGCGGACAGTGTAGTGGTCGCCCGCGCATTGGCATCCCGATCGCTACTGGGGGGCGGCCTATTCGACCACGACACCAAAACAATCAAAAGGCCAATCTTTCCACCGCAGATAAATAATCACTGACAAGTGAGGATCATTTCATATATACATCAAGAGACCATATATTTAGTAGCATAAAAGAATGAGACTTTGACGCGGACTTTTATATCGCACCTCTATAAAGGCCTTGCTCGGTCCTTCGTATAGCGGCGCGGATGTGCTGGAAATGAAAAAAACTAATTCATAACTTTGACATCACTTCAAGTAACCCTTGGTTTGCAAATCGTCCGATGAATTTAAGCAAATTGCGAAACGTTAATCAGCATAAACTTTAATGACTGGCAAGCAATTAACAATACGAATTTTGCTGGCGGGATACATAGCGGCTATCGCTGGGTTGACAATTTATCACGCGTTCCACTTTTCGGCCTACGTTCATTGGAAAGGGGATGAAACAATTAACTATACGTTCTTTTTACTTCTGACGTCGGTGATGTTTCAAGGAATCGTTTGGATGATCGTAAAAAGCATTGACTGGAAAGCAGTTATCCTGGGAACGATTGGAAATTTTATACTTTCCTTCATCGTAGGATTTGGGATTTTTGTGGTTTCGGGAATGAGCGGAATTCCAAGACATTTGATTCTAATCTATGGGGGTTGCTATTTGACATTTTTTACTGTTGTGACAATCTTGCAGTCTAATCGGCTGAACGAAACAAGAAATTCTGACCATTCTTAAGATGGAGCACGTTATTAATATTCATCACAACGGACAAGAAATCCATTTGGAAAAGGGGAAATTCAAAATTGACATTTTGGGTGGCTGGGGAGTTAAACTACGACAATTTTCAATTTCGTTCAGAAATAGTCGGTCAGGACTGGTAATCAATTGTAAACGATCATTTTGGCCGATTCAGTCTCTAGCATTTCGCAAAAAAGCGAAAAGAGTTTTCTCAGTTGACGTACCAGAAAACGGCACTTATACAGTTGAATTTATGAATGCAATAACGCTAGAAGTAAAAGAGACCAATTTGCTCATCGGGGGACTATTTCAGGAACCTGTACCGAACGAAAATATTTCTATTTATATCCACTGATGAAAATGCCCCCCATATCCCAACGTTATAGCCAATATGTTTCAGGACAATGAATCACAATAACTTAGTTCCTTACCTTTTTTTCTTACTGCTAACAAAAACCGCCACCGGACAGGCTGACCATAGGTTTGATGTTAAAAATCTGCAGATGGATTTCAGAATTATGAGAGGAGCCTTAGAGGAAGCGCATCCGGGGATTTATTGGTACAGGTCAAAGTTGGAGATGGATAAATGTTTTGACGTTGCCTACCAGGAATTGGATCATGAAATGACGGAATTGGAATTCTTCCGAACAGTTGCGCCTTTGATATCCAAAATCGGTTGTGGCCATACATGGATTGCGACTACCGAATCGACCCAGGAAAAGATATGGGAAAAGGGGAAGGTGTTACCTTTGAAATTAAAATTCACCTCAGGCAAGGCTTATTGTATTCAGAACAATAGCAAAGACTCAACTGCGATTCAACCCGGCGATGAAATTTTGACTATCAACAACTACAGTGTTGACTCGCTGTTGGCTTTATCGAATAAATTTTCTCCCGGTGACGGATTCATTGAAGTGGGAAAATTGAAGATATTGGACAACGTGTTTAATCAGTTCTTTACCTTGTATATTGGACAACCCGATAAATATCATGTCAAGTTTAAGGATGGCGACGAACAGGTAAAGGAGATTGAAATCGATCCACTTACTTTAAAGGAGATTGAATTAATTCTTAAGAGACGATATGCAAACAAGACACAGCGAGAGAATAAGAATATTACGTTGAGTTTCTTAAATAACAATTCTGCTGCATTACTTAAAATAAAAGAATTTTCCGACTGGCACACCGATGGTGAGAGGATTCGATTCAGAGACGAACTGCGTACGTCCTTCGCAAAAGTCGATTCGTCTCGAACCCGGAACCTGATAATAGATTTAAGAGACAATGATGGAGGCAACGAAAATTACGGTCTGCTTTTATTCTCCTATCTCACCAACAAACCGTTCAATGGATACAAACAAATCGACTTCAGAACAACCCGATTTTCGTTTAGGAAATATACCACTACAAGTTGGTCTGAGTATATGCTTTTCAAGGCGTTATTAAAACACGAAAAAGTTAACGATACAACCTTTCTATTGACCAATAGCGACGCTACCCGAAAATATCAGCCGAACGGGAATCGTTTCAAAGGAAATATTTACATATTGATTAATAGAGGTAGCTTTTCGACTACATCAGATTTTGCCGCTTTAGTCTATTCCAATAAGGTGGCAATTTTTATCGGAGAAGAGACCGGAGGTAGCTATTTTGGGAATACAAGCAATTATTCGTTTCTGTTGACCTTGCCCAATACAAAACTTAAAGTCAATATCCCTGTTGCCAGATACCAAACCAATGTCACACTGAATGACAGGTTTGGGCGAGGGACAATCCCTGACTTTGAAATTAAATATTCCATTGACGAGATTATTCAGGGCATCGACAAGGAAATGAATACCGTATTAACACTGATTGGAAAGTGAGCGCAACGGACTGGTCACAATGGCAAGTAGGTTTGGTCTGCCGGCGCAAAACGTCTTATTTAAATTTGTCGGGCATCTGAGCGACTTCGATGAGATTAGGTGTTACAATATTTCTTTTGACTTTTGCAACTCCAATATTTGGGCAAGAATATAGAGATGAATATGGAGGCATGCGTTACATGAAATACCATAAACATCGTTCACTGGACAATGGATTTACATTAAAGAAAAGGCTTCGTGATGGAAAGTATATCTTCTACGCAAAAGACAATCCGGAATTGGTTTTAATTGCTGGTAACTATAAGAATCGAAAACAGGATGGAGAGTGGCTTTTTTATGACTCCTTTCATAAGACCCATCAATACAAAACATTTAAGGAAGGGAAGCTAATCTTCGAACAGAAACTTGATAGCCTGGGACATAAAATATTTGAAGCTACATATAACGGTAACGAAATAAATGGAAATTATTATAGCTATTACTTTAATGGACAACTAAGTGCTCACGAAGCATTTTGGCGCAAGAAAAAGGAATCTAAACAAACTGTGACCAATTACTATTTAAACGGACGGATTCAAAGTACCGGACACTATAGGAACGGAAATGGTTTTGGAGAATTTGTCTACTACTATGAGAATGGACAGAAGGAAAGAGAATTAGAGTGGGGAAAGACCGGAGCCGTGGGTATTTGGAAATGGTGGAACGAAGAAGGACAATTGACTCAGGAGAAAGATTACGGAGCTGAGTGAAGCTGGTCCTAACACTGTGTTTAAGTAATTACAGCGCGGTGTTGCCCATTGAAATTGGTTTCTTAATTTGGTCCCAGAAGGAAACAATGCGCGACACTTGCGGCAGGTGGGCTTTCGCTTTACTTCATCTTTAGATCCTGCAAGGGCCGCAACTACTAAACATTAAACGGAAGTGGTCATCATAGGGAAGTTCAACAAGCCAAAAATCAGAAGCCATTCGCGTCCCGCCAGGCAATGCCGGGATGAAGTCGACCAAACGGCAATTGTTAAAAATGTATTTGCATGGATAAAAAGAAGAAAACTTATAAGCGAAAGCTTTGGGTAAAAGCCTGGGTAACCCTGGATGGTGTTTATGACGCAGGGACGATGCATCACTGGTGGAATAATACAAATAGTCCTGCAAGGATGCGATACATTACAGAGCAGTACAGGACAGGAGACATTTATCTATTGGGCAGGGAGACTTATGAAATGCTTTGGCCGGGTTGGTCTAAAATGACGACTGGCAGGGGCCCGGGACCCCTCCTGAACCGGATGCATAAATACGTGGTCTCCACGACACTTAAGAAAGCCCCATGGAAAGAATCCACTATCATCTCAAAAAATGTGGTGGAGGAAATCACGAAACTGAAACAGCAGCCGGGTAAAGACATTATCATCGATGGGAGCGGAACTCTGGTGCAGTCTCTCATGGGAACCGATCTGATCGATGAGTTTCGGATTATAGTAGAACCCTTTATTATGGGAACAGGAAGACGGTTTTTCCCGGAAGGAACGCTACCCACAAAGCTAAAGCTCGTGGAAAGTAAAACGCTTGAGTCCGGATCTCTCGCTCTTATTTATAAAGTTGTCAATAAATAAACATGAGTAAAAAGCGGTGAACCTATGGGTATAGTCCGGTTCAAGGTTCATGAGGTAAACGTTGTACGAAAAGCAAGTACAATATCCCTTTACAAACCTTTGAATATTTGTTAGACGTATTGAAGTAAACACTACGACAATTGTGCATAAATCATGCGGGGCTAAGCGTAAGATTTGTGTTTTAGATTTTGCAATACGTTTCGGGTCGCAGACCGGCCTTCGCGAAAACTTCCGGACCGGTAGCCTGTACGATTCAATGGGGTGCTGAAACACATGACCGAATTCGTACAGGGTAATCCGGATATGGACATGGACGAAAAATGGAATCCATCAAATAATGACAAAATGGGACGATTTGGTCATGGTATATTTATTGGAAACATCCATGACGCATGAATTACTGAGTACAGGCTCGGGATTCCAAACTTAATAAATACGATATGTATAAGAGTTATTTTGAAATCGGTTGGAGGAATCTCTTGCGAAGTAAAACACATTCACTTATCAATGTCGGTGGACTGGCGGTAGGTATCGCCAGTTGCTTTATGATTAGCCTTTATATCAGTGATGAGTTAAACCATGACCGTTATCACGATCATGCAGACCGAATTCAGCGGATAGTGACAACAGATTGGGCAAAAATGCCGGCCGCACTTGGACCCGAGTTGACAACGACATACCCGCATTTGGTCGAGCAGACCGTTCGCCTCTGGCCATTGTTTTCACCCGCAAAAATGCGGTATGCAGAAGTTGTGTTTGCAGAAACAGGAGTAGTGTTTGCCGATTCAGGCATTTTCTCGGTTTTTACCTGGCCACTTATTGCAGGTAATCCATCAAAAGCTTTGGCCGGCAGGAACTCCGTTGTGCTCACACAATCAATGGCCAGTAAGTATTTTGGAACGAAAGACCCAATAGGTGCCCAAATGAAATTTTGGGGAAACGATTTAACGGTTACCGGAGTGATGGTTGACGTTCCCCATAACTCCCACCTGCGGTTTGACTTCCTGATATCTTTTTCAACGCTGCATTCAGTGATGGGCGATAATCTCGACGAAAACTGGGGCATGCCTGCATTCTACACCTATGTGCTTCCCAAAATCGGGGCTTCGGTCGATCAATTAAAAAGTTCAATCCAACAGCTTTTCAAAACGAAATATTCAGATCCCTCCGTTACCCTCGCTTTGCAGCCACTCACCAGTATTCATTTGCACTCTAACCTGAACGGTGAGTTCAAACCAGGCGGCAACATTTCCTATCTGTATGTCCTGGGTACCGCAGCACTATTTATTCTTTTATTAGCAAGCATAAATTTTACAAATCTCAATACCGCCCGGGCTACTACCCGCGCCAAAGAAGTCGGTATGAGAAAAGCATTGGGTGCACTAAAAAGTCAACTGGTCGAGCAGTTTTTTGGTGAAGCGCTCATCACCAGCGTGATTGCCTTATTAATCTCGGTCGTGCTGATAAGCCTGGCGATGCCTGCGTTCAATCAATTTGCGGGTAAGGCAATTCAACTGAATGAAGCATTGACTCCGCAATTTATTGTTGGCGCCTTGTTGCTTATGTTATTAATTGGCTTTTGCGCTGGCTCCTACCCAGCGATCATTTTGGCCAGATTAAAGCCAATTACTTCCCTGAAAAGTTCGGCCGGTCCGCGCGCTTCCAACTTGCTTGTGCGGAAAGGATTGATCGTATTTCAATTTATCGTATCCACATTCTTTATTACGAGTATGATCGTCGTGCTACTTCAGCTTGACTACCTGCAGCGTAAGGACCTCGGCTTTGACAAGGAACACGTTATTGTTTTGGATGGAGATGGCTTTCCACAGCTAAAGAGCGAGCTTCGCAGCGTGGCTGGTGTGGAACACGTATCGGGCGTTCCTCAGGTCCTCCCCGGACTTCGGCCGATGAGTCCATTTCGTGCAGAAGGAGTTGCTACTGACTCGACGGATCAGATGACGCATTATGGCGTAACACCCGGTTTTATTGAAACCATGGGAATCAAAATGCTTGCAGGGAAGACCTTTGCAGAGAGTTCTAAAAAGGATGAACAGGAAGCATTCATTCTAAACGAGTCAGCCGTGCGAGAACTTGGGTGGAGCCCGCACGAAGCCCCTGGAAAACATTTTTCAATGTATCTGCCTCCTCTCAACGGCGGTTCGGAGGTGTGGCGCCATGGTTACATCGCCGGGGTGGTCCAGGACTTTCACCACGAAGCTCTTTACAAAAAGGTGAAACCAATTGTGCTATATCCAAGCTATGATATGAACCTGACTCTGGTGCGCATTCAGGTAAACCCGGCAGTGATTTCTTCAATTAAAAAAGTATGGGCTAAGGTTAATCCGGATGCTCCGTTCAATTATTACTTTCTGGATGATCGGATCAGACAACAATATGAGTCTGAATCTAAGTTGGGCGCTCTCATCACTGCTGCTACCGGTCTTGCCGTCATCATTGCATGCCTCGGTCTGTTGGGACTCGTTTCTTTTTTAGCCAATCAACGAACCAAAGAAATCGGTATACGGAAAGTGATGGGAGCGTCCAGCGCTCAGGTTATTGCCTTGCTCTCCGCCGACTTTATTAAAATGGTGGGTCTCGCGATCATTCTGGCCATGCCAGTGGCCTACTATGCGCTGAGTTTATGGTTAAGTAATTTTGCTTACCATATTGAATTGTCGTGGATCATTTTTGCTGCAGCCGGTTTGTTCACACTTTTGGTTGCATTGTTAACGGTGATCCTGCAATCATTGGATGCTGCCATGGCGCAGCCAACAGAATCGTTGCGGTCTGAGTAGCTGCTAAAAAAGTTCAACACTACCATCTGATAGAAGATGCTCATCAGGAGATAATTTACCCGAGGTGCTTACGGCGTCAATGGACAGCGCTATGCTCCGCTGAGACAAGTTGCAACGCCAGCCAACAATTTGTATAATGCATATTGACCCGGTCGCACCGCATAATCACGGCGTTTCGCGGTAATGAAATCTAAATCAAAGGAGGGAAATGTGCCAGTAAAAATGAGGATGCTCCTGGAAACGGTATGTGCCATTGCGCGGTGAAATTTTAAGCGGTTTTGCAAGAGAAATAGTATTTTGCGATAAAAAAAAGCGGATTTTTCCAGGAAAGATATTTTTTGATCAAAACACAAAGTATGAACAAGTCAGATACCCACGATCAGCGTATCGCAAAAATGACCTTTGCCTCGGTCTATCCGATGTATCTCGAAAAAGTTGAAAAGAAAGGCAGAACAAAAGAAGAATTGCACCAGGTCATAAAGTGGCTGACCGGGTTCGATGACAAGAAGTTGCTGGCATTAATGAAAGAGAGTGTGACTTTCGATATATTCTTCCAACAGGCTTCGCTAAACCCCAACGCGCGTCTCATTACCGGCGTGATCTGCGGGTATCGTGTGGAGGAAATCGGGAATCCTTTAACCCAGCAGGTAAGGTACCTGGACAAGTTAGTGGATGAGTTGGCAAAGGGCAGGAAGATGGAGAAGATTTTGCGTGGTTCGTAGGTTGTTGAAAAGCCACGTGGAGGAATAGATATTTTAAGAATAGGACTTGTCAGGGCTACCCATAAGAATGTGTCGACTGAGAGGCCCCCAGCAACAACGGGATTGACCCGAATTGTATGAAAAAAAGGATATCCGACAGACTATGAGATCATTCGGACTTTTGATTTTAATTATTGGACTGGTTCCCGGCAGTTGTAATCAAAGCAACCAATCCATAACGGCGACAGAAAATCAAACGGAAAAATTTTCTCATGTTGAGAACTCCAATGACAAGGACGAAATTCAGAAATTAATCCGACAGGTTCTTAAATGGGCTGACTCAAACAATTCAATTGACCTGCTTCCCGTTGTTACCGATAGTCAGGATAGTGTTTATATCGGTTTCGACATGGTCAAACATAGTCAAAATCTTCAAAAACTAACGGAGACTGACTTTTTTACACATGGATTTGTTGAGAACTACGACCAGATCATCTTGACGCTTGACCGAAAAATGAGAGACAAAGAATTCGAAGAATGGGCGGTTGGATATTTACCGACATTCAAATTCGCAAACGACCACGTTCCCTGGTGCAACTGCCAGGACAATCTTGATTGGGATTTAGTCGAAGTAAAAGTTAATAACCTGACAGGTGACCAGGGAGAATTAGTGTGGAATTGGGGTAACTTGGATCCGGCCCATTATTCAAGCTGGAAAGAATTTGAATACAACTTCAGCGTTGTCAGGGAAAATCAAAAATGGAAAATCTCCTACATGGAAGGTTTTGACTTAAATAAGAGCATTCAGTAAGACAGTCAATATGACGAAAGATACAACCGTTCAACTTTTATTTCCTCAATTCATTATGTCATCGCGATATTTACAAAATTTCCACATTATCATTTTGCTCCTTTATTGATTGGATGCAGCACAAGTGAACAGGCAAAACCACAGGCGGATTTAAACCTGTATTTTGATTCGGACGCCAGAATCGATAGCATCCTGGTAACCAATATTACGCAAGACCGGGAGTTTCATTTCTTTAAATATACCAACGCTATCAATATTGATCGCAATGATAGTATCAATGATCTCTATGCTATCAGCTTTTATACACCCAATGATCACAAGATGGCTCAACTTTGGTTAGATGGAGAAAACCTCGTCGTTAGGGGCAAAGTTTCTGAGAAAATGAAAATACAAATTGATACCGTTATTGGTTCAGCCTTGTATTATAAGTGGCTCGATTTTAGGCGAAAACACAATGAGCTACTGGCAGGGAAACCGGATTCGGCTGCAACCAATGATTTCTTAATAACCGAGCTAAGGAACGAAATCAGCAGTCCATTCTCCATTGAAATAGCCAGGATTTTTGTAAATAGAAATATCAGCAACACAGACGAGCTTGGCAGGCTGTTCGCGATCCTTTCAACTCAAAATGATCTGATCAAAAACCATTTACTTGAATCCATATCGGAAAATTGAAGCGATACTGTCCGTTAAGACGATTGACTTTTCAAAGTATCGCTTTTATGACAAAGACAAAACACTGACATCCATTGAGCTTTCTGATGATAAGCGATACATGATTGACTTTTGGTTCGTCGGATGCGCGCCTTGTATTGAGGATCATAAATCGATGGTTAAAAAACTGAACTCATTGAACAGTAAAAATGTGGAGGTAATAGGAATATCCATAGACAACAACCAGGAGCAATGGAGAAATTTTGTAAATAAGAAGCAATATCCCTGGAAAAACTATCGGGAGATAGATGAGCATGAAAACCGGATGCGGACTAAAATGATATTGGATGTTTTTCCTACTTACTTACTGTTGGATGGCAGAGGCGCCATTCTATACAGGTCGAATACATTTTCTGACATAGAAAAATATTTAGATATTTAGGAGCGGTGGCTGGTGAACCAGAACCCCTTCGTGGAGCCTTAAGTTGTTTCCTGGTTCGTCCGCGCCGCCAGTGGATTTCGCGCACCCTTGGTTGGGTCAATCAATTTTAATACCTTTAAAGCATTAAAAAACTGACCCTATAAAAAATGAAAAAGCTAGCATTTGTCGGACTTATTCTAATGTACCTTCTGTCTGCATGCGACGACGACAACGATTGCCCGGACGACATGGAAGAATGTCCATTACAAAATGGAATGGAAGTATGTGTTCCAAAAGGCCAGTGTTAACTGATTGATAGGTTCACACATTTATAGCTAACCATTGGTCGCCATTTTCCTTCGAAAGTTCTGCTTCCGCTGATCAGGATTTCGGAAACCTGATCTCTGCGATTGACAACAATCGGCAACAAACCGCTATGCGTACTCAACACCGCATTTCAACCAGATAGACTTATGAGATTAACAATATCCGGACTTTTAATTTGTTTCGGGATGTCACTAAATGGTCATTGTCAAACTAAAGACACAACCACATGGACGATACTGCTTGGTGGGAATAAAGCTGGTTTCCTGAAAAAGTGGAGAAATACTGACAATTCATTCAGCGAATGGTTTCAGTGGACTGACCGCGGGCGAGGTGACAGTATAGTGTCAACTTATTCTTACAATGAACAAGGATACATAACCTCTATTAACGCGAAAGGGATTGACTACTACAAGAAGCCTGTTTTTGAAAAATTTGAGAATGGAAACGGCAAGGTTAGTTGGGAAAACTCCTCCGAGAAAGAAGAAAGAAGGGTCGATCACGATGCAGAATATTTACCCGTCAGTATTTCCGCGGGCACGCTTTTTAATAATTATCTCAAAGATCCCGATCAAACGATTAAACTATTGCCCGCTGGAGAATCCAGGTTGAAAGTATTGAAAGATCATACTTTAAAGGATGGAATGCACATCCGTTTAATATCAACTTTCGGCGCAGGCATGACGCCAAGCTATTCATGGATCGATGATAACAATGAATTATTCGCATCCCCCAGCGACTGGTTTGCCACGATAAAGCACGGTTACGAAGGGTACAACGACGAGTTAATGAAACTCCAGGATGAATTCAAACAGGCGTACTTTAAGGATATCAGCAGACAGCTGACAAAGGTTCAGCCGGGCGTAGTGATCAGTAATGCTTCTGTGTTTAATACGAAAACCGGCACAGTTCAAAAAAACACTTCGATCATTATTGAAGATGGTATCATCCGTGAAATTACAACGCGAAAGATCCGTGTTTCAAAGAGTTATCAGGTGATTGATGCCACGGGCAAATTTGTAATGCCCGGTTTGTGGGATAACCATGTCCATTATGGGGATGACGTTCTCGGATTATTGAATATTGGATGCGGTATAACGAATGTTCGTGACATGGGAAGTCCTGCAGGCCTGCTCGACAAGAAAAAAGAAATTGACGCCGGCATCGTGATCGGGCCGAGAATTCAGGTAATGTGTGGCTTCATTGATGGGACCGGCCCTTATGCGTTATCCATTGGCAATTCAATCGCTACGTTGGACGAAGGAAAAGAGGCGGTTAAAAAATTCGCTGAACTGGGCTATCAGCAAATCAAACTTTACAGCTCGTTGAATCCTGAATGGGTGAAACCACTGGCTGATGAGGCAAAACGATTGGGCATGCGGGTGAGCGGGCATATACCGGCACATATGCTTGCTGAGGAAGCCATTAGGGATGGATATGACGAAATTCAACATACCAATATGTTGTTTCTTAATTTCTATGGTAAAGATCTGGATACACGAACGCCACTCCGGTTTTCAACGATCGCGCAAAAGGCGGCATCCTTTGATTTCAACGGCGCCGAGTTCAAATCATTCATCGGGCTGATGAAGAAACATAAAACCGTAATCGACCCGACAGTTAGCTTTTTTGAAGACATGTTTGTTGGTAAACCGGGGGACGTCCGGCCATCCTCTATCAATTTTGCTCACCGGCTGCCAATAACAATACAAAGGTCCTTCAGGACGGGCTCTTCACTGGAAATTCCGGATGGTCTTGAAGACACGTATAAAAAATCATTTCTGAGTATGCTAAAGATGGTTAAACTGCTCTACGACAATGGCGTTACCATCATTCCTGGCACAGATGATTTTCCGGGGTTCGTGCTTCACCGTGAACTGGAGAACTATGTTAAGGCTGGAATTCCCAACAAGGATGTATTGAAATTTGCGACATTGACTTCTGCGGAGGTTAACAGAAAATCGGATCAGTATGGCAGTATTGAGCCAAACCGGCCAGCGGATATAATCATTATCGACGGCAATCCGCTGCTTAATATCCTGGACATCCAGAAGGTAGAAACAGTAATTAAGGACAAGGCCGTTTATCAAACCAGGGACGTATTAGCGGCGGTTTCTGTTAAATAATTCCATTATCACCGCGACTGGGAGTCGCAGAGGCTTCTTTAAAAATGAGATAGATTTGTCTCGCTGGTAAATACCTTTTGGCCTCACCACATGCGCATTTTGGGAATGTATCTTTCAAATCTGAAGATACAGGTGAAGCATTTCAGCCACAGATTTCAACCGATTCCACGGATCAAAAAATCGTTTGCGATCCAAAAGATGCCCGAATTACACAGACTGCGTTAAAGGCTTCAAAAACGCAATATTAGATTGTTTTTAATGTGATATAAAGACGCGTTTGTATTGTGTTTTAAAGGCCTGTTTCCGATCGATTTTCCTTTAAAAAATATCTGAGGCCTTGACATTCGGTTAAGTTCGGTGACAAATCATTTTTCACGGCCTGCCTGTTGAAAAATGATAACAATCTTAAAACCAAACCATAACCGTATGTCAAGATTCAACAAACTAGGGGCGATGACTGCAGCGCTGAGCGTCTTGCTTTCATTGCTTTCAACACGAGGGGCGAATTCACAGACTTCTGAGGTCTGGCTCACAACCGGCAATGGGGCTTCGAAATTATCGCAACAATCCTCATTAACTTTTGGCGCCAATTCGGGATCATCTACAACAATCACAGTCAACGAGGGAACTACTTATCAATCGGTGGACGGCTACGGATTCACTTTGACGGAAGGCAGTGCCGAAGTGATTGGCGCGATGGCATCGACACAACAGAACGCCTTGCTCAACGAGCTCTTTGGTTCCGGAGGCATCGGCCTTTCAGCGATCAGGATCAGTATCGGAGCATCCGATCTCAGCAGCTCCACCTACTCGTATCGTGACGGGGCATCTTTTAGCCTCGCAGGCCCTGACCTCACACACCTGATTCCGATGATCAAAAAGATCCTGGCAATCAATCCTGCCATAAAAATTCTCGCTACGCCGTGGAGCGCTCCAAGATGGATGAAAACAAATGGCTCATGGATCGGTGGGAGTCTCAACACCAGTAATTATGGTGACTATGCCACTTACTTCCTCGATTACCTGAATGCCATGAGAGGACAAGGGATCGAGATCTGGGCAATCACTCCCCAGAACGAACCGGAAAATCCATTCAATGAGCCCAGTATGCTGATGACTGCCTCACAACAGCTTGATTTTATCAATAACCATCTCGGCCCCCGCATCAGAAATGCCGGGTATCAGACCAAAATAATCGCATTCGACCACAATTGCGATAACACCAGTTACCCCATCCAGGTTCTCAATGGAAGCTCGTATGTGGATGGTGCGGCTTTCCACCTTTATGCCGGGAATATTTCTGCGATGTCTACCGTAAGAAGCCAAACCGGAAAGAATGTTTATTTCACCGAGCAGTTCACGTCATCGAATGGAAACTTTGGCGGTGACCTGGCGTGGCATATGCAGAACGTTGTAATCGGAGCATCCAATAACTGGGCGAGAACAGTATTCGAATGGAACCTCGCGACCAACTCGAGCTACGGGCCGCGTACGCCCGGCGGTTGCACTGAATGCCTCGGCGCACTGACGATCACCAGCAGCACCGCGTTCACGCGGAATGTATCATACTATATCATGGGCCACATTGCCAGGTTTGTTAAGCCCGGTGCCGTTCGGATCTCATCAACATCAAACAATGGTAGCCTGATCAATACCGCATTCAGAAATTCAGACGGATCGAAATCGCTCATTGTTTTGAACACCGGTTCCTCAAGCACGTTCAGGGTGGTCTGGAATAACCAATCCTTCACCTACACCTTGGGAACAGGCAACGTTGTAACTTTTAAGTGGAATGGAACGGCGCCTCCGCCACCTTCATGCAGCGGAACTTTCGCCGCTGTACCCGGCACCATTCAGGCTGAAAGCTATTGTTCGATGAGCGGGATCCAAACTGAAAATACAACTGATACAGGCGGTGGACAAAATGTAGGTTGGATCGAGGCCAATGACTGGATGGCGTATAAGATCAACGTGCCCTCGACCGGAACCTATACTGTGTCGTACCGTGTGGCCAGTCCCAGCGGAGGCGGAAACATCAGGCTGGAGCGGTTCGGTGGAGGAACGACTTTTGGCACGATTGCCGTGGGAAGCACCGGTGGCTGGCAAACGTGGACAACACTTTCACACAATGTTAACCTGACGGCTGGTCAACAGGACATAGCACTGGTGGCCGTCGCCGGAGGATTTAATATTAATTGGTTCAGTATCGCTTCAACCACAACTCCGCCACCTCCGCCACCCGGCCCTCCGATTGGCAGTCTCATTACCCTGCTTGGGAACAACAATATGTATGTATCCGGCGAAGACGGCACACAGGCAATGCGTTGTAACAGGGCGACCGCGGGCACCTGGGAGCAATTCGCGGTTGTTGATGCGGGCGGAGGGAAGATCGGCTTGAGAAGCATGAGTAAATATGTTTCGTCGGAAAACGGCGCAACATCCGGTATCACCTGCAACCGGACAACAATCGGCGGCTCGGGTTCCTGGGAACATTTCGATTGGGTGGTGAATGCCGACGGCAAGATTTCACTGCGCGGAAATAACGGACAGTATATCACTTCCAATAACGGCGTCGGCGCCATGACCTGCAACAAGACAGCGATCAGCGGATGGGAGGCTTTTACATACACGGTTGTTGGGACGGCGAGGGTCGCGACCACGGACGGGATTTCAAATCCTTTGACGCCTGATGAGATCACAAATAACGCCTTCGGTGATGTGCATCTTTATCCCAACCCCGCTAACGGCGGTTCTGTTAAAATAAAGATCGATCCGAAAAACGCAACGAATGCCTTTATTACGATCACTGATTCAAAAGGTGAGATGGTGTGGTCAAGGCAGGTGAAAGATCCTTCAGCTGAATTCGGTATTGAGAAAAATCTCAAGCCTGGATTGTACCATGTCCAGATCATAACAAGGGGCAAAAAAACCATTAAACGCCTTGTAATCGATTAACACCTCTGCTTGTTGCTCAAAATCTAAAAGGAAGACGGCGCTGGCTGTCTTTCTTTTTTTTTGGTTGCCCGAAGAAATAGTCCCGATCAAACTTCGCCACTAACGGATCACGCCCGCTACACTTAAGGTTTTACATGTTGTAAGTCCTTTGGACCGGATTGGTGAATGAGCTAAATTGGCAACAATAAAAGGATCGGAATGTTGTGGCCCATTCGCAAAAGATGAAATTTCCAATAACATTTTTAGTACTGATAATTCTGATTTCTTGTAACAGGACATTGGAATTGAAGATAAATCCATTTGAACCAAATTTTAATGCGACTTTGGATAATTTAAGGCAGTGGGGATTTGAGAACAAGTTCTTCCTGGACGATGGGGTTTGTATTTACACGAAAAATATCGAGCAACGAATTGACATGTATTTCTACTTAAATGTTGGTGATGATTGCTACAAAACTACAGGACAAGGAATTATTATTAGATTAGATACGCTAGGATATCATGCTACATTTGACGAATTAGTTCCTAACAACCAGGACGAATGGTTTTTGCAAAACCAACAGGAATTTAAGAAAGACAGTTTAGAAATCATTAATCTATTGAAGACATATAACGGCACAAAGGTTTCAAACACAGAGCGACACGGGGGATCAGAGAATTTGAAATTTAATGTAAAGGCAACTGATTCAAAAGAGATTTATGAGTGTATCTATTCAGCGTATCCACAAAACCAAAAGGCGCTGAACTTTGAAATAACTTGGACGAACTAACCAAGGAAGGATTGTGTCCAACGACACCCTTCGTGAAAAAGTGAATAATTCAAAAAACACACGAAATTGAAGCGGTGAAGGCAGGCGAGTATTTACTAAGTGAGAGGCAGAAAACCAGCAATGCGAACAATTGATATAATGCAAGCCCGGACATTTTGCACAGGATCTGACTTTAATTCACTTTGGGGATCGCTACTGAATTCACGCTACCCGAAAAACATTTTTGACAACTAACTAACCTATGCAGCGCTGATGGAGTATTTGATTTTCGGAACAATTATTATCATACTGGTTTGGCTTGCTATTCATCGGCTCAATACGCGAAAGTCAAAAAGAGCTATCGCGCAAATTCGCTCAGGGTGGGGTAAACCTAAAACCGATCAGTTTTATTTCAACAACATCAGGAAGTTTGCAGACACAGTAAAAGCAGACGGGTTTCATCGTCTGACCGAGCAGACAATTGACGATATCGATCTCTATGGTCTCTTTGCATTTATAGACAGAACGACAAGCAAAATCGGACAACAATTCCTGTTTAAGAAATTAATAGAACCGACAAACAACACTCAGAGCCAATCCGCGGAGCTAATTGAGTTATTCTCCAGGGACAGGGATTTGAGGGAAGAAGTTCAATTCGAGCTTCGCAAACTAAACCACAAGGATGCATATTATATCTCTTCATTGTTTCACGATGACCTTTTACAGGAACCGAAATGGTTTAAACTGCTGATTCTGGATATTGTTATAATCGCGTGTCTGATCGTGCTATCGTTTTGGTCCCCGGTCTTTTTAATTATGCTCATTGTACCGATTACATTAAATACGGTATTACACTACAGCAATAAGAGTAAAACATTTCAATTTAGCCGCTCTTTCACGCAATTGAATTTGTTGATTGACGCATCAGCCAGGTTATTGCGAAAAGGCAGCTTTCTGGATCGGGTGGGTGTTGACAAGAGTATCTCGGATCTCAGGTCATTTCAGCGAAAGACAAGTCTGATTGCCATGGGCAATGGCAGTGGGTTTGAGGCCGACTTAAGTCTCATAGCCACTTACTTTATCGAGCTGATAAAAGCATCCTTTTTAGTTGAAGTGTTTACACTGTTTGACGCCTTAAAGGAAATTGAGAAAAAGAAGTCCTCGATAATAACGCTGTTCAACTATGTCGGTAATATTGACGCGTCGATTTCCGTAGCTTCTCTGCGGTCGGGTACAATGAAAACATGCCTGCCTGTTTTTACTTGTGCAAAAAAAGAAGTCGTTGTTAAAAATATCTATCATCCGCTGATTGATGACTGTGTTAGAAACAGCCTTTCGATAAGAAATAAGAGCATACTGATTACAGGCTCCAACATGTCCGGGAAGTCGACGTTTCTAAGGACCCTGGTTATAAATTCGATTTTAGCCCAAACTATCCATACATGCTTTGCTGACGAATTTTGTTCGCCAGTTTTAAGACAGTTTTCGTCAATCAGAATAGACGATGATCTGTTCGAGGGTGCGAGCTATTATTTTCAGGAAGTTAATCTTATGGCGTCTCTGCTGGGAGAGGTTGGAGGCCCTTATCAAAACCTTTTCGTATTGGACGAGGTTTTTAAAGGGACGAACACTGTGGAGCGGATTGCTGCGGCAAAAGCGATTCTTTCTTATTTGAATCGCAATGACAATATCGTGATTGTGTCGACTCACGACATTGAATTGGCCGACATGCTGGAAGATGAATTCGACCTGTACCATTTTACCGAAACTGTTGAAGATAATGAGCTTCGTTTTGACCACGTGATTAAGGGGGGTCAATTAAAGACGCGGAATGCAATCCGAATTCTTGAATTGTCCAATTATCCTGCTGATATTATCCATGAAGCCCGGGAAATAGCTGCAACCTTAAGGACAGCGCGGATATTGAAAGAGGAGTAGATCGGACTTCCGGGGATCCGGCAAAGAATATGTTGGATCCTGAGCGTTCCAATTTTGTAAACAGACATTTTATTTTAGACTTGACTAATGAATAGAGGAATTTTAACGTCTGCTTTATACTATGGTATCGGGCTTTCCGCCGCCTGCATATGTTATTTGACGTTCGGACACGGATATGCTCATGCACCAGGATTACATCATTTTATAATTCTCCTGACCTTCGGTGGCGGCTTTCTTTGGGCGATCGGAGCAGCGTTCAAATATTTCCTGGGCACCAGAACAAACGGATTAAAGGGAATTATTTTAACTAACTTTATTATGAGTTTGGGATTTGTGGGGTTTATAGCCTTTTTGATTGATGACGCTGCAAAAAATAATGAGTTTGAGCACCATGAAATAACGATAACTGAATCCGGCGACACGACAACGATGCACCACGGGGGATCGATCGTCTATTACAAAGTCAAAGACTCTGTTTTGCTTGATTTTATCGACTCTGCGATGATAGACTGGTCCAACGTGAAGCGGATTCGAAAGTGAGAATGGCCGCTGTACCCAACACTTAAAAAGGAAGCGGTAGAGTAAGGAGTGCAGTAGTATAAGAGTAGCGAAAAGAATTCGCGGAGCCGCGTGGTGAAGAAAGTCGCCAAACCAAACTCATTGAGAAGCTCACCGTCGTATAAAGCGGAATAGCTTTTCGCTGGACTTATTACAACATGTGAAATGTAATGCGTGATCGCGTCTAATACAGGTGCTCGTTGATCGCCGTGACCAGATACTCCTTTGGGTCGCTCGCGTATTGCCAGAACATCACTCCTGCCATATCCTTTTCTTTAACATACGCGCACTTGACTTTTATGGATTCTTCATCATCGTATACAACGAGTTGCCTGGTTTGTTCATTCCATAAATATGGAGCTTTGGCTTTGTCATCCCAATAGCGCGTGAAGCCCGGTTTTGTCAGCAGGCTGTCTTTGATAAATGTATAACCTGCGCCTCTTGCAACACTATCCACCGCTCTGTTGATGCCCCGGTTTTCATTGGTTTTCATGAACCAGCTTCTGCCATAAAAAGGGATTCCCAAAACCAGTTTTTCGGCGGGAACTCCAGCACTCGTATATGCCTGGTATGCTCTGTGGCCTGAGTCTTCATTCTCATAACTCTCAGCCGGATAAAGGTTGCTGTGGTGTCCCGCTATTTCTCCATTGACGTAAAAATCATACGACATCAGGTTCACATAGTCAAGGTATTGCGATGCCTTACCCATTTCTGTTATGTCGATAAATTCCTGAAAGCATGGAATCGCCGTTGTGAGCTCATAAGTTTTTCCGGTTTTTTGTGACAGCGCGTCCAATTCTTCCCGAAGTGATTGAAACATCAGGGTGAAATTCTGTTTGTCCTCTGGTCTGAATACATTGTCTTCGCCTCTCAATCCCGGATATTCCCAATCGATGTCCACGCCGTCAAGATCGTATTGCTCGACAATCGCCACGCTGCTTTGGGAAAATTTCTTTCTTGAGGTTTCCGTCAATACGGCATCTGAGAAATTTTCACTCCATGACCAGCCTCCGATGGAGATCATCAGTTTAAGCGCAGGGTTGACGTTTTTCAGCCCGTTAAGCATGCGGAAATTGACGGTATCTGTTTCTATATTCGTCAGCACGGCAACGCTGTCCTGTACATTCACAAAGGCATAGTTGATATGCGTGAGTTTATCCGCATCGATGGTTGTGGCATCGAACATGCCTGCATATCCGGGAACGTATCCAATGACTACTTTCTTTTTGTCATCCCGGGTTTGTGTTTGCTCTTTTTCGCTTTTGCAGGAAATCAGGGCAACAAAAAACAGGGGTATTAAAGCGGTCAGACGTGACTTGAGCATAGTAACTTTATTTTTTTCAATATTAAGAAACTTTGAAGGGTCTTTATTTTCCGCTTATCAAAAAAAGGCCGTGTGATTGAACACACTTCAGAAATGATTGACTCAAATTCACGCCGGTAAGCAGCGTCGATGTTTTCCTGCACGCGAGTCTACCCAATAGTGGTCTGCGCCATCAGGGACGGAAGCCCAACATGATTTATCAACACCGCGAAGCCTTGGTTTTGAAATGGAGTTTCTATTAAATAAATTTAAACGTCGTCGAAACCTACGTGAACGATATTCGGATCATTATCCAATTGTGAAGTAATGAGACACCATCTTCAAATAATAGATGAAATCTGTCAGGAATTGGAGCGGGCAAATCTGTGCTACGAATTGAAGTCATTGAGAAACGAAGTGCGCCATCCTTGCACATCAACGGAATTGATTGGCGGCGTTTGTTCAATTCTTTTAAAGATGAATGAAAAGGTGGAAACCAGAAACGCGGTCGGACACCTGACCAGGGAGTTCGACGACTACGCAAGACAGTTGGGAGTATTTGCAGAGGCGTCGAAATCATATTCCTTAACCCGGAAGGAATTCGAAATTGATGGAGCTGAATTCAGCGACTTAAAAGGATTTTTTCACGTAATTGGACAGCAACTGGTTAACAATAATCAATGGGGCAGAAACTGGAATGCCTTCAATGATATTCTTGTGGGAGGTTTTGTTAGGACGGAGTATGGCGAGCCCTTTAAGCTCACCTGGAAGAATTCAGCTATCTCAAGACAAGAACTTGTCGACTACAGCGATATCGTTGAATTAATTAAGAGCCACGACCATATTGAGTTGGATTTGAAGTAAGTATAAAACTGGAACCATGGTTTTCCGAACTACATTAGTTAGGTTGATAACAATTCACTTGAAATAACGGCCAAAAATGTACAATAGTGAAATTTCGACAGATACCGCGGCTCGACTGCTGAAGGAAAGCAGGGCCTTATTTACCGAAGTATTTAAACACGGTAGCCTTGTAGTCGAGTTTTATAAACCTGACAAAGTCGATACACAAAAACCTCATGACAGGGATGAAATCTATGTCGTCGCTACTGGTACTGGCGTTTTTTACAATGGCGGCAAAAGATGGGATTTCAGGCCCGGGGACTTTTTGTTTGTGCCGGCGGGAGTCGAGCACAGGTTTGAGTTGTTTACAGAAGACTTTTCTACCTGGGTATTCTTCTATGGACCTGTCGGCGGAGAGTAGTGAGACCCCTGGGTCGGGCGAGCTATCCCACGTGCAGCCGCTAACGTTATGACTATATAACATTGCAATCATGAATACGAGCGAAGTCAGAAATACCGATATCAACGACCTTGAAAAAATCTTCGAGCTATTTGACCATTCAATTAAATACCAGGAGCGGAAAGGATCTCCCGTTTGGAAAAATTACGATCGAAATGTGATCATCCGCGACATTGAAAATAAGAATCAATACAAAGTGGTAATAGAGTCATCGATCGCTATCGTATTTAGTGTTTGTTATAACGACGAAATAATCTGGAGAGAAATGGAACAAGGCGATGCGATCTACCTTCATCGGATTGTCGTCAATCCCGAATTTAAGGGACGGAAACTGTTTGGAACCATTTTGGATTGGGTGATCGAACATTCAAAACAAAAAAGACTCAGCCGGATCAGGATGGATACATGGGCCGCCAATCCGGCGATCATCGACTACTATAAAGGATTTGGATTTACTTTCGTTGAGAACTACACAACACCGGAGACGCCGGCGTTGCCTGTGCATAACAGGAACCTGGCATTGACGCTTTTGGAGTATAAAATCGATGACACATGATTCTCCGGGCCACGGAGTTTGGAACAAAATCGTTGATAACAAAGGTTGCTACACACTTAGAACAGATGAAAAAATATAGAAATGACCTAATGATCTTTGTCGGGCTATTTACCTTAGCGTTCATCATTTCGCTGGCTGCGCCCGGAACGAGCAAGGTTTCTATTCAAATACACGACACCCACCTCGTTCTTCATAAGGCGTCGTTGGCGATCTTAATACTTGGGGCATTGACATTTTTCGTCTTTCTGGTGCGGGCAGCGGTAAAAAAGTTCGGGTCGGTTGGTGCAAATGTGGGATTGATCATTGGATTAGTGCTCCTTTGCTTTATAACTTATCGGATCATTGACCTGCAGAAGATTTATTTAAATGAAATAAGTGCACCCGAAGACGAGTGGATGCTTGACAAAGATCAGTTCATTTCTGACATGAAAACCAGAATAAGCTGGACGTGGAGGATATTTGGTTTATGGATCATTTGCGTCCTGATCTTAACACTGTGGACAATCCGGCTTTGGTGGGGACAGAGGTACACTGCGCGGGTTTCTTAAGACGATTAAGGACACGGTCAGGATTTTTTATGGCGATAAAACTACGTAATTAGAGATTAAAGGGATGCTTCCAAATAGATCCACAAGACACAAGTACCAGCAACCACGACGGGTAAAATTTAAGTCGAAAATTGATTTATTAAAAAGAAAGTCGATTCAGGGGGCATCCGGAATTTATCTTATTGTATTCAGTATTTTTTTCGCTGCAGTGAGCATATCAATCGAACGATCATTGGTGGATAGAACGCTTCCGAAACCTGACTACGACCGAATTCGCGAAAGCGGCAGAACCACAAACGGCAAAATCATCAGTATCGACATCGTTGATAATATCACCGTCAACGAACAACATCCCGCCATAATTGCCTATAACTATCGGGCCGACAATCGGGAGATTCAATCCAGGTATCAGATATTTTCCCCTGATAAAATAGCATCTATGAAAGTGGGCGATGAAGTTCAGGTCAAATATTTAGGAAACGAATCAATAATTGACGGATTTGAGCCATATGCCTTTCCCTTCTACATATTCCCACTTGCCGCTTTGGCCATTTCCATAGTAGGAGGCGTTATGCTACTTCGTGTGATAGGAATTTATCTCAAGGAGTTAAGTCTTTATCGCTACGGAAAGGTCTGTTCAGCCGAGCTTATTTCCGTAACGTCAAAATCCGGCTCTGGAAAGAGAAAGTTCGGACAGACAATCATGGTTCATTATTCCTATAAAACCTCAACGGATAAAAAAGTTACCGGTGAGTCGTTGACGACAGATCGTTCCGTGCTCAACGGGAAAAAGCCCGGGGACAACATCAGAATCTTTGTCTCACGGGACGATGAAACCGTGTCTTGTTTCCTTCCCGACATTGAACTAAAAAGGAATGACTGGAGAATGGAGGAATTCGTTGGCAAAATTTGATATGCCGATCCTTATTTCGTACATCGATGTTCATTGGCCAGGCTCTCGTTTCGAAGCGTTATCTCGCCAGCCTGCCGAAAGGATCTGAAGGCAGCTGCGGTTGCCTTATTAAAATCCAGACTGCGCGAGGAGTCCCTTGACAAAACGCACGATAAAGAATTATGAGCACCGATGAACCCCAATCTCATTCGCGTATTAAAATGACTGCTTATTATTATCTTTATACAAACGTTCCATTGAAATTGGTGTTCATTCTTCCTGGATTGTAAATAATAATGGAAAGCGACCGATCGGTTTATTATACTTTTAAGTACCTGCCAATCGGCGGCGGGTTGATGTTTATTCTTTTTCCTGTCTTGGCACATGTTTATCCTGACGATTTTATTTTCAACGGACAACCAGGTGCTCCGGACCTCTGGACAACCGCGATTTTTATTTTGGTGGGATTGCTCTTAGGAATGATTCCATTCCTGTACATGGACAAGCTTGTCATTGTCGAAATCAGTAACCAAAACATTAAAATTAAAAAAGGAAAACAAGTACTGGTGGTCAATTGGTTGGACGTTGAAAAGGTTGCGATTTTGCCAGCAATTTTTCCGCCGCTTTATAAGCTACAATTAAAAGCATACAAAGGGTCCGGCGACGGAACGTTATTGCGATCCCTTCATTTTTGACCCTCTGCCCCAATGAACAAGACATTTGCAATATCTGACGACTCAGGATTCATAGGAATCATTAACGTAGGGAAATACAACGCTTTTGTAAAGGAGGACTGGCAGTTCAATGATTTACGACAAAGATTTATTCGGGAAATGAATCGGGCAAGCTTATTATTGTGGTCGACTGGACTGGAGGGAGTTTGGAACGTGCGAATAGCCACAGCCTCTGAAGCGGATAAACCGTTCAGAACGATTAAAGGTTTCATCAATGTCACGGAAGGAGAGTTGTTTTTGATCAATTATGAAGACCTGTCAATGGCGGCGATGTACGAGGATGAGGAACTGCCACAACCACACAACGCAGACTTGAAGGTTCAGATTGAGAATGGGGCCTATAGCGTAATTGTCAATCAGTTGTTTGATCCGGAAAAATTTATAGATGACGAGGGTGAAAGTTTACACTTCGAAATTATCTTGGGAAAAGTTACGGAAGGAGATTCTGTCGCGAATAAGTTTGAGGAAATTCCCTGGATGACCTAAGAGCGCAGCACACTCATTATATCCATTTGATCAAAAAAGAGTAAATTATAATAATAAGGACAGCCGATCCCGGCCCCAATTTGATGAAGACCCTCGCACTGGTATTTATTGTAAATTCTGTAACTGTATTCCTTGCTGCCGGCCAGAAGTATACAGGCAATGATTTAGCTCAATTCATCCCTGACAAAAACGACGATCTTTTCTTCGTTGATCCTATCGATGATACGGTCAATTACAAACATGTTGTTGATAAGATCTATAGAGACGACGCCGGTGCGATTTATCTCCGTGATGTGTCCGTCACCGGATTTGGCGATTCTGTAATTGCACATGAATATTTTCACGACTATTCTAACTTTATCGAATTGAAAACATACCGACGCATCAACGACTCTTATTTCGGAAACAAGGAAAAGGTTTATTTATGGTATTCAAATTCGGATGGCACTTACCCCCTTGAAATCAGAGATGCAGACCTGGAAACATTTCGCCCCTTCGATAATGTTTGTGGTGGAACTGACTGGAGGTTTGTTTTTTGTGGAAGTCCACAGGGTGGTGTTGAGATCATCGATGGAGCCGACCCTGAGACTATCAAGGTACTGAATCCCCGAAGAGGATGCTGGAATTGTGGCAATGCCTATTTTAAAGATGATAAAAATGTTTTCTTTGCTTTAAAAAAAATTGAAGGTGCTGATGTGAAAACATTCAAGCTGGTGGACCAGGAGAATATCGACTGTACCGATAAGCGCAGGAAGTACTTTGACGGAAAGGTGATCCAGCCGTAGGCACATAAGCATTCCGGTAGCCATCCGCAAACCCAGGATTGCTGGAAATTGTGCTTCCAATAGATAATAAAAAAGGTAAAATATGGAGGGCGATAATTGGACGACGACAGGGCAAGGCAAAATGAACCCTGCACAATATTTTGATCAACTCATTGTCGCTTTTCCTGTATTGAAGGAAAAAATTGATCAATGGGAGCCGGACATGAACCATTTCCGAATGGAAGAATTTGCCGTTTATACGCAAGATCAAATCTCAAAACGTGATTTTTCTGAATTGAACCGTTGTTTTGAATTTCAGGAGACGAGAATTGATAATGCAGATGATGATTTGCTGAACTGCCTGTACGTTTCGTTTTGTGAATCTTTATTGTTAGGGGAAATGCATAAAGAAATGCCAGGTGTTGTTCCCCTTATGGGAAGAAAGCTTCAAAAACTCTACAGGGATTATGAAAGCTACTATAATGATATTGTGAAGAAGTTACACGGAAATTAAAAGATCCTATCGCAGCAGTAGCGATTTCGAAATTGAAATAAATGTTTCCGTGAGAGAAAATGAGGGTTCTGCGAAATGCTTTTGGGTGTTGGCCTTTGGCACGCCCGGAACTCCAATGGCCTACGCCCAACGGCCAATAGCCAATAGCCAATAGCCAACACCCAACACCCAATACCCAATTAAAAACTTCTATCCTGCTTATGGAAAACAGCCACGCCCGGAATCTTAGGATTGCGTACCATCCTCAGCATGAAGATCCTTCTCACCCTTTTGCTCCTGTTGCCGGGTTTTTTTTATTCTATTGCCCAGAAAAGAACCATCCATGTTTTTGTTGCCTTGTGTGATAACGAAAACCAGGGAATTGTCCCCGTGCCAAAGGCCATCGGCAATGGCCAGGATCCCAAAACCAATCTCTATTGGGGAGCGGGTCACGGCGTGAAACATTATTTTCAGCGCAAGACAACTGACTGGAAACTGCTCACAACTATTCGATCCGATAACTCCGCAATACTTGAACGGCTCTTATTCAAACACCGCCACAAGGATGTTTATTTGCTGGCTGACGCATATGATGGTTCAAAAATTAAGACATCAATTGAGACCTTTTTGAAATCAGCCAACGGACAAATGCCATTCACCATACAACATGACACCCTGGTATTAAACTTTGGAGGTGACGCGGACCTCCTTGCCTATGTGGGACATGATGGCCTGATGGATTTTGACGTAGACGTTGCGTACAACCCTTCCTGCAAAAAAAACATGGACGTCATGATATTGGCATGTTACAGCAAGCCTTATTTTCTTGAAGACATCCGCAAAGCAAAAGCACAACCCGTTTTATGGACGACACACCTGATGGCGCCGGAAGCCTATACGCTCAAATCGGCGATTGATGGGTGGATACTGAACGAGACCGGTAAACAAATTGAGGAAAGGGCAGCACAGACATATCACCAATATCAGAATTGCGGTATAAAAGGCGCGCGTAATCTGTTTACCACAGGATATTAATCCCGGTGTACGTCAATTCCGCGATAGGTCCTGGATCTATTCCGGATGTTGATTTTGCACCAAATTCCACTTCGGAAAATCGTCCAATCCTTGGCAAATCGTTAGTCGTTGATCTGAAATCGTTGATAGGAATCGAAAATCATTTTCATCGCGCAATCACCAAATCAACATTTAAAGGTTTCTGATTTAATCGATTTCAGAATTTGATTTACGGTTATGATCATTGTTGTCCGGGGGAAATCCAACACCTTCCCTTACAATTTGAATCCTGAGCACGGCATTGAGCGCCGGCGAGCACCGAACAAAACGTTCGCACACTTAGTCACCTTCAAAAAAAAAATCGATTGAGTCATGTGCTGCCTTCGAATATTTAGGCGTTCTTTGTTTGAGCCGCATCTGAATGGACGATTTTAATATTTCAACAAAACACAACTGGATGAATGCTACATTGACTCTGCTGGCTTTTCTGTCACTGACTTTTAGCTCATTTGCTCAAATTGACAAACAAAAATATGCGAAGGAGCTTGCCGGCAATGGAAAAGTCAAAGAGGCGCTGGCTGTTATCGACGAAGTGATCAGGAATAATCCTCCCCAGGCATCCTTTTATCACGATAAGGCCAATTACCAGCTGGAGTTAAAGGATTACGAGGGGTTAATGATGACGTTGGCGGCCGGAATAAAAGTTATGCCGGATTCTGTTTCTCTTTATGATATGAGAGGAACCTGGCTGGAAGCCGTCGGTCTTTATGATGAAGCCATCCAGGATTTTACAACTGGCTATAATAAGGCAATTGAAAATAAGCTTAAGTCGCATTTGCTTGCAAACCGTGGAGGAACAAAGGCGCGCACGCGCAACTTTCAGGGCGCATATGACGACCTTGTGACCGCAATAAAACTTGATCCAGCCAACGTTGATGCCTTGAACAATCTGGCCGCAGTCTGCGATGAAGTGGGCAAGTCAGATGAGACCTTGAAATACCTAAAACAGATAATTTCCATTGACCCTGAATATACAGCCGCCTATGTTAATATGGGATTCCGACTTCAACTACTCGGACAACACAAAGAAGCCATTGGATATTTTACAAAGGCAATCGAGATGAATCCAAATGAGGCCCTTGCCTATAGCAACCGGAGCTTTAGCAGGCTCAGGCTAAAAGACCACGAAGGTGCAATAAGGGACATTAACGAATCAATCAGACTTTTGTCGACAAATTCGTATGCGTATAAGATCAAAGCGATGATCGAAATTGAGATGGGCAAGATTGATGATGCATGCCTGAATCTAAAAAAAGCGCTTGACCTTGGATATTCAGCGCAGTACGGCGGAGAGGTTAACGATTTGATTAATAAGAATTGTAAGAAATAATCACGTAAGGAGCACGCCCGAGTCGTTTAAGACAATAAACGGAACGAAACCCTCCATATTGATCTATACTCTCTTTTCCGGGAAATACATCCCGTCAGTCAACAACCACTTTCACTAAGTGCAGTTCGCTTTTTCCCTGATAATCGTCCATATTATGCCTGACGGGAAATATTGATCCGCTGACGCTTTTAGTTTACGGTTTTGAACCTTCTCATCTGGCTTTCGGCAGTTTTGCTCAATAGCCTTATAATGGCACATGGATAATAAAGAATCCCTTGTGACGGGAAGTTTTATTTTTATTATGACACTGAATGTCGGTTTTGCATTTGGGCAAACAGTGGCGGATATTTCAGTAGTCCCGAAATGTACGATTGAAATTTATCTCGCTGACAGGTACGATGAAATCGATTCGACAAGACAATGCAGATATTGTTTTTCGCCGGCCATTGATGGTTTGGGTGATACACCGTTTATCGGGAATGATGAAATTATTGGATACAGAATTGAAGAGGATAACCATTATCTGTTACTGTCAGAATCGTGTCAGAAAAAATTGCAAAGCCTCACAAAGAAAAGTAATACGTTTCCTATTAGAACGGGATTTGCAATGGTAATAGATGGCGAAATCGTTTATGGGGGATGGTTCCTGAGCCGGCATGTGTCCAATTTTCATGCGTGCGACTGGATTTACGTGTTTACGCCGTTTGATGGACAAGAGCTTGTTATTCAGCTAAAACACCCACTCCCCGCTCCAAAAGAATATGAAACCGACCCACGCAACAATGAATTAGTGCTGGATTGTTTGAATAAATCGAATCGTTTTAAACGGGATTAGTGTCACCAGCAGTAATAATGAATTCGATGCTTTTGAACATCAGGAAACGGCTGACCTTCCCGCCGCGCTCATTAAGCGGAGGACCAAACGAACCGAAAAGCAATCCGGATCATGATAGATATTGAATTGAAGGAAAAAAGTCCTTTGGGAAACTATAAGCTTTTGCTATCTCCCGTCTTTTTACTGATCATCTTTGGAACAAACTTCAGGGATAAAGAGAAGTTTGTCGTCTATGTCACCGAACCTCCTCAGCTGACGTTCCACTGGAAAGATGGCAATGGACAAATATTCAGAAGCATCGGGAATCTTAAACGATTTACAGAAAGCAAAGGGAAAAAATTAGTGTTTGCAATGAATGGTGGAATGTATAGAGGGGACCACTCGCCACAGGGACTATTCATTGAAAACAGTATTGAGCTTTCACCCCTTGATTCATTATCTGGCGCTGGTAATTTTTACATGAAACCAAACGGTATTTTTTATATTACCAGGACCGGTACGGCGATTGTTTCCGCGACGGATGATTTTAAAAACAATGGGGAAATCAAATTCGCGACGCAGTCTGGCCCCATGTTGTTAATTGATGGCCAGATTCATCCGGCGTTCAAAGAGGGCTCGACCAGTTTGAATATCAGGAACGGCGTGGGTATTCTTCCCGACAATCGCGTCGTGTTTGCCATCTCAAAGCAGGAAGTTAACTTTCACGATTTTGCGATGTTTTTCAAGCGTTTGAATTGTAAAAATGCATTATACCTCGACGGATTTGTCTCGCGCGCTTATATTCCGGGTGAGAACTGGAAGCAGCTTGACGGTGATTTTGGTGTTATCATCGCCGTTTTAAGATAGCGAGGAATATAGACTCTAAAAAATATGGACTTCTCTGTGTATCTTGTTGAAGCAAAACCCCTCTCGGATGCGATTGACCTTCAGTTCTAAAAAGTGCTGTTCCGCAACTTTTGCCACAACGATCCGGGATAAAGTCCAATCGATTCACGACGAAATTGATAACAAGTGATCGTAAATGTTGGACTGGTTGTTCTCAGCTGGATTTTATTGCGGTTTGAGAAAAAGAGTTTAAATGTTTTTGGTTTAACGCCAGTTGCGAAAAGACTTTTCCAATTGGCGTTGGGTCTGTTACTTGCGGCGATTCTTTCTATTTTCGTCAATGTTCTTTTTGCACAGACTGCGAACTTTTCATGGGCGCTGAATCGTGAGTATGACTCAGACCGGTTTTTTAGAGCCCTTTACAGCACCTGGAATTCTGTGCTTTACGAAGAACTGATTTTCAGGGGATACATTTTTTACCGGCTTGTTCGACTGCTGGGGGAGCATAAGGGAGTTATCATTTCAAGCGTGGCGTTTGGCGTCTATCATTGGTTCTCCTACGAAATTCTAGGCAACTATCCGATGATGATCTGGATATTTCTTTTCACCGGGCTGTGGGGACTGATGTTTGCATACAGTTACACAAGGACAGGGACTATTCTGATTGCGATCGGCTTGCATTGGGGCTGGAATTTTATGGACCAGATAGTTTTTAACAGGAACGGGAACGGATTTCTGAAACCGATAGTTTCTGATCAGACTGAAAGGTTAAATCAAATCACAGGATTTTTGGTTACCAGCGTTCCGGCAATAATTTTTGCATTGGTGGCCATCCTGTATCTCACCAGGACCAGAAATTCACAAATTCCGACATACTCCCCTTAGAACCTGCACAGGTGCCGTTGTTTTTCGCCGAGAACAAAAGCGAGGTGTCACCAACAAGCCCACGAATCGATGAAAATTCGCACGGTGGCTTCTTAGCAATGTCGCCAATCTATCTCGCGAAAAAGGGGGACCCGGAAACAACGCTAAAAAAGTCTTTAAAAAATATTATCTTTCAGACAATGTTTTGTGTGTAAAATCTTCATCGTCTCGAAATATGAAAGCAATTGTAAGTATTCTGATTGGCATAATAACAATTAACACCGCCTTGTCCTGTGACTGCATTCCGATGTCGTTTGCAGATGAAGTAAAAGCCTCCTCCAGCATTTTTCATGGACGTGTCACGAAAGCGCACCACCATACGTTCGACATTGAAATCATCCAGATGTGGAAAGGCGACGCGCAGCTGAAAAACATGCAGATCGTGCAGGGAAGGACAGGATGTGAAAAAAGAATGTTCGAACTTGGCAAAGAATATATTTTTTACCTGCAGGGAGACAATTCGGTCTACCTGTGCAGCAGGACCGAAGAGTACGAAATAAGTATAGACACCGAATTGCTTGAACTGGCCTTCAATCACGCGGCCGACAAGAACGCAATTGAGTCAAGCCACCTGACCGGCAGGCAGCTGGTTGTGTTGAAAAAGATCTTTGACCGCCATAAAATCGCTTATCCCTCAAATATCGGTGAGATTCCCCTCAGGTATGCCGTTGAAAACAAGTTTGTCAAAAAACTGAACTTCTTTGAAAACACGATTTGGTTTAGCTCGAAAATCAAATTGGAGAAAATGACTGATGTGAAACAAAAGAACAAAGGTGATACCTATGTTCTTTGGATCGGCTACGATTGGAAGAAATCGATGCGCAAATTGCAACGTGCTTTGAATGACAGTAGTTCGTAGCTTTGTTTTTTTCGATTGATTCTTACGCTCAAAATCGTTCCGTGGTCTCGGCAAGCCTAAACAGGAAGACCGGCATCCAGTCAGCTCGTGTTGTCACAGCGGTAAAACGGAAATTATGATAACATTGGCTGTTGTCAGAAAATACCTTGGAATTTTATTGGTATGCAATCTCGCGATCATTATCGCGGCCGGTCATGGCATAAGCTTTCTCGCAATGATTGAGTGCGTTATGCTATGGATGAATTCATATCCGATTAATTTACCAATCAACAGTTATGAGGATGGACTGGGTTTGGCCGCATTATTTTCACTCATTGGCCAGGTCGTTGCGCTGGCATCCATGTTATTTAACCGCGTGAAGATATTCGCTGGAATTTCCCTAATAGGTGTGGGTGTGATTTATATCGGCTTTTTTTTGCTGACCTATGATTCGATAACGGGGAATATACCCGCAATCGTCAGCCTGGTCACGGGAATTCCCTTCATGCTCGCTTCCGTTAAGTTTGTCAAACACCTGATGAAGATGCCTGTAATGGATCGGGATGAGGAAAGCTGCAGACGGAAATGAGCTGGGAAAAAACCGGACCAATTCGCTATCGGTTGCTTTTCATTCCGGTTCCATTTCGCTAACCCTGAAGTAATCGGCTTCGACCGTATGACTTCCGCCGCCGCTGACCAGGCCCAGCAATGTTCCTTTGGTTGATGGAAACCTGGTGGAGTGCACTTCAACATCATTCACGAAAAGTTTAAGCTTGTTGCCCACTTTTTCAACCCTCAATGTGTTGGTCGCTAAACCTTTGTTAACAACAGCTGATTTCTGGCTGCCCGTCAGGCTATAGAAGTTTGGCGACCTCACGCCGTAGTTCCAGGCACCGAGAGGACTTAATAGAAAAAAGTACATTTTCTCATCCTTATCTCCGCCGCCCCACATGATTCCCGCATCACCGGTCTTAAATTTTGTGAATGAGATCTCGGTCTCTATTTTGAAGTTTTTCTTCTTGCCCGGGAAAACGGATTGGCCCGCGTAGTAGTAAGTTCTGGAGCCCGAGACCATCACTAATTTTCCATTTTGAATAACCCTGATATGGTCATCTTTTTTGGTTTCATTCCAGTTCCGTGAGGCGTTTTCAAAATCTTCCGCAAGAAGTTCCACAGCCTCCTGGCTGAATGCAGGCAAAAAACATACATTCAATACGAGCAAAAGAGCGATCTTTTTCATAATTTATTATAAATTGATGCGATTACTCTTCAAAATATGTATGACCGGTCAAGAGCGACGATACCATTGTTTGGGTATTTTACCTTACGTACTGATACTGACTGCACCATCTTGCCGCCATGAAAATATTCCTGTTAACGCGCGGTCGCGATCTTAGTTCAAATTGATTTTCATTTCACAACCCTCATGATCCATGCGGACACCGATCATCACCTTATGCCTGATTGTTTTTCTTGCCGAGACGTTTGCACAGGTCCGGGGATTTGAATTTACACGGACTGGTTTGAAGGGCCACAAAAGTATCGTTGCGACGACAACAATTTTCAACGAAAACGATAGCGCCGTTTCGAAATCCATTTACCACCTGGACCCCGAGGGTGATATCGTGAAAAGCGAACATTATGAAGGGGAGGAACTCATCAGCACGAGTGAGTACGACCACGACGCCGATGGCCTTTTAAGATATGAAAAGACACATAACCAGGTCTTTCACTATGACGAAGACACACAAAAAGAGGTGGCGGAGATCCGTGATGATGTCTTTTTTGAAAAGTCATATGAATACAATGGCCCTTCATTGGTACGCATTGCCTGGAAAAATGCTTACAAAGGAAACGAATCTGCAAACGACCTCGTAGTGTTCGAATATGATCTGTCGGGTAGACTAACCAGGGAAATCTCGATTACAGGTGATGCCGCATTTATAGCCGAACTTGAAACAAAAGATTACACAATCGATTCATTGACCGATAAACAGAAAGTCAGTCTGTCTATTACCATTCACCATTATTCGAACGATTCGATCGTAACAATCCGGATGGACGAAAATAATGAAGTGCTCGGGTATTCACGGGCCCGGTTGGATTCAAAGAAGAAACCGCTTGAGATCCTGGATACGGATCCTGTTGGTAATCATGTCAGGGCTGTTTCTCGCCACTATGATCACAAGGGCAACCTGACGCACGAAGTGACGGATATAATCGACGTAGAAAAAATTGACAAGGATCTCGTGGCCGGTGATGATTACCGGTTGTTTTACAACAAAAACAGTCTGCCTGTGTTGGCCATTACCAGGGAGAATGGAAAGATAATTTCGCGACAGGTGGTCCACTATCAGTAAACTTCAATGGTCTCGGTAACATAAACAAGAAAAGGCGCGCGGAATTTTGGCAAAAGGGAAGCGCAAATTAAATGAAACAAAAGATGAGATATGGCCTCGGTTCGGGAACATTATGATAATCACCTCGGTAAATTCTACACATGGATGCTGGGTGATTTTATCAAACAGAAAGACGATTTCAAACATTTTTGTATTCACCACGGAATTCGACCAGCAACAAATGCGCGTGCGGCGGACCTCGGCTGCGGCAATGGAGTTCAAACAATTGCCCTGGCCGAACTTGGTTTTAGCGTAATAGCAATTGACTTCAATAAAAAGTTGTTAGAGGATCTTCATCATCATGCGGGGAAACTGCCACTTGAAATCATTGAAGCAGACTTTCGGCAATTTCCGGCATATCTGCATGGAGGGCTCGAACTGATTGTCTGTGGCGGAGATACTTTAACGCATCTGGTTTCCTTTGACGAAATTCATAAGCTCATTCAGGATGCTTATGTGAAATTGTCCGTTAAGGGAAAGATTGTGCTGACTTTCAGGGATTACAGCCGCGAATTAACGGACGTTGATCGGTTCATCCCCGTTAGGAATGATACGAACCGGATACTCACTTGTTTTTTGGAATATTTTTCCGATAGCGTGAGGGTTACTGATCTGCTCCATGAACGCGTGGACGGAGAATGGACGCAAAAAATAAGTTCTTACCATAAACTACGGCTAACAGACAATTTTGTATTGGATTCGCTCGTTCAGGCAGGATTTAAGATCTTTACGCATACGACATGGAACGGCTTTAGTGCTTTGATTGCCGGAAAGGCCTAGGAACAACGTCTCATTTCTATGAAACAGGAAATCGCGTATATCTCACTTGTTGTCGACGACTATGACAAAGCCATCGATTTTTATACAACGAAACTTCATTTCGATCTCGTTGAAGATACGGTCTTGAGCGACACCAAAAGGTGGGTTTTGATTTCGCCTCCGGGTTCGAAAGGTTGCAGGCTCTTATTGGCGAAAGCCGCAACGCCCGAACAGGTTACCCGCATAGGCAACCAGACGGGAGGGAGGGTCTTTCTGTTTTTGTTCACTGATAATTTTCACCGCGATTACCAGAATCTCATTGACGGACAGATAAAAATCGTTCGCGGACCATCCGTTGAAGCATATGGGAGAGTGGCGGTCTTTGCCGATCTTTACGGAAATCTCTGGGATCTGATCGAACCCACGGATTTCCACGGTAATAAATCCGGCGGTCCGGCTCTTTAGGCTGTGAAACTAACCGATGAAGAATTGACGACGGGCTATACCAGTTTTGATAAACGCATATGACAATCATCAATCGACCCTTTACAATCGTATTATTATTTGCGAGCTACGCGGCGACGCTATTGGCCGCGACGTATTATGTGGTTGGCCAGCAAATTGACCGCCATGTGGATGACGGGGACGGATTGGTTGGTGGCGTTATAGAAGCAGTTGCTTACATGACGATAGGACTTTTTATTTATCTTGCGATAATCAATTTGACTGCAATCGCAAGCCTGCTTATCAGCTTGAGAGGAAAGAATAGATCTATAATAAAAACATGGGCGGTGCTTGCGACAATAACAGCATCTATCACGGTCTTCATTCTGATAATGTTGTATTAAAAGCTCAATATTTTAATGATGGAAATGGTAACCTACAGGAAATTCTATCGCGAAGATCAGCTTAACGGAGTGGTTGAGATTCTGAAAGAAAATAAAATTCGTTACCTGGTTCTTGAAGACCGCGAAAGCCTGGACTCTTTATACGGAGACAAACAATTTAAAAAGCTGTATTTTATAAAGATCTGGAAGCAGGATTTTGAAAAAGTGGACCAGATTCTCCTTGAGGAATCGCAGAAAAATCTGGACTCCGTAGAGAGCGATCACTATCTTTTTTCCTTTACAGACGACGAGCTGTTTGATTTGATCTCCAGGCCGGATGAATGGAGTGAGTTTGACTTTCTCCTTGCACAGAAGATTCTTGGAGACCGTGGGCTGGCAGTTGATGCCACTAAAATCAAAGCGCTGAAAGAAGAAAGGATAAGGGAACTTGCAAAGCCGGATGAAGACAAACGCGGGTGGATTATTGTCGGCTATATCTTTGCCCTTCTCGGTGGCCTGCTCGGGGTTTTTATTGGCTGGCATTTAAGTACCTTTCGTAAAACACTTCCGAATGGTGAAAAAGTTTTTGGTTACACGGCGCGGGACCGACGCCATGGCAATCGAATTCTGGTTTTGGGTATCGTGATGTTTATACTTGCAGCGACGGCATTCTTCGGACGGGATTAGGAGGCATCTGTTAGGTAAATATTGAGAAATTCTCACCATGCCGCGAACAGCTATCTTTGAGGATTCGGATATAAATATTTTGGAACTCCCGTGTAAATTACTGAGTCAATGTACTATCTTTCAATTACGGTGCATTCGCGGACATTTATTCATGAAAAAACATTTCTTTCAGCGGAAAATAAGCGGGCTGACGGATAGTAAGTTGTTGGCCTTGCTGAAATTCAGAAATGAAAAAAACCGGGACTTCATTGAACTTGCGGCAGCCGAAGCAATAAGAAGAAATCTTTTGATTGGATCGGCTGAAATGCATCCAGCGGCTGCTTCCCTCACCAGGGAGGCTCCCAACAGGGAGCTGGAAAAATGGAATTGGGCGGCGTTCTTCCTTGCGCCTTTGTGGACTTTAGCGAATAAACTTGACGTTTGGGCATTCTTTTCCTTGATACCGTTTGCAAACTTTATTGTGGCATTTTACCTCGGCTTTCGAGGCAACAGATTGGCTTACCAAAAGAGCGATATAGAGTCGGTCAGGGATTTCATGCTGGTTCAAAAAGAGTGGACGATCTGGCTTATCCGTTTTCTTGCTTTTTCATTCCTGTTATTTCTCTTTTGGCTCGGCATGAAAATCATTTGACGACCGCTGATCTGCACGAATTAAATTCCTATGAAATACCTGATCGCAATTACATTTATCCTGGGGATATTTAACTGTAAACCCAAAGAGACCTTGTCACCAGCCGAAGTCAATTTAATGGACTCGCTTGGCTTTGATAAAAAGATCGTCGCCGGAATCCGCAAATTCACTGACGCTGCGCTCGTTCAATACGTTACCGCTGATCCCGGATACATGATCACCTCCGATGACGGGCGACAGGAGACCGGTTTACAAAAAAGAGAAGGGATATCGTTTCAGGTCAGCACGTCCGACCTCGATAACATTGTGCTGGGTCTGAAGGATGATCTTCGAAAGCTGGGATACCTTATTTTTGTCTCCGAGAACGGATTTGATGATCCGTCAACCATCAGTATCATTAAATCCAACGATCAATTTGACATTGTTCGTTTTCAGGGAACGGATGGAATCAACTATGAAATTGAAAATGACGAAGTCATTGGCAAGCTCATGGAATGGGATGCGAAGTATGGAATAGAGATCATTGGCGCAGATTATGACTGGGTCGAATTTACCCTGAAGAAACTCCCGCAGAATATTACGGCATTCAGTGAGGAAGTGTATGAATTCTGCCCCGACAGTGTAGAGCAAGGTGCCGGTGAATTAAGTGAACTGGAAAAATTGATCAGCGAACATCGCAGACTTTTCTTGTGGTGGGACTAAGCAGGAAGCGTCGCCGGCTACCCCAAAAAATCAATCGACGGTCGCGGTGAAGCATGTTGCGTATTGCAAAAACCTTATCTTCGCGGAATGAGATCCTTTCTGATTTTTTGCATGTGTCGGGTTTGGTATAGCAGGCCAACAGCGGCAGCCCGCTTTATTTTAAACTGTTTCAAAGAGCTTGCATTGGCGCGGCAGACAAAATTAATTTTGACCTTCTTTTAGAAAACATGCCCGACTGACCGGACTGGTGAAAAAGATTGTTACGGGACCTTCCACCCGGTACACAGGTTGAAATACAAACTTTAAATAAGCTGACTATTTTTTATTATGATAAAACTCTCCCAGGCAAGCCTCGTCGCTATATTTAGTGCAACGATAATTTTTCACCTGCTGATTTTGACTGGCCTGATTCCTTTCGCTATTGTCTGGGGTGGGCGATTGACTGATGAGTCGTCCATGTACGCATTTGAATCCGTTTCTCTGCTGTTGAATTTTTATTTTTTGTTTGTTGTCATGGCAAAGTCGCAATATTTGAAGATCAGGATTCCGTCGAAAATTGTCACGGCTACGTTGTGGATCATGGCTGCGATCTTTGGTTTGAACACAGTTGGTAATTTACTTTCAAATAACAGCCTTGAGCGGATGATTTTTACTCCGATAACATTTCTGATTTTTCTTTTTGTCGTCATCTTGTTATGGAAAAAAGAGCGGTCCTGACCTTCGAAGAAATTGCACATCATTCAGGTGAATTTCAGCCAGCAACTTGAGTAGTTTGATTTTCGTCGGGAGCGGGAAAACGCGCGAAGTGTTGATCCGTCTTTGCAAACTACGATCCGCATTCTGAAGACAATCGAAAGCGGGGATTGACATCGAAAAAAAGCTTGATCCGGCGCTTTGCACGCGAAGGGGGTAAGAACCTCAAACCGGGTGAGAGGATTCTGTAGTTTTCTGGAAGGAGCGTACAATTTGGAAAAAGTCTGACAGCTTTACATTTATTGCCTGACAGCCTTTTCGTGATTTATCATTATATTGGCAAGTCTCTTATTCAAAAGAGCTATGCTTGGATTACTGCTCATTTATTTTGTTGGAAAGGCGTTCTACGACCTTGCCGCCAAATCTCAAAAAAGCAAGTGGGGTTACGCCATCCTCGGTGTTGTCTCCTATCATGCCGGAACTGTTCTCATCGCGCTGATCATTGTTTTAATGTCACTGGTCGAGGTGATCGGCTCGTTCGATGATATCCCGGATTTTGCTTTCAATCTCCTCGTAATCCCATTTGGTGTTCTGACATGTTGGCTGTTTTATAAGTTCCTGCAAAAACGCTGGACCCGACAAGCATTGTCTCCTTTGAATGAAGAAGTACTCGACAGTGGCCTGTAGTTCCGGATCCTGTGAATTTTAGAATTCCAACTTTGAAAAATTTCAGTTTCTGCCATTATATAACCATTGTGCTGTTAACTGGCCGGTACATTTAAACACAATCACAAAGATTTATTCATGAAAACTGTTATCTCGGCAACGTTATTTTTAGTTTTTGTTCAGCAATCCGTCGCGCAGGACGTTAGAGCCATAGTTGATCGTTATCTTTTGAACCTGGGTGGTAAAGAGAATGTTGAAGGTTTGCTGACGTGCTCCAAATCATTGGCGGTATACTCAGCCGGGGATGCCGAGGACAGCAGCAGAATTTTTTTAATCCAGAAAATGCCCCATTACCAGGCGGGAAAATATTTATCAGCTCATGGCAAGGTGCAATTTGAGACCTTTAACAATGACGAGGACCTGATCCTGTCAAAACACGTTCCGTTTCCTTCAAAAACAAAATTGCCCCGGTCGGGGATCTCGATTCACCCGGGACTTGATCTGAGTCATGAATTAAGGGCCGGCAAGCTCGTTTTTTCCCACAAGGAGGAATTAAATGGCACCGGCTGTTTTGTCGTCAGTACGCAATACAACGATCCGGTTAAAAGTGATAAACTCTACTACTTCGATGCGGCGTCGGGAATGCTTTTGGCGGAGAAGAACCAGAATGTGGTAGATAACATAATTCTTTACAAGGATTATCGTTTTGCCGGCAACGTGTTATTTCCCTTCCTGCATGAAACTTTCCGCGCAGGGTCGGTGATCAGGCGTCATCATTTTGACAAGGTTGAGTTTAACATCGCTTTGGAAGAAAAGGACTTTCAGTATCATGAACCGGACCTTGCTCCATTGCGGGATATCAACTCCAGATTCAACCGCGTGCAATTTGCAGATGCTGCGCTGGCGAAAGGCAGTTTTGCAAACTTGGTCGGATTCTTTCAGGGTAAACGGATCCTGATTGATTTGTGGGCAACCTGGTGCGGACCCTGTAAAATGGAATTCACAAAGTACGATGATGATATGTATGCTTTTTTGGACAAAAATGAGGTTTCGGTCGTTTTCATTAGTATAGATCGGCCGGATAAGGAAGATCAATGGCGAAAAGATATTACATGGTTCAATATTAACGGATACCATCTGTTGGCCGAAAAGCCATTGTACCAATCCATGAAGAAGCAATTGAACGACGGCGAGGAAATGGCCGTTCCCCGTTACATCCTCATCAATGAAAAGGGGCAGATCTTATCCCCCAATATCGGTAAGCTATCCGCAACCGACTTTAAGGAAAAAGTCGAGACGTTATTAAAAAATTCTCATCCCTGAGTGGTACGAAAAATTCTTAATGTATGAACCGACCTTGTTTTGAATCTCAAAATTTTGAGCGTATTGATTTCATGGAAAAGGGAATTGCAAAAGGTGAATACGATAATTGCTCCTTTCGCCTCTGCAATTTTGGATCAATGGACCTGTCGGGTATGCGTTTCTCGGAATGTATTTTTGACGGCTGCGACCTGAGCATGGCAAAATTACCGGAGACTTCATTCAGGGGCGCGCAGTTCAAACACTGCAAATTGCTGGGATTACGATTTGATCAGTGTAACAAACTTTTAATATCATTCTCATTTTCATCTTGCGTTCTTGATTTTTGTTCCTTTTACCAGCTAAACCTGAAACGGACAATTTTTAGCGACTGCAGGCTTCATGAAACCGATTTTGTTGAAGCTGACCTGACCCATGCAAAATTTATTAATTGTGACTTAACACGTGCCGTCTTTCACAATACAATGGTTCAGGGTTGTGATTTTCGCACGGCAATTAATTTTTCAATTGATCCTCAAGTCAACCGGATTTCGAATGCCCGATTTTCGCTGTCGGGCCTTCCGGGTTTACTCGAAAAATATGACCTGTTGATTGAATAATATTTCAAATAATTTTCTTGAAGTCTTCAATATTCCCGATGCGACAAGGGCGTGCCCTATCGCGAGGATTTTTGAAAAAGCCGTTTCAGGATAAACAAGCCGGCGAAAAAGCCTGCTGCGAAAAGAAGGGCTGTCAGCATCTGGACAATTAATTTAGCTAAGGAGGGCCATGTGGGACCCTGTCTTTATAAAGAATTATAATATTTTACAAGTGCAACTATATCGTCATCCGCTGTATTGGAAAGATTTTGTGTTTTGGCGAATGAACTTGCTTCTTCCTTTTTGTCGGGCAAGCTCGAAATGAGTTTTTTCAGGTTGCTGACTTTCGTAAGCGCGCCATTGCCGACTCTATAATAAAGTACATCATTCAGCCGATCAAACCTCGCCAGTTTCACCTGATACTGCATCGCAGTAGGCTCTTCACGTGGTTTGAACAGAACAACCTTTTGAGAAACCAAAGTGACTTTTCCGCTGTCAAGCAACTCGAGAAAGTGATATTTTTTCGTGCCTTTGACCTCCAGTTCAGCCACGATAAATTTATAATTCGCGAATGCTATTTTCGCAAGCGACGGAGCAGGATCGAGAACATAGGTCACCTGGTTGAACTCGAATTCCATCTGATCTTCATATATGTTGTACCTTAATGGGAGGCCGGTAAATTTTCCTTTGCTGGAATGAACTTCGCCGTCGATAAAGTCCATGTTCAGGTACGGAGTGCCCTCGATTTTTTCTGAGTTGTTATAGTCTTTCATGTTGTTGCGGGCCACTCTTGCAACAAGCCGTTGTGCGACATTATTAAGTCCCTGACCAACGGATGTGATCGTTACCAGGCAGAGAAATGTCATTAAGAAGTAATGCATCCTGAAATTCATATTCCAAATTACGATTTATAAATAATAAAAAGAATTGCCGGATTATTAATCATCTCAGTTATCAGATAATCTGAATATACATGAGCCAAAAACATGGACCTGCTTCGTGTCCGGCGGTGTTTTTGAAACTCATTCGTCCTGAAAAACGTGAAACAGTTAGTTTCCACCTTTAAAATGGCGCAATGTTACGTTTTGCAGGTTATACCAATATTGCCATAGCCCTTGGCCACGTCGTTGGCCTTATATGGGCCGATTGGATGTTTGAAGTTACAGGTGTCGGTAAAGACATGAACGAATTGTCAGAAATTCATGCATCCTTACCTTATTTGCTAACCTTATTTGTTGCTGTTATATTTTTCATTTTCGGACTTTACGCCCTTTCCGCCAGCGGAGGCTTCCGGAAACTTCCTTTTATTAATCCTGTTATTTTCGTCATCGCGGGCATTTATCTGGCGAGGGGATTTGGGGAGATCATCGTACGTTCGTTACAAGGTTCGAATGGATTTGCAGAAACTTCATATTCCGTCATCGCGATCCTGATCGGCCTGTCTTTCCTTTTCGGTGGTATTGGAAGATGGAGAAAAGACCACTACCAGACGGCCGCGCCACATTAAATGAAAAAGATCCTTGGAATAGCCGTCCTGTCGATCTCACTGATCACCTTTGTCGTTTTCTCTAACTATTGGGTCAACACCCAGCCCGTTGGATTGATGACCGGAACACAGGTTGACCTTCAGTCCCTGCCTCAAAAAAACAGGCAAATAATACAATTCGTTGAATCCAACGGCCGTAGAATTGCACCGGATTATGACGAGGTGGTTTGTACTGAATTTGTTATTGCTGTATTAAACCGCTTCACGCATCTGACGGCTGTACAAAAACGGAATATACGAGTCATCACAGAGGATGATCTAAAGACTCAGGTGGAGAATGATTCGCCGGCCACCAAAGGAGAACACACAGCGCTGGCCGGAAACGGGAGCGGCATGATGATCACATCGTCCCATGACGTGCGGCCTGGTGACTTTGTCCAGTTCTGGAATATTTATCAGGGTAAAGTATACGGGCACTGCGGGATCGTTATTGATATTCAGCCAAATGAGTCGATCGGCTTATATTCGTCACACCCCATGACAAATGGATTTGGCAAACAAAAATTTCTCTGGCCCGATAAAATTTATTTTGTCAGACTCAGGTAATCCGATCAAAAAAGGGCTTTGGCTGAACTGAATACAAGGTAAAGACCGGCAATGACACCAACGATCGTATCGAATCGCAGCAGGATGTGAATGCCACCCTTGCGTGGCAGGTTCCTTAAAAGTATCCAGGCGAAAATCAGCAGAAGCGCAATTCCGGCAGAAAGTTTGAAATAATCCATCGCTTTTGGTTTATTAAAAGTCTAACGCCCAATAATAAAGCCAGCCTTAATCGGATCTTCTGACAAACGAATTCACGTTCTCAAGGGTCGGTGTCATGCTCGTCGGGTGCGATTTATGAGAACTAAATTCCCAAAGAAAGAAATTGATTGTCCGGTCAAATAAACTATTTTTAATAAACTAATCTGGTCAAATTGGATACGCACCAGCAAAAAATCTCTCACCTGAAAGCGCTGTATTACCTTGCTTGCGCGGATAACCATTTGTCCGCCGCTGAATCAACATACATCCGGATTGTCGCAGACCGTCTGGGCGTCAGCATGGAGGAGATTGCGAAATTTGACGGAAGCGAGCCGGTCCTGGACCTGCCTGATAAGGAATACAAATTGTACAGCTTGTTCCATCGATTGGCTCACATTATCATGATCGACGATCACCCGCATGAAAGGGAGAAAAAGTTTTGCTTTGACCTGGGTGTGAAAATGGGGCTTCATCCCAACGCAATAGCCGAGATCATCAACCACGTCACAGTGCATGGCGCAATGCGGACATCCCCTGCAGATGTGATGAACATTTTCAAGAAATACTTGAATTGAAAGGCGACGACTCCCAAACCCGACGCGATTCAAGACAGACCAAACCCGCAATTGATTATGCAATCAATAAGCGGCTATATTTGTTCCGATACGCTACCGGTGACAACCCGGTAATTCGTCTGAAAGTTGTCCTGAAAGCTTTGGTGTCGGTATAGCCTACCTTGTACATGACCTCATTCACATTTTCCCTCGAAGACTCCAGGCTGATCTTTGCTGCCTCGATCTTCACACGTTGAATGTACTCAACAACAGTGTTCGACGTGGCTTTCTTAAACCGCCGTTCAAGGTTCCGGCGCCCAAGGGCAAACATCGATGCGAGTTCATCGACTGTTATCTTATGCTGGAAATTATTTTCAATGAATTCCTGGGCCTTCCGGATGGACTCGTCGTCGTGGGATTTTTGTCCCTGAAAAATAATAAAAGGTGATTGCGTATCCCGTTCAATCTCTATGGCAAACACTTTAGCGCTGAGCACCGCCATTTCGCGGCCGACATACTTTTCAATGAGGTATAGTATGAGGTTCAGATACGAATACGCGCCTCCGCTGGAATACAATCCACGCTCATCCGTGATCACGCGCTCCGCCATGAGTTGAACTTCCGGAAACATCTTACGGAACTGGTTTTCGGCCAGCCAGTGCGTGGCGCATTTTCTTCCTTTAAGCAGCCCGGTGGCGGCCAGGATGAAAGCACCGAGACACAAACTTGCAACCTCTGCCCCTTCCCGGTATTGCTTCGTGATCCATGGTAAAAATTCCTGGTTCTTTTCCAGAGCCTCCTCCAGATCGCCGTCCACCGCCGGTATGATCACCAGATCAGTTTTCTTGTGTTCGTCAAGCAGCACATCAGCATTGGCCGTGAATAATCCTCCACTTAAAGGTGTGTGTCGCGCAATGCCCACAAGTTCAACTTTAAACGGTGGTTCAGCGCCTTTCGCCATGAAGAATTGATTCACCTGGGTGAATAGCTGTCTTGGCCCTTCGATGCTGCCAAGAATTGCTCGCTGAGGAATTAAGATTGATATGTGTTTCATTTCCTGTCTTTTTTCTGTAATGAAAATTTACGAGGCCGATCTGAATGCCTTCAACAAAATTGCTAAAAACACCTGTCGGAATCAACCCTGCGTAATGCCGCATTTGCACCCCCTGAGATCATGCCGTTTGTTCTATGTTTGTCTGATAAAAAAAATCGATATGGAAAATCCGGGGTTAGACTTAATTTCCCCGCTGTTGAATGGCACAAGCATGACAATGAAACGATGCGTATTGTCAAAATCAGGGAGTCTTAGAAATAATCGCGTTTTTCTAAATTTTAGATTTCGATGGAACCACTTTGTATGATCGAGGTATTCAAAACCAACGTGAAATACCGGGACGACGCGGACATGCTGCTGCGACGAATACACGAAAGCTATACGGATGTCAAGGCAAATTTTGACCTCGACGATTGCGACAGGATTCTTCGTGTGATTAGCACGAAAGGTCCGGTCGACGCCGAAGTTTTCATTGGTTTACTAAACGCTTTCGGTTTCAAAGGTGAGATCCTGTCTGATGATGTTTTGGTCTCCAGCAATTACTCGGGTGATTTCAACCAGATCCCAAACCATGGTCTTTGATATAAATGGAATCTTTTTGTGAGACGAATATGATAGCGTCCTGTTTTATCAACTAAAGCGAGCTGATAAAGGTCCGGCGGGCTTATTTACTATAACGGGGAAAAATTTGTGTGGATCCATCAGGGCGATTGAGGCTGCTGACATAGGGTTGTCACGATCATTCCTTTCTTTACATTCAACGAACACAATTACTTATGGAAAAAGAACTGATGATCCGAAACACAATCATGATTGACGCGTCTCCGGCCGAAGTTTGGGATGTATTGACAAACCCGATGCAGACCAAAAAATACATGTTCGGCTGCGAACCTGTCTCTTCGTGGAAATTGGCCGATCCGTTACTCTGGAAAGGTATTTTTGATGGCAGGGAGGTTGTTGCCGTAAAAGGGAATATTCTCGATATCCAAAAGTATCAGTCCCTGGCCTATTCAGTTTTTGATCCCAATTCACCGATCGAAGATATCCCGGAAAATTATACTGTTGTTACTTACTGTTTGTCGGCGTCAAATGGTACAACCGAACTTGTCGTTACGCAAGGCGATTTTTCGAAAGTAGCCGACGGCGAAATGAGATATGCCGAAGCCACCGGAGCGGGAGGATGGGGACCACTGCTTCAACAGATAAAAGATCTTGCCGAGAACCCGTCCTGACGAGCGGTTTTTACCTTTTTGCGCTTGCGCGCTTTGTCTGTCAAATTCCACAGTCGGGGATCCCAACTCGACAACTGGGTAACTCATTTTTTTAAAGGGCGGGTAGTCCGGGGATATTTGGTGCATAATCGAGATAATTATGCAGTACTATTTCACCGTTCTTGCCTGTGCAGTCGCTTCAGTCTCCTTCTCCCAATCCCGCATCACCGGACAAATAACCGATAGACGTGGCGAACCAATTCCACGCGCCGGCATCTTCATAGCCGACTCCTACGACGGCGCGACTTCCGACGTCAATGGTAATTTTGAATTTATCTCAACAGAAACAGGGCGCCGCGTACTGATGGTGAAATTCATGGGCTTCAAGCCTCATGTGCAAAGCATTGTATTAGACAATCAGGATCAATCCTTCCGCATCGTGCTGGAAGAGCAGGTCAACGAGCTTAACGCGGTTACGATTTCCGCAGGGGCGTTTACGGCGAGTGATGAGTCGCGGCGAACCGTGTTTCGGGCTGTTGACATTGCCACAACGGCCGGTGCTACTGCCGATATCGCCGGCGCGCTGAACACATTGCCTGGTACGCAGAAAGTCGGTGAAAGCGGCAGGCTTTTTGTTCGCGGCGGTGATGGAAGCGAGACCCGCACTTTTATCGATGGGCTTCTGGTCCTGGATGCCTATGGCTCTGCTGCGCCGAACACTCCCTCCCGCGGTAGGTTTCTTCCTTTTATGTTCAAAGGCACCAGCTTCAGTACCGGCGGTTATTCCGCGGAATTCGGACAAGCCCTTTCTTCAGCCCTGGTACTTGATTCGAAAGACAACGCCGAAATGTCACGAACGGATATTGGGATTCTGTCCGTGGGAGGAGATATAGCCCACACACACGTTTGGAACAAAGGTTCGGTCGCCGGAAAGCTTCAGTATACGGATATCAGGCCCTACTTCGGGTTGATAAATCAGGAAGTGGATTGGAAATCACCGCCATCTTCCCTGGAAGGGAGCGCAGCGTTCAGGCAGAAGCTCGGTAAGGCCGGGATGTTCAAATTCTTTGGCAACTTTAATAACGCAGCGTTTTCATTGTACAACCACGATATTGACAACGATGCAAACAAACAGCTTTATGACCTGACCAACAACTACCGTTATGCCAATGGCATGTATAGAATTGCCCTCAGCGACAGGTGGCTGCTGCGTGGTGGAGCCTCCTACACTAGCACGCGTAACGTCATCGGGCTGGGCACGGATAACATCAATGAAAACGAAGAAGGACTTCACGCGAAAGTCGTTACGGAAGGATCTTTAACGCAACAGATCGAAATTAGATCTGGCCTCGAAGTACTGACACGAAGCTTTGAGCGCACTCATAACAGCAATTTCAAAACATCGTTTTTTGAATTCATCTCCGCAGTTTTTTCCGAGACAGACATTTATGCCACCAACAATTTTGTGACGCGTGCCGGCGTGCGTGTGGAATATAATCAGCTTCAAAAAAAGATGACCGTTGACCCACGGCTCTCACTTGCATACAGAGCAGGGGCAGATGGACAGGTGTCGTTGGCTTACGGGACTTTCCGTCAGTCCGCCAAAAATGAGTTTCTCCTTGCGAACCCGGACCTGGATTCCGAGCGCGCAACCCACTATATCCTCAATTATCAACGTATTAACAACAAAAAGACTTTTCGCATAGAAACGTTTTACAAGCTTTACGACGATCTTGTGAAATATGCCAGCCCGGACTTATCCGGTATCAATAATTCGGGTAATGGGTTCGCACGGGGAATGGAGATTTTCTGGAGAGACAACGAGTCGGTTAAAGGCCTGGACTATTGGATCTCATATTCCCTGCTCGACACCGAACGACGATACCTGGATTTTCCTGCATCGCAGACGCCTTCATTCGCATCTGCCCACAATTTCTCCGGCGTATTCAAATACTTTGTCAGCGATGTTCGAAGCCAGCTGGGAATGACATATTCTTTTGCATCAGGTCGTCCGTATCATGATCCAAATTCCGGATCGTTTAATTCGAAACGGACGCCCGCGTATCACGACGTAAGTTTCAACTGGAGTTACCTGCCGAAGCCTTTTCTGATTGTCTATTTCTCGTGCACCAATCTTCTTGGAAGGGATAACATCTTTGGCTACGAATTCAGCGATGTGCCGAACGAAGCCGGTTTTTATAACAGCAGGCCTGTACGTCAGGCCGCAAAGCGTTTTCTTTTCATCGGAATCTTTATTACGATCTCAAAAGAAAAATCAGTGAACCAGCTGCCAAGTCTCTAAGTCGTTAAAATTCTAAATAAGACTAAATCCAAAAACATATGAAACCTTTAAAAAACTTACCCGTGCTTTTTAATTTGGTTGTCCTTGCAACAGCGTCCTATGGTTTCCCGAATGACGAGAGATACATCGCCGCCATGCAAAAGAACATTGAGGCCATCTACCAGGCCAAAACGATCGACGAGTTTCAGGCTTCGGTCAACGCATTCGAACGGATCGCCGGCGCTGAGACAAACAAATGGGAACCGCTATACTATGCTGCATTCGGCAACCTGATGATGTGCGTTCAGGAGGAGGATGGGAGTAAGAAGGATCAGTATATCGACAACGCGATGAGCATGATTGAAAAGGGTAAACTTATCTCCCCCGAAGAATCGGAGCTGTTTGCACTTGAAGGTTTTGCCTTGATGATGCGGGTTACAGTTGACCCGTCGTCCAGAGGCCCCCGCTTCGCAGCGCTTGCCGTTCAGGCCTATGAAAGGGCTTTAAAACTGAATCCGGAAAATCCGCGCGCGTGGGCATTACTCGCCCAGATGCAATACGGTACTGCCGAGTTCTTTGGGTCTTCTACTGCAGAAGCGTGTGGAAGCCTACAGCAGGCAATTTCCTGGTTTGAAACTTTTAAGTCGGAGAACCCGCTTGCTCCGCAGTGGGGGCGTTCCATGGCCGACCGATTAAAAGAGAAGTGTAAATAATTGTAAGTTTGGGAAACGTATTCAGATCGCTGAACGCTGGCTCGTTATGGTTTGGAATAAAAAATTGATCTTTTCGGAAATTCGCGATATCCTCATTCTTGCGGCAGTTGGTTTATTGATTACGTGGTCGGGATTAGCCTGCCGCGATTGTATTGACAATACCCGTGAATTTTGGATCATTGCTTCTTTTGCGTCACTGCTATGGATCGCGCTCTGGAAAGGCAACGCCTACCTTGGCAGTTATGTGACCAGGCGTGTGTCGTGGCTGACGCACCCGGAAAGAAAATTCTTTTTATACCTGATCTTTACCATCGTTTACACTTTCGGTGTCATGTACCTGATCGGGTTCATCTACCAATTGATATTTAGCGTATACCTGACGCGTGGGGCTTTTTATTCAGTGATCATTGCCATCATCATTTCCCTGTTCATGCACGGCCGCTCGTTTTTGATTAACTGGAAGGCTTCCGTGATCGATGCGGAGCGGCTGCAGCGGGAGAGTATCGCGGCGCGTTATGAAAGTCTGAAGAACCAGGTGAATCCTCATTTTCTGTTCAACAGCTTCAATGCGCTGACGAATCTTGTCTATGAAGATCCGGACAAAGCGGTAAAATTTATCAAAAGGCTTTCCGAAGTTTACCGCTATGTGCTGGAGACGCGTGAAAAAGAGGTTGTGCCTGCGGCGGAGGAGTTTAGTTTTCTGGACTCATATCTTTATCTCCAGGAAATCCGCTTCGGGAATAAGCTGAAAATTGAAGTGAACGTTCCCGACAGGAATTTCGCAGTGGCTCCATTGGCAGTCCAGATGCTGATTGAAAATGCGATCAAACACAATATTGTGTCGGAAGAAGATCCCCTCAGCGTAAATGTGTTTATCCAGGACGGTTTTATCGTAATCAAAAACAACCTGCAGCCCAGGAGTTCGCTGGGCGAGCCGTCCGCAGGTGTTGGTCTTGAAAATATCCGGAGAAGGTATGAGTTTCTCAGCGCGAAAAAGGTGGAGATCGACTCATCCAATGGAAATTTCATTGTTAAATTACCTTTATTGACACAAGTCCAATGAATATCGTGATCATAGAGGATGAACTGCAGGCAGCGAGCCGTTTGGAAAAATTGCTGATGGATCTGGTCAAAGACTGCGAGGTCGTGGCGAAAATCGACTCGGTAAAAAAATCAGTGCGTTGGTTCGAAAGTAATCCCGCCCCGGATCTTGTCATGATGGACATTCAACTGGCCGATGGAATCAGTTTCGAAATTTTTGAAAGATGCAAAGTAAAAGCGCCGGTGATCTTTACGACGGCTTACGACGAGTATGCGTTGAAAGCGTTCAAGGTCAATAGCATTGACTATATTCTTAAGCCGGTGGACAGGGACGAATTAAAAAGTGCATTGCAAAAATTTGACAGTATGAAGCGGCATGGGTCGCACACCCCGGAAATGCTGCAAAGCATCGCCCACTCCGTCCAGATGCTGATGAAAAAGTACAAGTCACGCTTTGTTGTCAAGGTAGGAGAGCACCTCAAAACAGTCGATGTGGACAAAGTGCGTTTTTTTTACAGCCAGGATAAGGCGACTTTCTGTGTTACCGATGAGAATCGCAGCTACATTCTTGATTATACACTGGAACAGTTGGAGGAAATGCTTGACCCAGAACAGTTTTTCAGAATTAACAGAAAATATTTCGTCCGGGCAGGCGCCATACAGGACATTATTCATTATTCGAACAGTCGCCTGCGCCTTGTGCTGAAAGGTTCGGCTGACAATGATATCATCGTTGCACGTGAAAGAGTTCAGGAGTTCAGGCAGTGGCTTGACAAATAGCGATAGCCTAGTTTCGGTGGATCAGTTTTTTCAGATCCTCGATATCGGTCTGCTTCAGCGGTTTGGTAATAAACTGAATTACATTTTTGTTTTCGAAAACCTGTTTCCGGTCCTGGGCGCTGTTAGAACTTGTCAGCACCACAATCCGCGAAGTGCTTCTAACGCGCTCCGGCAAATCATTGAAGCCCTTGAGAAATGCGAACCCATCTACTTCGGGCATGTTAAGATCAAGAAAAATAACATCGGGGGGCGCCTCTCCGTTGAGCTTCTTCAGCCAGTTCAGGGCCTCCGTCGCCGATTTGTATTGCAAAAGTTCCTTCGAGAAATCATACACTTCCAGAAACCTGCGTTGGATGAACAGGTCGATGTCGCTGTCATCGATCAGCACTGTTTTTTCTACCAGCTTGGACATATCGGCTTGCGAGGTGTTCGTATAAACTTAGTCAAAAAGTCCTCAAAAACAAGAATTTAAGCTAAAAATATGATCCTCAGGTTTTTTGCTCTTTAAAAAATGTAGTAAAATTGAGCCTTCTAAACATTGGAAAAAAACATGAATATTAAGCAACCACTTTATCTATTCTCCCTCGTCGTCCTGTTCGCGGGATTGAGCTCATGTGGCTCTCCCAAAGAAGAAACATCCAAGACCGATGAGTACAATGATTCGACGGATCTCAAAAAGCAAATTGAAGAAGTAGTTTACAATATTCCCTCTCCATCTGAAATTCCCTATCTGCTCCAGGCAACGGGCGCTGAATTCAATGGCTCGCTTGTCAATCCGAACAGCCGGGTAGACCAGTACGTGACACGCAACGACAAGGCTGCCCTCAACCTTGGCATATATGCGGCCGATATCGGATACCTCAGCTCTTACGATCAGACCCAGGAAGCGATCGATTACCTGGCGGCTTGCAAGACACTGGCGGACAACCTCGGGCTTATCGGTACGTTCGATGCCGATGTGATTGAAAATTTCGAGAAGAATATCTCCAACAAAGATTCCCTCACCCGCCTGCTGGACCGTACCATCAAGAAGACTGAAAATTACCTGAATGACGACAACCGGAACAAGCTCTCCTCGATGGTCATCGCCGGAAGTTTTATAGAGGGTCTATACATCTCAACCGGTGTAATTAAGAGTTATCCGAGAGATATTCTACCGGACGACAAACGAAATCTCGTCCTGACCCCGATTATGAGAATTGTTCTGGAACAAAAGAAATCGGTTTCCGAATTGATCAAAATGCTGTCTGCCGTTGAGCAAACCGAGCCCATTGTCGCCATTATGAAGGATCTGAAGGACCTGGAGACTACCTACCAGGCGTTGAATATTGAAGAACAGATCAAAAACAATAAGGCACACATGGTGTTATCCGATAAAAATCTGGTAGGCATTACGATCATCGTGGAAAGATTAAGAAAAGGCATCACCGGGTAACGGTATCATTACACACGAATATTTGAACGGGACTGGGCATAGACCAGTCCTTTTTTTATGGCCGTACATTCCATCTTTTCTGTATCTTTAAGCTATTCAACACCCCACTATGAGTGAAACATTACTCAAAGCAATACTGCGTTTGTTTGCGCAGGTCGCAAAAGAAGGCGAAGTAACACGGCAGGAAAGAGATCAGATCAGAAATTTTCTGGAAGAGCACCTCAGCCTTGCAGGCGTCGAGAATTATCTCGGTCAATTTGATAATTACACCCAAACCCTTTCGGATAGGGCCGTCACGGTTGACTCGGTTCGCGACCTTTGCATGGAGATCAATCCCCAGCTGACGCAAAAACAAAAGGTGATCATTATCCTGGAACTCGTCAATATCATTCAGGCAGATGGGTCGATATCCGAACAGGAGGATCAGTTTGTCAAGGTAATCGGCGACGCGTTCAAGATCGGTCAGGGTGAAACGGATGCGATCAAGACTTTTGTTCTTGGCAAGCAACCGGCAGAACTCGACCATCCCGACATCCTTATCATCGACGCGGTACAAAATCCTGCCTACAAAAAGGCCCGCCATATCGCAAAACATAATCTCGATGGCTTCATTGCAGTCCTGCATCTCAGAGACAACGAGGTCTATTTTATCAAATACTTCGGCAAGACTGACGTATTCCTCAATGGAGTACCGGTTAAACCCGGGAGGATGAGTGTCTTGAGTGTGGGTAGCCTGCTGCGTTGGGACAAAGACGACCCTGTTTATTATGGCTCGGTCCTCAAAGTTTTCAAGAGTTTTTCGGAAAACAACCGGATTGCCTTCGAAGCCCGAAATATCACTTATAAATTCAAAAACGGAAGACTCGGACTGCGGGATGTCAACCTCTCGACAGAATCCGGGAACCTCATCGCGCTCATGGGGGCGAGTGGCGCCGGCAAATCAACCCTGCTGCACGTCCTGAACGGCTCGGAAACGCCGGCAGAGGGAACCGTGAAGATCAACGGGATCGACATACACAGGAATCCGAAAAAAATCGAGGGAGTGATCGGCTTCGTTCCGCAGGACGATTTGCTGATCGAAGATCTGACCGTTTACCAGAATCTCTATTATGCGGCAAAGTTGTGCTTCAGCAATAAATCCGAAGCTGACATTCACAGCCTGGTGATGAAAGTGCTGGAAGACATCGGCCTGGCGGAGATCAGGGACCTGAAAGTAGGATCGCCGTTGCGCAAAACCATCAGTGGAGGACAGCGCAAACGTCTCAACATCGGCCTGGAATTGCTGCGTGAACCCGCGGTCCTGTTTTGTGACGAACCAACCAGCGGACTGTCATCCCGTGATTCTGAAAATATCATCGACCTGCTAAAAGAACTGTCGCTGAAGGGCAAACTCGTATTTGCTGTCATACACCAGCCTTCTTCCGATATTTTCAAGATGTTTGATAAGCTGCTGATCCTGGATACAGGCGGATTCCAGATCTACTATGGCAACCCCGTTGACGCGATCGTGTATTTCAAAAGGAGCATCAACATGATCAATAGCGATGAAGGTGAATGCCATGAATGCGGAAACGTGAACCCGGAGCAAATATTCAATATCATTGAATCCAAAGTGATCAACGAGTACGGTCACTTTACAAACGAAAGGAAAGTCACGCCACAGCAATGGAACGATACCTACCGGGTAAATTACAAACCATTTAACATCAAGGCGTCTTCGGATGTACCGCCGTCAAGCCTGAATATTCCCAGCAGGTTGAAGCAGGCACACCTGTTTTCCATGCGTGATCTCCAGGCGAAGCTTCATAACCGCCAGTACATGATCATCAATTTGCTGGAAGCTCCGGTGCTGGCTTTCATCCTGGCTTTCATTGTTCGCTATTACAATCCGGATGATAAGTTCATGACGGGATATGTGTTCGGAAAGAACCTGAATATCCCGGCTTATTTTTTTATGGCCGTCATCGTTGCGCTCTTTATGGGTCTCACGGTAAGCGCGGAAGAAATTATCCGTGACCGGAAGATACTCAAACGTGAAGCCTTCCTCCACCTGAGTCGCAGCAGCTATATCCTTTCGAAAATATCGATCCTTTTTATCCTGTCGGCGATCCAGACTTTCCTCTTCGTGCTTGTGGGAAGTTATATTCTGGAAATCAAGGGCCTGTTCATCGAACACTGGGTGATCCTGTTTACAACGTCGTGTTTTGCAAATCTTCTGGGATTGAATATTTCTTCGGCCTTCAATTCGGCAGTGACGATTTATATTTTAATTCCGTTGTTGCTGATTCCGCAGCTGATCCTGAGCGGAGTTGTCGTAAAATTCGATAAACTCAATCCTTCGATCGGGAACACCGCTACCGTTCCGTTTGTCGGCGATCTGATGGCTTCCAGGTGGGCGTTTGAAACTGCCATGGTTACCCAATTCAAGGATAATAAATTTGAAAAGGAATTTTACGTTTATGATAAATGGATGGCGAACTCTGATTTTCAAAAGGTCTATCTTATCCCTGAAATCGAGAGCCGGCTTCAGTTTTGCCATTTGAATTATCAGTCCGACAATCCGGAAACCCTCGCTACAGTGGACAAGGATCTCAGGCTGATTAAATACGAAATTGGCCAGGAGGTAAAGGAATTCAATGCGCAGGACAAGTTTCCAAATCTCGACCAGCTCGACCGCTCAACATTTGATTCAACTGTTTATAACAGGATGACGGCTTTCCTGGAGCATCTCAAACAGCTTTATATCAAACGTTACAACCAGGCGGATCAGGCCAAAGATGCAAAGATCCGTTCAATGACAAGTACCGATAGCGCGCAAACTGCTTTCAAGAATTTCAGGGAAGCGTATCACAATGAGTCAATTACGGATCTGGTCAAAAACCTGGCGGAAAGCCATCGCATCATTGAAAAAGACGGCAAGCTCGTGCAAAAAATTTATCCGATCTATAAGGAACCGGACCCCGACCACGTTGTCGATTTTGATGCGCAGTTCTATATGCCGGCAAAACATTTTCTCAATTCAAACGTCGATACATTCTATTTTAATACCGGCGTGATCTGGTCGATGACCTTTGTGCTGGCCCTCGCACTTTATTTCGATGTCCTGAGGCGGATCGTTGATGGGATTGGGAATCTGTCAAATCCGCTGGATCGTAAATGAGTTGTGCCGGAAAAAAGATGTAACAGGGAAAACACATCGCTTATCGATGATGTTATCTTTGTGAAAAGAGATTGATCATTGCCTCATGTTTTTTGTCCTGTCTAAAACACTCGCGCTGCTGATCCTTCCGTTTACGGTGATTTGCATGTTGTTCATCGCTTCGGTTATCATCCGCAATCCGAAGTGGAAAAAAAGGCTGTTGTGGGCCACCTTTATCTTATTGATGTTTTTCTCCAATGATTTCATCGCCAACGAAGTAATGCGCGCGTGGGAAGTCGACCCTAAACCGCTGAGCGAAATGCGCTCGTATAAGCTGGCCATTGTTTTAACCGGCGCCACGATTCCCGATCTTGAGCCGCGTGACCGTGTTTATTTTCAGCGCGGTGCCGACCGCGTAATACACTGCGTTCAATTATACAAGCTTGGAATCGTGAAGAAAATTCTGATCAGCGGCGGCGTCGGTTCCCTGGTGAGCAAGGATGAACCCGAAGCGGATAAATTCAAAAAGGCAATGTTGCTGATGGGTGTCTCAGAAAACGATATCCTCATTGAAAATGAAACCCGGAACACAGCCGAGTCTGCCATCGAGGTCCAAAAGTTATTGAAACAAATGGGTTACGAATCGCAGGATTGCCTGTTGATCACCTCGGCTTTTCATATGCGCAGGTCCATGGCGTGTTACGAAAAAGTCGGGTTAAGCCTGGAGCCGTTCAGCACCGATTTTTATGGCCATAACACCGTGTTTTATCCCAGCGTTTTATTGATTCCACAGCTGGATGCCGTTGCAAAATGGCATAAACTTACCAAAGAATGGGTAGGAATGATCAGCTACAAAGTGATGGGTTATATTTGATCGCCGTACCCCTGTTGCGTAAGTCTTACTTATTTACCGAATTTTAAGGCGATCCGTCTTCAAAAGCGCATTTTCATGTCTTTTCTAACGTTAGCGCCGAAGAAATTTATGGCTGTAAAAAAGCAAATCCTCCCTATTTTTCTTAACATTGGAGCCTCTAAAAACTTATTAATCTGAAAAAACCAATCTGAACTTTATGAACCTGAAACGATTCTTGTCTTACACAAAACACGCCTTAATGGCGTTGGTCGTGCTTGTTACCTTCGGAATCACGGGCTGTGATGATGACGATGACGGTCCCACCATATATAACGGCACTGTTATGGATCTGATCAGTGATCCGGGTTTCCGGCAAACGCCGACGAGCAGTCCCGACGAAGCGTTGGATTCGTTGGTGAAGTATCTGAGTATATACCCTGACCTTGTATCGACACTGGAAGGTTCTGCTGAAGTTACATTGTTTGCCCCCAGCAACACTGCCTTTATCAGTTTGCTTGCTACTCCCGGTTTCCCCGAAAACATCGCCGATATCAACCCGGCCGTTATTGAGGATGTTTTGCAATATCACATTGTCTCCGGCAAACAAATGAAGGCGGACCTGCTGCCTACAGGGACAGGTGCAGGCATCGCGACAAACTTCTCGAGCACGAATCCGTGTACGGGTGTTCAAACTGTTGAGAATATAAAAGTGAATGATAACGGAACACTATTGACGGGCTCAAGCAATAAAGCGATTGAAATCACCGACCCCGATAATCAGGCTACGAATGGCGTTGTGCACGTAACCAAGACTGTATTGATCCCGTTTTCAGTAGAGGCTTCGTTGACACCGATCCTCGGCAAACTTTCTGCAACGGTCCTGCTGGCTGCTGACTTTACACATCTCGCTAAAGCTATCATGAGGGCTGATTGCGGTGTGGCAGGTGTTACACCGATCTCAAATATCCTATCCGGCCCCGGACCATATACAGCATTCCTTCCCCCGAATCAGGTATTCGAAGGAACTGCCCAGGCCTGGCCAGGTGGACCGTATACAGTTGACCAATTTATCAGCGCGCTGACGCCGGAGCAATGGAGAAATATCCTCCTGAACCACATTGTCGCGGGAACCAACAACAAGGCCGCACTAACAAATGGTACGCTGCTGACAACACTGCTGCACGCTGATGCAAAACTCGTCGTTACCGACAATGCGAACGCGCCGGAAGGCAAGGTACTGACCACTACCGGTGGAACCACCGGGATGGGAGGCACGACTGGTGCCGCGCTTGTTGTCGTTGATCTTTCCGCCAGCAATGGTGTAGCACACGTGGTAGCCAAAATCCTGATACCGAACTAATCAGTAGATAACCTCAAAAAAAGGGTTGCTTTTCCGGCAACCCTTTTTTTATTTCATTACAAGAAGCTTGTTAAAGAAATTCTCGACATAGGGAATAATTCCAGAGCCGTGATCAGCGCCTTCCAGGGTTGTAAAGGTAACCACAGACGTGGAAGCTCCTTCGGAAATAAAATGATTGTAGGTTGATATGCTGTTTTGATAAGGCACCGTGATATCGGCATCGCCATGATACACAAACATCGGAATTGTCGGCGTCCAGTCAAGCAATGAGTTTTCAATAAATGCGTCGACGACGTATTGATATTGAACGTCTGTATCGATGTTGGCAAGAAAGTCCGATTGGATCAGCGTACCGATATCGTCGGTCAGCTGATTATTAATGGCGCTCGCCGTATTGACGCCATTGAAGAGTGAGGGTATCGATGTTGCGTAGGGTTCATTGAAGAAATCCGCCAGCGACGAATTATCCCAGTCATAATGGGTTTTATAGCTCATGGCCACATAGCCGATATAAAATGGTTCATGATAGGACTCGAGCGAGAAAAAATATTCCTGCATGGCTTTCACGTCATAACCCCCCGAAGCGGGGAAAGATGCAATGAGGTCAAACCCTGCAACGGGAGAGGCCTCGAAGGCTTTATGGGCGGCCATCGTTGCATATCCTCCCTGGGAATATCCCGCCAGGAACAGTTTTTCATTAAATCGAATTCCTTTTTCCCTAGCCAGTTCACGCGCTGCTTTCAGGTTGTCAATAACGGCATCAGCCGTGGCTTCTTCGATATAATAGGGATGAAACAGGTCTTTTGATTCGCCGAATCCAATGTAGTCGGGAACAACGGCTATGAATCCGGAGGACGAAAGCGCCGCATAAAGGATCAGTTGCGTGCTGTTGATCGGTTGCGCAGTCGGAGCATCGGCATACGCTGCAATGGTTCCATGCTGGAAGCTCACCATACCCAGCCCTTCCGTTGTCTTCGGCAGGAGCACCAGGCCTGAGGCTATGATTTCCGAGTCCCTGTACGTCGTTTTGTAGGTCACCTTGTAGATATCGACATCGAACTGGAGGACACCCGGGTCCACGTCGATGTCGGATAAGCTGATATAGGTCTGAAGGTCGGCCGCTGTCCTTGTCAATACAAGGCTGGCATCCAGTAAAACTACCGGTTTTGGATCGTCGTCGTCATCCGAGCAGGAGACGGCGACAGACAAGATCAAGGCGATGAGGATCAGCTTCAGAGAAGTGACAGTCATTCGGCGGAATAGGAAAAGCCGGCCAGGTGCCGGCGCCCGGTGAATAATCATTTTCATTATCTTAACAGGTCGTCAATAACAACAGAGACATAGTAGAGGCCGCCAATATTCGGACCACCTCCGCTCATGATATATTTCTTGTTCAGGATATTAGACCCTCCGAGTTTCACCGTGGATTTCATCGTCGGTATGCGATAGGATACCTGCGCATCAACAGTGTTATATGAGGGGACTGGATATAATGTATAGTTGGTAAAGGATGATTGCCAGTCAAATGCGGCCTGCCATCTCCACGTAACATTGAAACCAACTTTTTCGGTCAGTTTCCGGTTGCCAAAAGTGAAATTGACTTTGTGCTCTGGAGTATTAAATTCTGCTATAAATCCGTCCGGCACATCGCCCAGGCTGTTCCAGTTATAATTTCCTCCCAGCGTATAGCCTTTCAGGAAATTGTAAGTAAGACCAGCGACAGCGCCCTGCGCAGTTACCTGTCCGGGAGCGTTCGTGTAAATACTGAAGGTATTGGTTGCATTGCTATTGAGAATTGTCAGGTAATTCGGGTTGCCACCAGCGTCGGGGGCGGCTGTTACCACAAGCACCTGGGTGATAAAGCTGTTATAGATGTTGTAGTAATAAGAAAGATCAATGAGGAAACTATTGTTGATTACACTTTTATAACCGATTTCCATCGCGCGTACCTGCTCGGGTTCAACTGGATTAAATTCGGTGAACTCTACGAGCTGCTGGGTGGCTTGTGGAATATTTCCGGTTGAGAAGGCTTCCTGCCTGAAACGTTGAACGGATGTTCCTTCAAATGACAGAACTTCTCCGGTAGAGGAAGTTCTGACAATGTCGTATTTGTCTGCATAACGTTGCAATCCGCCAAGCAGTCGTGAAGAAAGCACGTTCAGGTCTATGTGTTGTCCCTGGGTGGACGGTATCCTGAAACCTGTTTGATAGGATAACCGGATGTTGTGATTTTCCCCGGCCTTGATGACCGCAGCGATGCGCGGGTTGATACGCCCTTTGAAATTTTGATTCTTGTCATAACGAATCGATCCGGAAAATTTGATCCTCCGGTCGGCAACCCATTTACCAGCCTGCGCATACGCGCCAAATTCGTCAATGGTAATATCTTCATCTTTGTCGTCGAAGATCGTCCCGTTTGAATTCAGGTCGAATCGGCGGAAACTTCCTCCCGCCTGCAGCTCGAATTCATCGAACAGATTCTTGAAGTCATACTGGAATTCCCCCTGGTAAAGATTGGTCTTGTCGTTGAATCTTGGCCCGTTGGGTACAGTGCCCTCCATCGCCCTTTTCTTGATTGCCTGAAAGTTTGCCGAATTCGGGTCAAGGTGAAATTCCGAATCGGCAACTGAACGCGCAAAGATATGAGCGTTTTGCTGGATAGGAATTCTCTGGCTTTCTGTCAGCGCGTTGATTTCGCCGGGAGCGAGGCCCTGACTGTATAGGTACCTCAGGTATTCTGTTGCGTACGTAGCAAGGAAACCGGAGACGTCACTGAACAGCGGGTTTCCCTGCGCTACGGCAAGGTCATTGACACGTTTTGCAAGAAATTCGGTAATGTAGGAATCCCCCGAGTTTTCAAAAGTGCCATAAGCCCTGACGAAGAAATTATCCCCGCGTAGTTGCAATCTCGCCTGTTGAATTTTGAAATTTGATAAAGAGTATCGCTGGGCCCCGGTATACACGCTGGTACCAAATCCACCGTTGTATAATCCGCTCAATTCAAGCTTGTCGGTGATGCGATAATAGGCGCCAAAGTTGCCTTTGATATTCTCAGCGCCGTAGTCGATCAGGTCTTCTTCGCGGTAAGGAGTTACAGAAACGACGTGCGATGGAAGATCGCCCTGGTCAGCATAATCCAAGGCAGTAAGCCCAGGCTCGAAAATGTTGTTGTAATAAGAGCTGCTCGAGCTGGCAAACGTCCTCCAGCCTGTGCTGAAGGGGAAGATGGCCATATTGATGGATGCCTCGTCGCCCATATAATGTAACTGGTCAGACCCTGGATTGTTGAGCGTTGGCCCATTTTCCCCAAGGTTAAAGAGAGGAGCTCCGTTCGTCCCAAGGGGTGTTCTGCCGGATTCTTTATCGTAGGTGTCAGCGCCATGCCAGTCTTCCGCGCGCATATATGAAGCATTAATTTTCAAAGCAAGACGGTTGTTGAGGAACACCCGGGCAGCCCGCAGGGCCACGTCATATACAGGTGATGGTCCATCATAATCCGCTTTTTCTCCAACGTGGTTTACGCCAATTTTCCCCATCAGACTCACGCCCTGGTATTCGAATGGGTTTTTGCTGTTAATGAGCACAATTCCGTTAAATGCGTTGGGTCCGTACAACGCGGAAGACGCCCCTGGAATCAATTCCACACTTTCGACATCCAGCTCGGAAGGGCCGTTCAGGTTACCAATAGGAAAATTTAATGCCGGTGCCTGTGTATCCATTCCATCGATCAATTGAACAAACCGAGTATTTCCTGTGGAACCGAATCCCCGTGCATTCAGGATCTGAAAGTTGATACTGCTTGCCGTGACATCAACACCTTTAAGATTTGCGAGGCCCTTATAATAACTTTCGGAAGGGGTGGTTTTTACTTCGAGGATGTCCATCTTTTCAATGGATACCGGTGATTCGAGAATGCTTTCCTCAACCCTTGATGCCGATACTACGATCTCTTCCCCCAGGGTCCATTGCTCCTCCAGTTTGATACCAACCCCTGTGGTGTTGGCAGTCGTGATCGGCAGTTCATGACTCCGGTAGCCGACAAATGAAAACACCAGCGTAAATGGCGGATTGTCATTTATTTTCAATGAAAACTGGCCGTCGGCATCAGTTACCGTCCCAACAACTTTTCCCTTGACGATGATATTAACGCCTGCGAGCGGATCTCCCGTTGAAAAATCGGTGACCGTTCCCGAAACCAGGCTCTGCGCATTTACCAATGAACCCACGAGCAATATGCAGGCTGTTACAAACAATCCCTGGTAAAGTTTCTTCATATAAAATAGAATTGGTTAACGATCGGAGTTGTGTGAAAGCAAAGTTTGTTATGCATACCGAGCTTTCATCTATGTAAAGTACAAATTTTTAGGTAAAAACAAACGTTTGAATGGCGTCGCGTTACTTGTTTTGTGACGTGAGGTGTTTGACAAGGCGGTCACATAATGCATTCGTCTCATTGGCCATATACTCGTCACCGGTCGAAGTGAGAATGCTTTGTCCAAGACCGCCGATGCAGTCAATAAAAAACCGTTTCATTTCCTCCACCGGCATCTCTTTGGTCCACAGATCGATGCGCAAGGTATTTTTTTGCTTGTGATCCCACACCGCAATGCTGATCGATTTCGTTTCCGAAAATTGCGCCTCCGGTTTTTCGGTCGCATCCCAAAAGATCTTATCAGGAATGTTATTCTGATCGAGCTCCACCGTGAAATTTATATTTGATTTTTTCATGCCTGTTTATTGATGTTCCAAAATTAGAAGTGTTGAACGATTTATGGTGTCCTGTTTTCCGGAAAGTTTCGTCAAAAGCGCAAAGCAAGAAAGTATTGAGATCAGGCTTCGGTTGACAGCGTCCGTCGCCAACCCTGCAATAGCATCCCGGTTGAGTTCTGCCCGCGAAACGTCCAGACAACTTAAGCCGCTCTGCAGACCTTGAATTTCAGTCTTTAAACAATTTCAGGTTTTCCCGAAGGCATCCATCCGACAAATTCCATTAACGGCAAAGATCAGTGACCTTCGTTCAACGTTTCCCCAACTCAATGAAGAACTTCATCGACTCGGGATTTCGTAACGACCCCTCATTTACGACCCCGCGCGGATCCTTTCCCATCAAGACTTTCTTGACGGGCGTCTCCGTCTTCTTTCCACTGATCGTATAAGGAACATCCGGTGCCTCAATAATCTCGTCGGGAACATGTCGCGGACTGTACTCGCTGCGGATAACGGAATTGATCTTTTGTTTTAACTCGTCGGTGAGCACATTTCCCGCCTGCATGACCACGAACAAAGGCATCCAGAATTCCCCGCCTTTTTTTTCGATACAAATGATCAGGCTGTCCCTGACCTCCCTGATCTTGTCAACGGCCCGGTAGATCTCGCTGGTGCCTATTCGAATACCTCCGCGGTTCAGGGTTGCATCCGACCTTCCGTAAATGATCACTCCGTTCCTGCGTGTGATCTCGATCCAGTCGCCATGACGCCAAACACCCGGGTACATTTCAAAGTAGCTCTCTGTGTACCGTCTGAAATCCGGGTCGTTCCAGAAGAATACCGGCATCGATGGCATCGGTTGCACAATGACCATTTCGCCGACCTCTTCCAGGATGGCGTCACCTTCCTCGTTGTATGCCTCCAGGTTGCATCCGAGTGCCCGGCATTGAATCTCGCCTGCATACACCGGCCACGTTGGATTGCCCCCGACAAAAGCGCTGCAAACATCGGTTCCGCCACTCATGGATGACAGCCAAACGTCTTTTTTAACATGGCTATAAACGAAATCAAAACCCTCGGGTGGAAGCGTGCTCCCGGTCGAGCCGATAGACCGCAAGGATCCTAATCCGTATTTGACGGAAGGGGAGATCCCAGCCTTCATATTGGCGAGAATGAATGCCGCACTGGTACCGAAATGGTGAATATCGACTTCGTCGGCAAACTTCCAGAGTACATTCAGATCCGGGTAGCCAGGACTGCCGTCATAAAGAACCATGGTCGCCCCGCACAGGAGGCTTGCATGAATGTAATTCCACATCATCCATCCGGTGGTCGTATACCAGAAGCATCGCTCGCCAGGCCTGAAGTCGTTATGGAACGCTGCATACTTCAATTGCTCGAGCAAGATGCCGCCATGTGAATGGGTAATCGCTTTCGGCAAACCAGTCGTGCCGGAAGAATATAACACCCACAACGGATGATCAAAAGGCACCCGCGTGAAAGTCGGTTCATGGTTTTTTCGTTCTGTGGCCTCAACCCATGAAATTGTTTTCTTTTCTGCGGATGTGAATCCGGTGTCAGAAATAATGATCGCCACTTCGATGGTGGGCAGCGATCGCATCAGGTTTTCAACGACCTCGGTTTTGTCGAACCGTTTTCCGTTATAAGTGTAGTGATCGACTGCAATGAGAACCCTCGGCTCGATTTGGGTAAAGCGGTCAATGATCGCATTCGTTCCGAAATCAGGGGATGCGGCTGACCATATGGCGCCCAGTGAGCTTGCCGCCAGCAGCGCAGCCGTTGCCTCGGGGATACAGGGCAGATAGCCGGCGATCGTGTCACCCTGTACGATGCCTTTTTGTTTCAGGAAAAATTGCAGGGCTCCGACGGTGTTCTTAAGCTCGTCCCAGGAGATTTCCGTCGTTTGGCCCGCTTCGGCCCTGAATACAATGGCCGGATGTTTTGATCCGGAGTTGCGGAAAATATGTTCGGCGTAGTTCAGGCGTGTCCCATCGAACCATTTTGCTTTCGGCATCCTTCCCTGGAGCACGGCGGCGTATCTTCCCTCGTGAATGATTTGAAAATAATCCCATAGGCTTTTCCAGAATTCGGCAGGGCGATCGGCGGACCATTGCCAAAGATTCTGGTAGTCAGAAAATGCCAGGCCGCGCTGCGAAAGCCATGCGATGTATTTGTTGAGGTTGCAAGTGCTCTTTAAGTGGTCGTCGGGGGTCCAAAGCAAACGCGGAGATTCCATGGTTGTCAGATTTGTTTCAACACACGCAAAGCATTTTCCTGATCCACATGCAACTGTTTTTTCAACTCCTGCAGATCGCTGAATTTTGCATCGTTTCTGATCAGCTTATGAATGTTTACCGTCAGGGATTCGCCGTAAATATCTTTGTTGAAATTGAAGATATTCACCTCCACGTTCAGCCGGGTGCCATGGATTGTTGGCCGATAGCCGATATAGAGCATTCCCCCGTAAAGATCATGGGCATGCTGCACAGTGACGGCATAAATTCCATCCATCGGTATCAGTTTATATTTTGTGTCGACATCGATGTTCGCGGTAGGATACCCGAGCAAGGTACCGATTTTATCGCCGGCGACCACCCTTCCGGTTATGCTGTACGGTCTTCCGAGAAAGTGATTCGCTGTTTCAAGGTCACCTTTCTCAAGAGCCTGCCTGATCTTGGTTGAGCTTACGGCAACATGGTCAACATCCTGGCGCGGAATCTCCTCGACGTCGAAACCGTATTGGGGACCATTTCGCTTGAGCTCCTCGAAACTTCCTTCACGGTTCTTACCGAAATGATGGTCGTATCCAATGACAAGCTTTTTGGTGCCGATCGTTTCAACGAGGATCTTCCGGATGAATTCTTCGGAGGTGAGCTGTGAGAATTCTTTTGTGAACGGTATTCTCACCAGGTGCTGGATTCCCTGATCTTTCAGGAGATCCGCTTTTTCTTCGAAGGTATTGAGCAGTTTGAGTGACTCATCTTCGGGGTGTAAAACCAGCCGCGGGTGAGGCCAGTATGTCAATACAACCGTTTCGCCATGGAACCGGTCGGCCATCTCCTTTAACCTTGAGAAAATCTTCTGGTGTCCGACATGCACCCCGTCAAAAGTCCCGCTGGTCACCACCGCGAAATTCAGTTTTGTAAAGTCATCGATGCCGTGGTAGATCTTCATGGTGTTACTTCATCTATCGTTACCGCGTTTTCCAGTCTGTATTCGCCGATTCTCGTGCGGCAAAGTTGTGAAAGATATGCACCTACTCCAAGTATGTCACCGAAATCCCGTGCGATGCTTCGTATATAAGTACCTTTGGAGCAAACGATCCTGAAACTGATCTCCGGTAAATTGATCTGTGTAATATCAAATGCTTTGACCTCCACCGATCGCGGCTCGAGTTTCATCTCCTTGCCTTTGCGGGCAAATTCATAGGCGCGTTTTCCGCCGACTTTGATCGCCGAGTGAAGCGGTGGCAGCTGGCTGATCATGCCCATGAACGACAACGCCGTTTTTTTGATCTGCTCCTCCGTCACATGGGAAATATCCGCGGCGATGCTCAGCTCCGTCTCGAGATCATGCGACGGTGTGGTCTGCCCGAGTGTGAGTGTTCCGGTGTACTCTTTTTCCAATCCCATAAACTCCTCGATGCGTTTGGTCATCTTTCCGGTGCAGATGATCAGCAATCCGGTTGCAAGCGGATCCAGTGTTCCTGCATGGCCGATCTTTTTCATCTTCAGCCTGTAACGCAGCTTATTGACGACATCAAAGGATGTCCATTCATAGGGTTTATTGACAAGCAGGACCCGGTCTGGATTTGAATTTTCCATTACACGATGGAAAGTTCTATTCCCATATAATACAAAACAAGGATGATGATGCCGAGAATGATCCTGTAGTAGCCAAACAGTTTAAAACCGTGTTTTGTGAGATAGGCAATGAAGGATTTAATGGCGATCATGGCCACAATGAATGCAACGATGTTGCCGACGATCAGGGCTGTGATCTCCTGTTTTCCGAAAGATCCTCCCTTCTCGAAAAAATTGAAAACCGATAATCCCGTGGCGCCAAACATTGTCGGCACAGCCAGAAAGAATGAAAATTCCGCCGCCGTTTTTTTGGTAAGCTTTTGTGACAAGCCGCCGATGATCGTTGCCGCGGAACGACTCACGCCGGGGATCATCGAGATCAGTTGGAAGATTCCGATCTTGAATGCCTTTGCATATGAAACGGAATCATCAATGGTCCGGTCTTCTTTGAAGATCCTGTCCATGAAGAGGAAAAAGATTCCGCCCAGCAGCAGCGTGTAGCCGACGACATCAACACGTTCGAGAAGGTTGTCGATATCCTTTTTGAAAAACAAACCCGCGATTAATGCGGGAACAAATCCTACCCCGATCTTGAAGTAAAATTCGAATGACTGAAAGAATCTTTTCCAATACAATACCACCACCGAAAGGATCGCACCGAGCTGAATGGCAACCGTGAACATTTTCGTAAACGGATGCTCGGCAATGCCCATCAGGGAAGAGCCAATGATCATGTGGCCTGTCGAGGATATTGGCAAAAATTCCGTAATGCCCTCAATGATGGCGAGAATGATGGCTTCGATGAGCGACATGCAAGAAAACCCGGGTTGAAAAGTTATTTAGTCGGTCGGTGAAGTATGGCGTAGATCTCAATGATGAACCCGGCCATCACGATCAAAGGCCCCAGGGTCAGTCCCAGAAAACCAAAACCATGTTGTTCCTGGTCCATGGACATGATCGTAAAACCGACGACAAGGGCGACGATGCCCGCGATCATCCACTGATAGTTCTTTTTGCCAAAAGGAAGTTTATCCATACAAATTAATAAAGTTCGTCTAACGACATTCTAAGGTATCGGCGAATTGAAACAAAGGTGCTTATCACCGAGAGTACAATGCCCGCAAATAAAAGAAATCCTGAAAGGATCAGAAAATCGCGATCCTGATGCAGGTCTTTCAGGTCAATGATCTCACGTTGTGCCCAATCAGAAAGCACCCACAGCAACACCGACGCGATCACGCCGGCTAAAAGACCGTACCCCGCCGCCCTGAATAAAAACGGCCGCTGAATAAACCACCTCGTTGCACCAACCAGCTGCATGCTTCGAATGAGGAAACGTTGGGAAAACAAAGCGATCCTCAATGTATTGTTGACCAGCAAGGCGACCGCGATCAGCAGGATCACAGCAAGGCCTGCAAGAAAAAGCCCGATCTTTGTCACATTCTCATTGACTGCCTCGATTACTCCCTCTACATAAAAAACAGAGAAGACTCCGTTGATTTTTTGAATCTCCGCTTTGATACTTTCCATTTGTGCTGCCGAGTGATAAGTGGGATCAATGGTTATCAGGTAGGCGTCGCGCAATGGATTTTCACCAATGAAATTCCTGAAGTCTTCGCCGGTTTCCGCGATAAACTTCCTGGCAGCTTCATCTTTCGAAACATAACTTACTTTTTCACCGGCCTGCCGCGAAATATAGGGCAGGGTTAAGAGCCTGTTTTCGATCTGCAGGCGTTGGGAGCTTGTAAGATTCGATTTCAGGTACACCTGCATCCGGATGTTTTCCCGCACCTGCCGTTCAAGCTGACGGGAGTAAAGAATAACAATCGTGAATAGACCAACAACAAAAAGCGCAAGCGATACGCTAAGCACAACGCCTGCTGCCGGATATCCACCGAGCTTTTTTTTCCTGGTCACTTTTTCCATTCTGGCAACAAATTTAGGATAAAATACCGAAGGCCAAACCGGACCAGCGCCATCATATCATCGGTATTTAAAAAAAAAGCCCGGGTCGATTATGACCCGGGCTTTGAATGATGCTAGTGTGTTTATTTTTCGCGGTACTCTTTCAGCTTGTTGATCAGCAGCGGATCGGTTATCGATGCCAGCGGTTTGATCCGCGTATCGTTTTGATCCAGGAGATAAAATTTGTCTTCATAGTAAAGGAAAACTGTCCTTTGTTCACCGCTCTCGTCATTAAAGAACTCGAGGATCTCATAAAGACCGTCTTCAAAGGGACCATAGAGGAATAACTTTCCTTCCTTGAATTGATAATGAAAGGTGTAAGTTTTGCTTTTCACGACTTCGGCAGGAATGCGGGCCTCATTGGTGATTTTTCCAGCCTTCGCCGATTCTTCTCCGGACACTGCCGGCTCTTCGGTTCCTTCTTTCGAGGGATCAAACGGCTCGATCACAGGCTCCTTGGCAGGAGTATGCTTAGGATTTGCATTCGTGGGTTTTTCAGCCGGTTCAGTTGCAACCGGTTTTTCCACCTCGGGTTCCGCAGGCTGTTCCGTTATCGGCTGGTTACTGTCAATAACGGCTTCCTCAGCAGTATTCGAATCTGCCGCGGGCGTTTCCGTTTGCGCGACTGGTTGGGCCTCGGGAGTTTCTGTTTCGGTTACATAGAAATAAATACCTGTTGTCACCAATGCGGCAACGACAGCAGTCAACCCAATCTTCGCACCGATCGAAAATCCGCCCTTTGCCGGAATCGATACGGGAACATTCCCGAGCATTGTCTTCAGCTCCGCCATCCGGGCTTTCTTGAGACCGCTCACGAGGTTTTGCTGCAAATTGTGTTCGGTTTGTAAATCAGGGTTTGCCTGCAATTTCTGTTCAAATGAAGCCTTTTCTGCCGCATCCATCCGGTTGCTGAGATAGTCATCCAACAATTCAAAATCTCTTTCGGTAACCATGTTTTTAATCTAAAAAGTCTTGCTCAGAATACTGAGCTTTCACCAACTCGTCTAACTTTTTTTTGCACTTGTACTTTTTCGTCTTCGCGGTATCTGTATTGGCGAATCCGAGTTTCTCAGCAATATCCTGCATGGACATCTCCTCGAAATAATAATACATCAATACTTTTTTACAGGTGTCCCCCAGCTGATCGATGCACTTTGCAATGATCTTTTCCCTTTCCGGAGTTTCGGTATCCATTGACACCGAAGAATCCTTCTCTTCATTGGAAAGCCGTTTCTTCCGGTCCAGTTCCTTTCTCCACAGATTCTGACAGATACTGTAGATATAAGTACTGATTTTGGAAGTCAGCACCAGGTTTCCAGAGGTGGCCTTCTGCCAGAACACAATCAAAGCATCCTGATAGATATCCCGAGCCTCTTCTTCCGTTCCACTGTTGGTGATAACCAGTTTGGTCATCATCCTGTAATACTTCTTATATAAGACTTCAAGAGCTTTCTCATCACCTTTTCTGATGCGCTCGAAAATCTCCTTTTCGTCCATACTTGAGCTCAACTTGTATACCATCCGTTCAATTCTTGTAACCGCAACTCGGAAATTTTGGGTCCATGTTTCGATAAACGACCTTTTTTGCCGATTAGTTGAATTTTATCCATGTTTGGGTCCTGTAGAAGGGTCCCCAATAGCCCCTTAGTTTCAGTTCATTGCCTTCCACCCAAAAACGGCACCGGTATACTTTTCCCGACTCCGGGTCCAGGATAGTACCCTCTGTGTATTCACCATCCGTTTTTTTCATATCCCTGATGATCTCCATACCGATTACCTTTTTCCGGTATCTTGCGTCATCGCTGTCACATTCATCACAAATCGGATCGGGATCCTCTCCGGGTTTACGGAATAACTTTACAATCTTACCGTAAACCTTTCCGCTGCGCTCGAAAATTTCAACGACTGACCTTTCTTCACCAGAGTTATCGTCAATCGTCTTCCATTTGCCAATCGCGTTCTGGGCAGCCGAAGGGCTCATCCAGGCTAAAAAAAGGCAGGCCAGTAAAGGTCGCAGGGGGTGATACATTTACCAAAAATAAAAAAAGCCCTGAGATGTCAGGGCCTTATCTTAAAAATGTCGTGTTTTCATTGCAATGGACCAATTTCGGAAACTGTTTCGGTCTTCGGTTTCGCGTTGTTTTCGCCGGTGGCGTCATGACCTTTCTCAGAAATGTGCGGCGCAATAATCAGCGCAACGATCGACGTCAGTTTGATCAGGATATTCATAGATGGTCCCGAGGTGTCCTTAAATGGATCGCCAACCGTATCGCCGGTAACCGAGGCCTTGTGGGGCTCTGATTTCTTGTAATACATCTGACCATTGATCTCAACACCTTTTTCGAACGATTTTTTAGCGTTGTCCCATGCGCCGCCGGCATTGGATTGAAACATACCCATCAGTACGCCAGAAACAGTAACCCCGGCCAGCATTCCACCGAGTACTTCCGGTCCGAAAGTGAATCCAACAATAACCGGGGCGAGCAGCGCAATTGCCCCCGGGGCGATCATTTCGCGGATGGATGCTTTGGTGGAGATCGCCACGCACTTTTCGTACTCAGGCTTTGCCTTGTACTCCATAATCCCTGGGATCTCTCTGAATTGCCGTCTTACTTCGTTCACCATGTCCATCGCTGCCCGGCCTACTGCCGCGATTGCAAGCGACGAGAAGATGAAAGGGATCATACCTCCCACAAACAAACCGGAAAGGACCGGTGCCTTATAAATATCAATGGCTGTAATTCCCGAAATTCCCACAAAGGCAGCAAACAGTGCCAGTGATGTTAGCGCAGCAGATGCAATGGCGAAACCCTTACCTGTGGCAGCCGTCGTGTTTCCGACTGCGTCGAGGTTGTCGGTTCTCTGCCGAACTTCCTGAGGGAGCTGACTCATTTCGGCGATACCGCCGGCATTGTCGGCGATAGGCCCAAACGCGTCAATTGAGAGCTGCATCGCCGTGGTTGCCATCATTCCGGAAGCCGCGATGGCAACGCCGTATAATCCTGCAAAAGAAAATGATGCCATAATACCAGCGGCGAGAACGAGGATCGGCAGAACGGTAGATTCCATACCCACCGACAGCCCGCCAATGATGTTGGTCGCGTGACCAGTGCCTGACTGTTTAATGATCGACAATACGGGACGTTTACCCATCGCCGTATAGTATTCTGTGATCATGCTCATGAGCGTGCCGACAATAAGGCCGATAATGATTGCAACGTACACATCGAGGGATGTAAACTCTGTTCCGCGGTGACTCAGCTTTTCTGGTAATAAATAAATAACAGCAAAATATGAAGCGACGGCTGTGAGGATGATCGACGACCAGTTCCCAATGTTTAGGGCCCGCTGCACACTATCGGTTTCGCTCTTAATTCTCACAAACCATGTCCCCACGATGGAAAATATCAACCCGAGACCAGCGGTCATCATCGGTAAAAGGATCGGTGACAGTCCGCCGAAATTATCAGCTGATTCGATTTCCTGACCCAGTACCATGGTGGCAAGAATGGTAGCAACATAGGAGCCGAACAGGTCAGCGCCCATCCCTGCAACATCACCGACATTATCACCAACATTGTCGGCGATGGTAGCCGGATTTCTGACATCATCTTCAGGGATACCTGCCTCAACTTTTCCAACGAGGTCAGCACCCACGTCAGCGGCCTTGGTGTAAATGCCTCCGCCAACCCGGGCAAACAGCGCAATGGATTCCGCGCCGAGAGAAAAGCCGGCCAGAACTTCGATAGCGCGTCTCATTTCTAAACCCGTGATCGCGGCACCTTCCGGAACAAAATATTGGAAAAAGACAATAAAAAGACTTCCAAGACCAAGCACTGCCAGGCCCGCGACGCCGATACCCATGACCGACCCGCCCACAAAAGATACCTTCAGAGCCTGCGCCAGAGAAGAACGGGCAGCCTGTGTTGTTCGAACGTTGGCTTTCGTGGCGATCTTCATTCCAATATATCCGGCCGTGGCGGAAAGCACAGCGCCGATAAGGAATGAGACGGCAATCATCGGATGAGACTCTTCAACCAAAGTGCCCGACCAACCCAACAGGATCGCTGCGATCACTGCAAAGTATCCCAGGATTTTCCATTCCGCTCTGAGAAATGCCATTGCGCCGTTGGCAATATAGCCGGCCAGCTCCTGCATTTTCACGTCGCCGGCATCCTGTTTGGTGACCCAGGCCGATTTGATTGCCATGGCGATCAGTCCCACAACACCGAGAGCAGGAATTAAATACAAAATATTGTTCATGGTTTAAGGTTTACAGCTATCTATTCATCCGGTTAAAAAAACCATCCCCTGGGAGGATGGCCAAAAAATTTGCGCAAAGATAAAATAAGTCAGACAACGACCAAATACGCAGGGGCGATTATCGGGTGACACACTTACACACCGAACATTTGTTTTAAGGCGATCCAGAGGCTTTTTTTGCGACTGTCGTCCAGTTGGCTCAAATCATCGGCTTTTACAACTGCAACCCCGGAAATGAAGTTATTCTCGTAGGTGGGAATGTCGGGCTGGATGGCGGATCCAAAGATCAGTACCTTGCCCGGGCTAAAGGTCCGTAGCGATTCAACAGAGACCACGGGCAGATGACGTATTGAAACTGCATCCGGTGTGAGCCTGACCGAACCGAGGATCCTGGTGAGCAGTGTTCTCTCTTCTTCTGGAATGTGCCCCCAGGGCCTGGAACATACGACGATCACGGGTGTGCGGAAATGATAAAGATCTTCCGGATACAAATGCCGTACAATGCGGGGATTCAACTGGTGGTTTCTTTAATGTCGAAAATAGAACGTAATTCTTTGGCTTCGTGAGGTTTCATCCTGCCTGCGAGAATAAGTCTGAGTTGCCGACGTCTCAGCGCCCCTTCGTACAGCGACTTTTCACTTTCGGTCTCCGGCTCGACCTCAGGCACATCGATTGGCCGACCAGACTGGTCAACTGCCACAAAAGTGAAATATGCGCTATTGCTTTCGGTTTTCTTTCCCGACGGAATATCTTCGGCCTCAACGTCGATGCGTACTTCCATCGAGGAATTGAAAGCCCGGGTGACTTTCGCTTTCAGCGTAACAACATTGCCCAATTGAATGGGATGACGGAAGGAAATATTGTCAACAGAAGCGGTGACCACTATTCGATTTGAATGTTTTTGAGCGGCAATGGCCGAGACGATATCCATCCAGTGCATCAGTCTTCCGCCCATCAGGTTGTTCAGGGTGTTGGTGTCGTTCGGCAGCACAAGTTCAGTCATGCTCACCAGGGATTCGTGTGGAAATTTTTTCTTTTTCGTCATGAGGTGATTCTCTTTTTACAGCCAAAATCCATTGCCAACGATTGCAACCCACTAATAAATGTTAGTTCGCACAAAAATCATAAAAAATACTTTGCAAACCATTCTATCATTTCATTATTTCGGTGCGATTTAAAGATGGAAGCAAGCAAACATAACAACATCCAGTCATTATCCTCGGCCCTGAGGAGCGTTGCTTGCACTTTCACCGGCATCTTTACAACTACCACATCCATTACGGGGTGACCCGTGCATTGACTATATAACCCATTATGTCCCATCATGCCCAATTCCAGGAATTGGAGCGCGGACACTGACACAACATCGAATCATAACGTTTAAATGGCGATTTAAAAATGAAGGTCTTAAAATTCGGGGGTTCATCCGTAGCGACACCACAAAGGATAAATGCGGTTATTGAAATACTCAAACCATATACACAGCAGGAAGTGGCGGTTGTTTTTTCCGCTTTTGGCGGCGTCACGGATAATCTCATCCAGGTAAGCACACTGGCGCTGGAAGGCAGCGCTGACTATAAACAAAAAATTACCGAGCTTGAAAAACGACATCTCGACGCTGTCCGCCAGTTGATCGGACTGCAAAAACAAAGCAGCATCCTCGCACAGGTCAAGATCAAGATCAATGAACTCGAGGACGTCCTGCACGGCGTATTCCTCGTCAAGGAACGTACGCCCAGAACGCTGGACTACATCATGAGCTTTGGCGAAAGATTATCTGCATACATCATTGCCGAAGCGATCAGGGACCGTGGAATTCCCGCGGAGTACCTGGATGCCCGAAATGTCATCCGGACGGATAATCATTTTGGTTATGCCAAAGTCAACTTTGAGCTCACCAACAAGTTAATTGTCGATCACTTCAAACATCATCAGAACGTTCAGATCATTACCGGATTCATCGCAACGTCTGAAAGCGGAGAGACGACTACACTGGGACGAAGCGGATCGGACTACACCGCAGCGATCTTCGCCGCAGCCCTGAATGCTTCCGATCTTGAAATCTGGACAGACGTCGACGGAATGATGACCGCGGATCCGCGGATGGTAAAAAAAGCTTTCACGGTTCCGGAAATGAGCTACGAGGAGGCGATGGAACTCTCTCACTTCGGTGCAAAGGTAATTTTCCCGGCGACGATGCAACCTGCCATGGTCAACCGGATTCCCATCTGGATAAAAAACACCTTTCATCCGGCTTTCCGGGGCACGCAGATCCATGCAGAGACCAGCAACGGAAAACTGATCAAGGGTATTTCCTCGATGAACGGTATCAGTCTGCTCAACGTACAGGGTAGCGGCTTGTTGGGGGTCGTAGGTGTATCGATGAGATTGTTTGCTACGCTTGCCCGTGAAAAGATCAATGTGATCCTGATCAGCCAGGCATCTTCCGAGCACTCGATATGCATTGCGGTTGAAAGTTCTGGCGCCAGGCTGGCCAAACTCGCCATTGAAAAAGAATTTCAGCACGAGATCCGTAACGAAGAGATCGACGAAGTTCAGGTCGAGGGTGAGTTGTCGATCGTCGCGGTTGTTGGCGACGGAATGAAACACAGCCCCGGCACGAGCGGGCGAATGTTCGCTTCTCTTGGAAAAAATGGCATCAACGTTGTCGCCATTGCGCAGGGATCCTCCGAACGCAATATTTCCGCGGTGGTACGTCAGGCGGATGTCGCCAAGGCGCTCAACGCCCTGCATGAGGCGTTTTTCCTTTCTGACCGAAAAGTGCTGAACATATTTCTTGTCGGAACAGGTCTGATCGGCAATACGCTGCTCGCGATGGTCAAAGACCAGTTCGGCAAGCTGGCGAAGGAGAACCTGCTGGAAGTGAACGTCGCCGGAATTGCGAACAGCAAAAAAATGCTTTTTAATGAAGACGGGCTGGAACTGAAAAATTGTGTCGAGGTTATGAAGGCGGAAGGCGAGCTCATGCACATGAAAGCATATGTCGACCGGATGACCAATCTGAATTTACCCAACAGCATATTCGTCGACTGCACTTCCAGCGAAGAGGTCACCGATTTTTACGAGACCATTCTTCACGCAAACATCTCGATCGTAACACCCAATAAGAAAGCGAATTCCGGTCCCCTGGAAAAATATCAGCGGCTCCGGTCTGCGGCGTTTCAGCGCGGGGTCAAATTCCTGTTCGAAACAAACGTCGGCGCAGGACTGCCTGTTATCAATACCCTCAATGACCTGCTTCTCAGTGGTGACAAGGTGATCAGCATCGAAGGTGTATTGAGCGGCACACTGAATTTTATCTTCAGCAATTATCAGACGGGCAAAAAATTCAGTGAGGTTGTGCGGGAAGCCAAGGCCAAGGGTTACACCGAACCTGATCCACGCGACGACCTGAGCGGAGCGGATGTTGCGCGCAAAATACTCATCGTCTCGCGCGAAGCCGGTCTCGGGCTTGATCTCAAGGATATCGCGATCCAGAACCTGGTGCCGGCGGATTGCATGGGTGATATTACAGTAGACGAATTTTTTCGACGTCTTGAAAAACACGACTCTACCTTCGAGAATCTTTTGAAGGAAGCGGATGCAAAAGGTGAAAAGCTCCGGTATAAAGCGGTGCTGAAGGATGGCAAGGTGAAAGTGGAGCTTGGCAGCGTGAATCAGGACCATCCTTTTTACGCCCTGAAGGGAAGTGACAACATCATTCTGATCACCACCGAACGTTATCACGAAAGGCCCATGGTCATCCGGGGCCCCGGCGCGGGCGCGACTGTTACGGCAGCTGGCGTATTCGCAGACATTATTCGGATCGGACACTATACCAAATAGAAAATGAAAACTGTTAGAGCATATGCCCCTGCAACCGTAGCCAACGTTTCCTGTGGTTTTGACGTGTTCGGGTTTGCTGTTGATCAACCCGGAGATGAAGTTGAATTGGTGCTTAATAAAACCACTGACGTCACCATCAGGCGCATTGAAGGGGACGGAGGGCGTCTTCCGCTTGAGGCCATGAAAAATACCGCCGGGGTGGCTGTCAACGCTTTTTTAAAAGCGCTGGATTCCAGGCAGGGGGTCGAGATCACCCTGTTCAAGAATCTGCCTTTGGGCAGCGGGATGGGCTCGAGCGCCGCAAGTTCTGTCGCCGCGCTTGTCGGCATCAATCACCTGCTGGGAGAACCGTTCACGAAAAAGGAACTTCTTCCATTTGCAATGGAAGCTGAACGCGTCGCATGCGGGTCGGCTCATGCAGACAATGTTGCTCCCTCACTGCTCGGGGGCTTTGTACTGATCCGCGGTTACTCACCGCTGGACGTAGTTTCCATTCCTACGCCTCCCGAATTGTTTTGTACGCTGGTTCATCCGCAACTTGAGCTGAAGACCGAAGATTCACGTCAGGTCCTCAAGACATCGGTTTCGCTGAAGGATGCCATCACGCAATGGGGAAATATTGCAGGGCTTGTTGCAGGACTGATGAAACCGGATTTTGGATTGATCAGCCGATCGCTGAAAGATGTTATTGCCGAACCCGTCCGGTCGTTGCTGATACCAGGATTTGATGAAATGAAAGCTCGTGCAGCGGAGGCAGGGGCGTTAGGTTGTGGCATTTCAGGATCAGGTCCCACCCTTTTTGCTCTTTCAACCGAAAAGCAGCTTGCTTGCAATGTCGGGAAGGCAATTCAGGAACAATTTGAAAAACTGAAGCTCAAAAGCGAAGTCTATATTTCAAGAATAAATGACAGAGGCGCAAAGGTTATTTGATCAATTGAAGACGATGAAATATTTCAGTACAAATAATAAAAGATACAGGGTATCACTGAAAGAGGCGGTTGTCCAGGGGCTCGCACCGGATAATGGACTGTTTATGCCCGAGACAATTCCGGGCCTGCCGCCAGCATTTTTTAAGACAATGTCGGAAAAAACGTTTCCGGAAATTGCGATGGACGTGGCGTTCAATCTCATTGGCAATGATGTTCCCCAGCCCGAGCTGAGACGGATCATAGATCACACCATTGCGTTTGATGCCCCCCTGGTCGAGATTGAAAAGGATGTATTTGCCCTTGAACTCTTTCATGGGCCCACCCTTGCCTTTAAGGATTTCGGCGCGCGGTTCATGTCGCAGTTGCTGGGATATTTTGCAAGTCAGGAGAAGAAACAGATCACCATTCTTGTAGCCACGTCCGGTGATACCGGGAGTGCAGTCGCAAACGGATTTCTCGGTGTGGAGGGTATCCGGGTGGTTGTCCTTTATCCGTCAGGAAAAGTGAGCGACATCCAGGAAAAACAATTTACGACCCTTGGTCAAAACATCACAGCACTCGAGGTCGACGGAACATTTGACGACTGTCAACGGCTGGTCAAACAGGCATTCATGGATGCTGATTTAAAGAAAGCTTTATTCCTTACTTCAGCGAACTCCATTAATATCGGCCGGCTCATTCCCCAGTCCTTTTATTACTTTTATGCCTTCAGCAGACTGCCGGACCGGTCCAGGCCAGTTGCATTTTCGGTTCCCAGTGGAAATTTCGGCAATCTAACGGGTGGGGTTCTGGCCCACCGCATGGGACTTCCTGTAAAAAATTTTATAGCCGCGACAAATACCAACGACGTTGTTCCCCTTTACCTTCGGAGCAGATCGTTTCAACCGCGACCTTCGACACAAACGATCAGCAACGCGATGGATGTGGGGAACCCCAGTAACTTTGCACGGTTACTGGATCTGTATGCGAACGACCATGAGCAAATGTCCCGTGAGATAGTCGGTTATTCTTTTACGGATGAGGAAACTTCCGGCGCCATGCAGCGTGTGTTCCGCGCGACCGGTTATGTACTCGATCCTCATGGTGCTGTAGGGTATTTGGGGTTAAAAAAATACCAGTCGACGTACGGGAAGGAGTTTTCGGGGATTTTCCTGGAGACCGCACATCCCGCGAAATTCAAAGAAGTCGTAGAGCCGATTATTGACAAAGTTGTGGAGCTTCCTCCGGCGTTACAGCGGTTCATCAAGGGTAAGAAACAAACGATAGCAATTTCGGCTGAATATCCAGAGTTGAAAGACTACCTGACAACATTAAAGTGACCAACCCTGTTCTCCCAGGAGCGGCACGAAAGCGAAGTTCGCGAATTCTTCTTTTGTAAATTTCCCATTCTTTTTGTGGATCCGCACCATCACCTGTCTTTCGCGGTCGCCAACTGGTATGACCAGGAATCCGCCTTCAGCCAGTTGGTCAAGTAAAGCGACAGGAACGACAGGGGCTCCTGCGGTAACTACGATCCGGTCGAATGGGGCTTTCGCCGGCAAGCCTTTTGAGCCATCGCCGTGAAAGAAATAGGGTCTATATCCCATTAATGGCAAGAATTCCCGCGTTTTTTCAAATAAAATGCGGTTATACTCAATCGTATAGACCTTCGCGCCCAGCTCCAGCAGAATACAGGCCTGATAACCGGATCCGGTTCCGATCTCCAGGACTTTATCGCCGGCCTTTATTTCAAGTTTTTCTGTCTGGAAAGCGACCGTATAAGGCTGGGAAATTGTTTGCCCTTCGCCAATAGGAAAAGCCTTATCCTGATAAGCATGCTCCAAAAGGGCATTTTCAAAGAAAAAATGGCGCGGAACTTTGTTGATTGCCGCCAAAACGCGGGAGTCTTTTATACCCTTATTTTGGAGGATTTTTACCAGCTTGTTGCGCAATCCGCGTTGTTTATAACCGTCCTCTAACATGCAATTTTGGCACAAAAAAGCCATTTTTTCAGGGTTAACAAAGTTTCTGAAATTCTTTAGGAAAATTGAAACTGATCCCCTTACTTTAAAGTCCTCTCCAAACACAGTGATAGCTTTTTGCCATAGCGTTTCCCTGTGTAACCTGCCTCCGACAGTATGATGGCCTTTACCAGAATTACTGCATGGGGCAGGTAGCGGAGGGAAAAAATCCCTCCAATTTTATCAGAATCAAGGTTTTATCCCACGAACTTTCCATCGCAATTAAATTTTTTCGGACGCCTTCGTCCCTGCGTTCCTATTCTGTCTACCCAAATCCTTGCCGTGGAGTCACGATAAAAAAACACTCAAACTTTTTGACTCCGACAAGAATTTTGACCCCGACAATGACCGCAAAATGAGCTTTGGCAAAACGACATTGCTTGCAATCATTGATGACACTAATGGTATTTTCAATTGTCGCTTTTTCGTTATTATCTTTGTTAAGTTATGCGAAAGATCAATTCTTTCCCGCCCGGAACCTACAGCGTATTCATCCTTGGTTTCTCCACGCTGTCAGCAATCTTTTGCTCGTCCACGCAATGTCCGCCCGATTCATTCACTTCACGGCATACACAGGTCAGCCAAAGCGATCACAAATTGCTGTATGATCATGTGGTCCAGGATCATACATCCTACCATTTGACCATTCCGCATTTATATATTCGCGACGATTTGTATACAGAGCAACTGATGGCATCCTTCGGATCGTCAACGCACGAGCCCGGAGCTGAATGTCGCGTTTGATGGTCGATGCTCCACCCTCGTGAGTGCTGCCGCATTTTTTTAAAAGCCTATCAGTATAAAGGGAGCCCAAAAATAAGGTGCAGAGAACTTCCCGGAGGCCACAAGATTTTTTTTCGCCGCCCGCAGACTCGATGTGTAAGTTCCCCCGTCGGCCTCAAGTAATTTCCTGTAAAAGTCTTTCATCAGCTGCGATGTCGACTCGTCCGACACACTCCAGTAGCTTACAATGATGTTCCTGGACCCTGCATAAACCAGCGCCCTGGACAAACCGATCACGCCTTCACCTTTCGATATCTTTCCAAGCCCGGTTTGACATGCCGACAATGTAACCAGATCAGCATCAAGTTTCAGATTATAGATTTCTCCGGAAAACAAGCTGCCGTCATCGCCGCTGGAGGAACCCTGCAAAAAAATCCGCGAAAGCTCCGGGTTGTATTCATCGACAACACCATGCGTCGCCAGGTGAAGGAGCGTAAAGCCGGAGATGCCATGGGCCTTGATCGTTGATTCGCTGGCTTTTTCATACAGGTTTACCGAACAACTGAAGTTCCTGTCGTTAAACAGTTTCGATATTTCCGTCACCTCTGATTCGGTACCCGGTAGCTCAGGCAATTTATTTTCACCAAACTTAACGGGTGCACAAAGAAATATCGAAGGGTTTTTCAAGGCTGATTTCTTTTGTGACTTTTCAAGCAGGAGTGAAGCGGAAAATTCATACCGGACGGTAAACTTGTTCAACAGATAAGGCATCTGTTTAAAGTCTGATCCCGCCACCTTTTTCGTCAGAAGTGCTTCAAACGGAATAACACTCATTCTGCCGGTGGGGAGGATGACGAGTTCGCGGACACCTGCTGGCAGTTCGCGGGGGATCAGCAGGTCATGCAGTTTTCTTCCCGTGAGTTTGAATGCTTTGATTTCATTGTAGTAAATGCCATTCCGGAATCCGGTAATGTATTTATCGAATTCGCGCGGCAATGAGCGTTCGATCACCTTGTATCTCCGGGAGGTGATCATAAATATATAAAGCCGGGAATTGGTTTCATCGACGAAATAACTTAGAGTCGCTGTGGAGGGAGTCAGGAGTTTTTGTATCTCCTGCATCGATGGAGAAGCGGCATTGAACTTCAGGTTATAATACTCCGGAAATTCCTTTTCAAGCCTGGTGATAAAGGTTTCATAACTGCGGTTCAGGTTGTAGCTCTGCTCCCGGAGATTTTTTTCTACTTCCGGTACCGGCTTCTGCGACAGCTTCTGGTTTGTGAGTGAGATCGCTGCTTTGAGATTTTTTTCCTCTTCCATCAGGGAAGCAGGTATTCCTGCAAATGTTTTTGCATTGGCATCGGATATCGATTCCAGCAGGACGGCGGATTTGCTTTTCTCGGCGAAATAAAATGCAAGTTCAAGGTATCGCGTCTTTCTTACAGCGTTCAGGGCAGTCTGCATCGCTACGCGAACGCCGCTCGCATACAACTCGTTGGCGATGACACCAAGGGCAATTTTATCACTTTCATTGGTGCTGTGCTGACGAAGGGTACTGACCAGTGAATCGCTGTGCTGAAGAATTTGAAGGCTGGAGGTGAGATCCGTTAACTTAAGGCTTTTGCCATTGTATTTGTCCTCGAAGGCCTGCGCCTTCCACAGGAGGGAATAGAGCAGAACGTGGCCGTTGTAAAAATTATCCATGGGCGGATTGACAGCGGGAGAGGGGTTCTCGAAACCATTAACGTTTGCCATGATTGCATGCTGATAATGATCCAGCGCTTCGTCGTACTGGTTCAGTGAGCGGGCAATGTTACCGAGCGCGTTGAACACCTGAGATATATCGGGATGCTTTTCGCCATAGACATTCCGGTACATTTGCAACGATTTTTCGTAATATGCTTTTGCCGCTTCGAGATTTTGCATTTTCACATATGTCTCTCCGAGGTTTAGCAGGGCGAACGCCTTCGTTGGATGTGGCTGCGGGTACACCTTTTCCCAGATCTTTAAAGCACTTTCGAAATTGTTGACCGCGTCTCCGTATAGTTCGATTTCTCGGTAGATCAGCCCATTGTTAATGCTGGCAATTGCCAACTTGGGATGATCCTTGCCGTGGATGGCATTGTAAATATTGTAAGCCTTTTCGTAGTAGTCCAGGGCCTTGTCTTTATCGGTGTTTACAAAACTGATCCCAAGGTCGTTGTAAGAAGCAGCGATCAATTCGTGATTGCCTTTGAGGATTTTCTCCCTGATGTTTAAAGCCATCATCAGCTGTTCCTGTGCTTTGGCGTAGTTTCCGGTAGCATTGTAAACGAGCCCAAGGTATGTGATGGCCTGAGCTGCATCGAGGGTAGTTCCGCGGTTGCTGGCTTCGAACGTGGTAACAGCCTGTAACAGGATTTCCTGGGCGCGGTCATGTCGTCCCTGGTTCATGTACAACAATCCGAAATTCGTCAAGACGATCGCTTTATGGAACGGCTCGTTTTCGCTGGCGAGTTGGGATAACGTCGATTCAGCCTCTTCATATCTTCCCAGTTGGATCAGCGCTTCTGCCCGCTTGTTCGTCAGGAGTATTTTCTCATGGTTGTTGATGTTTGCGGACAGGACTGCAGTAATTTCCAGCGCTTTGTTGTACGAGGCACTTAGCAGCAACGAATCCACTTCACTGATGCTTTGACCAGCCATCACCAGCGGAGCAAAAAGTAAGAAGCCAATAAATACCTTTTTCATATTCAGAACCGATGGTAAAACGTGATGGTTGAAACAAATTCTCTTGTGAGGCCGTCAGGATTCTCGTCGCGCTGTACGATCTTCTTGCCCAACAGCACCTTAAGACCTGACTGGACATTGAAGCTGTAACCGCTTGTGAAGATGGCTGACAAAGCGAGTCCTTTCGCCCCATCCGGTTTAACCCGACCGCTGGCCAATGTCACTTCGTCGTTGGTTATGCGGTAAATCGGCAGCGCGCCCAGGGAAAAATTAAATCTTGAGAAACGAAAATTCCTTTCCACGCGAACCATGATGTCCGTGCCCCTTTTGAGTTCTTTGGCGCGGTCGTACCGGTCAATGTATCCACTGGCATGTTCTTCTGTACCAGTCCATGCCCCCCACAGAAATTGGTTTTCGTTTTTATTGAGCGGAACCTGAATTCCGGTTGCAAGCAGCCAACTGCGGGTGATGTACGATATTCCGGCGATGGCATCATAGGTTCCGAGACTTGTCTGGTAGTACATGGGTAAAGGCCTGCCGTCAATGTCTTTGTCGGATTTGTTGGTCGGAAGTTTTGTGCCAAGGGAAAAATTGATGTCTGATTTATCGGTGCTCCTGATGCTGCGCGTAAAGCACAGCGACAGATCGCCCATTCCGGAAGTATTGGCCAACCTTCCGGTTATTGCCTGGTAGGGAACTTTAATTTGAAACGATGATTTCGAATTCAGACTGAACGACATGTCCGCCGTGGCTACATATACGACAGGAGTTAACGTCGTTGTTCCGCGGTAGAAACTCAGTTCCATGGACCGCAGTTTCACTCTTATTTTTTTATTGAAGGGCTGATCGGGTTTCATGGCACCCATTGTGCAAAACCCGGCGTCACTGCAACCTTGTGAAAAACACGGATATAACGGACCCAGGACTACAAAAGCCCATAAAAACAGCTTCCACTTCTGCATAAGGTTGAATTTTCAATGTTAATATAGCCAAAATCGCGTCAGGGGAGAAAACGATGGACGCTTGGACGGGTGAGTCGTGGTCAAACATAAAGGCCCTGAATGAATTCGGGGCTATTGAAAGCTATTCCTCCTTTGTTCAAAAATACCATATTAAGCTGGTGCTGTTTATAAAGTCTTGAAAATCTCCAGGAGCTTTGATGATTCGCTTGGTCGGGGCGCGTCGTAATTTATGAGCACACCTTCCTGGTCAATGATGAGGTAGCGAGGAATGGTATTAAATTTAAGATAGCTGACAAGCGAGGATTTAAAATTATCGGGCATCAAAAAGTGTCTTCCGGAGACGTTGACGCTATTCATCGAGATTCGCCATTTTTTTTCACTTGTGTCGAGAGAAATGTAAAGAAACTCGATTTTTCGTTCCGGTCCCAGTTTCCGGTACAGGCTGTCTGATACTGGCATCTCTTCTTTGCAAGGCGCACACCAACTTGCCCAGAAATCCACATAAACCGCTTTTTTTGTTTGCGCAAGCATTTCACCAAATGAAATATTTTGCCCATCAACATTAATGAGATTCAATGATAATACTCTGGCGGGGAGTTTACGGCCAAGAATATTAAACCGATGGTATAGCTCCTCAATTTGATTCAATCTTCCAGTATCGGTATTGTAGACAGCTAAGAGATATGATCTTAAGTCAACAATGATGTTAGTCAGGGAGAGGGAACCATTGTTAACAAAGTCTCCATATGTTTTAAGCAATAGTGCAGCACTAATTTCTTTTGGGAAATTTTCTTTCAATGAAGATATACGCGCTTTAGCCTTAACTGTGTCAGAAGCACCAACGCTGCCCCACGTGTACGAAAAATAATACTGATTAAATTGATCCATCAACAATACGTAGTCCCGATAGCATAAGAGTTCTGGTTGCTTAAATATCGAGGTGTCGAGGTCCGCAAAATATTTACCTGGCAGATCAAACTTCCTCAACTTTCGCTTATAAATAGGATAGGTTAAATTATCATAGTAAAAAACATCCAGAAGGTACTTTGTGATTCTGTTAAATTCTTCAGACGTATTTTTACTTAAGGTGTATTCACTATGGAAAGTCAAAGTTTTTGAATAATGCTCTCTCGCTTTATGTTTAAAATTTATTAGTTCGGTGGTGTCATTGATCTTTAGTTCCCTGGCCCTGAATGCTGGGATCTTTTGAAGGTCAATGAAAAATGAGTAGTTCTCTGAATTTTTGCCACTAAACCCATAGTGCTTCGTGCCATTGTCACCATCTTTCTCAGTGATCTCGATTGAGTCACCGGGAAAGACCAGAAAAGTTTGATCCAATAGTTCGGCGAGCACAGGTTTGCCAACCTGGAGCCTGAATGTAAATGAGTCATTGATCGAGTCACGTTTGGTGAGAACGGAAACGTTTTTATATAGGATTGCGTCACTCACAAAGAATAGCGTCATAACGTCATATTTGTAGTTACATCGAACGGTTATAACGGCTTCATTGGGCAAGCAAAAAGAATTTTCAGCCAGCAGGAGAAATATAAAGGCAAATAATTTGTTCATAATATGTTGAAGAAGGTTCGCACTGGATCAGCCTGAACCTTTAAAAAAGATAATTAAATTTTACGGGAGTGAATACTTAACTAAATCACATGCCCAAAGATTGGTTTTCCTGCGATGCCAGCTCCAGGATCTTTTCGTATTCAGCCGCGGTGAGATCATTAAAGAAATAATGAACCGGATCGACCTGAACCCCATTGATGTGCACTTCGTAATGCAGATGTGGCGCTGTGGAAAGCCCTGTGTTGCCGACATAACCGATCAGATCGCCTCGTTTTACATTTTGTCCCACGCTTACCGCGAAATCGTGCATGTGCGCATAGCGTGTCCGGTAGCCAAAGCCATGGTCGATCTCCACAAGTTTACCATAACCACTGAACTTTACATCCACTACGGCCACTTTTCCGTCCGCTGTTGCGTAAACCGGTGTGCCGATGCTGGCGGCGAAGTCAATGCCCGGGTGCATTTTTTTAACTTTGTAGATCGGATGGATGCGCAAGCCGTATCCGGACGACAGGGCAATCAATTCCTTATTGGATATTGGCTGGATTGCCGGAATCGCTGCGAACAATTTTTCCTTTCTCTCGGCGAGCTCAACAACTTCATCCTGTGATTTTGATTCGATATAAAGTTTTCGCCGAAGCCTGTCGACTTTTTCGTGGAGCGCAATCACGAGGTCCGTGTGTTCGACATTTTTTTCCCGGATGTCGGCGTACCTGTCAGCGCCACCGATACCCGCATCCCGAACGGATTTCTGGATTGGTTCAGCCCCCAGCACAACGCGGTAAATGTTATCATCACGGTGTTCAATATTGTTGAGGATCTTGTTGAGCACTTCGACTTCCTGATTCAACTTGTCGTAGTAGAACTCCAGTTCTTTTATTTCGTTTTTTAAGATCAGTTCGTTGGGAGATTCAAAGTAATTACTTGCCATGAAAAGGAACCCGAGGGCCATTACGACGGTCAGGGAAAGAATACCCAGCGCATTGAGGACCACGTCGCTTTTTTTCGTGCGAACGCGCTCGTATTTACACGTTTCCGTGTCGTAGTAATATTTAATCCGTGCCATAAGTCTTACTTACAATTATATGTTAAGAGGACGGAATGGTTTCATTACTTCCTCGTGACATTCAATAAACGGTCCTTCCAGCAGATCAATGCAATAGGGGATTGCAGGAAATACTGCGTCCAGGCATTGCCTAATGGCTTTGGGCTTGCCCGGTAAATTTACAATTAATGTTCTATTTCTAATCCCCGCAGTTTGTCGCGAAAGGATCGCCGTTGGTACGTATGTAAGACTTTTGGCGCGCATCAGCTCGCCGAAACCCGGCATTAGCTTGTCGCACACCGCCTCAGTAGCCTCCGGGGTGACATCCCGCTTCGCCGGTCCCGTGCCTCCCGATGTAATAATCAGGCAACATTTCTTGTGATCAGCCATGTCTATCATCGCCCTTTCAATTTCTGGCTGTTCATCCGGGATTATGGCATACTCCTTTTCCCAGGGGCTTTTGATATATTCGTTCAGTGTTTCTACAATTGCCATGCCCGGCAAATCTTCATAAATTCCCTGACTGGCACGGTCAGAAACGTTGATAATGCCGATGCGGATGGTCATTCTGTTGATGCCATTCATGCTTTTATTTCACTTTCAGATTTAGCTTTTCAGATCTGCCTTTTTTGAAAACCTGTCTGCCTTTATTGATTCCTTTGCGCAACTCTTTTTGTTTCTCCACAGGCATGGAAACAATTTCCCGGCACTCCTCGCTGCAACATCCATTAAATTTTTTGGCACAATCCGGGCATTGAATGAACAGCAAATGGCATCCGTCATTTTTGCAATTCGTGTGATCATCACAGGCATTCCCGCACTGGTGGCACACGGCAATCACATCCGGAGTAATCCGTTCGCCAAGCCGTTCGTCAAAGACGAAATTTTTTCCTATAAATTTATTTTCGATCCCTTGCTCTTGCACCTCTTTGGCATATTTGATAATGCCGCCTTCGAGTTGAAATACATTGGAGAATCCCAGATGTTTCATCCACGCGCTTGCTTTTTCACAACGGATCCCGCCTGTACAATATAACAATAGTTTCTTGTTCTTCTGTTCGCGCATGATATCTTCGATGACCTGAAGTTCCTCGCGGAAAGTGTCTACGTCCGGACAAATCGCGCCTCTAAAATGGCCGACTTCGCTTTCGTAGTGATTACGCATATCGACAATAATCGTATCACGGTCATCGGCGAGTTTGTTGAACTGCTCTGCGCTGACGTGGACTCCAGTGTTCGTTACGTCGAATGACCGATCGTCAAGCCCATCGGCAACGATCTTTTTACGCACGAGAATCTTCAATTTAAAAAATGATTTCCCATCATCCTGCACAGCAATGTTCAGCCTCACCCCATTTAGAAAACTGAGGCTGTTGAGATAATTGCGAAACGGTTCCAGGTTATTTTCCGGGATACTGATCTGCGCATTGATGCCTTCCATGGCCACGTAAATCCTGCCCAGAATACCCATACCGTCGAGGTGGCGATAAAGCTCGTCACGGAATGCCGACGGGTTTTCCAGATGATGATATTTATAAAAAGAGATGGTTATTCTCGATTCGGTCGTAGAACGGATCTTCTCCTTGAGAAGGCGGCCATCGATGCGGTTGTATAGTCCCATAAAGCTCTGATTAATTGCAGGTTAATCAAGTCTTTGTCATTGGTGAACCACAAAGATAACCAAAAATCCCGATTTGTCTGTGATTCGGCCGTGGCAGTCCGGCGGCGCATTTACGCGGAATAACGACGCTAACGTTGGCTTACTGCTTTTGAAGCTCCCCGCGCAACAACTTATTAAAATCTTCGCAGCTCAGATAACCGTGTTCGTTGCAATAGGGACAGGTCCGGTATTCATCCCCAAAAGGACCTTTTTTAATGATGACATGATCTCCTTTGCAAACCGGGCACGATACCTTGCCGGTAGGTCCGCAATCAATGTCGAAATTTTTTGATAACACCTCTTCGGTTTTTTTTGCATCCACGGCGCGCTCAACCAGAACGGCTGCTTCCGCTTTTTTTAACAGATCTGTTGCTTCGGTGTAATACTGTCCGGAAGTGCCCTTTAGCTGAATGTACTTGTTCAGCCAGTCAATCGTTTGTCTGAAATTTTCCAGGTAATAAGAGTTCTTGCCGAAATAAAAAGTGAGGTCGGAGGGAACACTCTTAATGTTTTGAAGCACGTGCCGGAATTTCTGATCGGCAAGACTATATTCTCCTGCGTCCATGAGTTGAACGCCGGAGTCGAGCTGCACCAGCAATTCGGATTTCTTGCGTTGTTCTGCCTGGCGTAAAAAATCCAGCGTTCTCTGATCCTGTGCGGTGGATTGAAATGCAACAAACATTGCAGCAATCGCCACCATCAAACTTTTAATCATCTTCATTCAAATCTCTCTTTTGTTACATCAAGCCACTCGAGGGCGGCAAGATGAAATATATCGTTTTTTACCTGTGTATCAAGATCCATTTCTTCAATGAATTTCCCAATCTCCAGATCACCGAGCGGGAACGGATAATCTGATCCGAGCGTGACGCGTTTTGAACCCTGCAGCTTTAATACGTATTCCAGCATTAACGCATCGTGCGTGACGCTGTCAACCCAGAATTTACCGAGATAATTTCGCGGTTTCACATTGTTGTCAATTGCGACAAGGTCAGGCCGGCATTCGAACCCATGCTCGACCCTGCCAATGGTAGGAAGGAATGAACCGCCCGCATGCGCAAAATTGACCCTCAGTCGCGGGAGACGTTCAAAAATTCCGCCAAAAATGAGCGAGCATACAGCCCGTGACGTTTCTGCCGGCATTCCCACCAGCCACGGCAGCCAATACCGTTGCATTTGTTTCTGCCCCATCATATTCCACGGGTGAACCAATATGGCCATCGATAACCTTTCACAGGCTTCAAAAATCGGGAAAAATCTATCTTCATTCAGATTCAAATCATTGATATTCGATCCAATCTGTATCCCGTGCAGTCCCACCTGCTTGCAGCGTTCCAGTTCCTGGATGGCAAGCTCACTATCCTGCATCGGAATTGTCCCCAGGCCTAAATAGTTTTTCGGATACCTGACGATAAGGTCAGCGATGTGGTCGTTGAGAAATTTCGAAACGTCAAGGCAGTCGAGCGGCCGCGCCCAGTAGGAAAACATGACAGGAATCGTGCATACAACCTGAACCTGTGTATTGAAGCGTTCATATTCCTTGATGCGAAGCTCAGGATTCCACGAATTTTCCCGGATCTCGCGAAAAAACTGATTTCCGCGCATCATTTTGGCAAACCCCTTTTTGTGATGTTGCAGGTAAATGAAATCGCCGTAGCCGAATTTTTCGCTCCAGTTGGGCAGTTTCCTGGGAATGATATGGGTATGCGAATCAATTTTCAGCATTTGATTGTCGACGGTCTCGGCGACAATGTTCAACCTTCAAAGTTAAAATCCAAACTGCATGCCGTTAAAAAACTCTCAAAGGTTATTGATTTGTCAGATTTTCCACCCGTTCCGGTACTCGCGTTTTACAAACTGATTTGCTTCGTCGAAGTTGGTGATCTTCATGTTAACAGCATCCCACAGTAATTTCTTGCGTCCCGGGTAGTTTCTTTCGGTTTTGATGTTATAGCTGCGAAGGGCCAGATTACCCATCAGCACGCTTTCGGTAAATGGTCCTGCATAATCGAACGGCGAGCTTGTGACTCCTTTTCCATAACCTTGACTTATCGCCTCGACCCATTGCACATAATGTCCGTCGGTTCCGTCCGGGACCCTTGCCAGCGTTTCGGCAGGCAATGAGACTTCACTCATAAGTTTCGTTGGCAGCAGCGTTGGATTTCGGCCCCACATTCCACCCATCAATTTGCCTTTTGTCCCTTCCATGATGATTCCGCCGTCCCAATCGCCCATGGACTCATCCGGAAGAAGTTCATCCGGCCTTCGCGGCAGCAAGCCTCCATCCATCCATGTTAATGTAATGTTGCCTTTTCCGTCAGTCCGGGGGAAATTGTAATGGATAATCGATGAAGAGGGGCAGCTCTCATCGTATTGGCCTTCTACAAAAAAATCTTTCCAGGCCGTGGTAGCGCTACATTCAACCTGATCGGGTGATTTTACCGGCAGTATGCGGAAGAATGGATCCAGCACATGACACGCCATGTCGCCAAGCGCACCGGTGCCAAATCGCCACCAGCCTCTCCAGTTGAACGGCACATAAGCCGGGTTGTAATCGATCATTTCTGCCGGTCCGATCCAGAGATCCCAATCCAGCTCAGCCGGCACGCTGTGTTTGCCCGAAGGCGCAGGGATTCCCTGAGGCCACACGGGTCGGTTGGTCCACGCCCACACGTGTTTAACGTCACCAATCAGGCCGGCGTCATACATTTCCTTCATTCTTCTTACGTCATGACCGGATGCGCCCTGGTTTCCCATCTGGGTGACAATTCTATATTTTTTTGCAGCCTCGGTAAGCATCCGCGCTTCGGCGATGCTCCAGGTCAAAGGTTTTTGGACCATGACGTGTTTGCCGCGCTGCATGGCATCCATGGCCGCAACGGTATGGGTATGATCAGGTGTCGAGATCGTCACCGCATCGATGCCCCTGGACTCTTTGTCCAGCATGACCCGAAAATCCTTGTAGTATTTCGCTTCCGGAAATTTCTTTTTAGAACCTGCCACCATCCGGTCGTCGACATCGCAAAGAAATACAACCTTCGCATTTTGGTGCTTCGCCGATTGTACCAGGTCTTCCTCGCCCCGGCCTCCGACGCCGATCCCCGCGATGTATACGGTATCGCTTGGTGCGATAAAGCCTTTGCCGCCCAAAACGAATCGTGGAACAATGGTAAAGGCCGTGGCTGCGATGGCCGCATCCCGGATGAATTGCCGGCGGGACTGCTGTTTCGATTTTCGCATGGTGTAGTCTTTGAAGGGTGATATCTTGAAAGAAATTCGTTAAAGATTGTCCTGAAAGGTTGTCAGGTCAATTTCCATCCTTCCCGGTATTCGCGTTTGACGAACTGGTTTGCATCTTCAAAGTTGGTGATTTTCATATTTGCACCATCCCACAATAGTTTGATGTTGCGGCCCGGATAATTGAATTGTTCGGGGCGGTTTTCACGCGGTTTGCGAATATCCTGACTTCTGATGGCAAGGTTTCCCATGAGGACGGCCTCTGTCAGGGGACCGGCAATCTCAAACGGAGAGCTGACTTCCATTTTACCGTACCCTGCAATGCACGCTTCGACCCATTGTGCATAATGACCCTCGGCACTTCCGGCAACGCGGCTGATGGTTTGGGGGACAATCACTTCTGCGTTCCGCGATGTTGGCAGCAGGGACGGAGCCGCACCGTAAGTTCCGCACATCATTTTCCCTTTCGTGCCTACGAAGATAACACCGTTGCCGCCGTCGCCCATTCGCTCATTGGGTCCCAGCTCCTCCGGACGCTCCGGCTGAATTCCGCCATCCATCCAATGCATTTTTACAGCAGGCTTTCCGTTGCGTTCCGGAAATGTCAGAACGATATAAGACGAAGGAGGGCCGCTTTCAGGAAAATACCCGCGTTTGAATTCATCGACGTAGACACTGCCGACACTTGCAGTAACATCCGTGGGATACATCAGGCCAAGGACTCTGAACGGAGGTTCGATGATGTGACATCCCATATCGCCCAGGGCGCCCGTTCCATAGTCCCACCAACCTCTCCAATTAAACGGCACAAGCTTCTCCACGTAGTCTTTTGCCGGAGCTGTTCCAAGCCATAGATCCCAATCGAGTTCTTTAGGCACTTCCGTCTTTTGCGTGGGCCAGGGAATTCCCTGGGGCCAGACGGGTCTGTTTGTCCAGCAGTAAACCGTGTGCACATCGCCGAGCAGTCCGGCATTGTACCATTCCTGCAGTTGCCTTACCCCGTCACCGGATGCACCCTGGTTGCCCATCTGCGTAACAACTTTGTATTTTTTGGCTGCCTCGGTCAGGATTCGCGCTTCATAGATATCATGTGTGAGCGGCTTTTGAACATAAACATGTTTCTTCAGCTGCATAGCGGCCATGGCCTGGACTGCATGGTTATGGTCGGGCGTGGAAACAGACACCGCATCGATATGCTTGTGCTCCTTGTCAAGCATGACCCTGTAGTCCTTGTAATATTTTGCTTTTGGAAATGCGGCGATAGATGTTGCGGCCCTGCGGTCGTCGACATCGCAAAGATACGTGATCTGCGCCTTGCCACTTGCCGCAAAACTAGCGATATCGCTTTCTCCCTTACCGCCAACGCCAATGCCAGCGATGTATAACGTGTCACTGGGAGCGCGGTACCCTTTGCCCAGAACAAATCTGGGAACGATCGTAAAGGCCGCCGCACCGATTGCCGCAGTCTTGATGAAGTCTCTTCGTGAAAAATTCCTTGAACCGTTTTTTTTTTCGGATGCCATGACGATTTTTTTCGAACTTAACTAAACTTCACACTGATATCCAGTGTACGCTGATCGTATTCCAGCCCATATTGTTTTAAAACATCTTCCGGGACGCCGTCCCATTGATTGGGACGATTACCCATATAGCCGAGGTCCTTCAAACCAATTTCACTGGTAAAAAAACCTGTGGCCGTAAGGTCTCTCATCAGGTTGAAAAATGCCACACCGGGCGCCATCTCGGGTTTTGCTTTTTCCGGGAACGCAATTTCATCCACGATGGCGATCTGATTCTCCGGTGTGCAGGAAGCAAAGTCGGCATTGAAACGCTTCATGCACTGGAGGTCGAGCCATTTGAGGCCGCCGCGCATAGGCACCTGGTGGCGAGGCATGTCCTTCACGATAAATTCGATAAATTCCGGAACTTTGGCATCCGTTGCGCTGCCGGATTTTTCGTCGCGTGGAATGATGATGTCGGCGAGGATGGAGATGGTTTTCATTTCATGCGCTTCGAAGAATTTTTTCTCGAGCAGCGACTTTTCGTAGGCGCGCTCTTCCGTTGTCCGGTCAATTGTAAATTCTTCCGCTGACGCCGTTGCCGGAGGCTTCTGATCAGTTTCGCAGGACTGCAGGAGAACCCCTGCGCCGGCGGTGCCGACAACCATTGTTTTTAAGTATTTTCTTCTATCCATGGTGATTTGGTTCATAGTTTATGGTTCATTGTTCGAGGTTCGACGTTCATTGTTCGAGGTTGGAGGTTCATGATTTGTTAGAAGTTCGGGGTTTTTTGTTGAGAGGTGGGGCTCTATATTGCCTTGTTCAAAGTTGTTATTGTTCGAACTATAGAAAGCCTCTGGTTCGTGGAACTTCATGCCTTTTTTATCAGTGGTAGTAAGGTACGTCATTAGCGAATTGATTTTTTTGCTGAGAATAGTGGATTTATCACGTAGCGATTCAAACTTTTCGCTTGTTATGTGTTTTCGATCGAGGGCGCGGTACAATTGCGATCTCGTTTCTGCACAAGAGCCTTTCGCGATACCAAGGAATTGGATGAACTCCCTGTTGCCACCCCTTTCAAATCCTTCCGCAATATTGTCCATTACAGATCCGCTTGAATTATTAATTTGACGTTTCAAATCGAAATCTTTTGAGAAGGTCCCTGTCTGCGTAAGTTCATAAATATCCCTTGACAGATCGCGTGCAAGCTGCCAAACTTCCAGATCTTCAAATGATTTTATTGTTGCCATCTTAATTAACTTTTATTCAAATTGAAACCGCCTCCAACCATGAACCTCGAACCATGAACCCAGAACCATGAACTCCAACCATGAACTCTGAACCTCAAACTATGAACTATGAACCTCGAACCTCAAGCCTCAAAGATTTTGTTTTTTCAATTCATCAATGATATATTCCGAAGCGCGCATTGATAAAGCAAGTATGGTCCACGTTGGATTTTTGTCTGCCTGAGACACAAAGGGTCCGCCATCGACTACAAAAAGATTTTTACATTCGTGAGCCTGGTTGAACTTGTTCACGGCTGAACGTTTTGGATCGTCACCCATTCGCGTTGTCCCTACTTCGTGGATGATTCGTCCTGGCGCTTCAAGGCCATAGTCGTTTTCCGCACTTCCCTGGCCCCAGGTAACAACACCACCCATCTTGTCGATGATCTCGGCAAATGTTTGTTTCATGTGCCTGGCCTGCCTGATCTCGAAATCACTCCATTTGTAATGGAAACGCAAAACGGGGATACCGTACTTGTCGACGGTGGACGGATCGATCTGGCAAAAATTATCTTCCCGTGCAACTGCCTCGCCGCGGCCCGCCATTCCAAAAGTTGCGCCGTAAAAATACCGGTAGTCATCTTTCAGGGATGCTCCATACCCTCCGGCATCCTTGATTTGACCGTTACGTCCGGCATATTTGCCGTTGGTGTTTTGCATTCCGAAACCAAAACCATAGCCCGGCATTCCCATTCCGCCCCAGTATTCGATATGATAGCCGCGCGGAAAATCAAGTTTCTTGTTATCCAGCCACCAGGGGGTATAAACGTGCATTCCGCCCACACCGTCCTCGTTATACCGTTTACGTCCCACGAGCTGAGGGAGGAAGCCTCCCATAGCGGCACCGGTAGAATCGTGAAGGTACTTTCCGACAACATCGCTGCCATTGGCCAGGCCGTTGGGAAAGCGCGACGATTTCGAGTTCAATAATAACCTCGCCGATTCGCAGGCGCTTGCCGCCAGCACAACCACTTTTGCATTCACCACATACTCCTGCAGATCGTCTTTATTTACATACGAGACACCGGTGGCAAGCCCCTCGCTGTTGGTGAGGACCTCGCGCACCATTGCGTTTGGAAGTACATCGACGTTGCCGGTCTTCACAGCAGGGTTTACCAGCACCGAAGACGAAGAGAAGTCCGCGTAGACGGTACAACCCCGGTTGCATTGGGAACAATAAAAGCACGCACCGCGCTCGTCATTGATCTTTTGTGTGAGGATTGACAACCGGGAAGGTATCACGGGAACACCAATCGATGTTGCGGCCTTCTTGATAAAGAGCTCGTGCAACCTCGGCTTTGGCGGCGGGAGAAAAATCCCGTCGGGTTCGTTCGGAAAATTTTCCTTTGACCCGAATACACCGATCAGCTTGTCAACCTTATCGTAAAACGGCGCCACGTCGTCATAACCGATTGGCCAGTCGTCGCCGAGTCCGTCAACGCTTTTCCTTTTGAAATCTTTGGGACCAAATCGAAGGGATATGCGTCCCCAATGATTTGTTCTGCCTCCAAGCATACGCGACCGGAACCAGTCGAATTTTGTTCCGTTGAGGTGGGTGTAAGGTTCACCTTCGAGTTCCCAGCCTCCATAGGCGGCATCAAAGTCGCCAAAGTTTCGGAACCTGGTGCTCGCGCCGCGGCGTGGCGATTCGTAAGGCCATTTTAATTGTGTTACATTTTTTCTGGGGTCGTACATCGGGCCTGCTTCCAGCAGGATCACCTTGACGCCGGCGTTGGCCAGCGTGTATGCTGCCATGCCACCACCGGCACCGGATCCGATAATGCACACGTCGTAATTTTTAGGATTCTTTTTGATTTGAAAGTCGGCCATAGGGTGAAAAAGATTTCAATAAGATCGGTGAAATATAACGGAATCGATTGCGCAAAGCCTAATTATTTTACGCGAACGATTGTAATATTTTCGGTTTGGCTATTTGGGAGAATTTTTGCGCGGTACTGGATCAAATCCGCTGGTTCCCCAGGGATGACACCGTGCGATTCGCTTCATTCCCAGCCATATCCCTTTAAACACACCCCATTCATGAATGGCGTCAATCGCATATTGCGAGCAACTCGGCGTGTGCCTGCAATGCGTGCCCAGCATCGGCGAAAGCGCAAGCTGGTAAAGCCGAATGGGCAGGATGAAAATTTTCTTCAGCATGTTGGATCACTGGTCAATGGTGTACGTCATCTCTCCGTCCTTGCCGTCCATCAGTTGTACGCCGATTTGTTTCAGCTCGTCGCGGATGCGGTCCGAAAGCGCGTAGTTTTTATCCGTGCGCGCTTTTTTACGGAGATTGATCAACACTTTGATAACACCATCAACGAGTTCCTCGTTCTGAGCCGATTCTTCCTTTAAACCCAACACGTCTTCCATAAAACCGATAAAGGTCGCTTTAAACGTTTCAAATGTGTCCTTGCTGACGCTATCCAGGGAGATATTTCCCGATTTGAAATCATTGATCCTTGCAGACATATCAAAAAGCACAGCGAGTGTTTTGGCCGTGTTAAAATCATCGCTCATGTTTTGAAATGCAGCATCGGTCTGCTTTTTCAATTCGGATTCGAGTTCCTGATTCACGATTGAATTTAAGGGACCGGACAGTGTCCTGATCGACTTCAGCGCATTACTCAGCTTGCGATATCCTTTCTCGGCGGCCTGAAGCGCTTCATTGCTGAAGTCCAGCGTGCTTGAATAATGGGATTGCAGCATAAAGAATCTAACCGCCGAAGCACTATATCCCTTTTCAAGCAATGGATGGTTGCCTGAAAACAATTCCTCGGGCAGGAATGAATTCCCGAGCGATTTGCTCATTTTTTGCCCGTTCACTGTAAGCATGTTCGAATGGATCCAGTACCGCACCGGAGGTTTGCCGTTCGCGGCAGTGCCCTGGGCGATTTCGCATTCGTGGTGTGGGAATTTCAGGTCCAAACCACCGCCATGGATATCAAAGGTTTCACCAAGATACTTTGTGCTCATCACCGTGCACTCAATATGCCATCCCGGAAAACCTTCGCCCCACGGGGAGGGCCAGCGCATGATGTGCGCTGGAGATGCTTTCTTCCATAACGCGAAGTCGATCTTTTCACGCTTCTCATCCTGGCTGTCGAGGTCGCGTCCGCTTTCCATCAGGTCCTCTATTTTTCTTCCGGAAAGGATCCCATAATGATGATGTTCGTTGTATTTTTTTACATCGAAATAGACCGAACCGTTCACTTCATACGCAACTCCTTTTTCTATCAGTCGCCTGATGATATCGATCTGTTCAACGATGTGTCCGGTTGCCGACGGTTCAATGCTCGGGGGAAGGATATTAAAATCACGCATCACCTGGTGAAAATTCTCTGTGTATTGTTTGACAATTTCCATCGGCTCAAGCTGCTCCAGCCGCGCTTTTTTCGCGATTTTATCTTCGCCTTCATCGGCGTCGCTTTCCAGGTGGCCAACGTCCGTGATGTTGCGCACGTACCGGACCTTATAGCCGAGGTAACGAAAATAGCGGGTGATCACATCAAATGTGAGAAATGTGCGGGCGTTGCCAAGATGGGCTTTATTATAAACGGTAGGACCGCATACATAAAGGCCTACCTGGCCGGGGTGAAGAGGATTGAATTTTTCTTTATTCCCAGTCAGGGAATTTGTAAAATACACAGGGTATTTTTCGTAGTGCACCATAACGTTTTTCAAAATCGGCCCAAAATACTAATTATAACGGGTCCGGAGGCCGGAGCGGCGAATTTTCGAAAAGCCGAAATTTCAACGTGTTGGCCTACACACGAAAACAGTCGTTAGGGCCGTTTTTTTAATGAAAACGAATGTGAAATCGCATTCACTAACGAAGCCGTAAACGATTGTGAAAACGTTTTCTAAATAAATTTCCTATCTTTCTAAATAAAAAATGACCAGAATATTTACATTCGAACAATGCACTATTCCCAATAAAGTTTTGTGAAAAGTGCATTAGAGGAAATTTTTTACACCTTAACCCAAACCAAATATGATGAGAAAGTTTACGACTTATCTGTTCATCTGTACTTTGTGCTGTTGCTTCAGTGCTTGCGATGACGATGAGGCCTCGGCACCGCCGGCACCGTCGTTCACGGTCGACAAGACCACGGGGCTGGCAAATGACACAGAGTTTACCTTTGTGGTCGATGAAGTAGATGCGGATGCCGTGACGCTGCTGCCGTACGGGCAGGAGGAGCCAGGCAAGGCCGGAATCCTGATCAGTGGCTTCACTTCAGGAAAAGCCACGGTCAAATTCACTTACAACGACATTGGCACCTACAATGCGGTGGTCGTCGCCTCGAATTTCACCAAAGATGGCGAATCAATTGAAAGAACGTATTCATCCCCCGTAGCAATCACGATCACCAGTGACCGCAATGCAATTACTGCGTTTACTGTGGCAGGCGCTACGGACAGCGACATCGATGAAGGCGCTCAAACAATTACCCTGGTCGTACCATACGGCACCGATGTTACCACGCTGAAACCCACGTTTACCGTACCTCCTTTCTCGACAGTCACTGTCGGCGGCGTTGCGCAAACCAGTGGCACGACAGTTAACAATTTCACAAACCCTGTGACTTACCGTGTGACGGCAGCTAACGGAACAACCCGCGACTACGTGGTAACCGTGAATGTCACTCCTGCGGAGAACGTCAATACAGTTGAAAGCATTTCAGGTACAGCAGTAAGCACAGACGCCGATGACCGTGCTATTCCGGGCGGATATGTCGGAAGCAATGTTTTGGTCATTTATGATGTACTCGGAACGACCGATGACTTTTTCGATTCGGTGCGGGTTGCTTATACGCTCACGGGCGATTTTGCGACAATGATGATTGGCGGCGAAGAGATGGAGCAGGATACGCTGCTCGATCTGAGAACACCTAAAGCTGTCAGCGTCGAACCGCAGGATCCGGGTGGAGCGACAAGAAACTACACCTTATACGCAGTCGATGCTCCTTTACTTGAGCTTAGCTTCGATGCACTCAACCCTCAGGTTGAAGCTACAACTGAGGACTTCACGATTCATGCAAATGTTCTTGAGGGAACAGATGTTGAAACGCTTGTGACCTCGGCTACGGTTACCACCCCTGCAGGAGTTACAGTTACTTCGATCACAGCGAACGGCGCCGCGTTTTTACCCGCGGGCACACCTGTTGATTTTTCTGAAGATGTTGAATTCGTTCTCAATATCGCAGACGCCAACCTGGGAATTACCTACCAGGTGACTTACACGGCTTCAGTAACTGTAGTACCCTAATTTTTTAATCAAAAATTATGATCAAAATGAAAAAACTATATAATTATTCACTGCGAGTTTGCGTGCTGGCGATGCTGATGGGATTTAGCGTCGTCCTTTACGCCCAGGAGCGGGTGGTCACCGGAGTTGTTACCGATGAAAACAATAATTCGATGCCCGGGGTCAACGTGCTGGTGAAAGGTACCACGCAGGGAACTGCTACTGATTCGGATGGAAAATTTTCCCTGTCCGTGCCTAACGATCAGGCTACGCTCGTGATCAGCTTTGTTGGTTACGCGACTACCGAGGTCGTCGTCGGTTCAAGGACCAACGTGTCGATACAGATGAGCCCCGATGTAACAACGTTGAATGAATTGGTTGTTACCGGATATGCCATCCAGGAAAAGAAGGATGTAACAGGTTCGGTCGGGATCGTAAAACCTGCGGAACTCACCGCGATTCCTGCGGGTAACGTATCCAATCAGTTACAGGGCCGGATCGCCGGTGTTACGGTTGTGGGAAATGGACAGCCCGGATCCACTTCAAAAGTGAGGATCAGGGGATTCAGCTCCTTCCAGGACAACAACCCGCTGTATGTTGTGGACGGCGTGCCTACTCAGGATATCTCTACCCTGAACCCGAATGACATCGAGACGCTTACAGTTCTCAAAGATGCCGGTGCAGCTTCCATTTATGGTTCCAGGGCATCCAATGGTGTAATTGTGATCACCACAAAAGGAGGCGTTAGCTCCGGCGTGAAAGTCAATTACAATATGTACTACGGAACTCAGCTCGCTGGCGACGGACCGGAGAATCTCCTGAATACGCAAGAATATGCAGACCTGCAATGGCTGGTTTATGACAATGACGGGACGAGCGAAACGCACCCTATTTATGGGCCGTCAAGTGCCGCCAATCCAACTTTGCCTTCATGGGCCGCGAATACAAACTGGTATGACGCCATTACAGATAATTCGAGCATCCAAAACCACGACATCTCTTTTTCAGGTGGAAACCAGAATGCAAGATTCTACGGTGGTCTGAACTATTTCAACCAGAACGGTATCATCAATACCACCTTTACGAAGAGGTACGCTGCGCGCATTAACTCCGAATTCAATATCAAGGACCGCGTTAAAATAGGACAGAACCTTACTGCGACCCATCGTTCGGGTTTGTCAGTTGGCAACCTTGATGAAGGAAGCCCCATTTCGATGGCGGTTTACCGGGCGCAGCCTATCATTCCCGTGCGGATCACTGCGCCGATCGACGGTGTAACCCATGACTTTGTTCCTGGAGATTACGGTGGAACGGGTATTGCCCCCCGCCTTGGTAACGGCCTGAACACAGTCGCAGGACTCGACAGAAACAAGGACGACCGCGGGTTCGATATCCGGATCCTCGGAAGTCTGTTCGCGGATGTGAAACTGATGGAAGGCCTGAATTTCAGATCAACTTTTGGCGGCACGTTCGGACAATACTATTACTCTGATTACAATTTTGCGACCTATGAAAACGCGGAGAATGTAGGTACAGCTTCACTGAACGAGGGCGCTGGTTATGGCAATGACTGGGTGTGGACAAATACGCTTACTTTCAACAAGAAATTTGGCGACCATAGCCTGCTTGCTGTTGCCGGTTATGAGGCTGTGAAATACGGAATTGGCCGCGACCTGAACGGTACAAGAGCGGGCTATTTCTCAGACGCCGTTTCTTACAGGACCTTGTCTAATGGTGCGTCAATCACTGCCCTGGCATCGAACTTCTATACGCCTACAACACTGGTATCGAACTTCCTGCGTTTGGATTATGGTTTCCTTGACAAGTACTTGCTGAGTGCAACTGTACGCCGTGATGGTTCCTCCAGGTTTGGAGCAGACAACCGTTACGGGGTGTTTCCATCAGTGACGGCAGCGTGGCGCATTAGCCAGGAATCTTTCCTTGCAGGCAACGAACTTATTTCCGACCTGAAGATCCGCGGAGGATACGGTACGATGGGTAACCAGCTTGCTGTGTCGCCTCAAAATCAGTTCTTCCTGTATGGCGCCGCCACGGCGGAAACGAACTACGCCATCAACGGATCGAATAATGCTTCCCAGCAAGGTTTCAGGCCGACGCGCATTGGAAACTTTGATGCAAAATGGGAGACCAACGTTACTACCAATATCGGGTTTGACCTGGCTATGCTGGATAACCGACTCGAGGTGGTTTTTGACTGGTATTCGAAGGTGACCGACGATCTGTTGTACAATCCTGAATTGCCTGGAACGGCCGGTGCTGCAGCGCAACCGTTCGTAAACATTGCGAAAATGAAGAATACCGGAGTTGACCTGCAATTGATATATCGTCAGACGTTTGACAACTCGTTGAAGTTTGAAAGCAATCTGACTTTTACGACTTATGATAATGAAATTGTCGAAGTAGCTCCCGGTGTTCCTTATTTCGACGCTGGCGGGTCGCGGATCGGCTCATTTAACAGGAACGAAGTAGGTAATCCAATGTCGGCGTTTTACGGCTACAAAGTCGTTGGTATCTTCCAGGATGCGACCGAAGTTGAAAACTCACCTGTCCAGGACGGAAAAGAGCCCGGTTTCTTCCGTTATGCCGATGTCAATGGTGATAATGTGATCAACGGATCAGACAGGGTTTACATTGGTAATCCCAACCCGGACTTTACATACGGCCTCAACCTCACTTTCGAGTATAAGGGATTGGACCTGACAACATTCTTCTACGGATCGGCTGGCAACGACATCTTCAACTACAACAAGTGGTGGACCGATTTCTGGCCTTCATTCCAGGGACAGAAGAGCAAGGAATTGTTGTACGAGAGCTGGACGCCTGAAAATACGGGAGCCTCAGTTCCGAAAGCTTCCAATAAATCAAACTTCTCAACGAATACCCAATCCAGCAGCTACTATGTGGAGAAAGGATCATTCCTGAGGATGAGAAACATCCAGCTTGGATATAACCTGCCAACCAACATTGCGAGCAAAGCAGGGTTGAGCTCAGTCAGAATCTATCTGCAGGGAGTGAACCTCTTTACTGCCACGGATTATTCGGGCCTGGATCCGGAGTTGGGTGGCGATGACAGGAGTTTCGGTGTAGACCACGGTAACTACCCTGCCTCCAAACAATTTTTGGTGGGAGTCAATCTTGGAATCTAATTCTTAAATATTTCAAAATATTTAAATATGAAAAAATTTAAAATAGTCGGTGTAATGATCATCTTCCTCATAGTTGGTGTTACCAATTCATGTAAAGAGGAATTTCTTGAAGTTACCCCCAATGGTTCGCTTGATGCTTCAGTGCTGGCAACAGCAGAAGGCATTGATGCGCTCCTGATCGGAGCATACTCGATGCTCGATGGCGTGTCCGGACAAGGTTTTGGTTGGGAAGCTGCGTCTTCCAATTGGGTGTATGGCAGTATTCGCGGCATGGAGGCAAATAAGGGTACGGATGCCGGTGATCAGCCGGATATCAATCCGATTCAGACCTTTTCGGAAAATGCCACGAACCCGTATCTGAATGTTAAATGGAGATCGGTATATGAAGCGATTTCGAGAACGAACGCAACGCTCCAGGTAATCGCAGAAGCAGAGTCCGCTGGTACCGTGACTGCCGATCAGGCAAGCTCTTTCAGGAAGCAGGCAAGGGTGCTGAGAGGATGGTATCATTTCGAAGCGTGGAGAATGTGGGCAAAAGCCGATGGCACAGGTATTCCTTATGTCACCGAAACTACCGATCAGAACGCGCTGACTAACACGGAAGACGTGACAGACGAGATCATCGCTGACCTTACCGAAGGAACAACGCTGCCGGATGACATGGATCAGATCGGACGTTTTAACGGAACGGTTTCCAAAGTCCTGCTTGCAAAAGCCCTCATGCAAATGGATGGCAACTATGCGGCGGCAAAACCGCTTCTCGAATATGTAAAAGCCAGTGGCAAGAAGCCTGATGGTGGCGCGATAGGACTTGATCCGAAATACGGAGACATTTTCGATGCTGCAAAACGCAATAGCTCACCGGAGGCAATCTATACGATCCAGTATTCTGTCAATGACGGTTCGGGTGGATGGAACGCCGGATGGGGTGAAGTTTTGAACTTCCCTTATAAAGGCGGTGGATCTCCGGGCGGATGCTGCGGATTTTTCCAGCCTAACCAGGAGTTTGTGAACTCCTTCAGGACTTCAGGCGGTCTTCCGTTGCTGGATTTCTCCTACAATAATAATCCGGTCGAAAGTGACCAGGGATTGGCTGTGGGTGATCCGTTTACAGAGGATACCGACCCGCTCGATCCACGCTTGGACTGGACTGTAGGACGCAGAGGAATCCCTTATCTTGATTGGGGACCTCACACAGGCCAGGATTGGATCCGCGATCAGTCATATGCCGGTCCTTACAGCCCGAAAAAACAGGTTTACAAAAAAGCACAGGAAGGCCAGTTGACCGAGGTTGGAAACTGGACTGCCGGTTGGACTGCCAATGGTTACAGGCTCATTCGTTATGCGGATGTGTTGTTACTGCTTGCTGAATGTCAGATCGAAACCAATGATCTTCCAGGCGCTTTGGTCAATATCAACCTTGTGCGCGCACGTGCCGCAAATCCGGATGGATTTGTAAAGGAAGCGGACGGAACAACGAATGCCGCCACTTACGTGATCAGCACCTATGGAACGCTGGGCGATCAGGCAAATGCCAGAAAGGTCCTCCAGATGGAAAGGAAGCTTGAACTCGGAATGGAAGGCCACCGGTATTTTGACCTGCAGCGCTGGGGTAACGTGGTTACCGAATTAAACAGAATCATCAACTACGAAAAAACACTTAGGCCATCGCAATATGGCAGTGCTTCCGTAGGTCCTGAAGATGTGAACTTTCCGATACCACAGCGTCAGCTTGACCTTAGCAATGGTCAGCTGGTTCAGAACAGATAATCCTACTTCTTCTACTTCAGAAAGGCTCCTTCGCGGAGCCTTTCTTTTTTGATTTATTCTAACGCATTGGTTTATTTTTTATATTGTTTTCTGTTTTTCCCTGAGATTTTGTGAACATCTGTGATGAAAAGACTAGTCGTAATTTTTATTCTCCCCGTATTTTTTTCATGCAGCAGACCGACGCGTTTTGAGCGCATGGCCGCTGATGAAACCGGAATTGATTTCGTAAACTCCATTATTGAAAAAGACTCCTTCAATATTCTTCATGATGAGTATATGTACAATGGGGGAGGAGTTGGTGTAGCAGATCTCGATCAGGATGGACTCTCCGATCTGATCTTCACGGGCAATAAGGTGTCTCCCCGCGTATATCTCAATCAGGGCGATTTTAAGTTCAGGGACATTACCGAAAGATTTGAAGGATTAACGGCTGACCAATGGTACAGTGGCGTTGCCGTTGTCGACATCAACGCAGACGGATGGGCGGATGTCTATCTTACCAGTACTTCAGATAAAAATGCGGATAAACGCAAAAACAAACTTTGGATAAACCAGGGTAAGTCTGCCGACGGCAACCTCACCTTCCGCGAGCAGGCTGAGGAATTCGGCATTGCTGATAAAAACTATTCTGTTCATGCCGGCTTTATCGACTACGACCTGGACGGTGACCTGGACCTTTACATCCTGAATAATATTGTCAACAAAAGCGTTCCGACCAATTATCGCCCAAAAATTTCGGATGGTTCCTCCGAAAATAATGACAAGTTTTACCGCAATGATGGCAATGGTAAATTCACCGATGTCACAAAGGAAGCTGGAATTGTTTATGAGGGATACGGATTGGGCCTGGCATTCGGCGATGTCAATAAAGACGGTTACCCCGATATTTATGTTTCCAACGACTATATATCCAATGATCTGCTTTATATCAATAATGGAAATGGGAGTTTCCGCAATGAGGCAAAGGAATTGTTATCATATCAGTCGCGCTTCTCCATGGGTAACGAAGTTGTCGACGTGAACAACGACGGGAATCTCGATATCATGTCGGTAGATATGATGCCGGAGGACTATTCAAGGAAAAAACAAACAATAAACGGCAACAGCTATTTTGTTTATGTAAATAATGAAAAATATGGTTATGAACCACAGTACGTCCGCAATATGCTTCATCTGCACAATGGTTTCGTGAATGGCAAGATGCAGCCTTACAGCGAGGTGGGACAAATGATGGGTATTTTTCAAACTGAGTGGAGCTGGTCGCCATTGTTTGCGGATTATGACAATGACGGTGACCGGGACCTGCTTCTGACCAACGGGTTTCCCAAAGATCTCACCGATAAGGATTTTACGAACTACAAAGCCCAGGTATACGGATTCGTTGCATCCGACGCACATATGCTTCCGCGGATACCGGTTGTAAAAGTTTCCAACTATGCGTTCGAGAACGTCGGCCCTTACAGATTTGAAGACAAGACGAAAGAATGGGGGATCGAAATTCCTTCGTTTTCCAACGGGGCCGCTTTTGCCGATCTCGACAACGACGGCGATCTTGATTATGTTGTCAATAACATAAACGACCCGGCGTTTGTTTACCGGAACAACACTGCCGACAAACCCGGTGGACACATAAATTATTTGAAGATCAAACTTGCAGGCAAGTCTCCAAATACGATGGCCATTGGTGCTAAAATTGAACTGTGGTGTGGAAGCAAGTACCAGTATTATGAACATTTTTTGACCCGCGGATACATTTCGTCTGTCGACCCCGTTATCCATTTTGGGGTTGGGCAGAATCAGGCGATTGATTCGTTGCGCATAACATGGCCGTTGAACCGTACTCAAACCATTCTTAAAAATGTGACGGTCAACACCCTGCTGTCGATCGATGAAAAAGATGCAGTGGCCAAACCAGCATCACCTTTGAAGCAGGGGCCCGGCTGGTTCTCTGAAAAACCGGACGTTATCGATTTCCTTCACGACGAAGAGGATTTTGTAGACTTTTTCCAGGAGCAGCGGATCATTCAGCATAAGTTGTCTCAAATCGGCCCGTGCATGGTAAAGGGAGATATCAATGGTGATGGGACTGAAGACCTCCTGATCGGCGGATCGAAAACCAGCCCGACTTCTGTCTTCTTGTTTAATGGCGAGAAGTTCATCAGAACACCCTATCCCGGCCTGACGGAACTAAAGGCATGCACTGAGTCGGATCTTGTATTGGTCGATGTCGAAGGGGATGGTGACCAGGATGTAATTGCTGTTGCCGGGGGGTATGAAAACCCGGACGAACGCGACTATGAGCACTACCTCTACCTTAACAACACCGGTTCTTTCGGGAAAGTAAAATTGCCTTTGCCTGGTTTTCCGGGTTCTGTAGTACGGCCATATGATTACGACCGTGACGGCGATACAGACCTTTTTATCGGCGCCCGGGTCAGGAAATCTATGTACCCCTACGCATCGCACTCATATTTGCTGATAAACGATAAAGGTACATTCGGGACTACGCCGCTGACCTTTGATCTTGGAATGGTCACCGATGCCGTTTGGAGCGACTACAATAAGGACGGATGGCCGGATCTGGTTGTCGCGCGCGAATGGAATTCGGTGGAAATTTTGACAAGTGAGAACGGCAAATCGTTCCGGATGTTGAAGAGCCCTGACCTCGGCGCAAAACACGGGTTGTGGTCTACGGTTACAGCTTCTGATCTTGACCAGGACGGCGACGACGATTTTGTCGTCGGCAATTTGGGCGAGAATCATCGCTTCCTTGTAACGGATGAATATCCGATGCGGCTTTACGCGATCGATATCGACAAGAATTCCTTTGTTGATCCCCTGACAACATCCTACTGGAAGGACGGCAGCGGGATTTTGCAGGAGTATCCGGTAAATTATCTGGACGAACTGGCGGCCCAGAGTCCATTCTTCAGGAAAAAGTTCACGAGCTATACCAAGTTCAGCCATACAACGGTTGACAGCATCATCAATAGAAAAACGGTGAAACCCGGGGAGATATTTTTTGCCAATACAACCTCAAGCTTCATTATTTGGAATGAAGGGGCCAGCTTTACATGGGAAAAATTGCCCCCGGAGGTTCAGGTAGCACCGGTAAAAAGAATTGTGATAGAGGATTTTAATAGCGACGGCGTCAGCGATATGGTCATTGCCGGAAATGATTTTTCGTACGACGTGTCCACCGGCTACTATGAAGCGAATAAGGGAGTTTTATTAATGGGCAAAGCGAATCGCGTATTTGAAGCCATTCCGAATTCCACGAGCGGATTATTTGTTCGCGGACAGGTCAGCTCATTGTTATACTTCCGTGGCCAACGGTCGTTTCTTGTGGCCGGAATTAACCGAGATAGTATCACTGTACACGAGAACAGGAATTCCGGTAGTTCTTCTTTGGCGAAGCAATAGGATGTATTCCGTCGAAACCGGATTATTTTTTTCCTGACGCCCTCGTTTTTGGTGCCTCCGCGTCTCCGCTCTGAAACTGCGGCACAGGCATATTTATTCCGCAATGCTGGTTGAGCTGTTCAATCACATACTTGCAAAGCTCGGGAGAATGAATCTCCTCGTTCTGGTGCATGAAAAAATAAACGCTGTGGATGCCCTTCTGCATCCAGATTTTTATTCGTTGTATCCACTGATCGACCCGCGTGTAGTCTGTGGGATGCAGGCCATTGCCGACGAAGCGGATAAATGCAGATGGTGTGGTGAGACGCATATGCACACAATCTCTTCTGCCCGAGGCGTCCGTGATCACGGAACCCGTCTTGTATCGTTCCATCAGGGAACAGACAGCTTCAAACGATTCCTTTTCAGAAAACCACTTCGCGTGCCGTAACTCAACAAACACCTGGAGATTTTTCGGAAGGCCTTGAATAAATGCTTCGAGCGTATCCAACGTTTGAGGGCCCATGCCGGGATGGGGCATGAGGAAAACCGGTCCAAGTTTCTCACCGAAGCCACCAATTCCATCCAAAAAGATCTGGGTTAGTGATTCTGCGTCTTTGAGTCTTTTCAGATGGGAGATCTTGTCAGTGAATTTGGGACAAAACCGAAAGTTGTCGCCGACTTTATCGGCCCATGCTTTGGTTTGCGCTTTTTTTGGGAGCCTGTAAAAGGTTGCATTTAATTCGATGCTGTTAAAGTGCCTCCCATAATGCGCAAGAAAGTCCGATTCTTTGGTGCCTTTCGGATAGATCTTTCCTACCCAGTCTTTTCTGCCCCATTTGGCGCAGCCGATAAATACTTCAGTCTTTTTTGCCGGGGCAGCTTTCAACACCCTGTCGTTCTCAGCGTGATCCTGGGGTAATCTGAAATCGATGTCATCCAGGGTGTCGGTTGTAACTTTTCCAAACTCCATTCCCGAATATACGAACCGTTCGTTATTTCATTCCATTTGATTGGTCGATTTGCTGCTGATCCACCACTTCACGGCATGCCTTTTCCAATGGCAAAGGCCCGTGAGGACCAGCAGCGGAAATAACACCAGGCGGATCGCTGTCACCGCTTCTGGTTTCCGCTGCCGGACCATAAATCAAACCTGTTATCGGGATGCTGATGATCAGATGAATCACCGCACGATCTTTCTTTCCACCGCATCATTCATTGTGAATCAATCTACTTTTGTTAAGTTCATTTCAAAGAACTTTTTCCAGGTCGTTCCATCTTTTGAAAATTCACCAAATTCAAACCACGTTTTCTTTTGGGGATTGAGCTCGATTGTATACCGGGTCTTGCCCATCGGGTTTTCAAATCCCCACTGATAACTGTTCTCTCCGGTGATCTTGAACCAGGAATCGCCGCTCTTGCCATCCTGCAGCCAGGTTCTGAGTTTGTATTGGCTGGTGACAGCATCAAACGACACGACCCCGATCGCATGGTGCACTACGGTCTCCTGCTGTGTGGCTGGATCCGTTATTTTTCCAATCCCTTCAAGCATGATCATGGTGTTATCGAGCTTGGCTTCAATTTTCTCCACGACGGAGCTTTTCTTTTCTCCTGAAGGTGACAGCATGCTGCCCTCGCCTTTCCAGGTTCCAACCCATTGGAGCAAAGGAAGCATTTTTTCTTTGCACGCGGCAAAATTGGGTGGTTGTGCATGGGTGCTCGTAAGAATTCCCCCAACGAGCACGACGATGTAAAAGATGTGTTTCATGTTGTTCGGCGTTTTATAATAAGAAAAGGTTATGGTTGTATATATTGTTTAAGGGTGTTGACATAGTCTTCAAAAGCCCTGATGCCCTTCTTCGTCACCCTGCATGTTGTCAGGGGCTTTTTGCCCCTGAAGGATTTTTCGATGGATATATATCCCGCTTCCGATAGTTTATCCAGCTGCACGCTGAGGTTCCCGGCAGTACTTTTCGTTTTCTCCCTGAGAAAAGTAAACTCCGCTATTTCAAAACTCATAAGCAAGGACATGACGGCGAGGCGCAACTGTGAATGCAGCAAAGGATCGAGCTCTTTAAACATTCTCCGGATTATTCGTTCGCTTCAGCAGATAGCCCGGTACCAGGTACCCAAAAACAATCGTGACGGCTCCTACGACGGGCTGCATTTCCATGGTTACCAGAAAGCAGATGATGCCACCTATCCAAAACGCTATTCCTCCAAAAACAAGGGGGCGAAACCTTAGAATCACTCCGGAAACTAACGTCGGGATGGCACTGATGATAAGGATGACGGGATTTAACTGGAAATTGATCTTAAACCCAAATCCCACGAGTATAAATATCGTCATGCCAAACGCAAGCCATAGCCACCCGCTGATATAGTCGAAGTGGGTAGCGGTGGGTTTTGTTTTCTTTTCGCGGAAGGCATGAACGAAGGTAAAGATCCAGGCAGGAATGGTAATTGCCCAAACGATGTACGGATGGCGGTACTCAAGCTGGGTGAGCGCATACATCCCGATATTGGCCAGCACGACCACCCAACCCCATAACAAAAAGTAAAAGTTGTTACGTTGCACGTTACCCTTTGCTTCCATGATCATTCCTGTGATGATATCGAGGCTTTCTTTTGCGGTTAAATCCGGGTTTTCCTGCTTCATATATTGCTTGTTTACACAATTATAAACTAGTTTATTTTATAAACCAAAACTTTTTGAATTCATGATTTTCAAACTAATTTAGGGCATGTTTACAGGTATCATTGAAGCTGTGGGCACCGTTGCCGGGGTGAGTGTGGAAAAAACCAACACCCATTTCTGGATACAGAGCGCTATCAGCACCGATCTGAAGATCGATCAAAGTGTCTCGCACAATGGTGTTTGCCTGACCGTGGTTGAACTGAGACCAGATGCACACCGTGTAACAGCCATCCGGGAAACGCTCGACAAAACTGACCTGCGCGCGTGGCGTGCGGGCGGAAAAATTAATCTCGAGCGGTGTATGGTCAATAACGGCCGTTTTGACGGTCACATTGTTCAGGGTCATGCAGACCAGACGGCCCTCGTGAAGTCGATCCGGGATGAAAACGGCAGTTGGGTGTATGATTTCGAATATGATCCTGCTTCCGGAAACATAACGGTAGAAAAAGGATCGGTTGCTATAAACGGTGTAAGTCTGACCTGCTTTAATTCACATCGCAGCGGCTTCAGCGTTGCGATCATACCCTACACCTTTGAGCATACGAATTTTCACAACCTCCGAACGGGCGATACGGTCAATCTTGAGTTTGACATTATCGGCAAGTATGTGAAACGTTTACTTGATCTTTCGCGATAGTTGACTCTTCCGGTTCGTCAATGTCAGTAACCATTTCGTCAGCTGAAACCCGCCGATCGAAGCCGCCGCGCCGACGAGTATTCCCGCAAGCAGATCTCCCGGGTAATGGACACCCAAATACACTCTGCTGTAGGTGACGACCGCTGCCCAGATAAAGAGTATCCCTATCCATTTGAACCGATCTTTCAACAGCATCCAGAAAAAGCAGGCGGCCCCGAAGGAATTCGCAGCGTGGCTTGATGCGAAGCCGTACTTCCCCCCGATATATCCCTGAACAATATGAATCATTCCAGCCAGCGCAGGCTCGCGGGAAGGCCGCAGCCGTTGGAATAGGGGTTTCATTAGAGTACTGGAAACCTGATCTGCGATGATGATCGTTAAGGCGATCCCGATAATAGGGGCCCAGCTGTCGTTGCGGTAATATTTTAGAATGATGAACAAGAGCAACAGGTAGACAGGAAGTGACACGTATTTGTCTGTGGCGTAATACATGACCGGATCCAGCCATGGAGTATGCAGGCTGTTCAGGTAAAGGAAAAGTTTTTTGTCGAGCTCGATCAAACGTTCCAGCATACGTATTAACTATTAATGGATGACCGCTCATTTTCCACTTCAATCCAGGAAATGGCGTCAACGTAGCTGGAAAAAACCGATTGGTCGATACCTATGCCCGAAACATTTGAAACGAGATTGTTAAAGAAGTCATCGAGGCGTGGGTCGGTCCCGAGGGCGCGCACTGTTGCAATTTTCTTAAGCCCGTACCTGGCAGCTTCTGGTATGACGTTTTGAAACGTCCACTGTTGGTCGTCCCGGTTTATATATCCCTGCCGGGTCATGTCGGCAATGTAGTTCGGTGTGTTGTAGGCCTTGATGAACTCGAGGCATTTCATAAAAACATTCCTGTATTGTTCGCTGGATACCGGGCCGTTCCAGATCACACCGGTTGAATTGATCCTTGCATCATAAAAGATACGCGCATGTGGCGCTGTGAAGAGAATTTGTTGTTCGATGTTGTCGGGCTTCCGGATGGTAATCGTAAACCTGGTAAATCGGTTAATTTCACTTTCGACGGCCACCGTTCCGCCCAGCGCTTCCGCCTGCAATTTTACAAGGTACAATCCGAGTCCTCTGCCTTCCGTGTGATAGTGAAACCGCTTGTAAAGCTTAAAAAGGTTGTGTTTCTGATTTTTGAGATCAATACCCAGTCCGTTGTCTTTCACTTCCAGCACTACTGCCTCGTTCGTTTCGCGTGCAGTGACCATGATCTCAGCGCGCCTTTCCGGCGCACGGTACTTGATGGCATTTGTCACCAGGTTATAGAGGATACTGTGCACCATCGGTTTGACGGAATACATTTCGCGGCAAGCCGAAAAATCCGTGTGGACAACAATCCGGTTCGCTTCAATTTCCCTTTTCAAAACCTGTAAAATATCCGTGAATTCATTTTGCAGGTTGATCTTTTGGCGGATGTGAAAAATCTCCTGACGGATATCGATAATTTTTGTCAGGTCTTTAATGATCGCTTCCAGCCGCTCATTCGATGTTCGGATGTGCTCAAATATCTCGCGGTTCGGGTCCGTCATTTCTCCGGTTTTGATCAGATTGATCAGTCCGCTCAAACTTGCGACTGGGCCACGCAGGTTGTGAGACACTGTATAAGAAAATTGTCTTAGTTCGTTGTTGTGCTTGATCAATTCGTTGTTGGTGGCGGTAAGATCGCTATTGATCTCCATGAGTTCACTCGAGAGATGTTGATTTTGTTTCAGGACCAGGTCTTTCTGTTCAGCGATGAGTTGATAGGCTTCCTGTAACTTTTCCTGGCTGACATTGAGGGTTTCTGTCTGGGCGCGGATCTCGTGATTCTGGGCTTCGATTTCCGTATTCTTTTCGATCAGTTCCGTGTTCATCGCGCTTAGCCTGCGGATCAGGTTTTGTGCCCTGTCCTCACTCTTTTCCGAAACTGTTTTCAGGAACAGGACCGCGCTCATCATGATCAGGTAGGTGATGAATATGACGACATTTGTAAAATAGTAATTCGATTCTTTAAGCATATCTCGCCGGTACGGGACTCCGAAATAGCTATGCAACGGATCATGCAGCATCAGCACAAGAAAGCCGAAAGCCAGGCAGATCAGCATCAACTTCCGTTGTTTCAGAGAAAAAAAGATCGCTGGAAAAACGCAACTTGCCAGGATGATAAACCGGAACGTGAAATAGTCAAGCTCCTCCTGTGATGCGTAATAGATACGTTTTGAATAAATTGAGACAGCGATGGTTGCAATTGGAACCAAGGCCGATAATGCGATCCTCCCAGCAACCGACAGATTGATTTTGTTCAAAAAAAGTACCGACAGGCATAAAATTGAAATAACAGGGATCGATGCGGTTACTTCAGACCACCCGTACCACAGAAAATAGGCTACGAACAGCACTGCACCCAGCGAAAATATGCACAGGCTGAGGATATTCACAAGCAGTATGCTTCGGCGCTCGGAGGAGTTCTTGGCAAAATTAACACCAGTATAGATAAGCTTGTGCAAAAATCTCATCCTTGTAGTCGCGTATGGAAAGTGCCTCAAATTTAGAAAATTAACGAAGAAATCCGGTTACATTCGCAAATGATGTATGCGCTCCCACATACCCTCGTTATGGTGAGACCGAAGGCTTTTGGCTATAATCTGCAAACTGCCGATTCGAACAGTTTTCAACAGCCTGCGACGGTGGTCGATCAACTTGCTTTTAGCCAGCGCGTCCTGAAGGAATTTGACCAAATGGTAGATTTGCTTTCGGCGCATGAGATCCACACGCGCGTATTTGATGACACCGATGATGTTGAGAAACCTGATGCTGTATTTCCCAATAACTGGGTTACCTTTCATCCGGATGGCCGCGTAGTTCTCTACCCGATGATGGCTGGCAACCGGCGATTGGAACGGCGGAAGGATATCATCAGTCAACTGGAAAATGATTTTATTGTAAAAGAAGTGATCGATCTTACATCGGAGGAGGATCGCGGGAATTTTTTGGAGGGAACAGGCAGTATGGTTTTCGATCATTTCAACAAACGTATTTTTGCCGCGCGATCCCCCCGCACACATGAGGCGCTTGTAAAGAAAGTTGCCGGCATTTTTGAATATCAGGCTGTAATTTTTAACGCGACGGATCTAGCGCGGAAGCCCATTTATCATACGAATGTGTTGCTGTCGGTTGGTAAAAAGTTTGCGGTCGTTTGCCTTGACGCAATTCAGGAAGAGAACGATCAGGATGTCCTTCTCGAAGCCTTCGCCGAAACAGAAAAGAAGGTGATTGCCATCAGTTATGCTCAAATGAATGCTTTTGCCGGAAATATTATTGAAGTAATAGGGGACTCGGGCGAGCCGGTTGTCCTTATTTCAAAATCGGCTTTTCATTCATTATTGCCGGGGCAGTTAGAGGCCATCAGTCAGTATGCCGACGTTCTTCCAATCGATGTGCCGACCATCGAAAAACACGGTGGAGGGAGCGTTAGGTGTATGGTTGCAGGGGTGCATTTGCCCAAAAGGAATTCAGTTTAGGTCCTTGAAAACGGCCTAAAAAATTCGTAAATAGTATATAGAATCATTGTCTATTAGGAACGTAATTATGGAAAAGTTTGATCTTGTGGTGATCGGAGCAGGGCCTTCCGGTTATGCCGCAGCCATGCGGTCTTTGGATTTTAAGAAGAAAACGCTACTGATCGAGAAGAACAAGGTTGGGGGTGCCGGAGTTAGCAATGGAGCCCTGTCATCCAAAACGTGGTGGGAATTGTCCCGCGAAACAGCGTCTTTCAGAAAGAATCTTCGGCGTTTTAACCTTGAAGCGCCGAGCATCAACTATAAGGAAATCCAGGAGGAGGTATTTAAGGCGGTGCAGGAACGGCGTCTGATGCTTGAAGATCATATGGCACAGATGCAGGATACGAGCCACTCGCGTTTTCTGTCATTCAAAAAAGGCACTGCAAGATTGATCAGCGAACATGAGATAGAAATCCAGAACGGTTCGAAAAAAGAAATTATTTACACGGATTTTATTGTTTTGGCAACGGGCAGCCGGCCGCGTTATCTGCCGGAACTTCCGATCGATGAAAAAGTCGTGATGACCAGTGAGGGCATCGAGCTGATGGAAGATTTTCCGGAAAGTATGGTGATCGTCGGCGCCGGGGTGATCGGATGCGAATATGCCACGATCTTTTCGGGATTCGGTAAAACGAAAGTCCATCTCATTGACAAGGGAGACCGGATACTTCCGTTTGAAGATGACGATGTGGTGCGCGTGATCGAAAGGAATATGGAAAACAGCGGGGTTCTCATCCACCGTAACTCCAAACTCATCCGAATGGACATAAAAAACCACCGGGTCGAGTATGAGCTGGAATATACCGATGGGACGAAGGCGATTTTCAATGTCGAGAAAGCGCTGGTCGCCGTGGGCCGTACGCCAAATTACGAGGATCTTTGGGATTCGCAGGTACCGATCAATATCACAAAACGCGGAATTGAGGATAATGACACACAAACCAATGTCGGTAACATTTTTGCTGTGGGAGATATCACAGCCGACATATCGCTTGTGAATGTCGGGGAGCTTGAAGGCAGGTATGCGGTTGAAAAAATATTTGGCAATCCCGCAAAAAAACTGGTTTATGAAAATATCAGCACCATCATGTTTTTGAATCCTGAGGTTGCCGGTGTTGGATTAAACGAGATCAGTGCGCGGGAAAAAGGGATCGATTATAAAGTAGTTACGCTTGATTACAGTTGCATTCCACGCGCAATTGCAAAACGCAACACACAGGGATTTATCAAACTGTTGGTATCGAATGATGAAGAAATGAAAATTCTCGGGTTGAAGATTATCGGGAATCAGGCTTCCAGCGCCATGCAGGCCGTTGCGTTGCTCATTTCGATGGACAAGGGTATTGAAGAGCTGGCCGAATGTGTTCACCCGCATCCGTCCATTACCGAGGGTATTCAGGAATGTGTCAGGATGTTGTTGGGCAAGTCTCTGTTCAAACCAGACGCATTGAAAGGAAAGCTTTCATGCCGCACCAGTACCAGCGGTGTTTACCAGGATATCCGGTTCTAAATCTCTATTTATGTCGAAAATTGCAACGTTGTTGCTTGCGGTCGTTGTCATCTTTAACTGCAGTGCGCAGGAAAAAAAGAGACTACAGCTCAAAAAAAAGCCCCAATACCAGGAAGTGGATTTCGAGGACATGATGCGCCGGTACTTCCTGAAGGAATCGGCTCATAGCCTTGAAGGGATTTACTCCGTCTCGTGTGTGATCACAAAAACGAACCGGGTCTTCCTGTCACGGCGAGAGAGGACCAGGATCGTTGCACGCCAGGATAACTATGCCCGCGTTGCCATACTGAAAGACTGGCCTGGTTCAAAACGTGATTTTATCGAGGTGTCACTGAGTTATCGCGATGCCAAAAAGTATCCGATCATGGGCGACTTCCATGTGTTGTCGGAGGGTCAGGGTTTTATTTATAACCACATCGAACCCGACGCCTCGATCATTTCGTTTTCAATGCTCAACGAATCGCCCGAGCTTCTCGAAGGTGAATTCGCCGTGATGAAAAAGAAAAAAACGATAACCTATAAACTTTCCTATCTGAAAATTTATCCCAAGAGTACGGAACTCGTCGTCTACGAGAATTAAACTTGATTGTTTCCAGCCTATTTTTTCTGGTGCCGCGTTTTCAGCACCTCAATTACGTCCGTCAGCGAATATCCTTTTGCCGATAGCAGGATAAGAAAATGATATACCAGGTCCGCTGATTCGTTGAGAAACAAATCCTTGTTATCATCCTTTGCTTCGATGATCAGCTCAACGGCTTCTTCTCCAACCTTTTGCGCAATCTTGTTCAAGCCGGCCTCGAATAAGGATGTTGTGTATGAGCCTGTGCGTGGATTTTTTTTGCGATCCCAGATAACATCTTCGAGTGACGCAAGGCTCCACGAGTCATTTTTTTCATTAAAACAGGTGTCGGCGCCTGTGTGACATACCGGGCCCGTTGGCGCAGCTTTGACCAGGATTGTGTCGTTATCGCAATCCAGCAGCAAATCTTTCATCTCGAGAAAGTTGCCCGAGGTTTCGCCTTTTGTCCAAAGTCGTTTCTTACTACGACTGTAGAAGGTTACTTTTTTTTCATCGAGGGTTTTTTTTACTGCCTCCTCGTTCATGAAGCCCAGCATAAGCACTTTGTTTGTTTGGTGATCCTGCACGATGCAGGGCACCAAACCATCCTGCTTGCTGAAGTTGATCTTGTCGGTGTCTTTCATAAAAGGTTATAGTCTAACGGTGAGGCCATTGTTTTTAAGATATGATTTCAGGTCGGGTATCTTGATTTCACCAAAATGAAAAATGCTTGCGGCCAGGGCCGCGTCGGCGTTGCCAAGGACAAATGCCTCAATAAAGTGCTCCTTTTTCCCGGCTCCCCCCGACGCAATCACCGGAATAGTCAGCAGCTGATGCAATTTGTTCAGTGAGTCAATCGCAAAACCATTTTTGGTTCCATCGTGGTCCATACTTGTGAACAATATTTCACCTGCGCCGCGTTCCTGGCCTTCTTTGGCCCAGCTGAATAACTTTTTCTCGGTCGGCTTTTTCCCACCATGCGTATGCACGATCCACTGGTTATCTTTTTTTCGAGCATCGATTGCGAGCACGATGCATTGCGCGCCGAAAGCCTTTGAAAGTTCATCAATCAACGCCGGGTTTTTCACCGCCGCGGAATTAATGCTGACTTTGTCGGCACCGGCTTCGAGAAGCGGCGCTACATCAGCAATGGAGCTGATGCCACCACCAACGGTGAAAGGAATATTGATGTGCCGTGCAATATCCCTTACGAGCGAAGCAAAGGTTTTGCGTGCCTCATTGGTTGCGGAAATGTCAAGGAAAACCAGTTCATCGGCGCCTTCGCGGGCATAAGTTGCCCCGAGTTCGACGGGGTCGCCTGCGTCGCGCAAATTGATAAAATTAACGCCTTTGACGGTTCTTCCGTCTTTAATATCGAGGCACGGTATAATTCTCTTGGTTAACATGTCGTTTCAAATACCAGTGAGTTCTTCCAGTGTGATTTTTCTTTCATACAAAGCCTTGCCGATGATCACACCGTCAACAGGGATTTCTTTTAACTGAAGCACGTCGTCTTTCGAGCCGACTCCTCCGCTGGCTATGAGGCTCAAGCCAGGGAATTTTCGGGAGATCTTTTCGTACAACGCAAGGTTCGGTCCTTTCAGGGTTCCGTCGGTGCTGATGTCGGTGCAGGTAACATATTGCAGACCCGCGGAGACATAGTCTCCCAGTAAATCAAAAATACCCTTCGTTGAATTCTCCTGCCACCCGCTGATCGCGATGTATTCGTTCCTGACGTCGGCGCTGAGAATTACCCGGCCCGCACCAAAGATATTTATCCATCCTTTGACTTTTTCAGGATCTTTTAAAGCAATGCTTCCGACGTTGATTTGTATCATCCCTGAATCAAAAAGTCGCCGTATATCCGCGTCCGTTTTGATGCCGCCGCCAAAATCGATGCGGAGCTTACTGTTTTTTCCAAGCTTTTCGATGACTGCCCAGTTGACAATCTTTCCAGCCCGGGCACCATCAAGGTCGACGAGGTGGAGATATTTCAGGCCGGCGGCTTCAAACTGCATCGCGACCTCGAGCGGATCTTCATGGTAGATCTTCTTCTGATCGTAATCGCCTTGCGTCAGTCGGACGCAGTTTCCGTCAATGATATCGATGGCGGGAATAATTCTCATACTTTTAGAAAACTTTGGATAACGAGTTCGCCGGCTTTTGCCGATTTCTCCGGGTGAAACTGAACGGCATAAAAATTATCCTTGTGCATGGCCGCGCTGAAAGGCTCGATGTACGATGTAATGGCAGAAGTGTGTTCACTGACCGGCACAAAATAGCTGTGAACAAAATAGACATCGCTATTTTCAAGTTGAGGGTCCAGCCATGAGTTTCTCAACTGCAATTGATTCCATCCCATGTGTGGAACTTTCATGTCATTTTGCGGGGTGAATTTGCGGACAGGCTCATGAAAAATTCCAAGACAATCGGTGTTGTTTTCTTCGGAAAACCGGCACATCAGCTGCATGCCCAGGCACACTCCAAGTACCGGCTGTTTCAGGTTGCGAATCAGCTGATCGAGCTTTCGCTCTCTCAGGTAACTCATTGTCGAACTGGCTTCTCCAACCCCAGGAAAAAAAACTTTGTCGGCTTTCTGGATTTGCTCCTTGTCATCTGTGATCACGAAATTTACACCCAATCGTTCCAGGGCGAATGAGACAGACTGGATGTTTCCGGCGTTATATCTTATGACGGCGATGTTCATCGGGGTAGTGTGAAGGTACGAGGTATGAAGTACGAGGTACGAGGGAAATGCAGGTACTTGTAGAGGTTCGAGGTACGAGGGAAATGCTGGCGGCTTGCAACGGTACCAGGTTTAGGTGCAAATGCGACAGAGGTCTGAGGATTCATTGTAAGTTCGTTACTTTTGTTTTGGCATTCTTGTGTTCTTAATCGAAGTAACTGTAATTGCTAATAGCTTATTACCTTCCTTAATAAGTTTTTCTATAGCCGATCGGAAATCAGGAATAAAGTATTCCAATAGTTCGAGAAAGTAAATTGATTCATCCAGCTCCTCTTCAACTATTTTCAGTTTGTTGACAAAATCCGCAGTTGATTTTCCGCGACACGCCGCGCGATAGTTTGCGCCCGGCGAACTCGAACACCTCACAAGCTGATTCGAATACGCTGCATTTATGGTACTCTTTGGCAATTGCTGGATAAGCAATCCAACATTGATCGCAAATTGCATATATCGTTTTTTCAAATCCTGCATCCCACCTTGTTGTTACTCAACCATATTCCGTGCGACCCTCGTACTTCCTATTTCGCACGCCTTTCTTACTCTCGCAATCCTACTTTCCGTACTAACTATATTCCGTGCGCCCCTTCGTACCTCGTACCTCGTCCCTCGTCCCTTGAAACTCGTACTTCGTCCCTAGTCGCTCGTCCCTCCAACCTCGTACCTTATTCCTACAGACTGCCTTTCGTACTTGGCAGTTCATTTCCTTCTTTTCTCGCAGCCATTCTGATCGCCTTTGCCCATGCCTTGAAGATAGCTTCAATCTTATGGTGCTCATTCGTTCCTTCGGCCTTGATATTCAGGTTACATTTCGCGGTGTCGGAAAAGGATTTGAAAAAATGGTGAAACATCTCGGTGGGCATCTCGCCAATTTTCTCCCGCTTAAACTCAACCTCCCATACCAGCCAGGGGCGCCCGCCGAAATCAATGGCAACCTGCGCCAGGCAATCATCCATTGGCAGACAAAATCCATAACGCTCGATACCGCGTTTGTCGCCGAGCGCTTTCAAAAAAGCTTCGCCAAGTGCTAATCCCGTATCTTCAATGGTGTGGTGTTCGTCGATGTGGAGGTCGCCGTTGGCGTGTACTATAAGATCGATATTTCCGTGACGGGCCAGTTGGTCGAGCATGTGATCAAAAAAGCCGAGCCCAGTTTTAATATCCGACTTTCCCGTTCCGTTCAGGCTGAGCTCTATTTTTATCTTGGTTTCTTTTGTGAGTCGTTCAACAATCCCAACCCGCCTGCTGTCGGTGAGCATCTTGTAAATATCCTCCCAGCTTTTGGTTACGAGCGCACAGCATGCTGAAAGAGCTTGACGTTCAATTTCCGGAACCAAAGATCCGTCATTGATCAATATTGCACGGGAACCAAGGTTCTTTGCCAGCAATATATCGGTCAGACGATCGCCGATCACAAACGAATTCTTCAGATCATAGGTGTCACTAAAGAAGTCCGCCAGCATTCCAATGCCCGGTTTGCGGGTGCTCATGTTTTCGGCGGGAAGGGAGCGATCGATAAACGTTTTTGCAAACACAACGCCTTCGTTTTCGAAGGCCCGGATCATTTTATTGTGCGCTGGCCAGAAGGTATTCTCCGGAAACCGTTCCGTTCCCAAACCGTCCTGGTTTGTGACGATCACGAGTTCATAATCAGTTTCCCTGGCGATTTTTGACAACCATGTAAACACGCCGGGATAGAATTCCAGTTTTTCCAGGCTGTCGATTTGTTCGTCGGGTGGTTCGATGATCAGGGTTCCATCGCGATCGATGAATAACACTTTTTTCATAATTGTTTCAGGGCTTCGATGAGTGATTTGTTTTCGTCGGGAGTTCCAACCGTGATCCGGAGGCAATTGTTGCATAAGGAGACCCGGGATCTGTCGCGAACGATGATACCGTGTTCCGTTAGATAACGGTAGCTTCCCGGAGCGTCCTTCACGCGTACAAGGACGAAATTGGAATCAGAAGGAAAAATGCATTCGACGGTTGATAGTGACTGCAGGTCTTTGATCAGTTTCGCCCTTTCTATCAGAATGTCCTTGACCCATGAGTCTTTTTTTTGTTCATGATCCAGCGCCGAGAGTGCGATCTCCTGGGTGGCGATGTTCACGTTATACGGGTATTTTATTTTGTTCAGAACTGAAATCAATGGTTCCGGACCGAAGCACATTCCGAGCCGCAATCCGGCCAGGCCCCAGGCCTTCGAAAAAGTCTGCAATACGACCAGGTTGGGAAACTGATCAAGTTCCTGTATGAAGCTTTGTGTTTTCGCGAAATCAATATAGGCTTCGTCGATCACCACCAAACCCGGAAAATTCAGCAGCACTTCAACAATTTTGTCGCGATTTAAGAGATTGCCTGTCGGGTTGTTGGGACTGCACAGGAAAATAATCTTCGTCTTGTCATCGTACGCGCCGGAGAATGCGTTTATATCAAGGTCAAAATCGCGTGTAAGCAGCAGCTGGCGAACGTTCACCGCATTGATTCCCGCACATACCGAATACATGCCATATGTCGGGTCGGTTATTAATATTGAATCGCGGTTTGGTTCGCAAAATGCCCGGATCAGCAAGTCGATGGCTTCGTCGCTGCCATTGCCCAGAAAAATCTGCGAAGGGTCAACATGTTTTATCGTTGCAATTTTTTCTTTCAGTTTTCGCTGCAACGGATCCGGATACCGATTATAGGGAGAGGGGTAAGGATTTTCGTTTGCATCCAGAAAAATTTCTGCCTCGCCGGTAAATTCATCCCTTGCTGAGGAGTACGGTTTCAGGGATAAGATATTTTTTCTGACCAGGGCCAGGATATCGACAGCTTTTTTCATCAAGATCGTTTTTGTTTGAGTGTTTCGAGTCTGACGCTGATGGCCCTTTGGTGGCCGATCAACGCTTCGGCTTCTGCCATTTTCTCCACTGCCGGCCCAATGTTCGAAATTCCGATCTCTGTGATCTTCTGGTACGTGATATATTTGAGGAAGCTATCAAGCGAAACACCGGCATAAGCTTTCGCATAACCATTTGTCGGCAGGGTGTGATTGGTCCCGGATGCGTAATCGCCAACCGCTTCGGGTGAATAGTTGCCAAGAAAAACCGATCCTGCGTTTGTGATCTTTGAGACAATTGAATCGGGATCGCTGATGTTGATGATCAGGTGCTCGGGAGCGTACGCGTTAATAAAATCAATGGCAACGTCACGGTCGTTGATTATGACTATACGGCTATTATCGAGTGATTTTTCTGCGATTTTTTTTCGCGGCAGCACGTTCAATTGTTTTTCGAGTTCTTGCCGGATGGCGGGTAACAATTTGTCATTCGTCAATACGAGTATGACCTGGCTGTCTTCACCGTGCTCGGCTTGTGACAACAGATCGGCGGCAACAAATGCTGGATTTGCCGATTGATCTGCAAGCACAAGCACTTCCGAAGGGCCCGCTGGCAGGTCTATTGCCACACCATCTTCCGTCACCATTTGTTTTGCTTTGGTAACATACTGGTTACCCGGGCCGAATATCTTATACACATCCGGAATAGTTTGAGTACCGTATGCCATCGCGGCAATCGCCTGTGCGCCGCCGACCTTAAAGATCCGGGTAACACCGACCAATTGGGCCGTGTATAAAACTGCCGGGTTTATTATCCCGGATCTATCCGGCGGTGTGCACAGGACAATTTCTTTACAACCGGCAAGTTTGGCTGGGATGCCCAGCATCAGCACCGTTGAAAAAAGCGGGGCTGATCCTGCGGGAATATAAATTCCGACGCGATTGATGGGCACACCACGGCGCCAGCACGTAACCCCCGGCATGGTTTCGATGAAGAGCTCGTCACGTTTTTGTGCATCGTGAAACTTCCGGATATTTTCAGCAGCTGTTTTTATCGCCGCCTTCAGGTCGCCGGAAAGTTCGCGTTCTGCTGCCCCGATCTCGCCTTGCGAAACTTCAATTGCGTCAACGGTAACTTTGTCAAACTGAAGTGTTAATTCGCGCAAGGCGGTGTCGCCTGATTTTTTCACACGGTTCAGAATGTTTCGAACCGCACTTTCAAGAAAATCGAGTCCAAGCTGTGGTCTTTCAACCAATGCTTGCCAGCTGTCGGGGGCGGGGTTGTTGAAAATTTTCATAAGATTTTATTTCTTAGATAATCATTTTTTCAATAGGAACTACCAGGATGCCTTCTGCCCCGAATGCCCGCAGCTGATCAATCTTCTCCCAGAAATCATTTTCGTCAACTACGGAGTGGAGTGAGCTCCATCCGGGTCTTGCCAGGGGGATGATCGTGGGACTCTTCATGCCAGGAATTACAGACGTGATCTGATCAATCGCCTCATTGGGACAGTTAAGCAAAATGTATTTGTTATTCTTTGCTTTTTTAACGCATTCGATCCGGAAAAGAAGCTTGTCGAGAATTTGTTGCCTTGCCTGATCGAGCTCAGGATTTGCGATGATAACGGCCTCGGATTTCATCACCACTTCGACTTCTTTCAGGCCGTTGCTGAGTAAGGTACTGCCTGTACTGACGATATCACAGATCGCGTCAGCCAGGCCAATGCCCGGTGCGATTTCAACAGAGCCGCTGATCTCGTGAATGCCGGCTTCGACCCCATTTTTCTTTAGAAACCCTTTGACGATGTTGGGGTAAGAGGTCGCAATATTTTTTCCCTGCAGGGATTGAATCCCGTTGTAGGTGTCTGACCGCGGAACAGCGATCGATACCCTGCATTTGGCGAAGCCGAGGCGTTTAACGAGCTGGTTTTTTCTTTGTTTCTCCACCAGGATGTTTTCTCCGACAATGCCTACATCGGCTACTTTGTCTTCAATGTATTGGGGAATGTCATCATCGCGCAGGAAAAGAATTTCCACGGGAAAATTGCTTGCCTGCGTTTTGAGCTGATCTTTTCCGTTACTGAATGACAGACCTGTTTCTTTCAGGAGTTCCAGTGAGCCTTCCTGCAGCCTGCCGGATTTTTGGATTGCTATCCGAAGTAATGTGTTCATTTTTTTAATCAGGTATATAAAAACAAAAAGGCCTGTCGTGTGTGACAAGCCTTCGAATATTTTTTTGAATGTATAAAGAACTCAAAACAATACCTTGCCACCCATCCTGTGGTTCACATGATGATGGTGGTGAGCAGTTGTAAAGAGTGCGTTGTTCATTGCGGTGACAAATAACCTAAATAGAATTGATTTCTCAAAATCTCTGAAATATTACCGCTTGGCGGGTCGTCTAAAACGTTTGCGCTGATCAAGTCTCGTAGAGCTTTAGAAAATCCATCACTTCCCGGTGGACATTCTTTCGTTTCTTATAATCGTAGGCAGCGGTGACAATGGACTTGAACAGCTCGCTGACAACGTCAGACTTAAACCCCAGTTCTTTGGCATATGCTGTGGCAACTTCGAGTTCGACGTCCTCGACAACGTCGTCGAGGTATATCATATAAACCAGATGGTAAATCGACTCCAGGCGTTCAACCTTTTCCTCAGGGTGTGAAAATTTAAGGGAGCTAATGTCGGTGTTGGCGATTCTCAGGTCTTCCGGGTTGAGGTGCAGCTGAAACCCCCATTTCAAAAGGCAGCGGAGGTATCTGCTTTCGATTTTTTCCCGTCCAAGGAAGAGCGCCAGAATATTTAAGTAGCTTTTTTTAACAGAACGTAATTGCTCTTTGTTGAGGTCAGTCATGGTTGAATAAATAAGGTCGGGCTCCTGGCGGTTTTACGGCTATTTGCCATTACTAAAGATAGCTTTTTTTTTGACGTCCTGCCAGTATTTTAGGACTTCACGGCGCTAGCGGCAATGTTTGGTCTTGAGATCGGAAATGTTGTGCAGACCTCGTTCCTGAGCTTTGGTGAGATCTTCGCAGACGGAGTTGTGTTCGCCTTTATTTATAGACGCGAGTGCCCGGTAATAGTAAGGCTCTGCCTGATCGCGCCTGAGGAAAATAGCCCAGCTGCAATCTGTGGTCGCGTCCCTGTACCGCTCGAGCTTCAGGTTGGTACGCGCCCTTGCGATGAAGATCTGATAATAAATATCCGGGGCATCAGAAGGGTTCATGACGATCTGGAACGCGGCTCCGTAAACCTGCCCGAGGTTTTCCTTGAATAATTTTTTTCCGAGGGTAAAATACACCAGCGCTTCTTCCGGATTGTCAAGTTTGTCGAGGTTGATAATCCCAATCTGGTAGATAAGACCAAGGTTGTAAGGTTCCTGGTTATGAAGATGCTTGAGCGCCTGCAGGGATTCTTCATAGTTACCCAGATAATACTGGCACAGGTACATGTTTTCAAGCGTTTCGAAACGAACAGGGTGTTCATACTGTTTCAGTATTCTGTAATGTGTTACGGCGCTTTCGAAATCCCGAAGCGTAAACTCCTGGTCAGCCTGTTTTCTAAGGGCGTCGATCAGGCTATCACGTGCGAAACCGAAACGGTATTCGAGTGGGTCCTCCTGTTCCAGGTTTTGGATCAGTGTGAATGCATCGTTGAAACGTCCCGAGTGGAACAACGCATTTGCCTGGTTTAGCAGCTGCGTGTGCACGCGCATTTTTTCCAGTTGTTGCTGTCTGACATAGTAATGGGCGGTATGGATCACCGCGAAGCAGAAGCCAGCAATGATGAGGAATACCAGGAATGCAAGTCCTTGTATTTTAAAGTAATTTTTGTCGTATCGATATTCGGTCTCACGCGGATGGGTTCGTTGCCACTGATAGTATCTGCGTTTATGTTGAACCTCCTGCCAGTGATTTTCATCGTAGGTGAGAACGAGGTTATAGTATCGAAGGTCGTATTGTGCTTTTTTGATTGGATTGCAAAGCGTGTGATAGGCCTCGTTGATCGCTTTGAATTTTTCCTCAGCTTCCTTATTGCCGGGGTTCCTGTCAGGATGAAATTCCTTTGCCAGCTTTTTATAAGCCGACCTGATTTCAGCATTGGTAGCCGCCCGGGAAATACCTAAAACTTCGTAGAAATCCCTCATCCTCTATCCTTTAAAGTATTAACGAAAAGCCGCTTAAAAAAGTGAGTTGGGTCCCTACAAAAACCGTAAATCTTTATGCCTGAAATGAAAAAAGCCGCTTTTTCAGCGGCTTTTTTCATTATTTTTTCACGAATTACAGTCTGGCAAGTTCCTGGACGAGATCAATGAGCTTGTTGGAATAACCCCATTCGTTGTCATACCAGGCGACGACCTTCACAAATCTGTCATTTAAAGCGATTCCCGCTTTTGCGTCAAATATGCAGGTACGGGCGTCTCCAATGAAATCCGAAGAAACAACCTCGTCATCTGTGTACCCGAGAATACCTTTTAGATCACCGTCTGCGGCCTCTCTCATCGCCTTTTTGATATCGTCATAGCTGGCCGGTTTTTCAAGTCGAGCAGTTAAATCTACAACTGAGACGTCGGCGACCGGCACCCGGAAAGACATACCTGTGAGCTTGCCTTTGAGTTCTGGGATCACGAGGGCAACAGCTTTGGCAGCACCTGTTGAAGAAGGAATGATATTCTGGTAAGCGCCACGGCCACCTCTCCAATCCTTTGCCGACGGTCCATCAACTGTTTTTTGTGTTGCAGTGACTGCGTGGACGGTACTCATGAGGCCTTCTGCGATGCCGAATTTATCGTGCAGGACTTTAGCCAAAGGAGCAAGGCAGTTGGTGGTACAGGAAGCGTTCGAAACGATGGTGTGTTGTGCGTTCAGTTTTTTGTGGTTGACGCCCATCACAAACGTTGGCGTATCGTCTTTCGCTGGCGCTGAGAGTACAACTTTTTTTGCACCCGCGGAGATATGTTTTTGTGCGTCGGCCTGCGTGAGGAAAAGACCTGTTGATTCGATGACGATTTCGGCGCCGACTTCGGACCATTTGAGGTTTGCCGGATCTTTTTCGGCGGTGACGCGGATGGTTTTTCCGTTGACGACCAGGTTGCGGTCTTTCACTTCAACCGTGCCTTTGAATCTGTTGTGCGTAGAGTCGTACTTTAACATGTAGGCCATGTAGTCCGGTTCTACGATATCGTTGATGCCTACGATTTCAATATCTTTTCGATCGATAGCGGCTCTGAAAGCCAGGCGTCCGATGCGACCGAATCCATTGATTCCTATTTTGGTCATTTGGTCTGGGTTTATATGTGAGGTGTCAAAAATAAACCACGCGATTGCCAAAACCAATGAATTAACGGCGGCAACACTAAAAAAATTACTGCACTGGTTTGCAAATCGGGTTTGTCCATCTATCTTTGCACCACTTTTTAACAAACGGTCCGTTCGTCTAGGGGTTAGGACACAAGATTTTCATTCTTGGAACAGGGGTTCGATTCCCCTACGGACTGCACTCACATATGAAAAGCCGCTTAAATAGTCCAATTTAAGCGGCTTTTTTTGTTTTTTGTCGTGGCAAAAAAGGTCGCTGATGAGCACTTAAAAATATTGGAAATGGCCACCCGACCGTGGTTATTATTCAGACCTCTGTGTATATAATGAGTGATTGGTTAATTCGGCATCAGCCTGAAAGTTCAAAACCTGTGGCTCATGTAGCTCAAATACATCCTTAAAGTAATAATCATCAATAGCCTCCGCCGAAATAATTTCTGTGCGAATTAATGGGCGGCGTTTTTCATTGTTTGCACAAAACCCAGTGCTGATAAATAAATCATCACAAAAAGAAATTATTTTCATTTCATCGGTGAATTTGAAAGCATTCATTGTTGCGAAGTCATTTCCATCACGGTCGAGTCGGATGTTGTCACCCGCGAAAATTCTAACAACGGCATACATATGCGCAGCATGAAAACATCGGAAAGGTCTCCTGGTTTTTTATTCCAATTCCGGACAGGGGGAGACCGTGTAATGGAAATGCGGTTGAAATTTTTGAAACCGCTGATCGATCTCAAACTGCATGACCGCACTGTACCTGATCAGCAAGTATCTTTGCTCAACTTCATCGTATAGAAGCGCTGATCTATCGCTAACGGCACTTACCAGCATCATATTTTTTATCCACATTTGACCTGGGTGCCTGAACCTGAATAAAATACTTGTGTTCGTTATATGAGCCAGCAGCTGCTTTAACTCTAAGCTTGAGATGGTACTAACAGTTTTCTCCAACTTCGTTTTTTCTAATCCCCGCATAATAGATGAATCAAAAGCACATTAAAAAATTCCAAAATAGTGTAGCTCCGATATTTGAAAAAATTTTGAATGACCCGTCAAAAAAAAATGTGCCCTTGAAAGACTGGGGATTTTTCTCCATTAGCGACGGAGTTTTGATAGGCTGGTTGTCTAAGGAAATCCCACTTTTCATAGCCGCCTTCTGCACGCTGCCGGCACCCGCATTCAAGGGTCAGTGCTGCCATTGCGCCCAAGTCGGGCACCACTGGCTCAAAGACGTTCGAATAATTTCATTTTTAATGCTGCCTGGTAAATCGATTTGCTGCCATCCACATGTTTATCGATAGGAATGGTTCTCGGTTTTTCGAAGACGTTAGATTCGAAATATAAATTAAAACACCAATCAGGCTGCGTCATTCAAATGGGTGGAATCAACGAGGAAATATTGTGATAATTCTGGAGGTGTTTGTGAGGTCACGCCCGGCGTGGGTAGCAAACACATTTCCAATCCGACGTTCATAGTTATTATTTTTGACAGTTTTTTGCCGTCTTTTTTTAATGGCAGTCTCCTGAATAGATCATTGATCATAACAGTTTTTGGGTGTTTCGGCGTCAAAACGCGCGTTCTTACACCCGCGATCCGATGCTTTTTTTTATCAATCAATTCTTTAATTGCTGTGACTTACAATTTTTTGGCCTCTGGTTTTGCGTTCAAACTTATTTTCAGCGAAATTAAACAACCTAACTGGCGACAATACATGAAGGTTCATGCGGCAAAGCTCCAGGAGCTCCAGGAGCAATTAAAGACAATTATAAAGGAAGTTCAGGCCGGAACACTCGGTAAAATGGAGGCGGCTGAGAGAATTCTCGAACTGAGAGAAGCGATCGATGAAATTCTTAAAAAGATTGCGTCCCCAAACAGTAATAAAGAAGTTTAGGAAATTGTTTGCTTCTGCATTTGTTTGCTGACACCCGCCGAATGATTGAATGCCTTTGAACGGCGTCCGACGTATTGCGAACTCGTTTGGTGCATATCACGCCTCTGGGATATTATTTGGACAAATTCCTCGGAAGACTTGTTCCCAGGCTGGCAGGGATTTATTCTTTATGACTGTGTTGCTTTTGGTCCAGGGTTTTGTTTTCTACTGCTGCATCTGGTCCTGATGTTTCCGGTAAGAGTTTCTTGATACGGAAGTGATGACTTCTTCCTTTTGATGTTGTCCCAGTCCACTGGTATTTCCATCTTCATAAGAAACACTTACGGATACTTCCAGCGTATGATTGGAGGTTCCGCGATAGGTGCCCCTGACAGGAGAGCAATCGTAAAAGTTTTTACCGACAGCAAGCCTGACGTGGTTCTGATCGACAACGCAATTGTTTGTAGGGTCGAGGCCCACCCATCCCCGGAAAGGCATGTAAGCTTCAACCCACGCATGGGTCGCTCCTTCACCGCGCATTCCGTTTTTATTTGGACAAATATATCCGCTCACGTATCGGGCGGGAATATTCACCAGCCTCAGCATGGCCAGCAGGATGTGCGCGAAATCCTGGCAAACGCCGGATCTGATTTTCCAGATCTCATCCAACGTGGTGTCGACAGTTGTGATACCTTTCTTATACACGAAGTTACTGAAAACGTAATCACAGAAGATCTTTGCGCACTCGAGGGGCTCGTGGTTGTCAGCGCAAACTGTCGTGATGAACGGTTTCAGCTCGTCGATAGCCCGGAAATTCTCAACGCGCAACAGATCTATGTATGGGATCAGGGACCTTACTTTCTTTAACTCATTCCACTGATCTTCCATCGTAACCTCGACGCTCGCAGGTGCAGAACCTTTTGTTACGACTTCCAGGACCGAGTCGATAACAAGTTCCTGGTGGGGATGGGAATGGGTAAATGTGCCTGTCTTATTGTTGAAATAATCAAAGTGCGTCTCCACCAGAGGATCGCCGGTGATCCGGAGCTTTTGAAAAATGAGCTGCTGAGATTCGTCTTCGACGGGATAAAGCATCACCTGATTGGCGCTGTCACGTACAGGGACTTCGTAAGTATATTTTGTAATGTGTTGGATCTTAAATTTTGGCATGTGGCAATTTCAACTGTATGCAAAGTAATACTGGTTAAGGGCATTCCCAATTCCGTGGAGATCGCCATGGGTGCTTGTGAGAAAGTTGTGAAGACCCACTTCCGAAACATGTTGAAGATTTGAATACTGGATCTTGCTTCTCAGCTTGCCGATCGTGAAGTTGATCTTCTTGTAACTTTCCGCGTCGACGTTATTTTCCAGGCGATCGAAATATCTTTGAAGCTGGTTCAGTGAATAGATGACGGACCTTGGAAAACTCGAATTAAAAATCACCTGGTTGATAATGTTTCGCGCATCAAAAGCAGAGCGGTACGTTTTCAGGTATAACGAGTAGCCGGAAATCGAGAGGAGCAGGTGTTTCCAATAGGTGATATCGGCCGTTTTTTCCAGGTCGTAAGACAGGTCGCTGAATTTAACGTCCAGCAGCTCTATGGATTGCAGGGCACGCTCAAGGTATCTACCGAGGTTCATAAAGGAAAATCCTTCGCCGCGAAACATGGTAGATTCACAAATGCCATAATACAACATGCTTTGACTGATCAGCCGATCCATTGTCGAAACCGGGTCGTCATGTTCAAGCCGCGCAAACAGACGATCGTCCTTTACCAGGTGATAAAACTCATTGAGTGTTTGCCATAGCTCCTTTGTGATATGGTCCTGTACGGAGCGGGCGTTTTCGCGTGCGCGTACCACCATGTTGTAAACCGAGTTTTTCATTGGTCCGTTCGGCAACCATGTATGCGAGCACGGCCCTGCTATCCCTTTCGATTTCCGAAATAGCGGGTTCATCAAGCTGCGTAAAAATTTTTAACACCGGTCGCCAGATCACGTGATCGTGATTCTCCTGTGACGAAGCATAATTGGTTTTCAGTAACCGCATCATGCTGTCGGTACGTTCCATGTACCGCGACATCCAATAAAGTGAATCTGCAACACGGCTTAGCATAACGTTAGGTCTTTCAGTCCGGATGGTTTAATGTGTTCATGATAGTACCCAGGTATCTTTGCTTCCGCCGCCTTGTGATGAATTTACTACAAGGGACCCTTCCCGGAGCGCCACTCTTGTCAGGCCGCCGGGAACAATCTCAATTCCATCAGGGCCGCACAAAGCAAAAGGCCGCAGATCGAGCCTTCGGGGTTGAAGTTTGTTATTGAGGAAGCAAGGTCCGGTAGATAAACTGATGATCGGCTGTGCAATGAATTGCCGGGGATCACCGAGGATCTGTTTCTTGTATTCGTCGATCTCGTGCTCATCGGCGGTGTTTCCCATCAGCATTCCGTAGCCGCCAGATTCATTTGTTTTTTTGACAACCATTTTTGCAATGTTCGCGATAACGTATTCGCGTTGTTCGCGGTCATTCAGTCTGTAAGTGGGAACATTTTTGAGTATAGGCTCTTCGTTCAGGTAATAGCGGATCATCTCAGGGACGTACGCGTAAATTGCTTTGTCGTCTGCCACGCCATTTCCGATGGCATTGACAATTGCTACATTGCCTCTGCGGTAGGCGGACATTATTCCGGACACTCCGAGGGAACTTTCCGGGTTAAATACAAGGGGATCCAGAAAGTCATCGTCAACGCGACGATAAATCACATCCACCTGCTGCAAGCCCTGGGTTGTTTTCATGAAGACCTTGTGATTGTCGATGACCAGGTCCCGGCCTTCGACGAGTTCAATACCCATGAGCCTGGCAAGTGTCGCGTGCTCAAAGTAGGCTGAGTTATAGATTCCAGGCGTCAGCAGCACCACGATGGGATTTGAAGTCGCGCGCGGAGAAAGCGAAACCATGTTCCTGTGCAGCAATGTCGGGTAATGTGTTACCGGTCGCACGGAATTTTTTGGTATCTGGTCGGGAAAAATCCGTTTTGTTATTTCGCGGTTTTCAATCATGTACGAAACACCCGACGGCGTTCTCAGATTGTCTTCGAGTACATAAAAGGTTCCATCGCAATCGCGGATCAGATCGATACCTGCGATGTGAACATAAATGTCGAACTGGACTTTAACGCCGAGCATTTCTCTCAAAAAGTGAGGGCAGGTATAAATCAGATCAACGGGGACAATCCCATCATTCAGAATGAACTGGTTGCTGTACACATCCTTGAGAAAGAGATTGAGGGCCTTGAGCCGTTGTTTGATGCCGGATTCGATATGAGCCCATTCGTTAGCCATGATGATCCTTGGGATGATATCGAAAGGGAATATTTTTTCGATTCCTTCTCCGCTGGAGTACACCGTAAATGTTACACCCTGGCTCATGAACAGGCTTTTGGCAAGTTCTTCTTTTTTCAGAAGTTCCTCGGCGGGAAGGCTTGCGAGGAATTTATGGATTCCGCTATAGGGTGGTCGCACGTTATGGCCATCGTGCATCTCATCCCAGATGGCCGGGCTTGTACTGTATGTTTCCAGGAATGATCGTGGCGTCATGGGGCAGGTAACGGATCGAACGTAAAATACTTAATCGCGCGTAGATTGAGGAACGACAGGCTGAATATATTCCATGCAAACGAATTCAAACTGCCTTGCCTGATTGTTTGCCTGGGTGCAATGACGCCGAAATAAGAGATTATTTCATTACAAGATCAACAACTGTAAATTCAACGCGCCGGTTTCGGGCTTTGGCGGCTTTCGTGATTCCGGGGTCAATGGGTTTCGTTTCTCCATATCCACGGGCAATCAGTCTGGATGCCTCGATCCCCCGTTTGATCAGATAGTCAACGATCGATTGTGCGCGTCCCTGTGAAAGGGTGTGGTTGTATTCTTCAGGGCCCTCGTCATCGGTGTGCCCTGCGATCTCGAAAGTGATGCCGGGGTTGGTCTGAAAGAATGCGACTACCTGGTCAAGGGAAGGATAGGAGTCGGGTTTCAGGATCACGGTCCCAAAGTGAAAATAGATATTGTTAAGAACCACGGTGGTTCCAACTTCAATGGGTGTAAGTGCGTAATTGCGTTCGATCGTTTTTCTGCCTTCTCGCGTTATCCAAAGCGTGTCCATTTTTACAAGAAAGCCGGGAGCTGAAATATTGATGATGTACCAACCGAAGCGTCTTAATTTTTCAGTGTATTCACCATTTTTTGCCACCTGGACATCGTCGAGGATAAAATCACTGTCAAAATAAATATCAACTTCAGCATCTATGGGCTCGTTGGTTTTTTGATTGATGATCTTTCCTGTCAGAATCACGGGATCGGTCGTGTTCTGGCAATAAGATTGAGAGCAGGTAAGCAGGGTTACCTGAAACGCTAAAAAAATGTATTTCATCGATGGTTATGGGTTGCCGGGTAAAATTAATGCAGCATTTGTCGGTACACTACACCACCGGCGTTAATTATTGCTGCTTTATCGAAAATTGGTCTCAAGCAATTTCGGCGACTATACAGCTGGTGTATTGTTTAAGAGCTAATAATTAGTATTGAGATGAAGTAATGCTTTATATGAGATGGTTTATCTCTTTAACCGTTAGTTGTTATTCATTCATGACGCTTTTTACTCGGATGCGAATTTTCGCTGTAAGATATTTTGGTATTTTTCAAGGCCCGAGGTGAAAGCTGCGCCTAGATTTCAAAGGATGGTTATACTTTGAACTTTTCCTTCTTTCTAACCTGGACATACTGCGGATCATCGTAGTCGATGTTAAAGTGGATGATGCGTTCAATGTTGCTTAATAAAAGTCGCGGCCGTTCGACAGGATACCCATGCAGGTCGTGCTCCCGCAACATGATCAAATAATCTCCTTCCGGGGTTTCGACAATTCTGGTAACGCCGGTTGTGACAAGCTCATGGGTGTCTTTGGTAAAAATTCCGATTGCAGTATTTTTTTCGCAGCTCTGCCGGAGTTCAGCAAGGATATCCTCCTTCCTGTTTTTGATCTGGTTACTTACTACATCAAAGGACATAATTACCCTTAATCGTTTAACTTAAAATTTGTAATAAATCTACGCCGCAACCCAGGAAAATGGCATAAGTGGACCTCCGCCAGCTGCGGTTGATCGAAAAAATTATGCCGCGCAGCGGGTATACGGATTCTTGCTAACTTGCGCGTTCGAAGACGGCGGCCAATGCCGAAAAAACGCCTTTCAGTGTCCTTGTTAACCGATTGTTACCCTGAATATGTCGTATTTTTGGCCCGTTTTTCATCCTTTGTGATTCTTTTGCGTTAGGAAGCAAGCTGGCCGGAAGAATTTTACCAAAAGTAATTTGCCGGACATTCCGTCTTAGGTTCAGTTAGGACCTTTGATGCAAAATCCACAGACATCCACTAGTTAGAATATAAATGATTGCAGAAAAAGAGGAGGTAATGGCGTGGCAGGATATGTTTACCTCCATTATTGAAGACGCAGACTCGAACATCCTATTGCTTGACGAAGAATTCCGGGTGCTTCTCCTGAATCCCGGCTTTTACTGGATCTTTCTGGAAACCTATGGAGTAGACCTGAAGAAGGGAACATCCATCGTCGAATCGATGGCCGCGGTAAATCCACAGGTTACGCAGGAATGGAAAGAGCGATGTCTCACGGCCCTAAGTGGAACTCCCGTCAAGGTCGAAGATAGTTTTGATGTCGATGGAAGAAGACATTATTGGGAAATCCATTTCAAGTCTGTGACCAGACCGGATTCCTCGCAGATCATTTCCGTTTTTAGCCGGGACATTACCATTCGGAAAGCTTATCAGAAAAAGATCATCCAGAACGAAGCAAATCTCAGATCGATTCTCAACACCATTGAAGACAGTGTTTGCCTGATCGATTCACGGCATGAATTGATCGACTTTAACAAGGAATTTTATAAACACTACAAAACGGCTTTTGGCATCAAGGTTTCGCGGGGAAGGAACATTCTCTCGCTGCTTCGGGAAAACAGACCGGATCTGCACGAATTATGGGATGGCAGATATCAGAATGCGTTAAGGGGCAAAACAGGAAAATATACCGATCATTATACGATCGACAAGGAAATGCGCACCTTCGAGATCAAGACATATCCGATCATTGAAAACGGCCTGGTCACTGGTCTTACTGTGTATTCCAGCGATATAACCAGCCAAAGCCGGACAGAAGGCCTGTTGAAAAAACAGAACGAAGAATTGACAAAGATCAACTCAGAGCTCGACCGTTTTGTATACAGTGCCTCTCATGATCTTCGAGCTCCCTTGATGTCGGTGAAAGGACTTGTCAACATGATCAAGCTGGACAGTGATCAACAGAATTTCGCGCATTATCTCCAGCTGGTAGAGCGAAGTGTCGACAAGCTGGATCATTTTATTTCTGACATCATTCATTACTCGCGGAATTCACGAATGGACCTGATGCCCACGCGAATTGATTTCAATTCCTTGCTTCAGGATGCGATCGATTCTCTGAAATTCATGGATGGTGCGGAAGAAGTACGGTCGGTAAAACGAATCAATTCGCCCGTGCCGTTTTATTCCGATCCAGGGCGCTTGCAGATCATTTTCAATAACATCATTTCGAATGCGGTGCGATACCGGGATGTGTGGAAAAACGACCGGTTTCTGAAGGTTGAAATCGATGTTTGCTCCGAGCAGGCGACGATCCGGTTTTCGGATAATGGTGTGGGTATCGCCGGAGAATATATTGACAAGATATTTAAAATGTTTTTCCGTGCGAGCGCCGACAGCAAAGGATCGGGGCTCGGGCTTTATATCGTCAAAAGCGCTGTGGAAAAGCTGCAGGGCGTCATCTCGGTTCAATCACAACTCGGAGAAGGAACTGTGTTTGTTGTTCAAGTGCCGAATCTTTGCGGGGACGAAAAAGGCGGCTGCGACAGTGCGTTATAAGGAAGAGCCAGAAATTCACGGCATTACGACTGTTTCGCGATTTGATTTTTTTGTCGGTCCAGGGATCGTCAGCGGTGTTGAGAATCACCGGCAGGTTAAATGATTGTCCAAATCATGACTGGCCCGCGCGTTATTTTGCCTTTTTGATTCGGATCTCATGCACGGGTGTGCTTTAAATTCACATTTATCGCCAAAATTCTGCTAATTTTTATTATTTCGTGTTCATACTATGCTCGATCGTGATTGGAAGCTGAATGGTAATATCTACCGTGCCCTGTTGTTGAGGCTGGCACTTTCCATGCTGCTGTTGTCTGTTTGCCGAGTCGGGTTTTATGTTTTCAACACAAACTATTTTCCCGACATGAGCCTGGGTAAATTCCTGGTGCTCATGGGCGGCGGATTGAAATTCGACCTGGTGTCAGCGTTGTACATCAACATGTTGTTGATCCTGATGATGGTCCTCCCTTTCGATTTCAGGTTTAAGTACGCATACCAGGAAACGCTGAAGTATATTTTCTTCATTATGAATGGCTTTGCGCTTGCCCTGAATGTTTGCGATTTCATCTATTACAAATTTACCCTGAGGCGCACCACTGCCGACGTTTTCCGCCAGTTTGAAAATGAGCAGAATATTCCCGGCCTGATCGGACGTTTTTTGATTGACTACTGGTATGCCGTAATTTTTTGGATCGTGCTCATCGGCATCATGGTGAAATTGTACAACCGCATAAAAGTATGGGGGCCGCAAACTAAAAATCGTTTCACCTATTACATCTCGGGAATACTGTTAATACCCCCGATTGCTTATCTCGTTATCGCGGGGATCCGTGGGGGTTTCAGGCACAGTACCCGGCCAATTACGCTGAGCAACGCAGGCGAATATGTCACCGATCCGCGGCACATCAGTATTGTTCTCAACACGCCGTTCACCATTATCCGAACCATAGGAAAAACAAAAGTCCAGCGTGCTAAATATTTCACCCCGGCAGAGACGGAAAAGATTTATACACCCGTTCATGTTCCGGAGGACACAGCTTCGTTCCGGCCTGACAACGTGGTGGTGATAATCCTTGAAAGTTTCTCGAAAGAATTTTTTGGTACGTTTCACCGCGATAAAGAGAATGGAAACTACAAAGGCTATACGCCATTCCTGGATTCACTGATTGAGCACAGCATCACTTATGAATACTCATTTGCGAACGGAAGAAAATCAATCGACGGATTGCCGAGTGTCGTCAGCAGCATCCCATCGCTGGGAGTTCCCTATTTTCTTTCCCCTTATTCCGGGAACAAGATCACGAGTCTTCCATCGGTGTTAAAGGGGAGGGGGTATCACACTTCATTTTTTCATGGCGCACCCAACGGGTCGATGGGATTCCAGGCATTCATGAATCTGGCCGGTGTCGATCACTATTTCGGAATGGATGAGTATGGTAATGATGATGACTTTGACGGGCTTTGGGGAATCTGGGATGACAAGTTCCTCGATTTTTATGCCGCCAGACTCGATGAATTTCCAGAGCCGTTTGTCTCGACTTTTTTTTCAGTCACGTCGCATCATCCCTTTGTAATTCCTGAAGAATTCGAAGGTGATTTCAAAGGCGGACCGTTGCCGATTCAAAAATGTGTTGAATATACCGACCATTCGCTGCGAACATTTTTCAACCGTGTGTCGGTCATGCCATGGTTTCGGAATACACTGTTTGTAATTACTGCGGACCACACCTCATCCAACATTCAATTTGACGAACACCGAACAGCCTGGGGATTTTATTCGGTACCCGTGATTTTCTTTCATGGCGGGCGATCATTAGCGGAACGAAAAGACGAAATCATTCAGCAAATCGATATCATGCCAACTGTCCTGGGGTTTCTTCATTATGATGAGCCGTATTTGGCTTTTGGGCGTGATGCGTTTCGTGAAAACATCGAGCCATTCGCTTTTAATTATAAGGACAATACGTATCAGCTCTTTGAGCAGGATTTTTTGCTTGTTTTCGACGGATCAAAATCTCTGGGCCTCTACAATTTCAAAAAAGACAGGATGATTGAGCACAATATAATTGACCAGCATCCTGAAATTGTTCAACGGATGGAACAACGGGTCAAGGCAATGATACAGCAATATAACAACCGGCTGATCGAGGACCGGATGGTGGTGGAGAACGACTCAACTAACCGCCAATCTGGAACGTTGAGCCAATGAGAAAAATTATCTACAATAGCTCAGGCAAGATTGTGATACACATTCTGCACGTCATCGTCGGCTTCGAGTGTTTCGATGAGTTTCAAAACTTCATCCTGCTGTCCTTCCGGCAGTTCCTTGGTGGTCGTCGGAATGTAATGGATCTCGGAGCTTTTCGCGTCGAGATTTCTTGATTCCAGAAATTTCTGCATGTGACCAAATTCGGTGAATTTTGTATATACAATAATTTCGTCGTCAGTCTTCTCGATATCCTCGGCGCCCGCGTCGATAAGATCCAATTCGAGTTCATCCAGGTTGAGCCTGGCCGGCTCGAATTTAAAAACACCCCTGCGTTCGAACAGGAACAGGACCGACCCGGAGTTGCCCATGCTTCCACCATTCTTCGAAAAATGGAGACGGACATTCGCAACGGTACGGGTTGGATTATCTGTGGCGCATTCTACGATAAGCGGAATTCCGTGTGGAGCGTATCCTTCGTAAGTGACCTCCTGATAGTCCTTTTCTTCCTTTGACGAGGCCCGTTTGATGGCTGCTTCGACACGGTCCTTTGGCATGTTTGCACCTTTTGCATTCTGCATCGCAAGACGCAATTTCGGATTGTTCTCGGGGTGCGGTCCCCCGTGCTTGACGGCGATGGCGATATCCTTGCCAATCCGGGTAAAGGTCTTGGCCATTCGGTCAAATCGCGCGAACATTTTATGCTTTCGTTTTTCAAAAATGCGTCCCATAAGTTGCTATTCAGGTTGGCAAAATTATAGGACTTAAGCAAAAGCACAAATTTCCCCGAAAAATCGTGAGATCATGTCGTTATGGGAGCGCGTTCGGCTTTTTCCCACACCGCTGACTGCAGGCCACTCCGGTAACGAAGGTACCCGGCGTAGACTGAAAGGTTCATTACGCAGAAGTAATAAGGCACGAAAAAGCCTTTTATCGCTAATTTTTTATCTCTGAAGGTGTATCCCAAAAGCGCGGATGCGTAAAAGATGAGTTGGGATGCAAGGATGATCGCGAAAAATGGTCCCCCACTGAAAGCCAGCCATAGATTTGACACCAGCATCACCGGCAGGGACAAGGGAGCTGCCGTCCATCGTAAAACCCTGTGGGAAATATATTGAAAGGAAAGGACTCCATATTTGAAAGGATTCAGCAGCTGTTTCAGTTTTGCCATCGCCTGGAAACCCCCGGCGCAAATTCGCACCTTGCGTTTCCACTCTTCTTTAACTGAAACCGAAGCGGTTTCGATTGCAAACGCTTCGGGTTCATACAAAAAACGGTAACCTTTCGCGGTTATGGCGAGCGACATATAGAAATCTTCGATGATCATGTTTTCTTCCGGCGCTTCGAACAACGCTGTTCGTATTGAAAACAATTCTCCCGCTGCGCCCACAACCGAATAGACCTCCGAATCCTTCCGCTTCAGGAATGACTCGTATTTCCAATAAAGTCCTTCGCCTGCACCTGAAGCATTGTCAGTGTCTTTTTTAAAGATTCTTTTTTCTCCGGAAACGCCACCGACCGCCGGATCCGCGTAGTGCCGTACAATGTTCTTTATTGCCTCGCGATTCAGATACGTGTTGGCATCCGAAAAGACAACGACGGGGGTTTCAACAAACCGCATTACACGGTTGATGGCGTGGATCTTTCCTTTTCGTTTCGGTTCATGGAAGACCCTGATGCGCGGATATCTTTTTATGATGTCCGGTGTCCCGTCGCATGATCCATCGGTCACAATATAAATTGAAAGTTTTTCTTCCGGGTAATCGAGCGCCAGCGTATCCCTGATCTTTTCTTTGATAAAATCCGCTTCATTATAAGCAGCAATTAGCAAGGTGACGTCGGGCATATCCCCATCACGAATCCGGCTCCGCTTCTTCTTCAGTTTTGCGAGCATCCATATCAAAACCCCGTATCCGATATAAGTATAGAAAACAATCAGAAGGCCAAAGCCAAATAGAAACAACATCAGTTCATCCATCCCGTCCGCGTAAAATTTTTATGGTAAATCAGAACCCCTCATTCCTTCAAACTGGCGAAAACTTGTCAATCACAACTTTTGCCGGGCTTAACCTTAACAATATTATGCCAGTCGCATGCAACTCCGATCCAAATCGGAGTTGCCTAAGGCCATGGAACAGATTTTTTACCGGCAGCTATGCGACTTTAGAACCCTGAGGAATTCGTCAAAGCCGCGACTATCTGACTACGTGAAAGAAGGCGTTGAATGTGCGTAAAAATAAATCTGATTGTAACGAAGCAAAGTTATCTGTATAAAAAAATGAAAAGGTTTTTAACACTAGCGCTGATCGGTGTGTGTTTTGAATTGTATGGACAGTATCTGCCGAACAATTCTCAGGCATTTCAATTTTCACCGATCCTTAACCCGGGCTTTAGCGGAATCGAAAATTTCAATGATATGAAGCTCAGCTATCGTTACCAGTGGACGAGTTTCGGAGAATTTTCTCCAACCTTTATCAACCTCAGCTATAATACACGGATCAAAAAACCAGTAGACCTTTCCTACAATTCCCTTCGAATCAGCAATTCGGCTGTGATGAACGTGCCCAGGTCAAAAAGGATCATCCATGGATTAGCCGGCCATCTGTTCCAGTCTACCGTAGGGGTAATCGAATCATTGGGCGCCGGCGTCACTTACGCGTTCCATTATCCTGTTATCCGTGAGTTCAGGATATCGTTCGGTGTTTCCGCCTTTGCTGAAAACAGGAAACTTGATCTTCAGGAAGTCACTTTGAGAGATCCCGACAATGACGCGTTTTATAATCATCTCCTAAACAGTTCGACGTCCCAAACTGATCTGAATGTTCGTGCCGGACTCCTTTTTTACACACCGGATTTTTATTTTGGCTTATCGTATCTGCCAATTTATTACGAATCAGTTCAATCTTCGGATCTCGCATTCGAGGAGCCGTTTTATCTCGGAACGGCCGTACTGGGTTACGCATTCCAGGTCAATCCGCAGTTTGTCCTGAAGCCGAGCGCCTCCGCACTGGTCCAGGCTGATTACGCTATAGTTTATGACTTGGCTTTGAAGGCTTACATTCAGGAAAAAGTATGGGCTGGCGTTACCTATCGCAGCGTTGAAACCGGCGTAGGTATGATCGGATTTAATTTTAACGAACGGTTTGGGGTTTCGTATGCTTATGAAATGTCGTTTGGGGAATTTCAACAGTTCAGCGGCAGCAGCCACGAACTTGTTCTTGGCGCGCGACTGAAAAATATCCGGAAACAATCCCAATACACATGGTAATGCGGTGTCTGCTGTTCTTTTTCATTTTTTCGGTGCAACAGGGTTTTTCTCAAATTCACGAGTTTACCGATCTGACCAAACTGCCGGTAACGGTCAACAGTAAGGGCGAAGAAAGTATGCCGCTTCTTTCGCCTGATCAAAAACGGTTATTCTTTGTCCGGTCTTTTTTTGAAGGGAATCTTGGAGGAAAATTCGGTGGCCAGGATATCTGGATGAGTGAAAAATCGCCACAGGGGTGGAGGCCGGCGTCCAACAAGATGAAATACATCAACACCAGGGAGAACAATGTGCTGGTGGGAATCAGCGCCGATGGCAATACTGTGTACACATTGAAGACTTCTCCTTCGTCAAAACTTGAGGGCATCTATTTCTCAAACGCCGTTCAAAAAGAATGGGCAAGGCCGGAATTTGTGCCTGTCGCCGGGATTGAGAACGAAGATTTTGTTGGAATGTTTGTGTCCCGGGACTTTGACGTTATACTTCTTTCCATGCGCGGCCTCGATGGAATGGGTGAAGAGGATATTTACATCAGCCTGAAGGACAAGTCAGGCATCTGGAGCAAGCCCCGAAATCTGGGGCCGACGATCAATACAAAAGGTTTTGAGATATCGCCTTTTCTTTCGGCTGATAAAAAGCGTTTATATTTTTCCAGCAGTGGTCTCGGGGGACTGGGAGACGCTGATATTTTCTGCAGTGAGCGTCTCTATAATTCGTGGGAGACATGGTCGGCCCCGGTAAATCTTGGCGAGGTCGTCAATTCCAAAAAGTTCGATGCCTATTTTTCTATCTATGGGGATTCAGTGGCCTTTTTTACGAGCAATCGCGACAAACCGTTGTCGGATATTTACACGGTGAAGGTTTCGCCGAAAATCGGCAATCTGGCCCCTGGCCAAAAATATCTTTCGCAGGATGAATGGAATTCGCTGATCGGAACGAACGTGGTGAAACAACTGGTTTTTGAAAACAAGGCGACAGATCTGACTTCCGCCCACCGGGAACTGATCTACTATATTGCCAACAAGGTGTCGTTTATGGAAGACATTGGATTTCACGTCCTGGTTAGGGAAGAGGACGATGCACAACTCATGCGTGATCGGATGAAGCAGATCTACGGGGAATTGCGTCAGGCCGGGATCGAGTCAAAAAGAATTCGCGAGGAGCAGAACCCTTCGTCCGTCAAAGCGTCCAGCAGTGTAGCCGTCATCGAGCTGATGCTATTCCGGGAGGCGCCACATTAGTTTCTGAACGGTTTATAAAATTGCTGGTGTGCCAACGCGAGCATTTCCCTGTCTCCGGGGGTATCGCCATAGGCGATGATCTCATCAAATTCGCCCAGCGCAAATTTTTCTGTAATCCGGCAGACCTTTTCGGAGCCATGGCAATTTTTTCCGGCTATTCTACCTGTCACGGTTTGTTTGCTGACTTCCAGCTTTGTAGCCAGGCATGTTAACCCAAGTCGGTCGCACCATGGCTTGACCCAGTTTTCCGCGGAAGCGCTGACTACAGCTACCGTCGCGCCTGTAGCCTTATAGTGATTTATCATTTCCAACGCTTTAGGGCGGATGAGTGTCGGGATCACTTTTAGCGAAAATTCGGTACAACGTTTATTGAAGATTTTTTCATTTTCGCCTTTAAAGAACCAGCCCAATAGAATTTGTTTTGCTTTCCAGTTAGGGATCAGTTTTAACAGGTACAATGCCAGGATCGGGGCGAGCGCGATAAGCCCAAGTCGGTACCGCAGTGATCCGCGATAGTATATCATGATCTCGGCAAGGGTATCCTTTCCGGTAATGGTGCCATCGAAATCAAACAGGACAAGCCTTTTTTTGGCGGTCTGTGATCGGCGCTTCATCTGAGGATCGGCTACGGGCAACATGGTCGCAATTTACACGGAGTCAGGTTGAATAGATGATGATGTAAAAACTGATAAACCAGCATATAACAGTAGTGAGAATGAATTTGTCTTTCAGGAAGATCGTTGTAGGGTTTCCGCTTTTCTTTTCAACGAAGGTGATCTGGAGATAACGCATGACACCCGCGATCACAAAAATAGTCGTTATAAACAAATAGTCACTGTCAAATCGTTGAGTCACTTCCGGAGATACCGTATACATGACGTACGCCACCACTGTCACGGCTGATACGAGTGTCAAACATGAATTGATAAATTCCAGGTTATAGGCCTGCGAAGATTTGCGGACCACTTTGCCCGTGGCGGATTTGATCAGCAGGTCGTCCCTTCTTTTGGCAACTACCAGGAATAACGACAGCAAAAGTATCATCAGCGACAGCCAATGCGTTATTTCATGACCGGCAATCACGCCTCCGCCATATACTCTCAGCAGGAAACCGGCGGCCACGATGAACAGGTCGATGATTGGCACATTCTTCAGTCCGAAACAATATCCCAGGTTAATTGCAAGATAGGCAGCGACAAGGATAAAAAAGGTTGTATCGAGTGTCGCAGCGATCAACAGCCCTGAGGTTGTAAATGCGACGATCAGGATCCATGCGGTCACGCCGGTGACTTCACCGCACGCGATCGGTCTGGATTTCTTCTCCGGATGAAGCTTGTCGATATTCCGGTCCTGAAAATCGTTGAGGATATATATTCCTGACGCCACAAAATTAAACGCCATAAACCCGATCAGCAGCGACAGCATTTCCGAGAGGTTGAAAAAGCTGCCTGCAAAGAAACTGGGTATGAATATGAAAAGATTTTTTACCCACTGCCTGATTCGTATCAGTTGGAAGACGGATTCAGCAGCCGTTTTACCAGATATTTTCGAGGTCTTCTTTTCTAAACTTGTAGTTCCTGGTGTCGAATATTGAACCTGCATTGCTTCTTTTCAGATTAAGTGAATCCTTTCGGAACCATCTTGAAAACCATGCCATGGGTAGGAGGAAGAGAAAGAATACGATGCCAAGCAGGATCCTCGAGTTGATCCATCCCAAACCCATCGCGATCCTGAACCATAACCATTGGATGAAACCGGCCGCCGCTGCAATGAAAATCGCGAGCAATCCCGTTATCATCGCGATGGTCGTCAGCACGGGCAAATTGAAAATATGGGCGACAAGCATCAAGCCTGTTACAATGACAAGAATTGTCTTGTATCGGTCCTGCGCAGGCACACTTGAAACATTAAAACAGTGTATAGATGAAAGGAGCAACAGCTGAACTGCCTCCGATTACAATAAGTACACCGATGAACAGCAACAGTAAGATGATCGGTGTTAACCACCACTTTTTTCTTGTTACAACAAACGAGTAAAGATCTTTCATGAAATCCATAGTAGTCACATTTATTCAACCCTTCTTTCAATCTAAAGTGAATTCTTCTTTCCAGTTATCTTTTTCGTGCCAATAAGGTTGGTCGGACTTTGAAAAAACGAAATTTCCGGCAACGAGGTAATCCATTTCAGTTCGCATGAAGCAGCGGTACGCGTCGTCAGGTGTGCAAATGATCGGCTCCCCGCGTACGTTAAAACTTGTGTTTACAATAACACCGTAGCCGGTTTGTTTCTTGAACTCCCTGATCAGGTCATAATACCTCGGATTGGTTTCATGGTGTACGGTCTGTATCCGGGCGGAAAAATCTATATGCGTAATTGCTGGCATATCGGATCGTTCGTGGTATAGTTTATCCTTGAGCGTGAAACTGTGGTATCCGGATGGCAAACTTTTTCTACGATTTTTCACAACCGGCTGAACCAGGAGCATGTATGGCGATGGATGCTTTTGCTCGAAATACTCGTGGCATTCGTCCGATAACACCGATGGAGCAAATGGTCTGAATGATTCCCTGAATTTGATCTTCACATTCAGTTTCTTTTGCATTTCAGGATTCCGCGGATCCCCAAGAATACTTCGTCCGCCAAGGGCGCGGGGGCCGAATTCCATCCGTCCCTGCATCCATCCGACCACCTTGCCATCGGCAATGATCTTTGCGACAGATTTGCACAGCTCTTCCGAATTCTGAAAGTAGGTGTATTTCGCGTTGTATCTTTTTGCTGTAAGCCTGATGTCCAGGTCGGTATATTCGGGCCCCAGATAAGATCCCTTCATCCCGTCCAGCACAGCTGGCGGCACGCGGTCCTTTTCAAAATATATATGGTATGCGGCTAACGCACATCCCACCGCGCCTCCTGCGTCTCCTGCGGCCGGTTGTATAAACACGTCTTTAAACATCCCGGCATTATAAACTTTTCCATTGGCCACGCAATTCAGCGCCACGCCACCGGCCATGCACAGATTCTCGGATCCCGTTAGTTTTCTGGCTTCCATTGCCATTTTAAGAACTGAGTCTTCTGTCACTTCCTGTATGGCGAGTCCGAGATTGCAGTGGTGTGGCTGTAACTCGGTTTCCGGTTTTCTTGCCTTAAATCCGAAGAGTTTCTCCCACTTTTCTTCGGCAACCATTCTTAAACCGGTGGCATAGTTAAAATAGTCCTGATTCAGCCAGATCGAACCATCGTCTTTGATATCAACCAATTCGGTTTTGATGATCCTGACAAACTTTTTCACCTCTTCACTGTCTGCGACCCCGTAAGGTGCCAGCCCCATCAGTTTGTATTCGCCGGAGTTGACCCTGAACCCGAGGAAATAGGTAAAGGCGGAATAAAGCAATCCCAGCGAGTGGGGGAATTTCATTTCCTTCAGAATGGTGATGTCTTTTCCCTGGCCGTGACAGATCGAGGCGGTTGCCCATTCACCCACTCCGTCAATCGTGAGTATAGCCGCTTCGTTAAATGGTGACGGGTAATATGCACTGGCGGCATGTGACAAATGATGTTCCGGAAAAAGGAACTTTAATTTTTTCCTGTCGAACGATTCGATCTTTTCAAGTTCCTCGTAAAGAAGCCTTTTTAGAAACATTTTTTCCTTGAGCCACACGGGCATTGCCGTGATAAAGGATGAGACGCCGCGGGGTGCGAATGCGTAGTAAGTTTCGAGAAGCCTTTCAAATTTCAATAACGGTTTATCATAAAATGCGATAGCGTCCAGCTGGTCGAGCCTGGCGCCACCATAGTTCAGGCAGAACTTTACGGCATTGGAGGGGAATGCCGGATCGTGTTTCTTCCGGGAAAACCGTTCTTCCTGCGCTGCGGCGATAATTTCACCATCCTCGATAATAGCAGCCGCTGAATCATGATAAAAAGCTGAGATGCCAAGAATTTTCACTGATATCTTTTTTAAATCACTCCCCTGATCCGAACGCATTTGAGCAGGATCTTCTTTCAAGATGAAACTTAATTGTAAATTTTTATTCCTGATCGCCCTGGCGATCTCAGGTGAAATCGTTTTCGTCGGGATATTATTGCTGGCATTGGATTTTTATATACCTGGGGTTCGGCGTAAAATATCGTTTGCCAAGACGCTGTATAAAGATTGTCGTTCATGACTGAAATAAACTTGGCGCGTAATTTTAATATACCAGCCTTTGAAATGGTTGTGGCGTTGTTTGAGGAAGTACTCTTAAGCAAACCTTTTCGGGAATATTACAGCTCATTAAAATTGATTGACCAAGGCTTCTAAAATTTTCACAAACAAATGGATCTGTTACTTTTAGTTAAAGTTCTGTGGCGTAAATTATGGATACTGATTGTAATTCCGCTCATCGCTGCTTTTGCTGCTTACATCTTTACGATGAATATGCCGCAGAAATACCTGGCAGTGTCGCAGATCTCTACAGGTTTTACAACCAACGAGCAGGTTCTTTTGACTGATGAGAAGTTCAATCTCAGGGATGCAGACGTGAAGTTCAACAATCTATTGAACATGATGAATTCGGGTTTGGCAAAAAATCTTGTTTCCTACAGGCTATTGCTTCATGATCTGAATCCTGTGGAAGTGCCCTATCACCGGCCGGATCCGAAGTTATTCGCACCCTCCCTTGAGGAAAAAGAAACGGTCAGGGCAATGATCGCCGAAAGGCTTGAGCAGCTAAAGCCAATGACCTCTTCCGACAAGAATTACCCCCTGATCAAAAAATACCTGGAAGCCTATCGATATACCTTTAATGACATCGAAACTTCACTCTCTATTTCACGGATCCCCGCAACCGACTATGTGCAGATCTCTTTCTTGTCGGATAAGGCCCAACTTTCGGCCCTGGCTGCCAATGCCTACACCGAGGAATTTATCCGTTATCACAGTTCACTGAAGAATACACGCGGCGGAGAATCGGTGGATTTTTTGAAGCAGGTGGTCGACGATAAGAGAAAAGAGCTCGATAGCAAGCTTGAGACGCAACGTGCCTTCAAATCGAGCAACAACGTATTGAATCCGCAGGGCGAAAGCGGCGCAAAATTCACCCAATTGGCTGAGCTGGAAAATCAGCGGGACCTTGCCGTAGGCAACGTTCACCGTTACGACTTGATGATACAACGGTTGACGGAGGACATCCGGAACGCGAGCACACCCGTTACTACCGGTGGCAACCAGAGGGTACTGGATCTCAAGGCGAGGATCGACAAGATCAACGACAAGTATGTGACCGGAGGCATGAAGGATCAGAAGCTCGCTGATTCTCTTTCAGTACTTCGCGACCAGCTGAGAATTCAGATTGACAACGTTTCCAGGGCCGGGACAAACCTCGGTACGGGTGTTACGGTCTCCGACCTGCAGCAACAGCTAAAGACGGCACAGATTGACCTTCAGGTGGAGAAGGAGAAGCTTGCTTTGGTTGAATCGAAAATAAGAACCGTTGAATATAACATCTCCGGTTACGCGTCGAAGGAGGCCAGTCTCGAGGCAATCCAGAAGGAAGTTGACCTTGCGTCGAAAGAATATCAGGATGCAACGGAAAAATACAATGAAGCGAAAAACCGGCTGGCCGATACGAACACCATTCACCAGGTGCTGACCGCGGTTCCCCCTGGATACCCTGAAAACTCAAAGCGCATTCTGATCATTGCATTGGCCGGCGCTACCAGTTTGGCCCTATGTTTTTTCGTCATCGTGGTTATTGAGCTTATTGATGCTTCCGTGCGGACGCCAGAGAAATTCAAAAGAATCATTGGCCTTCCCCTTGCCGGGTGTTTGAATCGGATTGACAACCGGAATTTTAATATCCGTTCTTACTTCAACCAGCAGAACGGCAACGAGGAGATGGAGATGTTCAAATCGCTTTTGCGAAAGATCCGTCACGAGATTGAATCGTTAAATGCCAAAGTGATCCTTTTTACAAGCCCCAAGAAACGTGATGGAAAGACCTTTACCATGTTCTGCCTGTCCTATGTGCTTAGCCTTGTCAACAAACGGGTGTTGATCATCGACACAAACTTCAAAAACAATTCGTTGTCCCAAATACTGGGAAGGAACCAGAGCGATCTCAAAGTGCTCGACAGCAGGAAGCGCCGCATGCTGACCAGTGCCAATGGGCATACGAGGTCCGAAGGAGAACAGGCTGAATTTGATCATGAAAATACGTATGACCTGATCAACCCGACCAAGTACAAGAATATTTATATCGTTGGCAATGCAGGAAGCGGTTCCGAATCGCCGGCGGAAATCCTCTCGGGACGCGATTTTTCAAACCTGATCACCGCCCTTTCCGATAGCTTTGATTACATTTTGCTCGAGGGCGCCGCACTCAACGATTATTCGGACACAAAGGAGTTGGTGAGATATGTGGATAAGGTGGTGGCGGTTTATTCGGCCGACTCACCCGTAAAACAACTTGATCGCGAGACAACTTATTACCTGAAATCCCTTGGTAAAAAGTTTGGCGGAGCTATTTTGAACCGGGTTGAAACAAAAGATCTTAAATTGTAAATTTATCTAACAATAATCTCAGCAAGTGAAAAGAATCCTGCTCTGGATGTTTGCGCTCTTGGCGGCGGCTGCCGTGGGAGCGTTTGTTTTTTATAAGGTTTATCTTCCAGCGCTCATTGCCGATGCCGTTGTCAAAGACGAGGGTTCGGCGTACCTTCCGAAGTTTGTCGAGGTACGGATACGCAAGTACAAGGCTCCCGTGAATGAGGCCGCCGGAGACGTCGTTGAGCAGATCCATCAGTCTGATATTACCATGGACCAGATACTGAAAGCCATCGATGACACAGACGAGTCGCAGGTTGACGCTGCGATCGCTGAACTCTCAACCCGGGAAATCAATAGTACGAACGAGGTCTTTGATATCGCAAAGAAACACTTCCCTGTTGGCTTTGACGTCGAACTTCTCCGAAAGCCCTTTAACGAAAACGTCGACCTCGATATGGTAAGGGCCGCCGTTGAAAAGGCAAGGCAGAAAAAGGAAGATGAAATGGTTGATCCGGAAATGGCGAAAGCGGTCCTTAAGCAGATTTTGATCCAAAAAGAAGAAGAATATCAGAAACATGTGAAGGGGAATTAAGCACCAGTTCTGACCACCCGTTTCACTCCCGATTCCCTTGCAAGCGATCGAATCAATGGGTATGAAAATTTCTAACTAGGCGTTGACTTCGATTACTTGAAACAGCTTAAATTTTTTCATCTTGACTGATACAGGCAATTCACGATTATTCTCGCATGGTTTATATTCCCTTTTAGACCGAATATCGATGGTCTTCTTTGGTTTTCTGACCATCTTTTTTCTGGCGAGAATGATATCGAAAGCCGACATTGGTATTTGGGTTCTTTTTACCAGTGTGACGGCGATCCTGGAAATGGTCCGGGTGGGATTCATCCGCAATCCGTTCATTACCCATCTTGTGAGCGCCGAAGATGCACAGAAGGAAAAAATTGTAACCGCTTCATTCGTCCTCCACTGCGCCCTGGCGTTAGCCATTTCGGTCGTGATCATGGCGGCAGCTGTTCCCTTGTCAAAATTCTGGAACGCCGATGAGCTGGTGCCTCTGTTTTTTGTTTATGCGCTGAACAACCTTGTCTATATTCCCTTTCATCACTTTGAATACATTCAGCAGGCGCAGTTAAAATTCAAAGGGATATTCGTCAGCAACATATTCAGGCTTGGGCTGCTTTCTGTTTACATCATCGCGAAGTTCATCATCCAGGACACTCCTACATTGCTGGAGCTTGCGGTCGTGCAGCTGGTTGCTTCGGTTATTTCCTGTTTTGTCGCGTATTCGTTTGTCAAGACCTCGATCCGTTACAGCGGAACTGTGGACCGCAAACTGATCTTTGAATTGTTTCACTACGGAAAGTTTACCCTGGGAACAAACATCAGTTCCATGTTTGTCAAAAACACGGATAGCTGGATGATTGGCCGTATGATCTCAACTGCAGGGGTTGCCATTTATAATCCGGCAATAAGGTTATCGAATCTTGTCGAGGTTCCAACGGTCGCTATTGCTGGCGTCTTTTTTCCCCAAGTAGCCCAGAGGTTAAGGGATGAAGGAAAGCAAGGAGTGTGCGATATTTATACTAGGTCAGTGAGCCTGATTCTTGCGCTGACCCTGCCTATGGTCTTGCCTCTTTACATATTTGCCGAGCTTGCCATTACGCTGATATTCGGAAGCGAGTATATCGAAGCGGCTACGATACTGCGTGTTACGTTATTTTATACGCTGATCATTCCGTTCAACAGGCAATTCGGAACTGTAATGGATGGAACGAAGAATCCGAAAATCAATTTTTACCTGCTCGTTCTGGTGGCGGTTTTGAATATTGTATTCAATTTTATTTTCCTTATGAGATTTGGCGTCATCGGATCGGCGTTCGCTACCCTTTTATCATACGGGATCGTTTTTATTTTAAATCAGATCATTCTTTACAACAAGTTTGGGATCAATACACTGCATGTCTTCCGTGAAATCATAGCGTGGTACAGGCTCGCATGGCTGTTTTTTTGTAAAAAGATCCTGAAGGTTGAAAAGAAGCCCTATACAAGTCCGTGATCAGGGCGAATGGGTAACCAACTCACCAAACAGCTCAGGTTTCGAGTTTTATTTTCTTTTGGACCTCCGTCGAAAGAACTTACAAAACCGATTGCAAACCTTTTAAACACCGCCGGTAGAATGGTATAGGATATTGTTCTGGTTAGAACATTTTGGGCATGGCAATTTTATGCGTTGGTGAGGAATTTCTACAGCGAAGATAATGATAGAAGAAGATCTTAATGACGAGCAACAAACAGAAGAACCTGTTGTCAGGAAGTTTACCGAAACGGACCTGATCCGGTGGGTGTCGATCCTTTTTGTGTTTGGTGTGTATTTCTATATGTTTTTGAAAATACTTGTTTTATCCTGAAAGGAATGTACCTGGATAAGATAAAAACCTGGTATCCAACAGTTGCCCTGTTCACGGTGCTCCTATGCGTATCATTGGCGATCACCTACATGATGGCCAACACGGGGGCTATTATAGCGCCGCTCATTTTTCTGATCATTATCGGGATATCAGTTGTAGGCGCAGTTGTGCGGGATTTCAGATTGGGATACTATCTGCTGCTGCTGATGGGAATTTTCATGTTCTATGTCGAAAGATTGTTTAAGACAGGTTTTCCCTTTGGCACTGTTTATGACGGACTGGCTGCACTGACCTTTCTCGCCGTATTTATCAACGGTTACTACAAACGTGACTGGACGAATTTTCGCAATCCCATAACGATTGCGTTTATTGTGATAACGCTGTATCAGGTGATGCAGGTGGTCAATCCGTCTGCTGTCTCGCGGGTGGCGTGGTTGGTGGCCATGCGCAATAATTCTTCAATTCTGCTCTATGTCGTGGCCTTTCAGATGTTCGCCACCATCAATGACGTAAAGCGATTTACGATTTTCTGGCTGTCCATCTGTTTGCTTGTCGCCATGTACGGGGCTTATCAGGAGTGGTTCGGACTATTGGACTTTGAAAACAGATGGATCAACGAGAGTCCGGAACGTTTGGCACTTTACTTCATATGGGGAAAGATGCGAAAATTCTCATTTCTCTCGGACCCTTCTGCATTTGGACTTTTTACCGGAATGGGCGCCCTTGCCTGTTTTGCGTTGGCCCTCGGACCGTTCAAACCTTTTCTGCGGTTTATCCTCATGGCCAGCGCAATTTTCATTTTTATGGCTATGCTTTATTCCGGCACTCGTACCGCCAACGCCATGGTTTCTTCTGGTATTGTATTTTATATCCTTGTGACTTTGAAAAGCAGGAGAACGCTGATCGCCACACTTGTCGTGGGATTTATCGGAGGAATCATATTTTTTGGTCCTTTTTACAGCGGGACGGCAAATCGTCTAAGGTCAACCTTTACGCCGAGTGAGGATCCATCGATGGTCGTGCGCGACATGAAACGGCAGCGTTTTCAGAAGTATGTTCAAAGTCATCCGATAGGCGCAGGGTTGTATACTACGGGAACAAACGGACTTCGCTACTCAAGGGGGCACGAGCTGGCTCAGGGATGGGATCCGGACAGCGGATATTTGCAGATCGCGCTGGAATTGGGATCCATCGGCCTGATCATGTTTCAGGTATTTTTCTTTATAGTAATGGTAAAAGGTATTAATAACTATTTTTCAATTAATGACCCCTTGCTAAAGGCGTATAACCTCGCTTATCTCGTTCCTTTTTTTGCTTTAACGGTTGCCCACTTTACGCAGGATGCGGTTTTCACAAAACCCATGAACCTGATCGGAATTGCCGCTTATGCCGTCATTGTCAAAATACAAACATTTGAAAGAAGACTTTATTCAGTTGATTTAGTATAAACCATTTTTGACTTCCATGAAAAAGCTAATATTTTTTCTTTTGATCAGTACAAGCGCGCTGGGCCAGTATGTGGATTACAACAAGATCATTTTGCCGGACAACGCCCAGACAAACGACTTTGCCGAAAAGCTCGTGCAGATCGCATGGCGAAATCATCCCGATAATGAAATGTTCCGGAGACAAGTGAATGTTGCGGGATATGATCTCAAAAAAAGTTCCGTCGAATGGGCCGATGTCGTCAGGTTCACGGGCAACGTCAACGAGTTTGTGCTGAACCCCAACGCTGATATCTACAGCCGGGCTGTTTTCTTCCCGAAATACAACTTAAGCGCTACACTTTCACTGGGGATGTTTTTTCAGATTCCGTACAATGTGAAACAGAACCGCGAACGGATGATGATTGCCCAGACTCAGCTCAACTCACAAAAACTGGCCGTTCGGAATCAGGTACTGAAAGGTTACAATGAATACCTGATGCGCGAAAAGATGTACAAGATCCAGTCACAGCTGGCCCTCGACAACGAGACTTCGCACAAGCTTGTAGAACAAAAGTTCAAGAATGGCGAAATTACTTTCGAGCAATATTCCCTGAGCCTGAGTACGTTCAGTACGACGACACTGGCGCAAATCGAGGCAGAGAAAGATTACAAGAATGCAAAACTCGACCTTGAGCGTTTGATTGGAATGAAGCTGGAAGATGTGCGTTAAGACGCCTAACCAGCCACTGTTTTGACTTTATTCTAAAGACCCCTTTAAATCGTCAGCATTTGAATCACTCAGCAACAATTCTGGTTTCGAACGAAAAGCGGAGATTGGACAATTTCAAACGACTTGTATTTTTTTTTCTCTGTCTCCTGATTGCCGCATTTTCCGGTTTTTTCCTTTTTGAGAGGGAGGTGTTGGATTTTTTCGTTCGGCACATGCCGATGACCGAAGGAAAGACTCCCGAGTATTATGCCGACCTCCTACGACTGGGCGCGTATGAACTGGTGTGGACGGCGGCCATTCTCGTAGTCGCGTTGGTGCTTTACAAGACGCCAAAACTTGTGACACGTTTTGAAATGTTTGAGATCCAAATGGACAAGCACCGCGGTAGTTTTATCGGCTCCTTGTCGGCAATTTATATCTGTACCGTTCTGCTGGTGTCTTATTTTGCACTTGAGCGATTCCCTAATTCTTCGGATGAATATGTATACCTGTATCAGGCGCAGACCTATCTCGACGGGAAATTATGGGATAGCGCTCATCCGATAGATAAGTCGTTTGGATTCAATCACATTGCGGTGAAAGACGGGATAATAGTTGGCCGTTTCCCCCCGGGCTGGCCGGCAGCGCTCGCACTTTTTATGTTGCTGGGTATTCCGGCTTTTCTTGTTAATCCCATACTGTCGGTTATCACCCTTCTGGTCTTTTACCGGTTTGCTTTGCGGAAATATGGTGGAAAAATAGCCGGATGGGCCACGATAATCCTGGCGTTTACCGGTTTCTTTATTTTTAATTCAGCTTCCTATTTTTCCCACATACTTTGTTTGCTTGCGACGGTCATGTTTGCGCGCATGGTGGATGATTATATTGAAACGCCGCAGTTAAAATTTGGGTTACTTGCCGGAGTTAGTTTAGGCATAATCGCCACGTCGCGATATTACACGGCGTTATTGTTGTTTCTGCCTTATTTTATTGTCCTGATATATCAGCAGGGATGGAGGTCATTGCGCCTTTTCATTTTTATGGCTGCAGGTTCTGTACCGTTTTTAATTTTTTTACTGTGGTACAACGACGCGGTCACAGGAAATGTGTTTCAACCGGTAACAGTCTGGGGTTACAAGAGCGAGGGGATCGGATTTGTCAATGATCACACTCTTTTAAAGGGATTTGAGCACGTGCTCCGTCGAATGCTGATGTTCGCTTTTTGGTGTTCACCGGTTTTGCTTGTTTTGTATTTCTTTTTTATATGCCGGAAACTGCGTTCGAAATCCTCGGCTCTGATTGTTCCGGAAGATTATTTTTTTCTTACACTGATTATCGGTTATTTCTTTTACTATGAAATCGGTGGTAACCAGTATGGCCCGCGTTTTTATCTCGAGTCGCTTCCATTTCTGATCCTTTTTCTTGTCCATACCATTTTCCGGGAAAAGAAATCCTGGGCCAAAATATTCTTGTATGCTGCCATCCTGGTGGCGACTGTCAAATTGCCTTTTATCGGTTGGAGAGAAAACCGAATCGTCAAAGAGAGAAAGGATGTATACCGGTTGGTTGATGAACAGCGGGTCCATAACGCTGTAGTTTTGCTTTCGTCGGGAACCAGTGTGATACGTCCTATGCCTTCCGGTGATCTTACACGTAATGATATCGGTTACACAAACGATGTATTGTATGCGATTGATCATATCGAAGCGAATGAACCGCTTATGGAGTATTATGGGGGCCGGAAGTTTTACAGATATGTTCGTGCGCCAGGTGAAGCCAGGGGTAAGCTTGTCCGCATCCGGTAAGGTGGTTTCGCGATTCTGAATGGTTTTCCGGGCGAGGACGAAGCCTCGGACTTTCCTTTGCGAGAATGGTTTTCTGAACTTTTTTAGCGCGGCTTTGTAAAGACATGGATATAAGATTCTTCTGGCGTTCGCGGGGCGAGGAATGTGAATTCATACCGATAATTTGTTTGCAAACACTTCAGGACATCCTCCGGATAAAAATTGATCGCTTCTTTTGTTGACACCGACTCAAAAAGGACCAGATCATATTCTTTGTTCGCTACTTTTACACAAAATTCATCAACTTCCTTTTGAAAGATTGACACAGTTTGATGAAACCACATGGGTTGATTCGTGAGGGGCTTGAATGGAATTTCGTGCGCAAGGGACGTGAGTTCACTCATATTAAGAACCTTAAGGTCTCTCTTGTTTTTAACCACGTCGAGATTTTTGATCTTTTTAATTCCTTCAAGGGTAGATTCCGACAGGTATAGTTTTTCCATAGTTTTGTATTCCGTTGCGAGGCGATATTTGTGAACGGAACGCTCTTCATTCTTTTCAACAGCGACGGGTTTTTTCGATATGACACGTTGCACATTCCGCCAGTATATCCCCGTCCACCAGAAAAGGATCAACAAAAGGGTGGCCAGCACATAAGGCGTACGCGACAAGTCCAAATTCAAGCGGAGATTTGAAAACAGATACGCAAATCCGAAGGCGTAAAAGAAGACCTCATTTCTTTCAGGGACGGGGCTTGTCACAGGTATGATGAAAGCCTGAAGAATGATCGCCACAGAAAGGAAGGCAAAGATCACTTCTTTTTTATCTGCTAAAAACTCTTTTCCTGCCCGCGCCTTGTCGAGCACGAACAGGATGATGATCATCAGAAAAAACTTTTCCCAATAGGCCCATCCAAGGATTTCATTGGCAAAATTCATTGCGTCGATCCTGGATGCGTGTGGGGCTTGCCCGTAGTTAAACCAGTATGTGAATTCGTACTGAAGCAACGGGAGGATAAACGCTGCTGTAAATGCAAAAAAGAAGCCGGTGAAGGCGAGGATTTTTCGAAACCTCCGGTCGACAATCGCATCGTATAGCAATATTCCATACACGGTAAGCAACGCCAACCCGCCGATATCCTGTTTTGTGAAAATTGAAAAGAAAGTGAAGAAAGCGGCTGTAGCGAGGCATGCCCACATTTTCCAACCGCTGGTTTTCATGATGCCGAGGAGTAAAAAATATAAAGCGACCATCTCGAAAACGAAAACGACATGGTTGTACCATGGCCAGAAGTTGAATGAAACGTATGAGAAGCAAAAGACGACCACCGACAAAAGAATGACAACGGGCTTTACGTTCAGTAGTTTGAGAATTGCCCGGAAGGTGAATATGGAAACAAGGTTGATAAAAACCTGGGCTTTGATCAGCGAGAAAAAGTATGGCCCGAAAATTTTAAAGAAAACTGCCGGAATCACCCAATAACCGTAACCCATTGGCAGCGAGAAGTCCCTGAAGGGGACCTGGCCGAGGTAAAGACGATAAGCGCCTTCCCAGGAAAGAAAGATGTTAATCCTGTAAGGGTTATTATATAGCAATGGCATAAAGCAGAAGGCGAGACCAACGAGCAATTCCAGACCGAAAAGTTGTTTTTCATTGAGGGTGCTGGGAATGAATGCCAGGTTTCGTGCTGGCGTCATGGGTTGAGTCTCCGATTTATTGGTGTTTTCGGATGTGAGTATAAATTTCCTCGTATAGTTCATGAAAAAACTGATTAGTAATTGGAACAATTATCCCATTGTTGAAGCCGATGAAATATCTTTTGACTACGATCCTGAGCTGTCCGAAAAACTGAATGGATCAGCAACGATACCTCACGGGAATGGCAGATGTTATGGCGACGCCTCGTTATCTGCCTGCGTAATCAATACGCTCCGTTTTGATAAGATATTATCCTTCGACATTCAGCAAGGAATAATTACGTGCCAAAGTGGTCTTCTGCTTTCCGACCTTCTACAGGTGATTATTCCATATGGATGGTTTTTGCCGGTAACGGCAGGAACGAAGTTCATCACGGTAGGAGGCGCCGTAGCATCTGACATTCATGGCAAAAATCACCACGTTGACGGCTCGTTCTCACGTCACGTGAAGCAGATGACGGTGCTTACCGGAATTGGAAAAATGAGCTGCACAAAAGAAGATCACACGGATCTCTTCGCCTCCACTTGTGGGGGCATGGGCCTGACCGGTGTGATCCTGGAAGTGACCTTTGAGCTTAAGAAGATTCAAACCTCATTCATGAGACAAAAGCAAATCAAGGCCGACAACCTTGACGAAGTGATGGTCTTGTTTGCAGAACATTGTGATCACACGTATTCCGTTGCATGGATTGATTGTCTGAAAACCGGCCGAAAGGCCGGGCGGAGTATTCTTATCCTGGGAGAACACGCATCGGAAATCGAAGTGCCAAAAAGCAAACGTAACCTTTTGGTGAAAGAGAAATCATTGTTCAGTGTGCCTTTCCATCTTCCCGGATTCCTGCTCAACGAGTGGTCAGTCCGGGCATTTAACGCAATGTACTATGCTAAAAACCGCAGCAAAGTCACAGAGGGCGTGATTCATTATGATGGATTCTTCTATCCGCTTGATTCAATCATGCATTGGAACCGGATCTATGGGAGACGCGGGTTTGTCCAATACCAATTTGTGCTGCCGTTGAAGTCGAGCAGGGAGGGGTTGCAAAAAATTCTGGCCCGCATTAACCGGATGGGTATGGGTTCGTTTCTGGCGGTGCTTAAACTGTTTGGCGAACAGGATGACCTGATCTCATTTCCAATGGAGGGTTACACCCTTGCATTGGATTTTCCCATGAGACCCGGCCTCTTGCGATTTCTGAATGAACTCGATGATGTTGTCGCTGAGTTCGGAGGACGGATCTACCTTTCAAAGGACGCTCGTATGAAAAAAGAAATATTCTGGGAAACGTATCCGCATGCGCAACAATTCAGGGAGATATTGCGGAAGTATGACCCGGGAAACCGGTTTGTCTCAAACCTGTCAAAGAGATTAATGTTAAAAGATTAGGATGTCAGGACACGCTTTGATCCTCGGTGCCACCTCGGATATGGCCCTCGCAATTGGGCGGAAATTTGGCTCAAAAGGTTTTTCATTGACCCTTGCAGCCCGCAATGTGAAGAAACTAAAAGCGATACAATCCGATCTTCAGATCAGGTATCGCGTTGCCGTTCACATCGCTCACTTCGATGCGCTGGAGGTATCCTCACACGCCGCTTTTTATGCGGCCCTGCCGGAAAAGCCCGATATAGTTTTTTGTGTTTTCGGATTGCTGGGCGACCACCTGAAAGCTGAATCGGACTGGCAAACGTGCGAACAGATTCTCGTCAGTAATTTTGTTGGAGCCGTTTCGATTCTGAATGTTGTCGCAAACGATATGCAGGAAAGAAAAACAGGCATCATCGTCGGCATCAGTTCTGTTGCCGGGGAACGGGGCAGGCAAAGTAACTATTTTTATGGCAGTGCGAAAGCGGGATTCACCACGTATTTGTCAGGCTTAAGAAATCGCCTTGCAAAATTCGGTGTTCACGTGGTGACGGTAAAACCGGGATTTGTACGCACAAAAATGACAGACCATGTTAAGACACCTGACTCCCTGACGTCGGATCCGAAAAAGGTCGCTGACGACGTTTACCAGGCGGTTATGAAAAAAAGGAACGTGATCTATACGAAGTGGATATGGCGGCCCATTATGTATCTGATAAAAACGATTCCTGAACCAATTTTCAAAAACCTGAGACTGTGATTTGAATCAGTGTAATAGGTTTGCCGTTTCTTCTATCGTACCCGGTACACGATTTTCAATCACCGCGCGTTTGTTGGACTGACAGCAATCCTCTTTTAATTTTATCACGATGCGGCCTTTCGTCGTTCCGCATAGGATCGCATCAATATATTTGTCCTTAAGTTCTTCCAGTTGGATTTCATGCGCGATTGCAGGCAGTTTGTCACACACATTCCATTCCTTCATCAACCTGTTCCATAACTTGATGCGCAGGGACATCGGCGTCTGACCGGCGCCAATACCAAGGAGATTTACCCCATTGAGAATGAATGGATATATCGTGGTTGAAAAATGCACGGAAGATAAGAGCCCCGTCGCGACGACGTTTCCATCGCGTTTGCATCTTTTTAACAAGGTCGTCAACATCGTCCCGCTGACCGTATCAATTGCCCCTGCCCATGCGGCGCGTTGTAACGGTTTGCCAAGGGTATCATTTAAATAGTCCCTTGGCTCGACTCTGCTCGCACCGAGGAACCTAAGATACGCTGCGGCTTCTTTTTTACCAGTGACCGCAATCACTTCATATCCGGCTTTTGCAAGTATGGCCACAGAAAGACTGCCCACGCCCCCCGTGGATCCGGTCACCACGATTGGTCCGTCGGCGGGAGTCTGACCCATCGCTTCCATCTTATGTAACGCATAGGCTGCAGTAAATCCCGCGGTGCCAATCGTCATGCAATCCTTGCACGAAAGGTCCGGTGGCTTATTCATCACCCACTCTGCCGGTACACGGATATATTCTGCGAACGCCCCGGAGGTGTTCATCCCCAGATCGTATCCTATGAGAAAGACTTCGCTGCCCTCTTTGACTAACGGCGATGTGCTGTGTTCCACGATTCCCGCCGCCTCGATCCCCGGGGTGTGTGGGAATTTTTTTGTGATTCCTTTGTGCCCGGTCGCGGATAATCCATCTTTATAATTAAGGGCTGAATAATGGACCCTGATAAGAACATCGCCCGGCGGAAGCTCATCGATTTCGCGGCGTATGATTGAACGTTCGAATTTTCCTTCGGGCGTTTCCTTGATGAGTAGTGCCTTGAATTGCATGCAGATAGTTTCTGTCATTCGTTAAAAAAATCTTATACCAGCCATCGCGAACATAAGCAGCCGTTAGCCATTGCGTTATTGAACCAACCATATCCCGTCGTATGCCACTTGAACCAGCATCATGCCTGGACGCGAATAGCGCCCCCGTGAAACACACACGATTCAGAGGAAAAAAATCGCCATGAAAACGATCGTTAGCTTCCAATGAAATATCGGCTGTTTTTGCCGGTGAGTTTCTTTACCAGGAAAACAACTCCGGTGGAAAGAGCCAGAACGGTAAGGAAGTACGCCACGTATGCGGGAACCGAAAAGTCGACGCTGATGTGCATCGTTTCAGCAACCTTCCTCGTCAGGCTGATAAAGATATAATGCACAAAGAAGATCCCGAAGCTGTAATGTCCGAGCATTTCCAGAAACGGAATTTCCCATTGTCGGATTTGAAACGACAGCAGCAGCAGCATGAAAGCCAGGATCACGGCTTTAAAAATATATATGTTGACTACGATCAGACCATTCGAAACGACTTGTTCGAACGTGAGTCGCCTTGAAATGTTTTCCCAGCCGGATAAGTCGAGCACCGAAAGGCAAACGTAGCTCGCCATGAAAATATATAACAGGTTTGGTGCCGCGGCTGTGATCTTTTCCCTGTTAAAACTTGCCCACATGCCGGTGATATAGACAGGCAAATAGTGGAGGTACGATAGCAATGGATTTGCATTGTGCGCCGGCCTGTAAGTAAATAGAGCAATGATGAATACGAATGGAAAAAAATATTTGTAGAATTTCTCGTTGTCGATCAGCTTAAGCAGGGGTGCAGAAAAATAGAACAGAACTATTGTACTGATAAACCAGAACGGAGCCATATGCGCTCCCGTAAACAAGTAAAATAAAATCTGGTAAACCACCGGTTTTTGGTGAAACCCGTCGGGCAAAGAAAGTGACTCAAAGTTTGTATTCAGACGAAAAATGATCAATGGAATTGAAATGAGGAGGTAAGGCAAGATGATTACCTTAAATTTCCGTTCGATGTATTTCTTAAATACAAAGTTTTCCTGATTTAAGTGTTGAAAGAGAAAGCCGCCAATGAACAGGAAAAGCACAGTTCCATTACCTTCGGACGGATCTATGAACGTATCGAAAACCCTGTTTACTTCGGGATGTGCAAGCCACTCAGGAAGAAACGCCCGCGAATGGCCTCCAACTACATAAAGGATGGCGATGCCTCGCAAGTTATGTACATATGACAGGTACCTCGACATCTTACTCTTTTATCAAGCTTGCTACGTTGGAAATTTGCTCATCCCTGTTTATCACCTGTGTTAATTCCTGTGCAATGATCTTATTGCCATTCGGTGAGACATGGCAAAAATCAATGTATATATATTCGTCGCCGTCGAATTTGTCAGTCAGATCGTATATCCATGAATGATTACGGTCGCTGATTTTCGCCCGGATATGTCTGTATACTTCAGCAAAATTTTGACCCAGCTCCGCGTCGAGTTTTAGGTGGTCCGTACGCGGTTTCCCGATAAACGCCGCCGGTTGAAGAATGGCGATGAATTGTCCTCCACGGCTGCTTACGACCTCGTGTGCCATTTCCCAGTTTTTCATTATTAACTCTGCAATTTCCTCGGCCTTTCCGGGTTCGGAAATACAATCGTAGGGCGAATCCTGCGGATCCTTTTGCCGGAATTTGTTTACAACCTTCATGATGTTCTCAGTAAAAGTTTTGGTTAACAAACCTTTTACCTGGCGGATTTTGCCTGCATATAGGTTGTCTCGGTACATTGGCACAAGGCGGTGTGCCGGTAGCTCGGTAATTTCTTTTGGGCACAAAAAGGCAGCATCGTTTACGCCGTCATAAAATATAACAATGTCGGCCTTTTGATCTTTGGAATACATTGTGATCAGCGCATCGAGTTCCTGCCTGGAATTGTATGCAAGCTGGGCATGATTGGTTACTTCGAAATCCGGATTCAGCTGGTTGAATATCGCAGGTATTGTATGCTGGCCATCAGCGCCCTCACCCCACATCGTAGACCCGCCGAAAAACCTTACAACTTTTTTGTAACCAGACTTGCGGTCCGGAGGAATGTGCGTTCGCTCGCCATCCTTGCCGATGGTCAGCGTTTCTCCTTCGTATGGGAGACATTTCCATCCGACGAATGGCTCGTATTCATGTTTAATCCGGGAGTAATCCGCAAATATTTTTACAGCGGCAGCCCTGTCATTTTTGTAGTTAGGCAACGTATGGCGCGCATTGGTCTGATCGCGGTTTTTTAAATAAATGCCGCATGCCCAATTGACAAGGACCACCAGCAGGGTGAATGTCAAAAGATTTATCGCGATGAACTTTATCAGCCTCACAACCTTGTTATTTTTTTGTCCCACTTCTCATCCCCCCTGGCTTCATAATATTCAAACGCTCAGGCAAAATCTGATCTGCCATTTTCCCGACGGTGCTGAGGAAATCGTCTCGGAATTACCTCTTTAAGGCATGCCATCAAACCCGGCCAGCGCCCTGCCTCTTCGTTAAAGGAAAGAAGAATAATAAACCAACGATAAAAAAAGAATGCCTTAATGGCTTCCGGAGCTCTCACTCAGGTCGACAGAATAAAGCTTGCCACCGAGTATTCCAAATTCAAGTTCATCAACAATGTAAAGTCGTGTCGATGTCTTAAAGACAACGCCGGCTTTGTGTGACAGGTGGCCGAAATCGAGACGTCGAACTTTGCCGGTTGAAAATTTGCCGGGGTGGAAATCTGTGATCAACCACATGCATGCGTGGGAAAGCAAAGCCAGGACTTTTCCGTCCGGACTAACATCGGCGGCTGTTACCCAATGATCCATCATTGGACCGTTTCCCAAAAAAATACTGTCCGTCGGGATCGCGATCTGTTCACCCGGTTGCTGGCTTAGTTTGTAAATTCTTGTATAGCCTGTGAAGGGCTCGGTCCGGTTCTTTGAAAAAAGAAAGAGCGAATCGCCCATCGCAATAAAGGCGTCCATGTCGAAATTTCTCGCATGGGGTGGCGGCGGATAAGCATGCTGATCCGCGTATTTGTACTTGATAATTCCGGCGCTGACAACTTTCTCGGTTACAGAATCCGGGGTCGGAATCTTGTAGATTTTCAATTCCTTTTTATCGTTTCCGTTATTTCCAAATGCACCGACGTAGAGATTGCCGTTCTTGTCAACAGCCAGATCCTCCCAGCCTGAATTCGGATGGTTAAGCTGAATGGTTTTTAAGACGTTTCCGGCGGTGTCGATGCAATAGAGCATTGGAAGTCCACCGTCGTTGTGGGTCCATAGCGTTTTTTTATCATTGGTGATCTCAAGTCCGGATGCTTCGCGGATGTGCTTTGGTAACTTCGCGATCTCGTGGAGGGAAGAACGGATGTTGACCTTTGCGATTTCCGACGTCTGGCTCAGCCCGGCAAAAGACAACAGACAAAGCAGGGAAAATGACGCAGCTTTGACTAATGCATTAATGTAATTCATAGGAAACACTTGACGCCGGCTGGCCAATTCTTCTTGCATTAAAACAAACTTGTTCGTACACTTCAAAAACCTGGGCGGCGGTATTTGCCCAGCTGAAACGTGCCGCGTTTTTCAGCCCAGCACTGATTTTTTCGATGCGCAATTGGTCGTTGGTCAGCATGTGTATTACGGCGTCGGCAAGAGAATTCGCCTGGGCCGGGTCGACCAGCACAGCGGCGTTCCCGGCGATCTCCGGCAAGCACGACACATTCGAAGTAATAACGGGAGTCCCGGAAGCCATCGCTTCGACCAGCGGCATGCCAAATCCTTCCGAAAGCGAAGGGAAAAGGAAAAGGGAGCTTAGGCTGTAGACGGTTGCCAGGTCCTCGTCGCGGATATACCCCGGGGTTATCATGAATTTCAGCTTATCCCTTTGTTTCAATTTACCGAGAAGATCGGTAACAAAGCCAAGGGTCAGACCGGGAGTTACCAATGGAATAGGGTGGGGTTCCTTTGAAGCGTAGATGCAGTACGACTCGATCACACGGACCGCATTCTTACGCGCCGAAGTGTTGCCCAGGAACAAAATGAAATTTCCGGGCAGGCTGTATCTCATCTTTACCGTGGCGACCTGATCGCTGTCCATATTTTTTATCCGGAATCTTTCTTCATCGATCCCGTTGTAGATAACCCGTATTTTCTTATCGTCGATTTTTATTCTATTCAGGATTCTTTGTTTTTCATAGTTGGAAACGGTGATCACGACCTCGCTTCTTTTCGTTACCAGTGGAACCATCAAACGACGGTAGTAATTGCCCAGCTGCTGATAAAGCGTGTCCTTTGTGGAAATTGCATCCATAAAGATCACATCGTGCAGTGTTTGCACGATCGGAACCTGTGTGAGTACCGGGGCTGTGTTTCCACTGCAATGAAGAATATCGACGCGATCGTGGCGTGCCGCGATCGGCAGAAAGACCTGTTCAAAATCAACAAACAGCCTTCCCTTCAGGGTTTTCACTTTCAGATTGCCGCCGTCGTGAAGGCAATCGCGATCGACATCGTTTTTCACGTAAATAATGAAATTGCAGTGCGGGTTTTGTGCCTGCAGTTTCTTGATTAGTTGAAGCGCTGAAGTTTCAATCCCAAACTTCTCTTTCCTAAACAACCTCTGAACTTCAATGCCAATTTTCATGACAGTCTTTTTGTATTAAGTAAACAGTTTCAATTTGTTACCATTTGACAAATGGGTAGCATTCCAAACGCAAGCCCTCCAGAATGCTTTTATATGCTCAAGTTCTCTTTGATACAGGTAGATCATTACGTTTTTTGGCAGCGAAATCAACAGAAAGAAAATCAGTGCAGTCAGCTTGCGCAGACCTGCGGAGTTTCTTCTCATGTATAAAAGCCTGTTGCGCGTCATGTAATAAGTTTTGAGTGTTGAATTTTTGCCTACAGACATAGACTCCTTATGATAAACCGTGGAATCCGGCACAAAAAAGATTCTGTAGCCGGCGCGTTTGATCGTTTCGCACCAATCAATTTCTTCGTAATACAGAAAAAATAGTTCTGGCATCAGCCCGACTTTTTCGATTACTTTTTTAGGAACCATCATTGCGCACCCGTGTGCTAAATCCGTTTCCCGCAGCTGGTCATGCTGTCCCATGTCTTTTTCCATGAAGCCGAGCCTTTTATTCCTCCCCGTCAATGGGTTGACGCAGGTGCTGCCGGCGTACTGTATGATATTGTCTGAATTGTAGTAGAGTATTTTCGGAGATGCCGCCCCGGCTCCGGGGTTATTTTTCAATAAGTCGACAAGGGGTTCGAGAAAATCGGGCGCTACCTCCGTATCGTTGTTAAGCAGCAGCAGGTATTCACCTTTTGATGCTTTGATGCCCAGGTTATTGCCGCCGGCGAAACCGAGGTTTTGCGGGCTAGCCACTACCATAACCTGCGGATAAATGGATTTAATTTCGCGGGTGGGATCCGTTGCCGAACAATTGTCCACCACGATGACTTCCACATTCGGGTAAGTGAGCTGTCGCAACGAGGCCAGTAGTTCCATCGTTACCGGTAGCTGGTTGAAATTGATCGTGATAATTGAAACAAGTGGCGTGTCCGTGATCATAAATTATTTGCGTCTACGTGTTCAACCTGTCCGTGCGGAGTATGGATAAAAGTTTTGTTGGCGCCCTTCAATTTGAAAATTAGCACGAACATCTTCAGAAAAATCGATGGCACCAGCAGGAAGGACTTCAGCAACTCGATATTGTACAGGCGGGCCGGGATTGCGAAAGCAATGGAAGCGATATTCAGGATCAGCAGGACAATCCAGGCAATGGGGCTTATATGAACATATCGGGCGAAGATTACAGCTGTCAGCGTAACCAGTGTGAGCAGGCCGAGATTCATCAATCGTGGAAGCTGAAAATTTCTTAAAACCGTCGCATTGAAATAATTCAGATTTCCCCTCAGCAAACCCATTACGCCGCTTTTGAAGAATTTTCGCAGATAGAAAAACTGACTGGACATCCACCTTCTCCGCTGTTTTTCAAATACTTCCGGCCGGTCCACTTTTTCATCGTACACAACAATATTTTTGGCATAATGAACCGTAATACCCCTTTCAATCAACCTGAATTCCAGTTCTCGGTCAAACCCGCCGATCGAATCCATAGATGTCATGATTTCTTTAAACTGACGGTAATCGAAAAACATCCCTGATCCGTTGAGCGAAGACGAAAACCCGAGTGCGTTGTGGCCCTGGCGATAGATGAAGTTATTGATAGTTTCGCTGAGGCCATCCAATATGGCCATCGTTGTATTTCTGTTCTTCGGTTCACGGCGTCCCTGGATCGCTTTATAGCGCAGGTTGAACAGGTTATTCATTTTCCGAAGGAATGTTGATTCCATTACGTTATCAGCATCGAGTACAACCGCGCAATCATACCCATCACCAATGACCTCCATGGCTTTATTCAAGGCCCTCACTTTCGTACTCTTTTCAAAAACCACTTCGATTACCCGGACCGGCAATTGTGAAAGCTTATTGATCGTAGCCGGCTGCAAGGAATCAGCGATGACGATCACGTCAAATTTATCCGATGGATATCGTTGCATTAACGCACCGGCAGCGCCATCTATAATTACGGCGTCTTCCTTGTATGCTGGAATCAGAACGGCAATTTTGTTATACAACGTGGTACCCCGGTCCTTTGTAGTTTTGTAGAATAACGCTCCCGTGCTGAAGGTGAAGGCATAGCATGTGACGTATGTGAAATAGAGGAGAAGAATGATTTCGAGGATATACATGGGTTGTGAACTAGTTTTAAATAGATCAATTGCCGCCCGGGGGCGGCAATTGATTTGCTTTTATACCTTTTCTTTTTGAAAAAGCGCCGGAACGGTTTTTAGCATGATCCGGATGTCCAGTAACAATGAATTCTTCATCGCGTATTCCATATCAAGCGCTATCCTTTCTTCTTCCGACATATCGTCTTTTCCGCGTTTTGTGATTTGCCACAGGCCAGTGATACCTGCCGGTGCCAGGAATCGCCAGGCGATCTGATCCTTCGTCAGCTTTTCGGCTTCGTACAGCGGCAGCGGCCGGTTGCCCACCAGGGACATATCACCGATGAGAACATTAAATAGTTGTGGTATCTCATCGAGGCTGCTATTCCGGAGAAATTGTCCAAACCGCGTAATTCTCGGATCATTTTTAACCTTAAAGAAGACACCATTTGCCGAACCGTTCTTGTACTGGTTGAGGTGCGATAGTTTATGGAGTTCCTTATCAGCGCCAACACGCATCGACCGGAATTTGTAAAAGTCAAATATCTTATAACCCGATCCCGCTCTTTTCGAGATGTAGAATACGGGACCTCTTGATTCTATTTTAATGATCAGCGCTATGAGCAGCAGCAATGGTGACAATAAAAAAAGCGCCGTCGCTGAAACAACAATGTCGAAAGTCCTTTTGAGGGTCCACAGCTTCACCTGTGGAACGTCTTCCGTGGACAGTGATGCGTAGGGCGCCGCTCCACGTTGGTTCTTATAAGCTTTCAGTTTCTTGACGAAGTCCAGCCGCTTGTACAACGCTGTGGTGACGAAACCGTACTGGTAGTCGTCTGCGCCGATCATGATGGCAATTTGTTTCGCCTGTTGATCGAATTTCGGCGTGTATATAAATAATGGAATCGCTTTCCGCTTTGTGATCTCTTTCAACGCTGCAAAATCGTTATGGATCACGGATGGACTGACGAGAAGCGCATCAAAGGTGCCTTCGATTTCCTGGTTCAATAGCTTTAAGGCCTGTTGAACCGATGCTATTGTGAATTGAGTATTATCCTGAATGTATTCCTTCTCTGAAACTGCCGCAGTGTCTTCGACCTTCATAACGCGTCGGGTATAAACTGCGAGCCTTTGCTTGGTTTCGTCCAGCACAACGGCTGAAGCAGCTTTCAAAGAAGAAGCTTGTAGTGCTAAATCCATAAATTCAACTTGGTTTATTTATTAACTGGGATACTTTGCTCGTTGAACGCCAGTGCCCGTTCAACATCCTTGAGAAACGCCTGGGGCTCGAATGGCTTGACAAAGTAGGTGAAGGCACCTAATTCCAGACATTGCAGTCGCTTAACCGGATCATCGTCTCCAGAGAGAACTATTACCGGAATGGTTCGGAATAAACCACTGTTACTGAGGTACTCCAACAACTCGACACCGTCCATGGAAGGCATTTTAAGATCAGTTACAATAAGGTCTGGTATGTTTCCATCGGTCAACCATGACCATGCTTCCATACCATTATTCATTATTATAGCTTCGTACTTGCGGTTTAAAATTTTTCCTAAAAGCCAGCACAAAGGAGCGTCATCTTCGATGACCAAAACCTTTTTCATTCTTTAAAAATTAAATTTCCCTGCGCCTCAAAGCCTCTTCGTCTTTCCGATAGGATCTTTAAAGCCAACTTTTTAAGAGTTTCTACCTTTGCCCATGAGATATAAATTTGTATACCAACCTTTAGGATACTGGAAATCAAGAGAGAGCGGCAATAATTACAATCGATTTAACCGCGAACCGTTTGAATAAGACGTGAAGCATCCAGCGTTGCCTGCCGATTAATTTTGTCGGTATCCGTGTGAATAAATGAAGAGCTCTCATAAACCGCTCTCGGTGTTTCATAGGGTGAAAACGTATGAAGTAGCGTTTCGATAAAAGCCTTCCGGGTTGAAGCATCCGGTAACGGGCTTTCGATGACCAGCACAAGGCGCTGCCCGAGCAGTTGATCCGGCTGATGGTGAATGAAGAATCTGTTATTAAGATCCAAACGTGTAAATATTTTACCAATCTTCGCTTCGAGAATTTCCGGCGAGATTTTAACTCCTCCTGAATTGATGACATTGTCGTAACGGCCGCGCCACACAAATTCCTCTTTGGTGAATATTTCTACAATATCATTGGTAATCACCTTCTCCCTTAAATATGGGGCATTGATTACCAAGCAGCCGCGCTCGTCGGTTTCAATACCGATACCAGGAAGCGTATGAAAATGATCGTTGCGATCAGGCCCGGTAATACGACGAAGTGCGATGTGCGAAATCGTTTCCGTCATTCCATACGTTTGGAAAATCGCGGACGCATACACCTTGAGCTTCTCGCATGTAACATCATCAAGAGGCGCGCCCCCAATCAAACAAATTTGAATTTTATTCAGCGATTGTGGATGATTTGACCCAAGAATTGAAACCACCTGATAGGGGACCAGTGCTGTGAAATGAATCTCCTGATCGGGAGAAATTTTTTCAAACGGATCGGCACACGGATCAATAATGAAAAGATTCATCCCTGTAACAAAGGCCCTCACGATCATCATCCTTCCCGCGATGTATCTTGCATCAAGGCACAACAGCGCGTTAAAGTCTTTCCGGAGCTGTAAAGCATTTTCCGTAAGCCGCGCGCTGGCGATCATTTGATCACGCGTAACCACAATTTTTTTTGGAGAACCGGTTGAGCCACTTGTATGGATTTCAAAAGCAGCCTGTTCACCGCACCATTCGCGGATAAAAGTGAAAGCGTTTTCTTCCGCGGAGGATTGGCCAGCGATGTGTCCTTGAGTGATCTCCTGAAGCGACACCCGACGGCCATTGACATCAATCGAAGCATGATCATTTGCCATCCCGAATTATATTAACGGTGAAAAACCGGCAGCATTGAAACAGCAATTACCTCTAAATGCCAGACAAAGGTCAGGGGAATTTTGGGTACTTCGACCAGTCTGGTTCTCGCTTTTCCAGAAATGCGTTCTTGCCTTCCTTAGCTTCCTCTGTTAAATAGTAGAGCAGTGTTGCATTGCCGGCAAGCTCCTGAATACCCGCTTGTCCGTCCAGTTCCGCGTTGAACGAGCATTTCAACATCCGCAGGGCCAGCGGGCTTTTCGAAATCATTTTCCGGGCCCACTCAATTGACGTTTCTTCCAGCATTTCAAGGGGAACGACCTTATTTACGAGCCCCATATCGAGGGCTTCTTTTGCGTCATACTGATCACACAGATACCAGATCTCCCTGGCTTTCTTCTGACCGACGATCCGCGCAAGATAAGACGCCCCGAACCCTCCATCAAAACTCCCAACCTTGGGTCCGGTTTGTCCGAAGCGGGCATTTTCCGCAGCGATGGTCAGGTCGCAAACCACGTGAAGAACATGGCCTCCTCCGATGGCCCAGCCTGCGACTGCGGCAATCACCGGTTTTGGTATCGATCGGATCAATTTCTGAAGGTCCAGTACATTGAGACGTGGCACCGTGTCCTCACCGATATAGCCGCCGTGACCCCGGATGCTTTGGTCACCGCCGCTGCAAAAAGCCTTGCCCCCTTCTCCCGTAAGAATTATAACGCGAACATCGGCGTCCTCCCGGCAGAGGTTCATGGCATCGATCATCTCCTTGACGGTTAACGGAGTGAACGCATTGTGCACATCGGGCCTGTTGATGCTGATCCGTGCAATGCCATCCATTTTATGAAAGAGGATCTCCTTATAAACTTTTACCGGTTGCCAGGGAAATTTAGATTTCATAGCTGTTTCTGATTTTTTGTTTGAGGTTGTCGAATATGGTTCTGTTCAGTTGCACACCCGTTTCTACTTCAAGGACCTTTGGCGTCCCGTCATTGTCGAAAAACGTTTTCGCGAGATTTTTCAATTGGCGCCTATGATCAAGCTTCAGGTGTTCAATGTTAAACTCCTCGCATAATTTTAAGGCATTCAAAGGCTGTCGTGTAATAAAATATTCCGGTGCTTCGGGTTGCGTAGCGGGACCGTCAATCATGTTAAAGATAGATCCACCATGGTTATTGAGCAGAAGGATCCTCAGATTGGGGATTGCGTAATTGTGCCAGAACGAATTGCGGTCATAAAAAAAAGCGACATCGCCTGTAATTAAGAGGTGCATCCCCGTCGAGCTTAGAGAATGACCGACGGCCGTACTTGTACACCCGTCAATTCCGCTTGTGCCCCTGTTCGAACGAACGGCAACCCCTGTTTTTGATGGAGGAAGTCCGATGAAATTTGCATAGCGTACGCTCATGCTGTTTGCGAGGTGCAGCGTGCATCCGTTGGGCATCTGGTCAAGGATCGTCTTTACCACCTCCATCTCACTCAGATCATCTTGCGGAAAATAGTCGCGAATGGATCGAAGTGTGCGACGTTCTTCTATCTCCCAAAGGTTTTTGAAATTGTTTTGCTTTTGGTTTTCAAAGCTTGCGTGAACAGGAAGTGCCGCTAGCAATAAAAAAAAATTTGCCGGTGTGGTAAAAAAAACGTTGGTGATGTTTTTGAAGGTGTCAGCGGGGGTTCCTGCCGGCTGGACGTGCCAGTGTTTTTGTGGCGAAAATTTGCGGAGAAAAAGTTTCAGGTTCTTTGATATGAGTGATTTTCCGAAGGTGATCAGCAGGTCTGGCTGGAGTGTTTTTTTTAGGTTTTCTGAGGCCTGGCCGAGAAAAAGATCGCTGTGGTAAATGATCTCTTCGGTACCGTTAACATTCGAAATGATGTCCGCCACAACGGGACATCCATGTGTTTGTGAGAATTTAACGAGCGCTCGTGCCATCTCCGGCTCATGTTCGTGTTGACCAACAACAACCAGTACCTTTCTGAATTGAGCCCACTGTTCATTGACAAACGATTTTTGACGATCATCAAGATCCGGCGCTGCGAAGTGTTCTTCAATGACCCGCACATTGGTGCTGAAAATGGTCTCCTCATTTTTTGAAGGATACAAGGGTTCCCGGAAAGGCGCGTTGATATGAACTGGCCCCTGCGGTTCCTGACGCGAAAGGTTGATCGCTTCGTTGACGATCCGGTTGATCGCCCAGACACTGTCTGCATGTACATAGTCCTGTGGCAGCTGATAGGAGCCCTTTACATGTTTTCCAAAAATTTCTGCCTGAAATATCGTTTGGCCGTCGTGCTGCGCGATCCACTCTGCAGGCCGGTCGGCGGTGAAAATAACAAGCGGTGTCTGGCTGAAGAATGCTTCGGCGACCGCGGGAGCGAAATTATAGGCAGCAGAACCTGACGTGCAGAGCAAGATGGCTGGATTCCGGGTTTGTTGTGCGATACCGAGACCGATGAAACCTGCGCTTCTTTCGTCGCTGAATGTCCTCGCCACGATCGCCGGATGCCTCGTGAATGCAAGCGTAAGTGGCGCGCATCGTGAGCCCGGACATAAAACTACCTGCTGAATTCCTTTCCTGACACAAAGCTCCGCGATGTCAAAAATTGGCTGGTAATGCATTGTCAGAATATCACGTTAAGCAATGTGTTGAATTTTATTTCGGTTTCTTCAAATTCTTCTTCTGGAATGGAGTCAACGGTGACGCCCGCACCTGCATACAAGATCGCCGTATTGTCACAGATCTGCATACAGCGCAGGTTTACAAAGATATGAATGTCGGAGCCGATGTTGACCGGCCCCAGGTATCCGGAATAAAACGAGCGATCATATCCCTCCTGGGCGTTCAGGAATTCCAGGGACGGGTGAAGGGGCATGCCACAAACCGCGGATGTGGGATGGAGCAACCGCAGCATGGTGCTGCCTAGCTGCGGAAAGTTCGTCGCCTTCATGTCAACGGTGAAATCTGATTTCAAATGTATGAGGTTTCCGGCAACCACTGTTTTTGGGCCATGTTCCTCATACTCACGAAGCCTGATTTTCTTAAAGCAGCTGATGACATAACGTTCGACGAGCGCTTGTTCTTCGATCTCCTTTTGGGTCCACGCGACATTGCGCAGGCTCATGCCTTCGCGTAAAGGTTGTGTTCCTGCAAGCGCTACGGTTTTAAAGATGGATTGGTCCTCGACCGTTACAAGAATTTCGGGCGTTGCCCCGACCCAGCATCCGATGCTGGGAATGTTTACGAGTGAAACAAGTGCGCTGGGATACTGATCGGTCAGTTTTGCAAATACGTTCAGCAAATCAAAATCGGACGGCAGATCAACCACCTTCGTGCGTGAAGGGACAATTTTCTCAAACGTATTTTTTTCAAGCTCCGCCAGGGACCTACGAATCAATTGGATAAAATCATGGTCTTTCGCAACGGGCCGGCTTGTTGAATCCCCCGAAGCAATTTTGAAAGTCTTGTTGGGGGATTTTTTGTATTCCCTTTCAAGCCAGTTCCGTGAAGCCGCTGAAACACTGTCATTTGGAGCCCGGAGTTTTCCGTCTTCAAAGCTGAATAAGAGATCGGCCGGCAGGAAGATTGCGTCGCGTTCCGTGTCAAAGGGGGCAAAAATAAAGCCCGGGTTTAGATCCTCAATCGTGTTGCCTTTGGGGAGTTTCTTATAGTCATTTGATATCAGCAAATGCCGGATTTGGGAGCCCGGAAGGCGCCAGAGCGCAAAGGGAAAATCATTGACGGACGCATGTCCTGTTAAAAATGCGAGTAGTTCAGTTTCTGAAGTCTCAACCTGAGAAACTGAAGTCAAAGTATTCATCGTTTCCTAATTCTTTTTTTCTAACACTGCCATGGTTATGCGGCTGATGCATACCAGTTCATCGTCCTCTGTTGTAATACGGATCTCCCACACCTGGGTTTTCTTTCCGATGTGAACCGGTCTGGTTACACCCTTTACGAAGCCGCTGCGCACCCCCTTGATGTGGTTGGCGTTAATATCCAAACCCACACAAAATTGTTTTTCGTTATCGACACAGCAATGGGCGGCCACACTCCCCATGGTCTCAGCCAGCGCAACCGAAGCACCTCCATGTAACAGGCCAAACGGCTGGTGAGTTCGCCGGTCCACCGGCATTTTTGCTTCGATGTAGTCCTCGCCGATGGACGTAAATTCAATACCAATCTGTTCTGCCATCGTGTTTTTCGATAATGCATTGAGATGGTCAACTGAAATCCCTTTTGCGAAGATTGTCATGGATCCCGACTTGTTTATGCAAGACTAGTGTGAATCAACAATTTGTCTATTTTTGCGCGTGCCTAACGGTAAGGACATTGCCTTCGGCATTGTACAACCGCCTTGCAGAAGCGGGCCTAAAATAGCGGAAAATTGAACAGCAAAAAAGTTTACCTCATCCGGCACGGACAAACCGATTTTAACTTAAAAAATATCGTTCAGGGCAGCGGGGTGGACACCGATTTGAATGAATTGGGCAGAAAGCAATCCCGGGCATTTTTTGACGCATATCAACATATTCATTTTGATGCGGTCTATACGTCTGCGCTAAAGCGGAGCCAGCAATCCGTACGATACTTTCTGGAGCGTGGTATCCCTCATATTCCGCTGGTCGGATTGAATGAGATCAGCTGGGGTACCAAAGAGGGTCACCGCGTCACTTCGCAGGAGGATGAGTATTACCACTATATGCTGAATGAGTGGCAAAAAGGCAATACGTTGATGCGAATAGAAGGAGGGGAGAGCCCGGACGACGTCGTAAAAAGGATGAAACCGGCAATCGACTTTGTCATGCGACAAGCCGATGAGAAAACGATACTGATCTGCATGCACGGCAGGGCAATGAGGATCTTACTGTGTTACCTTCTGAATTACCCTTTACGCTGCATGGACATGTTTGACCACACCAACCTTTGCCTGTACGTTCTCAACTACACAGGCACCATGTTTCATATTGAAAAATATAACGACACGAGTCACCTGGTCTTTAATTGAGAGAGGGCGGACCTCGCTTTGCTATCGATGCTGTTCTTGTACTCATGCTTCCTGAATTCCAGGGCGCGGAAAAAATACCGTCTGGCTTCAGCAATATCATTTTCCTCCATGGCAAGGTAGCCTAACTGCAGCGTGGCATTCGCGGCAAAATACCAGTTTTCCTCACCACACATCCCGAGTGCCTGAGCGTAAAACAGTTTTGCCGCCGCGTATTGCTTTTGCTTATGGGAGATCCGCGCTTTCCGGTAATAGTATTCCGCCTGGTCTTTTTTTGTTGGTAGGTCTGCGGGTGTGATGGTGACAAGAGTGGAGTCGGCTTCCGCATAATAACCGCCATCGGTGAAATAACGAACTTTCGAAAGGAGGACGTTCGGAAGCTCATCCGACGACAACATGCGCGCAGCATGTTTATCGGCTTCCGAGGCTTCTGTTCCTGCCGCCCGCGCTTTGGCGAAGAATTGATTTGATTTATCAGGGGAACCATTCAGCCAGTGACACAACCCGATCTTGTAATACGCGTCTTTTAAATAGTTTTTTCCTTTGAAACCCGCGATGAATAATTGATAAGCGTTAATTGCTTTTCCATAATCGTTTCTGTGAAGGTATGCCTCGCCGATTAAATAATGCCTGTATATCAAATCGAAGTCGTTGCTATTGTTGAAGACACTACCTTCCAGCAAAGAGAGGGCAACCTTACTTTCAGCGTTTTTTATGGCAACCGCCGCAGCCAGTAACGTTTCAAGTTTCTTCGGACTGCTGCTGACAAGACTCCCGATTTCAAGAGCCCCTTCTTCAGTGTTTTGCAAAACGAAGGTTTGGATGAGCGCATGGAGCAAGTGCGCTTCATTCGAAAAATCGGACGCCGAATTTCTGACAAGATCCAGGTCCTTTAATCCAGCGGAGATCGAACCTCGCATGCCCAGCATGGAAAGGAGCCAGTTATATTTTTCAGGCACAGCCCCCATCATCACCTGAAGCAAGCCTGTGGTCTTGCGGATCGGCACGAATTTCGGATTTTTTTTACGGCACGTTTCGGCAATGCTGTATGCGCTTTTGAGGTTGAAGGCGGCATCGAGCTCCTTCCCAAATTTTAAATATACAAAGGCCCATTGGAGTCGCATTTCAGCTTGCAGAAATTGCGCTGCCGGCGTCGAACGACCGGATTTATCCGACATCCGGCTTTCAAAACGGCGTTCGTAAACGTGAAATTGTTGCGGGTCCTCGGAAAGCAGGAGCTCAATAATTTCGGACAGGGAAATGATATAGAGATCAGCCGCCGAGTTGGCCTCCCCAAGGATATTTCGAGCATCCGCCATCCGAAGGTCAAATACCAGCTGATGAGCACGCTGCTGATTGCTGGTGAATTTCCATTCCTGCGCGTGGGTGACGTACGGAAATAAAAAAAGGCAGGCGAAAATGCCTGCCTTGATGTTTTGCAATAAAATATTATTCAACTTTCTTTCTGCGGCTGGGAGCAGGAACTGCCGTTTTGTTGGCTTTAGGCTTGTCTCCTTCATCGAGTGAATCGAGGTCAACATCTGCCAAGATACGACCAGAGTGTTCATCGATCACAATTTTTTTCTTTTCGCGGATTTCGGCAATCTTCTGAGGAGGAATAACAATATTACATCCTTCCGCAGCGCCACGCACGACGCGCACCACAGCCAAACCATTTGAAAGGCTGCCACGCAATCTTTCGTAATATTTTAAGAGCTTATCCTCGATCTTTTTTGAAGCTTTCTCGCGTTCGGTGACCAGTTTTCTTTCCTCTTCCTGGCTTTCAGCCATGATGTCCTGAAGCTCTTTCTTTTTGTTTTCCAGATGCTCGCCGCGTTCGCCAATCTGCGTATTGGTCCTTTCGATCTCGTCTTTTTTTGCCTGGATCAGGTCTTTTGCTTCTTTTATCTTTTTTTCGCAGATCTGTATTTCCAGCTCCTGCAATTCGATCTCTTTTGTAATGGCATCAAATTCCCGGTTGTTTCGAACATTTTTCTGCTGCTCATTATATTTTTTGATCAGCTTTTCGGCTTCTTTGATGCCTTCTTTGTTCTTCTTGATATTTTCCTCTAAATCCTTCTGCTCAGCCTCGAAACGGTGTAACCGTGTTTTATATCCTTCAATCTCATCCTCGAGGTCCTGAACCTCGTCCGGCAGGTCGCCCCTTAACTTTTTGAGTTCATCGATTTTGGAGTCTATAGCCTGGAGTTTTACTAGTGCTTCGAGTTTTTGTGCAACTGATTGATTTTCCATTATTTACAGATAACTTATTGGATTCGTAATGGTACTTGAAAAATTGATCGCAAAAGTACGAAATTTTTTGATCAAAACCTCCTGCAAGAGTTCCTTCGTGAATACCTCGCTTTCATAATGGCCAATATCGGCAATGATTATACGTCCATCGGCATCAAAAAATTCGTGGTATTTGAAGTCAGCGGTGATAAAAACAGCGGCTCCTTCGCGAATCGCATTCGGTAACAAAAAGCTGCCCGCCCCACCACAAACTGCCACTTTTTTCACAGCCCTGTTAATCAGGGGTGTATGACGTATCATTTTTAGATCCATCCTGGTTTTCAAACGTTCCAAAAACGCCACTGGTTCCATGCTGTCGTCCAGTTCGCCGATCATGCCGGATCCAACTTCCTGATTTTGGTTCTTTAACGCCGACAAATAATAGGCAACTTCCTCATAAGGGTGACTTTTTTTCAAGGCAGCCATTACCTGCCTGTTGAGATGGCTGGGAAAAATTACTTCAACCCGCATTTCCTCCACAAACTCCTGTTGACCACTGGTCCCGACATGGGGATTCGCGTCGGGTCCCGGTTTGAATGTACCTGTCCCCTTGATCCGAAAACTGCAATTCTGATAATTACCAATCTGGCCGGCGCCGGCCTTGTGCAGAGCGTCCAGCACCTGGTCAGTATTCGCCGCGGGGACAAACGTTGTCAGTTTGCTCAGGACATCGTCTTTTGGCAATAGCACCCGGAGGTTTTTCAACCCGATCTTTTCACCGATCTTCCTGTTGACACCCTGGTCAACATTGTCCAGATTCGTGTGAATCGCATATATCGCAATATTGGCCTTAATCGCTTTAATCAAAGTTCTTTCGACATAATTGCTGCCGGTGAGACGTTTTAACCCTTTGAAAAGGATCGGATGATGGGCGACGATGAGATTGCATTTTCTGTCGATGCCTTCCTGAACAACAGCCTCCGTGCAGTCGAGTGTAACCAGCAACCCCTGAACTTCTGCAGTCTCGTCCCCGGTGATCAACCCGGAGTTGTCATAGGCCTCCTGGTAAGCGCGTGGAGCAAAGGATTCCAGGTATTCTGTAACATCTTTTATTTTTGTACCGGCCATGTTTCAAAAAATCGGGTTTCAAGTCAAGAGATCTGATAACTGAAGAATGACAAAAATTAAGAATTAAATCAATATATTCCTCTGCGCTATCCAAATCACTGATGTTTCGATTCATATTGTTTCCATTTGCTGTTTTGTATGATCTTGTGACGAACGTTAGGAACGTGCTATATGAACGTGGTTACCAGCCCAGCACCTCGTTCGATATCCCCGTTATCAGCGTTGGAAATCTCGCCGTGGGTGGAACTGGCAAGACCCCGATGATCGAGTACCTGATAAGGTTGCTAACCCCCCCGTATCATATAGCAACTCTTAGCCGCGGGTATGGGCGGAATACGCGCGGATTCCGGATTGCGTCGGAAAACGAGACTTCCTCCACGCTGGGAGACGAGCCGCTCCAGCTCTTCAAAAAATTCGGTTCAAAAGTAACGGTTTCCGTTGCTGAAGAACGGGTATTGGGAATTTCGCAGCTGGTTGATGAACATCCTGATATTGATGTCATTTTGCTCGATGACGCTTTTCAGCACCGCAGGGTCAGACCGCTTTTCCAAATTCTTCTTACGGATTTCAACCGGCCATTTTATGCTGATTATCTGCTCCCGATGGGCAGGCTGAGGGAATCGCGAAGGGGAGTTGACAGAGCGGATATCGTTATCGTTACGAGATCTCCACTCGATCTGCGTGAGGACCAGATGATGAAAATTGAAGATGAGGTCCGGAACTACACGATGAAACCGGTTTTCTTTTCAACGGTGCGCTATGGGACGCCTTTGGGTTTCGAAGGGACAACTGTTCCAATTGCGGGTAAGGTCATCCTTCTCACAGGAATTGCAGATGCGCAACACATCGAAACTTATGTGAAGCAGCATTTTACGATGATCAAACACTTCGAATTTTCAGACCACCACGCTTATGACACGGCTGAATTGAAAAAGATCTGTACGTTTGCGCGCAGCGCCCAGGCATCCGTGATCACAACGGAAAAAGATGCTGTGAAGCTTGATTCGCCGGTTTTCAGGGCGACTTTAGCGGGAACGCCATTTTTTTATTTACCGATTCAAACGGAATTCCTGAAAAATGGAAAGGAATTTGATGAAATGGTCCTCAATGTGTTAGGCACTTCCGGTCATTCGTGAAAAAAAAGCCGCGGAGCATGAAAACAAAATCATCCAAAGTCTATTTTTGCGCGTGCGTTTATTGAAAATTATTTTAGCGCTCTTGCCGTTTCTGTTGTTCAGCTCCCGGGGTTGGGCCCAACGAGACGATGCTGCTGTCAAGGGCAGAAGGGGCTCCCGCATCCTTGACGATACCACCAAACAGGTCTATGGTCCCGGCACTTCCCGTTACTTTTATGAGTCGGATTTTTTTTACAACCGGAACATTGTTTCGCCGATAGATACGCTGATCAAAGATTTCCACCGCTACAATTATGTTCAACGCAATCTGAATTTTTACCAGGACCTCGGCAATATCGGTACTGCGATCCGGCCAATCTTTTATAAATCACCGGATGTGGTAGGCGTGCGCTCGGGGATGGATGTTTATGATCTTTACTGGGATTCGGAGCTCGTCGAGTATTTTGATACGAAATCACCGTATTCGAACATGAACGTCGTGCTCGGCGGAAGAGGGCGTTCATTGACAAAGATCGTGTTCAGCAGGAATATTAATCCGCGGTGGAATTTTGGATTCACGTATCGCGGCTTTTTCATCGACAAGCAAGTCCCCGAACGCAGGGGCAAAGGGGACAGAATCACCCGCAGCAATTATTACGACTTTTTCACCAGCTACCATGCGAAGGACAGTATCTATTCCGTCTTTGCCAATTTTCAGCGAATGATGCATGGCGTGGAGGAATATGGCGGCGTCAGGGCGATAGCTCCGGATAGCTCCTTTGATGCCTACTTTGGCCAAAACATTTTGCCATGGCTAAGTGCGGCAAAAAGCAAGGACCATCGGATCAATGTGCACTTCCATCATCAGTTGCGTGTTGGATCCGCGCTTCAGGTGTATCATACATTGGATCGCTACAGACAGCGGGCAAAGTTCATCGATGACTATAAAACCGACAGCGAATTTTTTCCATTTGTGAACATCGAAAATGACAAAACGAACGACATCGGCAAATTTAAAGTTGTACGCAACGAGGCTGGTATTAAGGGCAACCTGTTAAAATTATTTTACAACGGTTACTATGCGATCCGTCATTACAACATGACTTACAATCATTGGACGCAGGATTCGTTGCGAGTTCCCGCCAGGGGAGACGAAAATTATCTTGGAGGACGTATTGAACTGAATCTGGACTCTCTCGGCCTGTTAAATGGATGGGCCGAAGTGAACGAGGAAGGAAACTACAGGATACAGGGAAAACTTGTGAGCCGATGGTTCGAAGCATCACTGCGTCAATTGTTATATAAGCCGTCATTTCTTGAGCAGGCTTATACCGGGGCTCACCATGAGTGGAACAATGAATTTGCAAATGTTGAGAGCAGCCAGATCAACGGCTATCTGCACTATCGCTCGAAAACAGTCGGTATTTCACCCGGCCTCACATTCACGCGGCTGAGAAATTATGTTTTTTTCGATCAGGTCACCAAGGTTGACAGTGTACAACAGGTGTTTCCGGTCCAGTCCAATGGCAACCAGATTTATTTTACACCGGAGCTCCGTTTTTCTGTGAAGTTCTTCCGCCACGTGATGCTGACCAATCAAACGCTCTATACTTTTTTTGCTGAAAATGCCAACGATGCAATTCGCGTCCCTGAATTGTTTGTGAACACCCAACTGGCCTATTCGAACATTCATTTCGACGGAAATTTGGATATGCAGGCGGGGGTTGAAGTGCACTGGCATTCGGCTTATTATGCACCGGCATATGATCCGGCGATCCGTCAGTTTTATAACCAGGACGATTTTAGAGTCAATGCCTTTCCCGTGGTTGATCTGTTTTTCAATGCCAAGATCAAAAGGGCACGGATACTCTTCAAATGGAATAACCTTGTGCAGCTGGTCACTACAACCGGATATTTCCCGACTCCCCTTTATCCCGGTCAGCGGAATGTTATTGATTTTGGATTTGACTGGTCATTTTACGATTGATCTGTTAACTTGTCATCATGGAAGCAAAGGATAAATTTACGCTTGGCCTCGAACTTCCAACAGATCCGCGGTGGGTCGACATCGCCGAAAAGAATATTGGTGAAATACTGATCGATCATGCGTATTGCGAGCAAAAAGCCGCCACATCCTGCATTTCCCTTATCGTACAATATCCTGAAAAAGAAAAATTACTTGATGTGCTCGTTCCGCTGGTCGCCGAAGAGTGGAGTCATTTTGAGCGTGTGATTCATGAACTTAGAAAAAGGGGCATTCCTTTGGGATCTCAGAGAAAAGATGAATATGTCGATGCGCTCCAGCAAGTCATAAGAAAAGGGGGCAGCAGGGAACAGCAGCTGGTTGAAAAACTCCTGATGAATGCGTTGATCGAAGCGCGGAGCTGCGAACGGTTCAAGATACTTTGGAAGAATCTTCCCGATCCAGAGCTGGCGAAATTCTATTATGAGCTGATGGTTTCCGAGGCCGGGCATTACAAAAGTTTTCTGACCCTTGCAAAGGAGTATATTCCGGAAGAGCAGGTTAATCACCGCTGGCGGGAACTTCTCGAGCAGGAAGCGGAGATTGTTAAAGGGCTAAAATTCCGGGGTGACCGGATGCATTGAAATCAAAGTTGCTAGAAGCCTTCGTCTAAAAAGTTGCTGATGGCGACTCGGAACCCGCGCACATTCTGTGGGATCTAAACTTGAAACCTGAAACAACTCGAAACAGAAACTCTCACGCTATGTCTTCTGTTTCTTCTTCTTCGCCGCCGGGAACAAAACGTTATTAAGGATCAGTCTGTAACCAGGCGAGTTCGGGTGTTGATGGAGATCGGTAGGCTCTTCATTGACCTGGTGCTGATAATCTTCAGGATCATGTCCACCGTAAAATGTCCAGAATCCCTTGCCCATAATGCCGTGAATATATTTTGCTTCCTTGATCTCTTTGTTTTCACCCATCACAACCACATCCGGTTTGATCAGATTTTTCTTGAAGCCGGTGGTCTGTCCGAAAAATCCCTGAATGACGCGCGTATGATTTTGTGATAACATTGTTGGGATCGGGTCCCACTTCGCCGAAAACTCAAAGATCGAAAAGTAATCGTTATCCTGGCGCACCCCACGGTCGTTGGGCTGATTGTCGATATCTGAAAATTCATACTGGTACGGATCCCTCACTATCCTGAAATCCGTAAACGCGAGGGTGTTGTCGTAATTCAGCTTATCCTGTGCCGTCGGGTCTGCGGGGTCACCGTCGTACATCCGTTCGCAAATGTCAACGCCTTCAGCGGCTAGTGCGATGTCGTAGGTATCGGTAGCCGAGCACATGGCGAAAAGAAAACCACCGCCGGTCACGAATTCCTTGATCTTCTTCGACACGGCAAGTTTGAGTTGTGAAACTTTATGAAATCCATGTTTGCGGGCCAGGTCTTCAGATTCTTTCACCTGTTCGACATACCAGGGCATGTTGCTGTATTGCCCGTAGAATTTGCCGTATTGTCCTGTAAAATCTTCATGATGCAGGTGTAGCCAGTCGTATTTTGGCAAGGATCCGTTCATCACTTCGTCGTCGAAAATAATATCATAGGGAATTTCCGCATAGGTGAGTACCAGCGTCACGGCGTCGTCCCACGGCTGTTTGGTTTTTGGTGAATAAACAGCGATGCGGGGATATTTTTCAAGCTTCATCACATCGTAGTTCAGCGCCGGGCTTGCGATCTCTGAGAGGATCTGGTTCGCCTGCGCATCGGAGATCACTTCGAAACTAACACCCCGAACCACCAGCTCATTTTGAATGGCGGGGTGAAACTTGCACATAAAGCTTCCGCCACGGTAGTTCAAAAGCCACTCGACCTCGATTTCGCTGCGCAGCACCCAATAGGCAATGCCGTAAGCTTTCAGATGGTTGGTCTGCTTTTCGTCCATTGGGATAAATATCGAGTTTGCCTTCAATAGGCTACCACAGAATAACAGGCAGATCAACAAAATACTGCTCCTCATCGTAAACATTCCTTGTTTTGTTCTCATAAATTTACCCATCCGGAAGTGATTTATAGTAAATATTTTGCCAAATACCCCAAATGGGAGTCTTTTTGGAAAAAAAAAACTGTTGACGTGTAACATTAGATGGTCATTTATCAACGTATAAGGGTTGGCAGATTGTTTCAAAGCGCATCATTCTTTATCGTAACAAATGAATCTGGTTGAGAATATCAAGGAAGGATTGCGGTCCGTGCAGGCAAACCTGCTCCGCTCGGTCATTACCGCATTGATCGTCACCCTGGGCATCACCGCCCTGATCGGCGTGTTAACGGCCATTGATGCTGCCCAGAAGTCATTCAGCGAGAGTTTATCAGTTCTTGGGTCCAACAGCTTCGAAATTCGCTCCAAACGATACTGGGGACGCTCTACCCAAGGCGTCAATCAGAAAGTATTCCCGCCGCTGAAGCTTGCAGAGGTTCAGAAGTTTGTCACCGATTACCGGGTGACTTCGGTCGTCAGTGTTTCAGCGGGCTTAACGGGAATTGCCGAAGTAAAACACGCTTCCCAGAAAACAAATCCCAACGTCTATGTATTGGGGGCTAACGAAAATTATCTCGCGATTAAAAATCTTAACGTTGCGAAGGGCAGGTCTTTCTCGTCATATGAAATCATGAACGGCCGGCAGGTTGCAATAATCGGACATTCCATCTACAAGACGCTTTTTAAGAATAATGCCGACGCGGTCAATAAGAAGATCTCTTTTTCAGGCACGCAGTTCCAGGTGATCGGTGTGCTGGAGGAGAAAGGAGAGTCTTTTGATGAAAATTTCGACAACATGGTTTTCATTCCTTTGAAGTTGGCAAATCAGCTTTCCCATGGCCAGGGGTTGTATTATGAGATCACGGTCGGGATTGCCGATCCCACGCAACTGGAGTATGCAATGGGTGAAGCGACTGGTATAATGCGTTCGATCCGGAGGGATCCGATTGGTAAGGAAAGCTCTTTTGATCTTGAAAGCAGCGAGGCCCTGAAAGAGACAACCGAGAAGATCTTTGGATATTTCCAGACCGGCGGATTCAGCATTGGATTTATCACTTTGCTCGGTGCGTCGATCGCATTGATGAATATCATGCTCGTTTCGGTTACCGAGCGTACCCGCGAGATCGGGATTCGCAAGGCTTTAGGCGCGACCCCGCTGAAGATTCGGATCCAGTTCATTGTTGAGGCGATCGTGGTTTGTCTGCTCGGTGGCATCGTCGGTCTGATACTGGGCATTGTGATCGGGAATTTCGCGGGCGGCCTGCTGGGCAGCAAGTCATTTTTTATTCCGTGGGCGTGGATGACGATGGGATTTTTTGTATGCATCATCGTCGGTCTTATTTCGGGTTATTACCCGGCGCATAAAGCTTCCAAACTCGATCCTATCGAATCTCTGAGATTTGAATAAATTGCGATCGGAATCAACAATTCAGGAGAGATGCCAGAGTGGCCGATCGGGGCGGTCTCGAAAACCGTTGTCCCGTTTACGCGGGACCCAGGGTTCGAATCCCTGTCTCTCCGCAGATTCATTTCAAGTTAGTTCAAGTCCCTTCAAATGCCATTATTTGCCAATAATGGCATTCTTTTAGCTCCATCTTTCTCCGCATTTTTTCTAATTTTGTTTCACTCTGGTTTCACCTTGAATAAATAATTGTTTCACCCATGAAAGAATCATTTTCGATTAAGTTTTACCTGAATCAGTCCAAGGTCAAAGATGATAAGCAACAGATCTATGTAAGAATTATTGTTGAACGGGAGAAAGTGGAATTGGCGACAAAACTCTATGTCGATCCGAAGCAATGGAACGAGCAGACCGGCCGTACCAAAAGGAACATTTCCGTCAATGATGAAATAGCTGACATCGAGAGCGAAATAAGTAAGGTACGAAGAAGGATCATTGATGATAACAAAAAGATTTCCGCCAGGCTACTCAAACAATACTACAAGGGAGAGAAGAATTTCAAGGTGAAGATCCTCGAATACTTCAAAAACCATATCGATGAGCTTGAGCAATACGCCACATCAAAAAAAATAAGCCCTGCAACAGTCACAGCTTATAATAACAGCTATAAAGCGATGATTAAATTTCTCAACGATCACAAGAAATCAGGAGACATCAACATCAAGGAATTCGACTATAGTTCGATCATCAGCCTGGATCTCTTTCTTAAAACAGTTTATAAGGATCGATTGGGCGAGAATATCAGCACGAATTACGTTAATAAGCAGCACAGTCGAATAAGAACGATACTTCATAAAGCTGTACGCGAAGGCATCCTTGCCACTAATCCATACGGAAAATTCAAACTGAAAAGGGATAAAACGTCCCGCGAACGGCTTACCGAAGAGGAATTGGATAAGTTAAGATCGGAGTCATTTGGTGGTAACAAAAGTCTGCAAAGGGTGAGGGACTTTTTCCTATTTAGTTGCTACACAGGCTTACGGTATGAAGATGCATATAATCTTAAAATGGACGACCTTACGAAAGAACCTGATGGGTCTTTGTCGATCGATATCGTCATGGGCAAAACCGACGATAAGGTCTACGTCCCTATTCTTAAACCTGCGCTGGATATAATACAAAAATATACCGATGACGATTCCCGTAAGGTTTATAATTATGTTTTGCCCCGGTATAGCAATCAGAAGATCAACCTTTATTTGAAGACCATCTCGGACCTTTCGGGTATCGGCAAAGACCTGACACATCATGTGGCGCGTCACACGTGTGCAACGTTTTTGCTTAACAGTGGGATGCCAATAGAAGTTGTCCAGAAAATTCTGGGCCACACCGACATAAGAACCACTAAAATTTATGCGAAGATGCTCAACAGCACCGTTAAGGAAGAAATGAAGAAATTAGATCAAAAGCTTACTTTGACACAAGGTGTCGCAAAGGCATCGAGTTGAAAAATTCTGTTGGCAGAAAGTTGATTTGCCTTCGGAGTATTTTGAATACTTTCGGAAATCTTCGGAAACAGTTGACACTCTCCTTTAATCGCAAAATATTGACGAAAAGATCAGGTTATGGCTGGCAATGACGACCATTCGAAAGAACATCCAGGCAGAAAAGCCAAGAAAATACAAATCGACGTCTGGGAAGATGCCGAAGCGAGCTTTTATCTTGCGCTCGCACGGCTAAAGAGTTCGACTGATCCGAACCCTGATGATGTAAGGACCTTGATCCGGTCAGTTGCCTATGATATGACCAAGCATCGGGATATAAGAGAGACGCAGGAACATATCTCAGAAATGCTATCGTTTTGCTGGAGGTGTCTGTTTACAGCTGGTAAAGAAATTGATAGCCAGTACTTAGAAGTTAGCATGGCGACCTTCGAAGAATTCTGTGAAAGCGAATTTGGCCGAGCACTTGGCAATGTTTTTCATCATTTGGAGCATTTCAAAAACATTGCCGATAAGGGCGAGACAATGGAAGCGAAAACTGAATTATCGCTTTTAAGTGTTTTAAAAGAAAGCCTGACAAACCCCGGGATATCTGTTTCGCAGGAGGTTAACAGCTACCTGACTCCAATTTTTAACACTTTTAAAAACGCCATTATTGCGCAGAATGCGGACGGTACGTTAAGGGTCGATGTCGTAAGCGGAAGGTCTGCTGAATTTGAAATTTTTATTCAGGACGGCAGCAAGCTGACTAAAGTAACGAACGTCCTTGATATCCCTCCAGCTGAAAAAGTATTCTATAAGGTCGATGACGCAATAATCGAAGCAATCACTGCGGGTGAAGGCAATTTATTGTTTAACATTTTTCCCGGTGCAATCATTGCAAATGGACGCCTGGATTTATCAGCGGCCCAGGAGAAAATCCAATTGCAAGTCCCGATAGGTCATGCGTCTTTTTCTGCGAAACCGGAATCACTCGGCAACTTTGAGGTAACGGTGCCAACGTTTCAGGATGTGGAGCAAATCAACGAGGTAACCCAATCAATTGAAATGTTACCCAATGTTTTATCCGGGATCGACAGAGATCTTCAGCAATTTTATTCCATTCCCGGAAATGTTAAGAAAAATTCTCACTTGCGAAAAAAAATTGCTTCTGAGCTTTACGACACGGTTCATAATCATTTTCCGGCTTTTTCGGCACATGTGAAAAGCACCATTACAGGTTATTTAGCCATACCCCACGGAATACTTGATACCGAAGCCCGGCATGAAGAGTCGCCGAGGACAGGCAGCTATCATCAATATCTTGGCAAGACCATCAGAAATATTCTAAAAAGCAAACCCTAGGCCATAACCTAAGCCGAGACAAATTTTTAGCCTACGCTAAAAAAATCCGTTTAGGTAGCTCATGTATCTTTTTCAGCCGGTGCCAACTTCGTTCTATGAAACAATTCGAAATGAAGCGCGAAGATGTGACCGGAAATTTGCTGGTTGTGCCCAGGGCGTTTATGGAATCGCTGCTGGAAGGACAGAATAAAATTCTCAATCTTCTGGAAAAGCTGTCTGATAAAAGCCACGTGGGTGATTACGTCACGGAACCAGAAGCCCAAAAAATTCTTGGCCGAAAAGCCACCTGGTTCTGGACAATGCGGACGAGGGGATTGCTGACTTTTGCCAAGGTTGGCAGTAAGGTTTTCTATTCGAAAAAGGACATTGAGAAGTTTTTGGAGAGCCACAAAAATAAAATCTAAATGTCTTAAATGCTGTTATTTCCCTCCGCTTGTGTTAAAACTATCCAATGCCATTTGCTGTTTCGGTTAAAGTACCGGCGATAATCACATATTTGACATAGTTTTTTATATTTGTTGGCGCTCATCCGTTCAACTGGAGATGGACAATCTATTAAGTAACATTCTTAGTTTCTTCACAGACAAAACAAGATCCATTGGATCAAAGTCATTGTTCTTTTTGGCCATTCTGTTTTGCTTTTTTTTATTTGATTACTTTACCGGCCTTTCATTTTATATTGGGACAAACTATAAATTAAATCAGATCGAAAAGATTGAAAGGATCAAAAAGGAAAATCCAGACAATATCTGGCTTCATCATAAATTGAACAGAATTGAAAATGAAATAATAATTAAAAAATCGATTAACGACTATTTCTCCTTCTTTGAGTTTTCCGACTTGAATTTTGTTGAATCCGACTCTGTGGCGACACCTGACACTTTAATTGTTAGTGATTCATTAATGGTTAAGATCGATACGATAAGGACAAATGAAATAGGAGATTTAAAAAATAAACCTGATGAGCTTGGAGGCACTCGTAGCAGATCGAACCTTATTCACATTTTGACATCATCATATTCGTTTGTTTTTTTACTATTATTAATGCCATTTATCTTTTTCTCCGAGAGAAGACTGACTAGAAATTTGATTGTTGGTGCCGTTTTTGGCACGATTATGCTGTTGGGTCTCATTTGGTTTTTTTCCTATCTCTTTAGCTTAATACCACTTTTGACATACCCTTGGATAAACTACTTTGTTAACTTTGCATTACATACATTGTTTTTAACATTGATGGGACTGATAGCCAAGAAGAAGAATAGTATGAATGGCTAACTATTATCCTCTATTTTGAGTCTTTCATGGCCGTGGTCACAACGCTGAGATGATTGATTTTTTCTCAATAGGATTGAGGAAAACATCTGTTTGCGAACACTAATTGGGCAGTTGTCCGCAAAAGTTCCTTGTTCCAATAGTCAGCTAAGAGCGTCGGCTACCTTTTAAAGCGGTTCGCTGGTTAATTTCCATTTGTTAATGGCCCTTTACGATCACCCTTAGGTTTCTTGTGGCGAATTCTCTTATTGCCCAATCGATGTGGCGATAGCTACGTTGTCCGTGATTTCTCTATTCTCTTGCTAATCTCTGATCGTCGACCAAAACCAGTATAGCCGCTGCTGTCATTACCAACTTATAGCCGAAAAAACCTAAAAAAATCCGTAGATTGGCCTAGTAGCTTTATTCAACACGCCGTCTGCTCTAAGCTTTTTGTCAATCCCGGACATTAATGCGAATGCCCAAAGCACCTTTAATTGAACGTTGGGCAGCTCGTCAACGTTAATTGAATATTGTATTGAAGTTTAAAACATTTAAATATTGTAGATGAAGAAAAATACGGAGGGTGCTTGGATCATACACGACACCTTAAAGTTGCAGGATGTTAAAGGGGGAAGCACATTTGATGAGATCGATTCATCCGGCAAATGTGGCCTTATGCTATCAGCTTTAGCGGAAAGCGATAACAACGCCACACTTAATTCTGATAAAGTAAAAACCTTGGCCCGAACCGCCGGGATAAAACCACTTGAACTGGATTCAGTATTGAAAAGGCTGGAGCGTGAAAAACTGGTTGATTTATCCAAAGGCGGTGATGTTGCCGTTTTGGGGTTGACAACTTCAAAAATACTGGAGCATACGTCAGATTTGTTTAGAAAGAGTAACCCCAGCGATTATGAAAAAGCAGCAATCGAGCTTTCAGAAAAAATCTCCCTTGCTCCGATTCAGGAAAAACTTGCTAAAGAATACGTGGGAGATATGTACAAGTTGTCGAATCCTGTAGTACAAGATCTGATCCAACAAACGGAAGAGGTTGGATTCATTGATTCGGAGTCTATCGACAAGGATGAGAAACTACTATTTAACGGAAATCTCTTCAAACGCGACAACTTAAAAAAAACAAACGCTGTATTGAATTCACTTTCACAGCAAGATATTCGCAAGGTTAACAATCTTGAGGCCATTTTAGCGAAAGAAGGCTGCCTTCCCCTTGAAAGAGCTTTGATTTTAGCTGGTCAACCTCTTCTAGAAAAGTTGCAAAGCATCGGTATGTTCGATTTCAATGAGGTCGTAAATGACCAGGATAGCAGGATTTTTATTACTAAACCGTCAGCTTTTGCTAAGTTTGGAAATCCGCTTGAAGAGGACGCTTTCGACTTGGCAAAGGCATTTGTGGCATCACTTTCTTACGGAATGATCTATAGTGTTCGTGAGAGAGGAAAAATTAGTGCCTTGAAAGCACTCCTAAAACGACTGATTGATGGACATATAGTAGGCTCTGCAACCGCAATAGGCCAGGATTATAATGTTCTTGAATTGAAGGGAGTTGTTCAATTGATTCATGATAGAGGAAGTCGCTTTTCGATGAAGCTGCTAAAACGGGATATCGGGATCTTAGCTCTTCATGTCTTGGAGTCAGGAGATGCAAGTGAGCAAAGCATTCTGACATTACATGGGTCAAGTGTTACAGGGTACAATGGACCAGAGACAAAAAGAGTTCAAACACGGAAGAAGCGACAGACTAAAGAAAGCAGAATACAAATTGTTGAAGCGCTTAGAACTTTAAGACAATAATGGATGGAAACTTTAGATAAAGGGTATCGGATGGAAGAACGATTAAGGAATTACTTTCTGGATCTTGGTTTTTTTGTAGTGAGAGGAATTAGATTTACTTACGAAAGCTTTGAAATTACCGACGTGGATTTATGGCTCTATAATAGGCCCTCGTCAATAACCCGTGAGCGTATAATCGTCGATATAAAAAGTAAAAAAACACCTCAAGCTATAGAAAGAATATTTTGGACGAAAGGCCTAATGGAGGCGCTAAATCTTGACGATTGTCTGGTTGCAACAACTGAGAAAAGAGAGAGTGTGCGGGAATTCGGTTTGAAAAATGGCGTAACCGTGTTAGATGGTCAATTTCTATCCAAGCTAAGAGAGCTTAGACCGGAAAGGCTCGTGGAAGAAGAATTTTTAACTATCATAAAGCAGGCTGAAGATCCAAAATTTAAAGACGATTGGAAAAAAAGATTTGAGACGTCAAAAGCGATTTTGATAGGGCAAATGGATTATAGCGGCTGTATAGCTTTACTTTCAAATTTAAAATATTACATGGAGCAGGCTATCGTGAACAAACTCAAATCCACCGAAGCTTGTAGAATGGTTTACCTGTTGCTGTCCTACTTTTTAATATCACTCGATTATGTCTTAAAGGAACTGGCATTTCTTGACTCAAATGAGCGAGCACAGAGACTTAGTGAAGGATTCAAATTTGGAAGTCTTGGAAAGGCCGGGATTGAGAGGACGCTGGATCTTGCAGTCAGAATTTCGGGTCAGTCGAATGTTGTAAGGAATAATTTCTTGAAGCTTTATGATTCAATACCGGTTGACATCCTGAAAGACTTTTTTTCCAAAAATGAAAATTCAAAAAAAATGTTTCATCAGTCTAAGGGTCTTGAAGCGTTCGCCTACAATAGAATTTTTGTAAGTCCGAATGAACTAGACTCTGAATTCAAGGGACTGATTTCAATCATTTTGGACTATCATTCAATTGATCGAAGCAAGTTTTTTAATTCAGTATCAAGTATTCGAAACACCCCGCAGTTAGATTTAAAAGTTTTAGACCCTTCGCCCAAACGAAATTCTGATAAAGTTGAATAGTAGAATAGCGGTTTCATTGTCACGGTGCTTTCTGGGGTTGGAATTGTCCCCCATTTTAACAAGGATACTCTTCTCACTTGTCGCGGAATCAGGCGACGATAATTCGAGTTAGCATAGGTCGTTTAGGACGCTTGTGATTTGCGATATATTTCTATGAATTGTTCTGGGCTTTTTCCCTTCTTACTAATTTTCTGTGAACCAAAATCAAAATATTTTTCGATAAACTCGGGATTTTCCGAAATAGCGGCTAGAAAATGTTGATAATAGAATAAAACTGTACTTGAAGGGAGTTTCTCATTTCTGTATGCCTCCGGCTCTGTTCTAACGTACTCGTCAACAAAATCGATAAAGGCTGCTCTATGCTCATTTAGTTCATCTTGGAGTTCTTTAATGGTATCAACCTTAAAAAGACCATAAAAGCGGCCAGTAATCATAGTGTAGTCCGCATCTTTTACTATCTCACAGTTTGTTAACAATTTAAGCAGCTCAAGGCATTCGAGCGTAACCGGATGCGTGTAAGTTAATACCATTAGGGAAATGTTGTTAAGATCAACCTGTGATGGCGTTTCTTCAATCAGTTGTCGGACGCCAACTGAGTACTCTGAAAGATTTGTCTTCAGTCGATCAAATTCAATATCGGCAGTTTCAAGTAACGCAGCAGTTCTATTGAATGCGCGAACGTATTTTTCGGGTATTCCGGCCTTGTCTTTGTAGCCCAGTCCGTGTTGAATTTCAGCCCAAGCATGTTGGAGAATTGAGCGAATTTGTACTTCTGCTTTGTACGTCGCAAACGCTTTATTTTCGGTCACGGTTCCCCGTTTTTCATCAAGCGAAAGAACATAGTGAAGGGAACGGTAACCGAATTCATTTACTTTAAGCTTTCTCTTGTCGACAGAGTTTTCCCTGTCGATCTTAAATTCACGTTCAATGATTTTGGCAACTTGGTCGACATCACTTTCAAAATAGGTTACAATCCGAGCTCCCAATACGTCAGTTATTTCTTCAAGGTTATTGTATTTGTTAAGCTTGTCGTCAATCTTCTTACTCAAACTTTCTTTTTCCTTCACACGACACGTCACCTGAAGAAATTTGACGTGTTCAGCAACCAGTAATTCCTCAAGTATAGATTTTAGTTTGCCCTGAAACCGTTCGAAAATCGGTTGACGAATATCGAACTGCGTAAGAATAGCCTGTTTCATCTAATGATAGTATTACCACTTAAAGATAACAATAAAGTATTTGTGAACATGCCTTCAAAACAAAACATAAAATTCACGTTTACCGTTTACCGGCATCGAACACGTAGGCAAAATCTTGGAGCAATTACCAAAGCCGATTTAAAGATTTAAATACGATTAACAAACAAATTCAATTAACGATCCATGAGGAAGGTGCCGAGAATTCGTTTTAATCTATATAAGATTTTGTAGTTATCCAAAGACCTCGTAGGTTTAATGCTCGAACGTTTCAACAAACCACCCTTTATCCATTTTGGCATTTTCAGACGGACAAATTTCTTATCTTCAAAATTGATTCATGGCTCGAACTGATTTTTGGCTTTATATTCAGCCTATTTGGTATTGTCCCATCTGGCTTCGAGGCTTTGGTTCTTCCTTTACGCTTTCCCTGCCACACCTCATGCGATCTGAATGCTCGACCTTGACGATGTTGAGGCTTACATTATTCATAATTATTTTCATTCTAGCTTCTTGTTCAAGCAATAAGGCGACGGAGGAAAAAGAGAGAACAAATGCTTCAAATGCCGAGATAGGAAAAAATATGGCTATAGATGAGCCACCCAACCAGTCGCTAAATTCAATCCAATCATCCTGCTCGGCAAATTATGAAAGGCTCAAGAAAGACTACGAACTCTTTGGTCGTTGGATAATTTCAAATTCACAAGTCAATTTCAATTACATTTATGAAATCTACCAAAGTGAAAATCAGTATGTCGGTATTTCGTTGCACAGGAATTTTAATTTCTCTACGGAAATTCTTAGCCGGAATGAAGACATTTTTGCAATAAAAGGTTCAGATATTTATTATGAAATTGACTCTAAGAAGAGAATGGCTATCCATGGGCTGGAACCCAAAAGCGGTTATACCGCTAGCTTACTCACTGAACAAGATGAAGTAGCCATGAATATCGCAAAGGACATTCTTGACTCTCTTTATATTCCTGAACCGGAAATTTTTAATTCACATGACGAGGTCCGAGAGCCTTCGAAACGAAATTGAATCTGACGGAGAGGAGAATGCTAAAAACTTGGAAAACCTTGCTGGCGGAACTAATGGAACTAAAGGGCACAGAACACTTCAAACAGTATGGATTTGCGAGAAAGGGGGATTATAATAATTGGAAGGAACGAGTCGAAAAATTGCAAGGTGATACAATTTTGAATGATCGAGGATTTTTGTTTGGCGATTTGTTAGTACTTGCAATTTATTACGTCGACGATGGACAAGAAAACGCAGTGACAAAGTCTTTTCATGAAAAATTCCACGGCGCACTGAACCCGGTTATAGAGACACCAGAAGATCAGTAAAATATTTTCATGAAACCAATTAATTGTTTCATTTGTATCTGCCAATTATTCATGAGTAACACCCACGCTCAATCATTCTCTACTTCTTATTCTGACAGGCACACCCTGGTTTTGCAGATTTTGCCGGGTTTAAAGGGCGCCGAGATGCAAGTAAATGGGAAATCCGCTTTCCGAACACTGGCCATGATATTTTTGCCGACAGTTTATCCTAACCAGACATTAAGCTGCCCAATTAACTATTTTCAAGAAAATGCCTCGCTTTCTGGTAAGTGGATTGTCGACGATTCCTTGAAAAAAATGGAATTGACGGGGATTGAAAACCTTAGTAGAGTGATTGTTACAAAGAAGATAAACGGGAAGGAGGAGCTTTTGAATTTACCACTAGCTTATGCACCTCGTCTATTTGAATATTTTATGCTGGATATAACTCATAACCTCGGTGAGTTCAGGAGTTTTGATTGTTATGCCTTCACAAGCTTAATTGCGAATGTTAAATATTTTCCCAGATCACCGGCATTTGAATACTTACAGAATAACCCAAAACCTGGTGACATTGTAGTTTTGGCAAGTGCTGCCCTAATTCCGGACTCTATTAAACACTGGGCCCCTGTACCTTGGAGATGATTTGTACCTATCCAAGTTCGGTAAAAGTGGCCAAGACGCTCAAAGTTTACTCGCTGTTATGGATTTAAAGGGGATGATGACTTTATATAATTCTCAGTTAGTATTTGTTGCTCATCCCAAGTCTAAAGCAAAGGCGTGGACTGGCTACCGTCCATAGGAGTTTATCTGACAAGGTGCTAAAGGCAAAGACTTGCAAATCATAGGATGTCGCGGCGTCAGGGAAAGAAGTGGGACGTTTTAATAACACTGCGTCGTTAATGAATTAACGTTGTTTTTACTATTTTAGTAAAGCATTCATGAAACCCGCGGTGCCGTATCGAAAAATTCTAGACCCCATTTCATATGTTCTCGATGAGATCCGTCGTTGCCGTCGTTTATGCGCTTTACCCGTTTTATTACGGGATGGCGCAAGTTTCCCCCCAAAGCCGTTTAACACAGTTTAATTCCGGGAGTGAATTCTTTTTTCAAGAGAATGCTGGGCAGTTTGCAGATACCAACACGCTGTTTATACTAAAGGATAAAGAGTTTGCTGCGTATTTCAGAAAAGACGGAATTTCATTCCAATGGTCTGCTGACAGAAAGCCGTTTATTTTGGAATCCGACGTTGATGAAACAACCGGTGACGTCATACAGGGAATCAACAACCTCGGCACATTCAAAAATTCAAATTTACTGCAAAGGGAAAATTGCAGACTTGACATGGACCTAGATGGGATAAATCCCGATTGTAAGTTGTTTCGAGGTAAAGTTATACCTTACTATGAAAATTTCTATGGACCTTCTTACCAGAAAGGTATCATGAGGGTAAGGATGTACAGTGAGATAATTTACGAAAATATTTATCCAGGCATTGATCTCTCCTTTTTTACAAAGAACAAGGAGCTACATTATAAATTTATCCTGCATTCGGGGGGAAACATCGAAGACATTCGTTACGCATTTCGCGGGACGCGTCCTCACGAAACGCTTGGATCTACCAATATCCTTACGTCAGTCGGGTCTTTGATCGGCAACGTAGCAGTCAGCGATAATGCCAACAACCAGGTATTTAGATTTTTTACACATAATGATAATATTTCATATAAGTTGGCCAAGCAAGGAAAAGCAAGCGGAGATATAATTATCGAGGAAAATTTGTTATGGGAGAATCGTTTCCCTATCGACGAGCAGGGGAACGTTTGGGCAGTTGAAACCGATTCTTATGGAAGTATCTATATCTCGGGCAGAACTAATAATGACACAGGGCTTTCATTAAACGGTCATCAGGATTTGTACGGCGGTGATATCGATGCTTTTATTGTCAAGATGAATAGTGAAGGCGTTAAACAATGGGCGACATACTACGGCGGAGTCACGTCGGAGAATGGAAGTGGATTAGCGACGGACACTCAGGGTAATGTTTATTTAACCGGAGAAACCGGTGCCATGGAGGGAATATCGAGTGGTGGTCACCAGGATAGTATTGGTGGCAGTTACGATGCTTTTATTGCGAAGTTCGACAGTAATGGAATCAGGCTGTGGAGTACATATTATGGCGGCGAAGGAAGCGATCTCGGTACTGGCATTGCAACCGATGATGATGATAATGTGTATTTGCTTGGGATCACGAACAGTACCGAAGGTATTTCTTTCGAAGGGCACCAGAATTCACATGGTGGATCTGAAGATTGCTTCCTTGCAAAATTTAATTCGTCAGGAGTGCGACAGTGGGCAACGTATTTCGGTGGAACAGCCAACGACATTGCATCGAATCAATCCCTCGGAATCGACAATGAAAAGAATGTATATATAACGGGATGGCGGAGAGCCAGTCTGCGATTTCTCTTAACGGTCATCAGGCTGAATATGGCGGTGGCAATCGCGATGCTTTTCTCGCTAAGTTGAATCCGTCCGGAACGTTGCAATGGTCTACTTACTACGGTGGTTCGGACGAGGATCAGGGATTTGGAATTAGTTTTGATCCTTCTCGCAATGTCTATCTCACGGGCTATAGCTATAGCAATACAAATATTGCCTATAATGGGTTTCAGACTCAGAATGCTGGAAATGCTGATGGGTATATTGTAAAATTCACCAGTTCCGGCGAACGACAATGGGCTACATATTACGGTGGACAAACGAACGACGTTTTGAGGACCTCGGAAGTATTTGGGAATCATGTTTATGTTGCTGGTTATACGCATAGCGCCACTGGTATATCGTTCAATGGTTATCAGGACCAATTTGGTGGCTCCACCGATGCTTTTTTTGCCAAATTCACTTTAGGTGGAACACGAATTTATGGTAGCTATTATGGTGGATCGGTCGAGGAGATTTTTGTTTCGTCTGCCCTTGATGAAAAGGGAAATCTGTTTTTAGCCGGTGATTCCTACAACTACCCAACATTACACGATGCACTTCTTGTAAAAATTCCGTTGGTGACAAACCCGCCGAAAATAGTCTCCCTGTCGACTGAATCTGGTCCAGTAGGCTCAGCGGTAGTAATAAGCGGCAGCGGCTTTGGCAGTTCACCAGAAAAGAATATTGTTTACTTCGGTGCTTGTATGGCTCGGGTTATGGAAGGGTCGACAACGGAACTGAAGGTGCTTGTTCCGGCGGGTGCAACTTTTAGTTTAATTACGGTCACCACCAATGGTTTAACGGCTTACTCAACAAAGGCTTTTTTGCCCACATTTCCGAACGGTGCGAATCTGGACGAGTTCACATATTCCACAAGCATAGAATATGCAACTGGTAATAACCCTATTAGCGTAGCGATCTCTGATCTTGACCAGGATGGAAAAAATGACTTAACAGTTGCAAATTCACAGGGAAATACGGTTTCAATTTTAAAAAATGCAATCGCCGAGGAATTGGAAGAAATAAATTCCAGCTCCTTCGCTCCAAAGGTCGATTACGCCAGCGGAATCATACCAAGAAATACTGCGAACGCTGACATAGACGGCGATGGAAAGCTTGACCTGATCGTTGCAAATCAGAGTACAAATGAAATTTCAATCTTTAGAAATACAATAGACACCGGCGCGTTTGATGCCAACTCATTTTCCGAACGAGTAGATCTTTCTTTGGGCTCTAGTCCATTTGGGATTGCCGTAAATGATTTGGATGAAGACGGGAAGCCAGATCTTGTTGTGTCAAATTATGGCGACAATGAAATCTCCGTTATTAAAAATATATCGACCCCCGGAAATATTACGGTTAACACCTTTCTTCCAAAAATTGATTTTGCGACAGGACTGCATCCTTGTGACCTCGGCGTCGCTGATTTTGATGGGGATCAAAAACCTGACATCTCAGTTGTGAACAATGATGACAACAGTATTTCTATATTCCGTAATATAGCATCCGCCGGATCACTTACTGACAGTTCTTTTTCAGAAAGAATTGATTTGGTGACGGCCGAAACGCCAATCGGCCTCGCCCTCGCGGATTTCAATGGCGATGGGAAAGTTGACATCGTAACGGCTGCCCTTAATGGAAATGTCATTTCCGTATTTGAAAATATTTCCTTGGGCGAACTCTCAATAAATTCGTTTGCTCCAAAGATTGATTTTGCCGTCGGGCTCGCTCCCCACGTTGTTGCTGTATCGGACTTGAATGGCGACGCCGCTCCGGATATTGTTGTGACAAATTCGAATAGCGCAAGTATTTCAATATTCCAAAACATTTCAAGCATCGAAAATTTAGATCGGAATTCATTCGCTCCGAGAATAGATTTAAGTGCTGGTGGTGCTGTTACCGGATTGGCGCTCGGAGACTTGAACAGCGACGCAAAGCCCGAGATCGTTGTAACACTTGAAAATATTGATATGGTATCTATATTTCAAAATGTTATTTGTGCTCTAAACAAAATTACCGTTATCGGGGCCGATTCAATCTGTTTCGGTTCGTATACGACTCTGACGGCCAGCGGAGCAACCGCTTATCAGTGGACCCCTTCCGTAAGCCTCTCAGATGCTACAGGGAGTATGGTTGAAGCGAACCCGTCAAATTCGACGACATACCATGTCATCGGAACTTTTGAAAATGGTTGCGTCGATACTGAAGAGATAACTGTTATTGTAAATCCTGTTCCTGATATTTCAGTTACTCCATCTCACGCAATTTGCTTGGGAGCCACAACCCTCTTAACTGCTCAAGGTGGTGCAGACTATACATGGAGTCCATCTGAGGGGTTATCGGATATAGTCGGGGACAGCGTTGGGGCCAGCCCTGTGGATAGTATTACGTATACAGTAACGGGAGCGGATGGCAATGGATGCACTGATACTGAAATTGTCGCCATCGCTGTAAATCCCCTTCCGGAAGTTTCAGTTACGGACTCTCACGCTATTTGCAAAGGAACATCCACAGCTTTGGTAGCTGTCGGAGCAAGAGAATATTTTTGGCAGCCCTCTGAAGGTCTGTCGTCTTCAAATACAAGTTCAGTTGAAGCAAAGCCGGCAGAAAGCATGACCTATACTGTAACCGGATCAGACGAAAATGGTTGCACCGACGCTGATACAATCAGTGTAACGCTAAACGCTCTTCCTGAAATTTCCCTCACCCCATCCCATTCGATCTGCATAGGAACCTTCAGCGTTTTAGATGCGGCTGGAGCGACTGATTATAGTTGGAGTCCTGCTGAGGGCCTGTCGGCTGCAACGGGAGCTTCTGTTGAAGCGAGTCCTTTTGATAGCGTGACATATACTGTAACCGGGACGGATCACAATGGGTGCAGCGGTACTGGAGTCGTCACTATTATGGTAAATCCGCTCCCGGAAATTTCAGTCACCGCTTCTCATTCGATTTGCGAAGGAACATCTACGGTGCTATTCGCCAATGGAGGAATTGATTACTCATGGGCCCCCTCCGCAGCTCTTTCCGATACAACCGGAAATTCCGTTAATGCTAATCCTTCGATGACTACTACTTACAAAGTAACAGGAAAGGATGGCAATAATTGCGCTGATACAGCAGAAACGACTATTTCAGTAATTGTTGTCTCCAAACCAACGATTATGAGACACCCAGACTCGTTCGGGACATTAATTTCTAGTAGTGAAACCGGGAATCAATGGTTTAAGAATAATGTGCTTCTTCCCGGCGAAACGAATCAAACGCTAGTCATTGGGTCTACCGGGGACTACTCAGTACAGGTAACTAAAGACAGTTGTCTAAGTTTAATGTCGGACGCTTTGCTTACTGTGATCTCGGATATAAAAGAGATTCAAAAGGCAACTCGGATGATTTACCCAAATCCCGTGATAGCGCATCTCGAAATAGACTGGGGTAAATTTGATAAAAATACAATCATATATATATCCATCACTGATATCTTAGGTAATACAATTGTTTCAAAGGAAATGCATTATGATGACCGGGTCCTCGATATTAGTACCTTATGCTCAGGGAATTTTGTTTTCAGAGCAGTCCAAAGAGGCGTGGTGAGATTCGAGAGATTTCTGAAATCAAAATAGACAAGTATCCATTTAATACAATACAAATACAAACTTACCCCATGGCAACAAAGAAAAAGCCGACAAAGCAACCGGTTGAAAAACCTTCGGAAAATGCCGTTGTCCTCAAGAAAAATCACCCCCTTGTTTTTATCAGCCATGATACACGCGACGCAGAACTAGCGGAAGAATTTAGTAATTTATTGAAGAGCGCAAGCGCCGGCGCATTAAAGTCATTCCGATCGTCGGACAAAAAAGGGACTCAAGGCATTGAATATGGATTGGACTGGTATCCGGCAATTATGGACAAAATTGATGAGGCATCCGATGTTGTTTGTTTGTTGACCCAACGAAGTGTTGAAAGGCCGTGGATCCTTTATGAAGCGGGCGTGGCCAAAGGCAAGCTTGGAAAGAAGGTTATTGGAGTTGGAATGGGGATTCAACACAGTATTGCGTTCACTGGCCCATTTGCGCAATTTCAGAATAATGATGGTTCTGTCGAATCTATTACTAAGCTAGTTCTGGACCTCGTTTGCAGCGTGCCTGGGCTTGATCCAGATAAGACGCATCTGGAGCATCTCGTCCAATTATTTCATAAGAAGGCCACTGAGATTTTAAAGAAGTATCAGATGCCGACTGTAGAAGTAGCGCAAGAGGCAAATGATAACCTGGTCGCAAAACTCTTTGAAGAAGTCAAAATAATGTTTGATAGTCTACCCTCAAGGATTGAAAGTCGCCTGGATCCGGATCCAAGGAGAAAAAAGAAGAGGTTCTACCACATGATTTTTGACGAACTCATGGATATAGGAAAAAAGAGCGAAAATCGAAATCTCAGTTTTTTAATAATGCTAAGTCTTTTTAGAGAGGATTTTCCGTGGCTTTATGAAATTGGGCTTGAGACTTATAGAGGGTTGAAAGTCAGCAAGTCCATATCCGAGAAACGAAAACTGATTTCTTATTTTGAAAAAGCAATTGAAATGTTAGGTCATCCCATCATGAGGTAGCTTAATGGAAAATCCTCCGAGATGGATATATATAATAAAGAACTTCGACATTTTATGCATCGTTACTTTGAAATGTCTTTGCATGACGAAAAGATTGGCAGTGATTGACCGAAAGTTATTTTTATCGCCTGTAACTTGAAAAAATGTTAAAATTGGGTTGATTTTGAATCGATTGGTATTGAGAATAGTTAACTTTTTCTCATCTTGTCCGATCCTGTCCGTGATCAACGGCGCAATCAACATATGCAGGCACTAGCACTGTGATGGCACTTTGCTCAAAATTCCTCAGATCGTATCTTTACTAGATATTCAAGAGATCAGGATGCGTGTTGTATTGTTTTCACTCTTAACGCTTTGCGCGTATTCCAGCTACGCTCAGCCATCATCAGGCAAGAATCGGTATAAAATCCCGGACTTTGCTGTGTTGTATGATATTGACAGCATCAAATTCTATCTGGATGCCGACGGTCTCATCGTCGAAGCCAGGTGCGCTGCATTCATCAGGAGAGGGCGTTTGCACCCAACCCTGATCAACGTTCAAGGTACATTCTACGACTATGACATGCGTGGCAGCCTGATTTTTCGGGCCACTATGCATGACAATAAACTCGATGGGCCTGCAACCTATTTTCGACCTGACGGAAGTGTGCGCGAGACTGGGGCTTTCCAGAAAAACAAGCGACACGGACGCTGGAGCCACTTTTACCCGAATGGCGTCGTGGAGAAAATTTTGATCTACGAGTTTGGAGAACCGCTCCTCTGGGAAGCTAGAAACAGAAAGGGCAAGTTGTCCGTGGCCAAGGGTTTTGGACACTACAAGGCTGAAATAGAAATGGAGAACGAGGAGTATTATTATATCGCCCGCGGTGCGGTTAGGGATGGAAAAAAAGAAGGCCCATGGGAACTGGTTGATCCAGCGAGCCGTCGCACGGTGCTGGTTGAAGAATATTTCCAGGGCAATCTTGTAAACGGGCTAACGGCAAACGGAGAAGAATACACGACACATTCCCAAATCAATTTCGAAAAATTCTCGCCTCATGAGATTGTAACGATAACAGCGAACAGGCAGCTTTGTCACCGCAGGTACGTAAATGGAGCCGGCTACCAAAATCAATACTACTTCGAAACATTTTACCCGGAGCTCACAAACCTGCTAACGGATCATTTCCCAACTCCAGTCGCCCAGTGGGTGATGGTAACTTTTGAAATCAACAACGCAGATAAGATACAAAACATCATTGTCTATTCGAGCATCGGAGACAAACAAGTTGAGGATTTTATCAGGGACTATCTGAAGGAAACCTATGCGTGGGAGCAAGCAAGGGCCGGAGGAGAGAAGGTGCCGACTTCTTTGTTCTTTACCATTCTGTTTACGAAAAACAATATAGTAATACCAGCATATGTTATCTATCAACTGCTGGAGCAAAAGATATTTTACAACAGTAATAATGAGATTACGGTTGCCGAGTTGTCCAACCACTATAGAACCGCACAACTGAGCAATTTCGGATTTGTCTATAAGACTGAGGAATTTGACCGTAACGGAAAAAAATATATGGAGGTCAATTATGACCAGAAGGGCAAAAAGGAAGGTAAATTCCTTTACAATCGATATGGTTTGAAAATCGCAAGCACCTTTTCCAACGACATGCCTAATGATCCTATTCCAGACTCTATCCTGAGCGGTATCGAACAAAAGGAAAAATTCCTCCAGGCGAAATATATAAGGAAACGAGATTACCCAAAACTTCGATATTTTTTAGACTCCCCCCAGCAGGAAAATGGCCAGCGAAAGAAAGTGGAAGAAGAACAGGTTTATACACTTGCAGACTCCATGCCCGATTTTCCAGGGGGCCTTCAGGCGGTTCACGAATTTATCCGTCATCATCTCGTCATACCCGAAAAAGCAAAGGCAGCAAATATTAAAGGTATGATAAAAGTTGAGTTCACCGTGTATCCTGATGGAGCTGTTTCCAATGTGGTGGTAATTTCGGGTCTGGGTTACGGTTGTGATGAAGCTGTCGCCGAAGCAGTGAGCATGCTTCCCGATTGGCAACCTGGTATCCACGAAGGCAAGCCCGTCCACGTGCGATTACATGTTGACATTCCCTTTCCGCTATAATGTCTCTAACCTATGAAATTACTGCGTTATGCTGTTACGGTTTTCATCGTTTCTATGGCATGCGACTGCCAGTCGCAAATAGCGGGCACTTGGGTAACGTATAAAACTGTACAGCGGGAGAATACAACATATCCGCAGGAGAAATGGGATTTCGATACTTTGATATTCACCAATGAAACCTTCGAAAGACGTTTAGCTATTCGTGATTCGAAGTACCGTATCCATCCAAGATTGATCAAAGGGACCTACAAGCTCAAAAAAAAAGAACTCACGTTTATTTCTAATGACAATCTCTTTGAAGTGGCGGAAAGCCACGACATGAAAATTAATGAATATGGCGAGTTAATGTTAGGCAAATGGATTACACCTGTCGACAACCATGGAAACCGGGATTACAGACAAAGCGGTTTTCGTGTTTGGACCTACTACAGAAAACTTGACTGAAGTGTTTCTTATAATTGTAAATATATCGCTCGATCCGCACCGGATAATTGTTACCTTGAATTCACTTTTTGCACTTCTTTATCGCGGGTTGAATTGGAATTTGATGCCACGAAGCACTTCTGGCCTTGTCAACTGGAGCTGTTCAAAATCTTAACGTTACTTAACCTATGCGTCCGCGCCAACTGACGTATTTCCCTCGCAAAATTTTAAGAATTTTCATCGGTCAAGTCTAGTCCATTCAATAGGGATTTTTATGTTCTGTAAGTGCCTTGGGTCGAACATAACATATACTTTATCAACAACTGTATAATCTATTGGCTTATCAAAATATTTTTCATAAAGAGGATGAAAAGCAGATGGAGTTTTGCTTTTGATTAGTCTTGGTGAACCCCGTCTTGCTTTCACACTTCGACGGATAAAATCATTTACTTTTTGTCTTTGTATTTTGGCACTGGCTGCAACATCAATTCAATGACAGGTTTGTTAAAATCTTGATGGACGTAGTTCTCAACAAAAACGTCTTTCTGACCATATCCATTGGAATCAATGCATTTCTCCAATTCCTTTCGGTTCGGTAGATTGAACGTTATAATTTCAATTATTGTTCGCGAAACTTGAGCGCGTAAATTAAAAAAGTATTCGGGAATAAAGTTGGGCTGGGCACCGTGTACAATTTTTGATCGGAGCGTATAAAAGTTTCTTGTGTTCTGGAAAATAGTTTCACCTGTTGATTTAGAGTGAGAATTGATTACCGCACACGCGCGGCTGATTCTAAACGTTATTTCATTTTCGGCTCTTACAATTGCTTCAAGGGCGATACAATAATTAATATAGGCCATCTTTGCCGATGGTTGCGTAAATGCTTCGATATAACTGTCGATGACAACTTCAAAATCAGTTAAGAATTCCTTGCGTTGGAAATAGAGTTTTATAAAGGCATTCGCTTTCTTGATGTCTGTTGGATTAAATGTTAACAGGTCGGGTTCATAACTTTCTCTTAGCCTCCATTGTGAAATGAAATGCCATTGGGACGCAAAGGATTCGTTATACTTTCCATCTTCCTCTTTGTCAAAGTAAGCAAGTCCAATTAGTTGAAAATCCGAGGGAAACATTATTAGTAGAATCTCCTTTAGATAATGAAACGTTTCGGTACTAACTGGCTTTGTTACATCAATCGGACAGAATGCATATAGATTTTCTTTGTACCCTCCTGGTTGTTTATGCTGCCAACTGTGAAAGAAATTCGTTCCTAATCTGCCAATAAAACTATTAATATAGTCAGTGAAAGGTTGTGTCCCGAGCCGATAGACCTTAATGTTCAGAAATTGAAGGTCTAAATACATAATATCCTCGTCGGCACCATCGAAAACAGCGATGACTAATCTTTCGTCCTCCTCATCCATTTGGTAAAAAGATTTGGTTTGTCAAAGATAGTTATATAAAGAGATAACATTAATAACGACACCAATGGATTTTGATTGATTTAGAAATTAAATAGAGATAAGTTATCAAGAGATTTAAAGCGACAGCTTAGTCGTAAACTTTTACAAACAGTCATTCTATGAGTTCCTCCGTTGCAGATCATCGAGTCCGTAGATATTCCGACCAAAGGTCGCCACGATTCCGCTCAAAAGGTCGCCGTTTATTCTGGAGCAAAGGTCGCCAGCTGGATTGGCTGATCAACAACTAAGCAAGAGCAATATTTTCAAACTTAATGATTTTTTTTCTCAATGATTTACCTGTAAGTGTGATCCGGTGCGCAGATGCTGCCAATCTGTCCATGATCGCATCGGCGATGGTAGGTTCATCAATAAAGTTATACCAACTGTCTACAGGGAGCTGTGACGTGATCATTGTTGAACCATTTCCGTAACGGTCTTCCAAAATATCCAGTAAAGCAATTCTGGCATCGTTAGTGAGAGCTTTCAGTCCAAAGTCATCCGGGATTAACAGCTTGCTGGAAGCAATTCCTTTGATCCATTTGAGATAGGAACCTTCTATACGGTTTTGCGTCCAGGAATTTATTCAGTTATAAGCCAGTAATACAACTGTAAGATTAGGGTAAGAAGTATGTGAAAATGGTCAAATCAGAGTAATAAAGGCGTTTAAAAATATTCTAAAGGGTAATTCCTTTGTTGGATTATGGAGCGAAAGGTAACTAAAACTGACAGAATAGCCACAAACAAGAGTAGGCTATTGTTTGAGAATATGGACAGGGCTGAACTGCTCAAGAAATGTGTTGATTTAAAATCGGCCCTAGACAAGGCTCAAACAGAAATCGAAACTTACAGGGGTCTGTTAATAAAGTCTTCACAGGAATATCAACGGCTCAAATCAAAAAATCCTGATATCACCGAAGCTGAATACAACAAAGCGTGGAGTTGGGTAAATAAGATCGTCTTTGTTCTGAAAAAAATAGATCGTCCCCTGCTATCCTCGGAAATTATCGAATTTATCACGCCCTACGAACCCGTTATACAATACAGTCACCACAGGGCGCAGGCTTTCTCAGCCAACCTGACCAAGGCCGTTAAATATCACCGCGTGAGGGCGTACAAACTTCCTGGATCGAGAGGTTATTATTATGTACTCCACAGCTGGCTTGACGCCCACGGTCAACTTACCAAGGAATACGAAGCCAAAATTTTCTTTAAATAAACAGCCTCATATGATTCAGATCACGACAAGCTTCCTGCAAAATATTTTCGGTGCCGAACCCGTTAGGGGAAACAAAGTGCTGGAACAAAAATTCGATCAGATATTTTACCTGTTTAGAGGCTCCTATCCATCGATGAAATCGGGAAATCATTCGCTCACAATGGCTCTTTCGGCTATGGGATTTTTCCTCAATGCGGAAGCCTACTT